>JAEEGL015097073.1_pt1 | contig 129424 bp, 84 predicted proteins | sample 9134231 | NCBI WGS metagenome assembly JAEEGL01 (sample SAMN16246548, study PRJNA631951) | gut metagenome | biome: gut microbiome; feature: rumen; material: fiber-attached | host: Bos | place: Iran: Karaj | collected 2018-10 | reverse complement strand
TGTGCATCAACGGCATCAAGGCGGTGCCTTACCACGCGGGCCTGGATGCGAAGACGCGCTCGGAGAACCAGGACAAGTTCCTGATGGAGGAGATCGACGTCATCGTGGCCACCATCGCCTTCGGCATGGGCATCGACAAGCCGGACGTGCGCTTCGTGATCCATTACGACATTCCCAAGAGCATCGAAGGCTATTACCAGGAAACCGGACGGGCCGGACGGGACGGCCGGGAAGGCATCTGCATCACCTACTACAGCTACAAGGACATCCAGAAGCTGGAAAAGTTCATGCAGGGGAAACCCGTGGCCGAACAGGAAATCGGCAAACAGCTCCTGAGCGAGACCGTGGCCTATGCCGAATCCAGCCAGTGCCGGCGCAAGCTGCTGCTCAATTACTTCGGGGAAGATTATCCCCAGGACAACTGCGGAGCCTGCGACAACTGCCTGCATCCCAAGACCCGCTTCAACGGGCAGGAGCACCTGTGCCTGGTCATTGAACTGATAGACTCCCTCCCGGAGCATTTCAAGCTGGACCACCTGGCCAATATCCTCTCCGGCGTTTCCAACGCCATGATCAAGTCCTACCAGCACGACAAACTCCGCTTGTTCGGCGCCGGCAAGGAGCACCTGCCCCGCTTCTGGGCCACCGTCATCCACCAGGGGCTCATCCTGCACTACCTGGACAAGGACATTGACAATTACGGACTCATCTCGGTCACGGACGCCGGCCTGGAATTCTACCTGCACCCGCACGAGGTCCTGCTGGTGGAAGACCGCACTTTCTCCGACGGGGAAGACGAGGAGGAGGAAGACAGCGCCGCCGTACGCGGCGGGGGCGGCGGCGACCCGGTCCTGCTGTCCATGCTCAAGGACCTGCGCAAAGCGGAAGCCCGCCGGCGCGGCCTTCAGCCCTGGGTGCTCTTCTCGGACCCGTCCCTGGAAGACATGACCATCGTGTATCCCCTCACCCTCAAGGAACTGTCGGAAAAGTGCCAGGGCGTGGGAGAAGGGAAAGCCCATAAATTCGGCCCGCCCTTCATCGAGCTCATCGGCAAATATGTAGAGGAGAACGAGATTGAACGGCCGGACGATTTCGTCCTGCGATCGGCCCCCTCCAAGACCGGGAACAAGGTCTATATCATCCAGTCCATCGACCGCAAGCTCCCGCTGGAGGACATTGCCTCGGCCAAGGGGCTGGACATGGACGAACTCCTCTCGGAGATCGAGGCCATCGTGTCGGCCGGCACCCGGGTGAACCTCAATTACTACATCGAGGAGGAGCTGGATCCGGAGGTGGTGGAGGAACTCTACGACTGGTTCCGCAACGAGGCCGGCTCGGATTCCCTGGAAGAGGCCCTGAAAGCCCTGGAATCGGACTACGAAGAAAGGGAAATCCGCCTGGTGCGCATCAAATTCCTCTGCGAAATCGCGAACTGAAGAATTCTTCGTATCTTTGCATCTTAAAAGATAGCTAAAGATATGTTTTCATTTGGATACAGAGATAGAAAATGGCAGATAATCAAAGATATCTGCTTTATTTTGGTGGGCCTTGTCCTCATCTGGAAAGGCCGGTTTTTCGGGGTGCTGCTGGGCGCCGCCATCCTCTCCTGGTATGGCTACAGCCTGTACCTCCAGATCAAGCTGGCCAAGGCCGAGAAGGCGCAGCAGCAGGACGTATCGGCCCCGCAGCCCCAGGGCCCGGCCGATGACGGAAAAATCAAGATTACGAACCTCTCCGACGCCAAAGAAGTCAATTTCGAGAAAGAATGATTCCCAAGGAGACCGTAGACCTCATCCTGGACACCGCCCGCATCGAAGAAGTGGTGGGCGATTTCGTGACGCTCAAGCGCCGCGGGTCCAGTTTCGTGGCCTGCTGTCCCTTCCACAATGAAAAGACCCCCTCTTTCCACGTAACCCCTTCCAAGGGCATTTACAAGTGCTTCGGCTGCGGGAAAGCCGGCAGCTCGGTAGGTTTCGTGATGGATTATGAGCACCTGACCTACCCGGAAGCCCTGCGTTATCTGGCCCGCAAATACAACATCGAGGTCAAGGAAGAGGAAGAGACGGCCGAGCAGATTGCCGCCCGGCAGCGGAGCGAGAGCCTCCTGGCCGTGAGCGAGTTTGCCCGCAAGTACTTCAACGAGCAGCTCCAGGGCGGCGAGGGCCGCGCCGTGGGGTATCAGTATTACCGCAAGCGCGGTATCGAAGACACCACCATCGAGCGCTGGAGCCTGGGCTGGGCCCCTTCGGGCAAAAGCAGCTTCGTGGATGCCGCCCGCGCCGCCGGCTACAAAGACGAATACCTGGTGGCCGCCGGCCTGGCCATCCAGACGGAAGACGGTACGCTCATCGACAAATTCCGCGAAAGGGTGATGTTCCCCATCCACTCCATCAGCGGCCGGGTCATCGCCTTCAGCGGGCGCACCCTCAAGGCCGACAACCCGGCCAAGTACGTCAACTCCCCGGAAACGGAAATCTATATCAAGAGCCGGAACCTGCTGGGCATCTACCTGGCCAAAGGCGACATCGCCAAGCAGGACCGGTGCATCCTGGTGGAAGGCAACGTGGACGTGGTGATGATGCACCAGATGGGCATCACCAACGTGGTGGCCTCCTGCGGCACCTCCCTCACGGAGGAGCAGATCCGCCTCATCAAGCGCTTCACCGAGAACATCACCATCATGTACGACGGGGATGCCGCGGGCCTGCACGCCGCCCTCCGGGCCATCGGCCTCATCCTGAAGGAAGGCATGAACCCGCGGGTGGTCTTCCTCCCCGACGGCGACGACCCCGATTCTTTCTCGCGCAAGCATACGCTGGAAGAAATCCGCGATTTCATCGCCGCCAACGAGAAGGACGGCATCACGTTCAAGACGGAACTCCTCCTCTCGGAAGCGGGCGGTGACCCCTTGAAAAAGGCCGGCATCATCCATGAAGTGGCCGATACCGTGGCCGATATCCCCGACGCCATCAAGCGGCAGGTGTACATCGACGCCGTGGCCCAGCAGGTGGGCATCGATGCCGATGTCATCCAGGAGCGGGTGCGGAAGACGCGGGAGACTGCGCAGCGGGCCGAGGCCGGCCGCCGTTTTGCCCGGCAGGAGGTCGCGGCAGAACGCCCGGCGCAGGCAGCTGCCGAGGCACCCGAAACCACCCCCGCCCCGGCATCCCGGCCCGACGAAGCGCGTGGCGGAATCTCCCCCCTGGAACGCCTCCTGGCACCGTCGGAGCGGGAACTGCTGGGCTTCATCCTGCAGGACGGCTGCTCGCCCCTGCAGTTCGAGTCCGATTCGGAATTCTACGACCCGGAAGGGGCGCAGACGGTGGCGGAATTCATCGACGCCGCCCTGTCGGCCGATGACATCCACTTCTCCCAGGCGGCCTACGAAGCCACCTACCAGGCCTATTTCCAAGGCTACGACGAAGGGAAAGGACAGGAAGAAATTATCCTGGCCCTGCTGAACGGGGAAGACCGTACGGTGGCGGCGGTGGCGGCCGAGCTGTCCACCCAGAAATACGAACTCACGGTGCACAACTTCAACGAAGCGCTCACCACCCGGGATTCCTGGCTGGTGCACTTTGTCCCCCGCGCCATCCTGGCCTACCACGACAAGCGCCTGAGTGCCGCCCAGCAGGAGCTCACCCGCTCGCTGGCATCGGCCGCTCCGGAACAGGTGAACGAGATCATGCTGCGCCTGAACCGGCTGAATGAAATGAAAAAAACCATCAATATCAAACTTGGAAGACTGAGCAAATGAGTTACAAAAGAACCCTGGTGACCTGTGCGCTCCCCTATGCGAACGGTCCTGTCCATATCGGCCACCTGGCCGGCGCCTATATTCCCGGAGACATCTTCGTGCGGTACCTGCGCATGCGCGGGGAGGACGTAGTGTTTGTCTGCGGCTCGGACGAGCACGGTGTCCCCATCACCATCAAGGCACGCGAGCAGGGCGTCACCCCGCAGGATATTGTGGACAAGTACCACAAAATCATGAAAGATGCGTTCACGGGCCTGGGAATCAACTTCGATATCTATTCCCGTACCTCGTCGGCCGTGCACGCGAAAAACGCGTCTGAGTTCTTCCGCAAACTCTACGACCAGGACGACTTCATCGTGCAGGAATCCGAGCAGCTCTACGACGAGCAGGCCGGCATGTTCCTCACCGACCGCCTGGTGGAAGGCATCTGCCCCAAGTGCGGCAATCCGCACGCCTACGGCGACCAGTGCGAGAAATGCGGCTCTACGCTCTCTCCCAACGAGTTGGGCGATCCCCATTCGCGCCTGAGCGGCAGCGTGCCCGTAAAGAAGAAGACCAAGCACTGGTACCTGCCCCTGGACCGCTACGAGCCCTGGCTGCGGGACTGGATCCTGGAGCAGCACAAGGAGTGGAAGACCAATGTCTATGGCCAGTGCAAGAGCTGGCTGGACGGCGGCCTGCTGCCCCGCGCCGTCACGCGCGACCTGGACTGGGGCGTTCCTGTCCCGGTGGACGGGGCCGAAGGGAAGGTGCTGTACGTTTGGTTTGACGCGCCCATCGGCTACATCTCCAATACGCAGGAGCTGCTGCCCCAGAGCTGGGAGAAGTGGTGGAAGGACCCCGAGACCCGGCTGGTGCATTTTATCGGCAAGGACAATATCGTGTTCCACTGCATCGTATTCCCGTCCATGCTCAAGGCCTATGGCGACTATATCCTGCCCGACAACGTGCCTTCCAACGAGTTCCTGAACCTGGAGGGGGACAAGATTTCCACCTCCCGCAACTGGGCCGTTTGGGTGAACGAATACGAGGAGCAGTTCCCGGGCCAGGAAGATGTGCTGCGTTACGTGCTCACGGCCAACGCCCCGGAAACCAAGGACAACGACTTCACCTGGAAGGACTTCCAGAGCCGCAACAACAGCGAGCTGGTGGCCGTGTTCGGCAACTTCGTGAACCGGGCCGTGGTGCTCACCCAGAAGTACTTTGGCGGGGCCGTTCCGCAGAACCTGAAGCCGGAAGCCATTGATGCCGAGACGCTTGCCTCCATCAAGCCTTGCCGGGAAGCCCTGGAGAAATACATCGAGACCTATCACTTCCGCGAGGCGCTCAAGGAGGCCATGAACATGGCCCGTATCGGCAACAAGTACATCTCCGACATGGAGCCCTGGAAGGTGGCCAAGACCGATATGGACCGCACGGCCAGCATCCTGTACACCTGCCTGCAGCTGTGTGCCGACCTGGCCATCGCTTTCGAGCCCTTCACACCGTTCAGCGCCCAGAAGCTCCGCGACATCCTCCGGGTGGGCGTGGACGCCGGCCGGGACCACCGCGCCGGCGAAGGCACCCCTACCGTGAACTTCTACAAGCCGGGTGAAGGCAAGGCGGTGCATACCGTGCCGGCCCAGGAAGGGAATGCCCCCTTCGTCGCAAATAAGAAGGCCGATGCTCCTCAGGGGGCATCCCCTTCCATTGTGCTGCGCTGGGATATGCTGGGCAACGCAGAGCTGCTGCCGGCCGGGCATCAGCTGGGCGAGGCGGTGCTGCTGTTCCAGAAGATCGAGGACAGCGTGATTGACGCGCAGGTGGCGCGGCTCCAAGCCATCAAGGCCGAAAGAGAGGCCGCTGCCGCCGCCAAAGCGGCTGCCGAGGCGGCCAAGAAGGTGGAGCCCCAGAAGGACGAAGTGAGTTTCGAACAGTTTGGCGCCATGGACATCCGAACCGCTACCGTACTGGCCGCAGAGCGGGTTCCCAAGACCGACAAGCTCCTGAAACTGAGCATCGACACCGGGATTGACCAGCGCACCATCGTGTCCGGCATCGCCGAGTTCTACAGCCCCGAAGACATGGTGGGCAAGCAGATCTGCATCCTGGCCAACCTGGCGCCCCGCACCATCCGCGGCATCGAGTCGCGCGGCATGATCCTCATGGCCAAGCAGGGCGACGGCAAGATGCGTTTCATCACCCCGCAGGAAGCCCTCGCCAACGGCGCCCAAATCGGCTGATATGAGAAAAATCGCCCTCCTGATGCTGCTCCTGGGGCCATTTGCCCTGGCCCAGCCGCCGCAAAAAAAGGTAAAGCAGTTTCTTAAGCTTTCCCAGAGCGACACCACCAGCTACCTGGTCAAGGGGGTGGTGAGTAAGGTGCGCAGCAGTACCAGCGGCAGTTTCTACCTGCAGGACGCTACCGGCACCCTGCTGGTCTATGGCCTGCAGGACCCGGCGCGGCCCGGTATCGGCTTTGGCAAAATGGATATAGTCCAGGGCGACACCCTCACCGTCCTGGGCCGTTTCACCCTCTACGGGGGAAGCACCAAGGAAATGAAGGACGGACGGCTCATCGCCAAGGCCGATGGCCCGGACCACGACAAGAGTTTCATGGAGCGCCTGGACCAGAAGCCCTCATTCAAGGGGAAACAGGGTCCCGAAGCGATGAAAGCCTTCAAGGAGTGGTGCCAATCGCAGGTCAAAACGCCTGCCGACGGGGCCACGGGCCGGGTCTGGGTACGTTTTGTCGTGGGCCGGAACGGGCGCGTGCAGGAAGTGCAGATTGAGCGCAGCGCCGCCCCGTCCCTCAACGAGGAGGCCCTCCGCGTGGTGCGCAGTTCGCCCAAATGGAAGCCCGCCAAAAGCGACGGCACCGCCCTCCGCACCAACTGCTCCGTCGCCATTGATTTTTAGCTATACCTTTTCCCAGCGGATGGTGTCGTCACGGCGCCACCAGGTGAGCTGGCGTTTGGCGTAGTGGCGGGTGGAGGCCTGGATGCGGGCCACAGCGGTGTCCAGGGTGCAATTGCCGTCAAAGTAGTCGAACAGTTCGCGATAGCCCACGGTCTGAAGGGCGGGGAGGTTCCGGTACGGAAGCATGGCGCGGGCCTCCTGCTCGAGCCCGTCGGCCATCATCTGGAGTACGCGGGCGTTGATGCGCTCATAAAGCTCTTCCCGGGGCCTTTCCAGGCCGATTTTCACTATCTCGAAGTCCCGTTCCTTGAACTGGCGTGTCTTGAAGGAGGAGAAAGGGCGGCCGGTGTAGAGGCACACCTCCAGGGCCCGGACCACGCGCTGGCCATTGGAAAGGTCTATCTCCCGGCAGGTGGCGGGATCCAGCTCCTGGAGCTGATCGGCCAGGACCTTGACGCCCTCGCTGCGGAGACAGTCCATCAGGTGTTCGCGCAGCTGGATGGGGACCTCGGGGAAATCGTCCAGGCCATAGCAGAAGGCGTCAATGTAGAGCATGGAGCCGCCGCACATCACCAGGGTCTCGTGTCCTTGGGCAAAGAGGCGGTTCACCAGCTCCAGGGCCTCCATCTCATAGATGCCGGCGGTGTAATTGCGGGTGACGGGGATTTCCCGGATAAAATAATGCTTGACGGCGGCCAGTTCCTCGTCCGAGGGGACCGCCGTGCCGATTTTCAGTTCCTTAAAGATTTGCCGGGAATCGCAGGAGATGACCGGAGAGCCCACTTCCAGGGCGCGCCGGATGGCATAGCCGGTTTTGCCGACAGCGGTAGGACCCAGTATGATCTCCAGCCGCCGGGGCATCCTTATTCTTCGTTCTCGTCGTAGATTTCCTTACCGTCTTCGTCCTCTTCTTCCTCCGGCTCCTCGTCCAGGTCCTCATCGTCGTCGAAGTCTTCGTCATCCGACTCACCGGGCAGGATGCGCTGGCGCTCGGGCAGGTCTTCGAAGGCCACGTAGCCGTTCTCGAAGTCAATGGGGTTGGGGCCTTTTGTATCGGCCAGAATGGGGAAATCGGGACTCACCTTCACGGCTTCCAGTTCCCCTTCCACGGTGATGTTCACACTCTTGCGGTTGGTGACGTCGTAGAAGTACACGAAGTCCGTGGCGCCGGCCTTGACGGCCTTCTCCAGGGAGATCTGGTCCACGGTGCCGCTGCCCAGGTCAAAAAGGCCGTAGCGGGCTACCAGGCCGCCGGTAACGTCCAAGGCCTTGAACATGATGAGCTGGTCCTGGGGGAATTCAAGATCGGCCCGTAACTGCTTATGGAGGGTGTACAGCGTGGTGGCGCCGTTGATATGGTAAACTCTATAAAATCCTTTGATACCCGTAAGGGTGACCCTGATTTGAAATGTCATAACTAGCCCCTGTTAGATGGGATTCAAAGATACTGCTTTTTTCCGGTTCCATTGCAAATTTCTGTAAAATTCGCTACTTTCGTGTCCGTGGAAGCACCGGACGCATACAAGAGCATCGGCACCAGAACCGAGGGCCTCTTCAAAGACAACGGTTCCCGTTTCATCGCCCTGGCCTACCCCGTGGAAACGGAGGCCGAGGTGAAGGAAATCGTGGCCGGTCTGAGGAAGGAATACCACGACGCCCGGCACCACTGCTACGCGTATCGGCTGGGCTACAAAGGGGATGTTTTCCGTGCCTCCGACGACGGCGAACCTTCCGGCAGCGCCGGGCGCCCCATCCTGGGGCAGATTGACTCGCTGGGCCTGAGCGACGTGCTGGTGGTGGTGGTGCGCTACTTCGGCGGCATCAAGCTGGGCATCCCCGGCCTTATCCGGGCCTACAAGACCTCCACGGCCGATGCCCTCTCCAACGCCCGCATCGTGGAAAAGATTGCCGGCAAGAACTTCTCCCTCCAGTTTGACTACCTGTCCATGAACGCCGTGATGAAAGTGGTCAAAGATATGGCCCTGCCCGTGCTGGCGCAGGATTTCGGGGAACAATGCAGCCTCCAGACCCGCGTCCGCCTGAGCGCCGTGGACAGCTTCCGGCAGCGGCTGGAAGGAATTGTCACGCAAATTATTGAAGTTTTTTAAAAATTTTTTCTTATCTTTCGGGTTCAAATATTAGTTAGCCGAAAACTGTTATTATTATGTCAAAGAAGGTTCATGTTTTCAACGCAGGCCCCTGCCTGCTGCCCCAGGTTGCCATCGACCACGCCATTGAAGCGCTGAAGGACTTCAGCGGAACAGGTATTTCCGTGCTCTCCATCTCCCACCGTACCAAGGAATGGGACGCCGTAATGGACGAATGTCGATCTCTCTGGCGGGAACTCCTTCACATCCCCGACACCCATGAAGTCGTATTCCTGGGCGGCGGCGCCTCCCTGCAGTTCCTCTATGTGGCCATGAACTTCCTGGAGAAGAAGGCCGCCTATCTGGATACCGGCGTATGGGCGCACAAGGCCCTCAAGGAAGCCCAGGGCATTGGCGAGGCCTATGCCATCGCCTGCTCCAAGGACAAGAACTACACCTATATCCCCAAGGGATTCGATATTCCGGCCGACCTGGATTACCTCCACGTCACCACCAACAATACCATCTACGGCACCGAGCTCCACGAAGACCTGGACTGCCCCTGCCCGCTCATCGCCGACATGTCGTCGGACATCATGTCCCGCCCGGTGGACGTGAGCAAATATGACCTTATCTACGGTGGCGCCCAGAAGAACGTGGGCCCTGCCGGCGTCATCTTCGCCATCGTCCGCAAGGATGCCCTGGGCCGCGTGAGCCGCTACATCCCCACCATGCTGGACTACCGCACCCACATTGACAAACTCTCCATGTTCAATACCCCGCCCGTGTTCTCCATTTTCGTGATGAACGAGACCCTGAAGTGGATCAAGAGCATCGGCGGCGTGGAAGCCATCTATGAGATCAACAAGAAAAAGGCCGCCCTCCTGTACGAGGAGATTGACCGCAACAGCCTGTTCGTGGGCACGGCCGAAAAGGAGGACCGTTCCCTCATGAACGTCTGCTTCGTCATGGCCCCCGGCAAGGAAGAGCTGCAGGACGAATTCCTGGCCTTTGCCAAGGCACATGGCATGGTGGGCATCAAGGGCCACCGCAGCGTGGGCGGTTTCCGCGCCTCGCTCTACAATGCCTGCACCCTGGAAGATGTCCAGGCCCTCGTAGACTGCATGAAGGAATTTGAAAATCTGAAGAAGTAATGAAAGTACTGCTTGCCACCCAGAAGCCCTTCGCCGCCAAGGCGGTGGAAGGCATTGTTTCCATCCTGGCCGAAGCCGGCCACGAAGTGGTGAAATTGGAAAAATACCCCGAGCAGGCCAACTTGGTGGCCGCCGTGGCCGATGTCGAGGCCATGATTATCCGCTCCGACAAAGTGACGGAAGAAGTGATGGCCGCCGCTCCCAAGCTCAAGATCGTGGTGCGCGCCGGCGCCGGGTTCGACAACGTGGACCTGGCCGCCGCCACCGCCCGTGGCATCGTGGTCATGAACACCCCCGGACAGAACTCCAACGCCGTGGCCGAGCTGGCCCTGGCCCTCATGATCTTCATGGCCCGCACGCAGTTCACGCCGGCCACCGGCAGCGAAGTGCAGGGCAAGAAGCTGGGCGTCCAGGCCTACGGCAATGTCGGCCGCCTGGTGGGCCAGAAAGCCAAGGCCCTGGGCATGAGCGTCTGCGCCCTGGATCCCTTCCTCACCGACGAGCAGATCATCGCCGGCGGCGCCGAGCCCGTCCACTCCCTGGAAGAGCTGTACGCCTCCTCCGACTACCTCTCAGTCCACATCCCGGCCCTGCCCGCCACCATCAAAAGCATCGGCTACGACCTCATCTCCAAGATGCCCAAGGGCGCCACGCTGGTGAACACCGCCCGCAAGGAAGTCATCGACGAGGAAGGGCTGATGCGCGCCCTGGAAGAGCGCCCGGACCTCAAGTACGTGGCCGACGTGATGCCCGACAACTACGCCGCCCTGCAGGAGAAGTTCGGCCTGCGCGTCTTCGCAACGCCCAAGAAGATGGGGGCCCAGACCGCCGAGGCCAATGTGAACGCCGGCCTGGCCGCCGCCCGTCAGATTGTGGATTTCTTTGCCACCGGCAACCGTAAATTCCAAGTTAACAAATAATTCATGGTAAGAGTTAAACCGTTTGCGGCCATCAGACCGCCCAAGGATCTGGTCACCGAGGTGGCGGCTCCGCCGTACGACGTCCTCAACTCGGAAGAGGCACTGGCCATGGCCGGCGAAAAGAGCCTCCTGCACATCACCAAGCCCGAGATTGACTTCGCACCCATTGCCGGCGAGCACGAGCAGCGCACCTACGACAAGGCCGTGGAGAACTTCAAGGCCTGGAAAGAGCGCGGCTGGCTGGTCCGGGAAGACAAGGAGAAATACTATGTCTATGCCCAGACCATGGGCAGCCGCACCCAGTACGGCATTGTCCTCTGCGCCCATACCGACGATTATGCCAACGGCATCATCAAAAAGCATGAGCTCACCCGCAAGGACAAGGAGGACGACCGCATGGTGCATGTGCGCATCCAGAACGCCAACATCGAGCCCGTCTTCTTCGCCTTCAAGGATAACGCCGAGCTGGGCGGGATCATTTCCCGTACCGCGGCCGGCGAGCCCGAATACAAGTTCGTGGACGAAAACAACTTCACGCACACTTTCTGGGTCATCGACGACGACAGCGTCAACGCCCGCATTACGGAAATCTTCACCCATGACATAGATGCCTTCTACGTGGCCGACGGGCATCACCGCACCGCCGCCGCCGCCCGCGTGGGCGCCGAGAAGAAGGCTGCCAACCCGCACCATACGGGAAACGAGGAGTACAACTACTTCATGGCCGTCTGCTTCCCGCAGAGCCAGCTCGCCATCATCGACTACAACCGCGTGGTCAAGGACCTGAACGGCCTCTCCACGGCCGATTTCTTCCAGGCCCTGGAACAGGACTTCGATATCGAATGCAAATGCGACTGCACCCAGGACGGCGGCAAGTGCAACTGCGAGTACCCCTGCCACTGCAAGTGCAGCGAGATTTACCACCCCGCCGGGCTGCATAATTTCGCCATGTACATCGAGGGCGTCTGGTACAGCCTCACGGCCAAGCCGGGCCGATACAACGATGCCGACCCCATCGGCGTGCTGGATGTCACCATCCTGAGCAACCTGGTACTGGACAAGATTCTGGGTATCAAGGACCTCCGCACCTCCAACCGCATCGATTTCGTGGGCGGTATCCGCGGCCTGGGAGAGCTCTCCCGCCGCGTGGATTCCGGCGAGATGAAGGTGGCTTTCGCCCTCTACCCCGTATCCATGGACCAGCTCATCCGCATTGCCGACACCGGCAACATCATGCCCCCCAAGACCACCTGGTTCGAGCCCAAACTCCGCAGCGGCCTCGCCATCCACAGCCTGGACTAAGGTCCTCCTGCAGGCACCACTCCTACTTCCCGCGTTCCTTCCGGTTCGCGGGAAGTTTTTTATATGGATTGACGGACGTCAGCGCAACAGATGACCGGATTAGCGGGGCAGGGTGTGGCGGCCGAGGCGGTTGAGCCAGCCGATAAGGAGTTCGGGGCGGTCGGTCTGGATGAGGGAGACGCCGGCATCCAGGTACTGCTGATAGACCTGGCCGGGATCGGCGGCACAGAAGGCGGCATCGTCGTCGTTGCCGTCGCCGCCGCAGAGGCTGGACCAGATGGTATTCACCCACACCTTTGAGCCCTGGCCGATAATCTGCTTGCAGGCATCGGCAAAGGCGCCGTCGTCGTTGCGCTGCCAGCAAACCTCGTAGGCCAGGGGTACGACGCCCTGCTCCAGATAGGATTGCATCAGGGCCTTCCCCTTGCTGCGCTGGATGTCCACCACGGGCATGTACATCATGTTCCGGGGATGCCGGGCCTCGTTGGCCGCCACCACCTCGATGGGCTGCTTGCCCTTGATGAGCACCTGGTCCGTCACGCCCAGCTCTTCCGTAAGGGCCAGCACGGCGTCGTAGTAGTCGTAGCCTTTGTCGATATTCACGCAGATCCGGTCCTTGGCGCACAGCAGGGCCTCGCGCAGCGTGGGCATGCGCAGGGTGTCGATGGCCGCCGCCTGGTGCGCCCGGTTCAGGCCCAACCGACGGATCTCGGCCAGGGTGAGGTCGGCCACTTTGGCGCTCTTGCCGGGCTGGTCGCGGAACACCTGAAAGAAATTGGTGGTGCGGAGGACGTCGGCATCGTGGCAGAGGACCAGGGCCGAATCGGCCGTCATGCGGACGTCGAGTTCCACTACGTCGGCCCCCATGCGGATGACGCTTTCAATGGCCGGAAGGGAGTTCTCGGGGTAATTGCGCCAGTCACCGCGATGGCAGGCCACCACCACGTATTTGGATTTGGGGTCATGGATCTGGGCGGCGATGGCCTGGGCCCGGTTGGCATAGCGGGCCCCCTCCGGGTAAAGGTCCAGCGTTTTGGAAAGGTATTCGCCGATACGGTCCAGCCAGGTGTAGCTGCCGGTACCGGGAGAAGCCATGCGCTGGAAGCAGTGCTTCCGGGTGGCCAGGGTGTGCAGCTCGCTCTGGATCCCCATAGCGCGCATCTTTTCCCAGACTTTCACGGAGTTCATGGCGGCCCAGTTGTCGCCGTCCCCGTGAATCAGGAGCATGGGAGCGGTGTCCAGGTCGAAGGAGAACTCCGGCACCAGCACCGCATCATCTTCATTGCCGCCTTCGGCATTGGGCCTTTCGCTCCCGTCGGTGAGCGCATAGGCGGGATAGATGCCGATCCCCCACTGCACGTTGCAGGGAATCTTGTCCAGGGCATCGATGGGGTAATAGGACTTGTGACGCGAGGAGGTCACGCCCATCAGGGTGAGGTGACCGCCGGCCGAAGAACCCATGATACCGATCTTGTTCGGATCCAGGCCCAGCTGCGGAGCCTTGCTGCGCACGATGCGGATGGTGCGCTGCAAATCCTGCCAGGCACTGGTGTGCTTGGCCAGGGGGGCGGCCGGACGCGGCGTGCGGTATTTGAGCGTGACCACCGTGATGCCCATGGCATTCAGGTAGCGGCGGGCCGGCGCCACTTCAAAACCGTCGGGGTTGTTATCCTGGTACGAACCACCCGAATAGATAATCTGGATGGCATCGGTCTTCCTTTCGGCCGGGATGTGCCACTCGATGTAGGGCACGCACTGATTCTCTTGAAAACCAGGCATTTTCCCTTCCGGCCAGACGGGTTCTTTGCTGTAGCAGGCCCGGTCGGCATCGCTGGCGTAGCGGTCCATCAGGGCCTCCTCCGGCTGCAGCTCGCCCAGGAATCCCAGCTGGGTCATGAATTCCACGCCGCGGTCGAATCCATAGACACCGTGCCCCTTGCCGGGATACAGGTGCAGTTCGGCCGGAATTCCCATGCGCCGAAGCTGGCGGTACACCTGGGTGGATCCGTTGGGCGAGTATTTGTCGGTTCCGCCGTGGTGCAGGCTCATGGGACAGGTCTTTTCGTCAAAGCGGAAGACCTTGGAAAGGGCGACATCGACCCCGTAGCCCTCCCGGAGGGCGGGCGTTCCGCGGTCATCGGCATCGGTGGTGACATAGGCCGGCGCATGCAGGATGGCCAGGTTGATGTGGCAGGGAATGCTGTCCAGCTTGTCCACGGGAGCATAGGCGCGCGTTTGGGAACTCGTTCCCAGCAGGAGGCCCAGGTGGGAGCCGGCCGACATGCCCACTACCCCGATCTTCTCCGGATCGAAGCCTCGCCTGGCGGCCTCGCTGCGCACCTTTCGCACCGCCCGCTGCCCGTCCTCCCAGGCAGTCTGCCAGTACGGGATGCCTTCCGGACGCGGCGTGCGGTACACGAAGTTTACGCACTGTACGCCCCGCTCCGTGAGGGTCTTGCGCCAGATCTCGATGTGTTTCATGTCGCAGCAGTTGTTGTAACCGCCGCCGGAAATCAGGATCATGCAGGTGCCGTTGGGATGCTCCGGCGCCTCAAACCAGTCCAGATATGGCTGGCGGTATTTCTCGGGCTTGAAGCCCGGCGCATTGGATTCGTAGGTCATGGCCCCGATCTGCTTGTCGCAGGCATGGGGCATCTTGCCCTTGGGCCAAACGTTTTCCCGCTGCACGGCGGGCTGGATGGCCAGAAGGGCCGAAACAAGAAGAATACACAGTTTAATCATGTTCAAATGTACACAATTTGCCGCGAATAAACAAGCCAGAACACACACTCTCCTCACACGCAAGTACATAATCGCCAGCCACTTATGCAACAAGGGGTGCCCCTGGAAGGGCACCCCTTAACGGGTATTCAACAGATAATCAGCGCCTTACGCGCCGGGTAAAAGACTAGTAGCGATTGAGGGGACGGCCGGCGGTCATCATGTGCACCTTGCGGCGCACCTCGTCCAGCACCAGTTTATGGGCAATACGCTCGGCGGTCTGGGGCTCGGTGGGTTCCTTGGCGCCGAGGGCCTCGGCATGCGCGTTGGCCGACGAGAGCACAGTGTCGATGAGGTCCACGATGTTGAGCATGTCCTTCTCTTCGAAGCCGCGGGAGGTAATGGCCGGCGTGCCGATACGAAGACCACTGGTGGCGAAGGGGCTGCGGCTGTCGAAGGGAACCATGTTCTTATTCACGGTGATATCGGCCCGGCCCAGTTCCTTCTCGGCCAGACGACCGGTCAGATCCGGGAATTTGGTGCGGAGGTCGATGAGCATGAGGTGGTTGTCGGTGCCACCGGAAATGATCTTGTAGCCGCGGGAGATGAACTCACCGCACATGGCGGCGGCGTTGGAGATCACCTGTTTCTGGTAGGCCACGTATTCCGGCTGGGAGGCCTCGAAGAAGGCCACGGCCTTGGCGGCAATCACATGCTCCAGCGGACCGCCCTGCACACCGGGGAAGACGCTGGAATTGAGGATGGCGCTCATTTTCTTGATCTCGCCCTTGGGCGTGGTGAGGCCCCAGGGATTGTCGAAATCCTTGCCCATGAGGATGATACCGCCGCGCGGACCACGGAGGGTCTTGTGGGTGGTAGAGGTGACGATGTGGGCGTATTTCACCGGATTCTTGAGCAGACCGGCGGCGATGAGTCCGGCCGTGTGGGCCATATCGATCCAGAGGATGGCGCCCACTTTGTCGGCAATGGCGCGCATGCGCTCGTAATCCCATTCGCGGGAGTAGGCCGATGCACCGCCGATGATGAGCTTGGGCTTGCATTCCAGGGCCTTGCGCTCCATCTCATCGTAGTCCACGCGACCGGTTTCGGGATTCAGGCCATAGGCCACCGGATGATACAGGATACCGCTGGCGTTCACGGGAGAGCCGTGGGTGAGGTGACCGCCCATGCTGAGGTCCAGACCCATGAAGGTGTCACCGGGCTGAAGGACAGCCATAGTGACGGCCATGTTGGCCTGGGCACCGGAGTGGGGCTGTACATTGGCATATTCCGCGTCATAGAGGGCGCAGAGACGGTCGATGGCCAGCTGTTCGATCTGGTCCACCACTTCGCAGCCGCCGTAGTAGCGCTTGCCGGGATACCCTTCCGCATATTTGTTGGTGCAGATGGAGCCCATGGCTTCCATCACCTGGTTGGACACATAGTTTTCAGAGGCGATGAGTTCCAGACCGGAAGACTGGCGCTCCTGCTCTTTTTTGATAAGGTCGAATACCTGCAGATCCTGCTTCATTTCATGAAACATTAAATGTTAAACATTTTTTGAAGTCACAAAGGTAACAAGAATTATTCAATTTCTTTATCGAAATAACGTATCTTTGCATGCATGAACGACAGAAAATTACTGAACATCGAACTGGGGCGGCTGAGCCCGGAGGAGTACCGCGCCAAACCGGCCAGCGGGCTGGCGCTCATCCTGGACAATATCCGCAGCGCCCATAACGTGGGCAGCGCCTTCCGGACGGCCGATGCCTTCGGGGTGGACAAGGTATGGCTGTGCGGCATCTGTCCCGTTCCGCCGTCGGCCGAACTGCGGAAGGTGGCCCTGGGGGCCGAGGAATCCGTTCCCTTCGAAGCCGTCCCCGACACACTGTCGCTGGTGCGCCGCCTGCAGGCCGAGGGCTGGACGGTCGTAGCCGTGGAACAGACGGTCCATTCGGTGAAGCTGGATACTTTCAAGCCTGAAAAGGGGCGCTACGCCTTTGTCTTCGGCAATGAGGTGGACGGCGTACGGCAGGATGTGGTGGACGCGTGCGATTTCTCGCTGGAGATTCCCCAGCAGGGCACCAAGCACTCCCTCAATGTCTCGGTTTCCATCGGTGTCGTGCTCTGGCACGTCTGTGCTCAATAATCTACCCGGTTCAGAAAAAGCGCGTGGCCGGGGACGGACTCGCCGGCATCGCCGCGGGTGCCGCCGGCGATGAGTTCCGCCACCCACTCGGGCGCGTGCTTGCCCCGGCCCACCTCGATGAGGGTTCCTACCACAGCTCGCACCATGTTCCGGAGGAAGCGGTCGGCCGCGATGCGGAAGTACCAGTAGGCAGGAGATTCCCGGTCAAGCCGTGAATGACAGTCATCATGCCCGGCCATAGTATCGTCACCGCCAAGCGCCACACCGTCATGCCCCACCATGGCAACGTCATGCCCGACAACGGCGCCGTCATGCCCGGCCTCTGCTTCGTCATGCCCGACAGCGATCGGGCATCCCATCACTTGCAGGTGCGAAGGGGTATAGGGCGCCCAGAAGGCGTCGAAGACGGTGCAGATGGAGGTTTTGTTGTCGGTGCCGGTCTTTTCGAAGCAGGAAAAGTCGTGGGTGCCCAGCAGGAACTGACAAGCCCGGTTCATGGCGTCAAAATCCATGACAGGATAGCCGCACTGCCAGGAATAGGCCCGCACGAAAGGGTCTTTCTGCCTGTGGATGAAATAGGTATATTCCCGGCGCCGGGCACTGAAGCGGGCGTGGAAATCGGCCGGAACCGGGGTGACGCTGTGCACAGCTATGCTGTGGGGTAGCATGGCATTTAATTTGTAGCAAAAATCTCCTTGCCCGAAGGGCAGCGCTGCGTCCAAATCGAAGTGCGCCACGTAGTGGGAGGCGTTTACGGCCGTGTCTGTGCGGCCGGCGCCGGTCACCTGCACGGGACGGTTCAGAAGACGGGACAAAGTGGCCTCCAGGCAAGCCTGAACGGAAGGCGCCCCCGGCTGGATTTGCCAGCCGCAGAACGCAGCGCCGTCGTAGGATAGGCAAAGGGAATAACGCATATGCAAATGTAAGGAAAATATATGGAAAGCGTAAACATTAGGGAACTCAACGAGCGCATCCAGAAGGAAAGCGCTTTCGTGGACCTGCTCACCCTGGAAATGGGGAAGGTGATCGTGGGACAGAAACAACTGGTGGACAACCTCCTGATTGGCCTGCTGAGCGGCGGCCACATCCTGCTGGAGGGCGTGCCGGGCCTGGCCAAGACCCTGGCCATCAACACCCTGTCGCAGGCCGTGGATGCCAAGTTCAGCCGCATCCAGTTCACCCCGGACCTCCTCCCGGCCGATGTAGTGGGCACCCTGGTCTATTCCCAGCGGAACGAATCCTTCGAGGTGCACAAAGGCCCCATCTTCGCCAACTTCATCCTGGCCGATGAAATCAACCGAAGCCCCGCCAAGGTTCAGAGCGCCCTGCTGGAAGCCATGCAGGAGCATCCGGTCACCATCGGCGACAACACCTACAAACTGCCGGAGCCGTTCCTGGTGATGGCCACCCAGAACCCCATCGAGCAGGAAGGCACCTATCCCCTGCCGGAGGCCCAGGTGGACCGTTTCATGCTGAAGGTGGTGGTCACCTACCCCAAGAAGGAGGAGGAGCGCCAGATTATCCGCATGAACAACGCCGGGGAATTCCCCAAGGCCAACGCCGTCGTGAAACCGGCCGATATCACCCGCGCCCGCGAGGTGGTGCGGGACGTGTACATGGACGAGAAAATCGAGCGTTACATCGTGGATATCGTCTATGCCTCCCGTACGCCGGAAGAATACGGCCTCAAGGACCTCAAGGGCCTCATTTCCTATGGCGGATCGCCCCGTGCCAGCATTTCCCTGGCCCTGGCCGCCAAGGCCTACGCCTTCATCAAGCGCCGTGGCTACGTGATTCCCGAAGACGTGCGGGCCGTGTGCAACGAGGTCCTGCGTCACCGTATCGGGCTCACCTATGAGGCCGAGGCCGAGAATGTCACCTCCGAGCAGATTATCGAGAAGATCATTAACGCCGTTATTGTTCCTTAAGGAGATGCCCGGTGGAGCCGGGCATGACGCCATCATGACCGCTGAAGAGTTAATAAAGAAAGTTCGCAAGATTGAGATCCGGACCAAGGCGCTGAGCCACCAGATCTTTGCCGGAGAGTACCATTCCGCCTTCAAGGGACGCGGTATGGCCTTCAGCGAAGTGCGGGAGTATCAGTGGGGAGACGATGTGCGCAACATGGACTGGAACGTCACGGCGCGCATGAGCGCCCCCTACGTGAAGGTGTTCGAGGAAGAGCGCGAACTCACCGTGATGCTGCTTGTGGACATTTCCCGGAGCGGGCTGTTCGGCACGCAGGTGAAGACCAAGCGGGAACAGATTGCCGAGATTGCCGCCACCCTGGCCTTCAGTGCCATCCTGAACAATGACAAGGTGGGCTGCATGCTCTTCAGCGACCGGGTGGAGCAGTTCATCCCGCCGGCCAAGGGCCGCACCCATTTCCTGCACATCATCCGGGAAATCCTGGAGTACCAGCCCGCCCACGACGGGACGGATATCGGAGAAGCCCTGCGCTACCTCACGGGGGCCATCAAGAAAAAATGCACGGCCTTCATCCTGAGTGATATGCTGGACGTGCATGCCGATGCCTCCCCGCGCTATGAAGATGCGCTGAAGGTGAGCGTGAACCGGCATGATGTCTCCGTCATCCGCATCACGGACCCCCGGGAGAAAAGCCTCCCCAACGTGGGCCTGGTGCATGCCAAGGATGCCGAAACCGGCGCCTCCCGCTGGATTGACACCGGTTCCCGCCGCACCCGGAACGCCTATGCCCAGTGGTTCCAGACCGCCACGGACCAGGCCGACCGCCTGCTCCTGCGCTATCACGTGGACCACGTGGACATTGGTACGGATGAGGATTACGTACGTTCCCTGATGGCTTTATTTCACAGAAGATGAGAGGAAAACGGATTATATGGGCCACCCTGCTGCTGCTCCTTCCGCTATGGGCGGGAGCGCAGGGGCGCCGCATCCCGGCCGGAGAGGCCTTCCTGGAGCCGCTTACGCCGCGGGACTCGGTCCTGATTGCCGACCAGGTCCTGTACGGGATGGAATTCAAGAACCTGACGGAAGGGACGCCGCTGGCCCTGCCCACCCTGCAGCCGGAGGAAAACAGTCCGCTCGCCATCCTGGGCAAGTGGCAACTGGACTCCACGCGGGTGAGCCGCCGGAAGGAGGTCCCCGCCCGCTACGACATCCGGGCTTCCCTGCGCCTGACCGCCGCCCTGGGCGGCACCTACCAGCTGCCCGCCCTCTTTGCCGTGGTGGATGCCGATACCCTGGTGTTCAAACCCCGTGAACTGGTGGTGACGGAACTGCCGGTGGACATGGAAAGCTTCGAGCCCCACGACCTCAAACCCCAGGTAAAATTCCCTTATACCTTTGCCGAACTCTTTCCCTGGATCTGGGGCGGCGGCATGGCCCTGATGGCCCTGGCGGCCCTCATCCTCTGGCTAGTGAGCCGGGGCAAGAAAGTCCGGGAGGCGCAGCGGGAGGCCGAACCGGCCCATATCCGCGCACTGCGCCAGCTGGATAAGTTCCGCGGGGACAAATACTGGCAGCCGGAGCGCCAGAAGGCGTTCTATTCCGGCGTGACGGACACGCTCCGGGAATACATCGCCGCCCGCTACGGCGTGGGCGCCCTGGAAATGACCACGGCCGAAATCTTCGAAGGCCTCCGGGGGTCCGACATCCCCGCCGACCTCTACGAAGAAATGAAAGCGCTCTTTGAACGGGCCGACTTCGTGAAATTCGCCAAGTACACGGCCAGCGACGAGGACAACGCCCAGGTGCTGCCCCAGGCCGTGCGCTTTGTGACCACCACCTACCAGAGCCAGCTGGAACAGGAACAGGAACAGGAGCAGGAGCAACCGAAGAAAAAGGAGGAGGAGGCGTAGCGTATGTTCTTTGAGTATCCCTATCTGCTCTGGCTGCTGGCCATTCCCCTGCTGCTCGTGGGGCGCTATCTCTGGATCGAGCTCAAAGACCGGCGTCCGCACCTGCGGGTATCGGCCCTGGAGGCCTGGAAAGCCGGCGGAAGGTCGTGGCTGGAGGTGCTCCGGCACCTGCCCTTCGTGCTCCGCACCGCCGCCCTCTGCCTCATCATCGTCGCCCTGGCCCGGCCCCGTTCCTCCACGCAGATGGAAAAGGTGGACACGGAAGGCATCGACATTGTCTTTGCCATGGACGTGAGTACCAGTATGCTGGCACGGGACTTCACCCCCGACCGCCTGAGCGCGGCCAAGGACATCGCCATCGAGTTCATCGCCCAGCGGCCCAGCGACCGCATGGGCATCGTGGTCTTTGCCGGCGAAAGCTATACCCAGTGCCCCCTCACCACGGACCGCGCCACCCTCATCAACCTGATGAAGGAAGTGCAGACCGACCTCATCGAGGACGGCACGGCCATCGGCAACGGCCTGGCCACCGCCGTGGCCCGCATGAAGGATTCCGACGCCAAGAGCCGCGTGGTGATCCTGCTCACGGACGGCGTGAACAACATGGGCGAGATCGATCCCGCAACCGCGGCCGAGATTGCCAAGACCTACGGCATCCGGGTGTACACCATTGGCGTAGGCGCCAACGGCGAGGCCCCCTATCCGGTCCAGACGCCCTGGGGCATCGAGATCCGCCGCGTCCCCGTCGAGATTGACGAAGCCCTCCTGAAGCAGATTGCCGACGGCACCGGCGGCCGCTATTTCCGCGCCACCGACAACACCAAGCTGCAGGAGATCTATGCCGAGATTGGCCAGATGGAAAAGACCCGTACCACCGTGGACTCTTTCCCGGTCTATAAGGATTTGTTTGAAAACTATGCGCTGGCGGCGCTCCTGTGCCTGGCCCTGGAGCTGCTCCTTAGCGCCCTGCTCAGGAGGATGCCTTAGGATATGTTGCTGTTTGCCGCTTCCAAATACCTGTATTTGCTGCTGCTGGTGCCGCTGATCCCGCTGCTGTACGGCCTGTTGCGCTGGCTGCGGAGCCGCCGGGTTCAGGCCTTCGGGGATCCCGCCCTGGTGGAAGCCCTCATGCCCTCGCGTTCCCGGTCCAAGGGCTGGGTGCGGGTGAGCCTCCTGAGCCTGGCCCTGGCCTTTTTCATCTTGGGCCTGGCCCGGCCCCAGACCGGCGCCAAACTGTCTGAGCACCGCGCCCGCGGCGCCGAGATCATCGTGGCTCTGGATGTATCCAACTCCATGCTGGCCCAGGACTACTCCCCCAACCGGCTGGAACGGGCCAAACTCTCCATCGCCCGGCTCACGGAGAAGCTGCAGGACGACCGCATCGGCCTGGTGCTCTTTGCCGGCACCTCCTTCGTGCAGCTGCCCGTGACCACCGACTATGTGAGCGCCAAGATGTTCCTGGGCAACATAGACACCGGCTCCATTCCGGTGCAGGGAACGGCCATTGGCGACGCCATCCGGCTCAGTATCAAGAGCTTCAGTGCCCAGAGCGAGAAGAGCCGCGTGATTATCGTCATCTCCGACGGCGAGAACCACGAGGACGATCCCGTAGAGGCGGCCGCCCAGGCGGCGGAACTGGGCATCAAGGTCTATACGATTGGCGTGGGTTCGGCCGAAGGGCAGCCCATCCCCCAGCCCGACGGCAGCGGCCTGCTGCGTGACAAGGACGGGGAAATCGTGGTGACCAAGCTGGACGAAGCCACGCTCCGGGCGGTGGCCAAGGCCGGCGGCGGTGCCTATATCCATGCCGGCGGCGAGGAATTCGGCCTGAATCCCATCGTGGATGATATCCGCCGCATGGAGGACGAGGAGTTCGGCAGCGTCGTCTTCGAAGAGTACGACGAGCAGTACATGTACTTCCTGGCCGTAGCCCTCCTGCTGCTGGTGATTGAGATGCTTATCGGGGAACGCAAACCCCGCAGAAAACTGTTTGAGGTATGAGGAAGTTGCTTGTTATCCTGCTGGCCTTCAGCTGTCTGACAGCCCAGGCGCAAAAGGCCGACCTGAGAAAGGGGAACCGCCAGTTTGCCAAGGGACAATTTGCCGAGGCCGATATCAGCTACCGCCGGGCCCTGCTGCAGGACACGACCAGCGCCGCCGCGCACTACAACCTGGCCAACACGCTGTACCGCGAAGACAATATGGACGAAGCGGCCAAGCAACTGGAAGCCGTGGATGCCCTGTCGGTAGTGGAAACGCCCCTGGGACCAGATTATTTCTTCAACAAGGGCGACGTTGCCCTGAAGAAGGAGGACTGGAAGGGGGCCATGGAGGCCTTCTGGCAGTCGCTGCTGCTGCGTCCGGACGACCTGGACGCCAAGGAGAATTACATCTATGCCCGGAACAAGTATGCCCAGCAGCAACAGCAACAGCAACAGCAGAATCAGGACCAAAACCAGAATCAGGATCAAAACCAGGATCAGGACCAGCAAGACCAACAAGACCAGCAGAACCAGCAAGACCAGCAGAACCAGCAAGACCAGCAGCAGAATCAGGACCAGCCGCAGCAACAGCCGCAGGCCAAGGCCGGCGAACTGAGCCCCCAACAGGCCCAGCAGCTGCTGCAGGCCATTCAGGATAAGGAGAAACAGACGCAGGAGAAGGTGGACGCCAAGAAGGCCGAAGCCGTGAAATCCCGTCAGAAGGATAAGAATTGGTAGCGTATGCGAAAAAGCATTGTCACCCTGTTTGCCGCCCTGTTCACCGCGCTCGCCGCGTGGGCGGCACCCACCATCAAGGTGGAAGTGCACAATATCGTGGAACAGTCCGAACGCTTCAACGTGGTGTTCGTCGTGGAAGGGGAACATGCCCCCTCGGAGTTCCAATGGGAGCCCGGGGATGCCTTCACCCTGGTCTGGGGCCCGCAGAAGGGCACTTCCACCAGCGTGCAGATCCTGAACGGGAAAGCCACCCGCTCTTCGCAGACCTCCTACACCTACATCCTGCAGGCCAAGTCCACGGGCACCTTCACCCTGCCGGCCGCCACGGCCAAGGTGAAGGGCACGGAAATCCAGTCCAAGCCCGTGAGCATCCAGGTGGTGCCCAGCGGTTCCAAGTCGCAGGCCTCCGCCTCCGGCGGGAATGGCAGCGCCTCGGGCGGGTCCTCTTCATCGGCCCGGCAGGCCGACGCCTCCCAGCAGCCCGACATCTTCATGCGGCTGAGCCTGAGCCGCAGCAGCGTGGTGGTGGGTGAACCCGTCAACGCTACCCTCAAGATCTACACCCGCTCCAACCTGGTGGGCTTTGAGAACGCCAAGTTCCCTTCCTTCAAAGGCTTCTGGAGCCAGGAAGTGGAGGTCCCTTCCAATATTGAATTCCAGCGCGAACAGGTGGACGGCAAGATTTACGATGCCGCCGTGCTGCGCCGCTGGGTCATCATCCCGCAAAAGAGCGGGGACGTGAGTATAGATCCGGCCGAGGTCGTGTGCCTGGTGAACGTACAGCGGCGCCGCAGCAGCGGCTCCATTTTCGACGACTTCTTCGGCAACGACTACGCCACCCTGCGGCAGCGGGTCGTGACCGGCTCCCCCACCCTCCACGTGTCGGCCCTGCCGGCCGGCGCACCGGCTTCCTTTGCCGGCGGCGTGGGCGAATTCAACATCCAGGCACGCCTGAGCAAGGATTCCCTGAAAACGCACGATGCCGCCTCGCTGCTGGTCACCCTCTCCGGCAAGGGGAACATCGCCCTGGCCGAAGCCCCCAAGCTCAATTTCCCGCCCGACTTCGAGGTGTACGATGTCAAAACCAGCGTGAACACCGACAAGAGCGGCACCTCGGGTTCCAAGACCTTCGAATATCCCTTCATCCCGCGCAGCCACGGTGACTTCGTGATTCCGCCGGTCAGATATGCCTATTACGACGTGAAGCAGCGCCGCTACGAAACGGCGCAGTCGGATTCCCTGCACCTGAAGGTAGCCCGTTCGGCCAGCACGGCCGCGGCCACTACCGACGCCGGCTCCACCCTGGTGGTGGAACGCAAGGGCGTCAAGAACCTGGGCGAGGACATCCGCTTCATCCGCACCAAGACGCAGCTGGGCTCCCCCGGCGGCTTCCTGGTGTATGCGCCCGTGTGGTGGGGCTGCATCGCCCTCATCCTGCTGGTGGCCCTGGGTCTCTGGCTGGGTCTGCGGAAGATGGCCGCCCGGCGGGCCGACGTGGCGGGCACCCGCAAGCGCAAGGCCACGCGCCAGGCGCTCAAACGGCTGGCCCAGGCCCGGGAATTCCTCCAGAAGAACCTGTACACGGCCTTCTACGAAGAGCTGCACCGCTCGCTCATCGGCTTTGTGGGAGACAAACTCTCCATGGACATGGCCGAGCAGAATAAGGAAAACATCGCCGCCGGCCTGCAGGAGCGGGGCGTGGACGAGCAGACAGCCAGCGCCTTCACGGCCCTGCTGGAAGCCTGCGAAGAGGCCCGCTACGCGCCCGACGCCGGTCACGATGCCATGAATGCCCATTACGAGCAGGCGGTCTCGCTCATCACCGCCATCGATTCCTCCATGAAGAAAACGCCCTTGAAATCGACCCTGACCGCCGTACTGGTCCTCATGGCCCTGCCGCTGCTGTCCAACCCCGCCCAGGCGGCCGAATCCTATCCCGATTCCCTCTGGCGCGCCGGAGTCGAGGCCTACTGCGCCGGCGATTATGCATCGGCCCTGCAAGACTGGGAACAGGTGCGCAGTGCCGGGCTGGTCTCCCGGGAACTGTATTACAACCTGGGCGACGCCTATTTCAAGAACGGGGAACTGGCCCCGGCCATCCTCTGGTGGGAAAGGGCCCTGCGGCTGGATCCTTCGGATGCCGATGTGCGCTACAACCTGGAATATGCCCGTGCGCTCACGCAGGACCGCATTGACGAAGTGCCCGAGATCTTCTTCGAGCAGTGGGGACACGCCTTGTGCTATCTGCTGCCGTCCAACACCTGGGCGGTGCTCTCGCTCATCGGCCTGGCCCTCACCGCCGCCCTGGCCCTGCTCTTCCTGCTGGGAAGCAGCAGCGGCAAGCGCCGGCTGGGCTTCTTTGCAGGCATCGCCGCCCTGCTGCTCACCCTCCTGTGCTGGGATATGGCGCAGTGGCAGCGTACGGAAGCCCGGCGGCAGGACATGGCCATCGTGATGCGTCCGGTCTCCTCCGTGAAAAGCTCCCCTTCGGCCGACGGGGCCAAAGACCTCTTCATCCTGCACGAAGGGACACGCGTCCGCATCCTGGACAACGTGTCCGGCTTCTCCAACATCGAATTGGCCGATGGCCGCCAGGGCTGGATCCCCAGCGGCGACATCAGCGTCATTTAATCCGATTACTCTTTAACTAATTCTTTCTGGATCTGTTCCAGGGATTTTCCCTTCGTTTCCGGCATCCACCAGGCAAAGATGAGTGCCAGGGCCGCCATGACCGAGAAGAAGGTGAAGATATACTGGCCGCCGATGGACAGGCACAGCGGGAAGAACCAGGTGAGCAGTGCGCTCCACACCCAGTGCGTCATGCTGCCGAAGACCTGGCCGGACGCCCGCACGTCGTTGGGGAACACCTCGGCGATGACCACCCAGATGGTAGCGCCCAGCGACAGGGCGAAGAAAGCCACGTAGCCCACCAGGAAAATGAGCATGTAGTAGCCGTGGAAGGCCTCCAGGGCAAAGCCGCGGGCTACCATGGCCTGGCAGAGGACCATGCCCACGGCGCCGATGCCGATGAGCGTCTTGCGCCCCACCTTGTCGATGATGAACATGCCCAGCATGGTGAAGCTGAGGTTGGTGATGCCGATGATGATGCTCTGCAGCATGGCCCCCTCCCGGAACACGCCGGAGAGTTCCAGCAGGCGCGGGGCGTAATACAGGATGGCGTTGATGCCCGTGAGCTGGTTGATGGTGGCGATGAGGAAGGCAATGAGGATGGGCTTCCAGTACTTGCGCTGGAAGAGCCGGCCGCTCCCCTTCCCGGCGTCGGCCAGGGACTGGCGGATGGCTTCCAGCTCGCCGGTCACATCCTGCTCGCCGGTCTTTTCAAAAACCGCCACGGCATCGGCCTCGCGGCCCTGTTTCACCAGCCAGCGCGGGCTCTCCGGCATGGTGAGCATGAGCACGCTGAACAGGAAGGCCGGGATGGACTCGGCCATGATCATCCACTGCCAGTCGTTGGGCACGCCGGCAATCCAGTAATTGGAGAAATAGGCCAGGACGATACCCAGCACGATGTTGAACTGGAAGAAGCACACGAAACGTCCGCGCCAGGCCGCCGGGGAGATCTCGGCGATGAACATGGGTCCTACCACCGAGGAGGCGCCCACCGCCAGACCGCCCAGGAAGCGGAAGAACATGAAACTGTACCAGTTCACGATGGCGCCGCTGAACACGGCCGACACCAGGTACAGGATACCGATTACGATGAGGGATTTCTTGCGGCCGAAGCGCTCGGCGGGCTTGCCGCAGAAAAGGGCGCCGATGATGGTGCCGATAAGGGCCGTGGCCATGGTGAAGCCATGGGCAAAGTCGGAAAGGCCGTAAACGGCCTGGATCTGTTTCTCGGCACCGGAGATGACCGCCGTGTCAAAGCCGAAGAGAAGACCGCCCAGCGAGGCCACGAAGGCCACCCAGAACATGTATGCCTTTAATCCTGTTTTCATATTTTGTATTTGATTCGTTCAATGATATGGTCCTGATAGCACTCGTCCAGTTCCACGAAGTATCCGCTCCAGCCCCAGACCCGCACAATGAGGTCACGGTGCCGTTCGGGATGCTTCTTGGCATCCAGCAGGGTGTCCCGGTTCAGGGTGTTCAGCTGCAGCTGATGGCCGCCCAGCCGCATATAATTGCGGATGAGCATGGCCAGTTTCTCCAGGCTTTCCTCGTTGCGGAAGATGGTCTCGTCCAGCTCGATGGTGAGCGGGCCCCCGTTGATGGTGTCTTCCAGATGCTGCTTGGAGAAGGAACGCATCACGGAAACGGGGCCCTGCTGCCGCAGGAACATGCTGGGGGTGAAGTTGGCGGGAATCACTTCCCCGGCAAAGCGGCCGTCCGGGGTGGCCGGCAGGTCCTTGGCGTGGAAGATATAGTACATGGCCGTGCCGGTGCCGGCACGCCAGATGCCGCCGCGCTCGTTGCGCTTGCCTTGCAAGCCCTGGGCAAAAGAGGCCAGCAGGGCCCCGCCGATGGCATCGGGCTCCTCCTGGTCCAGGCCCATCTTGGGGGCCTCGTTGCGAAGTTTCTCCTGCAAGGCCTCGTGGCCTTTGAAATTATGGTGGACGGCATCCATGAGTTCCTCCAAAGATAGGGATTTTTCCTCATAGTAGTACTTCTTGATCACGGCCAGGGAATCGGCCGCGGTGGACAGGCCGGTGCCGTGCACGCCGTAGTTGTTGGAATTGCCGCCCAGGGAAATGTCCTGCGCCCGTTCGATGGTGCCGCCCATCAGCATGGACATCCACGGCGCCGGGACGATGTACAGCTTGTCGTGCGCCTTCGTGATGCGCTCGCATTCGGCCTTGATGAGGCTATCCACATAGGCGTAGAAGGCCTCGTAGCTGGGATACTCGCCCAAGTGCTCCAGGGCGTCGGAGACCACGCCGGCAAAGGACAGGGCGTCGATGTTCACGATTTCCATCCCGTTTTTGGGAACGATGAATTCCCAGCAGGCGGCCACCACGTAATTGTAGGCGTCCTCGGGGCTGTAACCCAGCTTGAGGAGGCCTGGGATCACCACGTCGTCGTTGTCGTACTGGGGGAAGCCCAGGCCGCGCTTGGTGAGCTGTGCGCCCAGTTTGAACACCTCCAGCGGGGTCTGGGCGTCGCAGCGCAGGTTAATCTTGGGGTCGATGAGATTGAGCTCATAGCTGGCCCGCAGGCACATCTCGGACAAGGCATTGAAGAGGTATTCGCCCTGGGGGTTCCGGCCGCCCAGCACGATGCTCTGGCCATTGTCGCCCTGCTGCATGCCCACGTACAGGTCGCTGTCCTTGTTGCAGGCGAGGAAAAACTCCTCGATGAGGTCGAAGGCCTCGTCGTCGGTGAGGCGTCCGGCCGCTTTGTCGGCCAGATAGAAAGGATACATGTACTGGTCGAAGCGGCCCAGGGTGTTGTGATAGCAGTCGCTCTCCCAGAGGGCGAAATGCACGATCCGGAGCAGCTGTAGGGCCTGGTGAAGGGTCTGGGGCGCTCCCGAATGGATCTGCGTGAGGTTGTTGGCCACCTGCACGAGGCCGGCCGATTCGGCGCAGTCGCGGTACTTGAGAATGAAGGCCTGCACGGCCTCGATGCTCTCCCGGGCCGATGCCAGGAAAGCCTGCTGTCCGGCCGTGAGGCCCTTGTCCCGGGCCCGCTCCTCCACCTGCTGCTTGCGCAGGCCCAGGCCGTCGCGGAGGATGCCCTCATAGTCGGCCGAGATATTGGACACGGTGCCGCGCTCATGGAGGGTATGGTGCGCCCGGATATCGGCCCATTCCTGCTCCGTGAAGATGGAAGGGATGCGGGTGATGGTGCGGGTGGCCACGATGGTCTCCCCCTCCAGGATAACGGGTTTCTCGGCCTCCAGCAGGGCCTGCAGCATGCGGGCGCTGCGCTCCTGGGGCGCGATGCCCCGGGCCTGGAAAGTTTCACATAGTTTGTCCAGCCCCAGCTGCTCCGGGGTGGTGCGGAAGGCATGGTGCTTCCGGTTCCAGATAAAGGATCTCAGCGCCTCGATTCGCTCATTCATAGTATCATCAGTTTAATGCCCCGTTCCGTGAAACAATCATGGATTTCGGGTGCTTGGTTTTCGTCAAATGGCGGGTTGTAGGGCAGTCCCACCATGGGGTATTTGGCTCCGGCGGTCTGGTGGTAGCGGAGCAATTCGGCCCTCTCCAGTCCTGCCGCCCCTTCCAGCAGGCGGGCCGTGGCTTCCATGTTCTGCAGGGTGTCATTCACCCCGGGGATGAGCGGAATCCGGGCCACAAAGGGCTTTCCGGCAGCCTTCAGCCTTTCCAGGTTGGCCAGGATCTGGCCATTGTCCACACCGGTATAGCGCCGGTGCAGCGCCGGATCGGCCAGTTTCACATCAAAGAGCAGGAGGTCGGCCCGTTCCAGTACGCTCCCGAAGGCCTGCGCCGAGCCGTAGCCGCTGGTTTCCACGGCCTTGTGTATCCCGGGAAGCCGGCACATCACGTCGCAGAGGAAGGGAGCCTGCATGAGGGGCTCCCCGCCGGTAAAGGTCACGCCCCCGCCGCTGTCGCGGTACAAGTCTTTGTCCCGCAGGAGCTTGGCGGCCAGTTCATCGGCCGCGATGGGATAGCCGCAGCGCTCCTTCCGCCCTTTCTTGCTGAGCCACTGGGGCTCGGGACTCCAGCCTTCCGGATTGTGGCACCAGGCACAGCGCAGCGGACATCCTTTCAGGAAAACCGTGGTGCGGATGCCGGGGCCGTCGTTGATGGCGAATTCTTCAATGCTGAATACAATGCCGGAAAGCATGGCGTTTTACTGCAGGGCGATGGTGGAGAAGGCCGGGAGGTTGCGCTCGATGTGCCAGTTGATATAGGTGAGGAACAGCCAGGCCATGTACTGGTAGCCGGCGGCGTTCATATGGCCCATGAGGAAGTAGCGCTCCTTGAATTCGGGCGCAGAGAAATCCCCGGCATAGCGCTCCAGGTCCAGCACGTAGATGTTGTCAAAGATCTCGGCCATGGCCCGGATCTGGGCGCTGAAGGCCTCGTTGCCGTACAGGGTGGGCAGGGTGACCACGAAGATGGGCGCCTGGGGACGGAGGGTGCGCACGCGCTGGATGATGCCGCCGTAGTAGCCGGCGAAGGTCCCGGCATTCTTCGTATAGTCGGCCAGGTTGATGTCGGTAAAGGCATTGCCGGCCTCGAACTTGTTCTTGTCATTGCAGCCCAGGGCCATGATATAGGCCTGGCAGGGATGCTCCTTGGCGCGGATGTCGGCATTGCGGTTCATGGGATAGTCCCAGAAATGGTCAATCCAGCCCTTGGCCGTCTCGCCGCCCTGGGAGAAGTTGAACCCCTGCGCCCCGCCGATGGCCGCGATCATGCGCTGGCCCCAGGAGTAGTCGTAGATATCGTCCCAGACCTTGGTGCTGTCGGCCCGGTAATACTCATGCTCGCCGCTGCACAGCGAATCGCCGATAAATCCCCAGCGGTGGATGATGGTGCACCAGCCCGGATCGTGGGACAGGGTGGCAATGGGATTCTCCTGCGCCAGGGCCGGTACGGCCCAGGCAAGCAGCAGGGCTGCAAAGAATAACTTTTTCATACGTGATTATTTAAATTCTTGATAGGCAGATACATAGGGAAAGAAGCGTTCCGCGCTGCCCAGCTCGGATTCCTTCGTGGAAGCCGATACGATCCAGGTACGGAACGCCGGAAGAGGTTTGGAGAAAAGACGGAAAGCCTCTCCGTTGTCTTCCATCTCGGGGAAATCGGCCGGCAGGTAACGGATGGCGGCGCCGATGGGCGCGGGATGGGCCGATATATTGGCCGGATGCACGCCCCAGACGGCGATGAGGCCGTCGGCCTCCTGCCGGATCTCGGCACCCGGATGATAATTGATGCCCGTGGTATAGCGGACCGCTTTCCCGTTTAATTCGCGGACGGAAACCCGGGCCCAGCGGCTGTCATCGAAGACATCCACCCGGAGGCTGATATCCACGGTCTCCCCCTGATAGAGGACGCCATAGGCAATCATTTCCATGAAGGCGCCAGCTTCGGTGCGGCCCACCAGCGAACGGCGGCCGGCGGTGGTTTCCAGGGGGATTTCCTTTTCTCCGTCCCAGAGGCGCACACCGCCCAGACCCACGGTTTTCCCGACATAATAGTCGTCGCAGCCGGCGCCTTCCTCCTGTTGCTGCTGCGGGGTAGGATACCACAGCCAGCGGCCCAGTTCATTGTCGATGCGGCCGCTTTTGTTATAGACGTCGATGGCGCCGCGGGCGTCAAAATAGAAACGGAGCGCCATGTACTGGTTCTCCACGGCGGGGCCGTGATGGCCGGGCATCCTGTCCAGCACGCCTTCCGGGGCCCAGATTTCGGCCACCTGGATACTGTCCGGACGCGTGAACTGGCTATAGAAGGTGTGCTGCACGCGGGACGGCGCGCAGGCCCCCAGCAGGCACAGGGCCAAGAGGGCAGAAAGTGTTCTGTTCCGTGAAATAACTGTGCTGTTCATGGTATGGTTCAAGCGGATTTCGTGTATTTTTGCGCAAATCGCACATGCTTATGGACAGAAGGAAATTCTTGCAGTCGGCAGGCATGGTGGCTACGGGACTCGTCGTGGCGCCCGAGTTGCTTGCCCAGAAAATCAGCCCTGGAGCCATCGTTCCGGGTGCCGTTCCCACAGACGGCCGGGCCGGTAACGTATCGGCCGGCGTCGAGGACCACATCCCCGTCAGAGGCTATGTAAAAGAGCCTTCCCACCGCATTCCGGTGGCGGCGGCGGCCGATGTGGTGGTGGCCGGCGGCGGGGTGGCCGGCGTAGCGGCCGCAGTCTGCGCCGCCAGGCAGGGCGCGTCTGTCATCCTCATCGAAAAAGCCAACTTCCTGGGCGGTCTGTGGACCGGAGGCCTGGTGCTGCCGGTGCTGGCTACGCGCGGGAAGGGAAAGCGCGTGGAGTCGGACAAGGTGAGCCTGGGCATCTGCGAGGAGATTTGCAGCACCCTGCTCCAAAACGGCTGGGCCATCAACCCCAACAATCCCAAGGCCGAACCCGAAGCCGCCAAGTACCTGCTGGACAAGTACCTGGTGGATGCCGGCGTGGTCACCCTGTACAACAGCACCGTTTGCGGCGTCACCATGAAAAACAGCCGCATCCAGAGTATCCTGGTGGACTGCAGCCTGGGACGCATCGCCATCCAGTGCGCCGTGGCGGTGGATGCCAGCGGCGACGGCATGCTCTTCAGCTTTGCCGGCGACCCCTATGAGGCCCGGCGCTACCACATGAGCACCTCGTACCGGGTGGGTGGCCTGGACGACATGAAAGGCTGGCGCACCACCCCCCTTCCCGGCATGTCCTATGTTCCCCACGGCAGCATGGACGCCATGGACTGCCTGGATGTCTTCAAGGTATCGGCCCTGCAACAGCAGCACCGCCTCGAGATCTGGGACCAGGTGCAGCAGAAAAGGAAGGACCATCCGGACCTCTTCCTCATGGAGTGCGGTCCCACCACCGGCGTCCGCGTGACCCGGGTGCTGGACAGCCTGCACAATGTGACCCTGGACGAATCCATGGCCTGGACGGCCTACGAAGACGTGATTGGCATGGGCGGCGGATGCGACCCCTTCACCTACCAGGGCCAGCGCATCGAGCGGGAGAAACGTCCCGTGTGGCAAATCCCCTACCGTTCCCTGCTGCCCCGCGAGACCCGCAATCTGCTGGTGGCCGGCCGATGCTTCGGCTACGACCAGGGCATCACCTGGGACGCCCGCGAGATTTCCACCTGCTTCGTGACCGGACAGGCCGCAGGCACTGCCGCGGCCCTGCTTGCCAGGACCGGCTGCGCCGCGAAGGATATGGATGTGGAACTGCTGCAAAGGAAACTCCGTCAAAGTAACGTCAGGCTGGATTTCTAGTAGGTCCAGATTTCCAGGTCCCGGAGGTCCTGGGCAATCTTACGGGCCAGCACTTGGGCGCCATCCCGGGTGAGGTGGCTGTTGTCCATGGCCTCGGGATTCCGCTTATCCATCACATAGTAAGGGACGGATCCTTCCGGTCCCAGCTGGGACAGCCACTCGTAGGACCACTGCTCGCAATCGATGAGCGGGGTTCCGGTGGCCTGGGCCACTTCGCGCATGGCGGCAGGATAGTCACCCAGCGTGCGCTGCGGCAGACCGTTGCTGTGGAAGTAGCGGCGCAGGGCACCGGTTACCAGCACCGGTACACCTCCCTTGGCACGGACATCGAGGATGAAGCGGGTGAGGTTGTCCTTGTAGTCCGTGGCGGCATCGGCATAATGGGAGGCACTCTGTTTCTTCTGATCATTGTGCATGAACTGGATCATTACGATGTCGCCGCGGCGCGTTTCGGCCAGGACGGCATCCCACTTCCCCTCGTCGATGAACGACTTGGTGCTTTCCCCGCCAATGGCGTGATTCCGGACCTGGACATTTCCCCCCAGGGCCTCGGCCAGGCATTGTCCCCAGCCGGTCTGGGGAGCGGCCGATTCGGGATACTCCGTCACCAGCGAATCACCGGCCAGCAGGATTTTGGGCTTTTTTGCCGCCCCTACAGGGTCCTCTCCCCAGCTCACCAGAGGCAGAAGAGCCATGAGCATACTTACAAATACGCGTTTCATATCGGTTTTATTTTTGGATTAACAGTCCCTGGTATCCGCAGGGTACCAGCAATTTCTTCTTCCAGAAAATGGGCGTTTCGGGGTATCCGGTGGTGGATTCCGTCCAGAGCAGGATGGGAGGATAGTCCTCCGGGACATCCACCAGGGAGATTTCCTTGCCCAGGCGGTGGGTCAGGGCCAGGTTGCGGCCGCCGTCCCAGGTGGGCATGCCTTTGAAACCCTTTCCCTCTTCGGGGGATTTCGTGCCGGAATTGATGTACTTGGAAGAGTAGATGTACATCCTGCCCCCCGAGCAGGTGAGGAAGGTGTCGTAGCGGAAGGCGCACACGCCGTCGGCCAGGGAGACATTCAGGCTCTTGTCTATGGTTTCCTTCATGGGATCGGCATTGAGGTCGATCCAGACGATGCCGATCCGGTGCCGGGTGGCGGGGAACCAGCCGTGGGAGTCGGCCTTGTCGGCCAGGTACTTGTCCCAGCCGGGACCGCTGCCCAGGTAGGCCTTGCACTTGATTTCCGGGAGCTGGGACACATCCAGGTAATAGTAGCCGCCGTCGCGGGTGCTGGCCGCCACGTATTTTTCGTTGGGAACGCTCACCCACAGGCAGGCGGCATGGGGGCCGTGCTTATAGAAATCCTTGTAACGGGCCACCGGCGTCAGGGAGCCGTCCTTGCCGATGCGGTAGCATCCCAGGCCGTCGAAGCCTTCGGCCACCCAGAGCAGGTCGCCGCTCACTTTCACGCCGCCGGCATAGGCCATGGGACCGGAAGCAATCTGCTGCAAGCCGGCCTTCCCGCCTTTTTTCAGGATGGCGAGACCGCCGTAAGAGCAGGCCGCGAAAACGAGATCTCCGCAGGCCGCCACGTCACGCACCGGGGCCTGATGCTCCGGCTTCCAGGCCTTGAAGTGGCCGCCCCGGGTGGGATAGTCATAACGGTAATCGGCATGGACAGGCGGCGTACCCTTGCCCTTGTCGGAGGGGAAGACCTCCGGGCAGCGCACGGCATAGAAACCGACGTTGCTGGAGACGCTCACATAGGCCACGCCCTGGCCCACGGCCAGCGAGGTCACCGCCGCCGCGTTGCCGCGCCAGTCGGTAAAGCTGAGGCGGGAGATTTTCCGGGGATTCGTCTTGTCGTGGCTGTCCACCACATAGAAACCGTTGTAGGTATCGGCCACCAGGACATAGTTGCCGTCCGAGCAGGGACGGGGGGTCCAGCAGTCGTTGGACCGGACATAGCAGTGCTCAAAGCCCACGCGGCCCACCGGCTTGGGATTTTCCGGATCCGAGATGTCCAGGATTTCCAGGCCGTGGCCGTTGCCTTCCCGCTGATCCTTGGGGACGCTTTCATCGGCCAGATGATGGCCCGTGGCGGCATAGAGGTAGTTTCCCAGGGTCCAGACGCCGTCTCCGTGGCCTTTGAGGTTCACGGTGCGCAGGGTCTTGAGGGTGGACATGTCCCGGGCATCCATCACGGTGATGCAGTGGGCGCCCCATTCGCCGGAATACAGGATGCCGTCCCGATAGCTGACGCTCTGGGACTCATGCGTCTTTTCCATCCGGATATGGGTGGGATGGGTGGGGTCGGAGATATCCACGAACTCCACGCCGTTCTGGCGGGTGCCCAGGAAGAGGACATCCCCCGCCACCTCGATGCCCGTGGCGAGTTCCACGGTATCGAAACGCGTCACCACCTCGATATGGGAAGGATCCTTCACGTCCACCACCCAGGCACCGGATTCGCGGCAGGCGGCATACAGATAGCCGTCCTGCACCGTAATCTGGCGCACCAGGCCGTAGATCTGCGCCTGGGAAAGCAGCTTGGGATTCATGGGGTCGGACACATCGGCCGCAAAGATGATGTTGCCGGCACCGCCGTAGAGGATGTTACCTTCAATATATAAGGCGCATGCCTGCTTGGCGGGAAGTTGCTTGAGCTGTTTGGCCTCCTGGACGAATTCGCCGCTGAAGTTTTCCACTTTGACCTGTGCCTGCAGACCGGTACAAACCAAGATGAGACTAAGAAACAATGATACGTGTTTTCCCATAGTTTTTCGTGTAAAAAATGATGGCAGGCATCCCCTGATGCCGATACAAAGGTAGCAAATTGCAAACGTTTGGAAAAATTGGTCCGAAGATGCCGCCGATTTTCAGAACACTTCGAACAGTCTGCATAGGATTGCGTAGATTTGCCATGAACATTACCATGCCAATTATGTCTAACCGCATTCTCACTGGATTCGCTCTGACGGCCCTCGCGCTCGTCTCCTGTTCACGGGAGGAGCTGCAACCTCTCGCAGAGGCCGATGGAGACAAGATGGTCATCACCGCCGGACTGGAGCAGCAGCTCCCGGCAGGCCAGACTTCCTCTCCCGACACCAAAACCTACATCCACAACGGTACCACCGAGGTCCGCTGGAGCACGGACGGAAAAGACAAACGGATCTACGTCTTTGACAGCAAAGGCGGCAAGAACACCTTCACCAGCAGTTCCTCCACAGCCGAGAAAGTCCGCACCTTCAACGGTACCATCACGAATGGTTCCTATGTAAAGTACGTTCTCTGGCATGGTTACAACGACAATTGCGTCCTCACCGAGGGTCCCGGCGGCATGGGGAACGAGAATATGACGCCCGGCGGCCTGGCCGGTCTCAAAACCAAAGCCGACCTCACCACGAATTCTGCGGTTTTCTCCGGATCCTGCCTCACGCTCGCATCCGTTCAGAACATTACCAACTATAATTCCTGCGCGCGCTACGATAACTTCGCCATCATGAAGGAAGGAGACAACTGCCTGAAGAGCGTCTTCGGCTTCCTCCGTTACCGGAATCCCGTGCAGCAGGAAGGCAATTACGCCGCCATCAAATCCATCAAGATCACGGCCGATGAATTCCTGGCCGGACAGGTGGAAATCGACTACTCCGGGCCCGACCCCGTCACCCGGATCGTTTCCGGCGGCTCCAAGAGCATTACCGTGAACACCCGCTGGCAGACCAGCGGTACGATGCGTTATGAACCCGGCCTGTATTTCGCCATCCTGCCTGCGGGCACCTACCACAACATGGCCATCGAGATCACGACCTTCGCCGAGGCCGCCAACACGCAGAACGCCGCCACCAACACGCCCTTCACGATTTACTGCCGGGGAGAAGTGGTGGTAGAGCGCGGCAAGTACACCGACCTGGGCGTCCTGCCCCTGGACAAGACGGAATCCACCAACTCCGACGTCAAGTTCGACAGCGACTATTTCGAAACCTATACGGACCCCAGCTCCGGCGTGGTGTCCTACCGCATCAAGTCCAGCGCCATCGGCTGGGACAACTCCCAGTCCCAATATTACGTGACCAAAGCCATGACCGAAGACGAGCGTTTCATCTTCTTCATGGTATCGACCAACGAATTCCGGCCCAACTACCACCTGCCCACCACAGCGGAACACGCCGCCAAGATCCTGGACCTGGAGACGCGCAAGCTCTACACCTTCTGGGCCTCGGACGGCTGTTACCCGTACCTGGACACCCGCACGGACAAGCTCTATTACTGCGTGCGCAACGAAGAGCGCACCGGAGCCAAGTTCTACATGCGGGACCTGCTCAACGCCCCCGGTGTAGAAGTACCCCTGGCCGATTTCCCGCAGCAGCTCATCCCGCAGGGCTACAACCAGCCGCTCAAGCGGGTGTGCTCCCACCTCACCCTTACCCTGGACCGCCGCAAGGTCTTCCTGGACTCCCGGGTCGTGGACACCTTCTACCAGGGCCTGCTGGACCTGTACACCGGCGAGTGGACGGAATGGGGCCACACCAGCGATGTGCACCTCACCCACGGCCAGCTGAACCCCACCCGTGACGACGAAGCCCTCCTGGCCATCGACACCTGGGATGACACCCAGGGCAACACCCACAACATCATCTATGACATGGACGGCGAGTTCAATGGAGCCGGGACCAACCCCCGCATCCAGATCATGACCTCGGACGGCGTCCGCCGCACCATCCGCCCCAGCGATCCCTGGAACGGCGCCACCCATGAAATGTGGCACCAGGACGGCAACCATGTGTACTGGTGCGGCGGAACGCGCTGGGAAGGCCATGATGCCGACGGCAAGCCCACCGGCAATGCCGTCACCTCCGGCGGCTACTCCTATGGCGGCTACCACATCCGCAACATCCGCACCGGCGAATACGAGTGCAACCCTACGCCCCGCTCCACCCACGTCAATCTGTCGGCCGACTATAAATACGCCACCTTCGACGACGACCGTCCCTACGGCAGTTACTCCACCGGTTATTACCGCGGCGGCCCCTGGCGCGTGTGGTTCGAGAACCGGGAAACCGGCAAGACCGTGGCCATCTACTCCAGCATGCCGCTCTATGCCGTGAGCAGCAGCCAGCCCTCCCGCATCCATCCGGACCCGCACCCGCATTTCGTAGCCGGAGACAGGTATGTTGTCTGCACCGCCTATGGAGAAGACGGAAACATCCACTGGAGCATCACCCCCGTAGAACAGTTAATCGCTAAAACCCTGTAAAGGCCATGAGAAAGCTTCATTACATCGCAGCCATTTTCGCCGCATTGGCGTTTGTTTCGTGCGGACGGGAAGAAATGCCCGCGCAGGAGGAGATTTCCGGTCTGGACGAGCATGGCGTAGAGCAGGCGGACGGGAACAACGATGGCCAGCAGGACGAAGGAGGCGTGGAGATCAAGGCCGGGGACGACGGAACCCTGTCCATCACCATGGGCTTTGACAATCCCCTCGCCGTGGACCAGCCCACCGAGACCCGCTCCCACGTGAGCGGCGGTTCCAAGGTTTATTGGAGCAGCGGCGACAACACCGTGTATGTCTTTGACAGCATGGGCGGCAAGAACGCGTTCACCAGCACGGAAACCACCGTGCAGGAGACACGCACCTTCACCGGCACCATCACCAGCGGCTCCGAGATTGAATACATCCTTTATACGGGAAAGAAACAGAACGAGACCGACAACTCGACCCGCAGCAACGCCCCCGGCGGCCCCGTCGAAAACGAGGAAGTCACGGCCGGCAACGGAGGCTCCCTGGTCGAGTGGGACCTCACCCGGGCTGGCGGCCTCCTTTCGCGCAACCTCTTTAGCGGAAGTACGCTCCGGGTGGTGAATCCCCAGCATATCGCCACCACCAACACCTTTGCCTCCACGGCCAATATCGCCATCCTCAGAAGGGGCGACGCGGCCCTGAAGAACGTTTTCGGCTATATCCGCTTCACCGTGCCCAAGGGGGCCGACGGCAACGCCGCCATCAAATCGGTCCAGTTCTCGGCCGATGAAAACATGGCGGGCCAGGTGCAGATTGACTACGCCGGCGAGGATCCCGTCACCACCGTCGTGGCCGACGGCAGCAAGTCCATCACGGTGAACATGCGCTGGAATGCCAACACCAGCCGCTACGAAGACGGAACGCTTTTTGCGGTCCTGCCGGCCGGAACCTACAACAACCTGCATATCACCATTACTCCTTTCATAAACGGCGCCTCCACTCAGGACGCCGAAACCGGAACGCCTTTCACCCTGTCGGCCGCCCGGCCGGTCACCATCAAGCGGGGCCAGTACACCGATTGCGGCATCCTGCCCGCCGCCCAGCCCGAGTCCTCGGCCGTCTTCGGCCAGATTGTGCAGCTGCTTCCCAAGGGAACCAGCGTAGGCGGGATCTGCGTGGACAGCGCGAACAACGTACTCTACGTGGGCGTAGGCGGACAGATCCAGGTGTATGACATCACCATCCCCATGTCGCCCGTGCTCAAGAAAACCGTCACCATCTACGGGAATCCCCGGCAGATCCGGGCCTATAATAAGAAGCTGTACGTGACCGCCCGCGAAACCGGCGCATGGGTCTATGACATCTCGAAGCCCCTGCAGCCCAGCCTGCTCAAGCGGTACGACACGGCCGAACTGGCCACGGGCCTGGATGTGGCCGGAAACTGTATGTTCATCGGCCAGCGCCAGAACGGCGTGGAGTTCGTCGATATCTCCACCCCGTCCAAGCCCCAGCACATCCGGCTCATCGACACCGACGAGTCCCAGAGCGTCTTCTACCGGAACGGCTACCTGTATTCCGGCGAATGGTCGGGCAAGGTGACCATCTTCAACGCCAAGAACCTGAACAACATCCAGAAGCTCAAGACCATCAACCTGCAAGGCTACGGAGACGGCCTCTGGATTAGCGGGAACCGGCTCTATGTCTCGACCGGTCACCATACGCCCTCCACACAAAATGCGCAGGGCCACGGTGTGGAAATCTGGGACGTCACCGACCTGGAGAATCCCCGCTTCATTTCCCGGGCCCAGTTCGACACCTTCTACCAGTCCGGCACCGACTGCTGGCTCCCCCGTCCTTCCGGCGACGGGAAGACCCTCTTCTGCGGCGACGTGTTCAACGGCCTCTACGTAGTGGATATCGAGGATGAGACCCAACCCGACATCATTGCGCACTATACCCTCAGCGACAACAGCGCCGTCACGTCCATCGACCTGGCCGAAGGCGTGGTGTACATGGCTACGACCAAAGACGGTCTCCTGGCCATGAAGTGCGCCCGCGCCCGCCCCTGCACCCGCGACCGCGGAACGCTGCCCTCCAATGCAACAGCCCGCTACGACTATACCACCTCCACGTCCCGCTACGTGGCCTGGAAACCGACCAAACGAGGCATCGTGCACAGCGTAGCCGCCTGGGGAGACGCCCTGTTCGTCGCCTGCGGCGATGCCGGACTGTACGTGGTGAAGGTGACCCGGACCAGCTCCTGGTGGAACACGACCGTAACGCCCAGCACCTATGCCACCGTGAACCTTCCCTTTGCCGGCGACGTAGCCATTCACGGGGACCGGCTCTACGTTTCGCAGGGACAGGAAGGCATCGGCGTGTACCAGATTTCGGAAGGACCGGTCCTCACCCGTATCGCCACCATCAAGGAAGAACTCTCCCCCGAAGCGAAGGAGCGGTACAGCTGCTGGGTGAGCGCGCCCAACGACAAGTACGTGGTGAACGGCTTGCGCTATGGCAGCGGATACCAGTTCCTCGCCCTGGGCGGAACCGACGAGAACCCCACGTTCACCTACCGCGGCAGCAAGAGCCGGAACGTCAATTACAACAAATACATCTCGGAGCAGGTTTGCGGCCAGGACCGCCTCCCGTACGCCACCCGCGACGGCCTGTACTGGATTGACCTGTCCTCCCCGGACCAGGCCCCGGTCTCTTCCCTGATTACCGATATCAAGAGCAGCATCCCCTGCGGAGTGACCCAATACAAGAACGGGGACGCCCTCATTACGGCCAGCGGCGAAATCTACCGGGTGCAGAGCGGTGCCTCCGTCAAGGCCCAGACGGCCAGTCTGAGCGTGAGCGGCATTCCCCGCTGGGACGGCAACAACACCGTCATCCTGACGCATCTGCTGGGCAGGAAGTTCTCCAAGGTGGACCTGAGCAATTTTGCCTCCCCGTCCGTCGTTTACACGGAGGAGAACCTCTCCGGCAATCCGAAGCCGGGCATCTTCGTGGACGGCAAAGCCATTATTCCTTGCGGCTACCAGGGCCTTTTAATTGAGAAGTAAGATGAAAAAAGAACAGTATACCACGCCGATGCTGGAAGTAATCACCCTCCAGGCGAGCCGACTTCTGTGCGCCTCCACGCTGGATACTGAAGATCTTGTATTTTCCGGAGATATCATAGAGTGGGAATTTATTTTTTAACCAAGCAACTGTCATGAAAAAGATAAGCGTCATCGCCACCATGCTGCTGGCCGTCGTCTCCTGCCTGAAAGAACAGACGGGGATGAGTGGCAACGGTTTCACCATCCAGGCCGGTTTCGAGCAGCAGCCCGAAACCCGGACCTATGTCAAGGATGCCCATGCCGGCACCATCTGGTGGTCGGGTTCGAACGGGGTGGACAAGGTGCTCTTTGCCTTTGACCAGACCGACACCAAGTTTACCTTTACCAGCACCTCCACCACGGCCGAAGCCGTCCGCAGTTTCAGCTGCAATACATGGAGCGGCGGAGACTGGAAATACGCCATCTGGACCGGAGCAGGGGCCTCCCAGGACCAGTGCTCCCTGAGCGGGAATGTCTTCTCCGGGGCCACCCTGAAGGTGAAGAACCCGCAGACGGTGAGCAATTCCAATTCTTTCGACAGCCAGGCCAACATCGCCGTGATGAAGCCCGAGGACGGGCGGCTGCGCAACGTGTTCGGCTACCTGCGCCTCACCCTTCCGGCCTGGACGGGGACCACCAATATCTCGGCCGTCAAATCCGTCACGTTCACGGCCGATGAAGCCATGGCCGGGACCATCCAGATTGATTACTCCGGCGCCGACCCGGTAGTGAGCATCGTGGACCATGCTTCCGACAGCCTCACCCTGAACGCCCGCTGGAAGAACACCGGCCCCACCGGTTATGAGGCCGGCGTGGTGTACATGATCCTGCCCGAGGGCACCTATCACAACGCCCAGCTCATAATCACCCCGTTCGCGGAAGATCCCACCGTGCAAAGCGCCGCCACCGGCGAGGCCTTCGCCATGAACTTCGTGGGAGACATCCACGTGCAGCGCGGCAAATATGTGGACTGCGGCACCATCCCGGCCGAACTCCCCACAACCCCGGAGCCCGAACCGGATCCGGAATTCACCTGGCCCAACGACGCGGACGCCTTCGACTACGACATGATTCCCGACGAGACCCGCAAGGCTTCCTTCACCGGCATGTCCAACATCATCGGCAGCGGAACCCAGCCCATCAGCTCGACGATTACGGTCAATGACGTCACCTATGGCGGTCCCGGCCTCCAATTTGCCGGAAACCGGATCACGGCCAACAAGGTGGCCAACGAGTGGAGCACGGAGTTCCCGAACATCGTCCCCAGCTCACGCTACATGTCTTTCAAGATCAACAAGCCGGGCCATCTGCGCTTCTATCCCGCCCCCGCCAGCAAGGACGGGGCTGTCCTCCGGGTTCCCACCTTCTACCTGGCCCTGGTCACCAAAGTCAACGGGGTCACTTCGGCCAAGATCGTCCAGACCTGCACGCCCACTGAACTCGCGGACGGAACGGACAGCGAGTTCCGCAAGGATGCCAAGATTTACTCAAACGAATTCCAGAAGTACTGGGTCACCCTGTCGGTGAGCGAGGAAGACCTCACGGGCATCGACGAGGCCGCCACGGTGTATCTCTACCACAGAAATCCCGCCGTCAATACGCTCCTGGTCCATTACTGGCCCCTGGAATGGACGGTTTCCGATGAGATCAGCACCAATCTGGTGCACGATCCCAAATTCATCCTGGTGGGCGACTCCACCTGCCGCGACTACGCGGAAAGCGAGTATCCCCAGAACGGCTGGGGACAGCGCCTCGCAGAAGCCCTCAACGACGGCTCCCGCGTAGATAATTACGCCGTGGGCGGAGAGAGCAGCAAGTCCTTCTACGACTCCGGAAAATGGACGGCCGCCCGGGCCGATATCCTCGCCGGCGACCTCGTGCTCATCCAGTTCGGCCACAACGACTCCAAGTCGGTGGCCACCCACCATACGGAACCGGCCACCACGTTCAAGGATTATCTCATGCTGTATATCAACGAGGCGCGCGCCCGGGGCGGCATTCCGGTGCTCCTGACCAGCACCTGCAAGCGCACGTTTGACAGCAACGGCCAGCTGCAGCGCTCCGTCGGGAATTATCCCGCCGCCATGCGGGAGCTGGCAACAGCCACCCACACCCCGCTGGTTGACATCGAGGAAATGACCTTCCAGTGGCTCACGGAACTGGGTGTCGAGGGCTCCGTCCCCTACTATATCATGGACAAACGGGATCCCACGGCCATGGACAACTGCCATCTCACGGTGGAAGGCGCCCAGGCGATAGCCGCCATGGTGGCACAGGGTCTCGCCGACCTGGGCCTCTGGCCCGCCTCTAACTAGAACATAAAAAACCATTAATAAACTAACACGCTATGTTAAACAAAACCCCTTGGCTTGTAAAGCTCCTTCTCACCGCAGTCCTCGCGTTCTGCGGCATGGAAGCCTTTGCCCAGACCATCACCGGTAAGGTAACCGACCAGGACAACAAACCGCTTCCGGGCGTGTCCGTGTACCTGAAGGGGACCACCACCGGCGTCATCACAGACAACCAGGGTAACTACTCCCTGAATAACCGGACTGGTTCCAAAACCATCGTCTTCTCCTGCGTGGGCCTCAAGGAGCACGAGGAGCAAGTGCGCAACCGCACCGTCATCAACGTCACCATGGAGGAAGACTTCAACCTCCTGGACGAGACCGTGGTGATCGGTTACCAGGAAGTGCAGCGCCGCGACCTGATGGGCTCCGTCTCATCGGCCGACAACCGCGCCATCACCTCCCTGCCGGCCACCAACTTCACATCGGCCCTCACCGGTAAGCTGGCGGGCGTGAACGTGACCACCACCGAAGGTGAGCCCGACGCCGATGTCCAGATCCGGGTGCGCGGCGTGGGTTCCATCACCCAGGACGCCTCCCCGCTCTATATCGTGGACGGTTTCCCCGTGAACAGCATCAGCGATATCGCGCCGGAAGACATCAAGAGCGTGGACGTGCTGAAGGACGCTTTCTCCACGGCCATCTACGGTAGCCGCGGTGCCTACGGTGTGGTGCTCATCACCACCAAGGAAGGCGCCCGTGGCCGCATCAACGTGGAATACAACGGCTACGGCGGTGCCAAGGTGATGGCCAATGCCCAAGCCTACGAGACCATGACCCCGTACCAGTTCGCCATGTCGGCCTACGAGCAGAGCAAACTGGAGGGTTCCGAAGCCTATATCGGCCGCTTCGGTTCGTTCAAGGACCTGGAACTCTATAAGGACCTTCCTTCCAACAACTGGCGCGAAAGGATCTTCGGCCGCGTAGGTACCACCATGAGCCACCACATCAACGTGAGCGGCAGCTCCGACAAGGTGAGATGGTCCACCAGTTACGCCCGCATGGACGAGGACGCCGTGATGATCAGCTCCAACTACTCGCGTAACAACTTTAACTTCCGCACCACCTACAACCCCCTCAAGAACCTCAGCATCAACCTGTCGCTGCGTTACTCCTCCACCGATATCCGGGGTGCGGGTGCCAACTCCATCAACGATAAGGGAAACAACGCCGGAACCGGCCGCCTCATCAACTCCCTGCGCTACGCCCCCATGGCCATGAACTACCTGCAGGATGACGAGGACTACGATATCTACTCCCAGCACTTCGGCGCCAACCCGCTCCGGGAAGTGCAGGACAACGAGAACCGCCGCCACCGTGAGCAGTGGAACGGAAGTGCCAACTTCGTCTGGACCATCGTTCCCAACCTCAAGCTCAAGATCGAAGGCGGTATCGACAACTCCTCGGAGCGCAACGACCGCTACTACGGCCTCTCCAGCTACTACACGCGTGAAAAGGCCAACGTCCAGGGTCACCCCAACACGGATGCCAAGACCGCGTATGCCAGGACCTACCGCAATGCCAACACGCTGTCCTACAACTTCAACAACGTGTTCAAGAACCGCAAGCACAAACTGGACATGCTCGTGGGCCAGGAATTCAGCTTCCGCAAAACGAACACCGAATCGGTGGTGGCCGAAGGCTTCCCCAAGTTCTACGACATGGACATGTGCCTGAACTACATGAGCACCGCCACCCTCATTTCGTCGGCCAACAACAGCTACGGCGAGAACGAAGTGATGCTCTCCTTCTTCGGCCGTTCCAACTACAGCTTTGACAACCGCTACTCCCTGTCGGCCACCCTCCGTGCCGATGGCTCCAGCAAGTTCGCCCCCGGTAACCAGTGGGGCATCTTCCCTTCGGCGGCCGCCTCCTGGACCATCTCCAACGAGCCTTTCCTCAAGCGCATCCGTCAGATTGACCAGATCAAACTGCGTTACAGCTTCGGTACCGCCGGTAACAACCGCATCCCCGCCGGCCAGATCCGTCACGTCTATTCTTCCGTCCAGGACCTGCGTGCCTACGAGATGAGCAACTGGGTGCGCGCCAAGAGCGCCATGCCCAACCCCAACCTGGTCTGGGAAAAGACCCTCTCCCACAACCTGGGCCTGGATATGGCCTTCTTCAAGCAGCGCATCAGCGGCACCTTCGAACTCTATAACAACACCTCCAAGGACCTGCTGGTGAACTATCCCCTCTCCGGTGTGGGTTATTCCACGCAGTACCGCAACATCGGTACCGTGCGCAACCGCGGCGTGGAAGCCACCCTGCGCCTGATTGCCGTGGAGAGCCGCCACTTCGGCCTGTCCCTGTCGGGTAACGCCGCCTTCAATGAGAACCGCGTACTGGCCCTGGGCGGTGTGGACGAGATCCAGACCGAATCCCGCTTCCTCACCGGCGTGGGCTGGGACTACCTGGTGAAGGAAGGAGACCCGCTGGGTGTCGTGTACGGCTATGAAAGCGACGGCTGGTACACCGTGGACGATTTCACCTTCTCCATCAACAGCACCACCGGTAATCCCGTGTGGAAAAAGCTCCCGGAGACCGTGGATAACAGTTCCGTCATCGGCACCTACGCATTCCGCCCCGGCGGTCCCAAATTCAAGGATCAGAACGACGACGGTGTCATCGATTCCAACGATAAGGTGGCCCTGGGCAGCGTGATGCCTGTGGTGACCGGCGGTTTCAACATCAACATGCAGGTCTATGACTTCGACATCGCCGCCGCCTTCAGCTTCTCCGTGGGCAACAAGCTCTACAACGGTGACAAGCTGGCCCTCACGCAGCGCATCCAGAAGAGCTACTACAAGAACCTCCTCTCGTTCTGCACGCCCGGCGAGGCCTGGACCAATATTGACTGGGAAACCGGCGATTACATCAAGGACCCCGACCAGCTCATGGAAGTGAACAAGGATTGTAAGATGTACTCTCCTTACACCAACCAGTTCATGTCCGACTACTACATTGAAGACGCTTCTTTCCTGCGCTTCAACACCCTCACCATCGGCTACACGGTTCCCCGTAAGCTCACCCAGTGGGTGCACATCTCCAAGCTGCGCATCTACGCCACGGCCACCAACCTGTTCTGCCTCACCAAGTACACGGGCTATGACCCGGAGGTGAACTGCCGCAGAAACAACCCGCTTACCCCGGGTATCGACTACTCTGCCTATCCCAAGAGCATGAGCATCGTGGGCGGTCTCAACTTGAACTTCTAATCCCGACAAGCCATGAAAAAAATATTCAAAACCCTTATACTGATTCTCGCGGCGGGATCCCTCTGCGCTTGCTCCGCCCTGGAACAAAGGTCCAAGTCCACTTTTGAGGACAACACCGTCTTCTCCAACTATACCCTGGCCCGTTATGCCGTGAACGCCATCTACGAGGCCTATGTCACCATGGCTTCCTACCGTACCGACTACTTCGAGTACTACGGGGCCAACACCGACGTGGAAGTCCGTGTTTCCAACTCCGACACCGAGAGCAACAACTATTGCCAGTACAAGATGTCGCCCACCAACTCCTACTTCAACCGTCCCAGCACGGATTACCCTTTCTCCGGTAACTTCCAGAGCATCGAAAGGGCCAACCTGTGCATCAAGGGCCTCAAGGAGTACGGCAACATCGACGAGGACGAAGACATGGGCGCCCTCTACGGTGAAGCGCTCACCGCCCGCGCCCTCCTGTATGCCGACCTCATGAACTACTACGGTGAGGTGCCCGCCCGTTTCGAGCCCATCACCCAGGAGACCACCTACCTGCCCAAGGCCGACAAGGATGTGATCTTCAAGCAGATCCTGGGCGACCTGGAAGAGGCCGCCAACTACCTGGACTATGACAAGCAGACGCTCATCACCCTGCCGGGCAAAGCCTGTGCGCGCGGTATGTACGCCCGTCTGGCCCTGCAGGCCGCCGGTTACTCCTGCCGTCCCGACGAAGGAAGGGTGAACACCGGCGACATGGGTACCGTCCGCAAGAGCAACGACCCCGAACTGCAGGCCGAAGTCCTGTATCCCAAGGCCCTCGCCGCCCTGGAAGATGTGATCCAGAACGCCCATCTGGGCCTGTTCGAGAACTTCGAGGACATGTGGAAGTTCTACTGTGACATGGGCGCCTCCTACGGCACCGCCGAGAATCCGGAGATCATCTTCGGCCTTCCCTTCGGCGAAAACCGCGGCCAGCACCTCACCCGCAACGCGGTCCCCAACACCAAGTACAACAAGACCTCCAACTCCCGTATCGGCCTGAACCCTACGCTCATGTTCCGCTTTGACAAGGACGACACCCGCCGCTACGTCACCTGCTGCCCCGTCAAGTACAACGGCGAAGGCAAGGCCGATGCTTCCACCATCTCCGCCTCCGTCCTGTATTGCGGCAAATGGCGCTTTGACTGGCGCACCTATCCGGAGCACGAGATCAACAACGGTACCGGCGAGGACGGCTGCAAGTACACTTACCTGCGTTATGCCGATATCCTCCTGATGGCCGCCGAAATTGCCAACGAACTGGACGACCTGGAAAAAGCCAAGGATTACATGCGTCCCGTACTGGTGCGTGCCTATCAGGACGAAGAGAAGGCCGACGCCTACCTGGCCCGCCTCACTGACAAGGAAGCCTTCTTCGACGCCATCAAGGACCAGCGCGCCTTCGAGTTCGCCGGCGAGTGCCTGCGCCGCCAGGACCTCATCCGCTGGGGCATCCTGAAAAAGACCCTGGACGAGGTGAAGGAAGACATGCAGAACATGCGGGATCTGACCGGCAGCTACTCCGTCTATGCCAACGTGATTTACTGGAGAGTGGGCCCGAACGGCATCGATCCCGAATACTGGGGGTTCAATCCCGAGGAAACCGGCGTCACGCCTCCCGCCGACAATGGCGGCACCTGGACCAAGCGCACCTTCTTCTCTACGCTGAGCCAGACTACCATTGACAACCTCTACCTGGGCGATCCCGACATGTATATGTACCGCCCCATCCCCGCCGCCATCATTACGGCCAACATGGGCGCGCTTGTGAATGACTATGGTTACACCTTCTAATTCCTTTCAAGCATGAAACCTTTTGTGAAATATATCGTGTCGGCACTCTCCCTGGGCCTTTGCCTGCTGTCCTGCAGCAAGGATCCGGAGACGCCCATCTACACCACGCTGGACTTCAAGCAGTGCCTCCGGCCCGTCAGCTTCAGCTGCAGCGTCGAGTACGTGAAAGTAACCGTCAAGTTCAACACCTTCCCCGATGCCGAAGCCTACCAGGTAGAGGCCTATTCCACGGATTTCCTCTCGCTCCCCGAGGGAGAGGAACCCGCCGAGGAAGACCGGGTGTTCCAGGCCCTGATCACGGCCGAAGACGTCCCCTACACCTTCATTGCTCCGGAAGAGATCACCTGCCACATCCGGGTGCGTTCCGTGAATGAAACCGCCGGCCGCAGACCCTCGGAATGGGTAACCGGCCGCGTAAAGACCGACGTGGACCCCGCTACCCGCTGCGCGACGCCCGACGATTTCAAGGCCAAAGCCAATTACAACTGGGTTACCTGCTCGCTCACGCCCATGTCCAACTGCCGGCAGTACTACATCGAACTGTACTCCAAGGCCATTCCTGCCACCGGTGATCCCAATCCGGAAGATCTCATCTCGAGCGTCACCAAGCTCCCCGAGGAATTCCCCTTCACCATCAAGGATGTGCCCGCCGGTACGTATTACTACCGCATCCAGGGCCAGAACGAGGAAGACGGACTCCGTCCCTCCAAGTGGGTCAAGGGCAGCTTCACCACCCAGAATTACACCTGGCTGGATGTAGAAGGCGCCTTCGACTACGGCCTGGCATCCGGTGCCAAGAGAACCACCAAGTTTGTCAAGGCAACCATCGTCGAAGAGCTGAACGCACAATTCGGAAAGAAGGCCGTGGGGGCAGACCTCACCTGCCGCTACGTCTGGGATGGCGTCACCTACGGACCTACCTGCTCCTACTCCGATGACAAGTGGGGCGTGAACCGCTGCAAGAACTTCGACAGCAAGACCTACGCAAAACCCCTCCCGCAGGAGGCCTTCGAGATGATTGAGATCTGCCAGCCCGGCACGGTGAGCTTCATCCCCCGCGCCAACAGCAACGACCAGGCCAAGATGCCCGAGATTGTGTACGCCCTGCTCGCCACCCGGGGTTCGGAGAAAACCTTGGAATACATTTATCAGCAGCCTCTGGCCTGGGCCAGCAACATCAACACCAAACAGGAAGCCAACCGGCTTTCCGTAGAGGTGACCGAAGAGCACCTGTATGGCATCACCGAGCCTGCCCAGCTGTACCTGTTCACCAACCTCCAGGGCCTGATTATCTATCCGCTCGATTATACCCGGAAGTAAACGAAACGTATGAAATCCTTACTGCTGATTCTTCTTCTCGCAGCCGCATCTCCCCGGACCGCCGTACCCGACAGCACGGTGGTCCGGCAGATCGCGGATTATATCGTGGACAGCTGGCAGACCGGCTACCTCTCCGAAAAGGAAAACAAATTCTATGAGGTAGCGGCTGATATCCCTGCCGACCAGGGGATCCGCCTGCGCACCAACTACGCCGGCTGGCATTACACCACCGGCATCATCAACTCGGCCCTCCTGCAGTATTCCGCCCTGAGCGGAAACGAAAAGTATGCGAATCATTCCCGCAGGCAGGTGGACTACAGCCTGGATCAGTGGGACAAAGTGCGTCCCTCTTACACGCCCACCGGTGACTGGCATCCCCACCACGGACTCCGCCGCTTTGACGAGCTGGACTTCGTGGGCACGGAGTGCGGGGCCCTCATCGACATGGAAAGCTGGTTCGGCACCGATGAATACGAGAACCTGATTCAGCGCGCCGCAGAGCACATCCGCCACGGCCAGGCCCGTTTCCAGGACGGAACCCTGGTGCGCACCTGGCCCAGCGAGTGCACCCTGTGGGCCGACGACCTGTTCATGGGCCTTTCGTTCATGACGCGCTATGCCACGCACTATGGCGACACGCTCATGCTCCGGGACGCCATCCGGCAGGTGGACAACCTGAACCAATACCTCTGGGATCCGGAGGCCAAACTCTACTGGCACGCCTGGTTCGAGCAGACCGGGGCCAAGGCCGGCTTCCACTGGGGCCGGTGCAACGGCTGGATCATCCGGGCCACCGTGGACCTGCTGGACTGCCTGGATCCCGATTCGGCCGACTTCAAACGCATTCTGGGATATCTCCAGCGCCAGATTGACGGCCTGCGTCCCCGGCAGCGCAGCAGCGGCATGTGGATGAACGTGCTGGACAGCAAGTCTTTCGAAGAGACTTCCTGCACGGCCCTGTTCACCGGCGCCATCGCCCATGCCATCTCCAACCAGTGGATAGACACCGAATATACCGACATGGTATTCGCGGCCTGGAACACCCTCAAGGAGAAATACATCAAAAACGGCCAGCTCAACAAGGTGTGCGTGGGCACGGGAATCATGGACAGCGTAAAGGACTATGCCTCCCGCCCCACCCGCGACGGAGACACCCACGGTGCCGGGATCATCCTCACCACCGGCATGGAAGTGCTGGCCCTCGAGTCCTTCCTCGCCGGCGATTACTACTGCATGCTCCGGCCCACCTTCAATTCCTGCTCCCTGGAGATGGAGGCATCGGCCCCCATTCCCGGACTCAGCATCGAATACCGCAAGAAAGGCCAGATCAAATGGACGCCGGTACGGTTCCTCCCCTTCTATAAGGACCAGCCTGGTTACCGCACCAGCCTCACCCGCCTGGACGAGAACAGCAACTACGAGTGCCGCGTCCTGGTGGACGGAAAACAGGTGAAACAGCAAAAGTTCCGCACCTGGAGCAGCCAGGTGCCCATTGCCCGGACCATCGTCCTGGACCCGGCCAAGCTCAGTTTCCCCGTCAAGATCAAGGACCAGGGCAGCGAGGACGGCTGGATCCGCTACACCGTGCCTGCGGGCACCGTGCTGGAGAACCGAACCCGGAATGTCACCTTCCTCATCGACGGCGCCCAGTACGTCATCCTGGAAGGCGTGACCATGAAAGGGCCCAACATCCACCCGGGGGCCATCAATGTCAAGAACAGCCACCACGTGCGCATCCTCAACTGCGAGGTGAGCGACTGGGGCCGCGTGGGACAGATGCGCTTTGACAAGAAAGGCAAACCCACCGTGGGCGAGGATGTCATCAACTTTGACGGGGCCATCAAGATCCAGCAGGGATCCAGCTACGTGGTGGTGGAACGCTGCTACGTGCACGATCCGGCCGGACGCACGAACTCCTGGCGCTACTCGCACCCTTCCGGTGCGGAGGCCCTCATCATGTACAAGCCCGACCACTCCACCGTGGTGCGCTACAACGACTTCGTGGGCGGCGGGGACGTGCACCGCTTCAACGACGCCATCGAGTCCTTCGGCAACTTTGACAAGGACGGCGGTTTCCACCGCGATGCCGATATCAACGGCAATTTCCTCGCCTTCTGCAACGACGACTGCATCGAAATGGACGGCGGACAGCGCAACGTGCGCTGCTTTGACAACCGCTTCGAGAGCGCCCTGGTGGGCGTTTCCATCCAGGGCTGCATGCAGAGCCCGTCCTTCCTGTACAACAACGTCTTCTCCGGCCTGGGTGACGAGTTCACCCGCAAGGGCATGAACATCAAGACCGGCAGCGGCGCCCACGGCCCCGAAGCCCGCTCCTACATCACCGACAACTTCTTTGGCGGACAGGGCGGCGGCATCGGCTTCATGGGCACCCTCCAGCTCTTCGTGATGAACAACATCATGGACAAGAGCACGGGCTTCTCTGCCCGGAATTCTTCTCCCCAGAGCGTCACGGAAGACAACATCATGAACCTCCAGCTGGGCGACAAGGACATCCCCGAGATGTATCCTTTCCGTCCCTGCCCCTTCGTGCTTTCCCGCCAGCGCTTCACCAACCCCGGCTACGAGTTTGACGTCACCGTCAAGGCCCTGCCGGAGCTCAAGGGCAGCGTTCCCTTCACCATCCGCCAGAGCGAGGAATGCGACTGGTTCGAGGTTTCCCCGGCTGCCGGCGAAATCCGGGAAGGGGAAGAGCTCACCCTGCACGTCAAGCTCCTGGCCGACCAGATGCAGGGCCGCCGCTTCTACCGCGGCGCCTTCCTGGTACGCACCCCCGACGGCCTCTCCCGTCCCTGCACCATCTACAAGGAGACCCAGTTCATCCCGCCTTTCCAGGCCGAGAAAGCCGGTGACGTAGCCGTCTATCTGGACGCGTTCAAGCCCAGCTCCGGCACCCCGGATGTGGTGGAGGACAAGACCTCCCACTTTGGCCAGTCCGTCTCCCTCACCAAGGGCAGCGACAACACCCTGGAATGGGAATTCACCGTGCCCAAGGATGGCCGTTACTATATCCTCCTGCACGGCAGCGGCCGGTCTTTCACCGACGTCATGGCCAGCGTGGACGGCTCGGAATTCAAGCGCAGCGACCACCAGACCAACGAGCGCTTCAAGGTGTGGACCATCCTGGCCCCCGGTGGCGACTTCAACCTCCGGATCGCTTTTTACGACCTGCAGGCCGGTACCAGGCACAAACTCAAGCTGCAGGCCGGTCCCAACAAGAACAACAAGGTCCTGCTGCTGGACGGCATTGTGATCACCGACAACCCCGAAGCCTTCGAACCTCGTTAGGATGCGGTCGTTTCCCCTCATACTGATGCTCCTGCTGGGCGTCTCCTGCCAAGCGGAGACGCCTGCAGAGCCGGACCCCGTGCTTTCCTCCTTCCAGGCTACGCTCGCCGGGGGCCTCAAGCACGCGTGGGAAAGCGGCGACAAGGTCTCCGTGGTTTCGCTCAGCAGCGGATCCATTGCCACGGTGGACAGCTTCACGGCCCAGGAAAGCGGCACATCGGCCCGCTTCAGCGGAAGCTATACGGGGGCGGCCAAGGCCCAGGTCCTGGTGGTGTACCCGGCCATGGAAAACGTGGGCGGCCAGATCTATGAATCGGCCCCGCTCTTTGACAACGAGTCGGGCTATTTCCGCGCCGTGAAGGGAACGGGGTACTTTATTTTCGGCCCCAAGGACGGCATGCGCTTTCTGCAGAAGAACAATGCCGATGCCTCCGGCCTGGAGGCCCTGGAATTCCTCGTGGGCGGCAGCTCGGCCGAAAACCTGTTCAAGGGCAGCGTATCCCTGCAAAGCAAAACCGCCGCGGTGCGCCTGGACCTCAACGGCGCCGCGCTGGGAAAGGAAGAAAAACTGCGTTCAGTGACCCTGAGCGTGGATGAGGGCACGCCCTTCACCGCCTACCGGGGAAGCCTGTCCCTGGACGCCGCCCGGGCCGTATGGACCACCAACGAGGCCCGGAGCAGCTTTACCCTGAATCTGGGCGGATTCGCCCCGGACGGCGAGCTCACGCTGTATGTCCCCGTCTTCCCCAACAGCAGCGGCGCGTCGCTCTCCGGCGCCGCGGAGCGCACCCTGATGATCGAAGTAAAGACGGACGCGTACACCTACGCGGCCAGCCAGACTCTTCCGGCCGGCGACAAGAGCTATGAGCTGACGGGGGGCCGGGAAATCGGCATCCGCGCCACGCTCAGCAAAAAGGACGTGACCCCGGTCGATGAGCCCGTGATCAAATCGGTGAAGAAAATCCTGGATAAAGGTCCCTCCGGCCTGTACATCAACGGAAACACCCTCTTTGTCGGGGCCAGCGGAATCATCTATGCCATGGATATCAGCAATCCGCGGGAACCGGTCCTCACCGGCAGCGTGACCTTCCCGGGCTCCGTGCGCCAGATTACCTATTGCAACGGGAAGCTGGTGGCATCGGCCCGCGAGACGGGTGTCTGGGTGTTCGACGCATCCGACCCGGCCCACATGTCGCTCATCTCCCGCTACGACGGCATCGAACTCTCCACCGGCATCGACATGGCCGGGGACTGCATCTTCGTGGGCGAACGGCAGACCGGCGTGGAGTTCGTGGACGCCCGCGACCTTTCCAAGCCGCAGCACATCCGCGTCATCAAGACGCCCGAGTCCCAGAGCGTCTTCTACCAGGACGGCTACCTCTATTCCGGAGAATGGGCCGCCGGGCAGGTGAGCATCTTCGATGCCCGCAACCTGGCCGATATCCAGCTGGTCAAGACCATCAACCTGCAAGGATACGGCGACGGCATCTGGGTGAACGGCAACCGCCTCTACGCCTCCACCGGCCATCATCACCGCAACAGCGCCCCCAAGACCGTGGACGGCGACGGGCACGGCGTCGAGATCTGGGATGTCTCCAATCCCCGGGAACCCGAATTCATTTCCCGGGTGGAATTCGACATCTTCTACATCTCCGGGGCCGACTGGTGGCTGGTACGCCCTTCCGGCGACGGCAAGACCCTCTTCTGCGGCGACGTGTTCAACGGGCTGTACATCGTGGATATCACCAACGAAAGGAAGCCCAAGGTCGTCCACCACTGGGAACCGCTGGGCAACAGCCCCACCAACAAAAAGCACGCAGTGAACTCCATTGCCCTGGCCGACGGCGTCGCCTTCGTGACGGTGGGCAGCGAAGGACTGTATGCCATCGAGAGCTCCCGGGCCAAACCTTCCCCGCGCAACCGGGGCACCACGCCCACCAACCTGTCGGCCCGTTATACCTATGAGACGTCGGCCTCCAGCCATTTCAACGCCTGGGTCCCGGACAAGCGGGGTGCGGTCAAGTCGGCCGCCGTCTATGGCGACGCCCTCTTCGTGGGCTGCGGCGACGCCGGACTCTACACCCTGAAGCAGAACAGCAGCGGAAAGCCGGTGGCCGTGGCGCACCTGGACATTCCCTTCGCCGGCGGCGTGGCCATCAACGGCGACAAGCTCTATGTGTCGCGCGGCCAGCTGGGACTGGGCGTGTACCGGATTGGTTCCGACCTCTCCCTCACGGAGATCGCCATCCTGAAACAGGAGCTGAATCCTTCGGCCCCCACCGACCAGTTCAGCTACTGGGTATCGGCCCCCAACGACAAATACGTGGTGAACGGCGTCCGCCGCAGCGGCTACCAGTTCCTGGCGGTGGGCGGAACGGCCGACAAGCCCAGCTACACCTTCCGCCGCCAGTACAACCTGAACGTCAATTACAACCGCTACATCGCGGAAAAAACCAGCACCGAAGGCCTGCTGCCCTATGCTACCCGCAGCGGCCTGGCCTGGATCAACCTGAACAATACCGCCTCGGTCTCTGCGCCCACGGTATATGAAAACCTGAAGAACAGCCTTACGGAAGGAGCCACGCTCTTCAAAAACAACCAGTTCCTGCTCACCCGGAGCCATGCGTTCTGCACCATCGCCCCCGGCGGCAGCGAGGTACTGGAAACCAGCGAAGCCAACGATGCCTTCTCCGGCATCCCCCGCTGGGAGAGCGGCAACCAGGTACTGGTGTGCAACTTCGTGAACCGGTTCGTTTCCAAGGTGAACACCGCCCACTTCGCGGCCCCCACCCTCCTGTTCACGGAATCCACCCTGGGCTATCCCGAACCGGGCCTGTTCTGGAAAGGCAAATGCGTAGTCCCCTGCGGTTATCAAGGACTTTTAATTGAAAAATAATGATTAATCAATAGTCTGTGTTATGAGAAACTTTAACCACCTACTCCTCCTTGTTTTCTGCGCCTGCCTGCTGAGCGGCTGCGAAAAGGAAAAGAAGTATCCCAAGGGCAATCCCAAGACCGAAAGCGATGACCCTCAGACCGAGGTCATCGTGCCCACCAACATCGTCTTCCGCCTGGCCGGTGACTCCACCTGCTGCCCCTATCCGGAAGAGGCCCGTCCCCAGACCGGCTGGGGCGAATGCATCGCCGAAGCCCTGGGACAGGGTGTCCAGGTAGAGAACTACGCCGTGGGCGGTGAAAGCACCAAGTCCTTCGCCGACGAAGGCAAATGGACTGCGCTGGCAGCCGAAATCCAGACGGGCGACGTGGTGCTCATCCAGTTCGGCCACAACGATGAGAAGTCGGATGAGGAACATCACACCGATCCGGCCACCACGTACAAGGAATATCTGACCACCTTCATCAACGAAACCCGGGAAAAAGGCGGCATCCCTGTGCTGCTCACCAGCATCTGCCGCCGCAGCTACCACACCCTGGGCGCCCCCCTCCGGACGCACGGAGATTATCCGGCTGCCATGCGGGAACTGGCCGAGGCCACCGAGACGGCCCTTGTGGACGCCGAGGATCTCACCTATGTTTGGCTGGCCCAGCTGGGTAAGGAACGCTCGGAAGATTACTTCGTCATGTACAAACGGGGCGCCACAGAGGCCGATAACACCCACCTCACCGACATCGGCGCCAAGGCCGTAGCCGAAATGATCGCCAAGGAGCTCAAGAAGCTCGAACCCTGGAAAGTTACCACCACCCAAGAATAAAACCAACCATCATGAAAGCTTTATATGCAGCCCCGGAAACCTGGGTTGTTCCGGTTTGTTTGGAAAGTGTCTTATGCGAAAGCGGGGACATCCCCACGGTCGGAGGTGAAGGCTTCGACCTTTGGGAAGGAGACGTTTTTAACACCCTTTAACCATTGACGAACCATGAAAAGAGTATATTTCTTCATCACCGCTGCAGCCCTCTGTTTGCTGACAGCCTGTTCCAAAGAAACGGCACAGCCCGTCCAGGAAGAACAGCCTGCCGTCCAGCAGGAAGATATCACCCTCATCAGCGCCAACGGCAACGAGCTGGCCGCCACCAAAGCCAGCATTGACGACGAGGCGGCGTTCACCTGGAACACCAACGACCAGATCGCCGTCTATTCCGGCAGCAAGTATTACAAGTCCAAATCCCTGGCTGCCGACTATAACAACACCCCGGAAGCCACGTTCGAATTCTCCGGGAATATCAATGCCGGCCGAAAGGATTTTGCCCTTTTCCCTGCCGGACTGGTCTTTAACGGCAGTACGGTATATGAAAACAGCGCTGCAGAGCATGACGCCGAATGCCTTACGCTGAATCTTCCGGGCGAATACAACCTGGCACAGGTGGCCTTCAATAAGACTCCCGTTCCCATGATTTCCGCCAATGCGCCGGACGGCGGCCTGGCCTTCAAGAACCTCTGCGCCCTGCTCCGCTTCAAACTGGTGAACGTCCCCAAGCAAACCAGTTACATCACCTTCTGTTTCCATGGGAAGAAGGTATATGGTTGCTTCTCGCTCACGGATGTGGTCCCCGGCGAAAGCGCCATCGAGGCGGAGGACACGGAAGACGAGGATGTCATCCGGGTGAACAACAACAATTACTTCAGCACCTTCCAGAAAGGCCTGGTCATTAATCTCCCGGTTCCCGTGGGAACCTACACGGATGTCACCATCACGACGTACGACAGTGACAACCATAAGATCAACGCCCTCACCACCCCCATCAATCCTTCGGCAAACTGGGCCGCAGGCCGCAGAAGCGCCCGTAAGCGCATCGCATATCTGCCCGTGTTTACGCTGAAAGGCAATATCAACTGGGGAGCCGGTGTCAAGGTGGTCTTTGCACCGGGCAACTTGCAGGCTACCATTGAACGCAAACCGGTATACAACCAAAATATTGTCGGTGCGGTGGATTCCACGTCCTGGCGGTTTGCCGAGCATCAATATGATGCGCTGGGTAATTGCGCCGGCAATGTATTGTCCTCGGCAGGTGACATCGATTTGTTCGCCTGGATTGGAGAAAGCGCCACGTATCCTTACGAGAACAACGAAAAATGGGGCGTTATCTTCCCATCCTATTCCAGCCTGAATCCCAAACCTAGCAACTGGACTGAGTATCTGGGGAATGGTGCAATCGGAGAATCTTTGAAATACGACTGGGGTATGAATCTGATCCATGACGAGGTGGGCGCCTACCCCGCCGGCACCTGGCGAGTCCCCAACCGGGGTGAGGAAATAAATAACAGCTGGACAACCGAGTGGCAGCGGGTACTTACTGCCAGAAAAGACCCGAACAATGGGAACGCTTTAATCCCTTACCAGTGCGCCAAAGCCACCCTTAAAAACGGAGAAGAGGTGGTAGCATATGGCTTGATTGTCTTCCCCGACACGTACAATCATCCGGCGGATGTACCTGCTTTGACCAATTACGCTGCGGGGAAAGCCAGTTCGGCCCATTATTCAGGTAATATTCTCACGCTGGAGGACTGGTCCAAAATGGAAGGCGCCGGTTGTGTTTTCCTACCCGTCACAAATGTGAGAACGAAACCCTCTGCTGTCGAATGCAGAAACAATGGAGATGCCGCCTACTGGGCCAGTTTTGCCACCGGTTCTTCCAATGGTTCTGCGCTTGTTGTCTCCGATGCCGAAGTCTGTGAAAAGTCGCTGAATGGCGATAATGCAACACAAATGAACGGGTCCAAGTCTTGCGGCCGCCAGAACGGCTGTGCCGTCCGCCTGGTCCGTCAGGTGAATTAGCACCGAACAAAATTATTGTTTGTTACTTGTTAAAAAAGAGGTTGACACAAAGTCAACCTCTTTTTTTGTGTATATGGAATGGGCAGTGGACACACCCCCCGGGAGGGTATCCCTTCCTCCAGTCCCATGTCCATACAAGGGATCAAGCGCTTTCGCTAAAAGAAGTGAATATAGACAATGTTGCTGTTGAAGGAGAGGGCGTGCCTGACGGCACCCGTAGCGGGGTTGTAGGCAAAGAGGCCGGACTTGTCCTCGCCGTAGGCCGAGAACAGGACCTCGCCGTTATGCTTCGCAATGGCCACGCTGTGCCCGTCGGTGTAGGGAATACCTTCGATCTTCTTAATGGTTCTGGCATTGAGGTCCATTTCCACGGCCATGGAATTGCGGGCCGTGTAGGGGTTGTCGCCCATAAGCTCTAGCACGCCCACATAGGCCACCACCTTGCCGCCACCGATATACTTGCAGTTATAGATGCTGGACGCCTTGAAGTCACAGCCCGCGATGGGGGTTCCGCTGATATCCCAGGTCTTGCTCCCGTCAAACGCCTGGGTAGAGGCATTGATGCAGACAAAACCGTTTTTCACGTTGGCGGGATTGTAACCGAAGTATCCGCAGCAGGCCATATAGATGTCCTTACTCTCCGTGGCGAAGATCATGTCCTTGAGGAAGGGGCGCGTGGGGAAGCAAAGGCCGCTGGCGGTCTCGTGCAGCACCTTCACCACCTGGTCCGTGGCCGTGTCAATGACCAGCACGTCCACCTGGTGGTAGTCGTCGTACGGCATCCAGTTGGAGCCAATCTGGTCCAGCGTCAGGTAGTAATAGCCGTCCAGCAGCAGGGCCGATGCAGGGTCGGCGCTGCTGTCCCCGTGCGCATAGGAAGTGAGGTCGATGAGACCCGTCTGCTGCATGGTCTGGGGGTTGATGACAAGCAGTTTCCCCAGGTTGTACAGGGGCACATACGCCTTTGTCGCGGAAATGGCCGTAAGATTCACCGGATAGGAATTGGGGATGATGGGCAGCTCCCCTACCAGCCTGAGTCCCTTCTCCGTGTGCTCGTACTTGGAGAAGTTCTGGTTGCCCGTGGTGCCGAACTCCGGGAACACGTACACGTTGTTGCCCACGACGGAGAGGGTGGCCGAAAAGCCAATCTGGATACCCTTGGAAAGGTCCACGCTGCCGCCAATCTCGCTGATCTGCTGCAGGTAGGACTGGCCGCTGGCGCCATCGGCATTCTTCACGGTGGTTTCCAGCAGGATGTTTCCTTCGCCGCCCATCAGGCCGGCCGTTTCGGGTTCATTCTTCTCGCAGGATGCGGCTACGGCCAGCACCGCTGCGCTCAAGGCAAGCATTTTCTTTTTCATACTAACTAATCTTTATTATCTGAAAATATAACGTAGTTTAATGGCAAAGCTGCGGCCCGGCAGCGGCTGGTTGAACTCCGACAGCACCTTGGCGTCGGTGGCGTTCTTCATCTTGCCGGAGATGAACAGCCGCTGGTCCAGGAAACTGTGCTCGAAACCCAGGTCCAGGGTGGTGCAGCGCGGAATGCGGCGCTTGGCGTACTCTGTGATCTCGAAGTCGTAGAGGTACTCCTCCACGAAGGCCAGGTCGGCAAAAAAGCGCGTGTTCTGGCCCTTGCCGCCGAAAAGGTTCTCGCGGTGGAACTCCAGGCCGGCGTTGGCCATGAAATAGGGGATGTTGGGCATGCGCTTGCCCTTCGTCTGGTTGGGGAGGTTGCTCCCCTCTTCACATTCCCGCACGTCGCGGAGGTCCTGATAGGTCACATTGCCGTAGGCATAGAGGAAGGGGAAGACATCGGCCTTCACTTCCAGCTCGGTGCCCAGCGTGCGCATCTGTCCGAAATTCTGGTACTGGGCACCCAGGATGCCCTTTGCGAAGCGGATCATGTCCTGCAGGTACATGTAATAGGCGCTCAGCTCCACCTGGAGGTTGCTGGGCTTGGTGCCGGCCACGTCATACAGGAGGCTGGCGTTCACGCTCAGGTTGCGCTCGGGCAGCAGCCTTTCGGACGGAATGATGGTATAGCCGTCGCCCAGAAGTTCGTTTTCGTCCGGGATGCGCACGTCGTACCCGCCGGAAAGCTTGCCCATGAAAGACGGGGTAAAGCGGTAACGGAAGGCATCACTGAAGCCCACGCTGGTCTTGTTGATGCGGATATCCTCCGGCGGCGTGTTCACATAGATGTTCTGGTAGGCGGTGTGGGTGGCATACCAGTAAAAACGGGTCGTCAACGAGTTCAGGACGCGGTCGTCGGCCGATCGAAGGTCCCAGGTCAGGCCGCCCACCCAGCTGCGCATCCGGGAGTCGAATTCCGTCTTCTTGCCAATGGCCTGCTCCTTGGCCGGGTCGGAGGGAGAGCCATCGGCCAAAGTGAACAAGGAGTTAATACTTACCGAGTTATGCACATCAATGAGGTACTCCAGATTGAGTTTGTTCACGAAGGTCACTTTGTTATTCACGGCGTTGGAAGGGAAGCGGTTGCCCAGTTCTCCGCCATAAGGAGAGGGCGTGGGGTAGGCATTCCCCTGCCAGTCGTACCAGAGCTTGGCGGTGTCCACCACACAGGCCTCCGAGAAGGCCAGGGCGCTGGTCATGTCCAGGTCCAGGCCGGGCAGGAAGAAGTCGTCCTTCTCCAGTTTATTGGAAAGCAGCAGCATCCGGGAAGTGGTATGGGCCTGGCGGATATCCGTCTCAATGCCCTGCACGTTCTTGTAGGTCTGGACAAAGGCCGGCTCGAACTCCACCTCGTCAAACCACCATTTCTTGGCCTTGAGGCTGCCGCCGATGAGCAGCTTGCGGAAGTTGTCGTGGTCGCGCCGGATGACGAGCCCCTTCTGGTAGGGCGATTCCATGTTGTAGTCGTTGTCGGCATAGGTATAGCCGCCGCCCAGGCCGAACACCAGGCCGGCATCCTTGAGGTTGCGCTTGAACACCGTCTGCGCCTTGTGCACATGGAAGGACTCCAGGGTATAGCTCAGGTCGGCATAGTGGCTGGGGTATTCCTTCAGGACAATGTTCACGGCGCCGCCCATGGAGGAACCGCCGAACTTGGAAGGCACCACGCCTTTGTAGATTTCGATGCGGTCGATCATATCCACGGGAATGTCGTTCAGGTCCAGGAAGTCCGACTGGTCGTTGAGGGGCGCTTCGTCAATGAAAAAGCCGATGCGCTTGCCCTCGAGACCGCGCACGGAAAGGCGGGAACTGCTGCCCACGCCTCCGGTGGAGCGGACGGTCACGCCCACCGTCTTGGCCAGGATGCCCTGCACGTCGCTCACCGTTCCCTGCAGCTGCTTCATGCTGATGACCGAAACCGGCATGGCCTGCTCCCGCAGCTGCCGGGCTTCGCTCTTGCCCATGACCGTGGCCTGCGCCAGCGTCATCGGGGAAGCCACCATATCAAAAGTGACCTGGGCCGTTTCGCCCTCCTTTACGGTAACCTTCTGGGACTGTGTCATATAGCCCATGTATTCCGCGGTGAGCGTATAGGTTTTTGCCGAGATCTGGGCAAAATAAAAAACGCCGTCGGCGTTTGCAATATCACCCCTCTTGAGTTCTTCAATCATGACCATGGCGCCGGGCAGAGGGTCTCCCTCGACGCTGTCCAAAACAATGCCCCGAATCTGGGCTGCCCCATTCACCGTGAAGGCGCAGATGCCAAGCCATGTTGCTCCCAGAGCAACCCACAACTTATTAAGATCCATACACGAATAATTATCGGCTGCAAAGTTCGGGGGAAAAACCCCGGCAGTCAATCCTAATAAGTTGGTATATTTCGGTCGAGAATTATTTAAACGCTTCCAAGAGTTCCTGTAAATGGCTGGTATAGACCTCCCGGGGGGAGCAGCCGTACTGCTTGCAGAGGGCGGCGGCCACGGCCACCACCTCGCCCATCATGCCCGTCACATTCTGCACCCGGGTGGAAGCCAGGGCGATGTGCGACACGCTCACATTCCGGCCGGCCATGAACATATTGTCCACATTCACCGAGTACAGGCAGCGGTAAGGGATGCGGTAGGGCGGCGGCACCTGCTCCTTGCGCAGGTACATGCGGGGCGTCCCCAGATCATTGAAATAATGCTTCATGGTGGAGATGAACTCCTCGCCGGGGAAGAAGAAATGATTCTTGGGCGTGGGGAAATGCTGGTCGATGGAATAGGTGCCGATGATGAGGGCGTCGTCGTAGCGGACATAGTCCCGCTCGATGTCCCCCTGGGTGAAAAATACGTCGCCGATCAGGCGCCGGGACTCCCGTTTTCCGGCCAGGAAGCTCACCTGGGAGAGTTCCAGCTTGGCCCAGGTCTCTTTGTCGGCACTCTGATTCTTCAGATAGGACCAGTTGCCGTAGATGGCCCGGAACAGGTAATCGCGGATGTATTCGGCCTCGCGCACCTGGTCGTGCCAGAAGCCGGTTTCCCACCAGTTGCTTCCCTCCGTCACTTTCTCGCAGGACTTCTCGGTGAACTGGATGGCCCAGTCGCACACCGGGAACGGGACCTCCTCGGACATCACCCGGGTTCTCCAGGGCGTAGAGGCCCCCAGGACCATGTTGTCCGGGCGGTCGGGCGCCAGGGTTTCCCGGGTATCGGCCCGCATCTCGCGTCCGCTGCGGTATTCGGCACCGGCCAGATAGCCCAGGTTGCCGTCGCCGGAGCAATCGGCAAAAAGGGGTGCGTAAAACGCCAGTTCCTCCGAGGTCTCGATATGTTTGGCACAGGCCGATACGATGCGCCCGCCGTCCATCGTCACGGAGAACACATGCATGCTGGGGAAATAGGAAAGATTGGACTCCGCAGCCAGGGTCTGGAGCACCTGCTCCTCCTGCTTATAGACATCCTTGATCTCCCGGGTCACGTTGCCCAGGGACAGGTAGGGGGCTACATTCAGGTCGCCGCTGGCGATGATCTTGAGTTCCGTGCTGTTGTTGCCGCCGGGGACGGGGCGGTCGTTGATGAGGGCCACCTTCAGGCCTTCCCGGGCCGCCTTGACGGCGGTGGTGAGCCCGGCGACGCCCGCTCCCACGACAACCAGGTCAAAATTCCCGGCGCTGCGCGGCTGGGCAGGGAGTCCCAGGAGTTTCCGGCGGAAGGCCGCCAGTGTCTTGGCATCGTTGGGCAGGGCCGGCTCCGCGCTGCGGGACAGGATGATGGCGTCGCAGCGCCCCTCGAAACCGGTGAGGTCACACAATTCCAGGGTGGCCTCCTTGCCGCTGGCCGTAAAACTGCCGGCGTATTCCCAGCCCCACTGCTTCCCGGTGCCCAGGACTTGCGCCAAGGGCTCTCCGTTCACGGCAATCTGGAATTTGCCGGGGCCGTCCTCCACGCCCCAGGGCGCGCACCAGTTCCAGGTGCGGGCAAAGACATGCCACTGGCCCTTTTTGGGCAGTTTGACCGTGGTCCGGGCCGGCGCGACGGGCTTGCCCAGGCCGTGGGCCAGCAGATAGGGAGACCCCATCTGGTCCATGAACTGCTGGTCCACCACCCATCCTCCGCGGTCCTGGAAGGATTCCGCTTCTACGAGGAGGGTTTCTTTATGCTGTGACCAGCCAAGGCAGCAGGAAAGGAGGATGCCGATGGCGACAAAACTGAACTTTTTCATTGGGCTCCGAATTTTTGGTTAAAGGCTTTGAGACCCCGCTTGGAGAAACGGATTCTGAGCGGTTCCTCCACGGTCTGGGACTGGATTTCGGCCTCACTGTCGTTATGCGTACGGTCCAGCCGGTCCGGGTATTTATACTTAAGGTCTGCAGTGGGCCGGCCGTGATAGCGGCACAGCACATGCCAGGGGATGTACCAGCTGTTGTTTTCCAGGGTCATGGAGGGATACCAGGCATTGAAGAGGCGGATGCCGCAATTCTTGCTGCGCTCGAAGCGGTTGCCGCGGATCACGAAGCCTTCCGTCTCGGCCGTGGTATCGTAGAACATCAGGTGGCCGGCATTGGGATTCCAGCGGCGCACGTGGCCCCAGCCGTATCCGGCATCGCGGCATACGTTGTTTTCAAAGAGGATATTCTGCGTGCGGGCCCCGTCACCCTGCTGCCAGTACTCATAGGAATACTCGCAGTTCCAGATTTCGTTGCCGCGCCAGGTGATGTTCTTCTGCACCACCCCGTCAATATTGGACTGGTTGGTGAGGGCGGCGTCCCAGCACTCCCACACCCGGCAGTTCTCCACCAGGATATCCTGCGCCGCGCTCCAGAACTCGATGCCGTTGCCATAGTACACGCCGCGGCCTCCTTCGTCGATATACAGCGTGCTGCCACCAATCCAGCAGATGTCGCAGTTGAGGATGCTGATGCCCTTCACCCCGCTGCCGCCAATGCCGTGGGCTGCACCGTAACGCAGCCAGAGGCCGTCGTACACAATGTCGTGACAGTCGGTCTCGTCCACGATATGCTGCTTCTCGGCCAGTTCAATGGAGCGGAAACGCTTGGCGGGGTTCCGGCGGCTCACCAGATAGACGGCGCCCTCGTCCCGCACCCAGCAGAAACGGAGGTCTTTCCGGCCCAGCTGGTCCAGGCGGTCCACCTTCCAGCCGCAACCCTTCTTCCCGTGATCGAAGATGACGTTCCCCAGTTCGTTGCGGGACGGCTTTTCGCATTTCCACAGTTTTCGGCCCACCTTCACCCAGTCGCTTTCCGAAGAGGCATCGAAAGACGGCTCCAGCACCGGCTTGTCGCCTTCGCCAAAGCCTGTATAGACCATGGGCTCCCCGGGACGGCCGGACTGGGGCTCCAGGTGTCCGCGGAACACGTCGCCGCAGCGGAAGCGCACCGTATCGGCAAAGCCCAGCCCGGCCTCATTCACGCGGGAGAGCGAGCGCCAGGCCGACTGCGGGGACAGGCCGTCGGCCGCGTCATCCCCCTGGGCCGACACGTAGAAACAGCGGCCGCCGTAGCTGCGGGCCTCGTCCCGGAGGATCTTGCGCCAGACGGCGGGCGTTTTCACCTGCCAGCCTTCCTCCAGGGCCCGGGCAATGAGACCGGCCATCCCGGCAGGATCGGTATCCACCACTTCCACCGAAGGGAAATCCGGCACGGCCGATACCAACTCGTTGTTTTTCCAGACCACCATGGCCAGGGCGCTTTTCATCTCGGGGGTATCTTCCTTGCGGAGCTCGCGCTCCATGGCAAACTGGAGGTCGGCCTTGTCGAAGGCGTTCACGGCCGATACGATGGCCGCAGGCTCCTGGGCCGACAGGCGGATGATGACCCTTCTGGGGGCCTCGGTGAGCTGTGTCGCCAGGACGGACAGCAGGATGAACAAATAATGCATAGTTAAGAATCCATTACGGGCTTGTACAAAGATACAACGAAAAAGGAATGTCAAGCTAATGTGGTATGATAATCTGCCGGCTTTGCAAATCAGTTTTCGTTCCCCGGGCTTATTTCGCTATTTTTACACCCGAAAAAACGTAACCCATGATTAAAAAATGCATGCTTCTGGCCGCCCTGCTGCTTGTGGGCGCCTCCCTGCAGGCCAAAGTGGACCTGCCTTCCATCTTCAGCGATAACATGGTGCTCCAGCAACAGGAGCAGGTAGCCCTCTGGGGCACGGCCACCGGCAAGAAAGTGACCATTACCGCCTCCTGGACCAAGCAGAAGACCGTGGCCGTGCCGGATGCCGACGGGAAATGGTTCACCCGCCTGCAGACCCCTGCCGCCGGCGGCCCCTACGAGCTCTGCTTCAACGACGGGGAAAAGACGGTCATCCGCAATATACTCATCGGCGAGGTGTGGTTCTGCAGCGGCCAGTCCAACATGGACATGCCCATGCGCGGCTGGGGCGGACAGCCCGTCGAGCACGCTACCGACTTTATTATGAGCGCGCGCCCGGAAGTGCCCATCCGCATTATCGACTTCCCCGGCAAGAAGGCCTCCGTGCCCATTTTCCAGAGCGAGGAAACCTGGATGGAGAATCGGCCCGAGGTGGTTTACGAAACCAGTGCCACCGCCTATTTCTTCGCCCGCCAGATGTACGATGTGCTGCAGGTTCCCATCGGCATCATCACGGCCGACTGGGGCGGCTCCACCATCGAGGCCTGGATGAGCCGGGACATCCTGGAGAAGGAGTTCCCCGGGGAATTTGACACCTCCCTCCTGGATACCGATGAGATTGACAAGCGGGACCAGAAAACGCCGGCCATCTTCTACAACGGCATGCTTTCGCCGCTCATTCCCTTTAGCTTCAAGGGCATGCTCTGGTATCAGGGCGAGGCCAACCGGGGCCGCTGCGAGCAGTATGTCCGACTCCAGACCCGTTTCGTGCAGATGATCCGGGAGGAATTCCAGAACCCCGATGCGCCCTTCTATTTTGTCCAGATCGCGCCATACGCCTACTCCCATGCCGACGCCTTCAACTCCGGCTATTTCTACGAAGCGCAGCAAAAGACCCTGGCCCTCATTCCCCACAGCGGCATGGCCCCTACGGTGGACCTGGGGAGCTATTACTTCATCCATCCGCCCAAGAAGATGGAAGTGGGCAAGCGCCTGGCCATGCTGGCCCTGGTGAACGACTACGGCCTCCAAGGCGTGGACCCCGTGGCGCCCTGCTACCAAAGTGTCCGTTTCGAGGACGGGAAAGCCATCGTGACCGTGCAGGTGGACAAAGGCGTGGGACTGCTTCCCGCCAAGGTGCCGGTGGGCGGTTTCGAGATAGCCGGGGCCGATCAGGTTTTCCACCCGGCCCATGCCGTGGCATACAAAAATGAGATTACGGTGAGTGCCCCGGACGTGTGCGAGCCGGTGGCCGTGCGTTACTGTTTCCGGAACTGGGGAGAAGGTTCGCTGTTCAATGCCAGCGGCATTCCGCTCCTGCCTTTCCGGACCGACGACTGGGATAAACTGCCCCGTTAAAGGGAATTCCGGAGAATGAGACGCCAGGGATTCCGGATGGTCCGGATTCCCTTCTCCTTCACCAGGTTCACCGCCGTCTTCCCCATCAGGACAAAATCCGTGGAGATGGTGGAGAGCCCGCCACAGAGGATTTCATTCAGTTGCTGCTCATTGAAGGCCACCAGACCAAAGTCTTCACCTTCCTTCAGGTTCTGCTTCTCGGCCGAGCGCATGATGTTCACGATCTCCCGGTCTTCCGGCGTGAGATACACCACGCCGTTGCGGATGGGCATGTCCTTCATGGTCTTGAGCAGCATGCATTCGAAACCATATTCCCGGCAGAAACGCTGCAGGCCGTCGTAGCGCTCCTTGGGCTCCTTGGGACTGGACTGGACCAGGACAATCTCGTTGTACTTGCGCAGCTGCGTGAGCCCGGCCACCAGCGCATCATGGGTGTCATCCGCAAAAGACTGCGTCACGGAAGAGAACAGGCCTTTGACAGAATCGGCACAGGAGTCTACGAGCACCACCATGCCCCCCAGTTTGCGGAGCTGCTGCTCGATGTTCTCAAAGCGCGCCATCACCAGATAGACCGAATACTTTCCGGCCATCTTCTCAACCAGCATCTCGAAAGTCTCCCGGTTGAAATTGTGGAAAACGATATCGGCCACGGCACCGCTTCCCAAAGAGCTCAGAATGGAATGGTAGAGGTCCTGTTTGAACAGATTCAGCTCGTTGAAAATCAGGAGAAAACGGTGCGTAACCTCCACGCGCGTACTGCTCACGAAATACCCCACGCTCTGTTCCGATTCCACCAGGCCGCGGCTGATGAGTTCGTCCATGGCCAGCACGACCGAACTGCGCGAAAGGCCCGAGCGGATGCGCCAGGAATTGATGGAGGGAATCTTGTCTCCCACTTTGTATTTTCCCTCCAAAATATCCTGCTCCACTTCGCGTACAATGCGTTTATAGAGTTTTTCCCGGTACATAACTGTTTTAAGTGTTCTGATTTTTCCCGTCAAAAATAGCCCAATAATCTGTGATTTCAAAATAAAACATACCTTTATCGAGAACTTACACCTTTTTGCTTTTTAGCTATGGACAAAACGAAACTGATAGCCGTTGCAGCCTGCCTGGCCCTTTTCATCAACCCCGGATGTAACAAGGACAACCCCTCGGACCCGGACGAAAAGGAGACCAAGCCCACCAAGGAAATGTTTGATTCAGACTACTTTGAAACCTATGTAGATCCGGTCACCGGCGTCGTTTCCTACCTGTTCCGGAGCGACGTGTTCAGCAGCACCACCAAGTACAATACCCAGTCGGCCTATTTCTCCAGCAAAGACATGACGGATGACGAGCGCTTCTGCTATTTCTTCATTTCCACCAAGGAGCAGAACGGCCAGATGTCCACGGAGCGGAGCGCCCGGGTATTTGATTTCAAAGAGCGGAAGTTCTATACCTTCGCCGGCAATAGCGGCTGTTATCCCTTTCTGGACCCCAAGAAGGACATCCTCTATTTCTACGTCATGGGAAGCAAGACCAACGGCGGTAAGGTACGGGACAACGGGGTGTTTTACAAGAAAGACCTGCTGAATGCACCCAGAAAAACCGAAGAGCTGGCCAAGATTCCCAAGGCCGTGGCGCCCTCCGGCAGCTATATGTCCCGGGCCTGCTCCCATATCACGCTCACGCAGGACAAACGAAAAGTGCTGCTGGACGCCTGGGTGAACAACTCCTTTATCCAGGGCCTGCTGAACCTGTACACGGGCGAATGGGAAGAGTGGAGCCGCAACTACACCACGCACCTCACCCACGGCCAGATGAACCCCAAACGGAGCGACGAGGCCCTCTTCGCCATCGATGTCTGGGAAGACAGTAACGGAGAGACGCACAAGATTGTCTATGATCATGACGGCGCCTATGGCGGACAGGGCACCTATCCCCGCATGCAGCTGATGAAGCCCGACGGCACCCGCACCACCATCAGCCCCTCCCCCGACAACAACTACGCCACCCATGAGGGGTGGCTGGAAGACGGAGACCACGTGTACTGGTGCGCCGGCGGCGTGCACATCCGCAACATCCGCACGGGAGAGTACGAACGCATTTACGACCAACGGGCCACCCACTGCAACATTTCCACCGACCTGAAGTATGTCACTTTTGACAACGACCACCCCGATTACTACCGGGGCGGCCGTTGGAAAGTGTGCTTCCTGAATCGGAAAACAGGAAAAACCATTGACATCATTACGCAGCGTCCCGCCATTACCACCAAAGACAAGCCGTCGCAGCTCCATCCGGACCCGCACCCGCACTTCGTGTGCAACAACAAGTACATTGTGTGCACCTCTTCGGACGACGAAGGCTATCTGCGCTGGTGCATCACGCCGGTGGACCAGCTCATCCGGTTGACGTCAAAATAGGCGGACGCTTACTGCCTGGCCAGCGCGTATTCGATGCCGCGCAGTTCGGCCAGCGAGCGCAGGCGGCCGTAGCAGGAATAGCCGGGATTGGACTTGCGGCCCAGGTCATCGCACATCTGATGGCCGTGGTCGGGGCGCAGGAAAATGCGGAATCCCCGCTTCTGCTCCACTTCCAGCATGGCTTTCATCATCTCGTACACCGGCACGTCGCCTTCCAGGAGGTTGGCCTCGAAGAAGTTCCCTTCCGCGTCGCGCTTGGTGCTTCTCAGGTGCACGAAGTCAATCCGGTCACCAAACTCCCGCATCATGGCGGGGCAGTCGTTGTCGGCGCGCACACCCAGCGAACCCGTACAGAGGTTCAGGCCGTTGGAGGGGTTGGGCACGGCGGCAATGAGCTTGCGGAAATCCTCGGCCGTGGACATGATGCGCGGCAGGCCCAGGATGGGATAGGGCGGGTCGTCGGGATGGATGACCATGCGGGAGCCCACCTCGTCGCACACGGGGCACACCTGCTGCAGGAAGAAGATGAGGTTGGCGCGGAGCTCCTCGGGGCCGATGCCCTTGTAGCGGTCCAGCGCGGCCTGGAACTGTTCCAGGGTAAAGCTTTCCTCGCTGCCGGGAAGACCGGCGATCATATTGCGGGTGATGAGGGCTTTCTCATCGGCATCCATGGCCTCGTAGCGGGCCTTGGCCTTGGCCATCTCTTCGGCCGTGTATTCCTTCTCGGCACCGGGGCGCTTGAGGATAAAGAGGTCGAAGGCCAGGAAAGCTGCGCGCTCGAAGCGGAGGGCCCGGCTGCCGTCGGGCATCTCGAACGCCAGGTTGGTGCGCGTCCAGTCCAGCACCGGCATGAAGTTGTAGGTGATGCAGTGGATGTCGCAGGCGGCCAGGTTCCGGATGGTCTGCTTGTAGTTCTCGATGTACTGGAGGTAGTTTCCCTCGCGGGTTTTGATGTGCTCGTGCACGGGCACGCTCTCCACCACGCTCCAGACCAGGCCCTTGGCGGCGCACTGGGCTTTGCGTTTCTCAATTTCTTCCACGGGCCACACTTCCCCATTGGGAATGTGGTGCAGGGCGCTTACAATATCGCTTACGCCGGCCTGGCGGATGTTGTCCAGGGTTACCGGGTCGCCGGGGCCGTACCAGCGCCAGGATTGCCGCATCAAATACATAACGTTTAGATGGAGAAACTGTTGAAACCGCCGTCCACCACGGCGACGGTGCCGGTGACGCCCTTGGAGGCATCCGAGGCCAGGTAATGGAGGGCGCCCAAGATCTCGTCCGGCTCCAACAGGCGGCCGAAGGGCGTATGCTGAAGAATCGTGCGGGTACGGTCGGTGGGCGAGCCGTCGGGATTGGTGAGCAGCGTACGGTTCTGATTGGTGAGGATGAAGCCCGGGGCTACGGCGTTCACACGAAGGCCCTCGCCGTACTTGGCGGCCAGTTCTCCGGCCAGCCACTGCGTCCAGTTGGCGATACCCGCTTTCGCAATCCCGTATCCCGCCACCCGGGAGAGCGGCCGGAACGAGGACATGGAGCAGAAGTTGATGATGGAGCCTTTCTTCTGCTGAGCCATGGCCCGCGCGAACACCTTCGTAGGAATGACGGTACCAAAGATATTCAGGTCGCACACTTGCTTCATGGCATTGATATCCAGGTCGAAGATACTCTGGTCCGGCGCCACGTTAGCGGCCGGCATATTGCCGCCGGCGGCGTTCAGCAGGACGTCCACCCTGCCGTATCGGCCCAGCACCTGCTGCAGGTTCTCTTCCAGGACCGACTCCTCCAGTACGTCGCTCGCAAAGAAGGTCGCGTCCCCGCCGTCGGAGCGGATGGCTTCGGCCAGCGCCTGGCCTTTGTCGGCGCTGCGCTCCCGGACCAGCAGGGCCACCTTGGCCCCCAGCGAAGCAAAATAGCGGGATGCGCACGATCCCAGCACCCCGCAGGCACCGGTGATCACCACCACTTTTCCTTGGATGTCAAACAAGTTCGTCATAATGCTAAACAATCAAAACTATTCATGGTTCCATGGCCCTCCAGAATCAGGATTTTCATATCGGAGGCCCGGTAATTGTCACGGTCAAAGACAGGTTTCTGCAGACCGCCTTCCGTCACCATCTCCTGGATGGGAAGGAACTGCCCGCCACCCTGGTTCACCAGGATCTGGTATCGGCACCTGGAATCCAGGCTCCATTCGATTTCACACTTGCCGAATTCCACGCCGCTTTGCAGCGGAACGGTGATTTCGTCCCCCTGCTTCAGGGAGGCCGGCAGCAGCCCGGCAATGGCCGGCGGTGCGGGACGGAAGTCTTTTTCGGGATGGGCCGGATCGGCCACCGTGATGAGCGCACTCAGGCGGAAGTCCACAGAAGAAGCGCCGATATTGAGTTCCCAGAGACCCGGCTCCACAACCCGGTTCAGCTGCAGGTCCAGCATCTCGAAAGCGGCCGGGGGAAGCGTCATGGTGACGGTCTTGGTCTCGCCGGGCTCCAAGTGGACCCGGTCGAATCCCCGCAGCAGCTTTTCATAGACGGTGATGGAGCTCACCTTGTCGGTGAGGTAGAGCTGCGGCACCTCGTCGCCGGCACAGGCCCCCGTGTTGGTCAGGTCAAAACGGACCGTCAGGCCTTCTCCGGGCATAATCCGGGTGGCCGACAAAGCCAGGTTCGAATACGCGAAAGTAGTGTAGCTGAGGCCGAAGCCGAAATCATACAGGGCACCGCTGGCCCGTGTTTTCATGCCGGAAGGGCCCACGCCCGCATTCCCGTCCACCTGGGAGCCGGGCTTGTAGGGGAAGTTGTAGGGAACCTGGCCCACCGTGCGCGGGAAGGTGACGGAGAGCCGGCCGCCGGGGTTGTACTGCCCCAGCAGGGTCATGGCCACGGCGGTGCCGCCGTGGGCGCCGGGATACCAGGCTTCCAGCACGGCATCGGCCATGCGCTCCTCCTTGTTGATGGTGAGGGGACGGCCGCTGATGAGCACCAGGACCAGGGGCTTCCCGGTCTTTTTCACTTCACTTACCAGCAGCTGCTGGATGGGCGGAAGGTCCAGGCTGGTGCGGGAACGGCTCTCGCCGCAGGTGCGGAAATTCCCGCCCAGCACGAGGACGGCCACATCGGCCTTGCGGGCGGCTTTCACCGCCTCCTTGATGCCCGCGAGTTCCTCCCGGGTGGGCGTGAAGCCGTAAATCTCGGAATCGGGCCACTGGCTGTCCACATGCTCGCAGCCTTTCACATAAACCACCTCGGCCTGGCCTTTCAGGGCGTTCTGGAGGCCCTGGAACACCGTGACGGACTCGGTGGCCTGGGGACCGTAATGCACGTGGGCATAGCCGTCCTCATTGGCATTGGGCCCAATCACGGCCACACGCCCAAGCCGGGAGGCATCCAGCGGCAGGAGGCCGTCGTTTTTGAGCAGCACCAGCGACTCCAGGGAGGCCCGCAGGGCGGTCTGGTTGTGTTCGGGGCCGTTCACCACGGCATCGGCCCGCTGCCTGTCGGCCTCGCTCACGTAGGGGTGGTCAAAGAGACCGGTGAGGAACTTGACGCGCAGGATATCCCGCACGCGTTCGTCGATGGTTTCCATGGGGACGGTGCCCTCCTGCACCAGTTCCCGCAGAGGCAGCACGTAGCTGTCGGGGCTGCGGAAGGTGCAGCGCACGTTCAGGCCCGCCTCCACGCTCCGGCGCACAGACTCCTTCATATCCACGGTTGTATGGTGCTTGCTGTGCAGGTATTCCACGGCATCGCTGTCGGAAACCACATAGCCTTTGAAGCCGAAATCGCCCCGCAGGCGGTCGTAGAGCCAGTAATGGCTGCCCTGGATGGGCTCGCCGTTGTAGTCGTTGTAGGAACTCATGGCCCCCAGCAGGCCGCCCTCCTGGATTACCCGGCGCCAGGGATACATGTGCACGTTCTCCACTTCCAGCGGGCTCTCGTGGGGGTCGCAGCGGGCCATGCCTTCGCGGGCACCTTTACCCGCCGAATAGATGGCATAGTGCTTGGCCGTAGCGGCCACTTTATGGTCGGCCTGCATGCCGCGCACCATCCGGATGCCCAGCTCGGCCACCAGGAAGGGGTCTTCGCCGTAGATTTCCTCGTAGCGGCCCCAGCGCTGGTCGCGGCCCACGTCCAGGATGGGCGCATACACATTGGTGTAGCCCAGCAGGCGGGCTTCCGTGCCGGTGATGCGTCCCACCTCCTCGATAAGGTCCTTGTCCCAGGTACTGCCCAGACCCAGCTGCGTGGGGAAATTGGTAGATTTGTAGGCCTCCACCCCGCGGATGCCCTCGTCGGTAAAATCGGTGGGGATGCCCAGCCGGGTCTCTTCCACGAAGAAGCGCTGGACCTCGTTCAGCGCCCAGGCATGCTTGGAAGCAGGCCAGATATACGGGCAGTCCGTGGCCAGGGGACGGTTCCACGCCACGAAGGAATTCAGGTGCTCGTCAATGGCCCCCACGCCGTCCTTCCACAGTTTCTGCTTCCATTCGGGGGTGGGCAGGGCGTCCTGCAGTACGCGCCGATACCCGTAGAGGGTAACCATCTGGCAGGTCTTCTCCTCCAGCGTCATCTGGGACAGCAGGCCCTCGATACGCTCTTCCAGGCGGGCCGACGGGTCTTCATACACGTCCTTGACTCCGTTCTTGTTGAAATCAATCCAGCCCTCGTGGTAAATGCCCTGCGCCCCGGCCGATGTCAGGGCCGCGGCGCAGAGAAAAAAGGTGAGCATCTTTTTCATACCTACAGGATGGTCAGTGTCAAGGTTTCCGTCACCGGGCAGGATCCGGCGCTCACGCAGAGGGTTCCGGCGCCCGATCCCCGGCCGGACCAGATCCAGTCTTTCGTCTTCTGCCCGTTCACCAGCACCCGGGACGGTTTGCGGTCCAGGGCCACCTCGAAGCGATAGTCGCGGGTCTCGGGCATGTTTTCAAATCGGCCTTCCACGGGATCCACCGTGAGTTTTACGCCCTTCCCGCCGGCAGCGCAGCGGAAACGGGTGCAGGCCACCAGCCCCTCCTCATAGCCATAACTCTCGGCGTCGCAGTCGCGGAGGACATACTCGCTTTCACCGCAGGGATACACCTTGACGATGAATTTGCGCTGCGGCCGGGTGCCGATGTAATCGGCCGGCTCCATGGTGGGCAGGATGGCGCCGCCGCGGATCAGGAGCAGCCCGGCCCGTCCTTCGGGATAGGGCAGCTTCACCGTCTCGCCGCGGCTCCGGATCTTCTCCCCGGTCCAGGCGTCGGTCCACTCCCCTGCCGGCAGATAGATCTCGTCGGTGAAGATGCCCACGAGCAGGTTGGGGCCAAACATATACTGGGTCCAGAGGTCGTCCACAGCCCGGTCGGCGGGGAAGGACAGGGGCATGCTCCGGACCATGGGCATGCCGGTGAGGGCGCCCTCGATGGCCGTGGAATAGATATACGGGATGAGCTCGTAGCGCAGCTTGATGCAGTTGAGGTAAATCTCCCGTTCCTTGCCGGTGAAATAGAAGGGATGATAGAAGTGGGCATAGCTGTTCACCGCCACCCAGGGCAGGAAAGCGCCGAAATGGAGGCTCTGCATCTCCAGCTCCCGGGCCACGTGCATCACGTCGCACGAGGTGTTCATGTAGCCGCTGTTGCCCAGGTTCAGCTGGTCGAAGAGGGCGGTCTTGCCGCCGCCGTTGTCCCCGCTGGTGGAGGCGCCCCAGTGCTGGGTGCCGCTCCAGCCGGCGCAGTAATGGTACCAGCCGCGCTTGCCGGTATGCTCCCGGTACATCAGGTTCATCTGCTTGGGCAGCAGCACCTGGTTCAGGTTGTGCATCTCCTTGTCGGGCCGGCCGTTGTAGTACTGCCGGTAGGTGTGTTCGTCCAGGGTGCGGGCCGGATCCAGCTTGAAGCCCTCGGCCCCCATGGTCACGAAGTTTTTCAGGTGGTCCATCCAGTGCTCCAGGCCCGAAGGCTTGGCGCCGGGAAGGGCATCTTCTTCGGCGATGGAAAGGTCGTATTCCTCACAGATCCACAGGCCCAGGTGCAGGCCCATGTCCCGCATGCGGCCGATGAACAGCGAGGGATTGTAGCGCTTGACCGGATCGTTCTCCTTCCAGGAATACTCGGGCGAGAACTTGTCGTAGTTCCAGTTCTTGGCCGACGAGAAGTCGTAGTGCTTGCTCATCCACTGCGGCTCCAGCCAGAACACGTCGCAGGGCATGCCCATGGCCCGGAAGTCGCGGGCGTCGGACAGGATGTTCCACTGGTCCTCCTTCATGTTGGGGCCGAAGCAGAAGCCGTAGGCCCACTTGGGAAGCAAGTAGTTCCGGCCGGTGAGCTGCGTGTAAATGTCCAGGAGGGCCGGCATATCGTCCCCGGTCATGAGGTAGAAATCGGCCTCCGGCTGCGTGGTATAGATGGAGAAGGCGTCCTTTTCCAGACGGCCCATGTCAAAGTAACTCTTGCGGGTGGAGTTGGAATAGATGCCCCAGCCGCGGCTGCTCATCATGAAAGGCATGGGGATCTCCGTATGCTGATAGGTGGCCCACATGCGCAGCCGTTCGCCGCGATGCTGGATGTGCTCGCGCGAGGTGCTGCCGCCGCCGTAGAAACGCTCTTCGGGCGTGATGGGGATGCGGATCACGCAGCTTTTGAGGGGGTCGCCGCCCTCGGTCTTGTCCATCTCCGACAGCGAGCCGTCATCGTCGCCGATGATGCCGCCGTTGCGCCGGGTGACCATGTCGCCGTACTGCACCTGGATGGAATCCCGCAGGACACGGCTCAGCGCGCTGCCGCCCGGCTGGAAGGAAATACCGCTCACGAGGACTTGCCCCGAGCCATCCAGCAAGGTGAGGGTTTCCGTAGCGGCATCGAACTGAACGCGGCAGGCCGGGCCGTCAAAAGCCGGCCAGTCGGTTTTCAGGATGCCGTAACGCTCCATCAGCGACTCCGGGAAAGTCCCGGTGGGAGAAACGCGTACCCGGACCAGGTGGGGCGAGCAGGCCTCGACCTGCATCACGGCCCCGCAGGAAAGCCGGTAGGACTCCGCTCGCTTAGAGGCGGCGGATGCGGCGGGGGCAGCCATCAGCCAGGAAGAGGCCAGGATGGTCAGTACCAGGGAAAGGGATGATTTCATCGCAATCGTTCTCCGTGTCATGGCAAAGATACAAAATAATGAAGACAAGAGTCCAATACTCCGGCAAATCATAGTTGTTTATAATCCAGGGCCTACTTCAGGCGGGTGAAAACGGGAATACGGGAAAGGGGGACGTCCAGGGTGTAGGTTTTGCCGCCTTTGTACTTGCGGCCGGTTTCGTCTGCCCAGCGGCCTTTGGGAAGCCGCACCGTGCGGCTGGTGCCAGGCTCCAGCATAGGCGCCACCAGGTACTTGCCGCCCAACATGTACTGGTCGGCACAGGCCTCGAAGCCCTGGCCCGGGAACAGGTATTCCATGGGCCGGACGATGGGTTCGCCGCTCACGGCCCCTTCGCGCGCCAGCTCCATCAGGTAGGGCGCCAGCTCCACGTGCTTCCACGCGGCGTCGCGGCAGATGGCCATGTTCTCCGGAGAGAGCACCCGCCAGGGCGCCACGCTGAACTGCATCATGGGCATCATGGCATGCACCTGACAGGAACGCACGATCTGCGCCTGGTCGATATCTTCGGGCGCCACATCCAGGAAGGAGGTGAACTCGCCGCCGCCAATCATGTCGGGGCAGGTGAAAAGGTGTCCTTCCATCCCCGAGGACAGCATGGCGGCGACCAGCGTACCCACCGCATTCCAGTCGGCCTTCTTGTCACACAGGCGCATCACGATGGGCTGTCCGGCCAGTTTCCAGCTGGCGCGCAGTTCGTTGTAGGGAAAATCCTCGAACATGCGGCACCAAAGCTCGGTGTGCAGCGGACCATAGGACTTGCCGTCAAAGACACGGATCTTCCGGGGATCGTACCCCGCCGCGTCGCCTGCGTCGAATTTAAACCCGTCCACACCATACTTGGCCTGCATCTCCCGGAGCCGGGAAACCATCCAGGCGCGGGCCGCAGGATTGCTCATGTCCAGCATGGCACTGCGGCCGTTCCACCATTCCACGATGGCCGGCTTGTCCTGGTCCACTTCCTTTACGAAATAGCCCAGCTTCGCCAGTTCGCGGTATTCCGGGGAGTCCGGCGACACGTAGGGGCACACCCACAGCATCACGCGGTATCCCATGGCGTGCAGTTCGTCCATCATGCCCTTGGGATCCGGGAAGAGGTCGGGCTTGAAGTCATAGTTTCCGTAGTATTTCTGCCAGTTGTCGTCCACCATGAACACCGCCCCCGTAGGGAAGCCGTTGTCGGCAATGGCGTGGGCATAGCGCAGGATATCGACCTGGTTCTGGTTGTAGATGAGTTCGATCCAGGTGTTGTACTGCGGCCGGGTGATGAACTCCTCCGGGGGCAGCTGGCCGGACGGGGGAAAATGGGCGGCCGATGCCGCCAGATAGGCCTCCCGGAGCGTTTTTCCGGCGCTCACCACCTCAATAGGCGCTGTCCCTTCCAGGGTGATGACGCCCTCCTGGAAGCAGGCCTTGAAAGGCGCGTCGCTCCAGATGTAGCGGCCGCTTGTGGACACGAAAAAGGGCACGCAGTTATTGCTGTAGGTTTCCTGCGTGAAATCCAGGGTCACACGGGCAGAGGCATCCAGCGGGAAAGCATAGCGTCCACCGTCCTGAATGATTTTCCAGGCGCTGGGATTGTCCAGCCCGCCCCACCATCTTTCTCCGGGGAGCATGGTCACGGTCTCGGACTGTGCAAAGGCCGCCCCGCAAAGAAGCAGGGACGCAAATAAGGTCGCAATTCTACACATAACTATTTCATTTTACAAATTTTCCGCAGGCGGATATCGGCCGATGAAGCCCCCACCTGAATCTCATACTGTCCGGGATCCACCACCCAGCCGTGCGCATACATGTCATAATGGGCAAAGGCGTCCCGGTCCAGATGCACCGTGAGCCGGGCCGATTCACCGGGGGCCAGCTGTTTCTTGGCAAAGCCCTTGAGCTCGCGGGCCGGCCGGGGAAGGGACGGGGCCTGGGGCGCCACATAGACCTGGGCCACTTCGGCGGCCGCCACAGCGCCCGTATTGGTGAGGGTAAACTGCACGTCAAAGCCTCCCTTGGCGCGGGTCACCGCCAGGTCGGCATAAGAGAATTCGCTGTAGGTAAGGCCGAAGCCGAAGGGGAAGCGCGGCTCCACCCCGAAGTGCTCCACGCCGCGATAGCCCAGGAACACGCCCTCGGCATAGTCGGAATGCTGCACGGCATCGCGGTACAGTTCATTTCCCGGATAGGGGCTCTCCACGGGCTCATACCAGGCCTGGGCCGGGTTCTTGTCCAGCGCGCCCCAGAAGGTGATAGGCAGGCGGCCCGAGGGGGAAACCCGGCCGGTCAGCAGGTCGGCCAGCACATCCCCGCAGCACTGGCCGGGATACCAGGCCATCATCAGGGCCGGCATCCGGTCCATCCACGGCGCGCCGAATTCGCCGCCGCCAAAGACCACGGCCACCGCATGCGGATTCGCCGCCAGCACCTGCTCCACCAGTTCATCCTGTCCGGCAGGAAGCTCATACGGCCGGTCCTCGCCTTCATGCTCGATGTTGCGGTGGAATCCAAGTGCGAGGATCACGGCATCGGCATCGGCCAGCACCGCGGCATCGGGGGTCTCCAGATACGTCACGTGGTAGTCTGCACGCTGCGCCAGCGCGGCGCGGAGGGTGATGGCACGGCCATCCGGAGGGGTAACGGCGCCACTGCCACCACCCAGGGGCAGCATATCGGCCCGGGGGCCGATGAGCACGATCCGGGAACCGGGGGCCAGCGGCAGGATGCCGCCCTCGTTTTTCAGGAGCACCGGGGCCTCCAGGGCAGCCTGATAGGCGCGCTGGTTATTCTCTTCCGGGTCTTCCGGTATGCTGCTGTCCTTGATGTCCTTGTCCAGCAGGCCGAAGGCGTCGAAGGTACGGATGATGTGTTCGCATTTCTCGTCCAGCTCGCGCATGGGCACCACGCCGTTTTCCAGGAGCGGACGCAGCTTTTCGGGCTTGGTGGCAAAGGCATCCGGCATTTCCAGGTCAATACCGCTGAGCATGAAGCCCACGGCGTCGTAGCAGGAGCCCCAGTCACTCATCACAATGCCGGAGAAGCCCCATTTGCGGAGGTTCTCCTTGATGAGCCAGGCGTTTTCGGACGCATGCGCGCCGTTCAGGGGGTTGTAACTGGTCATGACCGCGGCCACGCCGCCCTCCTGGACGGCTTTCTTGAAGGCCGGGAAATAAATCTCGTTGAGGGTGCGCTCGTCGGCATTGACATTCAGGCTGAAGCGGGCGAACTCCTGGTTGTTGCAGGCGAAATGCTTGACGGTGGCAATGACGCCCTCCTGCTGCATGGCCTTGATGTAGGAGGCGGCCATTTCGCCGGCCAGGAAAGGATCTTCCCCGCCATACTCGAAATTGCGGCCGCAGAGGGCGCTGCGGTAGATATTCACGCCGGGGCCCAGCAGGATGGCGGAGCCGCGGGCCTTGGCATCCAGCGCGATGCCCTTGCCGATGCTGGCCGCCAGCTGGGGATTCCAGGTGGCCGCCGTGGCGATGCCCGAAGGATAGAGGGTGCTCTTGGTATGGCGGCGGATGCCTTGGGGGCCGTCGGCCGTTTCCAGGGCGGGAATGCCCAGACGGGGGATGGCCATGGTAAAGAAGCCGTTCTCCTTGTCACCGGCAATGAAACTGAGTTTCTCCTCCAGGGTCATCTGGGAAACCAGTTTCGCCGCCCGGTCCTCCTTTTGGGCGGGCTGGGTGCAGCCGGCCAGGAGCAAGCCGGCCAAAGCCCACAGGGTAATGAATCTACGCGTCATATTACTTACAATCTATTCTTTCATAATAGGGCAGCCGGTCCAGCGGCACGTCTTTCAGCTCCAGCACCTTGGGCCCGCGGAATTTGCGGCCCTGGTCGTCACGCCAGCGGCCGGCGGGAAGGTACACGGTCTTGCTGTCGTCCTCGTTCACCACGGGCGCCACCAGGAAGCGCGGGCCCAGCATGAACTGCTGGTCCACCCGCTCATAGCCGCAGGCCGGGAAGGCATATTCCATGCTGCGCATGATGGGTTCGCCGGTGGCCGAGGCATGGTGCACCTGCTCCATGATATAGGGGCCGAAGTCCACATGCAAGTTGGCGAACTTGCGGCAAATCTCGCACTCCTCGGGCGTGAGCACCCGCCAGGGCGCGGCGCTGAACTGCATCATGGGCATGAGGGCCTGGAGCTGGCAGGAACGGATGAACAGCTTGTGGGAGAAGCTGTTTCCCGGCATGTAACTGCCGGCCAGGCCGCCGCCGATCATATCGGCAAACACATACGGATAGCCCAGGAGGCCGGCCGTGAGCAGGTCCGGAATGATGGCGCGGAACTCCGTCCAGTCGTGTCCCACATCGTAATGACGCAGCACCAGCGGTTTGCCGCCGCCGTTGTAGCCGGCGCGGTACTCATTGTAGGGGAAGGCCTCGCTCACCGCCTGATAGGCCGCGCCGAAATCGGCCGGCGTCATCCAGGGCTCGCTGAAAAGGGCCTCGTCGCGGAAATACTCCGGATCGCCGCCGTCAAACTTGAAGCCGTCGAAGTGGAAGCGCTCGGCAAAGGCCTTGAGCTCGCCGATGAACTTTTCCCGGATGTCGGCACGCGTCAGGTCCATCGTGACGCTGATGCCGTTCCACCACCATACCAGGGCAGCGTCCCGTTCGGGATGGCTTTTGCTGCGCACCAGGATATTCTGGGCCTCGGGCTTGTAATTCACGTACTCGGGACGGCTGTCGGCCGAGAGGAAATAGGCAATCCACAGCACGCCCTTGTAGCCGTAATCGTGGATCTTGTCGAAGAGGCGGACGGCGTTGGGGAAGGTGTCCGGATTGAAATCGCGGCAGCCGTGGTAGCGCTGCCAGCCGCCGTCGATCATCACCACGCCGCAGGGGAAACCGCTGTCGTGGAGCGCATCCACGAATTTCTCTGCGTTTTCCTGGTTGATGCCCAGCACCACCGTCTCGATCCAGTTGTTGAACTGGGGCTTGGTGAACATGAGTTCAGCGGGTTCTCGCCCGTTGAAGGGGAAATGCCTGGCACAGCCGGCCAGATAGGCCTCCCGCAGGGTACTGCCGGCTGTGACGGGCTCCAGTTTTTCATAGTTTGAGTATAAATACAGGGTTCCGTCCTTGAACTCGAAAGCGAAGGGATGGTTCCCCCAGATGTATCGGCCTTTGTTGGACAGCAGAAAAGGAGCCGTAGCGGCTTTGGCCCCCATGTTGGCCAGGTCGAAGGGCCCTTCGGCCCGCACCGCGGGCACGGGATCGTCCAGGTAGCCGTTGTCCGCGGCGCCAAAATCCGTGTACGGCTGCATGTATCCCTTGTTCACCACGGCGCCCCACCAGCATTCACCGGGAAGCGGCTCCACCACCGTCTGGGCCACCGCCGTCCCGGGCAGAAGCACAGCCAGCATCCAGAGGAAAAAAGCTTTCTTCATCTTCAGACAGAGAACTTATAAATACAGGTCTGGGTATAAACCTCGCCGGGTCTGAGGACCGTGTCCGGGAAACCGGGATGATGAATGGCATCGGGCCAGGACTGGGTTTCCAGGGCCAGGGCGCAGCGATGGCCAATTACGCGGCCGTCCTTGCCGGCATAGCTGCCGTCAAAGAAATTGCCGCTGTAGAACTGGATGCCCGGCTGGTCGGTATAGACTCTCATCACGCGGCCCGAAACGGGCTCGCTCAGGCGGGCCACCAGACGAAGCCCCTTCCCGGCAAGGCACCAGTTGTGGTCATAGCCGCCGGCGGCCTCGATATCCCGGCCGATGGGCTTCGCCTTCCGGAAATCGAAGGGCGTCCCCTCCACCGGACGCAGCTCGCCCGTGGGAATGAGGGCGGCATCCACCGGGAGATACTGCTCGGCTTTGATGCGCAGCACGTGGCCCAGAATACTTTGGGAAGCATCCCCCGTGAGGTTAAAGAAGGTATGGTGCGAGAGGTTGCACAGCGTGGGCGCATCCGTCACCGCCTTGTAGTCCACCCGGAAGGCGTTGTCCTCCGAGAGGGAATAACTCAATTCGATATCCAGGTTGCCGGGCCAGCCGTCCACGCCGTCCTCGCTGCACAGCAGGAAGGTAATGGCGTCCGGACGCACTTCCCGCACTCTCCACAGCACCCGGTCAATGCCCAGGAAGCCCCCGTGCAGGGTATTTCCGTTGTCATTTTCGGCGGTATGATAGACTTGTCCGTCCAGCTCGAAGGAGGCCCCGCCCAGGCGGTTGGCCAGCCGCCCCACGGCGGCTCCGAAAAAGCGTTCCCCGGGGCAGCTCAGGTATTCATCCAGGGTGGCATATCCCACCACGACATCGGCCGGGACACCCGCTTTGTCCGGCACCTTGAGAGACAGCACGCGGGCGCCGTAATTGGTTACCGTCATTTCCAAACTGCCGGCGTGAATTTGATAGACAGAAGGTTTCATGGTTTAGTGGTTCGTCAGAGAACACTGCAAATGTAACCTTCTTCCCCTGCCCGGTCCGTGTTGGTCTGATTTTTTTTTACCTTTTCAAACCTGTTTACACCATATCAGGTTTTTTCCAGGATGATGGGAATGGCCAGCAGGAGGAAACTGTCGTATTTGAGGTTGTTGGGGTCGATGCGGCGCAAATCGCGATAGGAGCAAAGGTCCACGTGGGCCGGGTCCTTATGATTGTTTTTCAGGCGCTTCCAATAGGTCATGCGGTTGCGGCCGAACAGGGTCTCATAGGTGAGCCGCTCGTTCGTGTCGAACTGCCGGATGCCCATGATGAGCCGTTCCACCATCCAGCGGTTGTGCTCGCTCAGGGACAGGGCCTCGTTGTGCATGGCCCAGGCTTCCTGCTCCGGGATGCCATGCCTGCGGCTGAACTGGCGGATGCCCTGGGCACGGGAGGCAAAACAGTCGGAGCAGCACAGGCTGGACACGCCGTTCACCACCGCGGTGGGATTCTTTTCCCACTGGTCCGGCTGCACCAGCGGACCTATCTTTTCCTCGGCCACCTTATAACGGTAGATATCCAGCGCATGGATATAGCGCTGGGCCGAATGGATGTCTTCGGCCGGAATATTGTCAATCACGGCCCCCAGTTCGTACACCCGGCCGGCCAGTACTGCCCGGCGGGTATCGATGGTAAAGATATCTTCCTCGGCGGTTTCCTGCACAAAGCGCTGCACCTCGTCCTCGGTGATCCGGATGGCAGCGGGGCCCGTCACCGGAAGATCCCGCACCACCTCGATGGCCACGTCCAGATAGGCGTCGGGGTTACGCACCTGCCCGAAGACCGTGAGCTTGATGCAGCCCGGCAGCAGGCCCAGGTACTCCTCCTTCTCCAGTTCCCGGATGATGACCGCCGTCTCCATCCCGCTCACCAGGGAAATCGTGGTCCGGTGCCCGCAGGAAAGATGGCCCAGGAAGTCATACTCCTCGTAATTGGTGAAATGGGCCGACAGGCACAGCTGCCGCACCAGGGCCAGCATCAGCGGCGAATCACCTTCCAGCACCACATGGAGGCTGTCCGGCGAATCCGGGCCGATGGCGATGTCCTTGAGCCGGTCCAGGATATAGGCACGGGCAATATACCAGTTCCTCACGATTTCCGGCTCGAAATAATGGCCGTTGGAACGCCGGCGCATATACTCGAACGGGCGCTCCCTTACAATCTCTTGCTTTCTCATACGGCTGCCTCCTCCTTTTGTTCCAGCCCGATGGCACGGATATCCTGGGCCGAGGGCGACTGGTACAGCCGCAGGCCGAACCAGGCCATGGACGTGACCACATGTTCTATAATCTGGGATTGCCACCACTCATACGGGCCCAGGGTGGAATCCAGGATGAAGGCATACACCTGCAGGGGCATGCCGCTGCTCTGCTGCTCCATCCAGCGCACCACCAGGGCAGGCCGCTGGGAAATGTGCGGATGGCTCATGAGCCAGTGGTAGATGTACATCCGGAACAGGTGGGCGTTCAGGACGCCTTCCCGGATTTCCTTCTCCGGAAGATACGGGCGCAGGTCCTTCCCGTCCTGGAAATCGGCCGACAGCAGACGGGCCGCCTCCTGGGCCGACAGCGGATGGAAGGTCCCGCTGTCCAGGATAAAGTTTTTCATCATGCGCCGGCCGTAGGTCTTGCCGCGCGCCATATTCTGGAGGTTGATGAAATGGTCCGACTGCAGGGCGCTGATGGGAATGGTGGAGGTGGTGGTGTCCCAGTTGTATACGGTGACGGTGGTGAGCGTCACGGCCCTCACCTCTCCGTCCACGCCGTATTTGGGCACCTGGATCCAGTCGTCCATGTTCAGGAGGTTGTGCATGCGCAGGTGGATGAAAGCCACCACGCCTTTCACCTTGTCCTGGAAAATCCAGCCCAGCATGGAGCCGATGACGCCGAAGGCCGTGGCCACGGCCCCGTTTTTCTGGATGCTGAAGATGAGGATGAAGCCGATGATCCATACCCCCAGGGTGGCCAGGATGGTGATCTGGCACCAGGTGATGGCGGTTTCCTTCTTGTTCAGACTGAAGATGATGGACAGCTTGTTGCAGGTTTTGACCGTGAGCCAGGCTACCAGGTTGAGTCCCAGGAAGACCAGGCAGCTCAGATAATCCCCCGGCGCCAGGATCTGGGACAGCCCCACGGACAGGGGCGTTACGAGCAACACAAAACACCAGAAGGCCTTCGGGCGCCACTCAAACAGCGCTCCGATGATTTGCCGGAACAAGTTCCCGGAAGCGAGGTCCCTTTTGTTGATTCTTTCGAAAATGTTCATCCGCCTTGCACAGATTTGAATAACTAACCTACAAAGATACAGTTTTTCTTATGAATGCCAAACTTGGAAAAACGGCGCATTTTTTGTACCTTTGCGGGTTGAATTGATAATAATAAACAAAACGATATCATGCTATTCCAACTCCTTCAGACAGACGTCGTGGCATCGGCCGAGGCCCTTTCCGCCACACCCGCAGCCGCACAGCCCGTGGAAATGAGCGAAAGCCTGTGGTCCCTGTTCACCATGGGCGGCCCCCTGATGTGGGTCCTGCTGGCCCTGAGCATCCTGGCCATCTACCTGATCGGCCGCAAATGGTGGGTCATCAACCAGGCCTCCAAGATTGACGCCAACTTCATGCGCGACATCCGCGACTACATGAACGACGGCAAGACCAAGAGCGCCGTCACGCTGTGCCAGAAATACGACAACCCCGTAGCCCGCATGACCGAGACCGGCATCCACCGGATGGGCCGTCCCCTGGCCGACATCCAGAGCGCCATCGAGAACATCGGCAACGTGGAAGTCGCCCGTCTGGAGAAAGGACTTCCGCTGCTGGCCACCATCGCCGGCGGCGCTCCCATGATCGGTTTCCTGGGTACGGTGATCGGCATGGTGCAGGCTTTCTTCAACATGTCCAAGGCCGGCGCCAACATTGACATCACCCTCCTGAGCGGCGGTATCTACACGGCCATGCTCACCACCGTGGGCGGCCTCATCGTGGGCATCATCGCCTACTTCGGCTACAACTGGCTCACCTCCAAGGTCTCCGACCTGGTGTACAAGATGGAAAGTTCCACCATGGAATTCCTGGATATCGTCCTGAACGAACCCGAGCAGAAATAAGATGGCACTCAAGAGAAACACCAAGGTGGACGCCCAGTTCGCGTTGTCCAGCATGACGGACATCGTGTTCCTGCTGCTCATCTTCTTCCTGGTCACCTCCACGCTCATCAACCCCAACGCGCTCAAGCTCCTGCTCCCCAAGAGCACGGGCCAGGTGAACGCCAAGGCCACCGTGAGCGTGAGCATCAAGGACTGGGGAGACGAGGTTTACACCTACCATGTGAACGGCAACCAGGACGCCATCCCCTTCCAGGAAGTGGAAACGCAGCTCATCGAGCTCCTTTCGGCCGAGGAAGACCCCACCTTCTCCATCTACAGCGACCAGAGCGTCCCCGTGGGAGAAGTGGTGCAGATGATGAATATCGCCAAACGGAACCACTATAAAGTGATTCTGGCCACCCAAGCCGAATAAAACGCCATGCAACCGTACCAGCGCACCCAGAAACAACAGGAGCAGCGGGCCGGCCTCACCGGACTCGCCGTTACCCTGGGCGTGCATGCCCTGGCCCTGGTGGCGCTGCTCACCAGCGGATTCACCTACCTGGATCCGCCCCCGCCGGAGCGCAGTTCCCTGGTCATCGAATTCGAAGAGGAGCTGGAGATTGAAAAGCCCATGCCCTCCCGGACGGGGCGCCAGCCCCAGGCCGACGAGGTGGATGTCACCCAGCCCGTAGAGCTGGTCCAGCGGGCCGAATCGCCCCATGCGATCCCCGAAAAACCCAATACCACCCCGGCCACCCAGCCGGACGCCCACGGAGATGTGGAGGTTCCCACCCCGCCCGTAGAGGAGCCCAAGCTGGATCCCCGCGCCTCCTTCCCCGGCATGGGCAAGAAGGAAGACGCCTCCACCACGCCCCACAGCGCCGAGGAGCCGTCGGAAGGCTTCAAGGCCGGGCAGAGCGACGGCAACACCAAGGAAGGCAAGAGCGAAGGCAGTGCCAATGCCCAGCTCAAGGGCCGTTCCGTGATGGGCACCCTGCCCAAGCCCGCCTACGGCACCCAGGCCGCCGGCACCGTCGTGGTCCAGATCAAAGTGGACCAGTACGGCAACGTGACGGAAGCCATCCCCGGTGCGGAAGGCACCACCGTAACAGACAAGAACCTGTGGAATGCGGCCCGGAACGCCGCCCTTAAGGCACACTTCAATGCAAAGGCCGACGCCCCGGCCATCCAATTGGGCACCATCACCTACATCTTTAAACTGAAATAACCGACGTGAGTCGTAATTATATTATCAACTATGGAAGAAAATAAAAAAGGCACGAGAAGAAGAATCGTGAGAAAGGCTGGCGAGAGCCATGCCGAAAAAGTAGATTACAGCACCAGCCGCAGCTACGGCGAGCACAAGAGCTTCGGTGAACACAAAACCTACGGCGAACACAAGAGCTACGGTGAGCACAAGCCCTATGGCGAGCATAAAGCCTATGGCGAACACCGTCCCGCCGGCGAGCACCGCAGTTTCGGTGAGCAGAAGAGCTTCGGCGAAAAGAAAGCCTATCCCCGCAAGCCGGCCTTCGGCGGCAAGCCCGGATTCGGCACCAAGCCCGGCGCAAAACCCGGTTCCAAGCCCGCCTTTGGCCGTAAACCCGGTCCCAAGCGCAGCCAGGCCGACATGGGCATGAGCGCCATGCTGTCCCGCAAACCCCAGGTCTCCGGCGCCCGCTACAGCGACGACGACACCGTGAAGACCGAAATCAAGGAAGTGATCCGCCTGAACAAGTACATCGCCAATTCCGGCGTGTGCTCCCGCCGGGAGGCCGATACCCTCATCCAGAGCGGCGTGGTCACCGTGAACGGCCAGGTCGTGACCGAACTGGGCACCAAAGTGAACGTCCTCACGGACGATATCCGCTTCAACGGCGAACGCCTCAAGGGCGAGGAGAAGGTCTATATCCTCATGAACAAACCCAAGGGCTATGTGACCACCGCCAGCGACCCCCACGCCGAGAAAACGGTGATGGACCTCCTGAAAGGCTGCCCCCCCCGCGTTTTCCCGGTGGGCCGCCTGGACAAGAACACCACCGGCGTGCTCATGTTCACCAACGACGGGGAAATGGCCGAACAGCTCACCCACCCCTCCTATAACAAGAAGAAAATCTACCAGGTGGTGCTGGATGCACCCCTGAAGGAAGACGACAAGGAGAAGATTCTCGCCGGCATCGAGCTCAACGACGGCATCATCGCGGCCGATGAGCTGGAATACATCGACGCCCACGACCACCGTCAGCTGGGCATCGAGATCCATTCCGGCAAGAACCGCATCGTGCGCCGCATCTTCGAGAGCCAGGGCTACGAAGTCCGCGCCCTGGACCGCGTATACTTTGCCGGTCTCACCAAGAAGGGCCTCAAGAAAGGCGACTGGCGTTACCTCACGGATGGCGAAGTGAGCATCCTTAAAATGGGAGCCTACGTATAATGGCACACAGAGCAGGTTTCGTCAATATCATCGGCAATCCCAACGTGGGTAAGTCCACGCTGATGAATGCCCTGGTGGGGGAAAAGCTGTCCATCGTCACGGCCAAGGCCCAGACCACCCGGCACCGCATCATGGGCATTGTCAACGGGGAGGATTACCAGATTGTCTATTCCGACACCCCCGGCATCCTCAGGCCCAACTACCGCCTGCAGGAGAACATGCTCTCCTTCGTGGACACCGCCATCGGCGATGCCGACATCATCCTCTATGTGACGGACACCGTGGAAAAAGGCGACAAGAACGAGGCCTACATCGAGAAGCTCCGCCAGGTGGACTGCCCGGTGATCCTGGTCCTGAACAAGATTGACCTCTCCACCCAGGAGAAGGTGGTTTCGCTCATGGCCTGGTGGAAGGAGCAGCTCCCCAAGGCCGAGATCATCCCGGTATCGGCCCAGGAGAAATTCAACCTGGAGAGCGTGCTGGAGGCGGTTTCGGCCCGGCTTCCGGAGGCGCCGGCCTGGTTTGACAAGGACCAGTTCACCGACAAGAACCTGCGCTTTTTCGCCTCGGAAATCCTGCGGGAGAAGATTTTCCTCAACTACAGCGAGGAAATCCCCTACTCCTGCCAGGTGGAGATCGAGGCCTTCCACGAAGGCGAGGACCGCTACGAGATATCGGCCGTCATCTATGTGATGCGCGATTCCCAGAAGGGCATCCTCATCGGCAAGGGCGGCTCCATGCTCAAGAAAGTGGGCACGGAGGCCCGCAAGGACATGGAAGACTTCTTCCAGAAGAAGGTCTTCCTCTCCACGTTTGTAAAAGTTGACCCGGACTGGCGCGAGTCCCGCAAGGAGCTCCGCCGCTTCGGCTATGAGTTTTAACGCTTTGATCTATGGCAGAAGATTGGGAAGATATTGAAGGTCAGGAAGAAGAACTGAGTGAAGATGCGGTTGCCAGCGGCAAGTTTGACAAGCTGCTGGGAAGCGACAGCTCCCGTTTCAAGCTGTCGGGCATGTTCAAGGACTGGTATCTGGACTATGCGTCCTATACCATCCTGGACCGGGCCGTGCCGCACATCGTGGACGGCTTCAAGCCCGTTCAGCGCCGCGTGCTGCACACCATGGGCCAGATGGACGACGGCCGCTACACCAAGGTGGCCAACATCGTGGGCCAGGCCATGCAGTACCATCCGCACGGTGACGCCTCCATCCTGGGTGCCCTGGTGACGCTGGGCCAGAAAGGGCTCCTGATCGACTGCCAGGGAAACTGGGGCAACATCCTCACCGGCGACTCCAACGCCGCCCCCCGTTACATCGAGGCCCGGCTGAGCAAGTTTGCCAAGGAAGTGGTGTTTGACAAGAACGTCACCCCCTGGATGACCTCCTACGACGGGCGAAACCAGGAACCCACGGAACTCCCCGTGCGTTTCCCGCTGCTGCTGGCCCAGGGCACCGAGGGCATCGCCGCCGGCCTGAGCTCCAAGATCCTCCCGCACAACTTCAACGAACTCATCGACGCCTCCATCGCCATCCTCAAGGGGGAACCCTTCGAGATCCTCCCCGACTTCCCCACCGGCGGCATCGCCGACTGTTCCAAGTACAACAAGGGCAAGCGGGGCGGCATGGTGAAGGTGCGCGCCCGCATCAACAAGGTGGACAAGTCCACCATCACCATCACGGAGATTCCCTTCGGCAAAACCTCCCACGGCATCATTGACAGCATCCTCAAGGCCAAGGACAAGAAGAAGATCAATATCAAGAAGATCGAGGACATGACCACCGACAAGGTGGAAATCGTGATCCATCTTCCGGCCGATGTCTCCCCCGACAAGACCATCGACGCGCTCTATGCCTGCACGGAGTGCGAGACCAAGATTGCGCCCAATGCCTGCGTGATCCGCGACAACAAGCCGGTGTTCCTCACCGTGGACGAGATCCTGGAGTACGACACCTACCACACGCGCGACATCCTGCAGGCCCAGCTCCAGTACAAGCTGGACCAGCTGGAAAACGAGTGGCACTACTCCTCGCTGGAGCGCATCTTCTTCGAAAACCGCATCTACAAGGTGCTGGAACAGAACCAGCTGAGCTGGGAGGAGCAGTTGGACGACGTCCTCTCGCAGATGCTGCATTACCAGGACCTGCTTCACCGCCCCATCCTGATGGAAGACATCCTCAAACTGGTGGAGAAGCCGGTGCGCAAGATTTCGAAGTTCGACACCAAGGCCCTGGACGAGAAGATCTATGCCATTGAGGACGAGATGGCCCAGGTGCGCGACAACCTGGCCAACATCACCCGCTTCACTATTGACTGGTTCAAGGGACTCAAGAAAAAGTACGGCAGCGCCTGGCCCCGTCTCACGGAAATCTCCTCGCTGGAGAATATCACCGTCACCAAGGTCGTCTCCAACAACGCCAAGCTCTATGCCAACCTGGCCGAGGGCTTCGTGGGCATCGGCCTCAAGCGGGACGACGGCGGCGAGTTCATCGGCGAATGTTCCGACCTGAGCGAGATCATCGTCATCGGCCGGGACGGAAAATTCCGCGTCACCAAGGTGAGCGACAAGGCGTTCTTCGGCAAGGACCTGCTCTATGCCGGGGTATTCCACCGCGGCGACGAGCGCACCATCTACAATGTGATCTACCGCGACGGAAAAGGCCCCGCCCATTATGCCAAACGCTTCAATATCACGTCGGTAACGCGTGACAAGGAGTACGACATCACCACCGGCGAGGAAGGGTCGCGCATCCTCTGGTTCACCGTGAACCACAACGGAGAGGCCGAGACCGTGAAGATTGGCCTGCGCCCGCGCAAGGGGCTCAAGAAGACGCAGCTGGAGTGGGATTTCTCCAACCTGGCCATCAAGGGCCGCGGCTCGCGCGGAAACCTGGTCACCAAATATGCCATTGCCCGCATCCTGCTCAAATCCAAGGGCGTGACCACCCTGGAAGGCAAGGACATCTGGTACGACCCCGACATCCAGCGCCTGAACGAGGAAGGCCGCGGACAGCACCTGGGCCAATTTGCCGGCGAAGACCGCGTGCTGGCCATCTTTGCCGACGGCAGCTACTACACCACCACCTACGACCTGGTGAACAAGTATCAGGGCGACGTGGTGCGCATCGAGAAACTGGACCCGAACCGGGTGTACACGGTGCTGTACTGGGACAACGCCGCCAAGGCCTTCTACGTGAAGCGTTTCAGTTTCGTGGAAAGCAACAACAGCCCGGTGCTCTTCATTGCCGATGCCCGGGGTTCCAAGCTGGTGGACCTGAGCTCCGACCTGCACCCGCAGGTGCTCCTCACCTTTGGCGGGAAGTATGAGCACCGGGAGGCAGAAATCCTGGATGCCGAGGAGTTCATCGCCAAGAAAGGCCTCACGGCCAAGGGCAAGAAGTGCTCCCCCTACGATCTGAAGACCGTGGAATTCACCGAACCGCTGCACAAGCCGGAAGACGACGAGACCGAGGCCGCCGAAGCCGTAGCCGAGGCCCTGGCCGAGGATGAGCCCATCGAGATTGGCGAACTGGACGACGCCCTGGATGTAGAGGAAAGCCTGGACACCCCCATCGAGCAGACCGGCCAGGCCGCCAGCCTGCTCAAGGACGCCCGCGACGGCGACGAACCGGTGGATTTCGGGACCTTGGAACCCACGCTGTTCTGATGCTGATCGCACTCACAGGTTTCATGGGATGCGGCAAGACCACGGTGGGACGGGGTTTGGCCGAGGCCTTGGGCTGCCCCTTCGTGGACTTGGATGAAGAGATTGTGCGCAAAGCGGGCCGGGACATCCCCACCATCTTCTCCCAGGACGGCGAGGCCGGCTTCCGGCGCCTGGAAAAACAGGCCCTGGAACGCATGGTAGCCAGATACGCCGAAAGCACCGCCGTGCTGTCTTTGGGCGGCGGCACAGTCACCATCCCCGGCGCCGTGGCGCTGCTGCAGGAAAAGACGCTCTGCATCTACCTGCGCGCCACCCTGGAAACCCTCCGCGCCCGGCTGGAAGGCCAGACCGCCGGGCGTCCCCTGGCCCAGGAAGGCCTGCAGGAGCGCCTGAACGCCCGCCTTCCCCTCTACGAATCGGCCGCCCAGGTGGTGCTGGACACCGACGACGCCACGCCCGAAGCCCTCATCGACGAGATCATCATCTCCTGCCTTTAGGGTACCCCTATTGCAATTCCGCGCAAAGATGATTAACTTTGTGCGATTATGGGCATTTCTGAAAGACAGTGGATCCTCAAGGCGGCGGCCGACCCGGAAAAGGCGGCGCAGCTGGCGGCGGAACTCGGCATAGACCGGGTCCTGGCCGACTTGCTGGTGCAGCGCGGCGTGGAGACCTTCGACCAGGCCCGCAGTTTTTTCCGCCCCCGTCTGGAGGACCTGCACGATCCCTTCCTCATGACCGACATGGACAAAGCCGTGGAACGGCTGCATACGGCCATTACCCAGGGGCAGAAAATCCTGGTGTACGGAGACTATGACGTGGACGGCACCACGGCCGTGGCCCAGGTCTATTCGTTCATCAAGCGTTTCACCCAGCAGGTGGATTTCTACATCCCCGACCGCTACGACGAAGGCTACGGTCTCTCCTACAAGGCCCTGGACTGGGCCGGGGACAACGATGTGGACCTGGTCATCACCCTGGACTGCGGCATCAAGGCCATCGACAAGGTGGAGTATGCCCGCGCCAAGGGCATCGAGGTCATCATCTGCGACCATCATCTGCCGGAGGACGAACTCCCCGGCGCCGTGGCCATCCTGGATCCCAAGCGCGAAGACTGCCACTACCCCTTCGACGACCTGTGCGGCTGCGGCGTGGGCTTCAAACTCGTGCAGGGCTATGTGCAGCGCTATCAGCTGGACCCCGAGGTCCTGGAACCCCTGCTGGACCTGCAGGTGGTGTCCATTTCGTCAGACCTGGTGTCCATGACCGGTGAAAACCGCATCCTGGCCCATTACGGCCTCAAACGCCTGAACGAAAACCCCAGGAAGGGCCTGCTGGCCATGATCAACCTGGCCAAGCTGGAGCCCGGGCACATCACCATCGACGACATTGTCTTCAAGATTGGCCCGCGCATCAACGCGGCCGGGCGCATGGAGAGCGGCCGCATGGCCGTGGAACTGCTCACCGCCACCGACGACAAAGTGGCCTTCCGCCTGGGCGAAGCCATCAACGACTCCAACAACGAGCGCAAGTCCATCGACCGGGAAATCACCCAGGAAGCCTTGGAGATGGTGGCCGAAGGCACGGCCCTGGAGACGGAAAACGTCACCATCGTGTACAACCCCACCTGGAACAAGGGCGTGGTGGGCATCGTGGCGTCCCGCCTGGTGGAGGCCTACTACAAGCCCACGGTGGTGCTCACCAAGAGCAACGGTTTCGTGACCGGCAGCGCCCGCAGCGTGCAGGGTTTCGACCTGTATTCGGCCATCGAGAGTTGTGCCGACCTGCTGGAGAACTTCGGGGGACACGTCTATGCCGCCGGCCTCACCATGAAGGAAGAGAACCTGGAGGAGTTCTGCAAGCGCATGAACCGCTTCGTGTCCGGCAACATCACCCGCGAGGAACTCACCCCCGTGGTGGAACTGGACGCCCGGCTCAACTTCTCGCAGATTACCCCCAAATTCACCCGCATCCTCAAGCAGTTTCAGCCTTTCGGCCCGGGGAACAACAACCCCATGTTCCTCACGGAGGACGTCTATGATGCCGGCAACGGCCGCAAGGTGGGCGCCGGCGGCGTGCACCTGAAGCTGGACCTCATGCAGGAGAGCCAGCCCTATCGGCAAATCGCCGCCATCGGCTTCAACATGGCCGATTATTACGACCACATCAAAGCTGGGAACCCCATCGATATCTGCTACTCCATCGTGGAGAACTTCTACCGCGGCTCCTCCACCGTCCAGCTCCGCCTCAAAGACATCCGCGAGCGCGACGAGCTTATCTAAGACCACAACACACTATTAACACTGATTGTACCATGCGAAAACTAATGCTTTCCGCCGCATTGATGCTTATCGCCGCAGCTGCATCGGCCCAGAAACACGCCACCCCCGAGACTTTTGACAAACCCGGCCCCTATCCCGCCAACATGGACTTTTCCCTGGTAGCCGCCGCACAGGATCCCGGCGTGGTCTTCCTGGGCGGGGACAAAGACCTTTTCAAACAGGCCGATGTCGTGGACTACGAAATTGACTTTTCCAAAACCAAGGTGGGCAAAAAGACCTTCCTGGAAAGCTGGAAGGCCGAGAACAAGGAAGACGCCGCCCAGAAACTGAAAGAGCTGAACAACATGTGCCGCACGTACTTCAGCGCCAGTTACAACCAGATGAACAAAGGCCTCAAGGTGCAGAAGAAAGAGAACACCGGCAAGACGCCCTACAAGATGATGATCTATGTCACCAAACTGAACACGGGCAACGGCTGGGGCAGTCCCCTGCTGTTCAGCGACGTCACCGACGGCAAGAGCGCCATCACGGGCTATGTCGCGCTGAAAAACGTCTCCACCGGCAAAGTGCACGCCGTCTATGCCTTCAACAACGTAGACAGCAGCGGCTCCGTCTCCAAGAACCTCCGCATCGCCACCCCCTTCAGCCAGCTGGGCCTCAAACTCCGCAAAGCCGCCACCAAAAAGTAACTGTGCCCCACGTGGCACAGTTAAATTCATTGTCTTTCAAAGGGGGACGGGATTATTTCCTCCGGACTTGTGTAAGTGTGATCGGTAGCGAAGGTGTATCTGGAAACTTGCTCTACATTGGATTCATAATAGCATTCCGTTACCACGTTATCCTGATATGCATAACTGTTCACGCCCCATAGCAGGTCATCGTAATAGGTGTCCACACGGATTTTCAGATTGTCCTCGTTATACGTGAACCGCTTGGTAATGGCATAAAACCGTTTGCTGGAGGTAGTAACGATGGATTCCGGCTGCCGACGGCTTGTGTCCCGATACGTAGTAACCTCTTCATCCGTGGTTTCCGTGTCTATCTGGCTGGAAGCAACAGCCCTGTTCACGGTAACCGTCCGCAAGGTGCGGACAAGGCCGTCGTCCGAGAGGGTTTCGGTATAGGTATATTCAATCCTTGCCGTCAAATAATCCTTGAGGCCCATTTCGGGATCTGTCACATAGGTTTCTTCCAGAACCATCCTTCCATTCTCCCAGGTCCGGATGGTCTTCCCCACGTGATCCGAATTCGAGTACGTCCACAACTCCACCAACGCACGTGTCCGCTCCGCATCCTCATAAGTGTAATCAATGATGGTCTGCCAGGTATCCGGCCAGATTTCCATGACCCGATGCGTAGTATGGTCTCCGTATGTATAGACAGACCGGATGGACAGGACGCCGTCCTGAAAGGAATCCTGAATGGCAATCATCCCCTCTTCATCGAACTGGTTTCTCCCATAAAACTCAGAGACAGACTTATTTCCATACTGGTCGTAACGCGTGGTGGTCCGCCTTAATTCAGCCGTGGTGGCCGTATTGTAATAATCATAATGCGCCAGCGAATCCTGTTCCGGCACAGGTTCCGGCACAGGCACAGGCTGCTTACCGCAAGCCGATACCACAAGCAGTCCGGCAAGGACGACATATCCGAAGATGCGCTTATTCATACTATACCAACGCCTAATAGCGACCGAAAGGTACAAATATTTTCGCAATCTGTCACACAGACAACCTGACATACATACGATTACCCCCACCACCAGGACATGCACGAAACTGGTGGCCGAAACAGTGCCCCGCCCTTCGGCCATCAAAAACGCCCGAATCTCTGGCACTTAAAAGCCAATCAATCAGCACATTATAAAAAGTAACTGCGCCACGCGGGGCACAGTTAAATTCTATAAAGTACTAAGGGCCAGATACTTAGGTGCCAGTGGCTCAGAATGAGACTTTTACGAAGACCGGGAAGTGATCGGAGAAGACACGGGCCTCGTAGCCGGCGTCTTCCGGCAAAGCCGTGCGGTAGGTGTCGGTGCGGATGGCATATTCCTCCACAGTCACGATGGGTGACACGAAGATGTGGTCGATGCGGGCCGTGGTGAAACTGTCGGGGCGGAAGCTGTTGAAGGTACCCGTGGGGGTGAAACGGTGCAGGGCCCGCTCATAGGTATCTGTCAGCACTTCCGACTGGGTGAAGGTAGCAAAGATCCCGTCGGTCTGGTCCACGTTGAAATCGCCCATCACAAAGACAGCCTCGGAGGGCTTGCAGCGCTGCTCGATCTGCCGGACGATGAGCTTGGCGCTCTCGGCGCGGGCCACCACGCCCACATGGTCCATGTGCAGGTTGAACACCCACAGTTTCTTGCCGGAGCATTTGTCCTTGAGGTAGGCCCAGGTACAGATGCGCACACAGGCGGCATCCCAGCCCTTGCCGGGCTGGTCGGGGGTCTCGGAGAGCCAGAACCAGCCTTTGTCCAGCAGGCCGAAGCGGTCTTTGCGCCAGAACACCGGCTCATGCTCGCCGGCACGGGCCCCGTCATCCCGGCCCACGCCCACATAATCGTATTCGGGCAGCGCCGCGGCCATGTCATCCAGCTGGCGGGCCAGCACTTCCTGGCAGCCAAAGACATCCGGGGCCTCGTAGCGCAGCTGCTCGAAGATATAATTCCCCCGCTCGCCCCAGACAAAACCCCGCAGGGAATCCCCCCGGTTGGCATAGCGGATATTGTAACTGGCCACTTTCAAGTGGGCCGGGCGGCTGCAGGCACCCAGCAGGGCCAGGGCCGCCAAAAGAACACAGATTTTTTTCATAAACTTATTCAGTCAAGGAATAAGGACGGTCTTCGCGGGCGATGCCCCGTTTGCGGGCAGGCTTGCTGGACATGGTGAAATCCAGCCGGGCGCCCTTTTGCAAGTCTTCCAGCTTCAGGTAGTTATGCCGCCAGATCTCGTCATTGAGCTTCAGTTCCTTCACATAGAAATGCGTGGCCGAATTCTCCGGCGCAAGGATTTCCACATCGGCCTCCTTCAGGTGCAGGAGCACCTGCTTGAACAGCGGGGTTCCCAGGGCATACTGGCCGCTGCCGGGACACACCGGGTAGAAACCCAGGGCCGAGAACACATACCAGGCGCTGGTCTGGCCGTTGTCTTCGTCGCCGCAATAGCCGTCGGGCCAGGGCGAATAGCATTTTTCCATAACCTCGCGGATGCGCTGCTGGGCCATCCAGGGCTGGGCACTCCAGTCATACAGGTACAGCAGATGCTGGACAGGCTGGTTCCCGTGCGCATAATTCCCCATGCCCATCACGGTCATCTCCACGATTTCGTGGATAGGGAAACCGTAATAGGACGCATCGTACTGGGGCGGCATGTTGAAGACGGCATTGATCTGCTCGCTGAAGGCATCGTTACCGCCCATCAGGTCAATGAGGCCTTTCACGTCATGGAACACGCTCCAGGTATAGTGGAGGGCATTCCCTTCGGTGAAATCACCTCCCCACTTGAGGGGCGAGAAAGGCCGGCGGAAGCTTCCGTCCAGCTTGAGGCCGTTCATGAGGCCATACTCCAGGTCAAAGAGCTTGCGATAGTTCCTGGCCGACGCCTTGTAAGGGGCAATCTCGGCCGAATCCCGGCCCAGTTCCTTGCCCAGGCGCCAGATGCACCAGTCGTCGTAGGCATATTCCAGCGTGCGGGCCGAACTCTCGTTGATGCCCACATCGCAAGGGATATAACCCAGGCTGTCGTAGAACTCCCAGCCCAGGCGGCCGGTGGAGGAAGCTTTCGGATGCACGGCGTGCGCCCCATGCGTGACCGCCTCCCAGAGCAGGTCCATATCCTGTCCGCGGATGCCGGAAAGATAGGCATCGGCCACCACGGAAGCGCTGTGGTTCCCCACCATGCAGTCCCGGTGACCCGGCGACGCCCACTCGGGCAGGAAACCGCTTTCCTTGTAGTGGTTCACGAGGCTTTCCTGCACGCGGCGCGACACCTCCGGATACAGCAGGTTCAGCAGCGGGAACAGGCCGCGGAAGGTGTCCCAGAAGCCCGTATCCGTGAAGAAAGGACCGCGGTACACCTTGCCGTCATAGGGGCTGTAATGGATGCGCCGGCCGTACTCGTCAATCTCCGAGATGTCTCGGGGGAAGAGCAGGCAGCGGTACAGGCAGCTGTAGAAGGTGCGCAGGTGGTCCGTATTGTCATCCACCACCTCCACACGGCTCAGTTCGCTGTTCCAGGCCGTCCGGGCCGCTTCGCGCACGTCTTCGAAATTACCGGCTTCGCCCAGGTTCACCTCGGCCTGTTCGGCCGATATGAAGGAAGAGGCGACCCGCAGGCTCACCACCTGGCCCCGCTTGGTCTTGAACCCGGTGAGGGCCGTATGGCCATCGGCCGGACAGGCGGTCATGGGGACATCGGACTTGATGACGAACCAGTTGCGGAAGTTTCCGGTCACGCCGCCGTGATGCTGCACGCTGTAGCCCTTGAGGGTGTGGGGGTCGGTGAGTTCCACGTGCCCGCCTTCGTAGGCGTCCACCACCAGATAGGACTGGTCGCGGGCGGGATAGGTGAGCCGGAAGGCCGCCGCGTGGGAGGCCGGGGCCAGTTCCACCGTCACGTCATGGTCGGCCAGATACACCTTGTAGTAATAGGGCGTAGCGGTCTCGGCCTTGTGGGAGAACCAGCTGGCACGGGCTTCCTGGTCAAAGACCGGGTCCGTAGTCACCGGCATGATGGAGAAGGCGCCGTAATCGTTGATCCAGGGACTGGGCTGATGCGTCTGCTTGAAGCCGCGAATGCGGTTGGCGTCGTAGCAATAGGTCCAACCATCCCCGTTCAGGCCTGTCTGGGGCGTCCAGAAATGGGCACCCCAGGGCACGGCAATCGCCGGATAGGTGTTGCCGGCCGACAGGTTGAAGGAGGACAGGGTCCCCACCAGGGGATTCACATAATCCACCGGTGGCTGCTGCATGTGGGAGGGCACATCGCTCCTTCGCTGACACGAAAGGGCGAGGCCCAGCCCCATGAGCACCAATAAGGCAATTCGCCTACGCATAAAGCCTAGTCTTTGGTATCCCACCAGACCGGCAGGGTGTACACCTGCTTGGAGGAGTACCAGACATCGCCGGGCAGTTCACTGGCACCGGGAACCTTTTCGCCGATGGCAGCCAGGTTGGCGGTGTTGTACTGCGTCTCATAGGAGGCCTGGTTCCAGCGGCGGGGCAGTTTGTCCAGCGGCAGGTAGTCCTGCAGGCCTGCGGTATTGAGATAGTAGTCGGGCTTGGCAAAATGCATGAACACGGCCGGATTATAATCGTAGCGGCGCATGTCGTTCCAGGATTCCAGGGTGAGCAGGTACAGGATCTGCTTCTGGGTCATGATCTTGGAAAGGGTCAGGTTGCCCGCATTGCCGATACCCTGCGACAGATAGCGCGAAATCTCCTCCTGGGACATAGCCGTGAAGGACGGGCAATCGGCCGTAGGAGCGCCGTACAGGTCGCGCCAGACCTTGGTATAGTCGTTCATGAAGTTGATGTGGGCCTCGATACCGTTGCGATAGGCGTTGAAGGCCTCGGTGCTGGCACCGTCCCGGTTAAACAGGACTTCGGCCTTGATGAGGCAAGCCTCGGCATAGGAGCCCATCACGCTGGGAGAGTCGGCCCGCAGATGGAAGGCACCGCTGATGGCCGATGCGTCGTTGCCGGAAACGTAGCGGTACAGGGCGTCGGGGGAATTGGAGAAGTAGCCCACCTGGCCGGACACATAGACGGTGTCTCCGGGACGGGCGGCGGGCGAATTAACCACCCAGTGGTCCTTATCGAACTTGATGTCGTGCGCCGGACCGTCTTCCTTGAGGATGCCGGTGGTCAGGTCCACGCCCAACGAACGCATCCACTTGCCATCGGCCGACCATTTGAGCTCACTGGGAGAATTGGCCCCCTTGACCGCACGGCGCCAGGGGATGATCTTGTCGGCCCGGGGGTCTTCCACGCCATTGCCGGCAAAATCGGTGAGGTTGTCATACAGGGCCTTGGAAACGAAGTAACGGCGGTTGTTCTGGGCAATGCAGGAGTGTACGCCGGAATAATTGACCGACTCGCCCCAGAGGAAGTCCTTGGTGGAACCCAGGGCGTTCACATGCTTGATCACCGTGTCGTCGGCACTGCTCTGCTGGGCTTTGGCCAGGCAGGCGAGGATTTCCGTGACATCGTACTTGCCTTCCTTGTAGCTGCCGGCGCTTTTCTTGCTCAGTTTCACCAGCCAGCGGGCTTTCATGAGATAGCAGAGCTTGATCCACTTGTCCACGTCGCCATTGTTCCAGCTGTCGCCGGTTGCCAGCGGCTCCGCACCGTCTTCCTGGGTGCGGCCGAACAGTTCGATGGCCTCTTCCAGCTCGGAGATGCAGCCCTTGAACACCACGTCGCCCGTGTCATAATACGGAGCCGGGGAAGCGCCCAGGGCGTCGGTGTAGGGAATTTCGCCAAACAGGTCCACCATCTCCATGAAGCCGAAGGCCCGCATGAACTTGGCGGCGGCGGCATAGTGGTAGGCGCCCGCCTCCATGGCATCGGCATACATGACGCGCAGGTTGGTGGCGCAGCCGGTGAAGAACCACTGCTGGGCGGCGCTGCCGCGGTTGGTCCCGCTCATGTCCCAACGCGTGGCATTCATGGGCTGGCCGTTCTTGGAGACCAGCAGCTGGGAGTAATAGGCCGCGTTGCAGCCCGGAATCTCCCAGGCGTGCTCCAGATAGAACTCACACCAGGGAAGCCGGTTGTAATACAACGACTGCGAAGCCGAAGGGGTATTGGGGTTGTCGTTGACATCCAGCCACTTTTCGCAAGAAGCAAACGACAGGACTACCGCGGCGAGAAGGAATATTCTATACACAGTTTTCATACGTCCATCCTTTATTTAATGACACAAACAACGACACGGTTGGACTCGGGAGCGAGGTTGCTGTCCTTGTCGGAACCGGTTGACTGGGAAACGATGCGGTCGGCACTGATGCCGGCCTTCTGGAGCATATCCACCACCACGGCAGAACGCTGGGCGGCGAGCTGGTCGTTGATTTCCGCATTACCGGTGGCGCTGTCGGCATAACCGGTGATGGTGATCTTGGCCTCGGGGTTCTCCTTCATGATCTGGGCAATACGGCCCAGCTTGAAGGCCTCGTCGGGACGGAGTTCGGCCTGGCCGATGAGGAAGTACATATCGTCGGTATAGGCGCCCTTGAGCGAGCTCACGGGCACTTCCTTCACCACTTCCTTGATCACTTCCTTCTCCTTCACCACTTCCTTCTCCACGATCTTCTCCACTTCGCGGATGATCTCGCGGACGGCAGCGCCGGACGGAGCGGCAGCGGTGGACGCGCCCTTGCGGGAACCGCCGCCGAAGGTGACGTTGATGCCGAAGTTCACGCCGGCGAGGGCGGGCACGCAGCACCAGTCAATACCCACGGAGGAGGAGCCGATGGAACCGGCACCCGCGGCGGCCACTTCGGGATCGCCGTAATAATTGGTGAACAGCAGGATGTTGTTGGCCGATGCCGTGAGCACACAGGCCTTCACGAAATCGCGCGTGGCCGATTTGAGGAACTTCTGCGGCAGCGAGTAGGACAGGGAAATGTTGCGCAGGCGCAGGGAGTTCACTTTGGTCATGAAATTGGCGCATTCCTGGGTATAGATGTTCTGCCAGTAATTGCTGATCACATACTCCCCGCTCACCTTCTTGCCGTTGTAATCGTACACCTGGCCCGCCTTGAAGGTCTGGGACACATCCTTGTAGGAAATCACCTTGCCCTGGTCATCTACCTGGTCCGGCTGGACACCCGTGATGGTGAGTTCGTTACGGTTTTCCGTCATCTTGGCGGTACCGGCAGCCACCATTTCATACAGGGTGCCGTTATAGACATCGCCGCCCAGGCGGAAATCCCACAGCATATTGAACAGGAAGTTCTTATAGCGGATGGTGTTGTTCCAACCGCCGGCCATGATGGGTTCGCGGTTACCGATCTCATAGGTCTTCTTGCCGTCGCTCGAAGGCATGAGGTTCTTGTCCAGGATCACGCGGCCGTCATCCGTGCGGTCCCACTTGGAACCGGAAATGGCCATGAAGTTGCCGCCGTTAAAGGAGGCCGCCTTGGCATTGCCCACCTGGACATCGGTAACATAGAGGATATCCACCCCTTCCAGCAGGTTCTGCACCTTGCCCCGGTTGCCATACACATTCAGGGCGGTTTCCCAGCTGAAGTCACGGGTATCCACCGGATAGCCGCTCACGGAGAGTTCCATACCCTTGTTGAGCACGTCACCGGCATTGACCTGGCGCTCGATGTAACCCACGGTGTTGGACAGACGCGGGCACATGATCTGGTTGTAGGAGTCGTTGGTGTAGAAAGCGTAGTCCACATGCAGGCGGTTGCGGAAGAAGCTGAGTTCGAAGCCCAGTTCGGTGGACTGGGTGATTTCGGGCATCAGGAAGGCGTTTCCGGCGAACCAGTAGTCACCCACGGCCACCTTGTCGCCCAGGTACAGGCCCACGGGCCACAGGTTGGTATCGGTGGCATAGGGAGAGGTATCCTTACCCACGCGGGCCCAGGATGCACGGAGCTTACCGAAGGAGAAGACCGTGTCGTCCATCACGCCCAGGTCCTGCAGCAGCTGCGTGAACACGAAAGCGCCGCTCACGGAAGGATAGAAGTAGCTGCGGTTATTCTTGGGCAGGGTGGAAGACCAGTCGTTTCGGCCCGTCACCGTGAGGAAGAGGGTGTTCTTCCAGTCGGCCCGGAATTCCCCGTATACACCCACGATGCGCTTGAGGCTCTTGTAATTGCGGAAGTTGCGCTCGTCGTTGACGGCGTTGTCAAAGGCATAGAAATCCGGCACCTGGAAGTTCCAGGCCATGCGGGAATCCTTCACGGAACTGGTCTGGTCCGTGGCCGTACCCAGGAGCAGGTTCAGGTTCACCGGACCAAAGCTCTTGCTCATGTTGGACATGATGTTGGTGGAAAGGAACTGGTAGCGCTTGTAGTTTTCGCTGTACATACCGTTCTGCCAGATCTTCTGGTTCACGCCGCCGGCGGCCAGCAGGGTGCTGTCGCCGTTGGTATAGGAGTCGATGCCCACGCGGGCGCCGATCCACCACCACGGGGCCAGGTCGGCCTTCACATTCAGCGTGCCGGTGAAGCGCTCGGTGTCGTCCTGCATCTTGTTCTTGTTCAGGACCCAGTAGGGGTTGGACTTGTCCTCCCAGGGGCTCAGGCGGCTCTCGAACATGCTGTACCGGGTGCCGTCATCGTTCAGGTAATGGGACATGTCGCTGGTGGGCGCCCAGGTATAGATACTGTTCATGGTACCGGCGCCGTTGTTGCCGTACAGACCGGCCGAGGTGAGGGTCTTGTCCGTATGGGCCTGGGAATAGGCCGTGTTCACCGTGAAGGTGAAGATGCTCCATTTCTGCTCTCCGTTAAAACGGAAGGTGGTCTTGCGATAGCCCGTGGTAGGGATCACACCCGTCTGGTTAAAGTGGGAGGCCGACAGGAAGAAGTTGCCGGACTGGGTACCGCCCGATACGGAGAAGTTGTTGTCAAACGAATGGCCGCCCTGGAAGAAATTGCCGATATTGTCGTAATACTGCGTGCCATCCGGCATCGGCCTGCCCCAGGAAGCATAGCTGAAGTCGTTGTAGGACGTTCCCTTGAATTCCTTGGTGACGTCGTCATACAGATCCTCCAGGTAACCCTGGCCGTAGGCATGCTGCGTTTCGGGCAGGCGCGTCACCCACGAGGCCGTGAACTTGCTGGAGAAGTTGGCCTCCACCGTGCCTTCCTTACCTTTCTTGGTGTTGATGATCACCACACCGGCCGATGCCCGGGAGCCATACAGCGCCGCGGCGGCGGGGCCCTTCAGGATGGACATGGACTCGATGTCCTCGGGGTTGATATCCATCACACGGTTGGAGGTGGTGGTGGCGGTGTTCATGGATCCGTCAAAGCCGGAATCACCCAGGACGCCTGCGGAGTTATCGTAGATGATACCGTCCACCACGAACAGCGGCTGGTTGTCTCGTTCCAGGGAGGTACCGCCACGCAGGGTGATCTGGGCACCGGAACCGGCCGAACCGGAGGACTGCGTGATGCTCACGCCGGCCACCTTGCCCGCCAGGGTGTTGATGGCATTGGTGTTCTTGTTGAGCATCAGCTCATCGGATTTCACCTCCGTAATGGCATAGCCCAATGCCTTGCGGTCCCGACGGATACCGAAGGCCGTCACTACGGATTCCTCCATCATCTCGGCACTTTCTTCGAGGGTGATGATCACCCGGGAGCCGTCAAACACATAGGACTGTGTCTGATAGCCGAAGAAACTCACTTCAATCGTAGCCCCCACAGGGACTTTGTTCAAGGTGAACGAGCCGTCCATTCCGGTAACGGTACCGTTGTTGGTTCCGGCCACGACCACGCCAGCGCCGACAACCGGACCCGCGGCGTCGTTTACCACACCGCTGGCCGTCTGGTTCTGGGCAGAGGCCATCCAGGCCATCGAGGCCAGGACAGCTACCAGCATAACTGACAGAATCTTTTTGAACATATTTGTATTGGGTTAAATAGTTGTTTCGTGTTTACTCGAGTCCGCGGGCACGCATGAGGGCCGAAGGGTCGGGATCGGCCCCGCGGAACTGCCGGTACAGGGTCATGGGCTCTTCGCTGCCGCCCTTTTCCAGGAAGGTCTTGCGGAAGCTGTCGGCCGTGGCCTTGTTGAAGACGCCGTCGGCGAGGAATTTCTCCCAGGCATCCACGGCCAGGACCTCGCTCCAGAGATAGCTGTAATAACCGGCGCTGTAACCGCTGCCGATGATGTGGTTGAAATAGGTGGTGCGGTAGCGCGGGATGATTTCGTCAATCAGGCCCATTTCCCGGCACACCTTCTCTTCGAAGTCGCGGATGGACTGGGCGCCGTCAAAGGCGGCCAGCTGCTCCGACGACAGCTCGTGCCATTTCATGTCCAGGATGGAGGCCGCGCAGAGCTCTCCGGTGGTGAAGCCCTGGTTGAACTTGAGGGCCTGCCGGATCTTGGTCACCAGGGCGGCCGGAATGGGTTCGCCGCTCTGCCAGTGATTGGCATAACCGGCCAGGATCTCGGGCACGAAGGCGAAGTTCTCGTTGAACTGGGAGAACATCTCCACAAAGTCGCGGGCCACGTTGGTGCCGCTCACGCTCTTGTAGTTACACTGGCTCAGGAAGCCGTGCAGGGCATGGCCGAACTCATGGAAGGCCGTCTGCACATTGTCGATGGTGAGGAGGCTGGGCCGGGGCTCCGTAGGATCGTCGCCGGGAGCCGGGAAGTTGCACACATTCACGATGACGGGACGCACACCGGCCTCCTGCTCGCGGAAGTTGTTCATCCAGGCACCGCCCCGCTTGGTGGGACGCACATAATAGTCGCGGTAGAAAATGCCGATGAAGGCACCGTCGGCCGCGTCGGTGAGTTTATAGGCCCGCACTTCCGGACGGTACACTTCCACCTCGGGGGCTTCCTCGATCCGGAGGCCATAGACCTTCTCGGCGGCGGAGAAAACGCCCTTGAGCACGCTGTCGGCCTGGAAATAGGGCTTGGTCTGGTTCTCATCCAGGGCATACTTCTGCGCCCGGAGCTGCTCGGCATAATACATCCAGTCCCAGGCTTCGATGGGGTGGCCGGCCAGGGCTTCCATCTCCTTGATCTGGGCCTTGGCGCTGCGCATGGCGGCATCCATGATGGGCTGCAGGAAGGCATCCACCGTGGCGGGATCGCCGGCCATCTTGTTGGAGAGCTGATAGGCCGCGAAGTTGGGATAACCCAGGATTTCGGCCATCTCGGCGCGCAGTTTCAGGGTTTCCAGGACCAGGGTGTTGTTGTCGTTGTCATTGGCGTTGTTGCCCCGGCTGGAATAGGCCTTGAACACCTGCTCGCGCTTGGCGCGGTCGGAGCAGGAGGCCATGAAATCGTAGTACTCGCTCACGCTCACACCGGTCGCCTCCTGGAACGCATTGTTCTCGGCCAGCAGGTTCTGGCCGAACTTCTGGCTCAGCGTGGCCAGGCGGGTGTTGATCTCGGCAAAGCGTTTCCTGGCATCGCCGGACAGGCCCACACCGTTGCGCTGGAAGCTCTCGTAGAGCTGTTTCACCACCATCTGCTGTTCGCGGGTGAGGCTTTCGCGCTGCTCATAGACCGCCTGGACGCGGGCAAAGAGGGCCTCGTTCATCATCACCTCGTTGCCGGCCTCCGTGATCAGGGGGAGCACCTTTTCCTCGATCTCCTGCATCTCGGGCGTGGAATCGCTCTCGCTCAGGTTGAAGAACACGCCTTCCACCTTGTCCAGGATGGGGCTCACCTGCTCAAAGGCCAGGACGGTATTCTCGAACGTCGGGGCGTCCGGGTTATCGATAATGGCCTGGACGTTGTCCTTCATCTGCCGGATGCCGGCCTCGAAAGCCGGGATATAATCGGCTGTCTTGATCTGTGAAAAGGGAGCGGTCCCGTACGGGGTGTCCCAGGTCTGGAAGAAGATATTGTCGTTGTTGTTGTTACAAGCCACCATCATCAGGGGCGCGCAAAGCGCAAGCAAATGTTTTTTCATTACGGTTCAATTACAGAGAGGGAAGGTTCATCCACCAGCGTGAACTGGGCGGCCGAGCCGCTGCTGCTCACATAGAGGGTGAGAATACCCGTAATATCCACGGGCGCGCCGGAGAGGACCCGCTTGGAAAGGGGTTCATCGGCAAACTTGGCATAGCCGCTGGTGCGCACCTGCACGTCGGTGCCACCCAGGGTGAAATAATGCGAGATGTAATTGGCCGTGGCATACTTCACCATGATTTCCTTGTAGGAAAGCGCGGCATCCGTGCCAAAACTGTCCAGGGTCTTCCCGTCGGGCAGATACTGGGCGGGCGAACCGGTGATGGGGCCGTAGCGGGTGGCGCCGCTGCCCACCTCGGCCGCATCCCACAGGCCGTCCTGGATATACTTGATGTAGGCCGACTTGGAGCAGGACCAGGTGGTCACGCCCCAGTTCCCGCTGTCGGAAAGGAACACGCGGTTCTCCGGATTGGCGCTCTTGTGGGGCAGGTTGGGATTGGGATACATCAGGGCAAAGATTTCATTCTTATAGGTGAGGCCCTTGATGGTGACCAGCTTTCCCCACAGCTCCCCGGTGAAACCGGCGTCGAGGGAACGCTTGATATCGGCCTCCGTCACCTCCACGGGCTTCACCGCCTTGGCATGTTCTCCCTTGAAGATGTGCAGGTCGATGATGGCCTGCAGGTCAATGTAGGTGGTTTCGTATTCGTTGGTGACGGTCTGATCGGCCTCCAGGCCCAGCTGCGGCATGCCGCTGTAGGCGCCCAGGGTGAGGCCGTCGCACTTGACATAGATCCACTGGCCCCGCCGGTATTCGCTGTACAGGGAGCTCTTGCCAATCTTCAGGTCAATGCCGCCGGTCTCGTCCTGGATGTACAGTTCCCGGTACACGTTGCCGCTGCGGTCGTCGGAGATGATCTGGCCCTTCACCCAGCGATTGCCGGAAAGGACCACGGGCTTTCCCTTATACAGGCTCTTCAGGTCCTGGATGGTGGTGAACCCCTCCAGTCCCTCGTTCTCCTGGAGCCATTTTTCCGAGACCGGAACGGCGGCCCGGGGCTCCTCGTAGCCGTCCGTGAAGACGGGCTGCCACTCCTCTTTCAGACTCTTGCAGGATACAAGCGCCGCCAGGGCGCAAAGGATAAGGATATGCTTTTTCATGACGCTTAGAATCTGAAGTAAATGTTAAGCATGTAGTTGAAGCCCGGCATGTAGAAATACTTGGAGTCGAAGCGGTAGAAACGCTCCTTGGACACGGTGTTGTCCACCACGCGGGTCTGTTCGTAACCGCCTGTCTTCACGTTCTTGTTGTTCAGGAGGTTCTTGGCATTGAGGGAGAAGCCCAGCTGGTACTTGCGCTGGATGTACCAGGACTTGCCCACCGAGGCGTTCACCAGGAACGCCGGGGCGAAGCGCTCCTGGGTGGTCATGTACTGGACTTCCAGGTCGGTGATCTGGTTGTCCAGACCGGCCACGGCATAGTCGGTACGGTAGAGCGGATTCATGTCCAGGTAGGCGCGGTCGAAGTATTCCACATCGGCCTCGATGAACCAATAATTGTAATTGTAGCTCAGGCCCAGGCTGGCGGCCGTCTGCGGCGTAGAGGGCACATAGTGCTTCTGTGTCACGGTGCCGTCGTCCAGCACCGTCTTGGTCCAGTAGGGCACCAGGACGTCGGACATCACCTCTTCGGCGCTGTTGTCCACGGTCTGGGTCATGCGCGGGGTGGAGGTATAGATATACTCACCCAGGGACAGCACGCCCTGCAGGCTCAGGTTGGGCACCACGAAGGTGGGGGTCTTGAAGCCCAGTTCCACACCCATGTGACGCTGGTTGATGCCGCTGATGGCGAAGTTGGAGAAGGCGTTCTGGAGGTCGTCGTAGGCGCTCATCACCTTGCTCTGGTCAAAGATCTTGGTGTAATAGGCGGTTGCCCGGACGTTGATGCCGTTCCCGCTGAACTGCCAGTTCACGTCGGAGGAGAAGGTCTTGGCGTTCTTCAGGTCGTTGATCATGGTGTTGCGGGTACGGGGGCTCAGGAACACCTGGTTGAACTTGGGCGCGTCGCTGAACCAACCCACATTGGCATACAGGCGCATGTTGCCGCCCATCACGTAGTTGAGGTTCAGCTTGCCGGCGTAGGTGATGAATTCGGCCAGCCGGGACTTGCCCAGGGAGGTGGCCAGCCTGCCGTCGGACTCGTAGGTGGGCTGCACCCGATCACCGGTGACCGGGTCCACGTAGGGATTCCAGTTGGAGTCCATGCTGGGGAAGAGGCCCGTGCGCAGCAGGCCTTCCCGCCAGAAGCTCTCGTAGCCCAGGCGGGCGCCCAGGGTGGCGCTCAGGTTCCCGAAGACGAACTTGCTGCTGAGCCAGCCGCCGTAATTCCGGACATGGGCATAATAGTCATAGCCGTACTTGTCCCCTTCATGCAGGACGCGGGGGGCGCCGTGTCCCAGGTAGTACTCGATGTCGTTCTGCTGCTTGAACGGGGAGGAGGCAAAATCGCGTTCGGCGAAATTGTTGACATCCAGGAAATATTCACCGCCCAGCAGGTCGGCAATCACCTTGTAATACTCGGTGCGGTTGATGCGGGCGTTGAGACCGCCGTTCAGGGTGATATTGTCGGAGGGCCGGGCCTGGAAAGAAAGGGCCAGGTTCAGGTCCTGCTGGTCCACGTGACGCTCTTCCTGCACGTACTTGGAACGGCCGTCGGTCTGGTTCCGGTTCACGTGGTACAGGCGGTCCCAGTCCACATGGGTGAGATGGGGATTCATGGAAGCGTAGCGCCACACATTGAGGGCCGTCATGTACTTGTCGGGATTGTTGCGGTTCATGTCCTCATTCTCGTCCAGGAAGTAGCTGGGCAGGTTGCGGTAGTAGTCCGGACGGGGATCCTGGGCATCGTACCAGTCCAGGGCGGTGTACCCGTTCTTGCCGAAGCGGTACAGCACCGTGGCGCTTCCCTCGAACTTGTCGGAGGGCTTGAACGAATACTTGAACAGGGCGATGGGCTCATGGGTCCGGCGGACACGGGCGTTGCGCACCTTGCCGCCTTGGTAACCCCAGTTGGAGTTGTACATGTTGTCACCCATGAGGTCGTACACCTCCTGGGTGGAGGAGTTCTGGGCACCGCGTTCCCCGGGGGCGCCGAAGAACACGAAACTGAGGGTGTTCTTGTCGTCCAGGACCTTGTCGGCAGCCAGATAATAGGCAAAGGAACGGTAGTAAACACCGTCAATCCAGTCGTTTCCGCCCAGACGGGCGCTCACGTTGGCCGCCAGGGCCCAGCCGTTGTCCATGACGCCGGTGGCATAGGAGGCCATCACCCGCAGGCGGTAGAGCGAGCTGTTGGTGAGCACGCTGCCGCGCAGGCCCTTGCGCACCTCGGAGGCCGTACCGAAGATATTGGTGAGTCCGTTGTACCCGCCGAAACCGTAGGTCGAAATCTCACTTCCGTTCACCGTCTCCTTGGCGCGCATGGCCTCGTTGAGGCCGCTCCAAAGCGAGAAGGGACTGTAACCGGTGATGGCGTCATTGAGTTTCACGCCGGCCAGATACACGTCCTGGCTCTCCGAGCTGTAACCGCGGGCGCGGAAACGGACCGCGGAGAAGTTGAACCCCGCCAGGTTGTTGAACACGTCGTTGCTGCCGAAGAGGATGGTCGGGTTGTCGTTGTAGCCCGAGTCTTCCATGTCGAAGGAGCCGAAGGCATCGTCATCCACGTCGGACACCTGCTGGGTGGCGGTGAGCGAGAGATTGAACATATTCTTGACGTATCCGTCGTTCACGGTCACCTGCACCAGGCTCTCCAGGAAATCGGGGGCCTCGATCTTCAAGGTGTACATACCGTCGGGAAGGCCTTTGAACAGGAAGGTACCGTCCAGGGCCGATGTCGCCGTGGCCAACTCGTTGGCGCCCTGCAGGAGCACCAGGCGGGCGTTTTCCACCGGTTGACGCCCGTTTCGGTTTACCACCGTACCCTTCACACCGCCGGTGGGCGCCTGCGCAGACAGGGCCAGGGATGCCAGAAGGGCGGTCATTGCCAGAAGGATTCGTTTCATATTATTTCTTGATTATGATATACGTAGGATAGTGGTCCGAGTAGCCGCCCACAAAGGCGCCGTTGGAGAAAGTACGGAACGGCGTACCCTTGTACTGACCGCTCTGGTTGGTCATGAACGGCTTGTTGAAAACGCGGCCGTAATATTTTCCCTGGGTGATGCACTGAATCTGGAAGCCGCCCTGGGGGGCGTTGGCCAGGGCGTTGTTCACCAGGATAATGTCGTAGATATTGCCTTCTCCCCGATAGTACAGGGAGCTGTAGCCGGCCTTGAGCATGGACAGGAAGGGGCTGAAGAAATCTTCTTCGCCCATGCCCTCACGCACTTCCCGGCCATGCATGTAGCCGGTCATGGAAATGTCGGTGGGGTTGTCATTCATATCGCCCATCACCACAATCTTGATCCCGGGGAATTCCTGCTGGAGCTGGATGGCGCGCTGGTAGGCGATTTCGGCGCCGCGGGGACGCAGGTCGGCCCCCTTGCCGCCGATACGGGACGGCAGGTGGCACACGAAGAAGGCGAACATCTCCCCGTCGATGGTGCCGCGCACCATGAGGATGTCACGGGTGCGGAAGTTATCCATCTCCTCCTGTGTCCACCCGTTCCAGTTGATGCTGGAGGGCTTGAAAGTGAAGGGGATGCTTTCACTGGCGAGGGGCTTGAACAGCTCGGGCTTGTAAAGCAGGGCACAGTCCACGCCGCGGCGGTCGGGTCCGTCATAGTGCACAATCTGGTAATTGGCCTCCGCGATGGCGGGCTCGGCCACCAGGTCTTCCAGCACGTGGCGGTTTTCAATTTCCGAGACGCCCAGCACGGCATGCCACTGGCCGTTGTCGGCCTTCATTTCGGCAATGACGCGGGCCATGTTCTGGAGTTTCTTGGCATACTTGGCCTCGGTCCATTCGTTGGCCCCGTCGGGCAGGTATTCGTAGTCGTTCTTCCCCTCGTCGTGGTAGGTGTCAAAGAGGTTCTCCAGGTTGTAAAAACCCACCACGCAGGCCTTTCCGCCCTTCTGGGACGTTCCCTGCATCCGGGCCGACGAACCGCAGGCCGGAAGGATCAGGAACGCCGCCGCAAGGATATATAAGATTCTTTTCATACAGCTAGGTAATTTGTCTTTCTATGCTTATTTCCACCAGTTTCCGGGGGTCGTCGATTCCACGAGCCCGGCCTTGTCCTGGCCGATTTTCCGGATCAGGTTGGGGAAGAAATCGATACCGGTCTTCTCCTCAAGCTGGTCGATGGAACAGATGTAATTCACGTAATTCCCACCGCCGATCGAGGCGTCGTGCGGCAGGAAGAAGCCGGCGGCCAGGTAGCCGTCCTGCCCCTGCGTACCGCCGGTCGTATGGGCCAGCAGGGCCTTGTAATAGTGCGTAGGGATACGCACCGCAAAGCCGGAACTGGTTCCCGACGTGGTGGTCGAACCCTGGTACAGGCAGCCCGTGACCACATAGAGCGTATCCGTGTAGTCGGCATACTTGCGCACCGCGGTCTCCAGTTTGGCCCAGATGCCGCCGTTGAAGCTATTGTTCTGCGGCGTCATGTTGGTAGGATAGAAGGTGGAGACGTTGGCGGCATAGGTAAGGCGGTCGGCCGAAGGGATCTGGTGCCCGCGGGACCAGCCGCCGCCATAGGAGCGGGCGGTCAGGTCCGGCTGGAGGGCCGTAGGGAGCAAGGGGTCGAAGCCCCAGGCATCGGTCCGGTCTCCCTTGCCGATCAGACTCCGGTTCAGGGGATAGGCCACCCAGAGCGACAGGTGCTCCTGGTAGTCCCAGTAGCAGGACCAGTTGCGCGTGCCGTCCCGGGACAGGCCGGCATAGCGGCCGCCCTGCATGTTGTGTATCAGGAGCTCGCATCCGTCCCCGGCCTTCGTGGCAGGCAGCTCCAGCCAGTTCAGGTTGCCGGGAGCCACATCGTAGCCATAACCGTAGGAACTCGGGCCATCGGGACCGGGAGGCGTGGTGCTCTTGCCCGCCTGGGTGATGGTGGCGCTGGCCTGGGCGCCCTGTCCGTGCAAGACCAGGGTGAGCTGGCGCTCCTGCTCGGCGGCATTGGCCTCGAAACGGAGCCGGACGTCATTCCGGCTGGCGCTGCCGGAAGCCGGGTCCACCGAGGCCCAGGCGTCCGTTCCGGCCGGATACTCCAGGCTCAGGGTCCAGTCCTTCGTGGCCGTGACGGTCACGAACATACTGCCCGCGCCCGCCTCCAGATAATCGCTCCTGGGCTGGACCGCTACCTGGTCCGCCCCCTTCTTGCAACACCAGGTGGCGGCAAGAAGGGCCAGCGTACCAATCAGTAACCTGCTATTCATTATTCTTCGGAATAGACGACCTTGGAAAGCTGGATCACGCCGTTGGCCGATGCCTGGGCGCAGTCAAACACCAGTTTGTAGTACAGGTTGGCTGCCGGTGCAGACACCGTAAAGTTTATGCTGCCAGCAGCGGAAAGCGTCACGGGGACTTCCTGGACATTGGCCGAGAAAGCACTGTTGCTGGCGACCACCAGCTTGGAGGATTTGATCTTGGAGGCATCCGAGATCTTGTCCACCGTGACGACCACTTTCTTGACGGCATAGGAAACCGGCTGGTCCAGGGTGATGGAAGCCACGGAATCACTGTTCTTGCTGCCGCACTTGATATAGGTCCAGCTGTTATTCCATTTGTTGTTGTTGAAATTGACGATGGTCCAGGTATTGGCACCCTTCTTGGCGGCCCACTCGATGGCATAGGCGCTCACCCCGTTGCTGGACTGGTTGTCATCCGGGAAGGTGAGGGTGATGCCGCTGCCCGTATCGCCGACGACGGGGCCGTCCCCGGTCACCGTGGCCGAGGTGCAGGCCAGGTTGATGTACTTGCCGCCGCTCAGGCCCACGTAATAGCCCTTGAAGGCCACTTCCTTGCCCACCATGGCATCCAGCCCCAGGCTGGCCACCGGATAGGAAATGCTGCCCATATTGGTGCTTGCGCCGCTCACCGCCACATTGTAATAGTTCCCGGACTTGGAAAGCACGCCGGTGAACTCGATGAATTCCGTTACGCTGGAGGTATAGGAATCAAACGAGCCCGTAATCACCTTGGCACTGGGATAATTGACGGCATTGCCGCTGGAAACCACGGTGAGCGTGGCGCCCTGGGCGATTTCCGGAACGCCGCCATAGGTGGTCTTGGTGCCCTTCACCTTCACCTTGTCGCCCACGGCGCCCATGGTGGCAGGCTTGAACACATAGACGTTGCTGGTGCCGTCGGATACGACGATACTGTTGGAAGTAGCCGCCATCACCGTCCCTTCGAACAGCGCCGCGGCATTGTCGGCGAGGGCGATGATCTGGGAGAGGTCGGTCAGATAGGTGTCGTCACCGGATTCCCCGCCGCCGCCGCCCTGGCCGCCCTGGCCTTCGGTGAACTTCTCGATGGTGGTGTTCATCACTTCGTGCTGCTGCTTCTGGCTGTAGAACTCGTAGGTGCCGGTGAGGGTGACGGTGCCGCCATCCTTGAGGGTGTTCACCCATTTGTCGTACTCGCCGTCCTTGAAGCCGTACACCAGGATGGAGCCGGTGTTGTCGGTCAGGTTGAACTGCATCCAGTTCTTGCCCGCGCTGGTGGTACCCTTCGAGAAGGAGGACACCGTGCCTTCCAGGCGGTAGTAGGTTGTCGCATCGGCCTTGGCGATGAAATTGGCCACGGTGCTGGCGGTGATTTCCGTCTGCGTGCCACCTTCCTCGAACTTCTCGATGGTGGTGTTCATCACCTCGTGCTGCTGCTTCTGGCTGTAGAACTCGTAGGTGCCGGTGAGCGTGACGGTGCCGCCGTTCTTGATGGTATTCACCCACTTGTCATATTGGCCGTCCTTGAAGCCATACACCAGGATGGAGCCGGTGTTGTCGGTCAGGTTGAACTGCATCCAGTTCTTGCCCGAGTTGTTGGTCCCCTTCGAGAAGGACGACACCGTGCCGGTGAGGCGATAGTAGGTGTTTCCGTCGGCCTTTTCGATGAAATCCTTCACCGTGGTGGCGGTAATCTCCGTCTGGGACTGTTCGGTGTCCCCTCCCTTGTTCACGCCGTTCAGGCTGTACAGGAAGGCCTTGTTCTGGGCGGTCTCGGGCGTATTGCCCTTGAAGTTGACAATCTTACCGTAGAGGATGACATCATCCCCGGGCGCGACGGGCTTGTCGGAGGCCGTCCACTTCTTGTTGCCCAGGTACAGGACGCGCCAGGCGGTGAACTGGGTGGTGGCGGCGGTGCCGTCATCGGAAATGGTGAAGGAAGCGTTGCCGAACGAGGTGGAGTAGTTCTCGGAAACGGCCACCACCTTACCCTTCACGTACACGTTGGTGGGGCTCTCCACATCGGCACCCAGCTCGTTCACATAGGCTACGGCACCCGCGGCCGTGAACGGATCTTCCTTGGTGCCGGTGCCCAGGTTGATCTTGCCTTCGGGGCCTTCCTGCTCCACGTTGAGCGTAGCCTTGGCATAGCCGATGGTAAAGACCAGGCTGGCGTTACGGTTGTGTCCGCTGTTGGAAAGCACGGAGATTTTCACGCTCTGCTCCTGGACGGAGCCCTTGCCTTCCGAGGCGCTGAGCACGATCCAGTCCGGAACGGAACCCACCTTCCAGTCACGCGAAGACAGCAGGGAGATGGTCTGGTCCCCGTCGGTCTGGCTAAAGCTGATGTCGCTTGGATTCACAGAGATTTTGGCGGGACCGTAGTCCACTTCAGGTTCGCAGCTCACGAGCGTCAGGACGCCTGCCGCGAGGGCCAAAAACAGGTTTCTTAGTTTCATGGCTAGTTTATTAATTAATTTTTTAATTATCTTTAGGTGCACTATCGTACAAATTTACAAAAATAGATTGACTTTTCAAGCGATAATATAAAAATTCCCCGGGGCCGCAAAGCTCCGGGGAATCGTTGTTACAACAGGGGAGAACTACTCGGTCACGCCGTTCAGGGAATAGAGCCAGGCCTGCTTGTTGTTGGTCTCATAAATGCCCTTGGAGGCATAGTACGTGAGCTGGCCCTTGACGACGACTTCGTCACCGACTGCGATATTGCCCTTACCTTCGGTCCATTGGGTGTTATTGTACCAGTAGATACCGTAGCACTCGAAATCCTTGGCGGGCTCGGTCGTGCTTTTCTTGTCGTCGGAGACACCATAAGCCTTTCCATCGTCCGACATCCAGAAGGTGGCGGTACCGGCATAGGTGCTGAACTCATAGGCGATGGCGGAAATCTTGCCCTTCACGCAGACATTCGGGAAGGACGGCGCCGGCTGTTCGTTCGCCGCAGCCTCAGCCTTGGCGGCCTCCATCCGGTCGATGAAAGCTTCGGCACCCGCCACATTGAAGGGGAAGGAAGCATTACCCACGCCGTTTTCATCGCTGGTGGCGCCGTTGATGCTGTAGATCTTGGCCTTCTTGCTGGCGGTCTCCGGTACGGAGCTGGCGGCATACCAGGTGACGGCACCGTAAACGATCAGCTCGTCACCCAGCTCGATGCTGGCGTTGACATTGTCGGCTGCCGTGGGATTGGCCAGGTCGCCGCCCAGGTAGTAAACGCTGTAGCATTCGAAGTCCTTGGTGGGTTCCGTGGTGGTCTTACCGTCTTCGGAAACACCGTAAGCCTTGCCATCGTCCGACATCCAGAAAGAAGCCGTATTGAACTTCTTGCCTTCCTCGTTGATGAAGTTGTATTTGGTCTTCTTGGAGACGACGCCTTTCACATATACGTTCTCCGAGAACGTGTTTCCTTCCTTCAGCAGGGTGGCGATTTCGGAGGCCATGTACGGATTGGTCAGGGTACCCTTCGGGTTGTCCACGAACTCCACAATCTTGGTGGTGATGACGTTGAGGTAGTAGGGAGCCGCCTTGCCGGAGATCCCGTTGAACCAGCCGGTGATGGTCACCTTCTTGCCGTCGAAGTTCTTGGCGCCGAGCTCATCCACGGGCTTCACGATGGAGCCCTGCCGCTCTGCGGCATCCACACCGTCGATGGCGATGTTGTAATAGTTCCCGCTGACGGTGAGTACTCCGCTCAGCTTGATGTACTCCGCCTTGTCGGCAGTATAGGCGCCGGCCTCGGAAGTCACATCCTTGGGAGAAGGAAGCTCGAAGCTGTTGCCGGAGGAGAAGACTTGCACTTTGTGGTTCTCGACATCTTTGCTGAGTTCGATTTCAGGAACACCGTTGTAGGTCTTCTTGACACCCCAGACCTTGAGGTTGTCGCCCACCTTGACGTCGGCCGCCTTGGTGCCGGCGGCATCATAGACATACAGAGCGGTGGTGCCGTCCCAGATGACGATACCCTGGGTGGTCTTGGCAATGACCGTGCACTCGAGGGTTTCCACTTCGGAATTGTCTACCATGGCCACGATTTCGGTGACCGTGGCGCCGGTGGCAGGAATACCCACCTGGGAAACTTCCTTGGTGGCCAGGGCGCCGGGGCCCTTCACGGTAATGGTGGCGGTACGGGTGGCGGTGTAGTCGTTGGCCGAAGCCGTCAGGACATACACGTTGCCTTCCTCCACATCGGTCACCTTGAGCCAGTCGGCATCGGTGGTCACCAGCAGCGGGCTCACGCTGGACTTGACCGTCATCTTGAAGGTGGAATCGGTGGCAGGCAGGGTCTTGAAGTCCCAGTCGGCAATCTGGATGAGGGATTTCTCCAGCTTGATGATTTCTACATCCACCAGTTCGTGGGTGGAGCCATAGAGGGAGTAGGGACCCTCCACGGTGATGACGTCACCGGGCTCGATGTTGAAGGCATCCCAACCCTTGGCGTGATCCTTGGGATAGGCGCCGTCCACCTTGGTGCCGTAAATCTGGAAGGAGTCTCCCTGGTAGGAGTCGTCCACCATGTAGAAGTTGCCGTACTGCTTGTTCACCACCTTGGTGACGGTACCCTTCACGCGGAAGGAACCGGCAGCGGTCTCGATGACCGTCTGGATGGGGGTGATGGGCAGTTCGGCCTTCTCGGCCATCTGGATTACGTTGATATACTGGGTCTTGCCCTTGCTGCTGATGTTCAGGACCGCGTCACGGGTATCGGTCGTGGCATCGGCCGTGAACTTGATTACGGTCTCACCGGCCTCGCCGGAAAGCGGTGTCACGGTGAGCCATTCGGGCGTTTCGGCCATGACATCCTTGCCGGCCTCGTCCTTGCCCACCTTGACCGCCTTGTCAAAAGACCAGGCATCCTCGGCGGTAAGGGTGATTTCGACGGTCTTACCCTCCACAGGGATGGCGACGTACGAAGTGGAAACCTTCAACTCGCTCAGGTAGGTATCAGGCTCTTTCTCGCATGCCACCATCAGGGAGAGGGCGGCAACCAATGAAGTGAGAATATAGTTGCGTTTCATAGGAATCTGCCTTTAAATTAGTTGAACAGATATTTGATACCCACGGAAGCATACCAGCACTGGCCGATGCTGCTGCGGTAAGGGACAAAGGTCTGGGTGCTGCCGGAGATGGACTTGGGCGTAGAGAAGGTAGGATAACCTTCGGCGTCCACGCCTTCGTAACGGAGGATACGGGGATCCGAGCCGATGGCCGGATTCAGGTACTTGGACACGCCCCAGCTGTTGTTCAGGAGGTTCAGGACGTTCTTCACGTCGGCGCTCAGCTGCAGGATATTGCGGGCGTTGCCCACCTTGACGGTGAAGTCGTGCTTGTAGCTGATGTCGAAGCGGTGTACCCAGGGGCTGTAGAGGCTGTAGGCCTCGGCATACTGGCCCTGGTGCTTGCTCAGGTAGGAGTCGTTGTGCAGGAAGTCCATGAAGCGGAGGGCGTCGTCGGCGCTCACGAAACGGAACTCACCCTTTTCCACCTGGGCATCCGTGGGGATGTACAGGGCGTCGTAGTTGTATCCGTCGCCGTTCATGTCGTTCGCCATCATGTAGGAATAGTTGTAACCACCTCTCCAGCTCTCATAAATAAGGGAATAGTGGTTGCCGCTCTTGTCGTGATGCGTAGCGGAAGCCACGATACGGTCGGGGGTCACATACTGCGAGTTGTGCAGCTTGATGTAGTTGGGGCCCTCCACGGTGGAGACATAGGTGAAGGCAGACTCGGCGGCGGAGCCGGGCATACCGGTAATTTCCTTGTTCACGGTGTGGGTGTAGGCGGCCATGAGGCTCAGGCCCTCGACGGGCTGCATGTTCACGGTCACGTTGCCGCTCCAGCCGTAACCCTTGGAGGTGTTCTCCAGGACGAAGGCCTTGGTGCGGTCGCCGCGGAAGTTGGCGGGATAGATGGGACGGTTGTCAGGACCGTTGAAGCGGGCGAAACCGCCGGCATCGGCCATGCTCCAGTCGGAGATGGACACGGCGTTGATGGTCTTGTTGAAGATGCCTTCCGCCGTAATGCTGAACGGGAAGGAAGTGGGGAAATTATAGTCGAAGGCGAGGGAAGTCTTCCACACCTGCGGCATCTTGAAGCCGGGATCCACGGCGCTGATGGAGGAAGGAACGGTACCGTCCTCGGAGGTCACGTGCGTGGGATAACCCAGGGAAGAGAGCTTGTTCAGGAGGGCGTCGATATTGGCCTTGCCGTTCTCGTCGGTCACCAGACCGCCGGCGAACTGGCTCATGTCAATATACTTGTTGCCGTTGGCGTCGGTGGTGACGTCACCCTTGTACCAGGGCAGCAGGGTCTTGTCCTTCTTGGCGTCGTAGACCTGCGTCTTGGCGTTGAGCTGGGCCTGATACTGCACCAGACCGCCGTTGGTGGGCATGTTGGTGAAGAACACCAGGGGCAGACGGCCGGAGAACAGGCCGGTACCGCCGCGCACCTTCAGGCTCTTGTTGCCAAACACATCCCAGGTGAAGCCCAGACGGGGAGACAGGGTCACCTTGGCGGTGGGCCAGGTGCCGGTGTCGATGTGGGTCTCCTCATAGCCATGGGACTTGGGATAATAGGTGAGGCCGATGATACCGCTGCTCTTGGACTCGTCCACGCTGCCGTCTTCCTTACGCACCAGCACACCGTTGGTGAGCAGGTCGCTGTTGTCGAAGAACAGGCCGTCCACACGCAGGCCCAGGACCATCTTGAAGTTGTCGGTCATGTTCCACTCGTCCTGGCCGTAGAGGCCGGCCTTGTAGAACTGGACACGGGCGGCCGGGGTGGTTTCGCCATCGTAACCGTAGGTGAGGCACACCACTTCGGGGGTGCTGCCAAACAGGGTGGCGGCGTTCAGGCTGCCGTCGGCATTGTACATGGCGTCGGTGATGTTGTAACGGTAGTAACCGGTACCGTTACGCATGTACTGGTTGTCGGCCAGCTGATACTCGAAGCTGAGGCCGGCGGTGAGCTTGTGGGTGCCCATGTAGTAGGTGAGGTCGTCCTTCACGTTGGCCACGGTGTTGTGCACGGCGTTGTTCCAGGTGAAGAGTTCGTAACCCAGGGCCATGTAGTTGTTGTCATCCTTGGTGATATCGATGAACGGGAACTCGGTGGAGTTGGTACCGCGGATATCATCCAGCTTGGAGAAGGTGGCCAGGAACTGGTTGGACAGGTTGTCGCTCAGGCGGCTGTTCAGGTCCAGGGTCCAGGAGCTCACCAGGTTGTCCATGGAGTACATGGCGTTCGCATAGGACATGGAGTACTGGGAGGTACGGGCGTCAGGCATACGGGCGCCACCGTCCATGGAAGTCGCGTTGGGGGCATTCCAGAGCTTGTTCAGCGTATAGTTGTAACGCAGGGCCAGGTGATGCTTCTGGGTGATGTTCCAGTCCAGGCGGGCCAGGAGCTTGAGGTTGCTCTCGTCGGCCGGGAAGTTGGACCAGGAGCCGGTGTCGTAGTCGTAGCGGCCCTTCACATAGTCGGACACGGCCTTCAGGTCGGCGTTGGTGGTACGGGAGATGCTGGCATCCTCGTTGGGCACGCCGTCGTCGGAAGCGCGCCAGCGGTTGGCCACGGTAGGCTTCTTGGAATACTCGGCATTCACGAAGAAGAAGAGCTTGTTCTTGAGGATGGGGCCGCCCAGGGTGAAGCCATAGGTGGTATTGCGGTCGGTCTCGCGGGCGGTGGCGATGGTGTTGCCGTCCACGGTGTCACCGCGCATGTTCTCGTTGCGGTGATAGATGTAGGCCGTACCCTTGAAGGTATTGGTACCGGACTTGGTGATGGCGTTCACGCCGCCGCCGATGAAGTTGGTCTGGCGCACGTCGAACGGGGAAATCACCACCTGCAGTTCCTCGATGGCATCGATGGAGATAGGGTTGCCGCCGCCGGGAAGCTTGTCAGACAGGCCGAAGTTGTTGTTGAAGTTGGCACCGTCCACGGTGAAGTTGGCCGTACGGCCGTCGGAACCGGCGAAGCTCATGCCGTTGCCGCCGTAAGGGGACAGGCGGGTGACGTCGGTGATGCTGCGGCTCACGGTGGGCAAGGAGGTAATCATATCATTGCTGATATTGGTCACGGCACCCGTGCGCTCCTGGGCGGCGAACTTGGAAGACGGGGAGGCCACCACGACGGTGCCTTCCAGCATCTCGGAAGATTCTTTGATCTGGGCGTTCAGGCTGTATGTTTCGGCCAGCTGCAGGACAACGCCCGTATAAGAGGCGTCCTGGTATCCCAGGCAGGTAAAATCCACCTTGTAAGGGCCGCCGGTACGCATACCCTGGATCGAGTAGCGTCCCTCGGCATTGGTAACTGCTCCATAAACGGTACCGGACGGCTCGTGCTGAGCCAGAATGGCAGCGCCTATGACCGGATCGCCGTTCTGGTCAACCACGCGGCCGGAGAGGGCCGATGTGGTCACCTGAGCGTAGGCGACAATGCCCGCAAACATGGCGATGCATACGAGCATAAGGCTTTTTAAAGCGTTCTTCATAAAGATTTTAACGATAAATATTGATATGTATTACTATACTTGATACACTAGAAACCGGCGCGAATATACGGCCTTTTTCTGAATCTTGCAAAAAAGAATCCCCTTACAGGCCGAAGGCCTTCTTCACGGCCGGTACGCTGTCCAGCAGTTCCCAGCCGAAGAACTGGACAATCTTGTCCTTCCCCTGCACCTTTACCGTCTTGGTATAAGGTTTCCGGCCCATGTGTCCATAGGCGGCCGTAGGGGCGTAGATGGGGTTCTTGAGCTGGAACTTGCGGATGATGGCCGCCGGGCGCAGGTCAAAGATTTCCTGCAGCTTGGCCGCAATCTCGCCGTCGGAAAGGCCGTTTTTGGCCGTCCCGTAAGTGTCCACGAAGACACTCACCGGACGGGCCACGCCGATGGCATAGGCCAGCTGGACCAGGCACTCGTCGGCCACCCCCGCCGCCACCAGGTTCTTGGCCATGTAGCGGGCGGCATAGGCCGCGCTGCGGTCCACCTTGGACGGATCCTTCCCGGAGAAAGCGCCGCCGCCGTGTGCTCCCTTGCCACCGTAGGTGTCCACAATGATTTTGCGGCCGGTGAGGCCGGTGTCCCCGTGGGGGCCGCCGATGACAAACTTGCCGGTGGGGTTTACATGCAGGATATAATTATGGATGAGGCTGGCCGTCTGCTCGGGCAGGGACGCCTTCAGGCGCGGGATCAGGATGGTCTCCACATCGTGGCGGATCTTGTCCTGCATGGCCGCGTCCACGGTGGCCTGGCCGTACTGGGCAACGGCATCGGCATAGGACATGTGCCCCAGCTTCCCGGGCACGAATTCGTCGTGCTGGGTGCTCAGGACAATGGTATGCACCTTGACGGGCTGATGCGTCCGGCCGTCATATTCAATGGTGAACTGGCTCTTGGCGTCCGGACGCAGATAGGGCATGAGCGCCAGCTCGTTATGGCGGATATCGGAGAGAATCTCCAGGATCTTGTGGCTCAGGTACAGGGGCAGGGGCATGTAGTCCTCCGTGTCGCGGCAGGCATACCCGAACATCATGCCCTGGTCGCCGGCGCCCTGTTCTTCCGAATCGGCGCGTTCCACACCGCGGTTGATGTCGGCACTCTGCTCATGCAGGGCGCTCAGCACGCCGCAGCTGGACGCATCGAACATGTAATCGGCCTTGGTGTACCCGATTTTGCGGATGGTGTCACGCACGGTGGTCTGGATATCCACATAGGCTTCGGCTTTCACCTCGCCCATCACCACCACCATGCCGGTGGAGCAGAAACTCTCGCAGGCCACCTTGGCTTCGGGGTCCTGCTTCAGGAACTCGTCCAGGATGGCGTCACTGATCTGGTCGGCCACTTTGTCGGGATGTCCCTCGCTCACCGACTCACTCGTAAACAAATAATTCTTAGCCATATAACAAAAAAATTTAGCCCCTTGCACTGCTGCGGAGGCTAAAAACACAAAACACTGATATGAAATGTAATTTTAGCATTTTTTAATGTGGTTGCAAGCAAACCAAATCTCTCCACAGTTTTTGGGGCGGCAAAGATAGCACTATATTTTTGATTCACAAAATATAATTGCGTTTTTGACGCCGTCCCCGCCGGCCGGATGCCTAGTACCCGCTGCGTTCGAGCTCGCGGCGGACGTCCTTGGCTTTGATGCTCTGGCGTTTGTCGTACTCTTTCTTACCCTTGGCCAGGGCGATGACCAGCTTGGCAAAGCCGTTGTCGGCAATGAAGAGCTTCACGGCCACGATGGTGAGACCCTTGTTCTTGTCTTCCATCTGCAAGTGCCTGAGCTCGCGACGGTTCAGCAGCAGCCGACGGTCCCTCACGGGCTCATGCTGGTTCCAGGTTCCCCAGTGGTACTGGGCCACGTTCATGCCGCGCACGAAGAGCTGGTTGCCCACGAACAGGCAATAGGCGTCCTGGAGGGAGCATTTGCCGGCCCGGATGGATTTGATCTCCGTTCCCACCAGCTGGATGCCGGCGGTATAGGTCTCCAGGAACTCGTAGTCGAACGAGGCCCGGCGGTTTTTGATCTGTATGCTGCTCTTTGCTTTGGGCATGGGACTGCAAAGTTAGCAAAAAAGTGTAAATTTGTGCCATGCTCAACAAGACCCAGTTGCTCCCCGACCGTCCCGGCATCCCGCCCATGGCCCAGCTTCCCGACCCGGAGGTCATTGACCCTGCGGCCCTGGCGAAGGCCTATGCCGACGGGGAGATTGACCTGATTTGCGTCCTGGGGCCAACGGCCTCAGGGAAAACGCGTTATGCCGTGCAGCTGGCCCATGCCCTGCGGCAGGAGACCCCCGGTCAAGCCGGGGGTGACGTACGGGCCGAAGGGAACGGCAGGGCCGGCTACGACCGGCCATCTCCGGAAATCCTGTCGGCCGACAGCCGGCAAGTGTACGTGGGGATGGACATCGGCACCGGAAAAGACCTCGGGGAATACGGCGACGTGCCGTATCACCTCATCGACATCGCCCCGGCCGGCAGCAAATTCAACATATACCAGTACCAGAAGGCCTTTGCCCAGGCCTGGGCCGATGTCCGCCGCCGCGGGGCCATCCCCATTCTCTGCGGCGGGTCGGGCCTGTACATCGAGGCGGCCACCCGGGCCTATAAATTCCAGCAGGAGAACGGCCTGCCGGACAGCGTGCTGCCCCGGCGCGTCTATTACATCGGCACCCTGGTTTCCCGCGAAGAGCGCGTCGCGCGCATCGACCGCCGCCTCGAGGAGCGCCTCCAGGAAGGGCTGGTGGAAGAAGTGCGCCGGCTGCTCCAGACCGTTCCGGCCGACGACCTTCTCTACTACGGCCTGGAATACAAATTCGTTACGCAGTATGTCCTGGGCCAGATTCCCTACGAAGACATGGTGATCGGCCTGGGCAACGCCATCCACCAGTTTGCCAAGCGCCAGATGACCTGGTTCCGCGGCATGGAACGCGACGGCATACGCATCCACTGGGTGCAGCCGGGCGCTTAGTCCAGCGACTGGGTGGTGCTCACGCTCATGTAGAGGATTTTGGCGTACTCGTCCGGGGTGAGGGAGGCGAAGAGGTAGTTGACCGGATCCTGGGGTACGCCGCCGCGGAGCACCTCGTAATGCAGGTGCGGGGCGGTGAAGATGGTGGAAACGCCCACCGTGCCCAGCTGCTCGCCGCGCCGGATGCGTTTCCCCTTCTTGGCCGACATGTCACCCAGCAGGCAATACCTTGTCACATAGCCGTTTCCGTGATCAATCTCTACCTGGTTGCCCATGCCTTTGCGGGATGAGATCACCTGCGTGACCACGCCGTCGGCCGCCGCATACACGGGCGTGCCCTGCGGAGCGATGAAGTCTATGCCGTCGTGCTGGATATCCACCTTGTACAAGGGATTGTGCTTCAGGCCCTGGGCGGCGCCGGTCTGCACGTAGGAAATGTCGGGGATGGGGTGCGACAGGGGCGGAATACTGTCGCGGCGGGCCTTCAGGGCCTGGAAAATATCGGCAAAGCAGGCATCCACGTTGCCGGCCATAAGCATCAGGCTTTCGGACGTGGAGGCGGCGGCCGACAGATAGAAGTCTTCCGACAAGCTGTCGTTGTCGGCAATCAGATCGGCCGCGGTGACGGCATCCACCGACGGGGCCTCGGCCTCGAAAAGTTCGCGGTAGATGGCATGGTCCTTCTCCTGGAGGCCGTCCAGCACGTCGCCAATCAGGCGTTCCTTCTCCTTGAACTCCCCGTACAGTTCCCGGTACAGGGCGTTTTCCCGCTCCAGCCGTTCCTCCTCTTCCGTCGAGAAAAACAGGGCCAGGGCCACATACAGCAGCACGGACAGCGCCAGCGTCGCCACCACATAGCGGACAATCCCGATTATGATCCGTTTGAGCTCTTCCATCACTTTTCCGGTTTACGGACCATCCCGGCGTAGTCTTTGGGGTCAATATCCAGGTCCATGTAATGGGCCGGGTTCACGTAATCCTTGCGATAGTGCACCTCGTAGTGCAGATGCGGCCCGGTGATGCGCCCGCTGCGGCCGCTGAGTCCCAGGCAGTCCCCGCGCCGGACCACCTGTCCTTCCTCGACATCGATCCGAGACAGGTGCGCATAGCGGGTCATATAGCCAAAGCCATGGTCCACCTCCACGTGGATGCCATATCCCTTGTGCTCCTTGGCGGCTTTCACCACCACGCCGTCGCCCGTGGCATACACGGGATTGCCCGGCGGGCAGGCGAAGTCCATGCCGGTATGCCGCTTGGAAAAGCCCAGCAGCGGGTCGGAACGATAGCCGAAAGGACTGGACATCCGGTAGGTGGAAGGGTCGGTGTTCATGGGCGGGATGGCCGGGATGTGGGCGGCCATGTCACCGGCGCTGCGCTGCAGCGTGGCCACGTCGTCAAAAGACTTTGACTGGACATAGACCCGCTTTTCCAGCTGGTCCAGCCGCCGGGCCACGGCTTCCAGGGCCGTTCCCCGGAGGGCCGTATAACGCTGGTCCCCGGCCATGCCGGAATAGCGCACGGCCTGCGGCACCTCGTCCATGCCGTACACGCTGCGGTAGATGCGGTCGTCCCGCACCTCCAGCAGGCCCAGCCGTTCCTCGTAGCGGTCCAGCTGCTGCGACATCCGGTCTATCCGCGAGCTCCAGTCGGCATTCTGCCGCTTGAGTATGGCAGTCTTGGGAAGGTCCATCCCCAGCACCGCGATATAGAACCAGAGATAGAAGACGAAAAGTAGCAGGGAGGATACCACCACCAGCAGCAGTTTCCACCAGTTTCCACGGCGCTCCCGGTGGAACTCCGCCAACAGCGTCACAGGATTCAGGATATATTTGCCGATTATCCTTGCCACAATTTGCAAATATAGTATTTTTTGCCAAATCGGGCCCTTCTCTGCACATTCCGTGCCCCATGTATGGAATTCTCCTTAATTATATTTAACTTTGCAGGCTATAATTATTTGGAACAATGACTGCAAAAGAAATCAGACAGAAGTACCTGGAATTCTTCGCCGGAAAGGGGCACACCGTCGTACCGTCGGCCCCCATGGTCATCAAAAACGACCCCACCCTTATGTTCACCAACGCCGGCATGAACCAGTTCAAGGATATTTTCCTGGGCAATGCCGCCCCCAAATTCCCCCGCGCCGCGGACAGCCAGAAATGCCTGCGCGTGAGCGGCAAGCACAACGACCTGGAGGCGGTGGGCCACGACGGCCGTCACCACACCATGTTCGAGATGCTGGGCAACTGGAGCTTCGGCGACTATTTCAAGACCGAGGCCATCGACTGGGCCTGGGAGCTCCTCACCGAGGTCTATAAGATTGACAAGACCAAGCTCTACGCCACCGTCTTCGAGGGATCCGAGGAAGACGGGACCACCAAGGACACTGAGGCCGAAGCCGCCTGGCTCAAACACCTTCCGGCCGACCACGTGCTCACCGGCAACAAGCACGACAACTTCTGGGAAATGGGCGACACCGGCCCCTGCGGCCCCTGCAGCGAGATCCATATTGACCTCCGCTCCGACGAGGAGATTGCCAGAATCCCCGGCCGCGAGCTGGTGAACACCGACAACGACGAGGTCATCGAGATCTGGAACCTGGTGTTCATGCAATATGCCCGCATGGCCGACGGCCACCTGGAGGCCCTCCCCGCCAAGAATATCGACACCGGCATGGGCTTCGAGCGCCTGTGCATGATCCTGCAGAACAAGAAATCCAACTACGAGACCGACGTCTTCTCCGGCCTCATCGGCAAGGTGGAAGAATTCTCCGGCCACAAGTACGAGGAAGGCGGCAACGTGGAAGTGGCCATGCGCGTGATTGCCGACCACATCCGGGCCATCGCCTTCTCCATCGCCGACGGCCAGCTGCCCTCCAACGTGAAGGCCGGCTACGTCATCCGCCGTATCCTCCGCCGCGCCGTGCGCTACGGCTACACCTTCCTGGGCTTCACCGAGCCCTTCCTGTGCCGCCTGCTCCCCCAGCTGGTGTCCGACATGGGCGCCGCCTACCCCGCAATGAAAGCCCAGCAGCACCTCCTCTACCACGTGATCAAGGAGGAAGAAAACGCCTTCCTGCGCACCCTGGACCGCGC
>JAEEGL017447766.1_pt1 | contig 129659 bp, 119 predicted proteins | sample 9134231 | NCBI WGS metagenome assembly JAEEGL01 (sample SAMN16246548, study PRJNA631951) | gut metagenome | biome: gut microbiome; feature: rumen; material: fiber-attached | host: Bos | place: Iran: Karaj | collected 2018-10 | reverse complement strand
GCGGTTGTAGTAGTCGCTTTCGCGGTTGTAGTAGTCGCTTTCGCGGTTGTAGTAGTCGCTTTCGCGGTTGTAGTAGTCGCTTTCGCGGTTGTGGTGGTCGCCTTTGCTGCTGTGGTAGTCGCCTTAGCGGCTGTGGTCGTTGCCTTAGCGGCTGTGGTCGTTGCCTTTGCGGTTGTGGTCGTTGCCTTTGCGGTTGTGGTGGTTGCTTTCACAGTTGTGGATGTGGTGACAGGTTCAGTTTCCTCGGGCTTCACGGTCACGTTGAACGATTTTTCAGCGAGAACCGTTTTTCCGTCCTCTGTTGTCACAGTCACCGTGACAGTATGGACACCGGGTGTGTCTGTTGCAATACTCAGGCCGCTGAAGGTTACATTCACATTATTCAGCACTCCCTGGATTGGCTCTGAGAATTCAGGTATATTGCCCATCTCAATGATGGCGGGCAGATCAAAGAATAACGGGACCTCCCGGCAGATCACGCTCAGATCGCCTTCCGGTGTATAACCCGTAAAGAACACCTTGCACGACATATCGGAAAAGTCGAGCGGCTCACCGACTGTGTATCTCGTTTTGGTCGGCGGAACCAGAATGATCTCGGCACAAGGTACAGCTGTGGTCGTGGTCGTCACAGTATGCGCAGCTGATGTCGTTGTTGTAACCGGCGCTGTTGTCGTTCCGGTCTGCACAGGCTCCTCATCCGGGAAATATCCTTTCTCAAGATAATGCAGGATCGCAGATGCATCGGCAGCAGTGATCATTCCGTCGTTGTCAACATCCGCATTCGATTCTCCCTGCTCGGTCAGGCCTTCCTGATTTTCGGAGGAAAGATACTGCTCTATCGCTTCCGCATCCGCCTTGCTGATGATGCCGTCGCCGTCGGCATCGCCGCGAAGATTGCTGAGCACCTCGATTTCGAACTCAATATACTGGGTTTCGTCATCTTTGATATCCGGCGTGATAATTTGCAGGATCATCGGATACACGCCCGGTTTTGTATCCTGCGGGATATCAAAATAATATTTGCTGTTGCGTGGATTCAGGATATCAATCGCACAAATATCCGGATTATAAGGTGAACTTCCTTTATAATAAGCATCGCCGGAATTATAAGTGTATTCGATCTGATCCGGCTTTTTTTCGGAATAAACCGGCTTCAGCGCCGGGGAATGAAAAAGCCGCAGCATATAAATGTCTGAACCGGTATTCTCCCAATCCACTATAACAGGAATCCGTCTGCCCGGATATGGGTTGGAGCCAAATAATAACACGCATTTCTCAAGAGGAGCAGTGTCTATATTATTTTCTTCCATATACCTTGCTGCATACGGATTATTATAATATACGACTGTCAGCTCTGCGCAGTTTTTGAACGCATCCTCGCCGATTGTCAGCACATTTTCTCCGATATCCAGGCGCTGTAATTTGGTGCAGCGTTCAAACGCATGATCTCCGATCGAAGTCAGCTGATCCGGCAAACCGATGCTCTCCAGCATCGCACATGCTTCAAATGCACTGTCACCGATCACGCTCACGGTATCCGGCAGGTTCACCGATTTGACAGACTGATTGCCGTAAAACGCCATATCTGCGATTGTTGTGATGCCGCCCGGAACCTTAACCCAACCCTCGCACATACTGCCGTCCACCAGCACGGTATTGACGGTAACAAGCGGATTCTCCGCACGCTTTGCGGCCAGCCAGGCCGTCTGCGCAAATGCGCCGGAACCGATCTCCGTTATGCTTGCCGGGATATGAATGATCTCCAGCTTGCCGCAGTTTGCAAACGCGTTCCTGCCGATTGCAGTGATACAGTTCGGAATCGAAACCTTGGTGAGCGTTTTATTCCCGGAGAATGCATTGTCCCCGATTGCTGTAACGGGGAGGCCGTCGATTTTTGCGGGAAGGACAACAGCATTGCCGCTGCCGTTCCATCCCGTGATCCGGACGGTATCTCCGATCTGTACAGTTTCAAATTCGGATGCGGGATTTGCCACGTCTGCTGTGATGCCTGTGATCGCATGACTGTGCAGCAAAGGCATGCTCTGCGGCAGCGAGCAGACTGTCAGTGCGGCCGCCGCCAGAATGCTCAGGATTCGGGCGCGTGTTTGTTTCATAAGAATGTCTCCTTTGATTCAGTTTGGTGCATATTTACACACATCTGTATTATAGCGGATTATTCCGTAGGTGTCAAGCAATTTCAGCGAAAATCCCGGAGGGGTGAAGCGCATGACCTTATAGTCTGAATTCTTAACAGATTCTATGTTGTTGCGGCAAATTATTGCATTGTACGCAAGATTATTGTATAATAGGGGCGTCGGTCTTTTTGTACCGGCCGACGAAATCGAAAAAGGAGGATCAATTATGCGACTATCCAAACTTTGCACAGCCTTGTTTTCGGCAGCGGCGTTCTGCGCAGCGATTCCGCTGATGCAGGCACAGGCGGCGGACCAAGAGGTGCATCAGAGCGGACCTTACACCTATGAGTTCTACGACTCTGGCTATGACGTCGAAATGGACAACACGCTTTCGATTATTGACTGCGACTTTACGCAGCTCACAGGGGACACGCTGACCATTCCGGAACGTCTGGACGGCTACCGCGTCAAGCATTTGAAAAATCAGCTTGTTGCCGGACAGAACTACAAAAAGCTGGTTTTGCCGGACTGCATCAGCTGGATCGGCTGGGAGTGCTTTAAGGACTGCACCAGTCTGGAGGAGGTTGAAATATACCGTTCTGAGGCGCGTCCGGATACGCAAGAGGACAGAAACCGTCATTCCCTGATCAGCTTCAACGGATATGCGTTTGTCGGCTGTTCCAGTCTGAGCAAGATCACGTTTTCCGACCGGACCGGTTCTTTTTCGAATGACGTATTCAAGGACTGTTCCTCTCTCACGACGATCGAGCTGCCTGCAAACCTTGAGGAAATTTCAAGTGAGATGTTCCTCGGATGTACGGCTTTGGAGGAGATCACGATCCCGGACAGTGTGAAAATCATCAGAGAAGATGCTTTTTCCGGCTGTACCGCGCTGACAGAGATTGATCTGCCTGCAAGTGTCAAGACGATCGAAGCGGGCGCATTTGCAGATTGTTCTTCTCTGCGGAAGATAACGATCCGCAGCAAGGGATGTATCATTAATGAAAAGAAATATGCGAGTGATAAGGATGCGATCTCTCAGCCGACCGTGATTTACGGCATGCGCAAATCCGGCGCGGAATATTACGCAAAACGGCACGGTCTGACTTTCGTTGCGCTGGATGATGAAGATCCGGATCCGGAGGAATATCTGACATTCAGCTATAATGAATGGGATGATAATTACAATGTCAGCGGCTATGTTGAGGACAAGATGCCGGCGATGATCGAGATTCCTGCGACGCATGCAGGCAAACCGGTTGTGCGTATCGGTCTGCAGGCATTCTACGGCTGCTCTACGCTTTGCTCTGTGGAGGTCAGCGAAGGCATCAAGGCAATCATGTCCAATGCGTTTGCATACAGCTCCGTGTATGAAATCAAGCTCCCGGATTCGGTGAACGATATTTACAGCGGTGCATTTTGTCAGTGCGGCAATCTCTGGCAGATCAATCTGCCGGAAGGGCCGACCTGTCTGTACGGCAATACGTTCGAGGGCTGCGTCAGCCTTGAGGAACTGACGGTTCCGCGATCTGTTGAGCGCATCAAGGAAAAGTGCTTCTATTACTGCCAAAAGCTCAAGCTGAAGGTTCTGAATCCGTACTGCTCGTTTGACGATGACGCTGAGGTCTGCAGGTACGTCAGCAGTATCACTGCGGACGAGGACTCCGGCGCACATGCCTATGCAGTCAAGTATGACAGAAAATTTATATCGACCGGCAAGGTCACGCCTGCGGTTTACCGCGCACAGTCTGTCGGTTATCTGTTCCGCATTGTTTCCATGATCCGTGCGGATATCCCCGGCTCGCTGCGCACCGATGCGAATGCATACCTTGAGCTGAAAATCGGCAGCAAGAACTATACAAAGCCGGTTGCAAACAGCATGCAGTATTACGATGGCTCGCAGTCAATCATCAATACCAGTGAACTGCACCGTTACTTTGAAATCCCGATTGATCCCGCGGACGCAATGAAGGAGGGCACGCTCCGCCTGTACCGCGGTGACGGTACTTTGGTGAAATCCGTGACCGTCAACGGCACCGATGTGACGCAGACCGGTTTGAAGAACAGAGTATACGATTATTTTGAAGCGGTTCTGGAGCAGCTTGATCCGGACGATTCCAATTACCGCAGAGCAAAGACGGCAATGGATTTCTGTGCGGCGACCGCGCTGTATTTTAACCCCAATGCCGGTTATACCGTCAGCGATGAGGTGAAGAATCTGGATCAGAGTGTATATTCCAAAATTACCCCGAAATTCAGCGGCACAAAGCCGGAGAATCTGGAACTTCAGTTCTCGACGGTGTTCGTGACGGATCCGTTCCTGCGTCTGTATGTCCGCTTCACGGATAACAGCTATGATTCGCATACCTACCAACGGGGCGCGAACCGGCAAAAGGACGCAGAGCTGCTTACGAACAGCAGAGGAGAGCGGTATATCAATTCCGAGGCTGACAACAGAGATGACCTGAATACGCAGTACAGCTTTACGATTGATTCGTACAAGATCAGCATTCCGCCGCTGTACTACGCAAAGCTCCTGGCAGCGACCGGCGATGCAAGAAAGGTTACGCTCGCCAATGCGATGTACCTTTATGCGAAAAGATAAGGAGGAAACGATGAAACAGACTTATGAAGAAGCACAGCTGACAGTCATTGCGTTTGCAGAGGAGGATGTTCTGACTGCAAGCCAGGAATACGAAGGCGAACGGTTCGACGTTGAATAACCGGGAGCCGGACGCAAAAGGAGAACCGGATGATGGCCAGCAGAATTTATCATACAGTCAGTATTCTGCTAGCGGCGGCAAGCCTGCTGACGGGCTGCACGGGCGGGAAAACCGCCGAACCGGAAACGCCGTCCGCACAGACGCAGACCACAGCCGCGCAGACTGCATCGCCGCAGGATGCTGCTGCGGATACCACGGCCGCTGCGGAACAGCAGTCTGCGGAACCGGATGATCCGCCGGAGGAGCGTGTGCCCGTACCGGAAGCGGATGGCATCACGGAACCGGAACAGCCGGAGCAGCCGGGACAGCCCGGAGAATCCGTGCAGCCGGAACAGCCGATGATAACCGGCCCGTGGATCGAATTTGACAGCTGAAACAAATGAGCGTCCCTGCATGGAATGATGCGGGGACGCTCATTTTCTGGCAGGAAACGCAGGCGGGTTGCTTTATGCGGGCTTGCACGGCTTTCAAAAATGTGATATAATTCATATTGTAAAGAAAAGACGATAAAATTTTTTCAAAAAAATGAAACCTTTTGGCGTTCCGGGGTGTATGTTAGGTGAAAGAGCTCTTTGCAACACAGCAGTTCCGGTATCACGGAGAGAGGACAATATGACAGATTTGCAATTTACAAAAGCCTATGAGCTGTACAGAAACAATGTCTATGCAGCAGCTTTCAGCTGTGTGCGGAATGCCGCAGATGCAGCGGATCTTCAGCAGGAGGCGTTCATGCGGCTGTATACCTGCGACAAGGAATTTGAAAGCGATGAACATATCAAAGCGTGGCTGCTGCGGGTCGTTGTCAACCTGAGCAGAAACCATGTCAGGGACAACCGCCGCATTGTTCTGACAGAACTGACGGAAACGATTCCTGCGCCGGACAGCACCGGGCGGCAGGATGTTCTCGAGGCCGTACTTGCTCTGCCTGAAAAATACCGCACGCCGATTCATCTGTTCTATTATGAAGAGTACGCCGTGCGGGAAATCGCAGAGATACTGGACATGACAGAAGGCGCAGTCAAAACCAGACTGCGCCGCGGCAGAAATCTGCTGGAAAAAACACTTGGGAAGGAAGGCTGATCATATGAGTATGCAAACAGACTATCGTGAACAGGTGAACCGCATGTGCGAACAGACAGAACTGCCCGACGGAAAGGAAATGTTAGAAATGGCAAAGACTTATGCAGCAGCAGGCGGCGCTCCGATGCCCCGCCGTAAAATCAGAATGCTCCGCAAGGGCATCGTCATTGCAGCAGCCTGCGCAACGGCCGCCGGTCTGACCGCGATCGGTGCAGGCGCAGCGGGATACGGCCCGCTTGCAGAGTGGTTCCGTGAAAAGTATCAGGACGATACCACAGCCGACCTGATTGATCAGGGCTATCTCTATGCGATCAACCAATCCTTTACAGACGGGATCTACCGTGCCGATCTGATCGCAGTATCCGGTGATCTGGAAAATCCGAAGCTGATCATCGACCTTTATATTGACGATCCGGAGATTGCAGCGGCAAACGAAACGGTGAATCTCGGCGTGTATACGCTCGGTGTATATCAGTATGAGAACGAGCTGGATCAATACGCATGGGCGGACGGTACCGGATACCGTGATCCCGAAATCCCGAATCTTTACCATGCAAGCGTACAGGGTGCGCCTGTCTGGATGTCACACGGCGAGGAATGCGTCATTGACATCACCGCGATTTACAGAAATGAACCGGACGGCACACCTGTCATCGACCGCACGCACATGGAAACGCGCCTGACAATCCCGGCAGGTGAGCTCGCTGATACGGATTGCCTGTATTATGGTGTAGAGGACAATATGGTGCTTCCTTACAACGGGGTTGACTATCTGCTGACATGTGCGCAGTTCAGCGCATACCAGACGGAAATCAGCTTCCGCCTGCACATGGACGAATTCATGGCGAACGCACCGGAAGATGCACAGGAAGATACAAACCTTTTCAAAGACACAGCGCTCAATGATGCACTGGTTCTGATCGTTGACGGAACCGCATACAGCTGTAATCCGGACTGCTGCTATATCTGGTGGGATACAGAGGAAGATGACGCGGCATACGGCTATGTGACAGCGCTGTTCCCGCAGATTGACTATGCATCTGCACAGAACGTCGCGCTTCTGGCCGGTGACGCCAGCCTGACGCTGAAAGGCGATCCTGACACCGCTGCTGCATATGACACAACGATCAGCAGCAATGATGAAACGGACAGTGCAGCGGAATCTGCTGAAAGCACAGAGGATCAGACCGGCGGCCATGCTTCCGATGCCATGACATACGCGTATCATACCCCGCTGTATTTCGTGAAAGAAGATCATGCCGTGCTGCATTTTGGGGATATTGATTATCAGCTTACCCATGTATTTTTCCTTGACACAGGCACAGAAATCGGCTTGTGCTACGATGCAGACAGCGATGAGGGCACGGTGATGCGTGACGCACTGACGCTGATCATTGACGGCGAAGCATACAGCTGCAATCCGGACACCTGTTATACAGCGTTCGAAACGGAGGAACAATCCGTGACCGGAAAACGCGGCTATGTGAATCTGATCTTCCCGGCATTCAGCTTTGATGCAGCCGGATCGGTGGTTCTTTCTGTCGGCGATGCGAGCTATACGCTGAAATAAACAGCATGGCAGAAGAAACCGTGCCGGTATCCGGTATCTGCACAGTATCCTGGCAGGAAGCAGCCGCCCGCGGGCGGCTGCTTTTTCTGTGCTATTGACATAGCAGTCCGTATGCGATATAATCATAACAGTACGGAACCGGAATCCGGAAACGGAACTGTGACTGAATTCTTTGAAAGAAGCAATGATTTCCGCGTGCCGCAGCATCTGTACTGCAAGCATGAAGCAGAAAAAACGATACGGAGGTTTGCTGTATGAATCCGGTAGAGCTGATTGAAAACGCACTGCACGGTAAGATCGTTTCCTGCAATGAGGGCGTGTTCCTTGTACATTTCGGCGCATGGACCGAAACAGAATACGGCATCGGCTATGCGGTGCAGTATCTTGAAACTGTGAATGACAGGATCATCTGCGGCCGAAAGGATGTCCGCTTCAAACTGTACCGCGAGCAGATTACGCGGGAAGATGCCATATATCTGGCGCGTGAGCTCGACAACCCGGCCGCATTTGAAAACTACATCAACATGGAGGGGCATCCGCGTCCAAGACGCAAACAGATTCCGCTGACGGAACCGCTCATCAGGCGGCTGACCGTCATGATTCATACGGAATGGAAAGGCTTTGAAATTGTCGGTCAGGGGCGAAATGCCCTCACTGCAATCAGTACATACGGAAACAAAGCGGATAGCTGGAGCCTGATGTCCGATCTGGGCGGGCTGCCGAGCATGGCGTTTCCGCCGATGGATATGCTGGATATTACAGCGGCGCAGGCAGAGCGTTTTTCTGCGCATCCGTCTGAAATGGTGCAGTATTTCAAAGCGCATGTCCGAAAGACGGGGAGATGATTCTGCATCAGGCCGAAGGTGCATCAGGGAGAAAACAGTTCTTTCATCAGGGGGATATTATGAAAAACAAACGCAGAGAGGTCAGCACGACCGAAACCTATACATACCCGAGGGAAGGCAGGCCGCTTGCCGTGATGTACGTCGTCCATGATATCGACAGCATTTTTGCTGCCGCACTGATTGCGAAGCACAGCGATGATTCCTTCCGCATCGTTTTCACCAACAGGCATGACCTGAATTATGACATCACCGGCGATCCGGGACTGCCTGCGCAGTGTGAAAAGGTTTTTATCATCGGCCCAGCTCTGAACGAATACAGCATTCTTTATCTGGAGCGCTTCTCCGCGGAAACTGTATACATCGGCAGTACGAACCGGCTTCGGGATTTTATGCCGGAATTGTATACGGAAAAAAAGGTATACCGCGGGAACTCAGTGTACATTCTTGAAAACGACTCTGTCACCAAACGCGTTGCAGCGCATGTTTCCTACTGCGATGACATCGTGCAGCGGATTTTTCAGTATGCGACCGGGTTCATCAAAGACGGCCTGTTTGATGCGATGGTATTTGAATACCTGAATTTCGGATACAGCTCGTCACAGCTTTTTGAGATGTTCTCCGACTATATCGACAAGCCGTTCGCACTCGGCGGGCAGTTCAGAGATGCATTTGAAACTGCGCTTGCCCGGAATCAGGAAATCCTCGCAAAGGCCGTCATTCATGAAATCGGCGGGATCAGAACAGCCTTTATCCGAGGCGGCTGTCCCTGCACGCTTGTGCTGAATCAGGCGCTGCGCACGCTTGACTGTGATGCCGCTGTGAATGTCTGCCTGCACAGGCAGCATTTCACCTTTCTCACTGCATCGCCCGAAATATGCGCTGAAATGTACGAAAAATACATATCACACTTCATATACAGCGGGGGAGGCACGTATTCATGCGGCGCCTGCTTCGGCGCTGACCTGACATTGGATGACGTTATTTCCGCATTTACCGCGCACAGAAACATCAGCGGATTCCGTCACGAGCGGCTTCTCAGCTACGATGTGTTCGATCCCCGTGACTATCAGTGGATGCCGTTTGAAGACTATGCCCTCTACCGGAACTTTAACTTCACGGTTTTTCTGGATACGTACTGCAACGCCGACTGCAAATTCTGCATCGAGCAGATCAAGACGGAGAACAACGGCCGGATCAACAAGACCGGAAATATTGAGGACAGGGAAACCTATCTGAAAAGACTGGATTTCATCGCCGGAAAGATCAGGCCGTATAATCCGAGTATTTCCGTCACCGGCGGAGAACCGTTGCTTTCTCCGTGGTTCCGGGAGGCAGCGGAGATTCTGGCAAAATACAGATTCCGCAAGATCGTCATTACGACCAACGGCACCAATATTGACAAATATGCAGATGATATCATCGCGGCAGGCATATCCCATGTGAATTTCTCGCGTCCGTCATATGACACGGACGTCTGTCAGAAGATCATGCGGTTCCGTGAACAACAGCCGTCCTTCGATATGTTCGTCAGGGCGATTGCAAAGCTCGAGGAACACGGCGTCCGCACACGCTTCAACTGCATCGTCAGCCGTGAGGGGATCGGCAGTCTGCCGGAGATGAAGAAATACCTGTCGTTTGTCCGTTCCGCCGGATGCAGACATGTTGTCTTCCGTGAGCTGATGTCATTCAACGAGCAGGAATCAAAGAACGCCGAGAAAACAGCCTATGCAGCAGAAAACCGTGTCCTGATGAACACGCTCTGGGCTGAAATGGACAGCGATCCGGAGTTCATTCCCTTTTCCAATATCAGAGGACATTATTATTACATCGAAATATACAAGTACCGTGATATGACAGTCGTATCGGAACGGGCAAACCTGAAATACCTTGAAAAATACAGGCGGGAGAACCTGCACTATATCTATGAAATGGTATTCCACCCGAACGGAAATCTCTGTGCCGGATGGAATGAAACGGAAGATATCCTGGACAGCTTTGCAGACTGGCAGGCTGCGGATAAGGAGTCAGAACATGAATGACCGTAAGATTGCGGGCGGAACGAGGCTGTATATCAATATCACAAATGCCTGCAACACCGACTGCCCGTTCTGCTGTATGTACAGCGGCACAGACAAAGGCAGGTTTATGGATTTTGACACATACAGAAGCATCCTCGATTCCTGCGCTGGAGAACTGGAAGTCCAGCTGGAAGGCGGCGAGCCCCTGATACACAGGGATTTCCTCCGGTTTGCTGCGTATGCGGTTAATACCGGAAGATGCAGAAAGCTCATCGTACTGACGAACGGCCTTGAGCTGGACAAATATATGGACAGACTGGCCGATCTGTCTGTCCGGAGCGGCGTACCGGCGGAGCTCAAAATCAGCGTGAATTACTGGCTTCTGCAAACGGATGAAAACCACCTGCGCAGGCTGAAAAAGTATATCCTCGCAGCGGAAACGGCCGGCAGCGTCAGCATCAGGCTGAATGTGAGAAAGCGGGCAGCCGGTGATGAGGACATCGAAGCGGCGCTGGAACAATACGGGCTGCTGCAATACAGCAATATCTACTATCTTCAGTCCTACGGGAAACTGAAAGGCTCACCGCTGTACGCGGGGCCTGTCATCGTGCAGAATATCAGCAGCTGGGGCTTATATGCGAGCGACGGCACCTTCTTCGGACAGGACCTTGTCGCAAGGAGCGAATATGAAAAATGATCACGCAGATAAGATAAAGGTCGGGGCCGCAAGAAAAATCGGATTCGACGAGCGGCTTCGTGAGAGCCGCAATCTCTATAAGCAGGGCGGCAGAAGCGATTATGATATCGGCAGATATGAGCTTCTTGATTACGAATTCAAAGACGGCGGCAAAAAACGCGTATACAAGAACCTGAATTTTTCGATCTTCATTGATGACCGCTGCAACGCCGACTGTAAATTCTGCGTTGCACAGCTCAGGTATCATCACAGAAATGAGCTGTATCAAAAAGACCGCATTGCCGATCCGGACAGCTATCTTGCAAGACTGGATGAGGTGCTGAGAATCGTCAGGCCGCTGGATCCATCGGTGTCGCTGACCGGAGGCGAACCGACGCTCAGCCCGCTTCTCACAGAGGTGCTCAAACTCGTGGATCACTACGGCTTCCGCAAAAGAACAATCACGACGAACGGCAGCGGACTTCTGCGCGTACAGGATAACGACACGATTCTGGGCAATCTGATCAGATACAGGTGGGATCATCTGAATATCAGCCGGGTCAGCCCCGATGACAGAATCAACAGAGCGATCATGCGTTTCAGCGAGGACAGTGCATACTGCGATATGGCCATGCTCCGGGAGATTCTTGCGATCTGCGGCAAAAGCAGCCTGAAGCACAGAATGAGCTGTCTGCTGCTGAAGGAATGTGTCCATGATGCAGCGGGGATCAAAAGCTATGCCGATATCCTCTCCGAAGTCGGTGCAGACAATTTCATATTCCGCGAGCTGATGGATTATGACAGGCTGGCAGTCAACACCGAAAAGACAGAGTATTGCAGAGAGAACAAGGTGAAGCTCTACGACATCTGGCAGCAGTTCCGGGATTACCCGGAGTTCGTGCCGTATCTGAATCTGCTCGGATACTATTACTACGTTGAAATCTATAAATACAGAAATATGACGGTTGCGAGCGAAACGGCGGATATGAATATACAGAACCTCGAAAAGGCTGCGCATCCGGATATCGTATATGAGATGATTTTCCACACAAGCGGTCATCTGACCGGCAGCTGGGTTGAAAAAGAAGAGATGCTCGACCGGTATCAGCCGTGAGCATTTCTGCACCGAAACAGCGGTATCTCCGATGGATTATGTTTCCGTCGGGGATACCTTTTTTGCGTAAGTTTTTATTTGAATGTGTGTTTCTCTCTTTGTATTCGACAGCATTTTCTCAGATGATGCGCAAAAAAACTGCACACCAAACAGTTGACAAAGTGCTTGGGGCATGCTCCCTTGACAAATCCGAACAGATGTGGTATAATAAGTCATACAAATCATACTATCCGCACAAGTAGTAAAAATCATATGGGAGGCATCATAGCATGAACAAAAAGGCGTCAAAGGGTAAATATGTCTGGACGGCAACTGTGGGCGAGAAAGGTCAGATCGTGATTCCCAAGCAGGCACGCGATATTTTCGGAATCAAACCGGGCGATTCGCTGATACTGCTCGGCGATGAAAAGCGCGGAATTGCAATCCCGCCGAAGGGGGCGTTTTTACATTTGCTGGAAAGCGCTTTCGGCGACGATGACAAGGACGGTGACAGCGAATGAAACGGATCGCTTTCTTCTGTATCCCTGCGCACGGCCACACCAACCCGATGATCGCAGTTGCGGCGGAACTGGTACGGCGCGGGAATCAAGTGCGGTTTTATTCGTTTGACGAATTCCGGGAGAAGATTGCGGCGAGCGGCGCGGAGTTCGTTTCATGCAGCAGCCTGATGCCGGCGCTTTCTGCGGCGGAAGAACAGGGGCTGAAAAAGGTGTCGGTCACCGAAATGTCGATGCAGGATATCCGCCTGACCGAATGCTTTAACGATTTTCTTGCGGAAGAATTCACGCGTTTCAGGCCGGACGTCGTTTACAGCGACTCTGCGTGCTTCTGGGGAAAGCTGAATGCATGGAAATACAATGTGCCGCTTGTCGTTTCGACCAGCACATTCGCGTTCAATCAGATGTCCTCGCAATATATGAAGCATACCCCCGCTGAAACGGCAGACCTGCTGTTCGGTCTGCCGAAGATCTCCAAAAGGCTGAAAGACCTGATTCCGCTCGGCTATAAATATAAAAGCGCGATGAGCCTTGTGGCGAGCGATAATGACACCGACTCTGTGGTGTATACCTCGAAGGGCTTTCAGCCGTTTTCAGGCATTTTTTCCGATCATTATCTGTTTATGGGGCCTTCTCTCATGACCGACCGGCTGCCGGACAAGGCAAAAAGCCGCCCGCTTGTGTATATCTCGATGGGAACCGTCATAAACGACCGCCCTGACTTCTATCGGAACTGCGTGGCGGCACTGAAAGATGCTGACGCGGATGTTATCATTTCCTGCGGAAAGACATTTGACATCGGATCGCTCGGGACACTGCCCGGCAATATCAGGATATATCCCTATGTTGACCAGCTCGATGTGCTGTCGAAAACGGACGTGTTTATTACGCACTGCGGCATGAACAGCGTATCTGAGAGCCTGTATATGGCGGCGCCGATGCTGCTTTATCCGCAGACCGGCGAGCAGCAGGCCGTTGCAAGACGCACGGCCGAAATCGGCGCAGGGGAATACCTGAAAGATGATTCGGCCGCGGGTATCAAAGCCGCCGTAAACCGTCTGCTCGGCAGCGATTCTTACGCAGCAGCTGCAAAAAAATGCTCCGACGAGTTCCGCGCCTGCTGCGGAACTGCCGGAGCTGCGGAATTCATTGAGAATGCGCCGCACAAATCAGATGCCCCCGATCCGCTGAAAGCGCTGAACAGGGAATGCGGCAGATATCAGCTTATCTACTGGCTGATTGCGGCGGTGCTGTTCATACTGGTATGGAAATTCGCGGGGCTGAGATATGTTTGGCTGATCGGCGTACCGTTCGGCGTGTTCAACGGCCCATTCAGCAAATGGGTCACCGGATATATTTACCGGAAGAAGTACGGCAATCAAAGGCAGGATGCGAATCGGAAAGACTGAATCTGCGGCTGCGGTGTATATTGCTGCCTGTGCGGCCGCGGCGAATTTGATGAATCGCCCATCATAATACAGACGAACCGCCGCCTGCAAATAACACAGGCGGCGGTTCCGCTCCATGCGGCAGCATGAAGATTATGCCGGTTGAACCGATGCGGCGACTGTCTGCGCCAGTTCCGGATCATCGCTCTGAATGAGCAGGAATCTGACCGGATCGGCAGCTGAATCCGGATAATATCTGATTGTCAGCCTGTATCTGCCGCCTTCTGAGCGACCCTGACGGATGATTGCGCTGAATGAATCCTTTTCAACGTAATACGAGCATTCTTCCACTTCAAGCGGCGTTTCCAGCGGATGATCTTCATCATGCGAAGTGTCCAGAATCGCCGGAATGAAAACAGCTTTCAGGATCGACAGCTTCGTAAATGCATAGGCTTCGGGCAGCGAAAACGGGTTGTAATCCGTACTGTCCGATTTTTCCAGCAGATAGAGCAGTTCATTGTTGTTTTCCGGGATCTTGTAGCCGATCAGTTTCATGCCCAGCCTTGTGAGCCATCCGCGTCCGGTGATCCACTTGTTGAGCAGATGCGGTTGTTCTTTGACCCATTCAAGATTCTCAGATGCGCTCTGTTCTTCGACCGCCACAATCAGAAGATCACATGTTGCAGTGTCCTTGCTGAGATATATGCTGATTCCTGCTGCGTCTGTTTCTGCTTCCAGGCAGCCGGGGGCAGCCAGCTTGATGCCCTGCATGGAATATTCCGTATAATCACCGTGGATTGCTGCATTGCTGTACGGATATGCTCCGGTCACGCGGTATTGCTCCGTCGCCGGAAAAACAAATAACCGGAGATAGAAATAACCGGCACCGATCAGCAGAAAATATATGACCGCAAGAACGGTCAATGTGATGATGATCGCTTTTTTCCGTTTGCGCATGTGTACTTCCCTTTCTTTACAGTATTTGCAGATGCCGCTGCGGCAGTTATGTTGCTTCTCCGGATCAGCAGCAATTTCGATACAAGCGCCTTTTTTCATTTTATTGTATCATATCCTATACGGAAAGTCAATACGGTTCAGACAGGATCGTTGCGGCTGTGAAACATGCTTTGCATGGCAGAAAAGCATGCACCCCCATTGTTCAGACCGGCAATCACCGGTTTGAATAACGGGGGTGCTTTTTACATATTTTTTCACTCAGGCGTCATGGCTGCTGTCAGGGATTATGGAGTACGCCTCGCATGACCTCATCGACGAGGTCTTCGTCCTCAATCAGCTTGAAAAAAACCTGCGGATTGAACACAATCGCCTTGTTGACATTCTTCTCCAGATAGACCAGATACAGATAATCGACTCTCGTCATGACCGCACGGATCTTCGCTTTTTCGGAGATTTGCGGACACTCCAGCGTGCTGCCGTCCGTGAACGAAAGTGCCTCCGGCAAATTCAAAATGGGGCTCCGCCCAAACCCGCCAAAGAGATGTATCCCTTAAGCAGGGTTTGGGGCAGCGCCCCATTTCAAATCCATCGGAGATACCTTAAATCATTTCCGGTATTTGTCCATGATGCCGCAGAAATCAAAAGTGGCAAAGTAATCTGCCGGGGTTTCTGCGCGGCGGATCAGCTTGACGCTGCCGTCCTCACACAGCAGCAGCTCTGCGGAGCGCAGCTTGCCGTTATAATTATATCCCATCGAAAAGCCGTGCGCACCGGTATCGTGAATGTAGATCAGGTCGCCGATTTCAACGGGCGGCAGCATCCGGTCAACCGCAAATTTGTCGTTGTTTTCGCAGAGTCCGCCTGTCACATCACATTGATAGGTACAGGGCTCATTTTCCTTGCCGAGCACCGTGATATGGTGATATGCGCCGTACATGGCCGGGCGCATCAGGTTGGCAGCGCAGGCATCGCAGCCGACGTATTCCTTGTAGATATGCTTCTTATGCAGCACGCGCGTGACCAGAGCACCGTAGGGCGCAAGCATGAATCTGCCCATTTCCGTGAAAATTGCCACGTCGCCGAGCCCTGCCGGAACCAGAATCTCCTCATAGACCTTGCGGACGCCCTCACCGATTGCAAGAATGTCATTCGGTGTCTGCTCCGGCTTGTATGCGATGCCGACACCGCCGGACAGATTGATGAAGCGGATATCCGCGCCGGTTTCCTTTTTGAGATCGGCAGCAAGCTGAAACATCTGCCGCGCAAGCGTCGGATAATATTCATTCGTAACCGTGTTTGACGCGAGAAATGCGTGAATGCCGAAATGCTTTGCGCCCTTCTGCATCAGCATCCGGAAGCCCTCAAACATCTGCTCGCGGGTGAAGCCGTATTTTGCATCCTGCGGCTTATCCATGACGAAGGTCGAGATTTTGAAATCGCCGCCTGCATTAAAGCGGCAGCAGATCGTTTCCGGGATGCCGGTCAGCCTGTCAAGATATTCAATATGCGTCAGGTCGTCAAGGTTGATGTATGCGCCGAGCTGATATGCGAGCTGATAATCCGCAGCGGGCGTGACATTCGACGAAAACATGATGTCGCTGCCGGAAAAGCCGCAGGCATCCGCCATTTGCAGCTCCGTCAGCGAGGAGCAGTCCACGCCGCAGCCCTCCTCCTGCAAGATTTTCAGAATAAACGGATTCGGCGTTGCCTTGACGGCAAAATATTCGCGGAAGCCCTTGTTCCATGCGAATGCCTGCTTTACGAGGCGCGCATTTTCACGGATGCCGCGCTCGTCGTAGATATGAAACGGCGTCGGATACTGCGCTGCAATTTCCTCTGCCTGCGTTTTTGTGATAAACGGTGTTTTCTTCATAACACTGATGCTCCTGTTCCTTACAAATGTGCGGCAGGCGAACGCCCGCCGAAGCGGTATGCAAACAAAACTGCCGCTGCCGGTTACAGTTCAGCCAGATATGCCGCGGCCTTTACAACTGTTTCCCGCGTACCGAACGATGAGAACCGCAGCCATCCCTGACCGGCCGTGCCGAAGCCGACACCCGGTGTTCCGGCAATGCCGAAGGTATGCAGCAGATAATCAAAATAATCCCACGAATCTGCGTGATCCGGTGTTTCCATCCAGACATACGGTGCATTCTCACCGCCGACAGAGTGGATCCCGGCCTTTGTCAGTGCCGCCTTGATGATGCGTGCATTCTCCATATAGTAGTCAATATCCGCATGAACGGCACAGAGGCCTTCCTCTGTGAACACCTTTGCAGCGGCGCGCTGGATGATATACGAGGTGCCGTTGTACTTCGTCGCCATGCGGCGGAACCACATGTCATGCAGGGAGGCTTCAAATTGCAGCGTGCGCGGCACGACCGTCCAGCCGCAGCGGACACCGGTGAAGCCGGCGGTTTTCGAGAGGGAATTGATCTCAATCGCGCAGGTTTCCGCACCCGCAATCTCAAAGATGCTGTGCGGCAGCTCCGGATCGCGGATATATGCTTCATACGCCGCGTCAAACAGAATCAGCGCACCGTTTTGCTTGGCGTATGCAATCCACTGTGCAAGCTGTTCCTTCGTATACACCGCGCCGGTCGGGTTGTTCGGGGAGCAGAGGTAGATAATGTCCGCACGGACGGACGGATCCGGCATCGGCAGGAATCCGTTTTCCTTTGTGCCGTCCGCAAAGATCACGCGGCGGCCGGACATGATGCTCGTGTCGTAATAGACCGGATACACCGGATTCGGCAGCAGCACGGTATTGTCTGCGCCGAACAGGTCGCAGAGATTGCCGAGGTCGCATTTTGCGCCGTCGCTGATGAACACATCCTCTGCATCAACTGCAATGCCGCGCTTGTGATAATACGCGGCGATTGCCTCACGCAGGAACGGCTCGCCCTGCTCGGCACCGTAGCCGTGGAAGGTTTCCGCATGGGACATATCCTCGGCAGCGGCCTTCATTTCATCTGTGATGATCTTTGCCAGCGGCCGCGTCACATCGCCGATGCTGAGCTTTAACAATTCGCGCTCCGGATTCTCCGCCTGAAACGCGCGGATGCGCTTGGCGACCTCTGAAAACAGATAATTCTGTTCCAGCTCTAATGCATGTTGATTGACTTTCATGGTATCATACCTCTTATACTTCAATTTCTCCGCTGAAAATCAGCACGGCCTCGCCGGTCATGATGACCGTATCCTCGGTATAGCGGATGACCAGATCACCGCCGTTCAGATGCACCGTGACGTCGGTATCCGGCTTGCAGAAGCCGTTTTTCACGGCCGCCGCGACGGTCGCGCAGGCACCTGTGCCGCAGGCCATTGTTTCGCCGGAGCCGCGTTCCCAGACGCGCATCCGCAGCGTGCGCTCGTCGATCACCTGCACAAATTCCGTGTTGACCTGCTCCGGGAATGCATTGTGATGCTCAAACTCCGGGCCGATTGCCGCAAGGTCGAGCAGCTCGGGATTATCCCCGAACACAACACAGTGCGGATTGCCCATCGACACGCAGGTGACCGTGTATTCTTTGCCGCTGACGGTCAGCGGCTTTGCGATCATTTCGGATTCGCCGTACTGCACCGGAATCCGTTTGGTATCGAAAATCGCCTTGCCCATATCAACGGATGCGCGTGTGACGACGCCGTTTTGTGTCGTGACGGTCACGGTCCGCAGGCCGCTTTTCGTTTCGATGACAATGTTCTTTTTCGGGCAGATGCCGTTGTCATAGAGATATTTTGCGACGCAGCGGATAGCGTTGCCGCACATATTGCCCTCGCTGCCGTCAAGATTGAACATCCGCATTCTTGCGTCTGCGCAGTCGGAGCTTTCGATCAGGACAAGGCCGTCACCGCCGATGCCGAAATGCCGGTCGGAGAGCTGGACGCTGAGCGATTCCGGCGCAGATATGCGCTTTTCCATGCAGTTGACATAGATATAATCATTGCCGCAGCCGTGCATTTTCACAAACGGAATGCGGCGCTTGGCTGTTCGCAGAGAATTCATATTCATCAGCTCCACATTGGAATCCCGATAGCCGGTGTGCAGGCAGTTTGCAACGGCCATTGCGGTATCGGTGCAGGTCAGGCAGGGGATGCCGAGCTCCACCGCCTTTTTCCGGATCTTTGCGCCGTCGCGTGCGGCCATGCGGGCATTCGCGTCCGTGGAAACAATGTAGCGGATGGTTCCGTTTTCCATGAGCGTGAATGTTTCGTTGTCGCCGGAGTGCAGCTTTTGCAGAACATGCACGCTGAGTCCTGCGCGGGACAGCGCCTCGGCCGTGCCGCCGGTCGCGTACAGTTTGAAATCAAGTCTTGCGAATTTTCGCGCAATTTCAACGATATCCGGTTTATCCGCATCGCAGACCGTCAGAAGAACACCGTTCTTTTTCTTTCCGTTTTCTTCCAGCCGGTAGCCCGCCGCGCGCAGTCCCTTATAGAGCGCTTCGGTCAGCGTTTTGCCGATGCCGATGACCTCGCCGGTCGATTTCATTTCGGGGCCCAGCTGCGATTCGCCGCCGATTTTCTGGAACGAGAAAACAGGCACCTTGACAGCGGTGAAGGGGGGCGTTTTGTAGTAGCCCGTGCCGTATTCCATTTCGCAGAGCCGCTCGCCCAGACAGACGCGCATCGCGCAGTCGCAGAGCGGCAGACCGGTCAGCTTGCTCATGAACGGGACGGTTCTCGATGCGCGCGGGTTGACCTCAATCACATAGAGCGACTGCCCTTTCACAATATATTGCAGATTGATGAGGCCGACCGCGTGCAGTCCGAGACAGATTTTCTTTGTATCTGTGAGGATTTTCTTACGCATATCATCATCAATATGCACCGGCGGACAAATTGCGATGGAATCGCCGGAATGCACGCCCGTGCGCTCGATATGCTCCATGATGCCGGGAATCAGAATGTCAGTGCCGTCACAGATTGCATCGACCTCGATTTCCGTGCCGCGGATATACTGGTCAATCAGGACGGGGTTGTCGATGCCGCCGTCAAGAATGTTCTGCATAAACGCAGATACGTCGCTTTCCTCGAATGCGATATTCATATTCTGACCGCCGAGCACATAGGACGGGCGCACCAGAACCGGAAGGCCGAGCGTTTTCACGGCTTCCGCGGCTTCGTCCAGCGTGTTGACCGTACACCCGCGCGGGCGCTCGATATGCAGCGATTCCAGCAGCGCGTCAAAGCGCTCTCTGTCCTCGGCAAGGTCGATGCTGTCCGCTGTCGCGCCGAGCAGGGGATAGCCTGCTTCTTCTATCGTGCGCGCAAGACGGATGGCCGTCTGTCCGCCAAAGGCCGTCACAACGCCGACAGGCTGTTCCAGCGCCAGAACCGAGAGCACATCCTCGGGTGTCAGCGGCTCAAAATACAGGCGGTCTGCGGTATCGAAATCCGTCGAAACGGTTTCGGGGTTGTTGTTGATCAGTACAACCTCATAGCCCGCCTGCTTCAGCACCTGCACGCAATGCACCGCGGAATAATCAAACTCAATGCCCTGCCCGATGCGGATCGGGCCGCTGCCGAGCACCACGACCGTTTTGTGCGGCTTTCCTGCAAGAAAGTGCGCAGCTTCGTTTGATTCCGGCATTGCGTCCGGCTGGTAAACACCGTAGAAATAGGGTGTTTCTGCTGCAAATTCACCGGCACAGGTATCGACCATGCGGTATACCGGACGGATTTGCTTTTCGGGCAGATCTTGATTTGAAATCGCTTTGATTGTCGCATCAGGATATCCGAAGCGCTTTGCCGCGCGGTATGTTTCCTCGGTCATCGGTTCGCTTTCGAGCTTGCATTCCATGCGGATCAGCTTTTCGATTTTGCTGAGGAACCATGCGTCAATCTTCGATAATGCGTGAATTACAGAAACTGTCATGCCACGGCGGAATGCCTCTGAAACAGCAAACAGACGGATATCGTCCGCGTGAATCAGATGCTCCCGCAGTGCTTCGTCCGATACGCCGCGCAGATCGCGGACGAGCAGCGCGCTGTGCTTGACCTCTGCGCCGCGCAGCGCTTTCAGCAGCGCCGATTCAAACGTATCGGAAATCGCCATGACCTCGCCGGTTGCCTTCATCTGCGTGCCGAGCCGGTGCGATGCGCCTGCAAATTTCTCAAACGGGAACTTCGGCATTTTTACCGCAACATAGTCCAGTGCAGGCTCGAATGCAGCGGTCGTTTTTCCGGTGACTTTATTTGCAATTTCATATAAACGGTAACCGACGGCAATCTTCGCGGCAACCTTTGCAATCGGATAGCCGGTCGCTTTCGATGCCAGCGCGGAGGAACGCGATACACGCGGATTGACTTCGATCACCGCGTATTCAAACGAATCCGGATTCAGGGCGAACTGACAGTTGCAGCCGCCCTCGATTTTCAGTACCTCCGCAATTTTCAGCGCGGCAGTACGCAGCATCTGATACTCTTTGTCCGAGAGCGTGACCGCCGGTGCAATGACAATCGAATCGCCGGTGTGAATGCCGACCGGATCGAAATTCTCCATCGAACAGACAGTGATTTTGTTGCCGTCTGCATCGCGGATAATCTCAAATTCGATCTCCTTCCAGCCGGCGATGCAGCGCTCCACAAGGATCTGATGAATCGGGGAAAGGCGCAGGCCATTCTCCGCAATATTGTCAAACTCTTCGGCCGTTTCTGCAATGCCGCCGCCCGTTCCGCCGAGCGTAAACGCCGGACGGATAATGACCGGGTAGCCGATTTCGGCCGCAATCTGCCGTGCAGTATCCATATCCTCCGCAATGCCGGAGGGAATGCACGGCTGACCGATGCTGTCCATCGTTTCCTTGAACAGCTTGCGGTCTTCCGCGCGCGCGATTGTTTCGGGATTCGCGCCGAGCAGCCGGATGCCCTGTGCTGCGAGGAATCCGCTTTCGGCAAGCTCCGCGCAGAGATTCAGTCCCGTCTGTCCGCCGAGCCCCGAGAGAATGCTGTCCGGTTTTTCTTTCAGGCAGATGCGTCTGATGACCTCCGGCTTCAGCGGTTCCATGTAGATTTTGTCCGCGATCTGGCTGTCCGTCATGATCGTTGCCGGGTTGGAATTGACCAGTACGACCTCGATGCCGTCCTCTTTCAGTGCGCGGCAGGCCTGGGTGCCGGAGTAGTCAAACTCTGCCGCTTGACCGATGACAATCGGGCCGGAGCCGATGACCAGAACCTTATGAATATCACGATTCAGCGGCATTTTTGCACCTCCATCATCTGTACGAACTCATCGAAAATGAACGCAGTATCCTGCGGACCTGCACATGCCTCCGGATGGAACTGAACCGACATCGCCGGAATGTTTTTATACCGCAGACCCTCGCAGGTGTTGTCGTTGAGGTTTACATAGAGTAAATCCGCTGCATCGCGGCAACGGGCATCGTTCGGATCATATTGCACCTGATAGCCGTGATTCTGTGTGGTGACAGCCATGCGTTTTGTGACCGTGTTCAGCACGGGCTGATTTGCGCCGCGGTGTCCGAATTTGAGCTTTGCTGTCGGAATGCCGTTTGCCAGTGCAAGCAGCTGATGCCCCAGACAAATTGCCATGATCGGGATGTTCAGTGTCATGATCTTCTGCAATTCCGCGATGATCTCCGGGTTGTCGGCGGGATCGCCTGCGCCGTTGGACAGCATGATGCCGTCCGGGTGCATTGCAGCAATTTCTTCACATGTTGTATATGCCGGAAGAACCGTTACGCGGCAGCCGCGTCTGACAAGCTCACGGGCAATATTTGCCTTTGCGCCGTAATCCAGCAGCGCAACGTGATATGCCGCATTTGCTTCCCCGAGCGTATATGCAGCTTCACAGGTTGTGCTCTTGACTGCATCTGTGACGTGATATGCGCGGATCTTCTCGATATCCGCATCCTCCGGCGCATCACAGATCATACCGTTCATCGTGCCGTGATCGCGCAGCACTCTTGTCAGGGTTCTGGTATCCACACCGGTCAGCGCCGGAATCCGATTCGCTGCAAGCCATTCCGCCAGCGTTCCTTCACAGCGGAAATTCGACGGCGCATCACAGATCTCAGAAGCAATATAAGCCGACAAAAACGGCTTCCGCGATTCAAAATCTGCCGGGATCACACCGTAATTTCCGATCAGCGGAAAGGTCTGTACGACAGCCTGTCCGAAGTAGCTCGGATCCGTCAGGGTTTCCAGATAGCCGTTCATGCCGGTTGCAAAGACGATTTCCGCAGTCACATTTTCCTGCGCACCGATCCGCATCCCGTGAAAAACCATGCCGTTTTCCAGTACCAGATGCCCCGGTTTCATATCCATACCGTTCATTTCCTCACTCCACTTGTTACAGGGCGAGCCGCACTGCGGAATGCAATGCGGCATCGCAAAAATCTTATAATTACACGCTGTAAAGCAGGTCTGCGTAAGTCGGGAAGGGCTGATACTGTTTCGCCATGAGCGGCTCCAGCAGGTCAGCAGCGGCACGCAGCTCGTTCATCGCCGGGATGATCGTGTCGCGGCAGTAATACGACGGATGCTCGTTGTCGTAGAGCCCGATCATGACGTTCTCAAGCGCTTCTGTCTTCGCTGCGATTTCGTCCGTCAGGGCGCTGACGCGGCTGAGCAGGTTGGTTTCCGCGGTGCCCTGTACACCGAGCGACTTCTTCTCCAGTGCGTATGTTGTCAGCGACTGGCCGTAGGCAAATGCCGCGGGGATGATCTGTGTCTTTGCCATGTCGATCATCGTGTTCGCTTCGATTGCAATCAGCTTGGTGTAGTTCTCCAGCAGAATGTCCTTGCGGGAAACGACCTCACTGTGGTTGTAAACACCGAATTTCTTGAACAGTGCAACATTCTTTTCCGTCGCAAATGCGTGCATTGCATCAGCTGTTGTGCGGAGATTGAGCAGTCCGCGGCGCTCAGCCTCTGCGACCCACTCCTCGGAATAGTTGTTGCCGTTGAAGATGATTCTGCCGTGTGTCTTCAGCGTATCTGCAAGAATCTGCTGCACTGCTGCGGCAATATCGTCAGCCTTTTCAAGCTGCTCTGCGAAGTTGCAGAGCGCCTCTGCGAAGATCGTGTTCAGAGCGATATTGGTATCTGCAATCGAGTTCTCCGAGCCGAGCATACGGAACTCGAACTTGTTGCCGGTGAATGCCATCGGAGAAGTGCGGTTGCGGTCGGAGGTATCCTTCTTGAAATCGGGGAGAACGTGAACGCCGGTTGTCAGCGTTTCGTGGTGCTTCTGTTCATCTCTGCCCTGTGCAGCCGCCTCGAGCTGGAGCTGGAGATCATCGCCGAGGTAAACGGAAACGATTGCAGGCGGCGCCTCATTCGCGCCCAGACGGTGATCGTTGCCCGCGGATGCAACCGACATTCTCAGCAGATCCTGATGCTCGTCCACAGCGGAAACAACTGCTGCAACCATCAGCAGGAACAGGCGCTTGCGCTCCGGCGTCTTGCCCGGTGCAAAGAGGTTGATGCCGGTATCGGTCGAGAGCGACCAGTTGTTGTGCTTGCCGCTGCCGTTGACGCCTGCGAACGGCTTCTCGTGGAGCAGGCACATCAGACCGTGCTTTTCCGCGACCTTCTTCATGATTTCCATGGTCAGCTGATTGTGGTCACAGGCGAGGTTCATTGTGGTGTAGACCGGTGCGAGCTCGTGCTGTGCCGGTGCGACCTCGTTATGCTCGGTCTTTGCATAAACGCCGAGCTTCCAGAGCTCCTCGTTCAGTTCCTTCATAAATGCCTGTACGCGCGGACGGATGACGCCGAAATAGTGGTCTTCCATTTCCTGTCCCTTCGGCGCCTTGGCACCGAACAGCGTCCGGCCGGTGAAGATGATGTCCTTGCGCTTCTTTGCCAGTTCACGGTCAATGAGGAAATATTCCTGCTCCGGACCGACGGTTCCGCTCACGCGCTGCACATCTTCAAAGCCCAGCAGATGCAGCACCTTGACAGCCTGATCGCTGACGGCCTCCATGGAACGGAGAAGCGGTGTTTTCTTATCGAGCGCCTCGCCGCTGTACGAATAAAATGCAGTCGGAATGCAGAGGCTGTTCTCCTTGATGAATGCGTAGGAGGTCGGGTCCCATGCGGTATAGCCTCTGGCCTCAAATGTTGCGCGCAGACCGCCCGACGGGAACGAGGATGCATCCGGCTCGCCCTTGATCAGCTCCTTGCCGGAGAACTCAAGGATTGCGCCGCCTTTGCCGTCCGGTGTGAGGAAGCTGTCGTGCTTCTCTGCGGTGATGCCGGTCATCGGCTGGAACCAGTGCGTGAAATGTGTCGCACCGTTTTCCACTGCCCATTCGCGCATGGCGCTTGCGACCACATCGGCAACGGTCGGGTCGATGTCCTTGCCGTTCGCAATGGTTTCATGCAGGGACTTGTAGACCGCCTTCGGCAGGCGCTCCTGCATCACGGCATCGTTAAAAACAAGGCTTCCGAATACATCAGTCGGTTTCATAATAAATACATCCTTTCTTCGGGCATAGCCCGTGGTTTCCGATAAACAAAAAAAACAGCAGCGGCAATTCGGGAATCTTCCCGAACAGCACCGTTGCTGTTTTCTGTGTTACATGATAGCACATTTTTCTTCTCTTGTCAATACTTTGACAGGAATTTCACAATGTTTGACGGATTGCCTATGAATCATCATCCGTTCTCGTATGTTTTTAGGATATTTTCCGCAGCAGTCCGTTTGGAGATCCGCTGATTCATCGCCTGCTGCTCAATATATTTGTGCGCATGCTCCTCGGTCATGCCGAGATACTGAATCAGTGCATATTTCGCGCGGTTGACGATGCGCAGGTCAATCAGCTTGATTTGCAGACGCTGGTTTTCCTGCGACATGATCTGCGTTCTCGCATACGCAGATGCAGCGTCATAGAGCACCTGATGAAATGTGGTATGCGGGAACGGTCTGCCGAGGACAAAAATGCCTGCCGGTTCCAGGGACTGCCGCATTTCCGGTTCCTGCTCATTTTTCACGACGGCAATCACCGACGATGGCGTATTTTCCGCGAGATCGCTTGCAAGCTCCGTGCCGCATTCATCCGAAAGCGGAATATTGATGAGAATGACCGCAGAGCGGCTGTCCATCATTTTTTGGCGCGCTTCCGTGCAGGAAACCGCACCGCCGGAAACGAAAAAGTCACCGTCGGGCAGATTCTCGCGCACATAGCGATGAAAATTCTCGTTCGAGGAAATGACGAAAACCTCTTTCTGCGCAAAGCGGGTCAGCATGAGCGATCACTCCGTATAGGCGTCAAAAAGATGCGCCGGCAGTGATGCCTTCATGAATGCGCTTTCCGCTGCAAGTGCCCGCGCAGCATTCAGATCACGCGGCAAAGCCGGATACTGACCGGCAGTTTCCGCAGGAAGATCCAGCAGATTCTGATTGCAGGGCGGCGGGGCTTGCATTCCTTGCAGAATGCCGTCCAGACCTGCACGCATTACGAGCGCAAATGCAAGATACGGGTTGCATGACGCGTCCGGCGAGCGCAGTTCCAGGCGCTGATGCGAAGCGTCTGCGGCCGGAATGCGGATCAGCTGCGAGCGGTTATTCGGCGACCAGGATACACGGTTCGGCGCTTTGTCCCTGCCGAGCCGCGCATAGGATTCCTCCAGCGGATTCAGCACGGCGGTCATCTCCGGCGCGTGCGTAAGCAGGCCTGCCATAAATGCATTCAGCACAGCATCATCGGGCACTGTGCCGTCAGAAATGCGCGCAAGCGAAATGTTGATATGGAAGCCGTTTCCGGCTTCGCCCGTAATCGGCTTCGGGGCAAACGACGCCCAGAGTCCGTTCCGTGCAGCGACCGTGCTGACGACCTGCTTGAACGTCACGACATTGTCTGCGGCGCTCAGCGCATTGCTGTACCGGAAATCAATCTCATTCTGTCCCGGCCCCTGCTCATGGTGCGAGCGCTCCGGCTGAATGCCCATTGTTTCCAGCGTCTGACAAATCTCTCTGCGGACGTTTTCGCCGCCGTCCGCCGGTGCGATGTCAAAATAACCTGCACGGTCAATCGGCGTATCGGTCGGGCTGCCGTTTTCATCGAGCTTGAACAGATAGAATTCGCACTCCGCGCCGATGTCGCAGCGCAGGTCATGCTCTGCCAGCAGCTGCTCGGTATCAGCTAAAAACCGGCGGCAGTCCGCAGAAAACGGCGTGCCGTCCGGATTGCGGATTTCGCAGAAAAAACGCGCCACGCCGCCTCTGGACGGACGCCACGGCAGCAGCATCATCGTTCTCGGATCGGGAAACAGAAACAGATCGGAGTGCGACGGATCGCGGAAACCCGCAATCGACGACGCATCGAACGCGATGCCCTGTTCAAAGGCACGTTCCAGCTCCGATGCCTGTACGGAAATATTTTTCTGCACGCCGAACACATCACAAAATGCAAAACGCACAAATTTAATATCGCTGCTTTCGATCAGCTCCGCGGCTTCACGCTGCGAAAGGTTCAACATGTAATCACATCCTTTTTCGGGCAGTGCCCGCATCCAAATGATTCCGGGGGACCGGCAGTGCGGATACGCCGGTTCTGATCAGACTGACAGAAAGCATCCCTCTCCGGCGCACACATCTCTATCATACCATATCCCGGCACCCGTTGTCAACCGTGAATTTTCCGTTCAAAGCGGTCCTTTGCCTCGTCATCCTCAATGGCAGTCGGATAATCGCCGGTAAAGCAGGCCGTGCAGATGCCGTCCGATTTTGCAAGCTGCGGCAGTGCATCCAGCGGCAGAAATCCGAGCGAGTCCGCGCCGATGATCTCCGCAATTTCTTCCACGGTATGGTGATTCGCAATCAGATTCACTTCGGAATCAATATCGGTGCCGTAATAGCACGGATGCAGAAACGGCGGTGCGGATACGCGGAAATGAATCTCCTTGGCACCGGCGTTCCGGAGCAGTGTAACGATCCTGCGGCTGGTTGTGCCGCGGACAATCGAATCGTCAATCAGCACAATGCGCTTGCCTGCGACCGTTTCACAGATCGGGCTCAGCTTCAGCTGTACGCCGCTGTCGCGCAGAGCCTGCGACGGTGCGATGAAGGTCCGTCCGATGTATTTGTTTTTGATCAGCCCGATGCCGTAAGGAATGCCGGATGCTTCTGCAAATCCGAGCGCGGCATCCAGCCCCGAATCCGGCACGCCGATCACAACATCCGCGTCCGCCGGATGGGCTTCCGCAAGCAATGCCCCCGCCTTTTTCCGCGCTGCATGAACGGAAACGCCGTCCAGAACCGAATCAGGGCGGGCAAAATAGATATACTCAAAAATGCAGGTGCGCTTCGGCGCGGTACTGGTGTATCTGCGGTCAGACTGTATGCCGCCGTCCTTCGACAGCACGATCATCTCACCGGGTTCAAGATCGCGCAGAAAAGACGCGCCGACTGCATTCAGCGCACAGCTCTCCGATGCGAGCACATATCCGCCGTCTGTCCGCTGCCCGATGCACAGCGGGCGGAATCCGTGCGGGTCGCGCACGGCAATCAGCTTCTGTGCGGACATGACAATCAGCGAAAATGCGCCCTCCAGCTGCGGCACAGCCAGCCGGACGGCATCCTCGATGGAATCGGTTTGCAGACGCGCCTGTGTGATCAGATAGGCAATGATTTCGGTGTCGCTGGTCGTGTGGAAAATCGCACCGCGCTGTTCCAGCACACTGCGCAGACGGCCTGCATTGCTCAGGTTTCCGTTATGCACCAGTGCCATTTTGCCCTTCTGGTGGTTGACCTCCATCGGCTGACAGTTCCGCCGCTGATTGCCGCCGGTCGTGCCGTACCGCGTGTGCCCGACTGCCATCGTCCCGCGCGGAAAGCCGGACAGCACCTGCGGCGTGAACACATGATCGACAAGCCCGAGATCCTTGTGCGTGGTGAACACGCCGTCGTCATTGACCGTGATGCCGGCGCCCTCCTGCCCGCGGTGCTGCAAGGCAAACAGTCCGCAGTAGGTGAGGTGCGCAAGGTTTTCCGGCTGCGGTGACATGATGCCGAATACGCCGCATTCCTCGTGTAACTGATCTGACGGCATGGCGTCAAAGCAATCGCCGGAACTGCGGTATCCGGTCACGGATGCAGGCACTGCCTGCCCGCATTCTTCATGCAGCTTATCACTGCGAAAATCATTCATATCATTCACCCATAGATGCCTTCACAAGGCCGACAAACAGCGGATGCGGCTTGTTCGGGCGGCTCTTGAATTCGGGGTGATACTGCACGCCGACATAGAACGGCAGATCTGTCAGCTCGACCGTTTCCACGAGATTGCCGTCCGGCGAGGTGCCGCTGATGCAAAGTCCGGCTTCCGTCAGCACATCGCGGAATGCGTTGTTGAACTCATAGCGGTGACGGTGGCGCTCCGCGATATGCGGCTGATGATAGCACTGCATCATCGTCGTATCCGGCGCAATGACGCAGGGGTAGCTGCCGAGCCGGAGCGTACCGCCCTTGTCGATGCTGTCCGACTGACCGTCCATGAAATCAATGACCTTATGCGGACAATCCGGCGCAAATTCGCCCGAATGTGCATCGGACAGTCCGGCCGCATTCCGTGCAAATTCGATCACGGCAATCTGCATGCCAAGACAGATGCCGAGATACGGCTTTTTATTCACCCGCGCATATTCCGCCGCTGCGATCATGCCCTCGATGCCGCGCTGTCCGAAGCCGCCCGGAATCAGGATACCGTCCTTATTTTTCAGCATATCTGCTGCATTTTCACGCGTGATCTGCTCGGAGTCGATCCAGTCGATCTGCACATCCGCACCGAGCTGATAGCCCGCATGATGCAGCGCCTCCGCAACCGACAAATACGCATCATGCAGCTGCACGTACTTGCCGACCAGTCCGATTGTGACCTTTCTGCGCGGCGACCGGATCCGCTGACAGAGCGCCTCCCATTCGGTGAGATCGGGCGGCAGCGTCTGCAAGTTCAGCTCGCGGCAGACGATGTCGGAAAGATGCGCTTTTTCGAGCATCAGCGGCGCTTCATAGAGATTCGGAAGCGTCAGGTTCTCGATCACGCAGTCCGGCTTGACATTGCAGAAATGCGCAATTTTCGTGAAGATGCTGCTGTCGGTGATCGGCTCGTCGGTGCGGAGCACGATGATATCCGGTGAGATGCCGAAGCCCTGCAATTCCTTGACGGAATGCTGCGTCGGCTTGGATTTGTGCTCGCCCGATGCTTTCAGATACGGCACGAGCGTCACATGAATATACAGCGTATTTTCGCGCCCGACCTCGTGACCCAGCTGCCGGATTGCCTCCAGGAACGGCTGGCTTTCGATGTCGCCGGTCGTACCGCCGATCTCCGTGATGACGACGTCTGCATTGCCCTTTTCACCGACGCTGTAAATAAAATGCTTGATCTCGTCGGTGATATGCGGGATGATCTGCACCGTGCGTCCGAGGTATTCGCCGTGGCGCTCCTTGAGCAGCACGTTGGCATAGACCTTGCCGGTCGTCAGATTGGAAAAGCGGTTCAGATCCTCGTCGATGAAGCGCTCATAATGCCCGAGGTCGAGATCCGTTTCCGCGCCGTCCTCAGTCACATAGACCTCGCCGTGCTGATAGGGGCTCATCGTTCCGGGATCGACATTGATATACGGATCCAGCTTCTGCGCCGCAACCTTCAGGCCGCGGCTTTTCAGCAGCCGTCCGAGCGATGCCGCCGTAATGCCCTTGCCGAGCCCCGACACCACACCGCCGGTCACGAAAATATACTTTGTCATCGCACGTCCTCCGCTCAGTTCGCTACATACATCTGCTTATAGGGGTTGCCGCTGTCCGGCGTCACGAGTGTGAATTCCGCGTTCAGGATTTCGTCGGGATTGCCGCCGAAATGCGCGCAGTATTCCTCGACATAGCTGCGGATTTCTTCAAGCTCCTCCGCAGAGGCAATCCGGTGATGCACCTGATGCGGGAAGTGGATGCCCTCGCATTCCGAACGCAGGAACAGCTTGCCGCCGTGCATACCGGTACACGGGAAATTGCTGACAATCGGGCGCTCACCGCCGGAAAGTCCCAGCACAATGATAATGCCGCCCGCCTGATATTCCCCGAGGAAGCTGCCGGTTCTGCCGCCGATCACCATGACCGGCACCTTGTCCTGATACGCCTTCATGTGGATGCCTGCGCGGTAGCCCGCATTGCCCTGCACAAAAATCTTGCCGCCGCGCATTGCATAGCCTGCCGCATCCCCGATATTGCCGTGGACGATAATCTTGCCCTCGTTCATCGTGTCGCCGACTGCGTCCTGCGCATTGCCGAAGGTTTCGATCACGGTTCCGTTCAGATACGCGCCGAGCGCATTGCCTGCAATGCCGTTGATCTTCACATGCTTTCCGCTTGTTCCCGCCGCGAGAAAGCGCTGCCCGATGCAGCCCGTCAGCGTGATGTCGCTGTCCGCGGTCTGCCGCATCTGCTCGTTGACCTCAGAAAAGCCCATGGCCGATACATTCAGTTCCATTCAGACCGCTCCTTTCAATACTTTGTCACGGTATGCGTTGCCCATCGCCGCAAGCTGCGGCTCGATTTTCAGCCGCGCAAAATCCACCGACGAAAGCGGCGTCTGATTGCGGATCAGCGCAGTATAAATGCCGGTCCGGTGCATGTGTCCGAGCAGCATGAAACCGGTCAGCTTATCGTCCTTTACAAAGAGCCGTCTGATATGGTTTTCGTCCGTTTCTTCGTACATTTCGCAGCCCTCCGGCTGAGAGCCCGCTGTATGGCAGTGGAAGCCGAAGAAGCCGATGGAGTTCATCGGAATCGCGTTGTCGAAGGCAGCCTCGCCGCCCGCCATATTGACGCCCGCAGTATGTCCCTGCATGTATGCGTTCGGCATCAGAGCCATGACCTTCACCGTGTCCGAGGAAATATCGTGATACTCGGTGCAGTCACCCGCCGCATAAATATCCGCAAGGCTGGTTCTGCAAGCATCATCGACGACAATGCCGCGGTTGACGTTTCCGCCTGCATTTTTGACGATTGCGGTATTGGCGCGCACGCCGACTGCCAGCACCAGCACATCAAAATCAACCTCGGTGCCGTTCTGCATGACCGCGTGACTGCCGCAGAATTCCTTTGCGCTGGTGCCGAGGATGAAATCAATGCCGTTCTTTTCGAGATGCTTCTGCATCATCGCAGCGCATTTGTCATCCAGAATCGACGAGAGCACACGCGGCGCAAGGTCGCAGACCGTGATGGACTTCACACGGCTGTGCAGACCCTCCGCACATTTCAGACCGATCAAACCGGCGCCGATGATCAGGACTCTGCTCTCCGGCGTGACCGCCTGTTCCAGTGCAAGCGTATCGTCAATCGTCATGAAGCTGAACTTGTTATCCACCGTATCGAGCCCTTGCATCGGCGGTACAAACGGAGAAGAGCCCGTGCAGCAGCAGAGCGCGTCATATGCGATGCTGTCGCCGTTGTCGAGAACGATCTGTTTTGTATCTGCGTTGATTTCAGTCGCTGTGCGGCCGTACAGCACTTCTGCGCCGTGATCCGCGTAGAACGATTCTGCACGGTAATGCATGCGCTGCAGGTCCGTTTTCTGTTCCAGATAATAGGAGATCAGCGGACGGCAGTAGACCGGATGCTGTTCTGCGGAAATGACCGTGATGCTGCCTTCGGGATCGACCGAACGGATGCCCTCGATACATCCCGCTGCCGCAACGCCGTTTCCGATGATTACATATTTCTTCATTCCGCTTCACCTCTGTCTTCATACACAATCGCGCCGTTCGGACAGCCCTTGACACAGGCGGGCGCGCCGCAGTTGTTCTTCATGCACAGCTCGCATTTCTGCGCGACGCCGCTGCCGTCCTCAATGACCGCGCCGTAAGGACAGACCAGCACGCAGGTCAGACATCCGACGCACTTGCTGTGGTCAATTTCGATGACGCCGTCCTTTTTGGAGAGCGCACCCGCGATGCAGCTTTTCACGCAGATCGGATCCTTGCAGTGACGGCAGGAAACCGCGTAGGTGATGCCGTTTTCGTCCTGCTCGACCTGAATGCGCGGATAGATTGTTTTGCCGCGCAGCGCCTTGACCATATCCGTCATGCCGGAATTGGCAAATGCGCAGTTGTATTCGCACAAATGGCACCCGAGGCACCATTCCTCTTTCACATAGATTCGTTTCATACTTTACACCCCGCCTTACTCGCCCGCATGAGAGATACCGAGGATCTCAAGCTCTTTTTCAGTCAGACCGACACCGCGCAGCATCAGGCGGTTTCCGCGCAGCGCTTCAATCGAATTGATGCCCATGCCGCCCATCAGCTCCTTGATTTCATGCCGCCATGCGTCCATCAGATTGATCAGCCGCTGCGAACCGATATCCGGATTCAGGCGCTTGACAAGATCGGGGCGCTGCGTTGCGATGCCCCAGTTGCACTTGCCGGTATGGCAGCTCCGGCAGAGGTGACATCCCATTGCAAGACATGCCGCCGTTGCGATGTAGCACGCATCCGCACCGAGTGCAATCGCCTTGACCACATCCGCCGCCGAGCGCACCGAGCCGCCGCAGATGATCGAAACATTGTTGCGGATGCCCTCATCGCGCAGCCGCTTATCGACCGCCGCAAGCGCCAGCTCAATCGGAATGCCGACGTTGTCGCGGATTCTGGTCGGCGCCGCACCGGTACCGCCGCGGAAGCCGTCGATTGCGATAATATCCGCACCGGAACGCGCAATGCCGCTTGCAATCGCCGCAATATTATGCACCGCCGCGACCTTGACGATGACCGGCAGACGGTATTCCGTTGCCTCTTTCAGTGAGTACACAAGCTGCCGCAGATCCTCAATCGAATAAATATCGTGATGCGGGGCAGGGGAGATGGCATCGCTGCCCTCGGGAATCATGCGCGTCTTGGAAACGTCGCCGACCGCCTTGGTACCCGGCAGATGTCCGCCGATACCCGGCTTTGCGCCCTGTCCCATCTTGATTTCGATTGCCGCACCGGCTTCGAGGTAATCCTTATGCACGCCGAAGCGTCCGGACGCGACCTGCACAATCGTATTCTTTCCGTACTGGTAGAAATCCTCGTGCAGACCGCCCTCGCCGGTGTTGTAGTAGATGCCGAGCGCAGTTGCCGCTCTTGCGAGCGATGCATGTGCATTGTAGCTGATGGAGCCGTAGCTCATGGCCGAGAACATGACCGGCATGCTGAGCGAAAGCTGCGGCGCGAGCTTGGTATCCAGAGAGCCGTCCGCATTCCGTGTGATGTGATCCGGCTTCTTGCCGAGGAACACGCGCGTTTCCATCGGCTCACGCAGCGGATCAATCGGCGGGTTTGTCACCTGAGAGGCGTTAATCAGAATCTTGTCCCAGTAGACAGGCAGCGGATTCGGATTGCCCATCGACGAGAGCAGCACGCCGCCGGTTTCCGCCTGGCGGTAGATTTCCTTGATCGTCTGATCGGAGTAGTTTGCGTTTTCGCGCAGACGGCAGTCACTCTTGACGATTTTCAGCGCCCTGGTCGGACACAGCGTCACACAGCGCTGGCAGTTCACGCATTTCGATTCATCGGAGAGCATGACCTTGCCGTCCTCGTCAAACCAATGCACTTCATTGGCGCACTGCCGTTCGCAGACGCGGCAGCGGATACACCGGCTGTCATTGCGCACAACCTCAAATTCCGGATAGAAATTCAAAATGCTCCCTCCTTTACCCGAACAATGACCGGCTCGCCGCCGGCAGGCGACCAGATATTCCGGATATCAGGCGCCATCACGCGGATTGCCGCTTCTTCACTTGCAATATAGACCATATCGTCCTGCTCGCCGACTACCATGGAGCGCAGCTTCAGGCGGTCGTTCAGTGCCATCAGGCCGCCGTCGAATCCGAGGATGATCGAGAACGGGCCGGTGACCAGCAGGCTCGGAAAGACCGTCCGCAGATAGGTGTACTTCTCCTTATCCGCTTCGGGTTTGCCCTCAATCGTGGACCAGAACGGCGCCGCGATGACCGCAGCCATTTCGTCAAGCGTCAGGCCCTGACGTCTGAGCAGATAGTCTGCGATATAGGTGATGACCTCGGTATCGGTCTGCAAGGTACATTTGTAGCCGTACATTTCAATGAAGCGGCGGTTTGCGTCATAGGACGAGATTTCGCCGTTGTGGACAATCGAATAATCGAGCATGCAGAACGGATGCGCACCGCCCCACCAGCCGGGCGTGTTGGTCGGGTATCTGCCGTGTGCCGTCCAGCTGTAAGCCTCGTATTCCTCTAAGCGGTAGTACCGGCCGACGTCCTCCGGGAAGCCGACCGCCTTGAACGCGCCCATATTCTTGCCGCAGGAGAACACATAGCTGCCCGTCGGATCCGCATTGATCTGGTTGACCACGCGCACGACCAGCTCCTTTTCGTCGATCTGCAAATGGCGCAGCACGGACTGCATCGGGCTGACGAACACGCGCCGGATGATCGGCTCATCGGTGATCTGCGGAATTTTGCGCACCTTGATATGCTCGTCCTGCACAATCTCAAAGTACTCTTTCAGCAGCGTCATACATTCGGCCTGTGCGCTCTTGTTATTGAAAAAGATGTGCAGCGCATAGAATTCCTTGTATTCCGGATAGATGCCGTAGGCTGCGAAGCCGCCGCCCAGACCGTTTGAGCGGTCGTGCATCGGCACCATGCTTTTGATGATGCTTTCGCCGTTCATGCGTCTGCCGTCGCGCGAGATCATCGCAGAAACCGCACAGCCGGACGGAATGCGGACCTGACCTTCCAATGGGATCATCTGAATTCCTCCTTACATAAGAAAAGGCGTCCATCTGAGGGCACTTGACCTGTGAACCTCAAATGAACGCCTTTGTTCATATCATTGCCGCTATTATAGCACATTGTGAAATCTTTGTCAATATCCGGCGGACAGTTTTCCGCATCCGGCGCACGATTTCGGAACAGCAACCAGAATATTCTGTGCCCTGCGAAAAGAAAATTGTCGTTTTTTTACAATGCGTCAGACAGCAAAACCATATAAAATCCCGCGGTTTCCGGTTATATTACCGACCTCTTCCGCAGGATGCCTTGCACAGATCCGGACTTTATGCTATGATGAACGTGATGCAGGGTTCTCCATAACCTTTGCCATCATCCTTACAAAGCAATGCTGCGCGGCGGGCTGTTGAGGCTGCCGCGCAGTATTGTTTCCGGAGCATATCTTCACAGCAAAGTACAGACTTATCCCGTAAAAAAACAGACAACTATCCGCAGAATGATTGACTTTGTAAACGGATTGTGCTAGAATGAGGCCAAGGAAAGCAAAGGGGCTGTTCCGCTGGAAAAAAAGGCGGATCAGCCCTGTTTTTTTGAACTTATGAAAGGAGGGTTTCAGATGAAGCTGCATATTCTGGTTGCGGATTCCGGCGAGCATGCCGCAAAGAATCTGAACAGCCTCTTTTCTGTGCTGGAGGATACCGATTTTGCGATCAGCAAGTATACAGCAAGCCTCAATGAAGCGGTCGGGCTGGTACTGAGCCGGCAGTATGATATTCTCCTGTGCATCAACCGTGCGCCGGAATACATCGCAGCCAAGCTGCTGCGCCTGACCGGCGGCAACGAGCGGCGGATTCCTGCCATTATCATCAGTGAGCAGGACGATTCCCAGCGGATGCGCGAATGCTTTCTGCTCGGCGCGATTGATTTTCTTTCTGAGCCGATTCCGCCCGAGGATCTGATTTCCGCGCTGATGCGGGCAGCATCCATGATCCATGAGCAGCTCATTGAATCGGAATACCGCACTGCTGCGGAGCAGGCGCTGGCCGCCCTGCCGCAGTCGGAGGATTTACAGCCGATTCTGGAAAAGCTCAGTGCATTCCTGCAAAAAATGGAGCATCAGACCGCGACGGTCGAGCTGGCCGCGGATTACTTCGGCTTCAACCGCGACTATTTCGGCAGATATTTCAAGAGCAAGTTCTGTATGACGTTCGGCGATTTCTACAAGCGCTTCCAGATCGGCTATGCAAGGCGTCTGCTGGAAACGGGGCAGTTCAAGGTGCTGGAGGTCAGCCGTCTGCTCGGCTTCTCCACGCCCGATTATTTCACGCGCGTGTTCAGAAAGTACACGGGCTGCGTGCCCTCTGTCGTCAAGAAGCAGACGGACGGACGGCCTCCTCAACAGCCTCCAGAAGCGTAAAGGGCGCGACCGGCATCAGCAGCAGCGTGATCCCGCAGTGCCGTGCCCGGTCAAGATACATCGCGTAGCAGTCGGGATTAAGCAGCAGAATGATGCTGCCGCCGCGGCGGGAAAGCTGGTGCATCAGCGCGGAAATATTCGATTTTGCGTAGATAATCAGCACTGCATCCGGCAGCAGATCCGGGACTGCGGATAAATCGGACAGTTTGATGTCTGAAAAGCCGTCCTGATACAGAATGTCTTTGAGGCGCGTTCCGACGGCTGCGGATTCTGACAGAATTTGAATCGGTTTCATGTAAAGTTCCCCTTGCGGATTGTTCAGAATAACAGTTCAATTATACGGAAATCGCTGCCGCATCACAAGGGCAAATCCGGCGGTGCGCGGATAAATGCCGGCGAATGTCGGATATTTACAGGGGGATGTTCGTTGACTTTCGCGCAGAAAATACGATATGATTATTATGCAAGTTTATCGGCTTCTGCCGGTGAAATAAAAAATCAGGAGGATGTATTATGTCTTATATTGATGAGATCATCCAGCAGGTGATCGAAAAAAATCCGGATGAACCGGAGTTCCATCAGGCTGTCAGAGAGGTGCTCGATTCCATCCGTGTCATCGTCGATGCAAACGAGGCGCAGTTCCGCCGCGACGCACTTCTGGAGCGCCTTGTGAATCCTGAGCGTCAGATCAAGTTCCGCGTGCCGTGGATTGACGATCAGGGCAATGCCCATGTCAACACTGGCTACCGCGTGCAGTTCAATTCCGCAATCGGCCCGTACAAGGGCGGCCTCAGACTGCATCCGTCCGTCAATATCGGCATTATCAAGTTCCTCGGATTTGAGCAGATCTTCAAGAATTCGCTGACCGGTCTGCCGATCGGCGGCGGCAAGGGCGGCTCCGACTTCGATCCGAAGGGCAAGTCCGACCGCGAGATCATGAGCTTCTGCCAGAGCTTCATGTCCGAGCTCTGCAAGTACATCGGCGCAGATACCGACGTACCGGCAGGTGACATCGGCACCGGCGCCCGCGAGATCGGTTATATGTTCGGCCAGTACAAGAAGCTGCGCGGCCTCTTTGAGGGCGTGCTGACCGGCAAGGGCCTCTCCTACGGCGGCTCTCTGGCCAGAACCGAGGCGACCGGTTACGGCCTGCTCTACATCACCGACGCACTGCTCCGCGATCATAATATTGATATCAAGGGCAAGACCGTTGCAGTTTCCGGCGCGGGCAATGTTGCAATCTATGCCATCGAAAAGGCACAGCAGCTCGGCGCAAAGGTCGTGACCTGCTCCGATTCGACCGGCTGGATCTATGATCCGGACGGCATCGACGTCGCACTGCTCAAGGAGATCAAGGAAGTCCGCCGTGAGCGCCTGACCGCTTACAAGAATGCAAAGCTGACCGCTGAGTATCACGAGGGACGCGGTGTGTGGCAGATCAAGTGCGACATCGCACTGCCGTGCGCAACGCAGAACGAGCTGACGCTTGACGATGCAAAGCTGCTGAAGGAAAACGGCTGCATCGCAGTCTGCGAGGGCGCGAACATGCCGACCACCGAGGATGCAACGAAGTTCCTCCAGGAGAACGGCATCCTGTTCATCCCGGGCAAGGCATCCAACTGCGGCGGCGTCGCAACCTCCGCACTGGAAATGTCCCAGAACAGCGAGCGCCTGAGCTGGAGCTTCGAGGAGGTTGACTCCAAGCTCAAGGGCATCATGGAGAATGTCTATGCGAACATCAGCGCAGCCGCGAAGAAGTACGGCATGGAGGGTAACTATGTCGCAGGCGCGAACATTGCCGGCTTTGAAAAGGTGCTCGACGCGATGAACGCACAGGGTATCGTGTAAGCGGGCGTTGCTTCATCCGATTTGCGAAAGCATCAGAAGAAAACGCGCTCTGTGAATACCGAGGAGGGTATCAGATGGAAAAAGTGAATATGGACTGCATTCCGTTCACGGGTTTTCCGATGAAGCAGCCGGATATGCAGATCGAAACCCCGGCGCCGAACCCGTTTCAGCCTGTCGCGGAGGAAAGTGATTTTTCCCGCGATACGCAGACCTGGGATTGATACATAAATTCAAGGATACGCCCTTTCAAAGAGGAGAGGGCGTATCTCTTGCTGTTTTCTGATATTGTTATCTGAGAGGAGAATGAGATGAAATCTGTACTCGTCTGTCGGGAAACCGATCCGCGTGAAACAAGAGTCGCGCTGATCCCCGACGATATCAAAAAGCTCACCGCTATGGGCTTTTCGTTCAAGGTCGTCCGCGGCGCAGGAACGAAAAGCGGCTTTTCCGATGCGGCCTATGAAAAAGCCGGTGCCGTGCTGATCGATAAGGAGGAGCAGGGCTACGATTCCGAAATCGTTCTGCGCATTCTGAAGCCGGCCGGTGCAGACGGGCTGAAACCGGATACGCTGCACCTCAGTTATCTGGATCCGTTCAACGAAAAAGCGCTGCTGAAAGAATTTGCGCAGAAGGGGATTCAGGCGGTGTCGCTGGAAATGATCCCGCGCACCACGCTTGCACAGAAAATGGATGTGCAGTCCTCGCAGACCTCGCTGGCCGGTTATGTTGCAGTCGTCAACGCGGCGGCGCGCCTTCCGAAGATCCTGCCGATGATGGTGACGCCGTCCGGTACGATCAATCCGGCGCGTGTGTTTATCATCGGCGTCGGCGTTGCGGGCTTGCAGGCGATTGCGACCGCAAAGCGTCTGGGCGCAAGAGTGGATGCGTTTGATACCCGTCCGGTCGTGGAGGAGCAGGTCAAATCGCTCGGCGCGAGCTTTGTCAAGATCGACCTCGGCGAAATGGGACAGACCGATCAGGGCTATGCGAAGGAACTGACGCCGGAGCAGATCAAAAAGCAGCAGGAAGCACAGGCCAAGGTCTGCGAGCGCTCCAACATCGTAATCACCACGGCAAAGGTGTTCGGCAGAAAAGCGCCGCGCCTCATCGGCAAGGACGTCATTGACCGGATGCAGCCGGGTTCGATTATCGTCGATATGGCTGTTTCGACCGGCGGCAATGTCGAGGGCTCGAAGCTGTTTGAGGAGGTCGTCACGGACAACGGTGTCATCATCATGTCCGGCGATTTCCTGGAGCGTCAGGTGCCGTTTGATGCATCGAAGATGCTTTCGGGCAACTTCACTGCATTTCTCACGCATTTCTATGATAAGGAAGCAAAGGAATTCAAGGTCAATCTCGAGGATGAGATCATGCGCGGCTGTCTGCTGACAAAGGGCGGAAAGATCATCCACGACCGGTTCAAGGAGGCATAATATGCACGAAATCATGCTGCTTATTTTTGTTTTTGTCATCGCCGGTTTTCTCGGCGTTGAGCTGATCTCGAAGGTTCCCTCGCAGCTGCACACCCCGCTGATGTCCGGTACGAACGCAATCTCCGGCATCACGGTCGTCGGCGCAATGTCCGCAACGGCGGTTGCCGTGCTGGCACCGAGCAGCACGCTCGGAATGATTTTCGGCGTGATTGCGATTGTACTGGCGGCAATCAATGTGGTCGGCGGCTATCTCGTCACGGACAGAATGCTCGGGATGTTCAAGAAGAAGGGGGACAATAAAAAGTGAGAGATGTTTTGATTACCGTCCTCTACATGGTGTCGGCGGTGCTGTTTATCCGCGGCATCAAGCTGCTCGGCAAGGCGGATACCGCAAGAAAGGGCAACGGACTTTCCGCTGTCGGTATGCTGATTGCGGTTGTCACGGTGCTGTTTGAAAAGCAGGTTATGTCTGCGGGTCTCACAAGCTATCTGATGATTGCGGTGGCTGTGGCCGTCGGCAGCATCATCGGCGCAGTCTGGGCGAAAAAGGTCGAAATGACCGGAATGCCGCAGCTCGTTGCACTGTTCAACGGCTTCGGCGGCCTTTCCTCGCTGCTGGTTGCACTGGCACAGTATGCAAATTACCGTACCGTCGGCGCAGATGCGCAGCCGTTTGAGGGCATTACCATGGGTCTGACCGTTGCAATCGGTGCGATTGCGTTTACCGGTTCCGTGGTCGCCTGGGGCAAGCTCTCCGGCAAAATGTTCAAGAAATCCGTGGCGATTCCGGCGAAGAATGCGCTGAATGCCGTTCTGGCCGTCGTCGGTCTTGCAGGCGCCTGCCTGTATGCGTTCAGCGGCAGCAATGCACAGCTTGGACTGATCGGCATTATCGCTGTCACGGCTGCATTCCTGATTCTCGGCTTTACCATGGTCGTTTCCATCGGCGGCGGCGATATGCCTGTCATCATCTCCCTGCTGAATGCATTTTCCGGTCTGGCCGCAGCATTTGCCGGTCTGGCACTGAACAATTCCGTGCTGGTCGTTTCGGGATGTCTGGTCGGTACGTCCGGTCTGATTCTGACGCTGATCATGTGCAAGGCGATGAACCGCACGCTGTATTCGCTGCTGTTCGGCAGCTTTGGCGCAAAGAAGGCAAAAGGCGGCGAAGGCAGCGGCAAGGAGCCGAAGTCGATGTCCGTCGAGGATGCCTACCTGATTCTGGAAGCGGCTTCTTCTGTTGTATTCATTCCCGGCTACGGCATGGCGGTTGCACAGGCGCAGCACGCCGTCAAGGAGCTGTGCGATAAGCTCGAAGAAAACGGCGCAGAGGTCAGCTTTGCGATTCATCCGGTTGCGGGCCGTATGCCCGGCCACATGAACGTGCTGCTGGCTGAGGCCAATGTGCCGTATGAGCAGCTGAAAACGGCGGATGAAATGAATCCGCAGATGGCAAATACCGACGTCGCAATCGTCATCGGCGCAAACGACGTTGTCAATCCGGCAGCGCAGAACGATGAGTCCTCGCCGCTTTACGGCATGCCGATCATCAATGCCTATGAGGCACGCACGGTATTCGTCTTAAAGCGCGGCAAGGGCACGGGCTTCTCCGGCGTCGAAAATCCGCTGTTTACGAATGATAACACCGTCATGATCTACGGCGATGCGAAGCAGACGGTTTCCTCGCTGGTCAGTGAATTTGACGACAAATGACCAAATTTGTCTGAACAGAGCAGAAAGTTTTATGCTGCATTCCGAAATGCAGAAAAGGGCTTGACAAATCTTTCACAATGTGCTATACTATCATCAGAACAGCAAAGGGGCTGCGGAGAAGAAAAAATCTCTGCAGCCTTTTTTGATGTTTCAAAGCGCTTTGTAAAATTTGAACGGGACGCACAATGGGGTGCATGATCGTGAATTGTCAGATCATGCACCCCCTTTTTCGTTCTGAAGTAAGGGAGAGATATTTATGCAAAATGATATTTTGCAGGCTGTTGACAGCGAAGTGTTTGCGATCTGGTTTCTGATCGGCGCAGCGCTCGTGTTCTTCATGCAGGCGGGCTTCGCAATGGTTGAAACGGGCTTTACCCGTGCAAAGAATGCCGCCAACATCATTATGAAAAACCTCATGGATTTCTGTATCGGCACCCCGATGTTCGTGCTGATTGGCTTTGGACTTTTTCTCGGCGAGGATGTCTGCGGATTGATCGGTAAGCCCGGCTTTGATGTGTTTACCGCTTATGAGAGCTTTGACTGGTCCAATTTCATCTTCAACCTGGTGTTCTGCGCAACGGCTGCGACGATCGTGTCCGGCGCAATGGCAGAGCGCACCAAGTTCCTTTCCTACTGCGTATACTCCGCCGTCATCAGCGCGCTGGTTTATCCGATTGAGGCACACTGGATCTGGGGCGGCGGCTGGCTCGCACAGATGGGATTCCATGATTTTGCAGGTTCCTGCGCGATTCACATGGTCGGCGGTATCGCCGCACTGGTCGGCGCAAAGATCCTCGGACCGCGTATCGGCAAGTTCAGCAAGAAGTCTGACGGCAGCGTGCAGCCGAACGCAATCCCCGGCCACAACCTGACGCTCGGCGCACTCGGATGCTTCATCCTCTGGTTCGGCTGGTACGGCTTCAACGGTGCGGCATGTACAAGCACCGGTCAGCTCGCATCCGTCTTTGTTACCACGACGATTGCCCCGGCAGTTGCAACTGTCACATGTATGATCTTCACCTGGATCAAGTACGGCAAGCCTGATGTTTCGATGTGTCTGAACGCATCGCTGGCAGGTCTGGTCGGCATCACGGCAGGCTGTGACGTCATGGACGTCGCTGGCTCCGGCATCGTCGGTATCGTTTCCGGTCTGCTCGTCTGCTTCGGCGTGTGGCTCCTCGACTATGTGCTGCATATCGACGATCCGGTCGGTGCGGTTGCAGTTCACATGATGAACGGTATCTGGGGTACGCTGGCAGTCGGCCTGTTCGCAACGACCTCTGTTCCCGGCAATGATACCTATAACGGCCTGTTCTACGGCGGCGGCCTCTCGCTGCTCGGCAAACAGTTCACCGGCTTTGCAGCGGTCGCTGCATGGGCGGCAATCACGATGACGATCGTGTTCCTCGTTATCAAGCACACCCTCGGCCTGCGCGCTTCCGAGCAGGAGGAAATCCTCGGCATGGACGCAACGGAGCACGGTCTGGTCAGCTCCTATGCAGACTTTATGCCTGCGATGAGCGAGAGCTCGATTGCCGGCTATCTCAAGGATGACGCAAAGAGCGTAAAGCCGGCTGAGAAGGTTCCGGTTGCGGAAGCTGTCCCGGTTGAGAACAATATCCCGAACGATGTCAAGACGCCGAAGATGACCAAGATTGCGGTCGTGTTCAATCAGGAGAAGCTGCACCACTTCATTCACGCGATGGAACGCATCGGTATTACGGGCGTGACTGTCACGAATGTCATGGGCTGCGGCATCCAGAAGTCCAACAACTACTATCGCGGCGCGAAGATGAGTACCACGCTGCATCCGAAGGTCAAGGCAGAGATTGTTGTCTGCAAGGTGCCGGTTGAAACGGTCATCAAGACCACACGCGAGGTTTTGTATACCGGTCAGTTCGGTGACGGCAAGATCTTCACGTATCCGGTCGAGCAGGTCGTCAAGGTGCGTACCGGTTCTGTGAACTACGACGCACTCCAGAGCGAGGAGCTGCCGGAAACAAACTAAGACATATCCTTATCTAATTTCCTTACAAAGCGGCAGGGGCACGGTCAGATGACCGTGCCCTTGTCGTGTACAGCAGATAAAGTGAAGCAGGAACGGTCATTCGGATTCAGCAGGATACTGACCGGCTTGCTTTCGATGATTGTCAGCGGGCACTGCCCGCTTACATCAGCGTTTGCTCGTTGATGATCAGATGAAATTCGAGGTTCAGGAATTTCGCGGCCTTCCGGCAGAGCAGCATGCGCTCCATGAAAATCTCAAAGTATTCGCCGATTTCGCCGTACCGTGTGTCGATCATCAGCTTCAGCTTGATCGCGGTGTGTTCATGGTTGATTTTGAGCTGCGATGACGTTACGGAGTAATTCACACGGTCGTGAATATCGAAATTCTCCACCGTATCCTGCACGCGGTTTCTGCGGACGTCCGATTTGTCCGCGAGAATCAGCGCAGCCGCAATGTCGCTGACCGGCACGCCGCTGCCCTCGTCGTGGTTGCCGATTGCGCGGATCACCGGCGCAATATCCTCCGCCGGGAATCCCATTTTGTCCAGCAGATAAAAGGTCATCAGTGCGCCGGACTGGCTGTGGTCAACGCGGTTTACGACGTTGCCGAGATCGTGCATCCAGGCTGCGATCAGCGCAAGATCGACGGTGTGATCGTCCTTGCCGAGCGTTTCCAGAATATAGCCCGTGCGCTCAGCGACGACGCCGATATGCGCAAAGCTGTGCTCTGTATAGCCCATTGCGTGCATGGATTTGTTCTGCTCGTCGATATATACGCGGATATCGTGATTATTCCGGACCTTATGATATAAAGGGAACCTGCTTGTGTTTTCTGAAAATTCCGAGCTCATGGCATTGGCTCCTTTCGCGGTATTCTGCGGGATCGTATGGCTCTATTATACCGTATTTCCGGTGTTCTGTCAATGACCGGGCGCCTGTTTCCGCTGCGAAGGAAGCGGCACAGCCCAGTCTGAGGCTGTGCCGCTTGTCCCGGATTCCGGAGAAGCCGGTGCTGATATTACTGCGCAGTTTCCGCCTCGAACCGTGTCAGCAGTGCCCGCAGATCCTCCGGCAGCCGCTTTCTGCCCTCTGCGGCAATGTCCTCCGGCACGCCGTAGAACGCCTCCGCAATGCTGCCGGTGATACAGGCAATCGTGTCTGTATCGCCGCCGAGCGAAACTGCGTTGCGCACCGCGTCCTCAAAGTCCGTGCTTTCGAGAAACGCTGCGAACACCAGCGGCATGGTGACCTGACAGGTTTCGTTGTGGCGGTTCTTTGCCCGGAGCTCCGCGCAGGTATGCGAAAGGTCATATCCGAACGTCTGCTCGGTGTATGCCCTGATCTCCGCCATGCTGCTGCCGGTTCGCGCCAGCACGATTGCCGCAGCGGTCGCCTCAGCGCCCTTGATGCCCTCGGGGTGATTGTGCGAAACCTCTGCCGTCAGTGCCGCAAGATGCCGCGCCTGCGCAAGGTCATCGGTGATCCAGCCGGCCGCCGATGCGCGCATGGCAGAGCCGTTTCCGTAGCTGCCGTAGGGCTTGGGATTTTCCGTGTACAGCAGCCAGCGGATAAACATGCCGCCGTAACCCGCGTCCGGATAGCGCCTGCCCCACTTCTGCATGGAGCGGATGAGCGCCGCCTTGATTTCCTCGTCAGACTGCCCGCGGGACGCCAGCAGCGCCTCCGCAACCGCAGCCGTCATCACGGAATCGTCCGTGAAAACGCTGCTCTGACTGAACAGCGGGAAGTTTTTGGTCTTGCTGCCCCGGTCAAACTCAAAGGGCGCGCCGATCATATCTCCTAACATTGCTCCGATCATATCGGATCCCTCCTTTTCTTTGATGATTCCATTATACCACAAAATAATCAAAAGTGGTCGTTTGCGAAGCGACAAATATTTAGATGCATGACAAAGACACCGGCGCGGATTCCGTGCAGGCATTCGGTATGTTTCGTCAATCATATGAAATTGTCAAGGTGCCGGAGCGTATCCTGTCCCCTGGCGTTCCCGTCATCGAACCGCCTTCATGCGCCGTCCGGTTTCCGCCTTTCTCGCCGCTGCGGTCAGGTTCCGGATGCTCCCGGATACCCGAGCCCGCGCGTATCGCTCTCTGTAAACCGTGCAGAAAACAGAAAAAGTTGCACGTTTGCGTACAACTTTCTGACAAAAGATTTTGTTTTAACATCCATATGCGCAAAAAACTGCACACCGCATGTAAAAAGGTATCTCCGATGGATCAGAATTGAGAGCTCCGCCCTCAAACTCCCGCTTAAGGGACATTGTCCCTTAAGAATCCCATTGTGCTTGAAAACAATGTATTTTCTTTCCTATATTGAGGGGTTCCAAAGGGATTTATGAAAGGGGACGCCCTCTATCGCAGGGCGTCCCCTCTTGCCGCTCTGCGGCAATTCACCCCTTGCGGAGCTCTTGAACGTAAAAGAGTTTCGCTCACTGCGGTGAGCACAGGGGCGCTGCCCCATTATAAATCCATCGGAGATACCGCTTTATCCGCGGCGCTTTCGGCTGCACAGCAGTACGGCAAGAGCCGGTACGGCAATCAGCAGAAGCCCGGTCTGATCTCCGGCTGCCGGTGCCGCAGCTTTTCCGGCGGCTGCGGTTGTCTGAGCGGCGGTCGTCGTAGTTGTTGTCACTGCGGGGGCAGCCGCTGTTGTGACCGGCGCTTCATACGGATGTCTGGCTGGAAATTCCGCGTGCCGGACGAGAACGCCGGATACATTGTACAGATCGTAGCGGAAGCTGCCGCCGTCCCGCTGAATGAACGCGAAGTTTTTGCTCGCGCAGCCGATCACCGACGAGAGATACCCCGCATGCGCATAGGTGAAATGGATCGGGAGCATTTCATAGCTGCGGTCGTCATAATACTGCGGGCTCTTGATCGTATCGCCCTCCGTCAGGAACATTTCCGGTTCTCCGCGGGAGTGGTCGTGCCCGAACAGATACAGAATATCCATGCCGTACTGCTCTGCGTACCGGTTGATTGTTTTCACAAGCTCGCTGGAAAGCTCAACATTGTACATGTTTTCCCCGAGCCATTCATAATACTGTGTGGTCTTGTCCGGTTCCCAGCCGACCACATTGAGCCCTGCATGTGCGGAGATCACGATGAGCTCGCCGTGATACTCTGCGGCTGCCGATTTCAGGAAGCTGTCAATGTCACGGATCACATTCTGATAGGTATAGCGGATTTTTCCGTCCGGATACTGAATCACGGCGCCGTAATTGATGCCGTATGTGAGAATGCTCTTTGCGGCGCGGCTGCTCTTACCGTTCTGCGAAACCGCTGCCGATTCGCCGTCAAAGATGATGCCGCCCTTTGCGGGAAGATCCGCTGCGGCACCGAGGCTTGCAGCAGCCGACATGATTGCGGCCGCCTCGGAGGAATCGTGATTTCCGGCGACAAAGACCGTATCCAGTCCGCCGAGGTTCGGGGTCAGCTGCGGAAAATAGCGGCTCAGCTCGCGGTTCTTTTCCATGGTCGGACCGTTGACGAGGTCACCGGTGCAGATGATCAGTGACGGAACGTATCCGCCGGTTTTCTGCATCACCGTGCCGATTGCCTCACGGATGAGCCCGTATTCCTCGTGAACGTCAGAGAATGTCAGGATGGAATCCGGCACTACGCCCTTGGCGATGATAAACGCCGCTTCGGCAGACTGCTCCCGGTAGTGTACGCCGTCGCGGTCATGCGCCTCGACGATGCAGCTGACACGGTGAATGCCTGTCGGCAGACCGGTCAGGATGTCGGCTGTATAGACCGGTTCTGTGCAGGGCTGTTCCTTGTCGTCCGTGAACCAGCGGATGCTGTCCGCGGTGACGTCCCCCAGCCCGACCGAAAAGACCGGCGCTGCATAGCCGCTGCCCTCGATGACATAGGACTCCGCGGCGGGCTGCCGGGTGATGCAGCGCTCCAGCGTATTGCTGCGTGAATACAGAATGACATCTGCGGCCAGAGCCTTGTCTGCTGTCAGAGAAAAGGGCTCCGCGCTGCCGCTGCCGGCGTCATATTTCAGGTAGGATACGGTGCCGCTGTTATGCAGACAGAGCGCCGCATCATCGTGCGACCATGTGTAATCGCCGGTTTCCGTGCCGGTGTATGAGGTGAGAAGCGTATTCCCGCTGCCGGCAAGCGCAAACCGTCCCGTTGCGAGCGTTTCGATCCGCCGTGCATCGCTGGCGGTCATGCTGATACGGGAATAGTACCAGATATACTGCGTGAGGTCGCCGTCCGTGGCCGCAAGGATCTGCTCCTCGCCCGCGGCATTCTGTACGGCGAGGAGATATTCGCCGTCGTCTGCAAAGTGCTTGACACGGTACCATTTCTCCCCGCGCAGTGTCAGGACGCCGTTTTCCGCCGCCGGAACCGGAAGCGCCGTGAACGACGGTGCGGCTGCGGATGCCGCCGTGAATGTCAGGCATACGGTGCAGAGAAGAATGAATGTGAGCAGAAATGCCGCTGTTTTTGCATGTTTCATTGTGATACTCCTTTGAATCTGCCGGGAATCAGCGGACGGCAGACCGTTTTTTTTATCTGCGATGCCTCTTTGGATACTATTATTATAACACAGGCGCGGCGAAGTTTCAAGTCAAATAAAAGCATTCTTTTGCGTTTCTGCTCAATAGATGTGCAATATTATTATGAGATGCAGTCAGAAGAACTATTGATATCAGTGTTACTGATATCAATCGGGATTTAACAGGAAAACCCCTCCGCCCCTTTGGGGCACCTCCCCTTTCAGGGGGAGGCTTGTGCGTGTTTCTTGGGGTACTGGAGAATTCTCCGCTTGGCTCCCCTGAAAGGGGGAGCTGTCAGCGAAGCTGACTGAGGGGTTAAATTCTGATTGATTGCAGTACGACTGTGGAAACAGACAGACTCTGTTTTTTTACACGCCGCCGGAACGCTTTAGATCAATGGAGGCGGGCATTGCCCGCAAATTCTGATTTATCGCAGTGAACGAATAAGAATACTTTGCCCCGAAGCGCTTTTGATACGCTTCGGGGCAAATCTTTTGTACGGGTACGTGCTTATACTCCCAGCAGTGCCTGTCCGTATTGAAACAGCACGGCATTGATCTCAAAGATATCATAAATCCCGTTCTGCACGCAGTAGGTGATGATGAGATCAAATTTATCGCTTGGGGAGAACGTGATGCCTGCACAGGCCAGCAGACCGAGCATCTCCGGCAGGCTGAGCTTCAATGCAACCGCAAATGCAACTGCGGTTTTCTTGGTCGGCTTGTAATCCTTTTTGCAGCGGATGCGCGAAAAAACCTTGCGGTCGATGTTCGCCTTCTTGTAGACGGTCACGTCGTCCATGCCGCTTGCGTCGATCAGTTTGAACAGCCGCTGCTGAAAGGTATCGCCCGTGTCGCTGAGAATCTGATCAAGCGGCTTGTTCCGCATATGAAATGAAGTCTGCGGCGCGGCGCTGCTGTCCGCATACTGCTGTGCGGCACGGCGTCTGCGGTGTTCCGCCATTTTCTCCCGGGTGGATGCGTATTCCGTCTGCTCCAGCGCGCTGACCTGATGCTCGTCAAGGTATGCGTCAATCGAGCCGACCAGCTTTTCCGAGAGCGCGAATGCCTCTCTGCCGAACACCACGAGAATCACCTGCATGTCATGCGTCAGCAGGAATTTGCCGATCTCCGAGAGCGCAATGTTCAGCGCTTCGTCCTTCGGAAAGCCGTAGACACCTGTTGCAATCAGCGGAAAGGCGATGCTCTCTGCCTTGAGCTCCGCGGCGAGCGCAAGTGTGTTTTCATAGCAGGCACGAAGAATATCCTTTTCTCCGTGCAGCCCGTCCAGCCATGCGGGGCCGACGGTATGGATAATGTACTTTGCGGACAGAGCGAACGCGGGCGTGGATACGGCCTGACCGGGTTCTATCTCCCCGATCTTTTTGCGTGCTTCCAGCAGACGGTCTGCACCTGCCGCAGCGTAAACAGCGCCGTCCGTGCCGCTGCCGTATTCCGGCTTCGGGTTCGCCGTGTTGACGATCACATCGGCGCTGACTCTGGTAATATCATTGCGGATGATCTGAAACGGCATAGCACACCTCTGCTTACAGATAATTCTTCGTGCGGCGCATGTCGGTTTCCAGCTCCGGATAATCGGCGCGGAGCCGCTCCAGCAGCGACGGAATCAGCGACTTGTCTTTCATGACCGCCTGCACCTCGTCATTTGTAATGCCGATCAGCTGGAGAAAGGCCAGCTCGCCGTAAATTGTCTGACGCGTCGGGATTTCGGTGTCGTTGACGACGAGCAGCGCCGTGATTTTGCTGTCCGGATCCCCGAGGTTGAGCGACTGCGGCGTCTGGGAGGTTGCAATGTACTGTCCCGGTTCAAACCAGCGCTCGCTCTGAAACGTGTAGCGTGCCAGATTGCCCAGCATGTTCATGGCCCAGATGCAGTCATTCGGCGCGGTGTTTTTCAGCTTGATCGTCATTTCGTAGCCCCATTTGCTGAAATCGTGTCCGAACTGCGATTCGTCCGCATAGAGCTCGCTCATGCCGAACGTGACCACATGGGCATAACCCTTGTCGGACTGGTAGGCGGAATATCCGTCCAGATACTCCGGGCCGCCGAACATCGCTCTGCTGGTGATGACCGTTCCGAAATGCGCCGGTTCGCGGTCGCCGTAGACCGCCCGGAACGCCGCATCGATCTCGTCCCAGCCGGGCGCCCATTCCTGATCCTTCGCTTTTTCTCTGAATTCCTCAATCGTCATGACTGCACTTCCTTTCTGTTGCTCCGGCAAAGATTCTTTTGCTGCACGGTTTCCATTGCAGCGGTTATTCTTATTATACACCACGGGGCGCGGAATGTAAAGAGGGAAAACGGGGGCGGGGTATACTATAATATATAGTACAAAACGCGGCTTACCGGCTACCTCTGCCGGGATTTCACAGGAAAGCCGCTGAATCCATGAAAACCGGAAATCATTATACGGGAAAAGTAACGAAAACGAAATTTGAATATTGGGTGTTTTTTACAAATCCGGATGTTCATTTTTGTTAGGTGTTGACAAACGAAATTCGATGTGCTATAATGTAGAGAAGCGGAGTAGCGCCTGTACCCCCGAGCACTGCCGAAGGCCGCCGGAATGCGGCCGGGAGCCGCCTGAAAACGGCTTTCCGCAACAGAGATCGAATCACAAGCTGCTGTCATCGAAGCCGAACAGAATCGGGATATGAAAAGAGAAGACGGCGGCTTGCTTTGGCTGTCCGGGAAACGGCACGCGAATCAAATTGAATGCGGGTGAAGGAAACATGAAAGAAATCAAACCTTTTGAGAGCAAGATCTGGCTTTCGTCGCCGACCATGCACGGCGATGAGCAAAAATGGGTGAATGACGCCTTTGAGAAGAACTGGATCACAACAGCCGGTGAGAATATCAATGAGGTGGAGCGAATGGTCGCGGAATACGCGGGTGTGCAGTATGCAGTTGCACTGTCCTGCGGCACCGCAGCGCTGCACCTTGCTGTGAAGCTCGCCGGTGAACGTCTGTATGGGCTGCCGAAGACCGATCAGGGCGCCCTTCAGGGGAAAAAAGTATTCTGCTCCGACATGACCTTCGATGCAACGGTGAACCCGGTTGCTTACGAGGGCGGCGAAGCAGTTTTCATTGATACGGAACCGGATACATGGAACATGTGCCCCAAGGCGCTGGAAAAGGCCTTTGAAATGTTCCCGGAGGTGCGGCTGGTCGTGGTCGCGCACCTTTACGGCGCACCGGGTAAGATCGACGAGATCCGCGCTGTCTGCGAAAAGCACGGCGCGCTGATCGTGGAGGACGCTGCGGAATCCTTCGGCGCAACCTATCACGGCAAGCAGACCGGCGGCTTCGGCGACTATGCTGCGATCAGCTTCAACGGCAACAAGATCATCACCGGATCGTCCGGCGGCATGTTCCTGACCAATTCGCTCGCAGATGCCGACAAGGCGCGCAAGTGGTCCACGCAGTCCCGCGAGGCGGCGCCGTGGTACCAGCACGAGGAGGTCGGCTATAACTACCGCATGAGCAACATCATCGCAGGCATTGTGCGCGGCCAGATGCCGCATCTGGAGGAGCATATCGCCCAGAAAAAGGCAATCTACGAGCGCTACAAAAAGGGCTTTGAAGGTCTGCCTGTCACAATGAATCCGTTTGATGCGGAAAAGAGCGAGCCGAATTACTGGCTTTCCTGCCTTCTGATTGACCGCGAGGCGATGTGTAAACAGGTGCGCAGCGACAATCAGGCACTGTATGTCCACGAGCCGGGCAAGACCTGCCCGACCGAAATCCTTGAAACGCTGCTGAAATACAATGCAGAGGGCAGACCAATCTGGAAGCCGATGCATATGCAGCCGATCTACCGCATGAATGCATTTGTCACAGCCAACGGCAACGGCAGAGGCCAGTCCAATGCCTATATCGCACGCGGCGGCATCACGGATGTCGGTGCAGATATTTTCGAGCGCGGACTCTGCCTGCCGAGCGATAACAAGATGACGCCTGAGCAGCAGGATATCATTATTGAAATCATCAGAAGCTGCTTTGCATAATCGGGGTGATGCAAGTGAAAAAGATCATGATGCTGATCGGCGGGATTGCCGCAATCGCGGCCTGTGCGGGCGTCGCTGCCTATCTCGGGGAGCGCGCGGAGGAAAAGCACGCCGAAGAACGCAGACTGCCCCATAAACCGCACGGAATCTATGAGCGCTGCTTCAAGCGGCCGCTGGACTGCTTTCTTGCCACCGGCGCACTGGTTGCCCTGTCACCGGTGCTGCTGACGCTGACCGTCGTCGGCGCCGCTGCCATGGGCGGCAATCCGTTCTTTACGCAGGAGCGCCCCGGCAAGGACGAAAAGATCTTCAAGCTGCTCAAGTTCCGCACGATGAATAACAAAAAGGATGCCGACGGCAATCTGCTGCCGGATGAGCAAAGACTGACCGCATACGGCAAGTGGCTCCGCGCCACCAGCCTGGATGAGCTCCCCGAGCTGATCAATATTGCAAAGGGCGATATGGCGATCATCGGGCCGCGCCCCTTGCTGGTCAAGTATCTGCCGTATTACCGGGACGAGGAACGCGCCCGCCATGCCGTCCGCCCGGGTCTGACCGGTCTGGCGCAGGTCAACGGCCGGAACAATCTTCTGTGGGACGACAGACTGCACATGGACGTGGAGTATGTCAATCATCTGACCTTCGGGGAGGATCTTTCCATTTTGTTCAAGACCGTGTATAAGGTCATCAAGCGCGCAGATGTCGCGGAAAAACGTATTACGCCGCTGGACGAGGCACGTCAGCAGGAGGGAAAATGATATGATTTTTAGCCCGGAGATTACCAAGCGCCCGACAAAGGAATTTGCCGAGGCCGTCGGACGCCGCCGCAAGTGCGGTAAAGAGATCATTTCGTTCGGACTGGGTGAGCCGGATTTCAAGACGCCGTCCTATATCGTGGACGCGATGTTTCAGGCCATTCAGGACGGCTATACCCATTACTGTGATGCACAGGGTCTGCCGGAGCTGCGCGAGAAAATCGCTGCGCATGTGAAGCAGGAATACGGTGCGGATTACGCGGTGAACGAAATCGCCGTGACGCCCGGCATCAAGAGCGCGGCTTACTGCGCACTGGCTGCCGTTCTGGAGCCCGGCGACAAGGTCGCACTGTGTACGCCGTGCTATGTGGCGTATCCCGCGATGATCAAGCTGGCGGAGCCGCAGGCTGAGATCATCACGATTGACCTGAAACCTGATTACAGCTTTGACATGCAGCGCCTGGAAGAGGTGATTGCCGCGGGCGTGAAATGTCTGGTCATCAACAGCCCGAACAACCCGACCGGCGCCATGCTGAGCAAAGCCGAGGTCGAAAAGATGATCGAGCTGTGCCTTGCAAACGATGTCTATATCCTCTCGGATGAGGTCTATGACAAGATCATCTTCGGTGCGGAAAAGCATGTCAGCTTTTGCAGCTATCCGCAGATCAAGGAGAAGCTGATCCTTGCAAACGGGTTCAGCAAATCCCATGCAATGACCGGCTGGCGTCTTGGCTATGCGCTGGCGCCTGCCGATATCTGCTACAAAATTGCGCGGATTCAGTTCAACACCAATACCAACGTAACCACGTTTATTCAGAAGGGTGCGTGCAGCATTTTTGAGCATCCGTGGGATCATATCGCGGAGTATGCGGCACAGCTGAAAGAGCGGATGGCATTCTTCCATGAGAAGGTCAATGCACTGCCGAAGCTGTCCGGCATTCTGCCGCAGGGCGGATTCTTTTACTTTGTCAATATCTCGGAGACCGGCCTGACCTCGAATCAGTTTGCCGCCAAGCTCGTGGAGCAGACCGGCATCGCCACGACGCCGGGCATTGCATTCGGTGATGCGTGGGATTCGTATATCCGCTTTTCCCTGGCCGTTCCGCTCGATCACATCAAGCGTGCGGCAGAGCTGCTGGAAACATTCATGCAGGAAAACTTTTAAGAAAGCGGAGTAAACGGTATGAAGATTGTGATGACGCGCAAGCTGCTCCAGGGCGACCAGGATTATATCGCGGCGGGGCTGCGGAAAAACGGTGTCACGGATTTTGCGCTGGTTGAGCCGGAAACCTTTGATGAGGCCGGCATTCTGAACATCTGCGGCGATGCGGATGTGCTGCTCGGCCCGTTCGTGACGCGCAGCATCCTTGCACATGCACCGAAGCTCAGACTGGTGCAGGTGCCGTGGACGGGCATGGATACCTTTGCCTTCTCCGAAATGGAGGGCAGCAGCGTGCCTGTCTGCAATTCCCATTCCAATGCACAGGCCGTGGCGGAGATCGGTTTTGCGCTCGCTGCGGACCTGATGAAAAAGCTCTCGTATCACGACCGGAAGATGCGCGCCGGGAACTGGAACCGTGATCAGAAGCCGCTGGATCTGAAATCCAAGATGATTGCGGATCAGACGGTCTGCATCATCGGCTACGGCAATATCGGCTCACGCCTCGGCAATATGTTCCTGGCGTTCGGTGCAAAGGTGCTTGCCGTCAACTTTGTGGAGATTCCGGTGCCGGAGCAGGTGACGCTGTATCTCTCCGACCGGACGGCCGAAGCTGTCGCGGCGGCGGATCTGGTCATCCTGACCGTTCCGCTGACCGAAAAGACGCGGAATATGGTTGATGCGGAATTCCTTGCCGGAATGAAGCCGGGCAGCTCGCTGGTGCTGCTGTCCAGAGCAGGCATCGTGGACGAGGCGGCGCTCTATGAGGCGCTGACCGCCGGAACGCTCGCGGGATATGCAAGCGACGTCTGGTGGCGCGCGCCGAAGCGCGGCGAATCCGAGGCGCATGTTTCCGACCGGTTCCGGTTTGAGGATCTGGATCAGGTGGTGCTCTCTCCGCACAGAGCGGGGTTCAGTGAGGGCACGCTTCCGCATCTGGATGACGCAATCGTCAACCTGACCAATCTGGCGACGGGAAAGCCGCTGATCAACATTGTGAATATAAAGGAAGAATACTGAGATGGCAAATGAAGTGAATTTCTTGATTCTGAGCGTCGGTACGCGAAATAAGATCGTGCAGTATTTCAAGCGGACGATTACGAACGGTTCGGTGATTGCCACCGACATGAGTCCGATTGCCCCTGCACTGTATGAAGCGGACCGGCATTATCTTGTTCCCCGGATTACCGAGGAGGGCTATATTGACCGGATTCTGGAGATCTGCAAAAAGGAGAAGATTTCCGGCGTCACCTCGCTGATTGACCCGGAGCTCTCTCTGCTGGCCGAGCACAAGGCGGCGTTCGATGCAATCGGCGTCACGATCATCGGCTCGGATTTTGCCTGCTGCGAGCGCAGCCTGGATAAGTATGAGATGTATCAGTGGCTGTGCACAAACGGCTATCACTGCGCAAAATCCTATATGGATCCTGCGGAATTCTTTGCGGATGTCGAGCGCGGAGCGATCAGTTATCCGGTGTTCGTCAAGCCTGCAAAGGGCAGCGCAAGCATCTCCATCTCCAAGGCGAATGACCGCGAAACCGTCGAGCTGCTCTGCTCGCACGGCGAAAACATGATGATTCAGGAGTTCCTGAACGGGCAGGAGATCGGTGCGGATGTCTACATCGACCTCATCAGCAAAAAGGTCGTTTCCATCTTCACCAAGAAGAAGCTCGTGATGCGCGCGGGTGAAACGGATAAGTCTGTGTCGTTCAAGGATCCGAAGCTGTTTGACCTGATCACGGAGTTTGCGGAAAAGAGCGGCTTCACCGGCCAGATCGACATTGACATCTTCGAGATCAACGGCGAATACTACATTTCTGAGGTCAACCCGCGGTTCGGCGGCGGCTATCCGCATGCATACGAATCCGGCTGCGACCATATGAAGCTCATTCTGAACAATCTGCTCGGAATCGAAAATGAGAAGCATATCGGCGCCTACGAAGAAGGCATCTATATGATGAAGTATAACGAAGTGAAGATCATGAAGATATGAGGAAGCCGGAACGGCGGACGCAGAAGCAGGTGAAGTAATGGGCACAAAAAAACGAAATGATGTCTGGGATATTGTAAAAGGTCTGGGAATCGTGCTGGTCGTGGCGGGACACGGCTTCGGCGGCGGCATCAGCCGGTTCGTCAATCTGTTTCATATCCCGCTCTTTATTTTTGTGTCCGGACTGGTGTTCCGGTTTGAGGACCGGTCACCCCAGAAGCTGCTGACCTTTACGAAGAAATGCCTGAAAGGGCTTTGGCTCCCGAGCGTGATCTACGGCACGGTGTATGTGCTGCTGCACAATCTGTTCACGAAAATCGGGATCTATCAGCTGGAGCCCTATTCCGTCAAACAGACGGCCGTGGCGGTCGTCAAGCATCTGGCGTTCCTGAAAACGGAGCCGCTGGAATCGGCCATGTGGTTCTTTACGGCGCTGTTTATCTGCCGCTTTCTGCTGTACGGCGTGCTGTGGATTTCCTCGCTGATCAGACAGCCGAAAGCACAGACGGCCGCTGAGCTTTGCATGGTCGCACTGATTTTTGCGGCGGGCTGCTTTTTCTTTTACCGGCAGATCAGTCTGCCGGGCAATGCGGACAACGCCTGCACGCTGCTTCCGTTTATTTACGGCGGCTACAAACTGAAACATGTCCGGCTTTCGCGCGTGATTCCTGCCATGGCGGGGCTTGCGGTTCTGATCGGACTGTTCCTGTCCGGGCACACGCTGCGGATGAGCCGCAACGAGATTACGGATCCGCTGTTTCTCCTGCTCGGAAGTGCGGCGGGCATTCTGCTGGTCTTTCAGCTGGCCGACTGGCTGAAGCGCAGCAAGGCCGGTCTGGCGGTGCTGCGGTATATCGGAATCCATACGGTGCCGGTTCTCTGCCTGCATCTGCTGGCATTCCGGCTCGTTTCCGCGATATGGATTCTGTGTGACGGGCTGCCGAAGGATGCACTTGCAAAGCATCCGATTGTTGCGGCTTCATACGGCTGGGGTATCCTGTATACGGCATTCGGCGTCAGCCTGCCGCTGCTGGTTCCGGCCGTCCAAAATATCATCAAAAAGAGGAAGGGTTAATCATGAGTTCCATGAAACGGTTGGATCGGTTTATTGTGGTTGGTCAGGGCAGTGATTACGGTGCTGTCAGATGGAGCGACCTGAAAAAGATGAAGAACGCACTGTATCTCGAATCGCCTTTTATTGCAACGGATAAAATTACCGATACGCTCTGTCATCTGCACGCCAGCTTTGCAGTCAACAACCGCGTGAACCTCCCCTTGAAGCGGATCTGGAAAAACAAGTATTCGCTGGAGCGCGTGCCGATCAAGCCGGATCGTCACTATTTCGTGATCTTCACGGATATCGCGCTGGCACGGTACGATGCGAAATATATCGCGGACTATAAGAAAAAGCATCCCAACGTGACGCTAGCCGTCATGATCAACAATGCCATGTACCTGCGGGACAAGCTGCTGAAGCATCAGCTCCCGTATATGGATCTCGTCTATTCGTTCAGCGAGAAGGATGCAGAGGACTATCACTTCCTCTTCCAACCGGATATTTATTCGGAAATTGAGATCGACGAGTCCGCTGAAATCACCTCGGATATTTTCTTTGCAGGCAATGCCAATGACAGAGCAGACCTGCTGAACCGCCTCGGTGCGTTCCTCCACAAGAGCGGCGTCAATGCGCATATCTATGTGCAGAACACCAAAGAGAAGGATCAGAAGCACCCGAAGGCGATCCATTACAACGAGTGGCTGGACTATGCCTCGATCATGAACGAGAACATGCATACCAACTGCATTCTGGAGGTCGTCGGCGACCGGTATACCGGCATGACGCTGCGCACCGTCGAGGCGCTCTGCTTCAAGAAGAAGCTGCTGACCAACAACAGCACGATCAAGGATATGCCGTTCTATGATCCGCGGTTCATTCAGGTGTTCAGCAAGGACGCGCTCGATCAGATCGACATTGCATTCCTGAAACGGAGAGAAACGGTTTCCTATCAGTACGACAATGAGTATTCTCCGATCGTATTTTGCAAGCGGGTTCAGGAGGACTACGAAGGAGGAAAACGGTATGTTCATCACGCAAGATAAGATCTGCTTCGGTGACTATGATGCGATTGTCGTCGGATGCGGATTTTCCGGTGCGGTCGTTTCCCGGGAACTCGCTGACCGCGGCAGACGCGTCCTGATCATTGAGGAAAAGGCCGAAATCGGCGGCATGATGTCGGATTATTACGACGAAAACGGCATTTGCATTCACAAGTACGGCCCGCATGTCTTTATGCTGAACAGCGACGATGTGCGCAGCTATCTGGAGCGCTTCTGTACGCTGGTGCCCGTCACGAATTATGTGCATGCATATATCGAGGGCAAATATGTTTCCATCCCCACGAATTTCTATTCGCTGGATGCGCTGTACGGAACAGAAAAATCCAAGGCACTTCAGGAAAAGCTGATCGCAATGTACGGCGAGGGCAGCGAGGTGCATATCCTGACCATGCGCAATTCCGAGGATCCGGAAATCCGCGCGCTGGCCGATGAGATCTACCAGAAGATTTTTGTCGGGTACAACGCAAAGATGTGGGGTCTGAAACCGGAGGAGCTCGATCCCTCCGTCCCGGGACGCCTCCCGATCCGCGTTGCATACAACAACAAGAACTGCAAGAAAAAGTACGAGCTGATCCCCGAGGGCGGTTACAGCAAGCTGTTCCGACAGATTACGGATTCGCAGAACATCGACATTCTGCTGAATACCAAGGCCGGTTCCCTGCTGACGCTCCGGGACAATGCCGTATTTATGAACGGCGCGCCCTATGAAGGCATCGTCGTTTATACCGCGCCGCTGGACGAGCTGTTCTCCTATGCGGACGGAAAGCTGCCTTACCGGTCGCTTCATTTTGAAACCGAGGTCTATCAGGGAAAGCGTGAGGCGCCGAGCGCCGTCACAACCTTCCCGATGGAGTTTGACAAGGTGCGCACCACGGACATGGTGGAGCTGCTCGATCAGAAGGTGGAAGGCTTTGTGGCGAATGTGTCCGAGTATCCGGGGGCGTATGACAAGGATTCCGAGAAGTTCCATGTTCCGGCCTATCCGGTTCTGAACGATGACAGCAGCGTTATCATTCAGAAGTACCGGGCGCTGGCGGATCAGGTGCGGAATTTCTATTATGTCGGCAGACTGGCCGAATTTAAGTACTTCGATATGGAGGCATCCATTGACAGTGCACTGAAATGTTCAGAGGAAATTATGAAGGGAGTATCATCGGATGTTTGATAACGGGACACTTTTGATTACCGGCGGCACCGGCTCTTTCGGCAACACGGTGCTGAACCACTTTCTGAATTCGGATATTAAGGAGATCCGCGTTTTCTCAAGAGATGAGAAAAAGCAGGACGATATGCGGCATGAGCTTCAGGCCAAGTATCCGGAATCCTACGGAAAGGTCAAGTTCTACATCGGCAATGTGCGCGACCGCGATTCCCTGATGGACGCAACCCAGGGCGTTGATTACATCTTCCACGCTGCGGCGCTCAAGGAGGTGCCGTCCTGCGAGTTCTTCCCGATGCAGGCCTATAAGACCAATGTCGAGGGCACGGACAACGTCGTTCATGCGGCAATCGCAAACCATGTCAAATCCGTGGTGCTGCTCTCGACCGACAAGGCGGCATATCCGATCAATGCAATGGGCATCAGCAAGGCGATGGCCGAGCGCGTGATCTATTCCAAGGCGCGCATTGCAGCAGAGCACGGCACGATTCTCTCCTGCACCAGATACGGCAATGTCATGTGCAGCCGCGGTTCTGTCATTCCGCTGTTCGTGCAGCAGATTCAGAACAAACGCGAAATCACGATCACCGATCCCAACATGACCAGATTTCTGATGAATCTGGATGAGGCGGTCGCACTCGTCATGTTCGCATTCCAGCACGCAAATCCGGGCGACCTCTTCGTGCAGAAGGCAGACGCCAGCACAATCGGCGTTCTGGCCGATGCCGTGCAGGAGCTGTTCGGCAAGACCGGCGTCCGCATCATCGGACCGCGCCACGGCGAAAAGCTCTATGAAACGCTCGTCACGCGCGAGGAGATGCTGCGCTCCGAGGATATGGGCCAGTATTACCGCATCAGCGCGGATACCAGAGATCTGAACTACGACAAGTTCCTCGTGAACGGCAATGTCAAATCGCAGGCAGATGCCGAGTATACGAGCAGCAATACGCACATCCTCACAGTGGAGGAAACCGTGAAGAAGATCATGGGCACACAGTTTATTCAGGATGAATTGAAGCGGGTGGAAAAATGAAGATTTTAGTATTGGGATGCAACGGAATGGCCGGTCATCTGATCAGCCTGTACCTGAAAGAGCAGGGACATGATGTGCTCGGTTTCGCACTGGAAGAGTCGAAGCTGATTCCCTCTGTCGCCGGCAACGCCATGAACGCGGATTTCATGAAGGAACTGATCGGCGTCAACAAGTTCGACAGCGTCATCAACTGTATCGGCCTGCTGAATCAGTATGCAGAGGATCACAAGGCGGACGCTGCATATCTGAATGCATATTTCCCGCACTTCCTCGCACAGCTGACCGAGGGCACGGATACGCAGATTATCCACATGAGCACGGACTGCGTGTTCTCCGGCAAGCGCGGACAGTATACGGAAACCGATCTGCGGGACGGCGAGTCTTTCTATGACCGTTCCAAGGCACTCGGCGAGATCGAGGACGGCAAGAACCTGACGCTCCGCCAGTCCATCGTCGGCCCCGACATCAACCCGCGCGGCATCGGCCTGCTGAACTGGTTTATGCAGCAGCAGGGCACCATCAACGGATACACCAAGGCAATCTGGACCGGTCAGACCACGCTCCAGCTTGCAAAGACCATGGAGCAGGCTATCAAAGAGAAGGCGCACGGCCTGTTCAACACCGTGCCGGAAACCTGGATTTCCAAATACGACCTGCTCGGACTGTTCAACAAGTATCTGCGGAACGGTCAGATCGAGATTCTCCCGGTCGAAAAGGTCACGCTGGACAAATCCCTCAAGCGCACAAGATTTGAGTTCAAGTGCGCCATTCCGGATTACGAACAGATGGTCAGCGAAATGGCGGACTGGATGCGTGCGCATAAGGCGCTGTATCCGCATTACAATCTTGGCTGATTCCCGGCAGAAACCGTGAAGAATGCGGTTCGCTGAGCCGCAGATAGGAGATACGGAAATGAATGATATCGAAGCTGGAAAGAAAAAGGTTCAGCAGATTCAGAAGGTTCTGTACCGGATGCTGTGCATGTTCGATGACTTCTGCAAGGAGAACAATATCATGTATTTTCTTTCCGGCGGAACATGTCTTGGCGCTGTCCGGCACCAGGGCTTTATTCCGTGGGATGATGACATTGACCTGTTCATGCCGCGGAAGGAATATGAAAAATTCCTGCGGCTGTTTGCAAAAAAGCATCCGCCGGAGTACGGCGTCGGCGCCCTGCTGATTGACAAGAACTGGAAGACCAAGCATGCCCGCATCTGGGACAAGCGCACCACGCTGCGTTTCAAGAACATTGACGTCGAGGACATCGGTGTGTTCATTGACATCATCCCGATTGACGGGCTGCCGACGAATGCGCTGCACCGGAAGCTGCATTACGGCTATTCCAAGGTGCTCTGTGCGCTCGGCAATTCCTGCATCAAAAAGGGATACTACGAGGGTGAGTCACATCTGATGCTGAAAAAGGCTGTCCGGCTTGTGACAAAGCGTTTCAGCTCCCGCTTCTTCTTCATCTGGATGGAGAACAATGCGAAGAAGTATGATTTTGACCGCTCCAAATATGTCGGCGCGATTCTCGCACACCATTACGGTGACCGCGAAACCATGCTGCGGACGCAGATGGATCGCCCGGTCTATCTGAAATTTGAGGACCGGGAGCTGCCGGTTCCGGTTGGATACAAGGCGTATCTGACGAATCTGTACGGCGACTATATGGTCATTCCGAAGGACGCGGAGGAAAAGGGCTATACGCATCTGACCAGCTGGGAGCTGATCATGCACGATGATGCGGCACGCGCCGAAAACTGATGTTCAGAGAGGATACAGTCAAGATGGTATCAATTATCATTCCGACCTATAACCGGGAGAAAACCCTGCCCGATTCGATCCAAAGCGTACTGGCACAGACCTATCCCGATTTTGAGCTGATCATCGCGGATGACTGTTCCACGGATCACACTGCCGACGTCGTGCAGGCAATCGGGGATCCGCGTATCCGGTATATCTGCCTGGAGAAGAATCAGGGCGCATGTGCCGCGCGCAATGCGGGCATCAAAGCTGCAAAGGGCGAGCTGATTGCATTTCAGGACAGCGACGATACATGGTATCCGCAGAAGCTGGAGCGCCTGCTGGCGGTCATGGAGGAAACCGGTGCGGATGTCTGCTTCCATAAGCTGAAGCGGCATTATCCCGACGGCCGCCCGGAAACCTACTTTCCGGAGATGGACGAGAGCCGTTTTATGTCGCATGAGGAAATGTGCAATGATACGCTGATCAGCACGCAGACGATCATCTGCAAGCGCTGTGTGGCAGAGGAGCATCAGTTTGATCCGAAGGTGCGGAAAACGCAGGACTATGACTGGGCAATCCGTGCCAGCCGCAATTACAGCTTCTATTATCTGAGCGATGTGCTGGTGGATCAGTTCTTCCAGAACGATTCCATTTCCGCAAAGGGTCTGCGCACCATCCGGGATACGCGTGCATATTTTCTGGAGAAATATCAGGACGAATGCAAGGCGAACCCGAAGTTTGAGCTCTTTCAGAATCTGGTGCTCGCACGGAGCGCAGCGCTCCTCGGAGAAAACCCGAAGGCCGCATACAAAAGAATCTGCGAGCTGCGCGGCACGAAGTCGGACAAAATGAAATATCTGCTCAGCCGCCTCGGGCTGATCTCGCTGGTCTATAAGCTGAAAGGCACAAAGGGCGGCGCACTGCCGGGCGCAGGCGGCGGCAAATCAGGATCCTGACGGATCCTCCCGAATACGGAGGGAACGGAGCATAATGAATGAAATTTGAAGTGCGGCTCAATGAAAAGTATATTGCTTCTTATATCGTTTGTCTTTTGATGACCGGAAAAAACCTGCTGCCGTTTTATTTCGCAAAAATGATCGAGGATCATTTTGTCCTTGACATCGGCACGACCTTTTTCTCGATCATTCTCATGGGAATTTATATCCTGATGCACACCAAAAAGCTGGATCTGAAATTCCTGACGGTCGCCGTGATCTATGTCCCGCTCATCTTCTCAACGCTGATCAACGGCGGCAATATGTTCCATGTGGTCTGGCATTCCACGGAGGTTCTGCTGGTGTGCAAGCTGCTGGAAACGATCAAGGATGATGAAAAGCAGCTGATTCCGTTTCTGACTGCGATCCGGGATTTCACGCTCCTGTTTTATATCATGAATTTCGGCGTCATGTTCATGATGCCGAAGGGCATTCCGAGCATCTCTGCCGGAAAGCTCTGGCCGTGGTTTTTATACGGCAACGTCAATACCACGATCAAATATATTCTGCCCGGCATCTGCTGCTCGCTGCTGCTGGACGATAAAAACCACAAAAAGGTTTCCCTTTCCACACTGATCTTTCTGGGCGGCATCGTGTTCAGCGCGCTGACGGTGTACTTCACCGCGACGGCTGTCATTGCCGACACGATCATTATTCTGTGGGTCATGTTCTTCTTCATTCTGAAAAAGAAAACATGGCGGTATTTTGCGCTCCCGTTCATCGGCGGTGCGCTGTTTGAGTTCCTTGTGGTGTTCACGACAAGCGCCACAAAGTTCGTTGTGTTCATCACGACGCTGTTCAACAAGTCGCTGACCTTCTCGGGACGTGCGCCGCTGTGGGTGCAGGAATACAGACTGTTCCTGCGGCAGCCGCTGTTCGGCTACGGATATATTTCCTTTGCAAAGCTGGAACATATTGTCGGAAACGGAAACGGTGCGCATAACTACTATCTGGATATGATGCACCAGCGCGGCCTGTTCGGGCTGGGCGTTCTGCTGATCTTTTTCCTGTTCCCGATTCTTTATAACTGGAATAAGGATGTGAGCTCCAAGCGCCTGTTCATTATCATGGGCATCTGCGGCGCTTACGCGGTGATGTTCCTTTCAGAGCCGTTTTACACCTCGGAGAACACCTTTATCCCGCTGTTCTATATTCTGTTCTTATCCTGCTTCAAAAAGCAGACGTCTGCGGAAACAATGAAACAGCGCCTGCAAAAACTGATTCCAAACGGTTTAGGAGGCCAATATGAATAAAAAGCTCCATGCGATGCTGGAAAAGCATTGCCCTGTTCTGTATTACAGAATGCTCCAGAAGAAACGGGCTGAATATGAGGCGCGGTTCGCAGCCATGACGCCGGAGGAGATGCGTCAGCGCGATGACGAGCTCTATTTCAAGCATGTCGGCAAGCATGTCAACTGGGATGATCCGCATGCCTATACGGAGAAAATGCAGCTCGCAAAGCTCGAAGATAAAAACCCGATGAAGGCACAGCTTGCCGATAAGTACGCCGTGCGGAAATGGGTGGCAGACAAGATCGGTGAGGAATATCTGGTTCCGCTCTGCGGCGCATTTGACAATGCCGATGACATTGACTTTGACAAGCTGCCGAAGAGCTTTGTCATCAAGACCAATTCCGGCTCCGGCGATGCGATCATCGTGCATGACAAGGCAACGCTTTCTGCGCAGGATCAGAAGATCATCCGTGCGAAGATGAACTATCAGATGCACTGCAACTATGCCTGCGGCTCCTTTGAGATGCACTATTCGGACATCAAGCCGAAGGTGATCGTGGAGCGCCTGATCGAATGCGATGAGGACGATCTGCCGGATTACAAGTTCATCTGCTTTGACGGCAAGCCGTATTACTGCTGGGTGGATATGGGACGCTATCATCAGCACAAGCGAAACGTCTACGATCTGGAATGGAACCTCCAGGACTGGAATCAGAAGGATTACGGCAATTATGAGGGTACGCTCGAAAAGCCGAAGAACTTTGAAAAGATGATCGAGCTGGCAACGGTTCTGTGTCAGGGATTCCATCATGTGCGCGTGGATTTCTACAACGTCAACGGCACGATCTATTTTGGTGAAATGACCTTCACCAACGGCAGCGGCTTTGAGCCGATTATTCCGTATGAGGCGGATCTGAAGCTCGGTGAGCTGTGGAATCTTCGCTTCTGAGAACGGACATTCTGATTAAGGTGGAGGAATCAGTTTGGCAAAACAATCAGGCATAAAGAAGAATTTTATATACAGCTTCGCTTATCAGCTGCTGACCATGCTGCTCCCGCTGATTACGGCACCGTATATCTCCAGAAGACTCGGCGCCAATCTCGCGGGCGTGTATTCCAAGACACATGCGGCCGCGAACTACTTTTATCTGTTCACGCTGCTGGGCGTCAACAATTACGGCAACCGCTCCATTGCGCGCATCCGGGATGATAAGGAGGCGCGCAGCAAGACCTTCTGGGAGATCTATATTTTCCAGCTCATCACCTCGATTTTCGTGTTTGCGAGCTATGTGCTGTTCTGCGTGTTCTTTGAGAGCGAGAACAAGCTCATCTACATTCTCCAGGGCTTTTATGTGTTCTCGGGTATCATTGAAATCAACTGGTTCTGCTACGGCATGGAGCAGTTCAAGCTGACGACAATTCGCAGCACGATTGTGCGGCTTCTGAATCTGGCCTGTGTGTTTATTTTCGTTCACGATAAGTCAGATCTTCCCGTTTATACGGCGATCCTGTCCGTCAGCTTTGTGCTGTCTGCGATTGTGGTCTGGCCGTATGCGCTGAAAAACGTCAGATTTGTCAAGCCGGACTGGGCAGGCATCAAACAGCATATCAAACCGAACCTGGTGCTGTTCTGGCCGGTGCTTGCGGTCAGCCTGTACAATATCATGGACAAGCTGCTGCTGGGACATTTCAGCCCGAATGAGGAGGTCGGCTTCTATACCTACGCCGAGCGCATTGTCACGATCCCGGCGACGCTGATTCTCGCACTGGACAATGTCGTGATGCCGCGCATGTCCAGCATCTTTGCCAAGAAGGAAACCGAGCACGCGCAGGTGCTGATGGGTCATGTCATGATGTTTGCCATGTGCATGGCAGGCGCGATGACCTTCGGACTTGCTGGTGTATCCCAGGTGTTTGCGCCGTGGTTCTACGGCGACGAATATGTCCGCTGCGGCTTATACATGCTGCTGCTCAGTCCGACGATCCTGTTCAAGGGATGGGCGGGCGCACTGCGGACACAGTATATCATCCCGACCGGAAAGGACAAAATCTTCATTTTCTCGCTGACAGCCGGTGCGGTCGTCAACCTGATTCTGGACTTTTTACTGATTCCGTCCATGCAGGGCGTCGGCGCGATCATCGGCACGATTGCGGCTGAGGTGACCGTCGCGGTTCTTCAGTTCGGATTGTGCAGAAAGGCCATTCCGCTGAAAACCTATCTGATCAACGGCACGGCCTTTACGGTCATCGGTCTGGTGATGTTCTTCTGTGTCAAGGCGGTTGAGATGCTTCAGCTTTCGCCGCTGCCGACGCTGATCATTCAGGTTGTGACCGGCGTGATTGTCTACTGCGCGCTGGCCTGCTTCTATATGGTCAAGGTCATCCGTCAGCCGGTGCTTGTGAATGAGGCGCTGAAAATGCTGCGGATTCGCTATCGCTTCTGAATCTGTGCCGCTGCTCCGTCCGCAGAGCGGGGACATGAACAATACCGATCTATGAAAAGGAGAGAACCGAACATGAAAATCGCAGTTGCAGGAACCGGATATGTCGGGCTTTCGATCGCAACGCTGCTCGCGCAGCACAACACGGTCACAGCGGTGGACATTATTCCGGAAAAGGTCGCGCTGATCAATCAGCGCAAATCTCCGATCCAGGATGAGTATATTGAGAAATATCTTGCTGAAAAGGATCTGGATCTGACCGCAACGCTGGATGCAGAAGCTGCATACCGTGATGCGGCGTTTGTTGTGATTGCCGCACCGACGAATTACGACAGCCAGAAGAACTTTTTTGATACCTCTGCTGTCGAAGCGGTAATCAGCCTTGTCATGCAGTATAATCCGGATGCGATTATGGTGATCAAATCCACGATTCCGGTCGGCTATACGCAGTCGATCCGTGAAAAGACCGGCAGCAAGAATATCCTGTTCAGCCCGGAATTTCTGCGGGAATCAAAGGCTCTGTACGATAATCTCTATCCGAGCCGCATCATCGTCGGCACGGATCCGGAGGACGAGCGGCTTGTGCAGGCGGCAAAAACCTTTGCAGAGCTGCTTCAGCAGGGCGCGCTCAAGGAGGATATCCCGACGCTGTTCATGGGCTTCACCGAGGCGGAGGCCGTCAAGCTGTTTGCCAATACCTATCTTGCACTGCGCGTCAGCTATTTCAATGAGCTGGATACCTATGCGGAGATGAAGGGACTGGATACGCAGCGGATTATCGAGGGCGTCTGCCTGGATCCGCGCATCGGCAGCCATTACAATAATCCGTCCTTCGGCTACGGCGGGTACTGCCTGCCGAAGGATACCAAGCAGCTGCTGGCAAACTATGCGGATGTGCCGGAGGAGCTGATCCGCGCGATTGTGCAGTCGAATGCGACGCGCAAGGATTTCATCGCGGACAGAGTGCTGAAAAAGGCCGGCTATTACGCATACAATGCAACCTATGACAGCAGCGCGGAGAAGCAGGTCACAATCGGCGTATACCGCCTGACCATGAAGTCCAACTCCGATAATTTCCGCCAGAGCTCGATTCAGGGCGTGATGAAGCGCGTCAAGGCGAAGGGTGCGCAGATCATCATTTACGAGCCGACGCTGGAGGACGGCACGACCTTCTTCGGCAGCCTGATCGTCAATGACCTTGCGGAGTTCAAGCGCCGCTCGGATTCGATCATTGCAAACCGTTACGATGCCTGCCTCGACGATGTGCAGGATAAGGTCTATACAAGAGATCTGTTCCGGAGAGATTGATTTCCGGTGAAAAAGCCCGATCCGATACCATTGGAGGAGAAAACATGAATATTGCAGTCATTATCGCCGGCGGCTCCGGCCAGAGAATGGGGCAGGATATCCCGAAGCAGTTTATCACGGTGTATGAGCGCCCGGTCATTGTCTATACGCTGGAGGCGTTCCAGAATCACCCGGAGATCGACGCCATCGCAGTCGTCTGCATTGAGGGCTGGGAGCAGGTGCTCTGGGCATATGCCAAGCAGTTCAATATTAGCAAGCTGAAATATGTGATTCCGGGCGGCAAGAACGGCCAGGATTCGATCCGCAGTGGCGTATACGAGATGGAAAAGCATTACGCGCCGGATGACATTGTGCTGATCCATGACGCGATCCGCCCGATGGTGTCCGCAGAGATTATCTCCGACTGCATCAGCAAGACCAAGAAGTACGGCAATGCGATCACGGTCATTCCGTGTGCAGAGGCCATGATGCAGACGCAGGACGGCATCGTTTCGACCGGCAGCTATCCGCGCGACAACTTAAAGCGCACGCAGACGCCGCAGGGCTTCACGATCGGCAGCATCTGCGACCTGCACAGAAGAGCGCTGGAGGCAGGCATTACCAATTCGGTCGCGTCCTGCACGCTGATGATCGAGATGGGACATCAGGTGTACTTCTCCGCAGGCTCGGAGAAGAACATCAAGCTGACGACGGTGGAGGATATTGATATTTTCAAGGCGTTGCTGAAAGCAAAGCGTTCTGACTGGCTGAAGGATTGAGTGATATGGATTTTTATGACAGCAAAACATTCCGTGAGGATCTGAAGCAGGCCGTTATGCAGACGGTCAGCCGCGAGCAGCTGCATCACAGCTCCGTGATGATCACCGGCGCATCCGGCCTGATCGGCTCGTTCATGACGGATATGCTGCTGGAGATGAACCGCACGGAGAATGCAGGCATTACGGTCTATGCGATTGACCTGAGCCGGGAACGGATGGAAGCCCGGTTTGCAGGCGTCAGAACAGAGCAGCTCATCTTCGTGGAGCACAACGTCAATGACCTGCCGGATTTTGATTTTCCCGTGGATTATATCATCCATGCGGCGAGCAATGCGTTCCCGGCCGCGTTCAACAGCGATCCGGTCGGCACGATCATGAGCAATATTCAGGGCACAAAATATCTGCTGGATTACGGCAGGGATCACGGCGCGAAGCGGCTGCTGTATATCTCCTCCGGTGAGGTGTACGGGCAGGGCGACCTGAGTCTCGATTCCTTTGCTGAGAGCTACGGCGGATATGTCGATCCGACCTCGCCGCGCTCCTGCTACCCCAACAGCAAGCGCTGCGCAGAAACACTCTGCGTGTCGTATACCAAGCAGTTCGGGCTGGAAACCGTCATCGTCCGCCCGAGCCATACCTTCGGCGCAAATGCCACCAAGGCGGATAACCGCGCCAATGTGCAGTTTATCAATCAGGCACTTGCCGGAGAGGATATCGTGCTGACGAGTGCCGGCAGCCAGATGCGTTCCTATACCTATCTGACGGATTCCGCATCGGCGATTCTCTCGGTACTGACGGCGGGCGAAAGCGGAGAGGCGTACAACATTGCCAATCCCGTTTCGCGCACGACTGTGGCCGGTCTGGCGCAGACCATCGCAGATGAAACCGGCGTCAGACTGGTGTTTGCAGATCCCGATGCAGTCCAGAAGGCGGAGCTTTCCCCGATTGCCAAGCAGGTGCTCTGTGCGGATAAGCTGGAAGCACTCGGCTGGAAGGGCAGCTTTACCGTGCAGGAGGGCGTACAGCATGTCATCCGGATTCTGCACGAGGTTTCCTGACGGAAAGACCATGACCGGCGGGACACCCGCAGGGAACGCCCTGCGGCGCCGGAACAGAAGTAAGGCTCATAAAACAATGTTCATGACTGAAAGAACTGGAAAGGACTAGATTATGTGCGGAATCGTCGGATTTACAGGAAACAGGCAGGCGGCGCCGATCCTTCTGGACGGCCTGTCGAAGCTCGAATACCGCGGCTATGACTCTGCGGGCATTGCTGTCCGTGACGGAGAGAATGAAACCGAGGTCATCAAGGAAAAGGGCAAGCTGCGCGTGCTGGCCGAGATGACCAACAACGGCCAGGCAGTCAAGGGATGCTGCGGCATCGGACACACCCGCTGGGCGACGCACGGCGAGCCCTCTGCGGTGAACGCGCATCCCCATGCAAGCGATGACGGCAATGTGATCGCCGTCCACAACGGCATCATCGAGAATTATCAGGAGCTGCGTGAAAAGCTCATCAAGAACGGCTATTCCTTTCATTCGCAGACCGATACCGAGGTCGCGGTGAAGCTGGTCGATTACTACTACAAGAAGTATGCACCGCTGCCGATTGAGGCGATTGCGCGTGCCATGGTGCGGATCCGCGGTTCGTATGCGCTCTGCGTGATGTTCAAGGATTACCCGGGCGAGATCTACTGCGCCCGCAAGGACAGCCCGATGATCATCGGCATTGCGGACGGCGAAACCTATGTCGCCTCCGACGTTCCGGCGATTCTCAAGTATACCAGAAATGTCTACTACATCGGCAATATGGAGATTGCCAAACTCGAAAAGGGCGCTGTCACGTTCTTCAACATCGACAGCGAGGTGATCGACAAGAAGCTGACCGAAATCAAGTGGGATGCAGAGTCCGCGGAAAAGGGCGGCTACGAGCACTTCATGCTGAAAGAGATTCACGAGCAGCCGAAGGTCATCCGCGACACGATCAATTCCGTCGTCACGGACGGGCTCGTGCATTTTGATACCGTCAGCCTGACGGATGAGGAAATTGCAGAGCTGGAGCAGGTGTATATCGTTGCCTGCGGTTCCGCATATCATGTCGGCGTCGATCTGCAATACGTGATTGAGTCGCTGACCTCACTCCAGGTGCGCGTGGAGCTCGCATCGGAGTTCCGTTACCGCGATATGAAGCTGCGCGGCAAGAGCCTGGTCATCGTCATCAGCCAGTCCGGTGAAACTGCGGATACGCTGGCTGCACTGAGAATGTCCAAGGAGAGCGGCGTCAAGACGCTCGGCATCGTGAACGTGGTCGGCTCGTCGATTGCGCGTGAGGCGGATAATGTGTTCTATACGCTGGCAGGCCCGGAGATTTCCGTCGCCACGACAAAGGCATACAGCACGCAGCTGGTGGCAGGCTATCTGCTCGCGCTCCAGTTTGCAAAGGCGCGCGGCGAAATCGCCGACGAGCGCTATGATGAGCTGCTTGCCGAGATCAACACGATCCCGGAAAAGGTCGAGCGGATTCTGGAGGATAAGGAGCGCATTCAGTGGTACTCCAACAAGCTGGTCAATGTGGCGGATTCGTTCTTCATCGGCCGTGGCATCGACTACGCCATCGGCATGGAGGGCAGCCTCAAGCTCAAGGAAATCAGCTATATTCATTCCGAGGCATATGCAGCGGGCGAATTAAAGCACGGCCCGATCAGCCTGATTGAAAACGGCACCATCGTCATCAGTGTGGTGACGCAGGACAGACTGATTGAAAAGACGGTCAGCAACATGGTCGAGGTCAAGAGCCGCGGCGCCAAGCTGATGGCCGTGACGACCGCAGGCAATTATTTCCTGGAGGATACGGCGGAATTCACCTGCTATGTCCCGAAGATCGAGCCGCTGTTTGCGGGCAGCCTGTCTGTCATCCCGCTCCAGCTGCTGAGCTACTACGTGTCAATCGGCAAGGGCTACGACGTAGACAAGCCGCGCAACCTGGCAAAATCCGTGACGGTGGAGTAAGAGCATGTTTGATACGATCAGAATTATCGGAAAGCAATTCCGGCTCCCGGGCGAGCTGTATTCCTATGATACGATTACGAACGGCAATATCAATACGACCTACCGTGTGACCTACCGCCATGAGGACGGCAGCACGAAGGCATATATCTTCCAGCGTGTGAACACGGTCGTGTTCAGCGATCCGGTGAAGATTATGCGGAATATTGATCTTGTGACGTCCTATATCCGCAACAAGTATCCGAATGAGCGCACGCTGCATTTTCACCATACTGCGGACGGCAGGAACTACGTGCTCGGCGAGGGTGAATCCTTCTGGCGCGTGATGAACTGGGTGGATTCGATCACCTTCGACACCTGTGATGACCTTGCGGTCATTGCGGCAACCGGTGAGGCGTTCGGGCACTTTCAGAATCAGCTGTCCGATTTCGACGGCGCGCAGCTCTACGAAACCATTCCGGACTTCCATAACACCAAAAAGCGTCTGGATACGCTGTTTGAGCATGTGGCGCAGGACCCCTGCGGCCGCGTGAAGGAGGTCATGCCGGAGGTGGAATATCTCTCCTCCGTGCGCCTGAAAGCCGGAGAACTCTCTGTCCGGTATGCGAACGGCGAGTTTCCGGTCCGAGTGACGCATAATGATACCAAGTCGAACAATGTGCTGTTTGACCGCATGACCAAAATGCCGATTGTCGTGATTGACCTTGACACGGTCATGCCGGGCATGGCGATGTACGATTTCGGCGATGCGGTGCGGTTCATTGCGAATACCGCTGCCGAGGATGAGCCGGACGTCAACCGCGTGTATTTCGATACCGCGAAGTTCCGCGCATTCTGCAAGGGCTATATCGGAGAGGTCGGCAGCAGCCTGACCCAGCAGGAGCTGGATTCGCTCGTGCTGGCCGCCTTTTCGATCACGGTGGAGCTTTCTGCACGCTTCCTGGATGACTACATCACCGGCGACAAGTATTTCAAGACGCATTATCCGCAGCATAATCTCGTCCGCACAAGATGTCAGCTTGCGCTCGCGCAGGACATCCTGCGGAAAAAGGAAGAGCTGAAATGGATTGTGCAGGAAACCGCAAAGGAAGCCGCGGTGCAGTGAGGCAATACAGAAACTGAGGTGTTTTTATGGCAACGATCCTGCTTGCAGGCGGTGCAGGATATATCGGCTCGCATACGGCTGTTGAGCTGCTGAATGCAGGCTATGACGTGGTAGCGGCTGATAATTTTTCAAACAGCTCGCCGGAATCCATCCGCAGGGTGGAGGAGATTACCGGCAAGCCTGTGAAGCTCTACGAGGCGGATATCCGCGATAACGCAAAGCTGGCACAGATCTTCCGGGAGAACAGCATTGACGCGGTGATCCATTTTGCCGGCCTGAAAGCGGTCGGGGAATCCGTGGCAAAGCCGCTGAAATATTACCGGAACAACATTGATACGACGCTTTCATTGCTGGAAACCATGCAGGAGGCAGGCGTCAGAAATATCATCTTTTCCTCCAGCGCAACGGTTTACGGCGAGGAAAATCCCGTGCCGTATCTGGAAACCATGCAGCGCGGGGTCTGCACGAATCCCTACGGCTGGACAAAGGCCATGATGGAGCAGATCTTTGAGGACGCCGCCAAGGCGGATCCGATGCTCTCCGTCATTCTGCTGCGGTATTTCAACCCGATCGGCGCGCACCCCTCCGGACGGATCGGTGAGGATCCGCTCGGCATCCCGAACAACCTGATGCCCTATGTGACACAGGTGGCGGTCGGCAAGCGGGAATTTCTGACGATCTTCGGCAATGACTACCCGACCAAAGACGGCACATGTATGCGCGATTACATCCATGTGGTCGATCTGGCCAAGGGGCATGTCAAGGCGGTGGCGTATGTGCTCGGACACAGCGGCACGGAGGTCTTTAACCTCGGCACCGGAACGCCGTACAGCGTCAACGACATTGTGAATACCTTTGAGCGCGTCAACGGCGTCAAGGTCGCACATGTGTACGGTGACAGACGCGCGGGCGATCTGCCGGAATTCTATGCGAATGCGGACAAGGCAGCTGCGCTGCTGGACTGGAAAACGGAAAAGACGCTGGAGGATATGTGCAGGGACGCATGGAACTGGCAGAAGCAGAATCCGGACGGCTACCGCAATCCTGACTGAGCGCAGAACATCAATGCGTGCGCCGGAAGGCGGGTACGCTTAGAAGGAGAAAAAGGTGGAGATCAAGGAATACAGGAAACATGCAGCGGACATGATTGCGCTGACAGTCTGCGCGCTGAACGGGACAACACCCGATGCGGCGCTGACAGCACAGCTGAATCTGCCTGCGCTGTTTGAGATCTGCCAGCAGCATCTGCTGACGGCCTGTGTTGCGTATGCACTGGAATCTGCGGGGATCCGCGATGCGGCCTTTGCAGAGGCCAAGGAAAAATCGGTCTGCAAGAATATCCTGATGGATGCCGACCGGAAAAAGGTACTGGTACGTCTGGAGGCAGCGGGAATCTGGTATATGCCGCTGAAGGGCGCGGTCATGAAGGACTGGTATCCGAAGCTCGGAATGCGGCAGATGTCCGACAATGACATTCTCTGCGATGATACGGCAGGGCCGCGCATCCGGGAGATTATGGAGGAGCTGGGGTTCACCTGCGTCCATTACGGCACCGGCCATGACGATACCTATCACAAGGAGCCGGTCAGCAATTTTGAAATGCACCGGGAGCTGTTTGACATCGTGCTGGCAGAGAAGCTGCATCATTACTATGCGGATGTCAAAGAAAAGCTGATCCGCGACAGCGACAGTGCATACGGATATCATTTCCGTGACGAGGATTTTTATATTTACGTTCTGGCACATGAATACGAGCATTACACGCTCGGCGGCACCGGGGTGCGCTCCCTGATCGACATTGAGATCATGCAGCGCAGATTCGGGGACAGCCTGGATCAGGATTATGTCGCGCGGGAGATCGAAAAGCTCGGTATTTCGTCGTTTGTGCAGCAGAGCTGCACGCTGTCGGATAAGCTGTTCTTCGGCGAACCGCTGACTGACGCCGAGGAACAGGCACTTGATTATTTCATCACCTCCGGCGTGTACGGCACGCAGGAGCATCGGGTTGAAAATCAGCTTCAGGAAAAGGACGGCTCCAAGCTGCGGTATCTGTTCCGGCGCGTTTTTCCGTCGATGAACCAGATCCGAACGTTCGATCCGTTCTTTTACCGCCACAAATGGCTGATTCCCGTGCTGTGGATCTGGCGCCCGATCCGCGGACTGCTGCACAGCAGGGAAAAGCTGACAAAAGAATTGAAGCTGCTGCTCAGATCCGGGAAGCAGTAACGGATCTGCCAATGATCTAAGGGGGTTCTGATATGCTGGAAGCATTGAAGGCGGCTGTGTGCGCAGCCAATCTGGAGCTGGCCGCAAGAGGCGTTGTCATCTATACCTGGGGCAATGTCAGCGGCATCGACCGCGAAAAGGGACTTGTCGTGATCAAGCCGTCCGGTGTGGATTATGACGGCATGAAGCCGGAGGATATGGTCGTTGTGGATCTGGAGAGCGGCAAAACCGCCGAGGGCAAATGGAATCCGTCCTCGGATACGAAAACGCATCTGGAGCTGTACCGCCGCTATCCGGAAATCGGCGGCATCACGCATACGCATTCGGTGAATGCGGTTGCATTTGCACAGGCGGGACTGGATATTCCCGCGCTCGGAACGACGCATGCGGATTATTTCTACGGCGCTGTGCCGTGTACCCGCTCGCTGACGCAGGCAGAGGTTGAGGCGGACTATGAGCTGAACACCGGAAAGGTCATCGCGGAAACGCTGGATCAGCGCGGAATTTCGCCGCTGGCGGTGCCGGGCATTGTTGTCCGGAACCACGGGCCGTTCACCTGGGGCAAGGATCCGGCTGCATCAGTGTATCACGCTGTTGTGCTGGATACCGTTGCGGAGATGACGCTGAAAACACTGCTGCTGAATCCGCAGGCGGAGATGCCGCAGTATATCCTCGATAAGCATTACATGCGCAAGCACGGCCCGAATGCCTATTACGGCCAAAGCAAATAAGGCGGACGGTTCCGCCTGTGCCGATGGACCGAATTGCGCGGTTTTACCCATAAAACGAATGATGCCCTCAGAGTGATCTGAGGGCATCAGTTTGTTGAGAAAGGGATCAATCCACCTGGGGCAGCGCAGTCACTTGAACACGCCCACGGAGCCGAGCAGGAGCACGAACAGCAGCACCGGCGCAATGAACCGGATCATTACCACATACAGCCCCCGGCGGCCGAAGCGCTCGCCGTTTTTCGTGACCTCGTCAATGACCGTTTTCGGCTTGATGATCCAGCCGATCAGGATGCAGGTTCCGATTGCCAGCAACGGCATCAGAATGTTGTTGCTCAGGTAGTCGAGAATATCCAGAATCTGCGCTTTGGAACCGTTCGGGAGCACAGCCTCGAAATACAGGAAATTATATCCGAAACAGATGACGGCACCCATTGCCGCAGCGACCGCAGCTTCAAAGACCGTTGCCCTGCTGCGCGTCCAGCCGAATGCGTCGATCAGGCTTGCGACAACCGCTTCCATCAGCGACATCGCGCTTGTCAGCGCGGCCAGCAGCACCATGACAAAGAACATGCAGCCGACCGCATTGCCGATGGAGCCCATTTCCGCAAAGACCCTCGGCAGCGCCTCAAACATCAGGCCGGGGCCGGAGGAACGCATTCCCTCCTCTCCGAGGAACACGAACACCGCCGGAATGATCATCACGCCTGCCAGAAATGCGACCAGCGTATCAAAGAATTCGATCTGGTTGACGGATTTCATCAGATTGTGATCGTCCCGGAAGTAGGAGCCGTAGGTGACCATGATGCCCATGGCGACGCTGATGCTGTAAAACAGCTGCCCCATCGCATCAATCACAACCGACATGACATCTTTGAGATGCATTCCGGTCAGATTCGGGACGAGATACACCTTCAGCCCCTGGAGCGCCGAGCGTCCCTCATGTGCGCGGATCGTCAGCGAGAACACCGCAATGCCGATCACGAACAGCAGCAGCACGGGCATCAGCACCTTTGAGATTGCCTCGATGCCCTTGTTGACACCCCGGAAAATGATAAATGCCGTTGCGGCAAGAAAGACCAGATCCAGCACGACCGGTTCGGTTGTGCTCGTGATAAAGCCGGTGAAATAGCCCGCCCCGGCGGCCGCAGTTCCGCTGCCGGTTAAAAATGCAATGGCGTATTTCAGCACCCATCCGCCGATGACGCAGTAATACGGCAGAATCAGGAACGGAATCAGGCTTGCGAGGCCGCCGAGCCAGCGTGAGGGACGGTGCAGTCTGCCGTAGGCCGTCAGCGCGCTCTGCTTTGTTTTTCTGCCGATTGCAACCTCGCTGACGATCATCGTGAAGCCGAAGGTCAGCGCAAGGATGATGTACACCAGCAGAAAGAGTCCGCCGCCGTCCTTGGCTGCGAGATACGGGAAGCGCCAGATGTTGCCCAGTCCGACCGCGCTGCCTGCGGCTGCAAGGACAAATCCCAGCGAGCTGGAAAAGGAATTCCGTTTTTCTTTCATATCTTCTCCTTCCGGAGAACCGCCGCTCTCCTGATACGATAATAGAATGACTGCCCTTATTATAGCACACTCTCCCGGAAAAAGCAACGGAAAAGCAATATCCTTCGGTTTTCGATGCGATTGAAAAATCAAACGAACAACTTTGCGTCCGAAAGTGTGCTCCGGAGCCGGACGCACCGGAAAAGATGACTGACATATACATAAATGCGGCACGATAAGATATCCGTGGAGTAATATTCGCATGAGAATATACCATCTGCGAAATCCTGAAAAAACAACTGAGGCGCTGACGGAACAATCAGCGCCTCAGTCTTTTTTCTGCTTTCTGCGGATTTACGATTTCCAGTGCTCCAGCGTCGGGAGCAGCTGCGACAGATAGGCACGCACCTGATCCGGCGTGAAGCTGTCACTGGCCATGTGCTGCGAGAGAAAATCTGTCAGCGCCTCCATGCTCGCATACGCAAATTTGCCGTCTGCATAGCACCATTTGCAGTATGACTCATTGAATGTGCCGTCCGGCTCTTTGCTCATGGAGGCATCCTCGAGCGGCATGCCGCAGCACTGGCAGATCAGCTTTCTCGGCGCACCGAGCAGCGTGTTGATTGACACGTCGAATTCTTTGGAGAGCAGCTTGAGCGTTTCCGTGTTCGGAACGGTTTCGCCGGTTTCCCAGCGGGAAACTGCCTGCCGCGTCACAAAGAGCTTTTCCGCCAGCTGTTCCTGGGAAAGACCGTGCTTCGTCCGCAATTCCAGTAAAACTTCCTGGGTTGTCATGTTCATCACCTCATGCACATTATAGCACGCCTGCACGGGAAATGCAAGCAACCCGCTGTTGCGCTTATCTGCGCGGACGGATATCCTGATAAAAGAAGCCGCATTCCGTGCAGTACCAGACGAGCCGTCCGGCGCGGATGACCGGCAGCGTGACCTGAAAATCCCATTCCGGATACTGCCGGAAAAGCATGACGGTGCTGTCGGTGATAAACGCCGCAAACGAAATATAATGTGATTTCGTCATCGGGTGGTCTGCGGTGATATACCACTCGCCGCCGATATCCTCAATTTGCAGCTGCTCTTCCGGGGCGGCTTTCTTCGGCTCTGCCGCGGTCAGTCTGCTGCCGCAGCAGGTGACGTCCGCACCGGATGCCGCCGCAATGATATTGCCGCATTCCCTGCACACATAAAACTGCATCTTTTTCATATTGCCCCTCCCGCTTTCCTGTTTGCCGAGATCTCCCGCGAGCAGCACGCGGATGTCCGTACTGAATACATCCGCCAGTGCGTCAAGCAGCGAAATATCCGGGCAGCCGTTTCCGCGTTCCCACTTGGATACCGCCTTGTCGCTGACATGGATGCGCTCTGCGAGCTGCTTCTGCGTCAGCTGCATCTGCGTGCGCAGCTGTCTGATCAGCAATCCTGTTTTGATCTGATCCATATGATCACCTCTGAGTTTGATCGGCTTTGCTTCTGCGAAAGCCTCTGCATTCATGATAACCGAAAGGAGTGTTTTTGTCAATCCACGCTCCGTAGATTTTTATACGTTCAGGCTGCGGATGCAGAAAGACAATCAACGGGTTTGCGCGGAAAACGCAATGCAGTGTTGAGCCGCCGCAGCCGATACGGAAAAACTGCATCTCCCGGGCGGGAAATGCAGTTTTGAAACGATATTACAGAAACGCATGCCTGAGAAATACGCATCATACGAATGTGCAAACTTCGGCTCAGTGGAACTCCTCGTTCGGGTTCAGCGCGGCAGGCGAACGCCAGCGAATGCCGTAATCGCTGCGCAGAATCATGCGCTTGGCCATCCAGTATTCCTTGCAGTAATCGTAATAACCGCGCTCGTGCTCCAGCGCGTCATCAATCTTCTCCTCCAGCTCAAAGCGGATTGCAAGATACTCCGGTGTCAGCTCCACGGGGTCGCAGACCGGCTCCTCGTCCTTGGCTTCCTGCACCTCGGAGAGCACCTCTGCATAGTGCTCCGCGCCGAGATCCTCCTGGAGCATGGATTCCAGCTCCGGCGACACGCCGCCTGCGGTATTCAGCGCGCAGGTCAGAATCGAGAACACGCTGTCCTCCATGTCAATCAGCTCGCCGTTTTCCAGTACCTTGACGCCGTTCCGGAGCAGCTCGCGGACGCTCCTGTGCGCGTGCTGTGCGTAGTCCAGCGCCTCCGGCCAGAAATGCGCCTCCGCATAGGTGTTGGCGGTGTCCTGGCAGTAGCGCAGGCAGTCTGACCAGCGGCCTTCTGCTTCCAGCATTGTCAGGGCGGGGCGGCAGTTTTCAATCGCGGGATGCGACCGCCACGGATCAAACTGCATGGAATGGAACTGCTGCAAAAGCAGGCAGGTATACAGCTGATCGACGGCAAGATCCGCAGTCGGATGCGCCTCAAAGGCGGCTGCGACGCGCTCCAGCATCCGTTCGGTAAAAATGACGCCGAGATCGGATGCGCGCTCCGCATTCAGCAGATTCAGATATTCCATGAGCTTTTGCTGCTTATCCTGTTCAGAATGCTCCGTGCTCTGGAGCAGCTGCTCAAGCTCCTGTCCTTTTGCCTTCAGCTCCTGATGCTTGACTTCATCCTTGATATACATTGTTCAGCCTCCCTGCATATTCGCTGCTTCCCTGTATCTCTCTGCGGGAGCAAATTCTTATTTAGTATATCATACCATATTTTCGTCCGTATGTCAAGCGAAAAGCAGAAAAAATGACAAAACCTGTACGGCGTTCCGGACGCGCTTCCGGCGCTTTCCGGCGGCGGATTCTGTAAAACAGCTGATATCTCCGCGGCAGCCATACCGGAATTGTGCAAAAGGTAGAAATTTCATAGCGGAAAATATTTCTTCTTGCAACATCCTGCGAATTATGATATACTATCTTTTGTACATGCCCGTTTTTTCCGGGCAGTGAAGTTCATTGAAACGGAGGATCCCCAAATGGCAGATCAGGATACGAAAAATGTAAATCTGATTGTGAAAAACGAGGAGGAACGGAAGGAAGAGGTCGTTGTTTCCTTAGCCGCAATTTTCCGGAAGCTGAAAAAATACTTCGCTGTGTGGTTCATGACGTCTGTCATCATCGGCGGACTTGTTTCCGGCGTCAGCATCTTTTTCAGTACGACATCCTCCACGCCGGTGCGCGCGCTCGTCAGCTTCTCGCACAACGGCATTGATAAGGGCAAGAACCCGGACGGCTCCGTGTTCAACGCCAACAACATGAAGAACCCGCTGGTGATTGACCGCGCACTCCAGGCCTGCAATATGGAGCCGGATCTGCTGGACGTTGTCCGCCGCGACATTACGATTGAGGGCATCGTGCCGGAAAACGTGTACGACCGCCTGACAACCTACCGCAACATCCTTGACACTGCGACCACCGGCCAGATGTCTGCCGCAAATGCGATGCTCGACCTCTCCTGGCACCCGACGCAGTTCAAGATCATCTTCAACTATAAGGATGCAAAGGTCACCCGTTCCGAGGCTGTGCAGCTGCTGAACGCGATCCTTGATTCCTACCGCCAGTACTATTTTGAACAGTACGGCTATAACGAGGCGCTGGGCAATGTGCTCAACACCGTCGATTACACAGAGTACGACTATGCGGAGGCTGTGGATATGTTCCGCTCCTCCCTCAACTCCCTGAGCCGTTATGTATCCAGCCTTGCTTCGGACGATACCTCGCGGTTCCGTTCGACTGTCACCGGTCTGACCTTCGCGGACCTCAAGACCAATATCTCCGCAATCAAGGATCTGGATCTGGATCTGATTTCCTCTTACCTGAACCTCAACAACATCACCAAGGATAAGGACCGCCTCCAGGCTTACTATGAGTACCGGATCGAGAATCTGGAGCTCCAGCAGAAAACCGATGAGGATACCCTCGAAGCCGTCAACAATGCGTTTGACAGCTATGAGAAGGATCAGGTCATCATTTTCAGCGACAGTGTTGCAAATACCGAGTCCACGATTTCTTCTGACGAGTACGACAAGCTGATCAACCGCAAGATCACCGCACAGAACGATCTGTCCGAAACCAAGCAGCAGATCAACTACTACAAGGAGCGCCTTGCAACCCTCCGCAAGACAACCATCGGCTCCACCGACAAGATTAAGAAGATCGAGAAGGATCTGGCCAGCGTGGACAAGAAGATCAAGGCACTGGTGCAGTCCGTCAACGATACCGCTGATGACTATTACCAGAATGTTTCGCTTGCAAACTCCTTCAAGGTGCTTGTTCCGGCAACTGCGGACATCACAACGACGGTCACGAGCGGCATCTCCAAGGCGATCATCCCGGCCTTCGGTCTGGAAGCGCTGCTGTTCGTTGCATACCTGATTACTGCATTTGCCGAGGCTCTGAAGGCTGAAACCGCGAAGCGCAATGCCGCACTGGGCATTGTCACCGAGGACACAGCAGAAAGCAGCGTTGCGGAGGAAGCCGAAAAGGAAGAATCCGCCGATGCTGAGGACAAGAAGAAAAAGAAAAAATAACCGGCAGTGAAAACAGCGTCCGTGCAGGGATTATCCCTCTGCACGGACGTTTTCCTTTGCAGCTCTCTGTGCTGCCGAGGGGCTTGCTTTTTTTTCATAAAAATGGTATACTGTTAGAATAGGATAATCATAGGGTAGTATACCCTCAGCGGAGGTGTCAGAATTTGCTGAAACGTTGGGAAATCGGGGAACCGGATGCAAAAAAAGCGGCCATGCTCCGGCAGCAGGGCGGAATCACGCAGCTCTGTGCGGAGGTGCTGGTTTCACGCGGGATTGAATCGCTGGAGGCAGCCGGCAGTCTGCTGGACGTAACCGGTCTTTCGGATCCGTTTCTGCTCGCGGACATGGAACGCGCGGCCGAACGGATTCTGGCGGCGGTGGACGGCGGCGAACGGATTTGCGTATACGGCGACTACGACTGCGACGGCGTGACCGCGACGGTCATGCTGACGGACTGGCTGCTGTGCGCGGGCGCGGACGTCACATGGTATATCCCGACGCGCCGCGAGGGCTACGGAATGCGCTGCGAAAGCCTGAAACAGCTGCATGAGGACGGCGTTTCCCTGATTGTCACGGTCGATAACGGCATCTCCGCGATTGAGGAGGCGCAGTACATTAAATCTCTCGGCATGGATCTGGTTATCACCGACCACCACCGCCCGGGCGATACGCTGCCAGAGGCGGTCGCAGTGGTCGATCCGTTCCGCGCAGACTGCCCCTCTCCGTATAAAACGATCTGCGGCGCCGTTGTGGTGCTGAAACTGATTGCCGCGCTGGACGGCGGCGACTGGGAACCGGCGCTCGAACAGTTCGGCGACCTGGCTGCGCTTGCAACCATCGCGGACGTCATGCCGCTGGACGGCGAAAACCGCTTTATTGTGCAGCGTGGCCTGCAATATCTTGCCAACACCGAGCGCATGGGACTGATTTCGCTCATGGCGGTCTGCGGGATTGAGGAGGGCACGGTCATTTCCGCACAGAACGCGGCCTTTCAGCTGATTCCGCGGATCAATGCGGCGGGACGCTTTGCGTCGGCTTCGATTGCCGCCAGACTGTTCCTGACGGACGATCCCGATGAGGCACAGCTGCTTGCCGCGCAGATTCATTCGCTCAATAACGACCGGAAAAAGACCGAGCAGGAAATCACGGACGAGATTCTGGACGTAATCCGGCAGCAGCCGGAAACACTTTCGGAGCGTGTGCTGGTCTTTGCCGGAGAAAACTGGCATCACGGGGTCATCGGCATTGTTGCGGCGCGGCTTATGGAGCGCTTCGGCAAGCCCTGTTTCCTGATGTCGCAGGAGGAGGACGGCTACCGCGGCTCTGCCCGGAGCTTCGGGGACTTCTCCGTTTTTGAATGCCTGAAAGCCTGCGAGGCGCATCTGGTGCGCTACGGCGGGCATCCCGGCGCGGGCGGCTTTACCGTCCTGCCGGAGAATAAGGATGCCTTTATGCAGGGCATCCGGTCGTATGCGGCGGTGCATAATCCCGTCATGCCGGTGATGACCGTTCATGCGGAGCGCGCGCTGGAACCGCAGGCACTGACGCCTGAAAACGTCGCGGGTCTGCGGATTATGGAACCGTTCGGCGCGGGAAACCCGAATCCGCTGTTTGTGCTGCCCGGCATGACGGTCGCGGAGATTGTGCCGCTGTCCGGCGGTGCGCATACCAAGCTGCGGCTGCGCAAGGGAACGGCGCAGTGCGAGGTGCTGCTGTTCCGGATGAAGCCGGAGGAAACCGGCATCCGCAGCGGCGAAGTGCTGGACTTTCTGATTGCCGCGGATGTCAAGGAATACCAGGGCAGACCGTCCCTCACGCTGCGTGCGGAGGATTGGCGCAGCTCTGCAAAAGAGCAGGAGCAGGCGATTGCCGCACAGTCGGCCTATGACGCCTACCGCCGCGGAGAACCGCTTCCGGCGCCTGCGTATTATCAGCGGATGTGTCCGCGCCGGCAGGATCTGGTATCGGTGTATCAGCTGGTACAGCGGATGCCGCTCACGGTTTCGCAGATCTGCCGCCTGATGCAGAGCAAGGGCATGAACCGCTGCCGCGCCCGCATGATTGCGGATATTTTCAGCGAGCTGAACCTGCTGCGCTATGACCCGGTGACGGAAACGCTGTCCCGGCTTCCCGTCACACAAAAACGGGAGCTGAACGAATCGGAGGCGTACCGGAAGATTCTGACGCTTGCACGGGAGAGCGCATCATGAAGCAGTATATTGTCGATGCGTTTGCGGAGCATGTGTTTTCGGGCAATCCCGCAGCCGTCTGTGTGACGGACGCCCCGCTGCCCGATGATCTGATGCAGAAGATTGCGGTCGAGAACAATTTTTCAGAAACGGCCTTTGCGGTTCCGGAACGGGATGCGTACCGCCTGCGCTGGTTTACGCCGGGCGGTGAGATCGACTTCTGCGGACACGCGACGCTCGGTACCGCATATGTGCTGCACCGGTTTTACCGCCCGGATGCAGAATCACTCCGGTTCCGGACAATGCACGGGGAGCTGACTGTTCAGTTTGAAGGCAGCCGCATCGAAATGGATTTTCCCGCGTATCCGCTCAGAGAGATTCCGGTTACGCCGGAGATGACTGACGCGATCGGCGTGCAGCCGGTGCAGGCGTTTCAGGCGCGTGACCTCATGCTGGTGCTGGATTCCGAGGAGGCCGTCCGCGCGCTGACACCCGATCCCGAAAAGCTGATGCAGCTGGACGGGCTCTGCATTGCCGTGACGGCAAGGGGTACACAGTACGACTGCGTTTCCCGCGTATTTGCACCGAAAATGAAGATTCCGGAGGACCCGGTGACCGGCTCGTCGCACTGCCTGATTGCACCGTACTGGGCAAAGCGGCTCGGCAAAACGGAATTGACCGCATATCAGGCATCTGCCCGCGGCGGCGTGCTGTATGTGAGCATCTGCGGTGACCGCGTCAGAATCGCCGGAACCGCCGTGCTCTTTGCAGAGTCGGAGATTCTGTCGGATATGAACGTCGAGAGAGGTACTATATGATTGGCGATATTGTAACGGTAACGGTTGACAGACCGCTGGGCAGTTATCATCCTGCGTATCCGGATCTGTATTATCCGGTGAATTACGGGTATATCGAAGGCATCATTGCCCCGGACGGTGAGGAACAGGATGCCTATATCCTGGGCGTGGATGTGCCTGTAAAGCAGTTTACGGGCAGGCTGATTGCCGTTGTGCACCGGCATGACGATGTGGAGGAAAAGTGGATTGTGTGTCCGGAGGACATGACGTTCACGAAAGAAGATATTATGGAGCAGATCCGGTTTCAGGAACGGTATTATCAGTCTGAAATCATCTTGTAGGATCTGTTCCGCTGTATAGAAAACGACCGCAACTGAAAGGAGATGATCTTATGCCGGAATTTCATGAAGAAATCTATTCGATTGACATGATAATCGCAAAAATCCTGACAGACGACCGGCAGTACGATATCAGCAAGCTGATTGCGGCCTATGAATACGCCGCGCAGTGTCATGAGGGGCAGGTGCGCTCATCCGGAGAGCCGTATATTGTGCATCCGGTTGCGGTTGCGTATATCCTGCTGGAGCTCGGCATGGACACCGACACGCTCTGCGCCGCGCTGCTGCACGACGTTGTGGAGGATACCGCCGCGACCAGAGAGGATGTGCAGAAGCGCTTCGGGCATGACGTTGCCATGCTCGTGGACGGCGTCACCAAGCTGGCCAAGGTGCCGACCTTCTCCAAGGAGCAGCAGCAGGCGGAGAACGTCATGAAGATTCTGCTGGCGATGTCGCAGGATATCCGCGTCATGATCATCAAGCTGGCTGACCGCCTGCACAATATGCGCACCTTGCAGTACCGCCCGGTTCACAAGCAGCACAACACGGCGTTTGAAACCATGAACGTCTATGCGCCGATTGCGCACCGGCTCGGCATCACATCCGTGCAGGAGGAGCTTGAGGATCTCTCGTTCTATTATCTGGATCCGTATGCCTATGCGGAAATCGAAAGCCTGCTCGATAACAAGAAAGAGGAGCGCGAGGCGTTCATCGAGAGCATCAAGCAGCGGATTGCAGAGCGCTTCCGGTCGCAGGATTTTGTCACCCCGCCGCAGATCGACGGCCGCGTCAAGAGCATATACGGCATCTACAAAAAGGTCTATATGCACCACAAATCCATTGACGAGATCTATGACAAATACGCGGTGCGTGTGATTGTCACGACCGATAACGAATGTTACAGCGTGCTCGGCCTGATTCACGACATGTTCCGGCCGATTCCGAACCGCTTCAAGGACTATATCGCAAACCCGAAGCCGAACGGCTATCAGTCACTGCACACCTCCGTGCTCGGCAAGGAGGGCATCCCGTTTGAGGTGCAGATCCGCACATGGGAAATGCATGCCAATGCGGAATACGGCGTCGCGGCGCACTGGAAATACAAGGAGAGCATTCAGGGCAAAACCGTCATGGATTCGCGGATTGCGTGGATCCGGCAGGTGCTGGAAACCCAGCAGGCGAGTGATGATCCCGAGGAGCTTGTCGCAACGATCAAGAACGATATTGCGCCGGAGGACGTCGTCGTCATGACGCCGAAGGGCGATTCGATTTCGCTGCCGGTCGGCTCGACGGTCATTGACTTTGCCTATCACATTCACACGCAGATCGGCCACAGGACGACCGGCGCCAAGGTGGACGGCAAGATTGTCCCGCTGACCTATCAGCTCAACACCGGCGAAATCTGCGAGATCCTCACGAGCAAGGATCCGAACAAGGGGCCGAACCGCAACTGGCTCGACATTGTCAAGACGAATGAGGCGCGCGCGAAAATCCGCTCCTGGTTCAAGCGGGAGCGCCGTCCGGAGAATATCCTGACCGGCCGCACGAGCATTGAGCACGAGTGCAAGCGGATGCGTATTCCGATCACGGCGGAGCAGCTGGAAAGCATCGTCCGGGAGGATCTGCGGCAGCCGAACTGTGAAACGCTCGACGATTTCTATGCGGCGGTCGGCTACGGCGGCCTGTCGCTGACCAAGCTGATGCCGCGCATCCGGGAGTATTATCTCAAACGGTTTGCCCCGACGGAGCAGCAGGTTCCCGGCGAACAGCTCCCGGAGCTTCGCAAGCCGACCAGAGGCGGCACCGGCATCATCATTGACGGTATTGACAATCTGGAGGTCAAGCTGGCGCGGTGCTGTTCGCCGCTGCAAGGGGAGAAGATCGTCGGCTTCACGACGATGGGACACGGCATCACGATTCACAAGCAGCAGTGCCGGAAATATCAGGAGGCGCTGCAAAAGAACGATCCCGCGGAGATGAGCCGCTGGGTTTCTGCGCAGTGGGCGTCCGATGCGCCCGCCGCGGAGCTGAAGGCGAATATCGAGGTGCTGTGCCTGAACCGTCTGAACCTGCTGAACGACATCACGCAGGTGATCGGCGAGGCGCATCTGCCGGTGTCGAACTTCAATTTTCATATGCTCAAGGACGGCAATGCGATGCTGAATGCGACGGTCGCGGTCAGCTCGCTGGAGCAGCTCGATACGCTGCTGAACCGTCTGCGCACCGTCCGCGACGTTCTCTCCGCAGAACGTGCGGCATATTAAGGCGGCAGCGGACAGAGCGCTGTAAGACTGCCGTTGACAACAGGAGTCAAACATGATGAAAAAAGCCAAATCCAAAAAGAAAATCATTCTGATCATTCTGCTCTGCCTGATTCTGCTGCTCGTTGTCGGCTGGGCGATATTGTCGGTCAGCATTTACAACGAGAACTTCAACAAGCGTTTTTCCAGCTATGAGCCGCTGATGCTGCATGTTGAGGACTTTGAAGGCTTGCAGTGCGAGCCGTGCGAATTCACCTCTGACAAGGGACAGAAGTTGGCAGGCTATCTGTACAGCGCAGACAGTGATCCGCGCGGCATCATCGTTATCGCGCACGGGCTCGGCGCCGGACAGAATTCGTATATGGACTGCGCAGATTATTTTGTGCATCACGGATATTATGTATTCGCATACGATGCAACGGGCAATGACAAAAGCGAGGGCGACGGTGTCGGCGCAATCCCGCAGGGCGCCGCTGACCTTGACCATGCGATTTCCTATGCGGAGAGCCGGTTCCCGGAACTGCCCGTCGCACTGTTCGGGCACAGCTGGGGCGGATACAGCGTATGTGCCGTGCTGAACTTTCATCCGGAGGTCAAAGCGGTGATCGAGTGCTGCGGCTGCAACCGCTCGTCCGATCTGTTTGAAGCGGGCGGTCTGGATCAGGCCGGCAGCGTGATCTATACCATGATGCCGTTTATCCGGCTTCATGAGCGTCTGCATTACGGCAAATATGCGGCAAAAACCGCCATGGACGGCTTTGCGGCCTCCGATGCGGCCGTCATGGTCGTACACAGTGCCGATGACGGCGTCGTGCCGATCCGGTACGGCTATGATCTGTATTATGAGAAATACAAAAACGATCCGCGGTTTGTGTTCCAGCGCTTTGAGAACAGGGGACACAATTTTATATTCAGTCAAACCGGCTATCTCCGAGAATTCTACGCAGACATGAACCGTTGGGCGGAAACGCTGGATTACGACATTTATGATGCGGAAAATGCCGAGCGCTTTCAAAATGAGAAGGCGGCATATATCCGCGAGCATCTTGACCGGGAAAAGCTGACGCACGACCTCGATCCGGAACTGTTTGACGGATTTCTGGCGTTTTATGACGAACATATCGGCTGAAAGCGTGAGGAATACAGAATGGAACTGTCCTTCACCCCGGTCTCGTACCGGGCAGAATTTGAACCGCAGCTGCTCCGTTTCCTGGAACAGTGCCTGCCGGAATCCGGCAGAGCGCTTGAACTTTCCGGCAGACACAGCTTTTATTTGCATATCGCAGACAGCTTTGCGGCGTTCTGGTGCATGTTCGATGCGGCGCAGATCATCGGGACGGTCGCCGTCCGGGCGCTGAATGCGCAGGACTGCGAATTGAAATCGCTGTATCTGCATGAGAAATATCACGGGAAGGGATACGGGCGCATGCTGCTGGAAACCGCGCTGCAATTTGCAGAGCAGGCAGGCTTCCGGAATATGTATCTCGATTCGCATTCCACAAGCACGAAAGCGCTTCGGCTGTACCGGAAAGCGGGCTTCACGGATACCGCACCGTATCACGGGAGCGTGCGTGCGGATGTGTTCATGATGCGCCCGCTGAAAAATCAGCAGGAACTGATCATCCGTCCGTATGCAGATGCGCGCGATTTTGCTTTGCTCCGGCAGTGGAGCACGGACCGCCGGACGCATGCCATGTGGTGCGCAGACCGCTTTCCGTATCCGCCGGATGCGGACGGCTTTGCGGATGCCCTGCGGTCAATCCGCGAACAGTGGGGCGATCTGCCGTATATCGCAGAGGACGAAACCGGCAGGGAGGTCGGCTTTTTCTGCCGTCCCGGTCAGCCGCATCAGGGTGAAATCATGCTGAAATTCGTGATTGTCGATCCCGCACTGCGCGGGCAGGGCGTCGGGACGAAAATGCTCCGCGCTGCCGTGCAGGATATTTTTGCACATACCGATGCGGATGCTGTGCAGCTCATGGTCTTTGCGGAGAATCCCGCCGCAAAGAAATGCTACCGGAAGGCGGGCTTTACGGAGCGCGCCCTGACGCCGGATGCGTTCCGCTTTCAGAATGAATCGTGGGGCAGATGCAATATGGTCATCCGCCGTGAAGATACCGAATAAGGAGAAATCACAATGCTGAATATCACAAAATTACCGGTCGGTGACCTGGAAGCCAACTGTTTTCTTGTCGCTGATGACAGCAAAGATGCGGTTATCATTGATCCGGGCGCGGAGGCGTCCTATCTTCTGGACGTCATCCGGCAGAAGGAACTGAACCCGCTTGCAATTCTGCTGACGCACGCACATTTTGACCACTTCGGCGCGTCCGCAGAGATCATGGAGGAAACCGGCATTCCGCTGTATGTTCACACGCTGGACAAGCCCATGGTGATCTCCGCGGAGTATTCCCTTGCGGTGCATCTCGGCTACGGCGCGGATTACCGCTGCCCGGATGAGAGCATGATCCGTACCTTTGAAGAAGGTGATGAGCTGAAATTCTCGGAGGAGCTGACCTTTACGGTGCTGCATACGCCGGGGCACTCTCCCGGGAGCTGCTGCTTCAAACATGCGGATATCCTCTTTTCCGGCGACACGCTGTTCCGCGACGGCGTCGGCAGAGTGGATTTTCAGGGCGGCAACATCCGCGATATGCGCGCGTCGCTTGCAAGGCTCGGCGCAATCGAGGGCGACTGTACCGTCTACTGCGGCCATTATGCGGACACCACGCTGGAGCATGAGCGCACCTTCGGGCATTATCTGATTCCGCACAAGCTGTGAGCGGAGATGCGCCGCTGACAAAGGAAATATCAGCATGAACAGAAAATATCGGATTCTATGCATCGCCGTCTGCCTGCTCTGCTTGATTCTGCTGGGCGTTCTGACGCTGCTTCGGGTGCGTCCGGGGCAGGGCATCGGAATCATCGGCGGAGCCGGTTGGCCGACGGTGCTTTTTATGCTCCGGATGACGCTCCGCTCACCTGCGGGCGTTGTGCTATCGGCGGCGTGTGTGCTGTCGCTGATCGGGGCGGCCGTGTTCTCTGCCGGAAAACGGCGGTGATGCGCATGACGCCCGGGCATTGCGCAAAGGATGATTCTGTATAATCAGAGCAATCACCGAAAAAGACATACCGGCATGCGTACAGGTGATCCGGCGCAGCTTTCAGACGGTTGCCGACACGTTCGGCTTTACGCCCGAAAACGCGCCGCGATTTACCGCATTTGCGACCGATGAAGCCAGACTGCTGTATTTTTATGCAGGAGCAGCACCGCCCGGTGTTCGGATTTTTCGAGGCGTAGGAACCGGTCGGGTACTATAATATAAATATACTGCCGGATGCGGATGCATGTGAGCTGGGCAGCCTTTGCGTGCTGCCGGAAAATCAGCATGAAGAAGCTTGACTTTTTCCCGTTTCCATGCGGTTATATGGAACAGTCGCTCAGGCGGATATGAGAAAGAGGCGTACATATGGGACTCGGACTGCGGCGCGGAACCGTTGCGCTGGAACCGCACAGCACGGAATGGGAGATGATTGCGCAGCAGAGCATTGACAGGCTGCGGGAGATTCTCCGGGACGCTGCGGTGGATGTGCAGCATATCGGGAGCACGGCAATCAGCGGCATTTGCGCCAAGCCGATCATAGATCTGGTTGTCGGCGCGGCAGATTTTCAGGCAATCCTTGCGCGGAATCCCGTGCTTGCGGAGAACGGCTTTCTGTTCCGCGGGCAGGATTATCCGGAGCAGTATCTCTATGTGTGCGGCGAAGGCGAGATCAGAACGCATCATATTCATGTGGTGCTGTATCAGTCCGAGCTGTGGCGGCAGTATATTGATCTGCGGGATTATCTGAACTGTCATCCGGCGGATGCACAGGCGTATGCCGCGCGGAAGAAAACGCTTGCGGAACAGTTTGCCGCGGACAGGAATACATATACGGCGATGAAAAGCGATATGATCCGGACGCTTCTGGCGAAAGCGCAGGACTGGCGCAGCGGTGTAACCGGCGAAGAAACAGCCCCGGACGGGAGCCTGTAAACGATACCAGAAAGAACGGAGGGCGGACTGCCTTGGTTATTCATACATACGGACACAGCCGCACCTATGAGATGGAAGCGCTGCTCAAGCTGTTCCGTCCGGCGGAAAAATTTGCGTTTTCAGCAGAGCCGCAGCCGCCCGCGGAGGAGGAATATTTCTCTGCGGTGCTGCTGCCGGAGGGCGATGCGCAGCGTCTGATCTGCCGCATCCGGCTCAGCGGACAGGAACGCAGCGGCGAAAAAATGCTGCCTGCGGATATTCCGAACAATCTTCTTGACCGGGAAATTTCCGGGCTGCTGTATCCGCAGCTCTGCGAAGTGACCGGTCTGCATCCCGCATGGGGTATGCTGACGGGCATCCGGCCGGTGAATCTGCTGCGGAAATTCGCGGCGCGCACCGGCAGTCTTGCACAGGCAATGGACGATTTCCGGAATATCTGGCATGTGTCGGAGGAGAAAACGCAGCTTGCCGCCGATATTCTCGCGGTACAGCAGCCGATTCTCAATGCCGCGCCGAAGAACGGCGTCGGAATCTATCTGTCAGTCCCGTTCTGCCCGACGCGCTGCAAATACTGCTCGTTCGTCAGCAATTCCGTTGCGCAGATGGGCAGACTGATCCCGGAATATTACAAATGCATTGCGGTGGAGCAGCGGCTTGTCAGCGATATTGTCGGGGAGTTCGGGCTGACCGTTGACAGCATCTATATCGGCGGCGGCACACCGACCTCGATCGACCTGTATCAGCCGCTGGACTGGCTGCACAGCAATTTTGTGACCGGCCGGCCGATCCGGGAGTTCACTGTCGAAGCCGGGCGCCCGGACACGATCACGCGGGAGAATCTTTCGTATCTGCGGCAGTTCGGCGTGACGCGTATCTCGGTCAATCCGCAGAGCTTTCAGGATCATGTGCTGAAAGCGGCGGGACGTCCGCACACCGCGCAGGATGCTGTTGATAAATTCCTGTTGGCGCGGGAGATGGGCTTCGATAACATCAACATGGATTTTATTGCGGGACTGCCTGCCGATACGGTGCATGGCTTCCGTGAGAGCATTGACCGTGCGGTCGAACTGGATCCGGAGAGCATTACCGTACACTGTCTGGCGCTGAAAAAGGCGGCAGACTTCTACCAGAGCCTTGCGATGCCGGATGCGGAGGCCGTCAGTGAAATGGTCGATTATGCGTACAAAACGCTGACCGCTGCGGGATACCGCCCGTATTATCTCTACCGGCAGAAGAATATGGCGGCGAATCTTGAGAACGTCGGCTATGCAAAGCCGGGCTTTGAAAGCCCGTATAATGTGATGATGATGGACGACTCGCAGACGATTTTGGGCATCGGGGCGGGCGCGTCCACCAAGGTGCTCGGCGGAAAGCGCGGCATTGAGCGCCTGACCGAGTGCAAGTATCCCTATGACTATCTTGCGCGGTTTGACGAGCTGATGCAGGAGAAGGAACGGCAGCTGCGGGCATTGCTCGGATAGAGGTATCGCTGCGCGATGATCTATAATGGGCTCCGCCCAAACCTGCCAAAGGGACTTGTCCCTTTGGAATCCCGAAATAATAGTTTGGGGTGAGGAACGGAGCTCCCGTCGTCTGCCGCAGCGGATACTTTTTTTTGAAAACGTGAGAACCTGAATAATGCATCGTATATATGAAAACGAAAGGAGAGATAATATGGCAAATTTTTGGGAGCAATGGGACAATTTCATGTCTAGATTTTGGGCTCTTTGCAGAGCATCAGATGTAAATGCCGAAACAGTTAGCAAAAAAACAGGCATTTCTCTTTCAACAATTTCAAAATGGGATGCGTGGGACTCAATGCCAAATGTTGAATCGTTGATAAAACTCTCAATTTTCTTTGAGTGCTCCATTGATTATCTTATTGGCATTAATAATCATTCAGAAGGACTGAATAAGGTTCTTGGCTGTTTGTCCCGTGATAATCAAGAGCTTGTTCAGGCGTATGCTGAACTTCTTTTTATGAAGCAAACGCGGGATGAAAAGAAACTTGATGAAGCATTTGAAAAAATAAAAATGCAAATTACAGGATTTGACGAAAAATACAGATTTGCTACAAAGTATGAAGCGGAAAAAATTGAAGCGTTTATCTCGAAACTTGGCTTTTTAGAAGACGGTTTTATTGTGGATAAGGCAGAGCCTTCTCAGTATGGTGAGAAGTGGATATGCTTTATGAGCGGGAAAAATGCAAATCTTAAATATATTCTATGCGGACAATATGCAGATTTCATGCAAGATATTGAGTTGTTTTCAGCATTTAGCCCGTATCAGCTGCTGATTGATGCAGACGAACCCGTTGATTCGCTCAGTATATATGTTCGACAATGTATTTATATAGGAAATGAAGGAAATCCAGTGGAGATAAGCCTAAAAAGAAAGAACTGATACTCCTTGTAGAATTATTTTTGAAAGAGAAAAAATAATATGATCCAATATTACGACATCGGGCTGAATCTGTTTTGCAGGCAGTTCCGCGAACCCGACCGCATCATTGCGGATGCGGCGGCAGCAGGGGTATCCTGCATTCTGACCGGCTCGGATATGAAAGAAAACGAAGCCGTGAACAGCTATGTGCAGACGCATGACTGTTACGGCACCTGCGGGATTCACCCGCACAGCGCCGACTGCGCAAGGCCTGAGGGCTTTGAACGCATCCGCGAAATCGTTTCGGGCAATCCGAAGATTGTCGCGGTGGGGGAGTGCGGACTGGATTATGACCGCATGTTTTCAACGCGGGAGAATCAGCTGCGCTGCTTTGACCGGCATATCAGACTTGCGGAGGAACTCGGAAAACCGCTTTTTCTGCATGAGCGCGCCGCCGCAAAGGATTTCATTGCGCGGATGAAGAAGCATCCGGAGCAGTGCAGACGGTCGGTTGTGCATTGCTTCACCGGCGATGCGGAAACGCTGAAAGCCTATCTGGACATGGGCTTTTATATCGGCATCACGGGCTGGATCTGTGACGACCGCCGCGGCGGTGCGCTGCGGGAGGCCGTGAAGCTGATTCCGCATGACCGCGTTATGATCGAAACGGATGCGCCCTATCTGACGCCGAAGAACGTCAGGGGACTCGGAAATGTCAATGTTCCGCAGAATATCCGGTATGTTGCGGCGGAGCTTGCCAAGTACATGAAAACCGGCGAAGCGGAGCTGACCGCGCAGATCAGGGAGAATACGGCGCGGTTTTTCGGGCTGTAAGCGTGCTGATAAAGAGGTATCTCCGATGGATTCATAATGGGACGCTGCCCCTCTACAACTCAAAATGCAGAATCGACCTAGATGTGTGGATTTCAAGCAGGCGCTAAAGATTTCCAAGGTTTTTACTGCAAAACGCTTCCGATTCCGGAAGAAAATTTCGGTATTATGAATCATTTTGCAGGCGCAGTTTACACGTAAATACGTACTTTTCAAAGCACCATTTCTGAATGATGTTCTTCTTTCCTATTCTTCATGCGCTGAATATTTGACATTTCCTTGAACATATGTTGTTCATAAGTAATCACAGCGTGATTATTTCTTATGTTTGAAAATGACACAAAACCTTTTGGAACAATCTATGATCAAGCGAATATATCAGAACACGCCCGTCAAAAAAGTATTTGACGGGCGTATCTTTCAAACAAATGGAATCGAAATGCTTAGACATGAACCAATGAACAACGCAGAATAATTCTGAGTTATATTAACCATTTAACTATGGCGTGATATCTGAATGATTCATCGTTATTCAGCTATATTCTGATAAAGGATAACCGCCTCGGTCATCTTTTCATTTCATTTTTAATCAGCGCGATGTATTTCTCCGTATGCTTTGCGGAGTAAGTCAAATGTGCCTCGCCTTTGAAGACCGTCATTCGGGCATGGGGATATGCCTTCCTTACAAGCGCATGGCAGGTTTTATACGCTTTTTCACTGTCCCCGTACAGAAAATGCATTCCGGATTGAACCTGAGCCGAAAATCTAGGAAAATCGAATGTATAGCAGCATTCATTCTCGTTATGAATCGTTTCTTTCGTCAGATAGGGCGCAACCGAAATGAGCGATTCCAGCATCGGGCGCACTGCCTCTGTATCTCCGTTGACAAATTTTTTCAGGAATTTCCATTGCAATACTTCGTCAACAGATTTTGTCCGCATCATGTTAATCATCGTTCTGAATTTGAAATACATGAATGCTTTATAAGGCCGCGATAGGCGAATGCACGGTGCGCCGTCAAACAGCGCATGCCGCACACTGATCTGACTGCGCAAAAGCTGATGCATCAATTCAATGCCGATTTCCGAGCCCATTGACTGCCCGTAAATGAGTGAGACTGTTTTGATGCTTCTCTTTTTCAGGCAGCAGACAATTTCATGCGCTTCATTCTGCCTTGTGGTGAAGGGCTTGCTGCCTTTGTAATGCCCGTTGTATTCAGGGATGATGATATGAAAATCACCGGATAAAGGCTCATACAGATATTTCAATGCTTTGGCCGGGCAGAATGAGCCGGTCAGCATAATAATCAGCGGTTTTGAGTGATCTCCGTATTCATAGAATTTCATATTTCACCTCATATTGTGTTTTATTTATTCCTATTATACTCCAATGCCTCAGAAATGACAAGGTACTTCACATTTATTTACAAAATAAAATAATGTGAACCGCTTGACAAATCTATTTATATTTGATACAATATAATTGAGCAAGAGACAGTAAAGAGGAGTTATTGTATGGAATATGATTATCATGAAGCAATGAAGCTCAGCAATCAGCTTTGTTTTCCGGTTTATGCTGCGTCCAGGGTGATTACATCGCTCTACACGCCGTATCTGAAACCGCTCGGGCTGACATATACACAGTATATTCTGTTTCTGGTGCTGTGGGAGAAGGACGGGCTGACCGTCGGAGAAATCTGCAAACGCCTGATGCTTGACAGCGGCACGCTCTCCCCGATCCTCAAAAAGCTCCGTGATCAGGGATACATTATAAAGCAGCAGAGCACTGCCGATGAGCGCTCGTTTATCATTATGCTGACCGACAAGGGCAGGGAACTGCAACTCAAAGCGAAAGACATTCCGCTGCTGGTCGGAAGCTGCGTGAATATCGCACCCGAAAAAGCACTGCTGCTGCGTGATCTGCTGAACGAACTGCTGGAAAATCAGACCGCTGATGCGAAAGGAGAATGAGAAGATGAAAACCGTTTATGATTTCACCGTCAAAGGCAGAACCGGCGAGGATGTCAGCCTGCGTGATTATCAGGGCAAGGTGCTGCTGATTGTCAACACGGCAACGGGCTGCGGCTTTACGCCGCATTATGATCCGCTCGAAGCGATGTACCGTGATCTGCGGAACAAGGGTTTTGAGATTCTCGATTTTCCGTGCAATCAGTTTGCCAATCAGGCGCCGGGCAGTGCCGATGAGATTCAGTCCTTCTGCAAAATGAAATTCGGCACAGAATTCCCGCAGTTTGCAAAGATTGATGTGAACGGCGAACATGCAGAACCGCTGTTTGCATTTCTGGCAGCGGAAAAGCCGTTTGCAGGCTTCGGCAAGGGTCTGAAAAATGCGGCACTGAACAAGTTTGCGGATATGAACAACAAACAATTCGGAGAGAAAGCATATATCAAATGGAATTTCACGAAGTTTCTGATTTGCCGGGACGGCACGGTGCTTGCAAGATTTGAACCGACTGCCGATATGAATGATGTCAGAAAGGCTGTTGAAGAATTGCTGAGGTGATACGATGTCTGAGAATTTCGATCTGCAAAACTACCTCATCGAGGGCGTGGAAGGCATCGTATCCGAAGCAATCAAAGCCACGCTGAAAAATCCGAAGGAAAGCGCGTTTATGCTGAAATTCGCCGCCGCCAGCCGTATCGCATCAAAAAAGCGCCGGAAGGCAGAGGACAGCGGCGAGCATATCCCGCCGTTCCTGATTGCAAGCATCACAAGCAAATGCAATCTGCACTGTGCAGGCTGTTATTCCCGGTGCAATCACGCAACGGTCGATGCCGAACCCGTCCGGCAGTTGACTGATGCAGAGTGGCAGGCGGTATTCGATGAAGCGGAGGAGCTGGGCATCAGCTTTATTCTGCTCGCAGGCGGCGAACCGATGGTGCGGCGCGGCGTGATCGAAGCGGCGGGCAAAAAGCAGAATATCCTGTTCCCGATTTTTACGAACGGCACATATCTGGACGAAAAATATCTGGATCTGTTCGAGAAATGCCGCAATCTGATCCCGGTCATGAGCATTGAGGGCAGCCGCGAATTGACAGATGAACGGCGCGGCATAGGTATTTACGACAGGCTGATTGCCAATATGGACGAGATCCAAAAGCGCGGGCTGATATTCGGTGCCTCCGTAACGGTCACAACGCGGAATTACAAGGAAGTGACCTCACAGGCGTTTTTGGACAGCCTTTCGGAACGCGGCTGCAAAGTAGTCATATTTGTCGAGTACGTCCCTGTGACGCCGGAGAGCAGGGAGCTTGCACCGACAGATACCGAGCGCGAGTATCTGCAAAACGAGATCACAAAGCTGCGGGAAACGCATCTCGAAATGGTTTACATCTCCTTCCCCGGCGATGAGAAAAGCTCCGGCGGCTGTGTTGCCGCGGGCAGAGGTTTTTTCCATATCAATTCGCACGGCGGCGCAGAACCGTGTCCGTTTTCGCCGTATTCTGACATCAATGTGCGGGACAGCTCTCTGAAAGACGCAATGAATTCGCCGCTGTTTCAGAAGCTGAGAGACGAAGGCTATCTGCTGGAAGACCATGACGGCGGATGCATCCTCTACGAGAAACGTGAGCTGGTCGAACAGCTTATGAACGCTTAAAAAGGAGGAAAATGTCATGAAATGGATTATTCCGATCATCATTTGTGCAGTGATCGTCTGCTGCTGCTTTACGCACAGCCGCGTCATCAAGGCGCTCTTGAAACATGAACCGATGCCTCCTGCACCAAAGTGGCATTTCTGGTGCAAGAATAAGCGAAGCTGATCTGAATGCACAATAAAAAGACAAAAATGACAAGGGGTTCATTTCCCCCTTGCCATTTTGTATTTGTTATGCTTCTGAAAAATCCGTATCCAAAGCGATCTGAAGCCGGTGCTCCGGGTATTCCTTCTGCACATCGGCTGTAAGCTGCTGAAACACGGCTTTGCGGTCAGGCGCTTCGAAGCTGATGACCACATCAAAGCGAATCGTGTTTGTTTCTTTTGTCAGATAAAAGCCGTGCATCTGCAAAACATGTTCATGCGAAAAGACGATTTCCCGCACCCGCTGCTCGACGGCCCTTGCTTCATCATCCTTCGTGTTGACCGAATAGACACCGACCGCAGTGAGAAGCACCTTGTGCCTGCTGTATACACTCATCTGGATTTCACGGATGAGCCGGTCAATCCTGTCGGCAGAATAGGTATCGGGCACTTCAATATGCACAGAGCCGTTCCATGCGTCCGGACCGTAATTGTTCAGTACAAGGTCATATGCACCCTGAACGCCCTCGAACCCGGTCACGGTTTCCTTGATGCTCTTTGCAAGATCGGGGTCATTGCGTTCGCCGAGGATCTGCGAGATTGTGTCTTTCAGCATCTCAAAGCCCGATCTGATAATCACAAGCGATATGACCGCACCGAGCCATGCTTCCAGCGATAAGCCGGTCAGCATAAAGATAATCGCCGCAACAAGCGTCGATGCGGAAATGACCGAATCGAGCGTTGCATCCGCGCCCGAATTGACAAGGGAATCCGAATTGACCTTTTCGCCCACGGACTTGACATATCTGCCGAGAACGATCTTCACAACGACCGCAACGCCGACAATCACCAGTGAGGCGACCGAATACTCCGGCGTTGAAGGCGAGATGATCTTCTTGACGGATTCCACGAACGAAGTAATACCCGCATACAGAACAATGACCGAAATCACCATTGCGCTCAGATATTCGATTCGTCCGTAGCCGAACGGATGCTTTTTGTCCGGCTCGCGTCCGGCGAGCTTTGTTCCGATGATTGTGATCAGCGAACTTCCCGCGTCGGAGATGTTGTTGACAGCATCCAGAACAATGGCGATCGAGTGTGTCATCAGACCGATCACAGCCTTGAACGCTGCGAGAAACACATTTGCAATGATGCCGATGATACTGGTTCTGACGATGATTTTCTCCCGTGCGGTATCATTTGTCGGTGATGCCTGCGATTCAGCTTCATGATTTCCCATAGACGGACTTCTCCATTTATAACACTCAGGATTCGGGCGCAGGTATTTGCCCCTTGTTTTTTATTATACCGTATTGCACTGAAAAAGTCAATCTTCCTCAATGAACAGCCCCGAAAATACCGCTGACGGTCTCTTTTATTTCTTTGCGCGGCTGATGCCGATTGCGTTCAGCTTCTCCTTATTGCGCTGCAAATGCTCCCGGATATTTGCAGATGAACGCAGCGCCAGAATAAAACGCAGACTTTCCTTTTGCTGATCCTTGAAAGACCGTATCTGGCTTTTTAACTCCTCCAGCCGCACGATGATCATATTACGATGTTTCTTTGCGTGGCACTCCTGATCCTGTTTCCGCAGATGCCGCTGATTCTCGCAAATATCATGATTCTGGTTTGTCTGCTTGCCGTGATCAATGCCTGTATTTTGTACGGGTATTATTACATTTATATTATCTCTCAGGAAAATGAACAAAAAACAGAAGGGAACAGAAACAAATGAAAGTGAAAGTTCTATCAGACAGTACCTGCGATCTGTCGCCGGAGCTCATCAAAAAATACGATATTGGCATCATGCCGCTGTATGTCAGTTATGATGATGTTTTCAAGCGCGACGGTGTTGATACCTCGCCAGAGGACATCTATGACTTTGTTGAAAGAACCGGTACGCTCCCGAAAACCAGTGCCGTCAACATCGCAGATTATAGAGATGAATTTGAGAAATGGCATCAGCAGGGATACCAGATCGTTCATATCAACATCGGTTCCGGATTTTCAAGCACCCACCACAATGCAGTACAGGCGGCTGAATCATTTGAAAACTGCTTTGTTGTTGACTCTCAGAATCTCTCAACCGGTCAGGGCTTTCTGGTGATGCAAGCTGCGGAAATGGCTGCGCAGGGCTGTTCAGCAGCCGAGATCGCTAAAGTTTGTACGGACATGACAGAACGGGTTGAGGCAAGTTTTATCATAAACAGCCTTGATTATCTCTACAAAGGCGGCCGTTGTTCTGCGCTGTCAAAATTCGGCGCAAATCTGTTGCATCTGAAACCGTGTATCGAGGTGCAAAATGGCGTTATGGTTCCGAAAAAAAAATACCGCGGCTCCTTTGAGAATGTGATCCAGCAGTATGTCCGTGATAAACTGCTTGACAGGAATGACATTGATCTTAGAAGAATCTTTATTACACATACTGCCTGCTCCGGGGAACTGCTGGCTTCGGTACAGAACACAATACATATGATTGCGCCGAATGTGCAGGAGATCATTGAAACCACAGCAGGTGCAACGGTCACAACGCATTGCGGTCCGAATACACTTGGGGTGCTGTTTTTGCGCCGATGAGTGCATATTGTATTGATAAGTGGACGGAAGCGCTTCACCGGGTTGCTGTATTCGGATTGTTCAAGGCAGAGAAGCTGATTGCAAAGAGATGTTTGAACAATGTGTAAGGGTTTGGGAAACTCCCAAGGATGCAGCGAAGCACCCAAGTCAGTATCGCATGACCGAAAACGGGCGTGCAATACTGATATTGGGTTTAGAGTATCAATAAGTTTCTGAATGTATTGTTTTGAGCCTTATCCTTCAAAAATATTTAGGATGATGCTGTTCTTTCAGAAGGCCTTTCACAGTTCTATCACATACTTATTTCCTATTTCATGAAAAAGAATAGGAGCAGAAAAAGGGTGTGCAGAAACATGCACACCCTTCTTTATGCCTCTTGACATCAGAACGGATGTTTGATATAACGTAGAAGAGAACAACTGTTCATAATTATGAAAAGGCTTTTCGGTTGAGATCGAACTCTTTGAAAAAGAAAATCGCTTGATCATTTCCATTCGGTTTACATACGCTAATTTGTTGCGATGTGATCTCCTTTTCAATGAGATCGATCGCACCCTTCACACTGTTAATCAATGTATAATGAAGCACTATGTTATCGTGCTTTTTTACATCGAATCACAAAGACTGTTTCAAAAAATGAAAGACAGTTCTCATTTTTCCTGCAAACACCGATGTGAAAATCAAGTGAAACCGCGAAAAAAGTGCCCTTTTAGATAGGTGCTACCCAATATCTGTTCCGACAAGCCGTTTCGGCTCATCAGAACAGACCGTCCCGCAAGGCGAAACGGATTGGGCAAGTGCATTGACACTTGACGATTTCCGGTACAGCAGCACTTGAAAAATTTTTTTACGCTGCTTTTGATTTATGCTCCGCAAACGGGAACATTCCCGATACCCTTTTTGATAAACCTGATTTCGGCTTTGCATCTGCTGTGTTTCAGAATCGAACGATGATGATCGAAGCGGAGAGCGATTCCTTGATGCAGCATGATCGCAGTCCGGCAGCCAGATGAACAGGAGGTGTGTTGACAAGTAGATGAATGCGAATGATGACGAGAAGGCTTTTGAATGACGAAAGGAGGAATTCGTATTGCATGAACAGCAGAGCGATGCAAGTGAAGATCATAAGTTTTTGATGTTTGTCGGCGTGTAACCCTTTATAGTACTTTACTTTTTCGCGGAGATGGTGTATACTATATCGTGAGGGTTATAGTGTATGCCTTGAGAAAAGGAGTATACTATGGCAAATGCAAAACAGATGTCCTCCGGCAACTGGAGGGTTCAGATCTACCTCGGCATCAACAAGGAAGGTAAAAAGGAGAAGAAGTCGATCACAGCACCGACACGCTGGCAGGCTGAGATGCTCGCTGCGAAGTTCATCCAGAATATGCAGCTGGCTAAGAGCAGATTCACAGTCGCACAGGCAGTACGGGACTACATTGACAGTAAGAAGAATGTGCTGTCGCCGTCCACGGTCTACGGTTATGAGAACATTCTCAAGACGCGGCTCCAGAGCATCATGGATGTTGACAGCTTCACATTGCAGAGAGCGATCAATGAGGATGCGGTGACCAGAAGCCGGAAGTCGATTGCTGGAGCAAAGAATCTGATTGTAGCAGCATTGAAGATGTACGGCGTTCGCCCGGATTTCAATGTCACGCTGCCGCCGAAAGTTCCGAACATCAAAGAGCTGCCGACCGCAGAACAGGTCATTCAGATGATCCGCGGTACAGAGATTGAGCTGCCGTGTCTGCTGGCAATGTGGCTCAGTCTGAGAATCAGCGAAGTGCGCGGCTTGCAGTTCGGCGATATTAAGGACGGCGTACTGACGATTCAGAGAAGCAAGCTGTTTCTCGTCGGCAAGGATGTTGTGCGCGATGTGAACAAGACCTACAACTCTACTCGACGGCTTGTTGTTCCGGCTTACATCCAGTCGCTGATCAATGCAGTTCCGAACCGCAGTAATGAAGACTTCATTGTTCCGCAGGATTACCGCTTCATTACAAAGCAGCTGAAGAAACTGACTAAAGCAAACGGATACAATCTCACGTTTCACCAGCTGCGGCATTTGAACGCGAGTGTCATGCTGATGCTCGGCATTCCCGACAAATACGCAATGGAACGCGGCGGATGGGCAAGCAACGGTGTTTTGAAGTCAGTTTACCAACACACCTTCTCTGCTGAACGCAAACAGGTAGACGAACGGATCAACGGATTCTTCAATAACTTGTTGAGGGGTTGAGCACCCTCTCTACCCCAAAAAGTTCCCCATCGGTTCACTTTTTTGAAATTCTGTTCTTGAAAAACACGCAAATACGATAGGTTTTTGAATGTGTTGAGGGGCTCCGCACCAATCCCCGCCAAAGGGATAAATCCCTTTGGAATCCCGCGATAAGAAAATGAATGTAAATATATCGTTTTCATCAAAATGGGATTCTTAAGGGACTATGTCCCTTAAGCAGAGGTTTGGGGACGGAGTCCCCATTTCGAATCCGCCGGAGGCACTTTATGAGATCAGGCAGCAATTCCCGCGCTTTTTCGTCCTGAAATCCATTGCATTTTCCGAATAATTGTGCTATAATAATAGGCGAACGTATTTTCTGCTCTGAGGAGGTGTGCCCGAATGGGTCGAACGCGCGGCAGAATGCCGCAAAGACCGCTGACGGAACGGCGCGAGCCGTATCTTTCCGTTTTTCTGCTCAGCTTCGGCATGATGCTGCTGGTGCTGGTGCCGGTCATGATCTTCACAAAGGGATATTTCATCTATTACGGCGATTTCAACTCCCAGCAGCTTCCGTTTTACTACATCGCGCATGATGCGGTGCAGCACGGCAATTTCGGCTGGAACTGGCTGACCGACCTCGGCGCCAATTTCATCGGTTCCTATTCGTTCTATCTGCTGGGCAGTCCGTTTTTCTGGCTGACCGTCCCGTTCCCGCAGGAATGGACGCTGTACATGATCCCCTATCTGCTGGCCTTAAAGCACGCGGTCGCGGCGCTGACGGCCTATGCCTATATCCGGCGGTTTGTCCGCAGCAAGCAGGCCTCGCTGATCGGCGCGCTGCTGTACAGCTTTTCCGGCTTTCAGATCTATAACATCTTCTTCAATCATTTTCAGGATGTGACCGCATTTTTCCCGCTGCTGCTGATTACGATGGAGCAGCGCGTCAATGAGAACCGCCGCGGCGTCTTTGCGCTGACGGTTGCATTCATGGGTATCCTGAATTATTACTTCTTCACGGGACAGGCCGTGTTTGTGATCCTGTACTTTATCCTGCGCTGTCCCGCAGAGGATTTCCATGCGGATCTGCGCAAGTTTTTCAGCATTGCGCTGGAGGCGGTCATCGGCGTGCTCATGGCGTGCTTTATGCTGCTGCCCGCGGCACTGGCGATCATCGACAATTACCGGATCAAGAGCTTTCTCTGGGGGCTGGATATGGTCGCTTACAACGACCGCACGCGCGTTCTGCGCATCATCCAGAGCTTCTTCATGCTGCCGGATCTGCCGGCAAGACCGAATCTGTTCCGCTCCGATTACGGAAAATGGGCGTCGATCGGCGGCTATCTGCCGATGTTCTCTATGGCAGGTGTGCTGTCGTTCATGTCCCAGAAGCGAAAGCACTGGGCAACAAGACTCACGGCGATATGCACGGTCTGTGCATTCGTTCCGATTCTCAATTCCGCATTTTATATGCTGAACGGCTCGTATTATGCGCGCTGGTTCTATATGCCGATTCTCATTATGGCGATGATGACGGCCTATGCGCTGGACAACCCGAAGATCAGATGGCGCGGCGGCCTGACCGTCTGCTTCCTGTTCCTGCTGGGCTTTGCACTGATCTCTCTGCTCCCGAGCAAGGAGGAGGGCGAAGTCGTCTGGTTCCAGCTCGCAAAATATCCGTGGTATCTGTGGCTGACTGCTGCGGTCTGCGCGATTCTGCTGTACCTTGCCGCGCTGACGATCCGGTACCGTTCGCGGACACGCAGATTTTACCGCCCGGCGATCTGCATGACGGTGTTCTCCTGCCTGTGCTCCACGGTCAGTATGGTCTATTTCGGTCTGGAGCTCAGTTCTGTTCCGACGGCCTTTGTCGATACCGCAATCAACGGCGGCAGCAAGATTTCGCTGGAGATGCCGGAGCATCAGTTTGCCCGCGTGGATATTTCGCAGGATTACGACAATTATCCGATGTTCTGGGGCTATTCCAATATGCGCTGCTTCCACAGCATCGTGCCGACCTCGCTCATGGACTTTTACGATGCACTGGATATCCAGCGGGACGTCGCATCCCGCGCGGAGCCGAAGCATTATGCGCTGCGGGCACTGTTCAGCGTCAAATATTATTTTGACAAGGTCAAGGATGACAATGATACGGATTACAGCTTCACGCTGGATGAAATGCCCGGGTTCAGATACCTGAAAAAGGAAAACGGCTTCTATATCTATGAAAACGAAGCCTATATCCCGATGGGCATTGCATATGATTCCTATATCCGGCAGAACGATTTTGATACAATCAGCAAGATGACCGGCGAAAAGGTGCTGCTCAAGGCGCTGGTGCTCTCAGACGAGCAGATCGAACAGTACGGCGATATTCTCACGGAGCTGTCCGCACCGGACGTCAGCAGCATGAGCGCGGCAGAGTATCCGGCTTACTGTCAGGCGCGTGCGGAGCAGACCTGCTCCTCCTTTGAATATGATTCCTACGGGTTCCGTGCGGCAATCAGCCTGGAAAAGCCGCAGATGGTCTTTTTCAGCGTTCCGTGGGAGAGCGGCTGGACAGCCGAGGTCAACGGCAAAGCGGTGCCTGCTGAGCGCGTCAGCAACGGTCTGATGGCTGTGCGCTGCGAAAAGGGCGACAACGCCATCACGTTCCGTTACCGCACACCGGGGCTGAAAGAGGGCGCCGCTGTGTCCGTCTGCGGACTGGGCGCACTGCTGCTCTATCTGCTCTGGCGGCTGATTGCGGAGCGCGGCAGCAGACCGAAGTATCCCAGGCAGAAGCATTCTTATGATTATGCCGGCACAGACATGATGTTTGAGCACACGGTCTATACCGAGCATGCCGCAACCAAGCAGCACGGCAGACCGGCATACAGGCGAAAGAAAAAACAACCGGAGGCTGAAAAGCATGACAGCTGAATCCAACCTGACACCGCATCTCCGGGAGGAGATGCTCTCGTCGGAGGAAATCTATAACGGCAGAATCCTGCACGTCACGCGGGACACCGTCCGCATGGAAAACGGCGGGGAGGCGTTCCGCGAGGTTGTGCATCATCCCGGCGGCGCGTGCGTTGTGCCGCTGACGGCTGATAAGCAGGTCATCATGGTGCGGCAGTTCCGTTATCCGTATCTGGAAACGACGCTGGAAATCCCGGCGGGCAAGCTGGAATACGGCGAGGATCCGATGGGCTGCGCGGAGCGCGAGCTCTCCGAGGAGGCAGGGGCGTCTGCGGATGCACTGGAATCCCTCGGGCAGCTCTATCCGACGCCCGCCTACGACACGGAGATCATTCACATGTATCTTGCGCGGAATATCCGGCAGGGGGCGGGGCAGCATCTGGATCCGGACGAATTTCTGGACGTGGTGCAGCTCCCGCTTGCAGAAGCGGTTGCCATGGTGATGCGCGGCGAAATCCGCGATGCCAAAACGCAGATCGCGCTGCTGAAAACCGCGATGCTGCTTCAGCAGGATGACGCCGTCCGCTGACAGAACCGTTCACGGGCAATAAAAAACTTTCCGGCGCGATTGCTCACGCCGGAAAGTCCGGAAATCCGTATCAGCGATCTTATAACGCAGCTGCGGGGGCAGCGGGTTCGGCCGGTACCGCTTCGGCTGCGGCCGGTGCGGCAGAATACTCTGTTGCTGCGGCCTCCGCCTCAGCCTGCATCAGTGCAAGCTGCTCCTGATAGGCTTCGAGAATCTGGTTCTCCAGATACTGTCTTGCCTGCGCGGAGATCGGATGCACGATATCGCGGAAAATGCCGCCCTCGTCCTTCCGGCTGGGCATTGCGACGAATAAGCGTGTTTCACCCTGCACGACCTTGATGTCATGAACAGCAAGCATCTGATCCAGTGTGATGGATACGATGGCGCGGAGTCTTCCGTCAGTCATCATTTTGCGGATTTTCAGATCAGTAATTTCCATGGGGAGTTCCTTCCTTTCTGCATAAGGGAATGTCGAACATAGTTGCCCGAAAGCATAGGCGCATTGCAGGATGATTTGCGCCTGTTGCGTATATCATAGCATGGAATTGTGTTGATTCTGTGAATGTTTCATGTTAATAAATAATATAAAATGCAATATCTGCGGTTTTATCGCTGATAATCTTAAGAATTTGCGCAATCCGCATTAAAAAACTGCACATTGGTGCGGCAAAACAGGGATCGCGCCGGAAAGGATCTTTTTATCATGAGTTCAATTCTCGAAGGCAGGCAGCATATCCACATGATCGGAATCGGAGGCAGCGGCATGTATCCGCTGGCACAGGTGCTGCATGCAAAGGGCTACACGCTCAGCGGCTCCGACAACAACGAAACCGATACGCTGGCGGCCGTGCGCGCACTGGGCATTCCGGTGCAGATGGGACAGCGCGCGGAGAACATCGAGGGCGCGGATCTGGTTGTGTATTCCGCGGCCATTGCGAAAACGAATCCCGAGCGCGCCGCGGCAGAGCAGAGCGGCGTTGCGATGATGGAGCGCAGTGAGCTGCTGGGGCTGGTTTCCGAATGGTACAGCGAGGCAGTCTGCCTTGCAGGCACGCACGGCAAAACCACGACCTCCTCCATGCTGGCACAGATTCTGTTCACCGCCGGCATTGACCTCTCCGCGGTCATCGGCGGAAAGCTGCCCGCAATCGGCGGCAGCGGCAGAGCAGGCAGCAGCGATGTGTTCGTCTGCGAGGCCTGCGAGTATGTGGATACGTTCCTGCATCTTTCCCCGGATATTGCGGTGATTCTGAACATTGACGCGGATCACATGGAATATTTCAAGACCATGGAGAACCTGAAAGCCTCATTCACGAAGTTTGCGCAGAAATCCAGCAGATATGTGCTGTATAACGGCGACGATGCCAATTCCTGCGAGGCGATGGCAAAGGTCACCGGCAAGACGATGATCCGCTTCGGCAAGGGTGCAGACTGCGAGTGGCGCGCTTCGGACATTGTCCACACGCCGGAGCAGACGACCGAATTCAGCGTATGGCATGACGGCACGCTGCTCGGCACGGCGGTGCTGACTGTGCCCGGCGAGCACAATGTCCTCAATGCGCTGGCAGCGATTGCGGCAGCGCATCTCGTCGGACTGAATTTTGCACAGTGTGAGGCTGGCCTGCGGGAATTCCACGGTGCAAAGCGCCGCTTCGATATTCACGCACAGGTCGGCGGCATCACGGTCGCGGATGACTACGGGCATCATCCTGCGGAGATTGCAGCGACGCTCCGTGCGGCAAAGGCCATGCCCTACAAGCGCGTGATTGCGGTGCATCAGCCGTTCACCTACACCCGGACGGCGCGGCTGCTCGATGAATTTGCGGAAGCGCTGGAAATTGCCGATGTTGTCGCGCTGACCGACATCATGGGCGGCAGAGAGGAAAATACGCTCGGCATCTTTACCAGAATGCTGGCGGAGAAGATTCCGGACTGCATCTGGTTCCCGCAGGACGAAACCGTCCCGCAGACCGATGCGCGGAAATATCAGAACTTTGATGACGTCTGCGAGGCTATCTGCAAGATTGCACAGCCCGGTGACCTCATCATCACGCTCGGCTGCGGCGACGTCAACAAGCTGTCCAAGCAGATTGCAGATACCCTGAAAGCCATGCAGTGATCTGCCGCTGAGAAGGAGGGAAACATCATGCTGAATGAAAAGGCGCAGATGATCTACCGCTATATCCGCGAGCGCATTGATGACGGCTATGCGCCGACCGTGCGCGAGATCTGTGCCGCGCTGGACATCCGTTCCACATCGACCGTCCACCGCTATATCAATCTGCTCGTGGATGAGGGAATGCTTGACAAAATGGACAATCAGAACCGCGCCATCCGCCTGCACGGCAGCAGTGCGCGGAATGTCCCGCTGATCGGTACGGTCACCGCCGGTATGCCGATTACGGCGATTGAAAATATCGAGGACTATCTGAGCTATATCCCTGACCGGCATTTTACCGGCGAGCTGTTTGCACTGAAAATCCGCGGCGAGAGCATGATCAAGGCGGGCATTCTGGACGGCGACATCGTCATCGTCGAGCAGTGCAGCACCGTCGAAAACGGTGAGATCGCCGTGGTCATGGTGCATGACGACGAAGCGACAGTCAAGCGGTTTTACAGAGAAAACGGCGGATACAGGCTCCAGCCGGAGAATGACACAATGGAGCCGATTTATGTGAAGGAAGCGGCGGTACTCGGGAAGGTCGTCGCGCTGATGCGTTACTTTGAGTGAGAAAAGAAAGGAAGAACAGACTATGAAACAGAGAGTGAAGGTTGTGCTTTGCGGTAAGGAATATGCATTGCAGACAGAGGACGCGCCGAGCTACGTTTATCAGCTGGCCAAGAATCTGGAGAAGCGCATCTCCGATATTACGGAGAACAATCCGCGTGTTTCCGCGCATTCCGCGGTCATGATGGTTGCGCTGTCCACGATGGACGAGCTGACCAAGGCCAACAACAGCGTCGAGGTGATCCGCTCGCAGGTCAAGGAGTATGTGGACGAGGCCGGAAAGGCGCGTCTGGAGCGTGACGCCGCGCTGCGGGAAATCGACGTCCTGAAGGCAAAGATTGAGCAGCTGGAAAACCTCAACAAGCTGAAATCCCTGAGCGAGAGCATCCGGAGCGGCGAAAAGAAACCGGAGCAGGCATCCGGACAGACCGATGCGGCGGATGCGCCCGCGGAGGAACAGCTCTCTCTGACACAGCCGGAGGCATGAGCAGGATCGAACTGCTGGCGCCTGCCGGAAGCATGGAGGCGCTGACAGCGGCGCTGCGCTGCGGTGCGGATGCCGTCTATGCCGGTGCGGAGCAGTTTTCTGCCCGTGCCAACGCGGTAAATTTTGATTCAGACGGGCTCGCGGAGGCAGCACGGCGTTGTCATCTGTACGGCGCAAAGCTGTATCTCGCGGTCAATACGCTGATTTTTGATACGGAGCTTTCCGCGCTCGATGCGCTGCTGCAAACGGCGGCGGACATCGGCGCGGACGGCTGCATCGTGCAGGATCCCGGCGCGGCGAAGTACATCGCGCAGCGGCTCCCGACACTGCGGCTTCATGCATCCACACAAATGACGATTCATTCGCCCGCCGGCGTGAGATTTGCAAAGCAGGCGGGCTTTTGCCGTATCGTGGCGGCGCGGGAGCTCTCCGGAAAACAGCTCGCTGCCGTCTGTGCAGAGGCAGAACGCTGCGGCGTGGAGGTCGAGGCGTTTGTTCACGGTGCGCACTGCATGTCGGTGTCCGGTCAGTGCTGGATGTCCGCAGCCATGGGCGGCCGGAGCGCGAACCGCGGCTGCTGCGCACAGCCCTGCCGTCTGCCGTTTACGGCGGACCCCGCCCGGAAGGACGCCTGTGCGCTCTCGCTCAAGGATATGTCGCTGGTCACGCATCTTGCGGAGATCACCGCGCTCGGCGTGACCTCTCTGAAAATCGAAGGCAGAATGAAGCGCCCGGAGTACGTTGCCGCAGCCGTGACGGCCTGCCGCACTGCGCTTTCCGGTCAGCAGCCGGATCTGCACGAGCTGCGTGCGGTCTTTTCCCGCAGCGGCTTTACCGACGGCTACTTCACCGGCATCCGGAAGGAGATGTTCGGGACGCGGCAGAAGGAGGACGTCACGGCGGCGCAGGACGTCTTGCAGCAGCTGCGCGAAAAATACCGGAAACCGCGGAAATGCGCCGTTCTGAATGCGCATTTTACGCTGACGCCGGATGCGCCCGCGGCACTGACCGTCACGGATGATGCCGGACACAGCGTCACCGTCACCGGGGACGTCCCGCAGACTGCGCAGAACCGTCCGACCGATCTGCCGATGCTGCAAAAGCAGTTCGACAGGCTCGGGGATACCGTGTATACGGCGGGGCAGGTGACTGCGGAAATCGAAGGCAGGCTGATGCTACCTGCCGCCTCGCTGAACGCGATGCGCAGAGATGCAGCGGAGCAGGCGGATGCGGCGCGGATTTGTGCCAATACGCCGGCGCACCGGTTACAGTCGCCGCTTTCGCTGCCGGAGCAGCAGAAAAAGCACGGTGCTGCGATATTCCGCGTACAGGTTCGCAATACGGAGCAGATTGCCGGTCTGGCAGATTTTGCAGATGAGATTGACGCGCTGCTGCTGCCCTTGCAGCTTGCGGAACGCTATGCGGCAGGGGAACAGCCGGTTCCGCTTGCAAAATGCATTCTGGTGCCGCCGCGGTTTTACTGCGATGAGGACACGGTTCTGCATATGCTGAAAGAAGCGCAGGCACGCGGGTTTTCGCGTATTCTGTGCCAGCACGCGGCAGATGTGCAGCTTGGAAAAGAGCTTGGAATGACGCTGCACGGCGGCCTCGGGCTGCATATCACGAATTCCCATGCGGCGGCGTTTTACGCGCAGGCGGGGCTGACGGATGCGCTCTGCTCACCGGAAGCGCCTGCGATGCCTTGCGGGGCGCTGCCGCTCGGACGGATGATCTACGGGCGGCTCCCGCTGATGCTGACGCGGAACTGTCCCGTGCAGGCGCAGGTCGGCTGTGCGAAATGCAGGCATCAGCTGACAGACCGCAAAGGGGCAGAGGTGTATACCGACTGCACGCGCATCACGGAAAAGCCGGATTATGCGGAGCTGTTCAATGCGGCGCCGATCTGGCTTGCGGATCAGCCGCAGAGGTTTGCGGATGCGGCATTCGGTCTGCTGCTGCTGACGGACGAATCTGCGGCGCGCATCAAAGAAGTGCTTTCCGCGTATCTGCACGGAACTGCCGCACTCCCGCCGCTCCGGTTCACCCGGGGCATCAGGGCGGCAGACTGAGAACTGGAAAACGGTATCTCCGATGGATCAAAAATGGGGACTCCGTCCCCAAGCCCCGTCCCATTATGAATCCATCGGAGATACCGCTTTATCGACAAGCTGAGGCGCTTCCAAACACCGGAAGCGCCCGTTTTCTGCTATATGCGGAAAAATATGCGGAGCATCTTAATCAAAAAAATCATCGGAACCCGTTACCTGCGCGCCCTGTTTTTCGTCTGTAAGGGTGAAGGCGGCAAGGAGGTGCATCATGGAAGATCAACAGATCATCAGGCTGTTCTGGCAGAGAGATGAAGCTGCAATCAAGGAAAGTCAGATCAAATACGGCGCGTACTGCACGGCGGTCGCCCGCAATATTCTGCATTCCGTGCAGGATACCGAGGAATGCGTCAATGATACGTGGATGCGTGCATGGGATACCATCCCGCCGGAAAAGCCGAACCGGCTTGCGGTGTTCCTCGGCAGAATCACGCGCAATCTTGCAATCGACCGTTTCCGCAAAGGCAAGGCGCAGAAATACGGCAGCGGCCAGACCGCGCTCTGCCTCGACGAGCTGAGCGAATGCATCGGGGAGGAAAGCCCGGTGGAGGACAGGCTCGCGCTGAAGGAACTGCTGGATACGTTTCTGCGCAGTCTGCCGGAGAAAAACCGCGAGATTTTTCTGCTGCGGTACTGGTACATGATGTCCGTCAGCGAGGTCGCGAAACGGTATGCCATGTCAGAGGGCGCGGTCAAAATGCTCCTGCAAAGAGTGCGGAGCAGACTGAAAGCATATCTGGAACAGGAGGGGATCGGCGTATGAAAAACAGGGATATTCTGCTGGATGTGATCGGGGAAGCCGATGAAACGCTCGTGCCGGAGCTGACAGCGGGCAAAAAAACGAAAAAGCATCCGCGCATCATGCTGACGGTGATCGGCACTGCCTGTGCGGCAGCCGTGATCGGCGGGCTGTTTCTGATTCCGAAGCGCGGGACGCCCGGCGGCAGCCCGGGATCGGGAAAAAACGATTATTCGGCGCAGTATGCCGATATGCTGCTGGCCCAAGCGGCTTATCCGGACATGCCGCAGTATCCGGAGACGCCTGCGGACGAAAACTGGGATGAATACAGTGCCGCTTTGGAAACATGGCAGGCGGCGCGCAGTGCGCTGCGGGATCAGCCGGAGGGCTATCAGGAGGGATTTGACGTATTCTTTGCAAACAGCACGCCGGTCTTTCTGAACGGTGCCGGATCTGAAAACCGTGTTTATTCGCCGCTGAGTCTGTATATGGCGCTCGGCATGTCTGCGGAAATCACGGACGGGAATACGCGTCAGCAGATTCTGGAAGTTCTCGCGCAGAAGGATCTGGAAACGCTGCGATCCCATGCAGAATCGGTCTGGAAGGCGAATTATGCGGACGACGGGCTTGCAAAATGCGTGCTGGCATCCTCACTGTGGACAAATCAGCTGACGGATTACCGCTCGAAAACGCTGGATACGCTTGCATCGGTGTATTATGCCTCTGTGTTCAGCGGCGATCCGAAGCGCGATGCATACAGCAAACTGATGCAGGAATGGATGAATCAGCAGACAGACGGGCTGCTTGCGGATTACACGGACGGTATCAGAATGGATCCGGAGATGCTGCTGATGATTGCGTCAACGGTCAATTACAGCGGAAAGTGGAGCAGTCAGTTTGACCGGACGCTGACCGAAGCAGGAACATTCCATGCGCCGGACGGCGATGTCAGCTGTGATTTCATGTTTGCGTATCACGAAACGGGGTATTATTCCGGAGCGCATTTCACGGCGGTCGGGCTGGATCTGGAGCATAACGGCCAGATGCGGCTGATTCTGCCGGAAGAAGGCATTTCCCCGGAGGAACTGCTCGCAGATGCGCAGGTCTGTGAATATCTGACGCAGTCGCAGCAGGAAGCCGCTGCAAATGAGCGGTATGCGTTTGTAAACATGACCGTGCCGAAGTTTGATGTGTCCTCCGGCATGAATCTGGAGGACGGGCTGAAAGCACTCGGCATTACGGATATTTTTGAACCGGACAAGGCGGATTTCTCGCCGCTGACTGCGAACGCAGCGGATGCGGAAAATGTGTATCTCAGCAAGGCCGAGCAGGATGCGCGCGTGCTGATTGACGAGTCAGGCTGCAAGGCGGCAGCACTTACGGTTCTGGAGTTCACCTGCACAGGCGCACCGACAGAGCAGTATGAATTTGTGCTGGACAGACCGTTCCTGTTTGAGATCGTCAGTGACGCCGGTATGCCCCTGTTCGTCGGCATCGTCAACAATCCGGCGGCGTGAAGCGGTGATTGATAGCGGTATCTCCGATGGATTGACAAACTGAGGGGACGCCCTGCGACAGGGGGCGTCCCCTGATTGTATCCGTCAGAAAACTCCTTTCATCAGCAAAGGAAACTGCGCAGCACGAAGAAAAGCACAACGGCCGGAATGAGCAGCAGTGCCGCTCTTGCATACTGCGAAATCATGATATTGCTGTATGCAGACGGCCGGATATCCGCCTGAATGCCCGGGTTCAGCGCGCTGCGGAACCGTTCGGCAGCGTCCGCACCGCCGAGCAGCTTGCCGTAATGAACCGGAATGACCGTGTGCGGTGTGATCGCATTTGCGAGCGCGGCTGCCTGCACCGGATCCATCGTATAGAAGCCGCCGACCGGCAGCAGCGCGATATCGCAGGATACACCCCGGCATTCATCGGTCAGGTCGGTATCTCCGGATACATAGACCGCTGTTTCGCTGATTGTCAGGATATAACCGAGCCACTTCATCGCTTTCAGGTGATTCGGCTTGCGCTTGTTATAGGCCGCGACGGCGCAGACCGGGATTCCCGCGAGCTCTGTGCTTTGACCGGGCAGCAGCGTCACGGGCTTTTTCCGGAGTGTCAGACGAATCATTGCGGCCATGCTTTTCGGTGCCGCGATGACGGTGCTGTCCTTCATCAGCTTTTTCGCATCCCGCGGTGAAAAGTGGTCGGTATGCGGATGCGTAAAAAGGATCAGGTCAGCGTCATGCGGCGCGCCGGAAATCTGCACCGGATCAATATAGATGATCGTTTCGCCGCCGATGCGGATGCCGCTGTGCGCGATGACGTCAATTCGTTCCAGTACGCTTTGATGAAACATGAGGATTCTCCTTTTCTTTCAGGTAATTGGACATGATTCCTTTGATGCCGTCTTCTCCGAAGGCGATTGTGATAACAGCGCCCATTTTCTCAAAATACAGATGATTTTTGACAAGATTGCCTTCGACGGTCTGCGCGCCCGTTTCTATGAATGCACCGCACGGTTCGGTAAATTCATGCCATGATATGGAGAGAAGCTCTTCTGAAAAAGCCGGCCGCAGCTTTGGCGCCACAAAGGCAGGAATCTCCGAAAAGCGATGCTCCAGAAGAAGCCGGATACACTCCGCCGCAATCCGGCAGTGCTCCGCATCCTCCTGCGCCGGGGATGCATCCAGCGCAACAGCGTAAATATCGCCGCCCTTTTCCGCTGTGCTTGTGACCTTTTCCAGCAGCCGGATCCGGCTGTGAAGCGCAGCGATTTCCGCCTTGAATTCCGCGGATTTGGTTCGCAGCAGTTCTGCGACATCCAGCCCGTTCTTAACAATGTCCTGAATCTCATCCAGTGACAGTCCGATCTTCCGCAGAAAGAGAATTTTTCGCAGCTGTGCGGTATTTTGTTCATCAAGCCTGCGCGGCGCGTTCCGGCTGCCGCGCACAGTGCTGACCAGACCGAGCTGTTCGTAGTAGCGGATTGTCCGCGAGGTTGTGTTCAGTTCCTTGCAGACTTCACTGATGTGCCTGGTTTCGTCCATCTTGATCACCCGTTCTTATTATACCACTTGACACTGCGTCAATGTCAAGCTGTTTTGGAAAATATTTTTTGTATGCGAAAAAAGAAAGCTGCACATTTCCGGTGCAGCTTTCAGTTTGTTGAGAAATGGATTGATATGCGATGATTCGTAATGGGCTTACTTTTCCTGCATCTCACGCACGCCGATCAGTGCAGAAACGCCCGAATCTGCCTGATACCAGACATCACCGCAGCGGTAATTCATGATGCCGTCCTTGCCTTTTTCGCCGCAGATGATCAGGAACTGATTGTTGTCCGCCGGGATGAAACCGGTGACGTTCTCTGCGATTTTTTCCGTCTTGCCGTCTGCGCGGCGCATCAGCGTGCCGCAGAATGCTTTGCTCATGGAGATCATGGCACTGTCGTTCGGCCCCGGTTCCACTTCGTCCGCAATGAAGCAGACCTGATGGCATTTGTTTTGCAGCATAACGACGCTGTGCTGCATGCCCGAAGCGATCTTCTGATCCCCGGAATACAGCTCCTGATCCACGATGCGCAGCAGCTCCGAGGATGCATCTGTCCGATCCAGGCAGATCAGCAGCGCATTCTCCGTGGAATCGGAAACCAGTTTCAGATTGATCGGTGCCACGCCTCTGATTTGTCCGGCGGTCGTTTTGACCGGGAAGATGCTCTGCATTGGATTGCCGTTATATGCGGTGTAATCATGATATTCGCCGATCAGCAGCGATCCGTCAACGGAAAAATCGAGGTAATCCGGATCGGTATAGATCCGGTTTTCATGGTCAAACTGCACCGGAACATCCTCTCCGCGCAGGCAGACACGCGTGTGGAGTCCATCGTACTTGTATTCCTTGAAGCAGATCAGCGGCTTGTCCTGACACGTCGCCGCTGCCTGCCATGAGAACATCGCCAGGCCGGAGGAAAGTTCTTTGGCACCGCCTGCCGCATCCATATAATACAGCACCATTTTGTCCGGCATGATCGAATACATATATATCTGATCGGATTCGCTGCTGATTACATCGGACTGCCGGGATTGCATTTCTGAGTACCATTCGTCAACGGAGGCCTGTGACATGGTACTTTGGATATAATAGCATTCGCCGGTCGGATAGTAGTTCGTGACTGTGATGCGGCAGTCCGGCTCCGCACGGACGATTTCTGCGGCTTCCTTCTTCTCCGTGTCGTACCGCATCAGTTCCGAGTGTTCATTGCCCTCACCGGAACTGTATTGCGTGTAGTACAGATACTGCGGACAGTCCTCCCGGATGGGCGACCAGTCCTCTATTTTGTCGATCAGCTGTTCCGGCTGTTCACCCGGCGCCGCGCAGTACAGCGAATAGTCGTCAGAATGTATCTGGACGCTGGGGGGGCCGTCGAGGAGCGTGGCGTTCATGTACGGGATCATACATTCATAATCCGGGCGGAAAATGGTGACTCCGTCCCGACCGCTCAGCCATGAACTGGTCTTTTTGTATTCCTCCAGATCTGACATGGCGATGTAGAAAACCTCCGGAGAATCCGGCAGCGACCAGAAGCGCTGCACATACGGCGCAAGCTCCTCTGTGCTGCCGTTCTGCGTGCGGCAGAACGCGCCGTCCGGATTCCGGTAATAAACTGCATCTCCGCTGACCAGATACGGCGGATTCATCTTCCGGGGATCGCAGTTTGTTTTTTTCGGCATGTTTACAGAGTATGTGTAGGCAAAACCGGAATAATTGAAATCGGATTCATCCAGGCGCAGCGTTGCGATCTCCTCTGCTTGCTCCGGATGCTTCGCGGTGCAGTGCATCAGCGTGCATTCGCAATCTTCAAAGCTGACATCCTTCGGATAGTAGAATTCGCTGCCGTCCGGGCTCACATAAAGCAGATCATCCAGACGTTCCGAAAAGCCCTCAGCCAGATATTGCTGACTGTCGTTCAGATCCGAAAAGACCTTGTCATTCAGGCAGATGGTTTTGGCATTCCGACCGTTCTGGAACCAGAGCGCCGTCCCTTTCAGATAAAATGTGCCGACCGTGCTTTTCTGAAATCCGGGCGGTTTTCCGTGGGAAAATGCATAAACACCGCCGCCGAGTGCGAGTGCTGCCGCACATCCGACGGCTGCGAGCTTCATGCCGGTGTTCTGAATGCCGGGCTTTTCGCTGCCGGCGGATTTGCCGGACGCTGCGCTTTCGCCGGGCACGATGCGCGCCTGTGCTTTCTCAGAGGCGGAAGCGTTTTCCAGCTCCGGAAAGGAAACGCCGTTCCCGGCGGTGTGCGCCGCGGGGGTGCTGTCCGTTTTTTCTTCTGCTTTTTTTGCAGCTGTATTTTTTGCAGCAGCAGCTTTTGCCTCCCGCTGTCTGCGGTATTCATCCTGCCGTTCCCGCCGGATTGCAGCAGCCTGGCGCTCCTGCTCCTGCGCGGCGGCAAACAGGTCAATGTGCTCGGATGCTTCCGTTTCATGCCCGCAGACTGCGCAGGCCTCCGGCACGACGGTATACTCTGTGCCGCATTCTGGACATCTGTACATATGTGTTACCTCATTGTTTCTGACTGCGGACGCATGATCCGTCCGCTTTTTATTATAGCACACAAAAGAAGAAAAAGCAACCGCAGCACGGAATATCGCAGACCGGATTCACAAATCACATACTTCCTGCAAAAGCTACTTGACAATCGGGAGAAACTCTGTTATAATATATGGTAGCAGCAGCACGAGCCTGTGCTGCGGTTTAACTGAATTCAAATGTGAAACAGGAGGGTACATCAAATGGGCATTTTCTCCAGACTGAGTGATATTCTGAAAGCCAACATCAATGATATGCTGGATAAGGCTGAGGATCCGGAAAAGCTCGTCAAGCAGATCATCCTTGATATGCAGAAGGAGCTGACCAAATCGACGCAGGCACTCGGAAAGGCAGTCGCCAGCGAGCGTATGGTCGAAAAGCAGTACCGCAATGCCTGTGCTGTATCTGCAAGCTGGGAATCCCGCGCAAAGGCTGCCCTGAAGGCAGGCGACGCGGAGCTGGCAAAGAAGGCGCTGGCCAGCAAGGTCAAGGCGGATGAGGATGTCACCAACTACCGCGAAATGTATGAAACCATCTCGAACCAGACTGAGGCAATTCGTTCTCAGGTCGAGGTGCTGAAATCCAAGATGCAGGAAGCAAAGTCCCGCGAGGCAATGCTGATTGCACGTTCCCAGATGGCGGATACCACCAAGGAGCTCGCGCAGTCGCTCAGCGGCATTGATACCAACAGCTCCTTCGATAAGCTCTCCAAGATGGAAGAGAAGATCACCCGCAAGGAAGCAGAGGCTGCTGCATTCAGCGAGATCCTCGGCAACGGCAAGCCCGAAGAGGTTGCAACCTTTGAGGAGCTGGAGCGCAATGCCAAGGTTGATACCGAGCTGGAGCGTCTGATGGCCGAAATGGGCATGACGCCTGCTGCCGCAGATACGTCCTCTGTCAATGATGAGCTGGCAGCTGCGATCAGCGCACTGGAGGCTGATTCCGCACCGGCAGAAATGCCGATGGAGGCACCCGGCATCTGAGCGCTGAAGCTGAACCGAACAAAATGATCTGAAACTTGCGGCACAGTCTCACGCTCCGTGAGGCTGTGCCTTTTTCCAGAACGGAAGGAGAGATTCTCCAATGTCAACCAAACGCAGGGTCCGCTGGGACCGTATTGCTGCTGCCGTCATTGTTCTGATCGTTCTGATCTTTCTCCTCGGCTCGTGTGTATCGGGCTGCGCAAAGGATGACGATGATCCGCTGACTACGGCAAGCAGCGATGCAGATACCGCAGCACAGACCGGTGAGGCTGCTCCGCAGACAACACCGCCGCCTGCAAACGCCGAAGAAGCATCCCTTGTCAATGTTCCTGTCGTCATCACGGATCCGAAGCCGTCTGATCCGCTGCTGTCGTCGGAAAACTCCGATTCCGCTTCCGATTCCTCAACCACAGAGCCGACGTATACGCTTCCGGCCGGGTATCAGATGGTACCGGTCCGGCTGAGCGCGATGAATGCCGGTACGCTGGTGCTGGTCAATAAGGATAATCCCAGCCACCTCTCTGCGGAGGAACTGGATCTGGAGCAGGTGTATTTTGCAGAGGATAAGCCGGATACCTATGAAATCTCCTATCCCGGCCATACCTCATTGAACCGCACGGCGCTTTCACAGTTCAACCGGCTGATGAAATCGTATTACAGTGCGACGAACAACAAGGAGATCATGTTCAATTACGGCTATCTGGAAGCCGGAAAGGAAAAGAGCAATCCCGATTCCCCGACAGCACTGGATATTCAGCTGCATATCAAGCGCAATGACGGCGGCTACGAGTACATCTCCAACACCGCGCCGTATTCGTGGCTCTTTGAGCATATGGCGAGCTACGGTTTTGTGCTGCGGTATCCGTCTGACAAGGCCGAAATCACCGGCGAGCGCGGCGGCTATACCGCAATCCGCTATGTCGGCGTGCCGCATGCGTCGTATATGAACGAGAAAAACCTCTGTCTGGAGGAGTATCTCGATCAGCTGAAAACCAGACACAATTTCTTCAGCGGTTCTGTGCTGGAGCACACCACGAACAATACGAAATACCACATCTATTATGTTCCGGTGGACAGCACAACAACCGGCGATCCGGAGATTCCGGTGCCGACAGGCGGCTCCTATGAGATTTCCGGCAACAATTCCGACGGCTTTATCGTGACCGCAATCGTCGGCTGAATATGATAAGGAGGGGTGCGTATGCGCCCTCCTTTCGTATATCGGCTTTTCCGGCAGAAAGGAGGCAACCGCCATGGCAGATCAGAAATCCGGGCTTGCAGGGTACTTTCGGCGTGCAGCCGACTGGCTGAAAAAGCAGCTCCCGGGAAAGCGGACAGAATCCGTTGTGATTCTTCCGAAGCGCGCCGTCTGCTTTCACGGCGCACTGGCGCTGTCTTTTCCTGCGGATTTCCACGCGGAGAGCAGGGAGAAGGATCAGCTGCTGTTTACCGGACAGAAATCCGGCCTGCAAATGACCGTCATGCGGATGCCGTTCAGCCGTCCGCTGAGAGAGGTCACTGCGGCAGATTTGCAGATTTCGTTCCGCAAACTGCTGCTGCCTTCTCTGACGCCGAAGCTGGAATACGGCTATCTGCGGCATTCTCCCACCCTGACAGCATACTGGGTACACCCGCCCGCAAAGAAAAAGCTCCGGCGCGGCACGGTCAATGTCACACTGGAGCAAAGCGAAGAAAAAACCGTCCTGCATCTGATTCAGGTGCGGCGGACGGTTTATCTCCTGCTGTTCCGGCATGTGACGGCGGAGCTGGATGCAACCGTCAATGCCATGATTTATTCGGTTTCGGCGGATCCGGAAAAGGCCGGTCAGTAACCCTTGCTGAGATCCTCCGCAAGGGAATCGTCGTCCGTGATCCACGCGGTGGTGTCGATCGTGAAATGCGCGTTTTCGTCCTGCCGGATCACGACCTGCGCAATGCCTGCGTTCAGGATCAGGCGCTTGCACATGGAGCAGGGCTCCACAGCGCCGTCCAGCCTGTCCGTTTTCGCATCGTGACATGCAAGATAGAGCGTTGCACCGAGCAGATCCGCTCTGCTGGCGCTGATGATCGCGTTTGCCTCCGCATGGACGCTGCGGCAAAGCTCATAGCGCTGACCGCGCGGAACGCCCATGCGCTCGCGGTAACAGAAATCCAGATCGGTGCAGTTCTGTCTGCCGCGCGGCGCGCCGTTATAGCCTGTGGAGATGATTTCGTCATTCTTGACGACAATCGCACCGAATTTCCGCCGCAGACAGGTGCTGCGCTCGGAAACCGCCTCCGCAATATCCAGATAGTAATTTGTTTTATCTCTGCGTTCCATAGATCGCACTCCTTTTTTCATGTTATATGTGGTCTGCTGCACGGCTTTCGGCGCAGCAGGCAAGTTCATTATAGCAGATTACAGAGGAAATTGCAAGCGATATTTTCAGCGGGGAATCCATATGCCGATTTTTCCGTAGATCAGCGGAACCGCAGGCAGAAACAACCGAAGGGAGTGGCACGTATGCCGGAATTGACCGACATGCAGTATATCCGCGCACTGGCAAAGCGGTATGATTTTTCTTTTTCAAAAGGTCTTGGGCAGAATTTCCTGATTGATCCGGAGGTCTGTCCCGCAATCGCGGAATACGGCATTCCGTCAAGGGAATGCGGCGTGCTGGAGATCGGCACGGGCTTCGGCGTTTTAACGCAGCAGCTTGCCATGCGCTCCGAGCAGGTCGTCGCCGTTGAGCTGGACCGCAGACTTCAGCCCGTTTTGCAGGAAACACTTGCGGATTTTCCCCATGTTTCTGTTGTCTGGCAGGACATTATGAAGGTGGATCCGGCGGCGTTTCTGAAAGAGCAGTTCGGTGACCGTGAGGTTGCGGTCTGCGCGAATCTGCCGTACTATATTACTTCCCCGATTCTGATGCACCTGCTGGAATCCGGCGCGAAATTCCGGAGCATTACCGTTATGGTGCAGAAAGAGGCGGCGGAGCGGCTCTGTGCAGAGATCGGCAGCAGACAGGCAGGCGCCGTCACGGCAGCTGTCCGGCTGCGCGGTCATGCGGAGCAGCTGTTCGGCGTCCCGCGGGATGCGTTTTATCCCGCGCCGAAGGTCGATTCTGCCGTCATCCGCATCACACCGTATGATACGCCGCTCTGCACACAGGAGCAGCTGCACCGCATTCTGGAAACGGTTAAGGCGGGCTTTGCGCAGCGCAGAAAGACTGCGGTCAATGCGTTGGCCTCCGGGCTCGGGCTTTCCAAGGAGCAGGTGACGGCGGCGCTCACTGCCTGCGGACAGGACGCAAACGTCCGCTTTGAGCAGCTTTCGCAGGAAACACTGATTCAGCTTGCGGACGCCCTGGCGCAGCAGGCATAAGCAGAATGCGATATATCATTACGAATCCCATCGAAAGGGAAGGGCCTGTATGAAAAAAATATGCAAGGCTGTCGGAAAGGGCTTGCTTGGACTTCTGATACTGATTGCGTTATTTCTGATCGTGATGACGGTATACAATCAGATCATGCTCAGAAAGAACAAAGCCCTGTACGAAACGCCCCTCGGACAGCTTGTTGAGGTAGACGGTCATAACATGAGCATCTACACCGAGGGCGAGGGTGAACATACCGTTGTGTTTCTGTCCGGCCACGGGACTGCTTCACCGATCCTTGATTTCAAGCCGCTTTACAGCAGACTTTCCGGCGATTACAAAATCGTCGTTGTGGAAAAATTCGGCTACGGTTTCAGTGATCTGGTTGACGGCAAACGGGATATTGACACGATCCTCCGTCAGGACAGGGAGGCGCTCGGAAAATGCGGCATCGAAGCGCCGTATGTGCTGTGCGCGCACTCGTTTTCTGGGTATGAGGCGACCCGCTGGGCGCAGGAATATCCTGATGAGGTCGAGGCGATTGTCGGGCTGGATATGTGTACACCGCACTGTATGGACGTCAATCAGCTGAAAGAAGCCGGTGTCGGCTACGCGCTCGCGGATGGATTTGCAAGGTTTATGAAAGCCGTCGGGATCATCCGCCTGTTTGACTACAACGAATCGGGAATGCTTACCGAAGAAGAAAGTGCGATCTATAAAGAAATCGCCTGCCACAAAAATGTGAATGATACGATAAGGAATGAGGCTGATATGGAAAGCATCATCGCCCTGAATGATGAACGCAACTCCGCACCGCTGCCGACCGTTCCGATGATTCTGTATGTTTCCAATGAACCCTCGAACGGTGCATTCTGGGTTGGCGGTATGCAGGCAATGGCCGATGCTTCATCAGACGGAACATTGATTCAGCTTGACTGCGGGCATTATGTGCATTACTATGCGTATGAACGAATCAGCAGGGACATGAAGACGCTGATTGAAAATCTGGACAGCTGAATTCTGATCTTTCGGAAATATGCTTCCTAAGAATGAGAACCGTACAGAAAGGAAAGAATCATGAAGCAGGACAAGGCATTTCAGCATTATGCATGGGGGCTCGGCGTTCTCAGCTTCGTCCAGATGCTGATGTCGCACGGCCTTCTTGATAACCCGAACAGGTTCAAGGCGCAGGAGATGATCGTGGACGGCACGGATCTGACCGCACTGACCGAGCTGGCCGCGGACGTCGGCAATTCGTTCATCACGTCGGTCGGTACGGGCGTGGTGCTCGTTGCGTGTACGCTGCTCTCCGGGGCGGTCATGCTGCTGCTTCGGTATGTCGTCAAGGATCTGTTCACACCGGAAACCAAGCGCCGCGGCCTGATTGCGGCGGCGGTGTCCTTCGGCGTCTGCCTCTTTGCGGGGATTCTGTTCGGCGGACTGCATCAGGGGGAAACAGCGCTGTTCATCAGCCTGCCGGTTCCGGTCATCTCCTGGCTGGTTTATCATATCGGCAGGGTGCCGGTCGACCGGAACAGCATCGAGTAGCAGATCGGCGAGGATCAGTACTATTGATATTGCGTCCCTTTCAGCGGATACAAAAAGGAATCGCGTTCGCCGCCCGAAATCGGCAGAATCTCCAAAATATCGGAAATCCCTGCGGGTGCGGCAAAAAATGCTTGACAAAATTGCGATAATATGGTATGATGGTGTTACCTCTTTGCGGAGGCGCTTTTGTTGTGCCCGCAAACCGGCAGATGTATCATGCTTCTGCATCTGCGGATGCACCGGAAAGAGGGAGGCAAACTTTCTTCCGCAGCTTTGCCCTGCGGGTAAAGCCATGCGGAAAATTTCAAACAGGAGGTGCCGACAATGCGCGTAAAAATCACACTTGCTTGCACAGAGTGCAAGAACAGAAACTATGTTTCTAAGAAGAACAAGAAGAATGACCCCGACAGAATCGAAATGATGAAGCATTGCAGACATTGCAACAAGCATACGCTGCACAAGGAAACCAAGTAAGAATCCCGACCGTCGTTCCGCAGCTGTCCGCTGACCGGAACAGAAAGGAACAAACCTATGGCGAAGGACAAGGAGCTTGCTGCTGAGGACAAGAAGGCAGCAAAAAGCAAGGAATCGTCCAAGAATAGCGGCGGGATCTCCAAGTGGTTCAAGGATCTGAAGCTTGAACTGAAAAAGGTCGTCTGGCCGGACAAGAAAACGGTGATCAACAACAGCATCGTCGTTTTCGCTGCTATGCTCGCATTCGCCGCTTATACCTTCGTGCTGGACAAGGGCTTTCTCTGGCTCTTCCAGTTCGCAATCAGCGGTAAGAAGTAAGACGGTGCAGACAGCGCAGATTTTGATGAAAGCAGGGAATTGCGATGAATGAGAATAATACCCAGAAACCAGAGTGGTATGTGATTCATACCTATTCCGGCTATGAAAACAAGGTTGCGCAGAACATCGTCAAGAAGGCGGAGAATCAGCAGCTCACCGATAAAATCCTTGAGGTGCAGATCCCGACAGAGCAGGTGCGCGAGATTACAGACGGCAAGGAAAAGGAGATCACCAGAAAGATCTTTCCCGGCTATGTGCTCGTGCGGATGATTCACAATGACGAGGTCGCTTACCTGATCCGCTCAATCCGCGGCGTCACGGGCTTCCTCGGTGCAGACCCCAACCAGCCCATCCCGCTGACACCCAGCGAGATTGCGGCCATGGGCGTCGATCTCGGCGAAACCGTTGAGATCAATCTCAGCGTCGGTGATCCGGTCCGGATCGTCGGCACTGCAATGGACGGCTTCACCGGCGTTGTCCAGAGCATCGACATTGAGGCAGGCACATGCATGGTGCTCGTTTCGATGTTCGGTCAGGAAACACCGACACAGTTCGCGCTGACCGATGTCGCGCGCGACAACTGAGAAGCGTCCCCCTTTTTCAGACAGCGGATCCGCCGCTGTCGTGGGAGAGATACCATGAAATACGGGTATCCCGCCATACACCACATTATTTGGAGGTAAAATTACCATGGCACAGAAAGTAGTTGGCTTTATTAAGCTTCAGATCGCCGCAGGCAAGGCAACCCCTGCTCCGCCTGTCGGTCCGGCGCTCGGTCAGCACGGCGTCAACATCATGGGCTTCTGCAAGGAGTTCAATGAGCGCACCAAGAACGATGCCGGCATGATCATCCCGGTCATCATCACCGTTTACGCAGACCGTTCCTTCACCTTTATCACGAAGACTCCGCCCGCAGCAGTCCTCATTAAGAAGGCTTGCGGTATCGAGAAGGCTTCCGGTGTTCCGAACAAGAACAAGGTCGCAACCATCACCAAGGAGCAGATCCAGAAGATCGCTGAAACCAAAATGCCTGACCTCAACGCAGCTTCTCTCGAAGCAGCCATGAGCATGATCGCAGGCACCGCACGCTCCATGGGCGTCGTTGTTGCAGACTGAGAGCGAACACCACTCCCCGTGGGAGGATTTTTCCGTCAAGCCGGATTCTGATTCCGGCATACCACAGATTGATGATAAAGGAGTTTTCATAAATGAAACACGGTAAGAAATATGTCGACAGTGCAAAGGCACTTGATAAGACAAAGCTCTACGAGCCGAACGATGCGCTGAGCACCGTCTGCTCGCTGGCAAAGGCAAAGTTTGACGAGACCGTTGAGGCTCACATCCGCCTCGGCGTTGACTCCCGCCACGCTGATCAGCAGGTTCGCGGCGCTGTCGTTCTGCCGAACGGCACCGGTAAGACCGTCCGCGCACTCGTCTTCTGCAAGGAGGATAAGTACGAGGCGGCTAAGGCAGCAGGCGCTGATTATGTCGGCGGTCTGGATCTCGTTGAGAAGATTCAGAAGGAAGGCTGGATGGAGTTCGATGTCGTCATCGCTTCTCCGGACATGATGGGTGTCGTCGGCCGTCTTGGTAAGGTTCTCGGCCCGCGCGGACTCATGCCGAACCCGAAGGCCGGTACGGTTTCCCCTGACGTCGCAAAGGCAGTTCAGGAGGCAAAGGCCGGTAAGATTGAGTATCGTCTTGACAAGTCCAACATCATTCACTGCCCGATCGGCAAGGTTTCCTTCGGCGCTGAGAAGCTCGAGGAGAACTTCAACACCCTGCTTGAGGCAGTCGTGAAGGCAAAGCCGGCAGCAGCAAAGGGCACCTACCTGCGCTCTGTGACCGTTGCTTCTACCATGGGCATCGGCGTTCCGGTTCTCACCACGAAGTTCGGTGTGTAATCTTTGATTCTTAAAAGCGGAAAAAGGAAAACGGCTTTTGCCGCTTTCCTTTCCGGCCGCTTTTTTCTTCGTCGGTACTTGACAAAATTGCATTTCTATGGTATAATAATGAAGTTGCAGATGAGAAATTAGCTCAGTTGGCAGAGCATCTCCCTTTTAAGGAGAGGGTCGAGGGTTCGAACCCCTCATTTCTCACTGAAAATAAAGCCGCGTGTTTGCTTGAAAAGATCGCAAATACGCGGTTTTAATTTTTGGCGAAATGCAGTTGGAACTGCGCGTGTGACATTTTAACCGCAAATAATCACACGAAACTGTGCCGGAAATCACACGAAAATCACACGAAATCACACGCAGGAATATCACCTGCGCCATGTCAAAGGGGAATGAAGTGCAGTAGCATACACTATTTCCTCTGTGATTTTCAAGCCAATAAAATCGCATAATCTCACTCAAAAGCCCTGCGTTCAGACGATCGCAGGGCTTTTTGCGTCTATGAAAGGGGGATGCCATGAGTCTGTTTCGTTTGAGCAATCAGATCTTCTCTCTCGGTCTCAACACCAGAGAATTGACGGTCTATGCCTATCTGAGCAGTCTGCCAAGCGACACTCTGACCGTTGAAGGCGCGGCTATCATCAAAGTTAAGCAGACGACCATCGGACGATGCTGCGGAATCCGTTCCGTCCAGACAGTAGCCAAAGTGCTTGCGGAGCTGACTGTACGGGGTCTGATCCTGCCGCTGGAGCGCAGCACCAAACCGAATGGCCACAAAGGCACATACAGCTATGCGGTCACACGGCAACCGACGGCTTCCGGCTATTTCATGGTTGAGCGGCGTGTGTTCGGGATGCTGGTTCCCCGTCAGATGTTTGTATATCTGTTTCTCTGCAAAAGCTATTCGCCGATGCGGCGCGACTGCTGGAACAGCTACAACGATATTGCAGCACAGACCGGTATAAAGCGGGAAACTGTAATTCAGACCATTCAGGAACTGGTCGATACTGGGCTGATCGTGCGAATGAAGCGCCGCTCTCACGGGAATCGGCGCGTCTATACAGACAATCACTATCAAATTGTTCGGTTTGAGCGCGGACATATTCGAAGAAAGTTGCGGCTGCTTTATAATAGTAATATTGTTTACGCTCCGTACAGAAAGAAACCTATCCCGGATGATATTCCTGCCGAAAACCGTATCAGGGGTAGTCCGAAATTTGAGTGTCTATATTCAGTACCCATATATACTTACAATACTGAAAAAGAAGTATAGAGCATTATACGGAAAGTTATGCATTATACTTTTGCGGAGTTTTCAACTATGCGGCGGTGCAGATCAGTGTGGGCGGCTTTTCTTTTTTCAATTTGGTCGCGGCTTAATTGTGGCAGGTCAATGAAGTGAACGGCTTGCATCCCTGCGTGTTCGAAAGGGTGTAACGAAATGTTCATCGCCCTTGCATTTCTCAGCGAAACATGGTATACTGAGAATATCACAGAACAGCGCACGAATCATTTTTCCACCAGTACGAAAAACATCAAAGCGGATGCGCAGGCCGACATTTCAGGGAGGCAATCAAAATGAAACTGTATTATATTGATCAAAGAAAAGTATTTCCGTTCCTTAAGCCGGTTGAGGTGTGGGACGAACAGGGTAATGTCCGGTACTGGGTGAAAAGCAAGTGCACTGTCGGGTTACAACTGCTTCTTCTGACGCCTTATGATGAAGAAGCGGCATCCATCCGGCAGAAAATCTCACTGGGATTGAAATTCATCGTGAAAGTCAACGACAAGGAACTGGCAGTCACTCCCAAGGCTACTTTTTTGAAAGGGGAAAGATATTTCATGGTCAGTGAGCTCAACTGGAAAGCGGAGGGCTTTCTGAATTACCGCACTTATCAGATCACAGCCGGAGACCAGCAGATCGCACAGGTTCGAATGGTTGAATTCAGCAAAGGGCATAAGGATGCATTGTACGAGGCGCTGAAAAAGATCGCGCATGTTCCGCTCAGTGAGCTCGATCAGGGGAATTGCTGCGAAATAGAGTTTTCGGATGATCAGAATGAAGCCGAGGTACT
>JAEEGL015972953.1_pt1 | contig 129665 bp, 117 predicted proteins | sample 9134231 | NCBI WGS metagenome assembly JAEEGL01 (sample SAMN16246548, study PRJNA631951) | gut metagenome | biome: gut microbiome; feature: rumen; material: fiber-attached | host: Bos | place: Iran: Karaj | collected 2018-10 | reverse complement strand
TGATCAGGTCGGCTTCCTTCATAGCCCTGTTGGCCCAGGGCCAGCCGTTATTTCCCACCATTCCGAAATAAAGGGGATGGTCGGTAGGCATCACTCCTATACCCATCATCGTGGACACTACCGGGATACGGTATTCCTCGACCAGATTCTTAAGTTCTCCCTTGGCATTGGACAGCCTGATGCCGCCGCCTGCGCAGATAAGCGGTCTCTTTGCTTTCTCCAGTTCTTTGACCACTTTCTTTATCTGCAGCGCATTTCCCTTTACCGTAGGCTTATAAGTGCGGAGTTTGACCTCATCGGGATAGGAGAAACGACCTATCTCCTGCATCTGTATATCTATGGGCAGGTCTATCAAAACCGGTCCCTTTCTTCCGGTATTTGCAATATGGAAAGCCTCTTTTACTACTCTCGGTATATCCTTTGCATTTTTTACCAGATAGGAATACTTGACAAAGGATTCCACGGCTCCCGTGATATCTGCTTCCTGGAACACATCCGAACCTATCAGTTCCGAATTTACCTGTCCGGTAAAACATACCAAAGGTATGGAATCCGCAAAAGCGGTAGCTATACCTGTGATCAGATTGGTTGCACCCGGGCCCGAAGTCACGGCGCATACGCCGGGACGCCCCGTCATCCTTGCCATGCCGCTTGCTGCATGGGCTGCATTCTGCTCTGTCCTTATCAGGACCGTTTTAATATCACTGTCCAGTATCGCATCATAAAAAGGACAGATAGCCACTCCCGGATACCCGAAAACGGTGGTCACTCCCTCCTCTTCGAGACATCTTATCAAAGCCTGTGCTCCTGTCATCACATATCCTCCATAGTATTGAAAATTATAATTATTTATGCTAAAGTAAACGGGTTATGAAAAGAAAAAACATTATCACAACCTTATCACTTGTCCTGCTTCTGCTTTTTGCATCCTGCGGCAACACAGCCGATGATCCCGCAGCCGCCGTTAAAGCCTATCACGAGGGCCTCACGGCTTTTAATTCCGAGATCACGGAATTATCCGCAAGGATGGATGCTATAGATATAAATGCAGAGGACGCAAGTACCGTCCTCCTTATCTGCCTCGATGAAATGAACACTCATTTTGAAGAGCTTGCCGCTCTCTCTGTCCCTGACCAGTACAACGGTGCCAAGGGCCTTGCTGTTCAGGCTTCAGCTTCCATGAGTGAGGCTGTAAATCTTTATCACCAGCTTTATTCATCCGAAAGTTTCGATACTGAACTTTCTTCAAGGGCCAAAGCCTCTTATGATGCTGCCATGGGCTATGTTGATTCCATCGGAGCTCTTATCATGAATTATTCCAAGTGAGCTTCATCAAGCTTATTCTCTTCTTTGTTCTTTCCCCGAAGCTTATCCTTGAAACGCTTTTCCATTGCGACGAATTTCCTGTTGACCGCTTTCCCTTTATTTAATGCTGTCCTGCAGATACGTACAAGCAGAGCATCATGTTTCTTAGCCATCCAGGCATTTAAGGAATCGAATCTGCGCTGTTTCCATGCGCATACCGCATCATAGGCTTTTTTGATCGCATTCCCTTTTGTCATATTACCGATGACGGTCCATATGATATCCGTGCCCAGTATCACCCAGGTAATGATGCAGAGCACCAGCCTCAGTTCCGGTGAAAAGCATTCCAGAACCGATGTTATAAAGGGATGCAGCAGCTTCATCATCAGTAACAGCGCTATACCGAAGAACAGACCGGATACAACGCTTACCCTGCCGTCTATGTTAAGGGGATAATAGCTGTAATCCCAGTATCTTTTATGGAAAAGCGCTTCAAGGGTTACACTCGTGATATACTCCACTATGCAGGTTGCAAGTCCCGATAAGAGCAATATCTTCCACCATTCCATGTCTTTGAAAAGGCAGAGGCTTATTACCGATACTACGGAATATATGGGACACAAAGGTCCGATAAAGCATCCCCTGTCCATGAATTTTCCCTGCTCACCAAGAGAAAAGATCGAGGATTCATACAGCCAGCCTATAACGCTGTAAAATAACATCACCAGTGTAAGTGTAGGAAAGTCCATACCTGCGATCATACTGCGCCTCCCTACTTCTTAAGCCTGTCTCCCACGGTCTCACCCGTGGCGCAGATCTTATCCGCAAGGCAGAGTATCCAGCCCTCTTTGGTCCTGGGCGGGAATACGGTCAGAGGAAACATGTGATGCTTTATCATATCCCTTTCCCTGTTGGTAAGCGTAAAATCCTGCTCGGCATTCTTCAGCGCCTTTCCGGGATGGGTATAGCCGTGTATCTTGTTAGGCCAGTTGTTCTCGTGCCAGTCATAAAGGAAATAATCATGAAGGAGCGCCCCGCGTATCAGCGCATCCTCGTTAACTTTCCAGTTAAATCTCCAGGCAAGATAATATGCGGTATGCGCCACATGTATGCAATGCTGTCTCACAGTGGTGTCTCCGTGTTGCATGAAATTCTCCATGGTATCAAAGCGCGAGTCTTTTCTTGTTTCTCTGAGTATCTGCCTGAACTTCTCCTTCTTTTCTTCCGGCAGTCTTTTTCCTCTTCTGTGCATGTCTCTATCCTTCCAGCATTATTTTTGTCAGTGCTTCAGCTATCTCTTTATACATGTCCGAAAGTCCGATATCCGCTCCGCCTCTTTTTCTGTAAAACAACGGATCTTCCTTCAGCATCCTTTCATCAAATTCCCTTATGGCTCTGTAACAGCCGGGAGCTTCGTCCTTTTCCTGCAGATAATATTCTGCCCTTTCAATGATACCCGAAACGAAACTCTCCCTTTTCCGCTCATCCCTTATATTGACCAGCATTTCCGCTGCCCGTGCAATATCATTCTTTTCAGCGCCCTGACTGAACGCCTCGGCTGCAGCTACGGATAAGATCTCCGGCAGGAGCTGTTCGCTTAATTCAGCTTCTGCAGACCTTATACAGCCGTCTTCTTCAAGAGCCTCCGTCAGTCTTATCAGCGACATCACAGCAGACGCAATCGTTGCCGCCAGTTTCCTCTTATCCGAAGCCATAAGCTACTCGCCTTTCCCGGAAGCAGCTTTCTTTGTTTTCCCGGAGCTGCTCTTCTTCCCGCTGTCTTTATAATACGCCGAAGCATATTCAAAACACTTATATAACTGTGCGGAATTGTCCGTGCGCTTTACATTTTCGGTATGCTTTGTTACGAATTCCCCCAGCTTCCTGGTATACTCTTCTTTGCTGAGGCTGCCCTTAGCAACACGGTCCAGCCCTGTTTCCCAGCTTGCAGTGAGCTTCGGATTCAACATTGATCCTATGGAATACCTTACCACATCGAATATCATCTCTCCCAAAAGCGTGGTGGAAATCTGCTGGTTCTTTTTATTCAGGGCTATATAGCCGTTCTTGACCAGCTTCTCGAGTATGCCTGCCCTTGTGGCACTGGTACCTATACCGCTGCCCTTGATCATGGCGCGCATCTCTTCATCTTCTATCAGCTGGCCCGCATTTTCCATTGCAAGTATAAGGCTTCCCGAATTATACCTCTTGGGAGGTGAGGTCTCTCCTTCTTTTATCGCAAATGATCCGCAGTGCAGTTCATCACCCTTCTTTAAGCTCTCAAGCTTCTTTATCATCTCGGGATCGGCTTTGGTCTCGGACGCCTCCTCGTCTTTCTTCTCTTCCTCGCCCTCTTCCTGCTTCCTGTCTTTGAAGAAGCTGTATTTCATTACCTTCTGCCAGCCTTCCTTAAGCTCAGTCTTAAAGTTTGCAAAGAAACTTTCGTTATTAATACTTATCACGAGACTCAGTTTTTCAAATTCCTGGGCCGGATAGAATATGGCAAGGAAACGTCGGACTATCAGTTCATATACCTTTGCGCACAGGGGCGTTAAACTTCCGAGCGCCCCGAAGCCCTGACCGGTAGGTATGATCGCATAATGGTCCGTTATCTGCTTATCATTAACGTAACGACTCTTTTCAATGCCTTTGTAAAGCCCGCCGCTTAGGACTTCTTTGGCGATATCGCCGCATTTATCATAATTTGACAGCCCCTTAAGATTCTTATCTATCTCTTTGGCAACCGCGCTGGAGAGCACTCTCGCATCGGTCCTCGGATAAGTCGTAAGTTTCTTTTCATACAGTTCCTGCGCGACCTTTAAGGTCTCATCGGGACTTATCTTGAAAAACTTCGAGCAGACATTCTGCAATTCCGCAAGATTGTATAAAAGAGGCGCATTCTTCTTTTCTTTCTTTTTTTCCTTTGAGCTGAGAGTTCCGTTAATATCGGCCTCAAACTCACCTTCCTTCTCATCATGTCCGGAAAGGTTCTTTATCAGCTCCGCAGCATCCTCTCTTTTCTTAAATCCGTTTTCCTTGTATAGCTTCGGTGATCCGAAATATGCCGAACCTTCCACGGCTTTCCATTCGGCGTTTATCACTGCCCCGTCTTTCTCAAAACCGCCGGATACTCTGTAGAAGGGTGTTTTGTCAAAACTTCTTATTTCCCGTTCACGCAGAGTCACCATTCCGAGTACGCAGGTCATCACACGCCCTACCGCAACTACAGCTTTCTCTGCTTTCAGATAATTCTTTATCTGTGTACCGTATTTAAGGGTCAGGGCCCTGGAGAAATTGATCCCCATTAGGTAATCTTCCTGTGCCCGCAGATATGCAGCATTTGCAAGATCATCATAGGCCGAAAGATCTTTTGCCTCCCTTATGCCCCTTAATATCTCTTCTTCGGTCTGGGAATCGATCCAGACACGCTTTCTTGTTTTGCCGCTGATGCCGCTTTCCTGCTCCACCAGACGATATATATATTCTCCTTCTCTTCCGGAGTCGGTACAGACATATATGGTCTCCACCTCGGGTCTCTTCAAAAGAGAAGAAACGATACCGAACTGTTTCCTGGTTGAAGGTATCACCTCATATTTATATTTATCCGGAATAAACGGGATCGTTGCAAAACTCCATCTTTTAAGTTCCGGTGAATAGCTCTCCGGATAACTCATGCTCACGAGATGTCCGACACACCAGGTGACTATGGCTTCCTCCGATTCCAGATAACCGTCATATTTTTTCATGTTCAGCTTCAGGGCTTTTGCGAACTCTGCAGCTACGGAAGGTTTCTCCGCTATATATAAAGCTTTTCCCATTTACCACCTTAAAGCGTATCGATATCTACCAGACGCACATTGCGGTTCTCTTCAGCCAGTTTCTTAAGCTCTTCGGTGAAGCGGCCAGCCGCAAAGAGATATACGTAATCCGGATGCAGTCTCGCATTCTCTATGATCTTGAGATAGGAATCCAGATCATCCGTGCCCAACTCTTCCTTATCCCAGCTGCAGAATGCCAGCAGACTTTCCCACTCCTCATCCTGCATTACTATATCTATGCTGCCTTCCTTGCCGACCCATTCACCGCTCTTGCTTGCTTTGATCGGAAGCATGCCGTTCTCATTAAGTATCTCCAGATATTCAAAGCATACTTTTCTGAAGTTCTCCTGATGGAATGCTGCCAGCAGCGGCTCAACATAGCTGTCATAAAAGGCTGAAGGGCTTAAAAATTCAAGCGCCGACAGATTGCTGAAGATAAAGCGGAAATAGAACTGAAGAAATCTCAGGGATATCCTGTATAAACCTTTCTTTGCATTTGTGTTGGAAGCATTGTCGAAAGGAAATACTTTTTCTACCAGTTCCCTTTCCATCAGATTCTTGATATATACGCTTATCTTTGCTCTCGAATAACCCGTATGGAGATGCAGGTCATTTAATTTATTTTCTCCGTTAGCCATACAGGAAAGTATGGTACAGTATACGTTCAGTTCCCGGAGTTCCGCGCTGACAAGACGGCTGCCTTCTTCCCTTAAGAAACAGCCCGGCGCAAGAACATTTTTGATAAGATTATCCTTAATGCTTAAGTCCTTGTCAAAATGGCTCCAATAAAGAGGTATCCCGCCCAGAATACTGTATATCTCCATGCATTCCTTGGTGGTCTTGCCCGAGAAATAATTGACTATATCAACAAAACCCAGCTCCGGAACTTTGAAGAATCCGCTGATGCCAAGAGCTAAAGAACCTATCCTGGGTACGAAATCATTCTCCACAAAACTTATGGACGAGGAGAGAAGAAGGACCATAACAGGACTTTCGGCTTCCTTTATGAATTTAAGGAGGCTTACCATAAAGGTCTCGGAATACTTGATGATATTCTGAAACTCATCTATGACGATCAGTTTCTTTCCGTTGTTATCTTCGGTTCCGTCATATATGCGTCCGAAGATGGCATCAAAACCGTCTTTACCGTATTCCGCATCAGTTTTTCCGCTGTTTCCCGCATCCGCAAGTTCCCTGTTCCAGAGAAGTATCTGTTCTTCCTCTGCACAGGGTCTCGCGGCATAATAATGCATATGCATCTTTCTGGCAAAATGGAAAACCAGGCCGGTCTTTCCGACGCCTTTATGTCCATACAGAACCAGCAGGTTACTGCCTTCCTTTTTGAAGTTGTCTTCAAGGAACCTGCATTCCTTCTTCCTGCCTACAAACATTACTCTTTATTTTTCCTTTATATAATCCATGGCTTTAAGAAGTTCCGCACATTCAACAGCTCCGCCTGCAGCGCCTCTTAAGGTATTGTGTGAAAGTCCCACGAACTTCCAGTCATATACGGTATCTTCACGAAGTCTGCCGACGCTGATGCCCATACCGTTTTCATAGTTCACATCAAGAGTTACCTGTGGACGGTTGTCCTCCTCAAGATACTGGATGAACTGCTTCGGAGCGCTGGGCAGTCCCAGTCTCTGAGGTTCTCCGGAGAAGTTGACGAGTCTGTCTATAAGCTCCTCTTTGGCAGCTTTCTTCTTAAACTTAACAAATACTGCAGCAGTATGTCCGTTAAGCACCGGCACACGTATGCACTGGCAGGTGATCACGGGGCTTGTTGCCGGAACTATCACTCCGTCCTTTATCTCACCCCAGATACGTAAAGGTTCCTTCTCGCTCTTTTCTTCCTCACCGCCGATGTAGGGAATGATGTTTCCAACCATCTCAGGCCAGTCCTTGAAGGTCTTTCCTGCGCCGCTTATAGCCTGATATGTGGTTGCCACCACTTCGTAAGGTTCAAACTCTTTCCATGCAGTGAGCACCGGCGCGTAGCTCTGTATGGAGCAGTTGGGCTTAACAGCTATAAAGCCTCTCTCGGTACCCAGTCTCTTCTTCTGGAACTCGATGACACGCATATGTTCCGGATTGATTTCGGGCACTACCATAGGTACATCCGGTGTCCAGCGATGAGCGCTGTTGTTGGAGACTACAGGAGTTTCTGTCTTAGCGTACTCCTCCTCTATCGCTCTTATCTCGTCCTTGGTCATATCAACTGCAGAGAATACCAGATCGACATCCTTTGCTACCTCTGCTACTTCATTTACGTTTGCGACAACCAGCTTCTTTACAGCCTCAGGCATGGGTGTATCCATTTTCCACCTGTCACCGACTGCCTCTTCGTATGTCTTGCCGGCTGACCTGGGGCTTGCTGCCACCTTGGTCACCTCAAACCAGGGATGATTCTCAAGTATAGAGATAAATCTCTGTCCTACCATTCCCGTTGCTCCAAGTACTCCTGCTCTTAACTTTCCCATTTTCTTTTCCTCCCTTTATTCTTAGTCCTTTAAATATTTCCTGTATTCAGCGATCACGCCCCTCATTGCCGATATGCCGGGGGCTCCGGTCGTAAGCCTTTTCTCCACACAGGTCTTCAGTGATACAGCATCATAGATATCCGCATCGAATACCTCAGAAATGCTCTTCAATTCCTCCAGGGTCATCTCATCTATGCTCTTGCCCTTTTCTATACAGGATAGCACCAACTGTCCTATAATTCCGTGGGCATCCCTGAATGGTACTCCTCTCTTAACCAGGTAATCAGCCGCATCCGTGGCATTTGTAAAGCCCTTTGCGGCAGACCTTGCCATCACGTCTTTCCTGAACTTCATGGTATCCATCATCTGCATGAACATGAGCAGACATTCCTTGGTGGTATCTATAGCATCGAAGCTGCCTTCCTTATCCTCCTGCATATCTTTATTATATGCCAAAGGCAGACCTTTCATGGTTGTCAGCATTCCCATCAGCGCCCCGTATACTCTTCCGGTTTTACCTCTTACAAGTTCTGCAATATCAGGATTTTTCTTCTGGGGCATTATGGATGAACCTGTTGAATATGCATCATCTATCTCAACAAAGCCGTATTCATTTGAATTCCATATGATGATCTCTTCTGAGAAACGTGAAAGATGCATCATTATGGTTGAAAGCGCGCTTAAGAGTTCTATCACATAATCCCTGTCCGATACAGAATCCATTGAATTCAGCGTCGGAGATTCAAAACCGAGAAGAGATGCGGTATATCCGCGGTCCAGCGGATAGGTAGTACCGGCCAGCGCCCCCGCTCCGAGAGGACAGATATTAAGCCTCTCATATATATCCTGAAGCCTTGATCTGTCTCTTCTTAGCATCTCAAAGTATGCTCCCATGTGATGAGCCAGAGTCACGGGCTGGGCTTTCTGCATATGTGTAAAGCCCGGCATATAGGTTTCCAGATTCTCTTCCATTATCTTAAGGAGTATCTTCTGGAATTCTTTCAGGAGATTGTCGATTTCTATGATCTCTCCCCTGACATACATCTTCATATCAAGAGCCACCTGATCGTTACGGCTCCTGCCGGTATGCAGTTTCTTCCCGGCATCCCCGATCATCTTTGTCAGTGTACTCTCCACAAAGCTGTGGATATCTTCATACTCATCGCTTATCTCAAGACTGCCTTCTTCCAGTCTGCTCCTTATGGTGCTTAAGCCCTTCACTATGGCATCCTTTTCTTCTTCTGTGAGTATGCCCTGCTTTTCAAGCATGACCGCATGGGCTATGCTTCCTTCTATATCCTGTCTGTATAATCTCTTGTCAAACGAAATAGACGCATTAAAAAGATATACATTCCGGTCGGTTTCCTTTGTAAATCTTCCTCCCCAAAGCTGTGCCATATATATTGCTCCCTAAATTAAATTTTAATTATACAAATATACTTTTCTACTTTAACACAAGATATAGTATTTTGCAACAATAAAAAAAGGGGCTTCCGCCCCCTCTATACTTACATTACTGAAGCGCCGGGCCCCTTACTTCCACCCTGGCCTTCTCTCCTATCTGGCTCAGTGCATGATTCTGAAGTGCCAGATCCCATACTTCCGAATATGCCTTATTTGTAAGATGTACATATTTATCCGAAGAATAATCGGCTCTGATATTTCCGTTCTCATCGCTCATAGCCGGAAGAAGATTGACAAAGCCCCAGCCTCTCTCGGCGCAGCGTACAGCCATCAGCTGGTCATACTGTGCTATAAAGGGATTGGATAAAAAGCCTTTATTGGTTCCGGCGTATACCGGTGTCATGCTGATAATATTGATATCAACGTAAGGACATTTGGCCTTTATCTTATCAACGAGCAGGCTTACCCTCTCCACCGTCTGTTCGGGCGAAAAGCTGACAAGATCATTGGTACCGAACATTATGAATACCCTGTCAACCGGCATCATGGAGATACTCTCCCAGACCGGGCGGCTTACACCCAGGAAAGCAGGATGCAGCTTGTCCACCTCATTATTTGCATGTACCGCGCTGTAGCTTACCTTTGCAAGAAACTGCGCTCCGCTCATATTACCGTCTTTGGTGTATGCAAGATGATTGTGATATCCCACCATAATGGAATCACCGATGAATACGGATCTGCTGAAATAGCCTTTAAGCGTGAAGGCATCCTTTGCATCTATAGGTGACAGATTGGCTCCCGGTATCATAAATGCATCGGGATCGTTTAAGAGTTCCGGATCGAAAGGATCCCTTCCCTCTGCCTGGCCAAACTCAAGATAATGCGCGTAAAGCCTCTCCTTTGATGTCCCGCATACCTTCACCACATCGGGATTATGCTCCGCATAATACTCCGTATCAAAATACTGTCCGTCCGGCATCAGTTCCGGCTCCGCATATACTTTTAACGGCAATAAAATGAGCATCGACAGAAAAGCCGCTGCATATATGATGATTTTTCTCATACTTAAAGACATATCAAACTCCTGGATTCTATTTCATTCATTTCTGATATTACCTCAATAATTTGCTGATTTCAAGACCTTTTATTGTCTTTCTCACATAACTATATTATAATTGATTAAAGGCTTCTCCCCCCGGGGAGAAGCTGTCAGCCTTTAGGCTGACTGATGAGGGGCACAACACACTCAGGTTAACTCTTTCCTAAGGAGGTCCATATGAAACTCTTACTTATCCGTGAAAACGAAACTGCCGAAGAATATGATGAAGCCGTAGTAAAGCTCAAAAGAAGTCTTGTAGACAGCGGTCTTACTTCCCGCATCTCTGCTCTTGATTATCTTCGCCCGGACGGCTTATATACCGATGAGTATATAGAGGACATGATCGAAGAAATGATAAACCGCGTGGGTCCTGAACATATGGTAAAACGTCCGCTTTTTGATGCTGTCACGCTGCTGCGTAAGCTTGAAAAGAGTCCCGAAGCATGAGAACCGAGCTTATCTACAGCAGAAACAGCTATGAAGACATAAAGCTTGCCATCGACGAAATACAGTCATTCAGACAGGCTTATCTTCCCGTGATAGATCCGGCTTCAGATCCTAAGCTGGGGCTTTTTTCAATACTCGCAGGGAAACTCAAGCTTATGCTCTTCCCTATGAGATTCAGAGGCCTTATGGATTCCGATGAAAACTTAAAGGCATTATGCGTCAGGCTTGAGGAACTTGCCGAACTGGTTCAGATCTCCAATCTTATGCAGAGCACCTATGCTAAATACAACGGAAAAATGGATGTGCGCGTAAAGCCCTCGGGTAAGCATGATTACAAACTCACTCTTTCTACAGGCGGATATTCCGATGACATAGGAAGCGGCGGTTCCGTACGCATCCCCCCCATCAAAAGAGAGTTTATCCTTAAGGAAGCTTCCGTCGACAAGAGCTTTAGCCGCGGTATAATTGATTTTTCCTGGATAGACGGCGAACTGGATGAGACCTGCAGGAATATCAGCCGTCTGCAGAATTCCATGCCGGTAAGCCGCATTCCTCTTGCATATACTCCCGAAGTCCCCGCCCTTCCGGAATTCAAAACCGAAGGTATCAGTCCCAGGGATATCCTTGAGTAAGCTTACTCGGCAAAGCCGGTATAGATATCACAATGATCGTATATGCATCTCCAGGCGCCTTTTGAGCCCCCGGTCACACAGATATATCTGTTATCGCTGTTTTGTATCGAATAGCTTACCGCACAGTTACCCGACTCGTTAACATAGCCGGTCTTTGCTCCGAGCACTTCTCCCCCGGTCTCCTTATCTTCGATACGTCTTAAGAAAAGATTGCTGAGAGTGATGCCCTCAGGATGTTCCTCGGTGGGTTCAGTCTTATATATATGCTGTCCCAGTACTTCCCTGCAGGTTGAGTTTTCCAGAGCGGCTTTCATGATCATTGCCATGGCTGCAGGAGTACAATAGTTTTCTTCATCAAATATGCCTATCGGATTCGTAAAATGCGCCACATCGGAAAGTCCCAGTTCCCTGACTTTGTCATTCATCATTTCCACGAAGCTTTCCGTATCTCCTGCCACGCATCTTGCAAGCGCAAGGGCAGCATCCCCGCCGGATGGCATTATAAGTCCGAAGAGCAGTTCTCTCATGGTCATTGTTTCGCCAACGGAATAGCCCACCTGAGAGCAGTCGTTCTTGTAAACAAAGTCTGCTATATCCTGGGTCATAGTAAACGTAGCAGTCATATCATCAAGATGTTCAACGGCCACAAGCAGAGTCAGCACCTTGGTCATGGATGCCGGATACATCTTTGAAAAACCGTTTCTTTCGGCAACCACGTGTCCGGTCTGAAGATCTATCAGTATGGCATAATTGCTGATGATCTCTTCACTGTAGATCGCTTTGGTTTCGCTGTCCTTATAAACCTCATAACCTTCAAAAAAAGGAAGCTTCTCTGTTTCTTCAGGTATCTCGGTTTCAACAAATTCACCGACTATCTCTTCAGCTGCAGGCTTATCCGGATCATCAAAGCCTTCAAGTGCAATAACCTCTTTCTCCGGTTCCTGCTTCATCGAGCTTATCTTTTTTACAATCCTGACCACTGCAAAAACACCGGCAGCGAGTACGAGTACAATTGCAAGGACTGTCAGCAATATCTTTATACGCTGTTTCCTTACCCTTGCCCTGTAGCCGTATTCATGCCGTCTTGTATTTTTGGAATATATCAGATGTCCGTTTCTCTCGGGATTCTCGATTATTCCCATACTTCCTCCGCTGCTGCTTTGCCGGCCGCATATCCTGTCGACCAGGCTATCTGGAGATTATATCCTCCGGTAAGTGCATCCACATCCAGCATCTCACCCGCAAAATATAAACCTTTTACGAGTTTTGATCCCATAGTGGAGGGATCCACTTCCTTAACCTTTATACCGCCTTTTGTTATTATGGCTTCCTCAAAGCCTCTGGTCCCCGTTACCGTATATTCAAGGCTCTTTAAAACCTTTACCAGCCTTTCCCTTTCGGCCCTGCTTATCTCCCTTACATATTTATCCGGGCTTATCTCCACCCTTTTCGGAAATACTTCCGCGAGACTTCCCGGTAACAGAAGACGCAGAACATTCTTAAACTGCTTATTCATATTCTCCTCAAAATCCCTGAGAATACGTTTGTCCAGCTGTTCATGCGATAGCGCAGGTTTCAGGTCAATGAAAAGTTTTGTCTCTTTTTCTCCGTATTTTCCGCTGTATACGGATGAGGCGCTTAATACAAGCGGGCCGCTTAAGCCGAAATGGGTATAGAGCATTTCCCCGAATCCCTCATATATCTTTTTACCGCTGCTCTTCATGCAAAGCGAGACATTTTTCAGCGCCAGTCCCATCACTGCCTTGCATTCTTCAACTTCCTCTACTTCCAAAGGCACGAGCGCCGGATACAGTCCCGTCTTGCTGTGTCCCAGGTTCTCTGCCAGGGAATAGCCTTTCATATCCGCTCCTGTTGAGGGATAAGCCGGTCCTCCGCAGGCAAGTATCACACGTTCAACATTATCCTCACCGGCATTTGTCCTTATCAGAAAGCCCTCAGCTTTCTTTTCAACAAAGCTTATCCTTGTATTAAGCCTGATATCGACAGAGTTTCTTTTAAGGACTTTTTCCAGAGTTTTTATCACATCAGAAGAATGATCGGATAGCGGAAATATCCTGCCTCCTCTTTCTTCCTTAAGCGGACAGCCGTTCTCTTCAAAAAAGGCTCTGACTCTTTCCTGATCAAAGCCATAGATCGCACTGTATAAGAATTTCGGATTGCTCATTACATTCGAAAAGAAATCGGCATCATCACAGCTGTTGGTCAGATTGCATCTGCCCTTACCGGTAATGAAAAGCTTCTTTCCGAGTTTTTCGTTTTTTTCATAGAGGGTTACTTTGGCTCCTGCCTCCGCAGCGACAGCAGCCGCCATCATTCCTGCGGCTCCCCCTCCTATAACTGCTATCTTCATTCGCCTATCTTGGTCATATCGTCGGTTTCATATATCTGGAAATCATTCCAGACCTTTTCCATATCCTTAAGATTCTTCGTAACTTTCTCTTCATTTCTCATAAACAGCGCTACCGTCAAAGCATTTATTATACTCATTGGTGCCACCAGCGAATCAGCCACCGTCACCATATCGGTCTTGGCCCAGAGATTGCATGAGGAGTACATGTTCATCGGAGAATACTCGCTGTCACTTATGGTTATGAGTCTTGCATTCCTTTCATTCCCGAACTCCATGGCTTTCAGCGTCCTTAAGGAATATCTCGGAAAGCTTATGCCTAACAGCGCATCCTCGGAATTCATCCAGTACAGCTGTTCATATAATTCGGTTATGTTAGGTGAGGTAACGCTGATCACGTCCTCCCTGATCATATTAAGATAATATGCAAGGTAAGAGGCCAAGGGGGCACAGGTCCTTATGCCCACTATATACACCTTTCTTGCGCTTTCAATGATATCCACGGCCCTTTCAAAAGCCCCGGAATCAACAAGATGTATGGTATCAACGATATTCTGCGCATCGGCCACCAGTACTCCGCGCAGCAGATCGTTCTTATTTTCCCTGTAATGATTGGTAAGTGTTTTTTTAGGTGAGACCAGTTTTTCACGTATACGGCCGGCCATCTCCTCCTGAAACTCGGTATAACCCGCATAGCCCATCATCACCGCAAAACGTACGACGGTGGACTCACTCACCTTAGCGGCCTCTCCGAGTCTTGCTGCTGTCATAAAGGCAGCCTGCTCATAATTATCGCTGATATAATCCGCGATACGCTTCTGCCCCTTGCTCATAAGGTCGTATCTTTTTTTGATCTCTTCAAGCATTATATTATAACCCCTTTAAATACAGAGCCGGCGTTGTCATAACGGCAACACCGGCTCATGATCATTTCAGATATACTTATACAGGATAAGCCTTATTCTCTGCATCAGCCTTTGCGGCATCAACCTTGGTCTGCTGAGCTTCACGATACTTGAAGAAGTCAGTAGCAACCTGAGGGAACAGTGCATAAGAGAGCACATCCTCTTCCTGCTGCTTATACTGCTTCATCTCTGCCTCGATGCTCTCAAGCTCAGGCTTGTCATGTCCGGTAGCTTCGGCGCTTCTTGCAGTCGAACGTTTCTCGCCGGGGATGACTTTATCGATAACTTCCTGGTTCATCGGCTTAACTGTCTGACCGTAGTTACCGCGGAGCAGATCCTTGAACTCACCGGTAGCCATCTTGTATCTCTCGCCCATGAGGACGTTGAAAATAGCCTGTGTTCCGACAATCTGTGATGAAGGTGTAACCAGAGGAGGCTCACCGCAGTCCTTACGAACTCTGGGGATCTCTTCAAGCACTTCATTGTATTTATCTTCCGCATTCTGCTCTTTAAGCTGGGATACCATGTTGGAAAGCATACCGCCGGGTACCTGATAAAGCAGTGTCTTGATGTTAACACCCAGTACCTTCGGTGAAAGAAGACCGTTTGCGAGGCACTCTTCCCTGTATGGTCTGAAGTAATCAGCTATCTCAGCCAGAAGCTTCTGATCATAACCTGTATCGTATGGTGTGCCCTTGAAAGTCTCAACCATAACTTCTGTAGCGGGCTGTGAAGTACCAAGAGCAAAAGGTGACATAGCGCAGTCGATAACGTCCACACCACTCTCAACTGCCTTTAAGTAGGTCATTGAAGCCACACCTGAGGTGTAGTGAGTATGCAACTGGATAGGAAGCTTGGTAGCGCTCTTAAGTGTCTTAACAAGTTCTTCTGCCTTGTAAGGAACAAGCAGACCTGCCATATCCTTGATACAGATGGAATCAGCTCCCATCTCCTCGATCTTCTTAGCCATTGAAGCCCAGTAATCAAGCGTATATGCATCACCGAGGGTATAGGAAAGAGCTATCTGGGACTCTCCTCTTCCCTCCTGCTTCTTGATCTTGTTGGTTGCATCTACGGCAGCCTGAAGGTTACGAAGATCATTCAGGCAGTCGAATATACGGATGATATCGATACCGTTTGCAATGGACTTCTCAACAAACTTATAAACCACATCATCTGCGTAAGGTCTGTAACCGAGGATATTCTGTCCTCTGAAGAGCATCTGTGTCTTGGTATTCTTAAGACCGTCACGGATCTTCCTTAATCTTTCCCAGGGATCTTCCTTAAGGAAACGTAAGGATGCATCGAAAGTTGCTCCGCCCCAGCACTCTATTGAGTGATATCCTACTTTGTCAAGCTTGTCCAGTATGGGAAGCATCACTTCGGTAGGCATACGTGTTGCTATAAGAGACTGATGCGCATCACGGAGTATGGTCTCTGTGATACCGATAGGCTTCTTTGCTACGGGTGCATTACCCTCATTATTATTGTTATTCTTTGACATTATCTTATCCTCCTAATTAGATCACACCGAATATAGCCATGAATGTACCTGCAGCCACGGCAGTACCGATAACTCCGGCAACGTTGGGTCCCATGGCATGCATCAGCAGGAAGTTGGTGGGATCGGATTCCGCACCTACCCTCTGGGAAACTCTGGCGGCCATAGGCACCGCGGATACGCCTGCCGAACCGATCAGCGGATTGACCTTGCCTTTCGTCAGCACACACATGATCTTTCCGAAGAGAACACCCGCAGCAGTACCGAAGGCGAAAGCTACCAGACCGAGAGCTACTATGAAGAGTGTATCGGTATTCAGGAAAGCTTCTGCCGATGTGGTAGCGCCAACGGAAGTACCGAGGATGATGACCACGATGTACATAAGCGCATTAGATGCCGTATCTGTCAGCTGTCTTACCACGCCTGACTCTCTGAAGAGGTTACCGAGCATCAGCATACCTACGAGAGGAGCCGTTGTGGGCAGTATAAGACAAACTACTATGGTTATGATTATGGGGAAGAGGATCTTCTCAAGCTTGGATACCGGACGAAGCTGTGCCATCTTGATCTTTCTCTCTTCTTTTGTCGTAAGTGCCTTCATGATAGGAGGCTGAATGATGGGAACCAGTGACATGTATGAGTAAGCTGCCACAGCGATGGGTCCCAGGTATTTGGTCTGCTGGAGCTTGCCTGCAAGGAAGATGGATGTAGGACCGTCAGCGCCACCGATTATTGATATAGCTGCTGCAGCCTTGTCGTTAAAGTCTGCCCATCCCATTGCGCCTGCAAAGAGTGCTCCGAAGTATGCAGCGAAGATACCGAACTGCGCTGCTGCTCCCAGAAGGAAGCTGGTGGGGTTGGCGATCAGGGGACCGAAATCCGTCATGGCGCCTACGCCCAGGAATATGAGTGACGGCAGTATAGCCCACTCATCCAAAAGATAAAAGTAATACAGTAATCCGCCCGTACCGTTAGGCGAGTCCTCAATGCTCTGCATTATGTCCGGATAGATGTTTACCAGCAACATACCGAATGCGATAGGCAGAAGCAGAAGGGGCTCAAACTCGTACCTGATAGCCAGAAACAGAAAGAAGAGCGCAACGCAGATCATGATCACGTTCTTATATGAAAAGTCCGGATTCATGAACGCCATCTGGCCGAGCAGATTATTTAAAATCTCACCCATTGTAACTTACCTCCGATAGAATCAATTATTTCAGTGTTGCCAGTACCTGTCCTGCTTCACATGCGTCACCTACAGCAACATCAATGCTTGCTACGGTTCCGTCTTCCGGAGCTACCTGAGGGATCTCCATCTTCATAGCTTCGATGATCAGCACTGCATCACCCTTCTTTACGGAATCACCGACATTCTTCTCGATCTTAAATACCTTACCTGCAGCGCCGGCTTCGATCTTTATGTTTCCTGCGCCTGCAGAAGCAGCCTTGGGTGCTGCGGGTGCAGCCTTCTTGGGAGCGGGAGCGGCAGCCTTGGGAGCTGCAGCAGCTGCGCCTGTGGAAGCGCCTTCCTCAACAGTAACATCATAAACGTTTCCGTTAACGGTTATAGTATAGTTTTTCATTGTTTATTCCTCCTAATATTATCTGATTCTCTTGATACTGCGTACTACAAAGTTATCTGTTGAAACTGACGACGCTTCGGATGCTGCCGCTATGGCTGCGGCGATCACGGCGATCAGCTCGTTATCATCTGTGTCTGCAGCTTCTTCTCTTTCGATTATTCCTGCTATGGTGTTATCTATGGATGCTTCCTTTTCAGTCTCATTGCTCTTGAAGGAATCAACTACCTTAGGCACCAGACCGAGAGCCATGATAATGAACATTATGAGTATCAGCATGCAGAACACCGTCCCCATACCAATCAGGGTATTGACTCCGGCTTTCTTCATAGACTCATTCAGCAGAAGCTGTACACTTACGTTGATGTTTTCAAGTTCATTGAACTCATTGTAGACATACTCGATGGTAGCATCATGCTTATCACCCTTCAGATCCATGACAGCAGTATAGCTGTCTTCTTTCACTATGTAATAATAGGGTGTCATTTCATCTGCCAGGCGGGGATTGCCGATATCTTCAAGGTTATCCATGTAAGATCTTATACCCTTTAAGATCACTGCATCTTCCTTGCGGCTCTCTCCGGATTTTTTAATGTTGTGTTCCATAACATTAAGATACCCGTCATCGATCACTCCGCTTTCGATCTGCGCGGAAAAAAGCTGGATGATCTGATATATGCTTGCGGGATCCGCAAAGGTCCCCTGTGTTCTCTGGACATCATACTGGATGATAGTCTCCATATCCGCCGCAGAGATATGATCGGGTTCCTTACCGCAACCGGCAAAAGCAAAGATACTTACCAACATGAGCATGAGTATTTGAATCTTTTTCTTCATTACTCTTATCCTTTCCTCCGGTTTTTTATGCAAAGAGCATTTCAAATGCATATATAAGATGCTTTCTGGTATCGTCGGGTTCGATCACGCCGTCAACATATCCGTGAGCGGCAGCTCCGGCTGCGCTGTTCTGGAGACTGGCAAGAGCATCTGCAGTCTTGTTTATATCAGCGGCGTCCTTGGATATCAGCTTGGCAGCAAGCTTGGATTCCATTGCGCCTATCTCGGCATCGGGCCAGCAGTATGTGAGATCACAACCGCAGGCTTTGGAATTCATTACAGCATAAGCGCTTCCGAGAGCTTTTCCTACTATAAGGTTAACCCTGGGAACATCGCAGTTGGTGAATGCGCCGATCAGCTCAGCTGCAGCTCTTGCGATATTCTTCTCGGAGCACATGCTTGCTTCATAACCCTTGACATTTGTTATTGAAAGTACGGGAATGCCGAAGCTGTCACAGAAATAGATGAAATCTGCGGCCTTGCGGCAGCCCTTGACGGTAAGAACACCGTCGAATTTTTCTGCGGCCTTGCCATCCTCACCTATCACTTCGTTTCTGTTGGCAACACAGCCTACGGTGATACCGTCAAGACGTATAAAGCCCGTAACCATTTCTTTTGCGTATGCAGCGCCTGCTTCAACGAAGAGGTTATCATCCGCTATATTGGAAAGCAAAATGGAGGTATCTGAAGCACATCCGGCAGCGCCTTCCACTGCCCTGTTCAGATCGTCTGTAGAATCAATGACAGCCACATCCTCATTGTTTGCGGGAAGCATTCCCACCAGCTGTCTTATCTGGGCTGCGATAGTATCCGCATCACCTACAAAATCAGCATTGCCGCTGTCTTCGCTCTGGAAAGCGCAGGCAGAAGTGTCATTCTTTGCAGTGTAATTGCCGGGTATCGCATCGGGAGAGTTAACAAAGAGTTTTGCCTTTGTCTCCATAAAGGTAAAATCGGAAAGCGCGGGGATCAGTGAAAGACCACCGCCGCAGTTTCCGTATACAGCTGCTATCTGCAGTACAACACCCTTGGCCATTGAAGCCTTCTGGTAGATCTCACCGATAGCATTGAGAGCATCGGTAGACTCCTGCAGACGTACTCCCGAAGAATCAAGGATACCTATGATCGGTGTTCCCGTCTTCATCGCAAGATCATAAAGGTTACAGATCTTCTTTGCATGCATTTCGCCGATACTGCCGCCCATCACAGAAGCGTCCTGGCTGTAAACATAGACTCTGGCGCCATCAATGGTGCCGTAGCCCGTGATCACGCCGTCAGACGGGGTATCGTCAGGTTTCATATTGAAATCAGTCGCACGTGCTCTTACAAGGGAGCCGATTTCAACGAAACTTTTTTCATCGAGCAGAGATTCTATTCTTCTGCCCGCCTGGCTTGTTGAACTACTCATTTGTTCATTCCTCCATTTAATACTATAAAAAATTGTACAAGTACAAATTGCGCACGAAAATGATTATATCATAGGAAGTTATAAAATGAAAGTACTAATTTTTCCTCAGATTTCTACGGTCACAGGCCCTTCTTCACCGGCTTCGTCCGTGGCTTCTGCCCCCGCTTCAGCCTCAGCCTGAAGTTTAAAATCTTCCATGATCTCCGGTGATATCGTAGGCAGCTCACCCACATTCTTTACACCGAAACTTCTTAAGAACTGCTCGGTGGTTCCGAAAAGCAAAGGCTTACCCGGTGCCTCCAGCCGCCCCACCTCTTCTATCAGATCATACTCCAAAAGCCTGTTGATCGCATGATCGGAGCTGACGCCCCTGATGCTTTCTATCTGCGCACGGGTCACAGGCTGCTTGTATGCGATTATCGAAAGTGTCTCTATAACGGTATCCGACAGTGAATACTGCTTGGCGCTCTTTGACAGTTTTATCAGATATTCATAATACTCGCCCTTGGTTCCCAGCTGCAGGGCATCATCCAGTTCGGTTATATTGATGCCTCTGTCATCCTGTGAATATCGTTCCGTGAGTTCCGCTACAGCCGCATCAAGTTCCTCACGTGTAAGCGACAGTATCTCGCAGAGCTTATCCTTGCTAACCGAATTGCCGCTGGCAAACAGCACCGCTTCTATTGCAGCCGCCGGATTTTCCGGTTTTTTCAGGCTGCCCTCTTCCTCCTCTTTTGCCGGCTGCGCCTGCTCTTCCGTATTTACGACTGCTTCACTCTCATTTACCTTATCAAGTTCTACTTCATTTATTATTCCGAGATCTTCCATCGGTCATTATTCTCCTTACAGTATGGCGAAATCCTCGCCGAGACTTACAAGGGCCGCATCCTGTGCCCGTTCTATCAGGATATCATCAAAGATATTGTCCTGTTTTATCACTATCTGTCCCATTTTGATCAGTTCCAGCACTACCAGGAAACTTACGATCACATCTATCTTTCTGTGCTGTTCTTCCAGCAGTTCTCTGAAAGAGCAGATCTCATGCTCATTTAGATAGTCGATGATCTGCCGCTGTTTGTTTTCAAGGCTCACTTCATCCCTTGTGATGTTACCGAATTTGGAACGTATCGGATCTATCCTGTCTTCGACACGCTTCAGCACATCCTGGTAAATACTGTTCAGTTTCTTAAGATTCAGGTCCCCGACCAGCTTGTCGTAATCCAGCGGCTCTCTGTACTGCAGCACGGCATCGGGTATGCTTGGTTTCTTATAGACTGCTTTTCCCGCATCCACATATCTGTCCTTGAGTTCGTAAGCCATGTATTTATACATCTTATACTCAAGCAGCTTCTGTACCAGCTCGGCTCTCGGATCCACTTCCTCGCCCTGTTCATCCACCTCTCTGGGAAGCAACATTCTGCTCTTTATATCAAGAAGTGTGCAGGCCATAACGAGGAATTCACTCATCACATCCATGTCTTCGCTTTCCATAGCCTTTATATATTCAAGATACTGGGCCGTGATCTCGACTATGGGTATGTCATAGATATCCACCTTGTTTTTTTCAATAAGGTGAAGCAAGAGATCCAGGGGACCTTCAAAAACTTCAAGTTTAACCTGTAATGCCATTACTCTGCTCCTTTTCCATTTTTACATATGTCAGCTCCGCAGGATTGAAAAACCTTAAAGGATATGTATGCGTTCCCAATCCGCAGCTTACTATCTGCCTCTTTCCGCCCTTGTGATAGACTCCCCCACTGTATTTAGGAAAGATTTCCAGCTTGGGACTGATAAGTCCTCCGAATAAGGGCAATCTTACCAGGCCGCCGTGGTAATGACCTGAAATCGAAAGATCCGCTCCCCAGGCAGCATAGGTCGGTACATACTCCGGATTATGAGCTATCAGTATCTGATATCTTTCCGCCCGGGCCTTTCCCATCAACCTATCCATATCCGACTCATGAAGTCCTTTATTTCCTTTTTTATAATACTTCTCCGGCATGTTCAGACAGCTTATGCGCAGATTATATTCATCTATATCAACGCTTTGATTACTTAAGATCACGGCTCCCGCTTCCTTAAAACGCCGCATCATATCTTCATAAGAAAAGGAATACTTCCACTGTTCCCACTTAATCCTTTCCTCGTGATTGCCCGGTCCGAAATATACCGGATATTTCTCTGCGAGCCTCTTTATCAGGCTCTCTGTCCTGTCCACTCCCCTTTCTATTGAAAAGAAGGGATCCTTGGCCGTCATGATATCTCCCGACATGATCACCATATCGGGCTTTAATGCCTCTATCTTATCTATAAGCTGTTCGTTATCCTCTCCGAAGCTCCTGCCGTGCAGATCCGAGAGGATCACAAAAGAAAGATCCTTTTTGATCTTATCCGAATGAAGCAGATACTTCCTTGTCTTTATATTATTAAGATCATGCGCAAGCACTCCCGCAAGGAAAGTGATAAGGCTTGTTATCAGAAATACTATGGCTTCCAAAACGCCCTCCCCGGCTACCACATTTTGTAGTGCCTTGACATTTTATCACAAGATATCCCGTTTGTGAAGAGGCAAAAAAAACCGCCTGAAAAGGCGGTTTTTATATCATGATCTTATGATCAATTGTATTTGCGTTTTCTTGCGGCTTCGGATTTCTTCTTGCGTCTTACGCTGGGCTTCTCATAATGCTCACGCTTACGGATCTCCTGCTGGATACCTGCCTTTGCGCAGCTTCTCTTGAAACGGCGTAATGCGCTTTCCAAATCTTCATTCGGCTTTACTTCTATCCTTGACACCTAAACTCAACCTCCCTCCTCAGCCGTAAACTATGCTTTAGATTTCGCACGAGTGCTATTATACCTCTACTCTCTTTCAAAAGTCAAGTATTTGCTCATTATCTTCCACTGTATTTTCTCTTTTCAGTTCTTTTTTTCTTTCTTTTATATATGAACAAAGCGGTTTTTTCATAGCTTCGAGTTCTTTCCTTCTGCCTTCATCGGCATTTTCATCAGCATACAGCAGGCGCTCATATATATCCAGAAAAGCCAGATATTTATCCTCTGATATTTCTGAAGCCCTTGTCCGGAATTCACCCAGAGTCTCGTATTCATCACGTGTGCAGCCTATGCGTCTGAAATAGTGCAGGTATTGTCTGCACAGGAACAGACATTTTTCCTTTTCGCTCATTGCCCTGTATTTCTTTCTCTTATACATACCATCTGCGATAAAGAGTATAAGCGCAAGTACCGCTCCCGAGAAAACAGGGATCAGTATCTTCTCCCAGGGTATTTCAATTTTTTTATTTTCCTCTGCACCTTCGATCCCCGGCTCTTCGCTTTCCTCACCCTCTCCCTGATGAGGATCAGCATACTTTCTTTCAACCTCACTCTTCTCTGCCTCAATTTCCGCATAGGTTTTCCAGCCTTTTCTGCTCCCGTATCCGGGTGTAGGTTCAAAGCCGATCCAGCCTACACCTTCAAAATATACTTCGGCCCAGGCATGAGCTGCATCGGCATGTACTTCACTGTCTCCGATACTGTTAAGCTTTGTCATAAAACCCTGAACATACCTTGCCTTCATCCCGCTGCTCCTTGCCAGCAATACAAAGGCCGTGGCATAGTGGCTGCAATAACCTTCTTTCTTTTCAAACATGAACCAGTCAAGATATGAAGCCGCATCATTGATATTCTCCGGCAGCTCTCCGGGCTCATTGGAATATCTGCCTTCACGCAAACTCTCTTCGATACGGCAGCATTTTTCATAATCACTGTCTGCTCCCTCAAAAAGCTCATCCATATATACTTTCATTTTTTCGGATATAGCAGTTGATTCCCCATATCTTTCGTTCATATTGTTTCTATATGACAAATAGGCTTCATATGATATGTTCCCGTCTTTTATCCCGAGTTCTTTACATGCTTCATCCCAGGAAGTGCTGTCGATATCATTTTCCCTGTCAATCAGCGCAGCAAAGATATCGTTTCTGCGGTTTAATTTATAGTACGCCGTCTTGAAAGCTCTTCCGGGCTTTTCCTCATCTTCTCTTATCACATAGGCTTTTGACGGGATAAAGAGATTCTTCAGTCGTTTATCCCTGCAATAGATATCAAGTGATATCTTCATTATCACATCGGTCATCCTGCCGTCTTTTGTATCCTCCATTGCGGCGCATACCGTTTCCACCGCATCCATGCGGCTCTCATCTTTATCCGTATCAAAGCCGTTCTCCCAGCTTCTTCCGTTAAATTCATTAAAATATCTGCCTGCTATATAGAGATTTTGGTCATTGCCGTTCATGGTGTTCAGTATAAGCGATACCGAATCATTCTTTTTTATCTTTCCGTTAAGCGTACCCCTGCCGGAAAAACCTATAAAAGCTTCGCCTCCCTCATCCGATACAAAGAGTCTGTCGGCAAGATCGATCACGGCTTCCTTTACCAAACCGCCGATCCTTCTGACAATTGCCCAGTCATATGGTTTTTCGGAAACAGGAATGATCGCGATAACAAGAAAAGCCCCAAGTATAAAAGGCGCCACAAAACACAGATGCTTCTCTCTCCCGGTGTCTCCTTCTTTATTTGAAACATATTGATACAGATCGGTCAGATTCAGCAAAAGATACAGCAGTACCATACTACTGCACATCTTGCCTGCAGTGTATCCGCATACCATACTTATCGGAAGAGCCAGAAACATCAGACCGGAGACAACGCATCTCAGCTTAAGACTCCTGTTGAACAGCTCCCCTGCAAGATAAAGTCCGAAGCATATAAGCGCCAGTTCAAATACTGCTTCGTAAGTTCCGAGCCCTTTAAGACGTTCCCCGGCCGGAAGATTCAGGAAAAAGCCGAGCATTCCCGTAAGCAGCACTGCGCTTATGATTATGCGTCCTTTGTTTTTCATATGTTTATATGAAAGGCAGACAGCAGTTATAAGTACGGGCAGCAGATATCTGATAAGCCCGACAGTTTCATCTTGTGGAACTATAAAAGAATACGCGCCGGAATAGCCCGCAAGCACTAAAGGCAATATGAAAAGCAGGTCATATGCTGCGTTTATCAATTAAGTCCCTCCCCGATCACTGTTTCGCATCCGACAGGTATCAGCAAGGTATCCCCTGCCGCTGTACTCTCCTTATCAAAATCCTTATCATCTATCAGATATATCCTTGACGGAACTCCCGTCGTGTTCAGGCTTTCTGTCACTGCAACAGTCCCGGCATCCCATTTTTGCAATACATAAATGAGCATGCGGTATCCGGACAACTCCGGCGAATCAGTAAGCAGCCCGGTCATATCCCTTTCCTCACTGAAACAAAAGCCGGTCAGCTTTTCGTATAATAGCTCATAGTCTTTAGGCGCCGTCAGTTTGCAGACTGATTTTTCCCTTTCCTGAAGATATACATCAACAGGTATATTATGTTCAAGATAATAGAGTGCGAGGCCGAGAACACATTCCGTCACTTTATTTTCGGGCGGAAGATATTCAAAAGGATCCTCACCGTATCTGCGGGGATCCAGCACTATCGCTATCCCGCTTCTTTCCTCACCTGTCAGTTCCCTTACCATCACCTTGCCGGTAACGGCGCTGGCTTTCCAGTTAGCAAAACGTATATCATCACCGGGCAGGTATTCACGCACCGGGATATCCGGCATGCTGCGATATGCCCGGTTCTCGCTGTCGGCATCCTGCATTTCACCTTCGGTAAAACTGTCAAACAGCCTGAGTCTTGCGGGTGCAACTATGACATTGAGGGGTTCCTTTATATTAAATGTAAGTGAAAAAACTCCGAGAAAATCAGTGACGCAGATCTGCTTTACACCCACGTCATATTGCCCTCGATATTTGCAGAGCAGTCCGGTCTTTTTCTGTATCCTTGAATGGGGAGGGAGCTCGTAGATCACATCCTCGGGTATGTCAGAGATTGTCGAAAAGGATGAATAAAAACTGATCCTTAATGACGAAAAGGAAAAAAAGCTCTCGTTCTGCAAAGTAATATAAAAGCCCGAAGGCCTTCCGCATACCATATTGCGTCCGTCAGGCTTCTGGTAAATCCTTAAGGATATTATCACCATGAATATGTAAAAGTATAAGACTATCGGCAGCGCGATCACAGACCACAGAAAAACATAGGTAACGGCGCCGCCGTAAAAACTTATCCCGATCAGAGCCAGAATAAACAAAGCCAAAAGTATCAAACGCTTTTTTTTCATTATCACTCCACCGGTATCTTTATCTTAAGTATCAGCTCATTTAACAGCTGGGAAGCTTCTCTCTTTTTAAGCCTTGCCTCAGTTGTAAGAACAAGCCTGTGAGCCAGGACCGGCAATGCTATCTGCTTTACATCATCAGGCTTGACAAAATCCCTTTCGGAAAGAAACGCTTTTGCCCGCGAAGCCTGCATCAGATGTATAAGCGCCCTGGGGCTTAATCCCAAAACAAAATCACCGCTTTTCCTTGATGAACGCACTATGTTCTGCATATATGTTAGCATTCCGTCGCTTATATGCACTTCCTCCGCTTTTTTCTTAAGCTCGCCGATATCCTTTTTATCGATAACGGCTTTCGCCTTATCGGCAGTGTTTTCCTTTATCTTTGACTTAAGCATATCCAGTTCGGCTTCCTCGGAGGGATAACCTATGGACAGCCTCATCATGAAACGGTCAAGCTGAGCCTCCGGCAGCGGATAAGTACCGGCAAAACTGACAGGATTCTGTGTGGCTATCACCATAAAAGGATCCGGCAGTTTGTGTCTGATGCCGTCTACCGTCACCTGTCCCTCTGCCATTGCTTCAAGCAGAGCAGACTGGGTTTTTGGCGGTGTACGGTTAAGTTCATCCGCCAGTACTATGTTTTTCATTATAGCGCCTTCCCTGTAATCGAACTCTCCGCTCTTCATGTTATATATGGTGAGTCCCGTCACATCTCCGGGCATCGTATCCGGAGTAAACTGCACCCGGCCGAAATCCAGCCCCAGCGTATATGCAAAACAGCTTGCCAGTGTAGTCTTTCCTACTCCCGGCACATCTTCCAGAAGTACATGTCCTCCTGCAAGAAACGAGCACAGCACATTATCCACTATCTCTTCTTTTCCGAGAAACAGACTGTTCATCTGTTTTCTGAATTCTTTTATCTTTTCCATACTTCCCCCTTACTTGAATACTGACTGGTATTATGATACCATTTTCCACGGTACATTTCATCATATTTTTACGGAAAGGATGCCCCAAAGTGAAGACCTGCGGTATCATTGCTGAATTCAATCCCTTTCATAACGGACATGCAAAGCTTTTTGAATATGCTAAAGATACTATCGGCGCCGACTATATCATAGTTGTCATGAGCGGAGAGCATGTACAGCGCGGCGAACCTGCTGTCTGCGATAAATATTTAAGAACCGGGGCAGCACTTATGGCCGGTGCTGATCTGGTACTGGAGCTCCCGGTGTTTTCTTCACTTTCAAATGCAGCTGTATTTGCAAAGGGGGCCGTTGCCGCTCTGCTGAATACGGGAGTTACGGATGTATTGCTCTTCGGTTCCGAAACCGGAGATATCAGAGAATTGCAGAACAGAGCCAATGAAGATACTTCATTCATAAAAGACTATTCAGGCCGCCCTTCCCCGAATGACTCTCTCGCAACGGAATACTTACGGGCACTCAGCTTTTTTAATTCGGATATTTCCGCAGTTACGCTTAAAAGAGAAGGCGCTGCTTATAATGATCTCAAGCCTGATAAGGACAGCGCATCTGCCGCCTGCATAAGAGGCTTCCTTAAATCATCATCCGAAGAAGCCTTCAACTTCATGCCGGCTTTTTCAAAAGAACTTTTATGCTCTTATATTTCCTCCTCACGCCTTATGGATATATCCGTCTATTCGGAAAAACTGCGCTATGCCCTTGCCCTTAAGGATCGTAATGAACTTTGCGCATATGCAGGCATCTATCCCGATCTTGCAGATAAGATAATAAAGAAGCTTAATTCATATACGGATTTTTCAGGCTTTATCGATAGTTTAAAATCCAAAGATCTGACTTACACTTATATTTCACGTGCGTTATTGCATATACTGCTTGATATCCGCGAAGAATGCCTTGATATCTTTTCAAATGACTTTTCTTTCTGTCCTTACCTCAGGATACTCGGAATAAAAAAAGAAGCCGCAGAGCTTCTTCATTCTTTCGGCAGCAATGCTTCTGTTCCCGTGATCAGTCGTTTGGGAGAAGCAAAAAAGCTGCTTGACGCGTCGGGCTACGACCTTCTTATGCACGAGATCAGGGCCGCCGACATCTACCATATGACTTCGGCCCGCACTCTTCCCTTTACTTCGGAATACTCAAGGTTCCTCATCAGGATGTGAACTGTCATAAATGTCATTTCCCATAATATATGCGTAAGCAGGCAGACTCATGCCGCTTATTCCCGCTATGTCCCAGGCTTCCAGCTGCAGTGCATACCAGGACACATCCTCGTGGTCACGAAGAAGCAGACTGCTGTTTGCAGGCTTGTCATAGGAAAACTCATTCCAGCCGTTTGTTCCTATAGTCATGTTTACCGGCACTGTATGTGTCATAGTTTCCTCCGGCGTAAGAGCAGCTGCCCATACGCAGAAAGGATCCCAGGCAAATCTTCCGCAGCTCAGATCCGTCTTGTTCCTCTTCTCATATGCCCTGAAGGAGAGCGTAACGGGATCGGTCTCATAAGTATCAGCAGCAAGGACCATCTGCCCGACCGTTACCACATCTTCATTTGCATTCTGTATGGAAAGCTGTGAACTGTATACCAGCGGCACCGGCGATGCCAGCGACACATAATTGGCCGACCTCATAGCTGCTTCGGTATGCGCCAGGTTATGATCGTATCCTTTAGGGTATACTCCGCCGGTTATCCATATGGATTCCACTCCGTTCTTTACCAGAGAATATCCCTGAGGGTCCATGAGCAACGCTTCGATATTTACCAGATAGCCTGTGGTGACTATCCTCAGTTTTTCATCCTTCGCCATGCATTCCCTGATGGCTTTTTTATACAGTTCCACACTGTCATAAAGCTGATAACCGTATAAACTGAAATAACTGTCTGTCAGAGCCTTCCAGTAGGGAGATCCCGTCTCTATTCCGCCTCTTGCATAGCCTATGGGCACATTGTTCAGCCCGTCATGAGCAAGCTGCGCGTGCATGGCCTGACAGGGCTTCTCACCTGCACTGGATGCCATTACCGCTTTCAGCTCAATTCTCTCATATCTGTGAAGCTGGGCAGCAACACGAAGAGCCACTACATCATCGACATCGGTATCATAATCCAGATCGACGACCATGTTTATCTTAGGCGGCCCTTCCTCCTCTGCTTCATAAGGCGGAAAATCCATACTCATATATGAGATTCTTTCATTCTGTTCGTCGGAAATATCAAGACCGGGAAGGGTTGTGACAGGCAGAGCTGCCTGCATGACAACATCAACTGCCTCTTCAGCAGCTTCTTCGCCTGCTTCAACCGTCTCGTTCAAAGAACGCTCTTTAGCCTCTTCTTCGAAAACGGCATCGCCGGAAACACTGATTGTTCTTTCGATCACCGGCTTATCTTCTCCTCCTGCCTCCTCTTCCATGTATTTCTGTCCATTATCGGCAGTGATATATGAAAAGACCAGCGTGAGTATCAGTATAGCCGGGATCAGCATCAGATTCTTTTTCATCGTAACCCCGTTTTATTTATTTCAGTTTTTAAAAGAATGTATGGGCGCAGGTATGCGTCCCTTTCTGTTCACAAAAGCATCGCAGGCAAAGCCGTTCACTGCCATTACAGGCGCATGTCCCAGCAGTCCGCCGAATTCCACATTGTCTCCGACCTTCTTGCCGATAGCGGGAATAAGCCTTACTGCCGTAGTCTTCTGATTGACCATTCCTATAGCCATTTCATCCGCTATTATTCCGGAGATCGTACTTGCCTTTGTATCACCCGGTACGGCTATCATATCCAGGCCAACTGAACATACACAGGTCATGGCCTCAAGTTTTTCCAAGGAGAGCGCTCCCGCTTCCACTGCTTCTATCATACCCTGATCCTCCGATACAGGTATGAATGCGCCCGATAGTCCGCCCACATATGAGGATGCCATGACTCCGCCCTTTTTGACCTGATCGTTCAAAAGAGCAAGGGCCGCTGTCGTCCCCGGTGCGCCCGGCTGCTCAAGACCTATCTCTTTTAATATATCGGCAACAGAATCTCCTACTGCAGGTGTGGGTGCCAGACTTAAGTCTATGATCCCGAAAGGAACACCCAGCTGTTCGGAAGCTTCCCTTGCCACCAGCTGTCCCACTCTCGTCACCTTAAAAGCAGTACGCTTTATTGTCTCACATAATACTTCAAAGCTCTCGCCCCTTACTTTTTCAAGTGCGGTCTTCACTACTCCGGGGCCGCTTACTCCCACATTGATCACGGCATCTGCCTCAGTAACTCCGTGAAAGGCGCCTGCCATAAAAGGATTATCATCCGGTGCATTACAAAATACCACCAGCTTTGCGCAGCCCAGTGAATCACGATCGGCTGTCCTTTCGGCAGTTTCGCGTACGATCTCCCCCATAAGCCTGACCGCATCCATATTGAGTCCGGTCTTGGTGGAACCGCAGTTCACCGAGGAACACACCCTGTCGGTAACAGCCAGAGCTTCAGGTATGGAGCGTATCAGCAGTTCATCGGCCGCCGTCATTCCCTTGGATACCAGCGCGGAAAAACCTCCGATAAAATTGACTCCGACTTCTTTAGCCGTCTCATCCAGCGTTTTTGCGATCTTAACGAAATCAGCCGTTTCCCTGCAGGCTGCAGCGCCGATAAGAGCTATCGGTGTCACAGAGATACGCTTGTTCACGATGGGTATAGCGTATTTCTTTTCTATCTCTCTGCCTGTATGTACCAGATCTCCTGCCTTGGCCACTATCTTCCGGTGAATGTTCTCGCAGACTTTATCAACATCTGCATCTATGCAATCCAAAAGACTGATGCCCAGGGTTATAGTCCTGACATCCAGGTTTTCTTTTTCTATCATCTGATTGGTCTCAATGACCTCGGAAATATTGATCATCCCTTATCTCCTATATCCTGTGCATTGAGTCGAATATCTCTTCTCTCTGGCACTTGACTATAACGCCGATCTCCTGGCCTATCTGTTCAAGTTCATCCGATACGTTATCAAATTCCTTGTCCGATGCCGAAAGATCGACTATCATCATCATGTTAAAGAAACCGTCAACGATAGTCTGTGAGATATCAAGGATATTGATCCTGTTGTTTGCCAGGTAAGTACATACCTTGGCTATGATACCCACCGTATCTTTTCCGACTACTGTAATGATCGTTTTTTTCATCTGATCTCTCCTCTTATAATTCTATGCACTCCGATGGCTCATCCCTTTTAGCGACCTGCAGATCAAAGTCCCGGTCAGTATATGGATTGTCTGCCATATTTACTTCCAGCCTGACTGCTTCATGTGCAAGCAGGGGCATGTTGTTTTCTTTGCTCAGATGGCTTAAGAACACATGACTTGTCCTGTCACACAGGATGCGGGATAAAAGCCGTCCCGCCGTCTCGTTGGAAAGATGTCCCCGCCTGCCCAGTATTCTCTGTTTCAGGTAATAAGGATAGGGACCTGTCTGCAGCATCCTTATATCATGATTGGCTTCAAGATATATTGCATCAAGGCCTTTAAGCGCATTAACGATGCCTTCATCATATTCACCGAGGTCCGTGGCAACCGCGGCTTTTTTCTTTCCGTAGGCCACGGTATACATGACCGGATCCGCTGCATCATGAGGTATCGCAAAGGGTGTGATATCCATATCTCCGATGCTGAATCTCTTTCCTTTTTCCACCGGGACAAAACGTTCCCTGTCCACCTTTTCAAAGCCTTTCATACGAAGCATTGCTTCGATGGTATCTTTCGTGGCATATACATTTGCGCTGCATGCCTTTAAAACTGTACAAAGAGAACTGATATGATCTGAATGCTCGTGACTGATAAGTACTCCCGAAAGGTCAGCTACGCTTAAGCCTATCCCGTTTAGTCCTTCTTCTATCCTTTTCTTGCTTATCCCCGCATCCAGTAACAGATGTGTTGTATCACTTCCTGCATATATTGCGTTGCCGCTGCTCCCGCTGGCGATGCTCATCATGCGCATGTCTAATTCTCCCAGCGTACAAGGATCACGTCACCGTTTTTCACAGCCTGCATATACTCTGCTTTTTCACCGTTTATCTCGGTCACAAGTTTATTACCCTTTACGCTCTGCAGATCAAAATCTATATAATCGAATATATCAACGAACACATAAGAAGATTTCCCCTTCAGCTTTATGTTCTTTCCGTTCACGTTTACGTTGATGCTTATCGGCGGAAGGCTTATCTTCTCCGGCTCTTTTACCTTCTCCGTTTCTTTTTCCGAAGGTACATAGCTTCCGTCATCTTCAGGCAGATTATCAAAGCTGTCCTCATCAGATTTAACTTCTTCCTCTGCCGCTGTCACCTCTTTATGCGTTTCAGCTTTAAGCTTTGGTTTATCCTTCTTCATATCCCAGCGTATGCTGAAATTCTCATATACTTTGGTCTCGTCATTTGCTTCTTCATTATTCACACGGACCTTTGAGCCCTTTTTGAGAGGCACGTCCATAAATTCGCGGACTTCCCTGACCGTATAATAGTCTCTCATGACTATCTCATCGTTATCCTGTATCTCATAATACTCAGTCTTGGTCTCACCGTTTACCATTGCGATCTTGGGCAGGAGTATCTTCCTTCCGTCCACATGAACGACTATCATTGACTTAAACTCCGGAAGTTCCGCTATCATAAGCTTGGCATCGGCTCCGGCCGTGGATTCTTCTACGCTTATCACATCATTTGCGCGTATGGGAGTATGCATATCCGCATCCTCTCCGTTAAGCCTGATCTTTGCCGGCTCTCCTGCTTCACCGCGCTTCATCGCCACTTTACCGTTGACCGTATAATTGATGGCTTTTCCGCGCTTCGGGAACAGTCCTTCATTGGGGAAATCAGCATGCATAGCCGCATCGACCACAGCAAGGTTTCCGCTGTCATAGATCTTTATCAGTTCATCATTGAAAGTAACATAGATGAAATTATTGCTCTGTTCATAGTAGTTAAGGCAGATACCGATAGGTGTTACTATCAGCGAATCTTTCCTGATGCTCTCATCCTTAAAGCGGATCTTCTGCATCACTTCTTCGCCTCTTACGGCAACACGCTCCGCAACTATCCCCAGATATTCGCTGAGCTTATTCGTATAGCCTTCGATCCTTCCGCCGCCGCCTACAACAAACACTGCGCTTACCGGCTTGCCGCCGTTCAACTCCTTGAACTTCTCGGCAACCAGTGAGGTCATCTCGTCTATCTCGTCGCTGACCATCTCGAGTACCGCATCTTTGCTTATAGTCTGGGGCAGGCCCATGATATCCTTGTATTCCACGCTGTCGGAATTTTCTATGCCCTTCTTTATTGCTTCCGCAGTATTAAAATCTACCAGACAGCCTTTTGCGATCTTTTCGGTAAGATGATCTCCTGCACAGGGTATCATGCCGTATGCGATAATACAGCCATCCTTTGTGATACAGATATCCGACGTACCGGCTCCCACATCAACAAGACCGATATTGAGCATTCTGTACATCTCGGGAATTGCTACGGAAATAGCGGCTATGGGCTCGAGTGTCATATTCACTACCCTTAAGCCTGCAAGTTCCACAGCTTTATACAGACCATCCACCACATCATCGGGAAGGAAGGTAGCTATCATATCCGCCCCTATGGTCCTGGCCTTGTGATTCTCAAGATTTCCTATCTGATATCCGTTAAGATAATAACGGATCACGGAATTGCCGACACAATAGAAATGCATATCCGTTTTGTTATTTGCCTGAAAGCTGTTATATGCCTTCTCTATTCCCATCGAAGTAAGCGCCGCGACTTCCTCGGGTGTCACCACCGTCTCCTTATCGAGTTCCCACTCCACATTGACTTCAACGGTCTCCAGCACACGTCCTGCTGCGGCTATGCATACATCGGTAAGTTTAACATCCAGCTTCTTTTCCAGCTGCTTTTTAACCTGGCTTATGGAATTGCCCACCTGGCCTATATCGTGGATCTGTCCGTCCAGCATGGCCCTGGTCTCATGTTCCTTGACTTCCTGCGCAAGCACAATAAAAACGTCCCCTTCACGATACCCTACGGTACCCACAATGGAACGTGTCCCTATATCAAGTCCGAATACAAGATTTCCCTGCGCTTTTGTCTCTGCCATAACATATCTATTTTATCACATTACAAGACACAAATCAACAATACAGGCGGGATTTCACCTACTATTTGCGTATCCTGTATACCCTGCATTCATAGGGTTTGAAACTTACTCCGCCTTCCGGCAATGTTACCTTATGTCTGCCTTCCCTGTAATTGCAAAGCACCATTTCTCCCTCTCTGCCTTCAAAGCCTCTCGGAAAACGTACTCTTACAGGTATAGGCATGAATGAGCAGACTATCAGATATGAGATATCATTCAGCCTTCTCTCATACATATATATTTCCCTGCTTGATGCAAAATACTCCCTGTAATCGCCGTAGATCAGTGTCCGGCTCTTCTTTCTGAGTTCCAGGCATTTCCTGTAGAAATTAAGTATGCTGTCCGGTTCTTTCTCCTGCAGCGCTACGTTTATCCTCTTATAATTTTTATTAATAAAGAACCAGGGCTTAGCTTTTGAAAAACCCGCATTTTTACCGCCGTTCCACTGCACCGGCGTTCTGGCCGAATCCCTGCTGGATACGTGGATGCGGGCCAGTCTTTTCTTCAGATCATCTTTTATATGGTATCTGTTGAAATTATTCTTCGAAGATACATCCGCATAGTTATCTATAGAACCCAGCCTGATATTTGTCATGCCTATCTCCTGCCCCTGGTATATAAAAGGCGTTCCCTGCAGAAAGATATAAGAAGCCGCAAGGCTTGTTCCGCTCTCCCTGTGGAAGAAAGGCGAGCCGTATCTGCTTATTATCCTCGGATGATCATGGTTCTCAAGATACAGTACATTCCAGGCTCTTCCCGCCAGCTTCTCCTGCCAGCGCGTAAGCGCCTTCTTATACTTTCTTAGGTCGAAAGGTCTGTGTATGTATTCCGTATACATACAGTCCGCCATCATATGATCGAAGGAGATCATCATATCCAGCGTCCTGTCAGGTCCCGCCACATAATCAAGGGCCGAATCCACGGTAGTCATCGGACCTTCGCCTATCTGGAAGCAGTCGTATTCCTCACACACATCCCTGAATTCACGCATATACTCATGGATATGGGGTCCGTCTTTATAATGCATCATGCTGCCTATCACCGGAAGGAAAGGGATGCCGTTGGGGAGCCCCTCTTTTTTTGATATGAAATTAATGACGTCTTCCCTGAAACCGTCCACTCCCATATCCAGCCAGAAACGCATTATACTCTTCACTTCTTCCCTGACCTTAGGATTGTCCATGTTAAGATCAGGCTGTTTTTTCGCAAACAGATGCAGATAATACTGGCCTCTTTCTTCGTCATACTCCCAGGCCTTTCCCTCAAAGAGAGAATCCCAGTTGTTCGGCTTATCCCTCCAGATATAATAATCGCTGTAGGGATTGTCTTTTCCTTTTCTGCTCTCTTTAAACCAGGGATGCTCATCGGAAGTATGATTGATCACCAGATCCATTATCACCTTGAGTCCCAGTGAATGAGCCTTCTCCAGCACCTTCTTAAACTGATCCAGATCGCCGTAATCGGGGTGGATATCTTTGTAATCGGATATATCATAACCGTAATCCGCATTGGGCGAAGGATAAAGCGGCGAAAACCATATACCGTCAACATTCAGGCTCTTCACGTATTCCAGCTTCTCATATACCCCGTACAGATCCCCGATGCCGTCTCCGTTACCGTCATAAAAGCTCCTTACCCATATCTGGTAAAAAGCCATGTTTTTATACCAGTCTTCCTTACGTTTCATCACTCTTCACCAGCTTTTTAAGTCCCTGCTTAATGTTCTTCCCTGTCTGCTGCAATTCGGCCGGCAGTGAAAATCTGAAATCCTTAAGACTTTTTTCTATATCATCCTTTATCTCCGCCATATTCTCCATCATGCCTTCATAAAGGTTTATGGGCAGATCAAACACCTTCATTCCTGCCTCTGCAACACCTGCCGTCAGCTCAAGCACCACATCCGAAGCGTGAGGCTTCCTCCTCTTAAGTTCTCCTGCTTCCTGCATTTCCAGCAATTCCCCGTATCTGTTATATGCCTCCCTGACACTCTCCTCCCATGAAATGTATATCTCATCCATGGCATTCTGTCCCACTTCGTGAACCCTGTCAATGTCTGCGCATACTTCCTTGAGCAATGCAGCCATTGCAGCTGCGTTCTCATCGATAACATAGCCGTTATGTCCGGGTGTGATACCTTCAGCTGCGCAGGAATCCTTTATCAGCACGCTTGCAAGGCCGCAGGCCGCAGCCTCCCTTACCACTATGCCGTTGGTATCATAAGAGGACGGAAACAGGAACAGATCTGCCCTGGTATTCCAGGCTCTTAATACCTCTCTGTCATGGATCGCTCCGGTAAAGAATACTTTTCCTTCAAGTCCTTTTTCCTTTACTGAAGTTTTCATTTCATCTGCATCAGCGCCGCCCCCCACAAATACCATACGGAAGTCCAGGCCCTCTTCATCCAGTATTTTCATGGCATCAACTATCATGGGCAGGCCTTTATACTTCATAAGTCTTCCGACAAATAAAAACATCGGTACGTTTTCAGGCAGATCATATTCTTTCGTAACTTCTTTTACAAAATTCTGTTCGGCCCTTCCCCTTGCAAAGTCCACGCCGTTGTTTACCACCCTGTAATTACCTTCATATCCCAGCGACTTCAGGTTTTCCCCGGCTCCTTTTGATACCACCCATACCTCATCTGCCGCAGATATATTGCTGACCATGGCTTTTACGGTTTCTTTTTTCAGGAAACCTTCCCCGACTGCCCTCGCTATATCCACGTCAAATTTCGTATGGTAGGTAAAGACTATAGGCGCTCCCGTATCATTCTGCAGTATACGCGCCATAAACATCGAAGATGCCGGGCAGTGCGCATGGATTATGTCCGGCGCAAATTCCGACATCTGTCCTATCTCTTTCATCGCCAGGGGATTCCCTGCCCTGTAACCTGCCACGATCTTTGTGGTATCGATACTGGGATACGCTATAACTCTGTATGGATAACAGTCATAATCCGTATCAGGGTATTTCGGCGTTGCCACCACCACTTCGGCTCCCAGTTCGTTCTGCATTATACGTCCGTAGTTCATCACCACATTTGCCACACCGTCTATTACAGGCGGGAAGGAATCATTCAATAAGCATACTTTCATTTTTTGTTTTCTCCCTTTTCGGCCACTTTTCCTGCCCAGTCTATCGCATCATCTATATGAGGCCGGAAGTTCTCCTTACCGACTCTGTTCACAAAACCTGCCTTTGTCATGGTTCGCATGGGCTGTTCGTTCACATGTGAGAATACCATTGTAAGTCCCTGTTCCTGACAGCGCTCATACAGGAGTTCGAGCGAATGCATCGCAGTAGCATCAAGCGCCGGTACACCTCTCATTCGCATGATTATCACCCTTGTGGTCTCCTTAAACTCTATAGACGCTATGCGGTCCGCATCACCGAAAAACATAGGGCCGGATATCTCATATACCCTTACATGCTTAGGAAGCGGCTTTAAGTTCATTCCGTCGGGATCATCTTCAGCATCATAACGCTTCCAGCCGGTAATCTGGCTTTCCTCGCTCATCCTCTTCATGAAGAGTACTATGGCCATGCCCATGCCTATCTCGATGGCGATCACGAGATCAAATACCACCGTCAGTATAAAGGTCAGTACAAGTACTATGATATCACTCTTCGGCGCTGTTTTGCACAGATGAACAAAAGTCCTCCACTGGCACATATTATATGCCACCATAAAAAGTATGGCAGCTATGCAGGGCATGGGTATCATTGCCGCATAAGGCATCAGAACAACAAGTACCAGCACCAGTACAATAGCATGTACCATTCCGGCTACCGGTGTACGTCCGCCGTTCTTGATATTTGCCGCTGTCCTTGCTATTGCGCCTGTAGCAGGTATTCCGCCGAAAAATGCAGAGCCTATGTTTCCGCAGCCCTGAGCTATCAGTTCCATATTGGAACGATGATGTGAATTGATCATGGAATCGGCCACCACGCAGGAAAGCAGTGATTCTATGGCCGCCAGTATTGCTATGGTAAAGCCGTCTCCGAGGGTCTCCCTGAAGGCTTCAAAACTTAAGACCGGCATTCTGAATTCGGGCAGTTTGCCTGAAATAGTATAGAGATCACCTATCGTATTTACCGGAAGTTTCAGCAGCTTAACCATAAGTATACCGACAATTACCGCGATCAGCGATCCGGGAATCTTTTCGCTTATCTTCGGCCAGATGATCAATATCGCAAGACAGACAACGCCTACTATGAAAGCATTGAAATTAAAGCCCGAAATATTGGCGCCTATAGCCTTTATCTTATCAAGAGTCTCTATAGTCGGTGTTCCCGCAGGATAAGTTAATCCCAGGAAATCCTTGATCTGTCCTATGAGTATGGTGACTGCGATACCCGAAGTAAAGCCCGTAGTTATGGTATAGGGTATAAATCTTATAAGACCTCCGAGCCTGAAAACACCCATCAGTATCAGCAGCACTCCGGCAGTTATCGTGGCCAGCATCAGTCCTTCCATACCGTTCTTAGCCACTATCCCCGCCACTATGGTAGCAAAAGCCGCAGTGGGACCGGCTATCTGTACACGGCTGCCGCCGAGGAATGAAATAATAAAACCCGCCACAATGGCGGTGTAAAGTCCTTCCTCAGGTCCTACTCCGCTGGCCAGTGCCAGTGCGATTGATAGCGGTAAGGCTATTATTGCTACGATAATGCCGCTCACCAGATCCTTGGCAAACTGTCCTGCATTGTAATGCTTCATTGTACTGAAGAGCATGGGTTTGATCTTGTCTTTAGGCATTTTTTTCTACTCCGTTGTCTTTATTATCTTATATCCTTTACCGTCAAGCAGCGGTATGCTCCGCTGCATGTCAGCCTCATGATCAAAAGCTATATACAGGGCACCCTCAGCCATTTCTCTGTTATGGGTTATGCCGATGTTCTTAATGTTCACGTTCTCGGAAGCCAGTATTCCGGCCACCTTCGCGATCTGTCCGGCTTCATCGGGAATATCGATATAGAGCTTGTACTCCTTATACATTCTGGTGCCCCTGCGGTCTGCCATACCGCTTCTGTATTCTCCGCTCTCGGAAAACAGACGGTTTATCTCTTCAAACTCGCCCTTTTTCAATATGTCGTCAACTTTCTCCAGGCTGTTCATGTATCGCTTCAATATGTTCCTTATCTCTGCGGTATTGCTCCTGCAGATACTCTCCCACATATCAGGATCCGAGGATGCTATCCTGGTTATATCCTTAAAACCTCCGGCGGCTATTGTCTTCATGAAGCCCTCTTCATCATCCGCATCCCTTACGGTATTAACAAGGCTGGCGGCTATCAGATGAGGCACATGGCTTATTGCCGCAACCGCATGATCATGATGTTCCGGATCAGCATGCAGGGGAAGAGACTTTATGCCTCTTACCAGATCCGTAAAAGCTTCAACATCTTCTTTCTTATTGTCCGGCGTCGGAGTGATTATATAATAAGCATTTTCAAGTATACCGGGATCGGCAGAGATATAACCGCTTTTTTCCTTACCGGTCATCGGATGTCCCCCGAGAAAATGAGCGCTTATCCCCAGCCGTTCCGCACAGCTCTGGATATCTCCTTTAACGCTTCCCACATCTGTGACCAGGGTATCCCCTGTCAGATACGGAGCAAGAGTCTCAAGGTTTTTCATATTTGCCAGCGTCGGTGCACACAAAAAAATAAGATCAGAGCTTCCTGCCTCTTTTGTAAAATCATCACAGAGGCGGTCTACAACCTTATCATCAACTGCTTTTTTCAGTTTTTCTTTATTCCTGGCATATCCCACTATCACTGCATCCGGCTGGATCAGCCTTATGGCTCTCGCGATGGAACCGCCTATCAGTCCCATTCCGACAAAAAGATATGTCTTAAATCTTTCCTGGAATCTCATTTCAGTTTATTCTCCGGATTTAACAGTATTCCGAGTCCGCAGGCATTCGGCCCCGTATGGCAGGCTATGCTTAACGAAAGCATATTATAAAACACTTTATTGTTGGGAAAGTAATCTACTGCGCGCTGATACCAGCTTTTTGCATCCTCTTCATTCACAAAACTTCCGGCAGTAGGTATGAGTATCTCATTATCATCATACTGCGCGTAAGTGGTCTCCCTCTCATGCTTTATCAGCTCGAACAGAGAGCTTCTTGCCTTTTCCAGTCCTCTTACCTTACTGTAGGTATCAAAGGTATCTCCTCTGGTGCTCAGCACCGGTTTAATATTCAGCATCTCACCGAGAGCCGCTACGGCAGGTGTGATGCGTCCTGTCTTTTTGAAATAATTCAGAGTCTCCACTGTCAGATATATGGTAGTGGTATAAGACTCCTCTTCCAGCTTTGCTTTTATCTGACCTGCATCCATCCCCTGCTCTGCAAGGAACAACGCCCGCATTACCGACTGTCTTAATGAAACGGAAATTCTGTGATTATCTACCACCTGAACCCTTCCGTCATAATCATCAGCAAGTACCATAGCTGTCTGGCAGGCTCCGGAAAGTCCGCTGGACATGGGGATATATACCAGTTCATCGGCATTCTCCAGCACCAGCTCCCAGATATCCATTATGGATGCCGGGGACGGCTGTGAACTTCCCACATTCTTTCCGCCGATCTGAGCCTCAAAAAACTGTCCCGGCGTGATATCTTCATTTTCATAATAAGTCTGGTCATTAATGATTATCGGCATGGGGATCACATGTATCCCGAGGCTTCTGGCCTCTTCACCGAAGATACCGCTGTTAGAATCCGTAACAACCGCAGTTTTCAATAACTTATCCTCCGATCAGTCTTTTCGCTCATCCCCCCAGAAAAACAGTGTCACTGTTCCCGGGCCGGTATGAGAACCGATAAGATTGCCTATATAATTTATAACAATATCGCCTTTTATCTTAGGGAAACGCTCTTTTATAAGGTCTGCAACAGCTTTAGCATCTTCGTAGCAATCCGAGTGGGTCATAAAACATTTGCCGCTGTAATCCCTTCCGTCCTTTGCATGTTCCTCCATCACGTCTACGATCCTTCGTATGGCCTTGGCCTTAGTCCTGACCTTCTCACGTGGTATAAGCCTGCCCATATAGTCCACGTTGAGCAGCGGACAGATGCCCAGCATCGAACCGAAAAAGCCTGCTGTTTTCGATACTCTCCCTCCTCTGATAAAGAAGGTCAGATCCGATGAAAAGAACCAGTGATGCAGTTCCTTTTTATGCGCTTCGGCAAACTCATATACTTCTTCTATGCTCTTACCTTCATCCCTGAGATCCGCAAGCGCATCCATAAGCATGCCGTAACCGCCCGAAGCAGCAAGTGAATCCACGATATAAAGCTTCGCCTCGGGATACTTTTCCATAAGCATCTCCCGGGCGATCTTGGCGGAGTTAAGTGTACCCGAAAGCCCGGAAGAAAGCGTGACGTGAAGCACAGCTTTTCCCTCTTTCAAAAAAGGTTCAAAATAGTCAACAAATTCTTCCACATTGACCTGGGAAGTCTTGGTCATCTCCCCGGCCAGCATCCTTCTATAAAACTCGGGATAAGGAACGGTTATACCCAGATCATCCAGATAATCAACACCGTTCAACTCAAAATGAAAAGGAACATAATTAATATTCCTTTTCTTCATCTGTTCCGCAGTCAGATCGACGGCGGAACAACAGCTTAATATAAAATCGCTCATTTCCTCACCAGCTTATTGATCACTACCTGCATCCGAAAACTCGGAATATATCTGTATGCGATTCTGATCCATCTCAGGCATTCCGATAAAGATACCGCCGTAGAAATTACTTCCGCCCTTGGGAACAATACGTATTATCTCCACAAATGTATGCAGTGTCTCACCTGTCCATATCTTCAGAAGACACTCATAGACAGCTCCCATGGTCAACTGCTCTTCGCAGGAAAAACCTATTCCCGTCTTTGATACATCTTTGACCCCGACGCTTACTTCTCTGGCATTCCCGTCTTCGTTGTCCAGTCTTTTCAACAGAAGCTTACACTCAAGATCCATACGTTTTGCATGACGTTTTTCTTCCATCTTGTACCCCCTGATCTATTTTACTTATCTGTTCAGAATCGCTTATTTTTACAGATCGTCACGATCTTACACATTTTATCACAAGTTCACATAATGCGCAAACCATCAATGTATATACATCGCATCACCGAAACTGAAAAAGCGGTATCTTTCCTTCACTGCTTCTTCATAAGCCTTAAGCACTTTCTCACGTCCCGCCAGTGCGGAAACAAGCATTATCAGCGTGGATTCCGGCAGATGAAAATTGGTGATCAGCGCATCCGTGATCTTAAACTTATATCCGGGATAAATGAAGATCTCCGTTTCTTTGGTCCCGGCATTAAGCACTCCGTCATCACTGCTCATGCTTTCCAGTGTTCTTACCGAAGTGGTACCTACACAGATTATCCTGCCCCCTGCATTCCTGCAGGAATTCACCAGTTCTGCCGTTTCTTTACTGACTTCACAGTGTTCACTGTGCATATGATGATCCAGGATATTATCGGCCTTTACCGGCCTGAAGGTTCCCAGCCCCACATGCAGAGTTACCTTTGCTGTCTTTACCCCTTTAGCTTCTATAGCCGCTATAAGTTCATTGGTAAAATGCAGTCCTGCCGTCGGCGCCGCCGCTGATCCGCTGTTCTTTGCATATACTGTCTGATACCTGTCCCTGTCTTCTTTAGCCAGCTTGTGGGTGATATATGGCGGCAGCGGCATCTCTCCGAGCCTGTCCAGAACCTCTTCAAAGATTCCCTCATATTCAAACCTTACGCTGCGCTTCCCGTCATCCAGTTCTTCCAGCACTTCAGCCTTAAGTTCAGGAGAACCGGGATCACCGAATACAGCCCTCATACCAGGTCTCATTTTCTTTCCCGGCTTTACCAGACATTCCCATACATCCTTATCGGTACGTTTAAGCAGGAGTACTTCTATCGCGCCTGTACTGCCTTCACGCTGTCCCAAAAGCCTTGCGGGTATCACCTTTGTATCGTTCATTACCAGACAGTCACCGGGTTCAAGATATTCAATGATATCCCTGAATGTCCTGTGGGTCACGCCCCCCGTTTCCTTATCCAGCACCATCAGCCTTGATGAAGCTCTGTCCCTTAACGGATCCTGGGCTATCAATTCTTCCGGCAATTCATAATAATAATCTTTCTTCTCGTACATCTATATCTTCTTAATCTTCTCTCTTAATATGTACATCAAGCTGGTTATAGGGTATCTCTATACCGTTCTCTTCAAATACCGCTTTAACCCTTTCAATGAAATCCCATTTGAAATCGAAGAGTTCTCCGCTCTTTACCTGGGCCCTTACACCTATCCTGACGCCCGATGCCTCCAGTGAATCAACATAGATCTTTAAAGGCTTTTCTTTTATCACGCGTTCGTCCTTAGCGAGTATTTCTTTTATCAGCTCTTTTGCCTTCTTTATATCCGCATCATAGGAGATATCAAAGAACTGCACCAGAGTTCTGGTTGTTGCCGCATTATTGTTTGTAAGCGAGGTATTGGCCAGTGAACCGTTCGGCAATATCACCGTCTTTTCATCAATGGTTAGCAGCTTTGTATAGAACAGGCCTATCTCGGTGACTGTGCCCTCATTGCCTTTACTGTCTTCCTTTATATAGTCACCTATCCTGAAGGGTTTCAGTATCAGCAGAAGTATTCCTCCGGTGAGATTTGAAAGACTGCCCTGCAATGCCAGCGCCACTGCCACTCCGGCAGAACCCAAAAGCGCTATAAGGCTTGCGCTCTCAACGCCGAAATAGGTTGCAAGATATATCAGCACAAGCGCATAAAGCACTACCCTTATCAGCGAATCCAGGAAATTCCTGATGCTGATATCCGCTTTTGCGCGGATCAGTGATTTTTTCACCAGGCGCCTGATCAGCTTGATCACCTTCGAAGCGATAAAGAGCACAACAATTGCAAATAACAGTTTCGCTCCGAAACGGAAAAACTTTTCCGGCAGCTCATTCAGAAACTGCTGGACCATGCCGATGCTCTCAACCATTTCCTCCTTGCCGCTCTCTGCTGCTTCTATTATGGTATTTGCGGATACTCCGGTGTCTGTCATCAATGTTTCTTACCGCCCTTATCTTCACTGCCGCCCGCTATTGCAGCTTCGGCATTTCTTATCTTATCTTCCAGTTCTTTCTTGAGGTCACGCCTTATCTTACCTCGTTTTTCCTTAAGTTCCCTTCGTTTTGCTTCGGCCTCTGCCCGTCTGTCTTCTATCTCTTTGCGCCTCTTTGCTATTGCCTCATTCTCTTCTTTGGTATAAGGCACGAAGCGGTATACATGTGCAGAAAGCGGTGCAAGGGAAAGCTTTACCGAATACTCGTATCCGTCATTCTTTTCGTATCTGCTGATACTCATATCTCCGGCTTTTTTTCTTTCGCCGCCGAATGCTTCTGTGTCACTTGCGAATATCTCCTCATATTTACCCTCTTTAGGCACTCCGAGACGGTAATCATCTCTCGGAGCATTGGCAAAGTTGAATACTGCCAGCAGTTCGTCACCGCTCTTGCCGGCTCTCATAAATGCCAGCACATTATCTGCGGCTGCTGTCTCCCTGATCCATTCAAACCCCTCATCCTTATCTTCATATGCGTAAAGCGAAGGATGGGCATTGATGAGTTTTCCCAGTTCTTTTGAGAATTCCAGCAGCTTTTCTTCCTCATCACTCCTCTTTTCAAACAGATTGATATTTCCGTCAGGAGCGAAGCTTACTCTTTCACCGTACTCCTGCCCCATGAAGTTCACTGTTCTGCCCACATGCATTGCAAGATAGGTATATAAGAGTTTGAGATTTGCTGCTTTCTTTTCGTTATCGCCCCACATCTTTTCCAGAAGCCCGGGCTGATCAAAGGAGAACCTCTCATGCATGATGCCTAAGAGATAATTCTCACAATACTGATACAACATGGATTCCGTAAGTTTCTGATGAAGTCCTGCCCTCTGTATAGGATCTGCGGCAAGATACTCTTCCAGTTCTCTTATGCAGTTATTATCGGTAGTCAGATCAAAGCCCAGTTCTTCCCTGCCGTTTCCGGTTATCTGACCGTTTCCTCCGGCCTGTGATGCGATCAGTATCAGACCGTTCTTTTTATCATGGAGTTTCCTGTTCATCTCTTTTATGAACTCTATCGCCTCGAGATGTTCCACTCCTCCGAAGATATTCGGGACCCATTCACCGTAGCCCCTGTAATAATCCAGATACATGATGCTGTCCATATCCAGAGTGCACAGGCCGTCAAGATGATAGTTCTCTATCCAGTATTCCAGTGCAGAGAAAAGATAATCCTTTACCCCTGCCTTGCCGAAATTGAAGATATACTTGCCTGTTCTCGGGTCAACTCCGCGCTTAAAATCCGGATACTCATACAAAGCCGCTCCGTCAAAGCTGCCCAGAGCTTCGGCTCTGTTTGAAAAATCCCCCGGTGCCCATTCCATGATCACACCGATATTCTCGGCATGAAGCTCATCCACGAATTGCATAAGTTTTTCGGGTTCCCCGTTATCAAAGGAGCTCGTAAACAACTGAAGAGGATGATATCCGAGAGCATCCTCAGCGCTCATCTGCGGCATCATCATAACATGCGTATATCCGAGTTTTTTTACATAAGCAGCAAATTTCTTAAGTCCTGCCTTCGTTTTATCCTTAAGACTGCCGGGATGGAACTCATATATATTCAACGGCTTAGAAGCCCAGTTTCCCTTCTTTCTGCCCGCCATCCACTTTTCGTCTTTCCATTCATAGACAGCGGTATATGCGCTGACATCAAGGCCTTTCTCATCAGTACACAGCGCATAGGGATCCCTCTTTACTATGGCCCCGTCCCTTGTCAGTACTTCATATCTGTAGGCAGTTCCTTCTTCTATGCCCGGAATGAAAAGTTCGAATATTCCCGAATCATCCAGACGGTTCATGGGATTCTCAAGACCGTTGTTATTATTGAATTCACCTATGACCGATACCCTGACAGCCGCAGGCGCCCATACCCTGAATACACAGCCTCTTACTCCGTCAACCGTGGCTTTATGGCTTCCCATATATTTAAAGGCTTTGTCATCACAGCCGGAGAGGAATCTTTCCTCCTCCTCAGCCTTTAATATGCGTTTAAATGAATACGGATCCTTCTTTTCTACCGTTATCAGGCTTTCGGAAGCGGCATTCTTCTTTTTCTTGCTACCGGCTGCCGCAGCATAACTCACAAGATAGCTGTATCTGATGTTCCTGCCGCCGACAAGCGCCGCAAAAAAGCCCGCATCATCCGCAAGTTCCATGCTGATCTCCTGCTTGACCTTCTTTCCCCTGCTTCCCTCAGCGCCTTCGATCAGTATCAGCACACCTTCGGCTCCGGGAAAGAATGCCTGTACAAGGGTGGAAGTGCCTGCATGGTGAGGTCCCAAAAAATCCGAAGGATGGTCACATTCGCCGTATACCACCTCTTCTATCCTAGCCCAGTCCATCAGATCGTAAAGTTTCTTGTTCATCTGCTATTTACTCCTCAAATTCGTGAATAAAGATCCCGCTTAACAGCTTCGGCTCAAACCAGGTGGATTTGGGCGGCATCAGCCTGCCTGCATCCGCTACCGCAAAGAGCTCGCTGATCTGTGTCGGGTACATTGCAAAAGCAACACCCTCTCCCTGCTGATCCACACGCTTCTTCAGTTCCTTAAGTCCTCTTATGCCTCCGACAAAATCGATCCGCTTGTCTGTCTTCGGATCTTTTATGCCAAGCAACTTATCGAGTACTTCGTTCTGAAGTATTGCCACATCCAGCCCGTCCACCGGATCATCGCTCTTTATCTCATCCTTCATCGTAAGTCTGTACCACTTATGCTCAAGATACATACCTATCTCACCCTTAGCTAAAGGATGTACCTCTTCATCTTCAGGCGCTGAAATACTGAATCCCTTTTCAATGGCAGCCATAAAAGCTTCCTTGTCCATACCGTTCAGATCATGTACGACACGGTTGTAATCCATGATCTTAAGTTCTTCATCCGGAAACAGCACTGCAAGGAAATGATTGAATTCCTCGTTTCCCGTATAATCGGGATGAGCTTTTCTTCTCATCTTTCCGACTCTGACCGCAGATGCGCAGCGGTGATGTCCGTCCGCAATATAGATATGGTCTATTCCCGCAAAGGCTTCTTTAATAGTCTTTATATCCTCATCATCGGAAATGATGAAGCAGCGGTTCCTTATATCTCCTACAGATACAAAATCATAGAGCAGGGCGCCTTCATCAGCCTTAACTCTTTCCATGATCTTTCTTATCTGACTGTTTTCCCTGTATGCAAGGAAGATGGGGCCTGTCTGCGCACTCAGCGCATCCACATGCCTTACTCTGTCCTCTTCCTTATCCGCACGGGTATTTTCATGTTTCTTTATGATCCCGTTCTCATAATCATCTATTGAAGCGCAGGCAACTATACCGGTCTGTACCCTGCCCTCCATGGTCTGCTCATAGATATAATAGCAGGGCTTTTCGTCACTCTTATATACGCCCTTTTCAATGCGTTCTTTCATCAGGGATGCCGCTTTTTCATATACGACATCGGCATAGGTATCCACCTCATCGGAGAAAGAAGTTTCAGCCCTGTCTATCGCAAGAAAGGATTCGGGATTCTTTTTTACTTCTTCCTTTGCTTCTGCCCTGCTGTAAACGTCGTAGGGAAGAGCTGCGGACTTTTCTATCATATCCTTTACCGGGCGCAATGCCCTGAATGCTTTGATATCTGCCATTATTATTCCTCCTTAAATGAGTGTACGGACCGATTTGGGCTTATACCCGTTTACTTCGAGTTCGTGCATTATCTTTTCTTTATGCTCAGTACCGAAAGCTTCTATGGTGATACGCAGCTCCACGGCGCTCTTTCTGTTTGTGGTAACAAACTGGTTATGCTCAAGTTTGATGACATTACCGTTCTCGGCAGCGATAACACCTGCAACACGCTGCAGTTCACCCGGCTTGTCGGGAAGCAGCACCGATACGGTAAAAATCCTGTTCCTGAAGATAAGTCCCTGCTGTACCACGCTGGACATGGTTATCACATCCATATTTCCGCCGGAGAGTATGGATACCACCTTTTTTCCCGACGCTTTCAGCTGCTTAAGTGCAGCCACCGTAAGCAGGCCGGAGTTCTCAACTATCATCTTATGATTTTCCACCATGTCGAGGAAAGCCACGATCAGTTCTTCATCATCCACAGTAATGATATCATCAATATTCTGCTGGATATAGGGGAATATCTTCGTACCCGGAGTCTTTACGGCGGTACCGTCTGCGATAGTATCCACCCCCGGCAGTGTCACTACCTTTCCCTCGGCAAGTGATGCCTTCATACAGGCTGCTCCCGAAGGTTCGACTCCTATCACTTTTATCTTGGGATTAAGGAGCTTGGCCAGCGTGGATACACCCGCAGCCAGTCCGCCTCCGCCTATGGGTACCAGTATCACATCCACCAGCGGAAGTTCCTTGATTATCTCCATGGCAATGGTTCCCTGGCCGGTAGCTACAGCCGGATCGTCAAAGGGATGTATGAACGTATATCCGTGTTCTTCCGCCAGTTCATAAGCTTTTTCGCAGGCTTCATCATACACATCTCCGTAAAGCACCACTTCTGCGCCGAAATTCTTGGTCCTGTTGACCTTGATCAGCGGTGTTGTGGTAGGCATTACTATGGTCGCTTTCATGTTTCCGCACTTTGCGGCATAGGCAACACCCTGTGCATGATTCCCCGCGGATGCGGTGATCACGCCTTTTTTCTTTTCTTCTTCGGTAAGAGTACTGGTCTTATAGTATGCTCCCCTTACCTTATATGCGCCTGTAAACTGCATGTTCTCAGGCTTCAGATATACTTTATTTCCGGTAAGATGGCTGAAATGATCACTATAGACCAGTTTCGTCTCCAGTGTCACCTCTTTTACTTTTTCGGAAGCCTCTTCAAAGGCCTCAAGCGTAAGCATTTCCATTATCACTTCTCCACTTCAAACAAGGCATTTACAAAATCATCGGGATCGAATTTCTGCAGATCATCTATTTTCTCTCCGACTCCTATGTATTTTACGGGTATCTTCAGCTCGCTCTGTATCGCAACGGCTATACCGCCTTTTGCGGTTCCGTCCATCTTGGTCAGTACTATTCCCGAAAGGTCTGCCACATCATTAAAATCCCTGGCCTGCTGCATCGCATTCTGTCCCGTCGTGGCATCCAGGACTATCAGATTTTCCCTGTAAGCCTCGGGATATTCCCTGTCGATCACACGGTTCATCTTCTTAAGCTCTTCCATAAGATTCTTCTTATTATGGAGTCTGCCTGCAGTATCCACCAGCAATACATCGATCTTTCTGGCCTTTGCTGCATGTACCGCATCATAAAGCACGCTGGCGGGATCGGCTCCCTCCACGCCGCCTATCATATCGACTCCGGCTCTTTCGGCCCAGGTCTTCAGCTGGTCTCCTGCCGCTGCCCTGAAAGTATCTGCAGCTGCGATCAGTACTTTTTTCCTTTTCTTTTTAAGCTGGCTTGCCAGCTTACCTATGGTCGTCGTCTTACCTACACCGTTAACACCTATCACAAAGACTACCGAAGGTTCTGTCTCAAAGCGGTAGGCTGCCTTATCTACATGCATCTGCTCCCTGAGACTGTCTATCATCACGCCCTTGCATTCGGACGGCTTTACTATTGCCTGGGAATCCACCGCATCTCTCAGCTTGTCAAGCAGCATTTCGGTCGTTACCGCTCCCATATCTCCCATGATCAGCGTCTCTTCCAGCTCATCAAAGAAGTCATCATCTATGGCTTCGGCTCCGTCAAAGACCACATCAAGACTGTAAACGAAATTCTCCCTTGTCTTCTTAAGCCCTTCCTTTAGCCTTGCAAAGAACCCCTTCTTCTTCGGAGCCTCTTCCTCTTCAGGCTCTTCTTTCTCTTCAGGCTCTTCTTCCTCTTCAGGGCTTGTCTCCCCCTGACTCTCCTCGGATTCCGCCGCAAGCTCTTCTTCCGCATTTTCATCTGCGGCTGTTGCTTCTTCCTGTATAGCTTCCTCTTCAGGCCTTATTTCCTCTTCAGCTGTATTATCTTTTTTCTTGAATATATCCCAAAACGCCATCAGTTATCCAGCTCCTCATCGATAAGATTCACGCTGACCAGCGTGGATACGCCTTTTTCCTGCATCGTGATACCGTAAAGCCTGTCTGCCTTTTCCATGGTTCCTCGTCTGTGGGTAATGACTATGAACTGGGTATGCTTTGTCAGCTTATGGAGATAACCCGCATATCTGCCGACATTGCTCTCATCCAGCGCTGCCTCTATCTCATCCAGCAGACAGAAGGGTGAGGGCTTCAGATTCTGTATCGCAAACAGCAGCGCAATTGCCGCAAGCGCTTTTTCACCACCGGATAGCTGCATCATGTTCTGAAGCTTCTTTCCGGGGGGCTGCGCTATGATCTGTATTCCGGCTTCAAGGATATCCTCATCCTCCATCAGCTTCAGCTCGCCTTTTCCGCCGCCGAACATTTCTTTGAATACGCGGTCAAATTCCCTGCCTATCTCGGCAAACTTCTCGGTGAACTGTTTGCGCATCGCATTATCCAGTTCTTCTATGATGCCTGTCAGTTCTTTTTCTGCTTCCACCAGATCATCATGCTGTCCTTTTAAGAATTCGTATCTTTCGGAAACAGCTTTGTAGTCTTCTATTGCATTAACGTTCACATCGCCAAGTCGTTTGATGCCGTCCCTTATTTCCGCAATGCTTCTCTTTAAGAACACCACATCCTTATATTCCTCGTCCCTGAGTTCTTTGGCATCATTAATGCTCACCTCATATTCATTCCACATATATCCTATGAGGGAGTCTATTTCCTGAACGGTCTTTTCCAGCTGGGAATTCAGCCTGTAAGTCTCCTTATCAAGCCCGTTCATATGCTCGGACACTTCTTCACGTCTTGAGAAGAACTGCTTCTGTTTAGCAGTCAGTTCTTCCTTACGGTTGATCTTCTCATTCAGATCTTTCTGTGAATCTTCTTCACTGGAATAGGACGCTTCAATGGTCTTTTCTATCTCGCTTATGTCATTCTCTCTGTCTTTGATCCGCTCCTCATTTTCCTTTATCGTATTCTCTGCATCTTCCTTTTCTTTAAGGAGCTTCTCCAGTTCATTCTCTATACGGTCCGCATTCTGCTGTTCAAACTCATGCTTCTGCATGATCTTCTCCAGCTCCACTTCGCATTCCGTGACCTTAAGAGCCTGCTCGGTCTCCTCGTCCCGCATCTCTTCAAGCTGTTTCTGGGCAAGATCTATCCGTTCTTCCAGCTTCTTCCTGTTCTCTTCCGAGCCTGCCAGGAGTTCATTAAGCTGATCCTGATTCTCTTTTATTTCCTTGACCTGCTCATCGATACGGCTCTGTTCTTCATTGAGATCGTCCACTCCTCTGCTGGTCTCATCTATCTTTTCCTGAGCCTTCTGCAGATTCAGTGTAGCGGTATTCAGCTTGATGAACTGTTGCTGTATCTCATACTTTACATCTTCTATCTGTACTCTGAGCGCGCTTCTTTCCTTCTTGGCAGCTTCCAGCGCATTCAGTTCCTTATCTATTTCTTTCAGGGACTCCTTTACGCTTTTTTCAAGTTCTTCCATTTCCCTTCTGCGTCCCAGCAGATTGGAATTGTTCTTGTATGCGCCGCCGCTTATTGCTCCGCCCGGTACCAGCAGTTCACCCTCAACGGTGACCATACGTACACCGTAGTTATATTTTCTCGCTATCTTCAGGGCATTGTCTATGTTATCTATCACGACTATCCTGCCCAGCATGGCCTTTGCTACGTTACGATACTTTTCCTCTGTATTGACGATCTCGTCAGCCATGCCCACAACGCCTTTTTCATCAAGCACTTCCGGCGTCTTGAACTCCTGGGGATTGGTTATGGATGTGAGCGGAAGAAAAGTTGCGCGCCCTGCTTTCTCGTTCTTTAACAGCTCTATCATCTTCTTGGCGGTATCTTCATCCTCTGTCACAATGTTCTGGATATTTCCGCCCAGGGCTGTCTCTATGGCCGTCTCATATTTCCTGTCGACTTTTATGATATCCGCTACAACACCTATGATGCTCTTTATTTCGCTCTTCTTCTCCATGACGCGGCGTATGGGATGATTGTATCCGTCATACCTCTCCGTCAGGTTGCTTATGGCTTCCAGCTTGGTCTTCTCCTGCTGGTGCTTCAGCTGTACTTCCTGCAGCTTCTTATCGTGCTCTGCCAGTTCATCATGTATCTCTCCGGCACGTTCTTCTTTTTTCTTCTGCTCGAAATTGAGTTCTTCTATCTTCTTCTGTACTTCATCGAACTCTTTCTTCAGCTGTTCTATGATCGAAAGCTGCTCTTCCTCATTACTCTTTGCCTGAAGGAAACGTGAATTAAGCTCGGATCTCCTGACCTGAGTCTGCTCCAGCATGGTATCATAACGTTCCTTGGAAGATTTGACATTAGCCCGCTCATTGAGCAGATTGATTATGGCATTCTTATCTTCCTCTATGGCTGAATTAACGGCATCGATCCTGCTCTGGATCGAACCGAGGACTTCCTTAGCCGCATCCCTCTTTTCCTCTGCCTCTTTCAGAACACTGTCAACATCAGCCTTGCCTGCGGCCATATTGTCTTTTTCAGCCTGCTTTTCTTCTATATCTTTTGCCAGCGTTTCAAGCCTTGACCTGAAATGCTCATTACTGTCGGATGCAGAACGTATCTGTTCCTTTCTCAGATTTATCTCGCCTTCCAGCTTGGTACGGATAGCTCCGGTATTACTCAGAGAGTTCCTGGCTTCTTCTATCTGTGCATCAAGAGCCGCTGCTTCGGTTTCCATGGCCTCATATTCTTTTTTTATCTCATCATATTCGGCCTTATGTTTTTCAAGTTCCTCATTGGCTAGCTTTAGCTTCTCTTCAAGCGAATCTTTTTCACCCAGCTTACGCTCATTTTCCAAAAGGAAATAATTGATATCAAGTTTCTTAAGTTCTTCCTTTTTCTTAAGGTATTCCCTGGCCTTCTCAGCCTGCTTCTCCAGAGGTCCCACCTGTTTTTCAAGCTCTGCAAGGATATCGTTGACACGCAGCAGGTTCTGTCTCTCATCCTCAAGCTTCTTAACGGAAGCCGCCTTGCGCTTTTTATATTTTACTATGCCCGCAGCCTCATCAAAGAGTTCACGCCTCTCCTCCGGCTTGCCGGAAAGTATGCGGTCTATCTGCCCCTGTCCTATGATCGAGTATCCCTCTTTTCCTATACCCGTATCATAGAAGAGCTCATTCACGTCTTTAAGACGGCATACGCTGCCGTTCATCAGGTATTCGCTGTCGCCGGAACGGTATATCTTTCTGGCAACCGTAACTTCATCATAATCCACATTTAACTGGTGATCCGAATTATCAAGTGTGATGGCAACATAAGCGTAACCAAGCGGCTTACGCATCTCTGTTCCCGAGAAGATGACATCCTGCATAGCAGCGCCTCTAAGCTGCTTTACACGCTGTTCGCCGAGCACCCACCTTACTGCATCCGCAACATTAGACTTACCGCTTCCGTTAGGTCCTACTATACAGGTTATCCCGTTATGAAACTCAAATTTAATCCTGTTGGCAAAGGATTTAAAACCCTGTACCTCTATACTCTTTAAATACATATTCCGTTTCCTGTTCCGTTTACTTTTTAAGATTCTTTAAAGCTGCCGCTGCAGCAGCTTTTTCGGCATCTTTCTTTTTATGACCGCTGCCCTTTCCCAGCACTTTTCCGTTAAGCTTTACTTCCACTTCAAACACTTTGTCATGGTCAGGGCCGCTGATGCCGGTCACCGAATATTCTATACTTACCGCTCCGCCTGTCTGCAGATATTCCTGCAATGCCGACTTGGGATCGTTTTCGTTAATAAACTTATCCGTATCATCCAGGACAAACCTTTCTACAAAAGCCGCAGCCGGTTCATATCCTCCATCAAGATAGATTGCACCTATCAGAGCTTCGAAGGCATCGGAGATCACGGAAGGCTTCATGGCCCCTCCCGTAAGTCTTTCACCCTTGCCCAAAAGTATCTCGTCTTTAAGGTCTATCTTTGAAGCTGCCTCAGCCAGCGCGCCTTCGCATACCAGCGCAGCCCTCAATCTGCTCATCCTTCCTTCAGGCATATCAGGATACTTTCTGTAGATTAAAGCGCTTGATATCATTTCAAGTACCGCATCCCCGAGGAATTCCAGCCGTTCATTACAGCCTGTAAGATTGATCTTTCTCTCATTTGCATACGAGGAATGAGTCAGGGCCGTAAGCGGCAGATTCTTATCCGAGAATTCGTAGCCCGCCAGCTCTTCGATCTTTTTTATCCTGGCAGCTGATTCACTGTTCATCATTCAATGCCCTGAGGATGGCCTGATGCGCATCTTCAACCGTCACGATACTTTCCAGATCAATATTGCTCAGACTGATATCCAGCTCATCTTCCACCAGCTTGAATATCTGTGCCATATCTATAGAATCAGCCCCAAGCGTAGTCTCAAATACAGCTTCGGGCTGTATTTCCTTATCATATACCTGCAAGACTATACGGATCGAGTTTTTTAATACATCATACGCCATCGCTGCCTCCGGTCTTCAGATTCTCCTTGATCCTCTCATTTATGTTCTGTTCCTTAAATGTTCTGCATTGCAGAACCGAATTCTTTACTTCTACAGCCTCTGCCGATCCGTGAGTCTTAACCACAAGACCGTTAAGTCCGAGAAGAGGCGCTCCCCCGTATCTCTTGACATCAAAAGTCTTGAGTTTTGATTTAAGAACCGGCTTGATAAGCAATGCTCCGAGCTTGCTTCGGAAAGTCGACATCAACGCGCTCTTTATCGTCTTCAATATCCACTTTCCTGTTCCTTCATAAAGCTTTAAAATAACGTTTCCGACGAAAGCTTCACATACGATGACATCCGCCGCACCGAAGGGTATCTCTCTTGCTTCTATGCAGCCAATATAGTTAATGTCTTTACATTCTTTTAACAGGGGGATAGTCTCTTTGACAAGCGCATTTCCCTTTTCTTCCTCGGCGCCGATATTGACTATGGCAACCCTGGGATTCTTAATGTTCAGGGCGCCTTCCATGTATATGCTTCCCATCTGCGCAAACTGAAGCAGCATATCAGGTCTGGCATCCACATTGGCTCCGCAGTCTATAAGCAGTGAACAGCCTTTTTCGTTAGGTATGATCGGGGCAAGAGGAGCCCTTTCCACTCCGGGAATACGTCCTACTATCAGCTGTCCTCCGACAAGGATCGCGCCGCTGGATCCGGCCGAAATAAAGGCATCGCATTCTCCGTCCCTAACCATATGAAGTGCTTTTACGATTGAAGAATCCTTCTTCCTTCTGATCGCCATAACAGGAGGTTCAGCCATCTCTATTACTTCCGTTGCATTAACGATCTTTAAACGGCTCTCATCATAATTCAGCCCCTTAAGAGCCTCTTTTATATCCTCTTCCCTGCCTACCAGGCTGACCGTTATATCATCAGCTTCATTCAGTGCATCAACGACTCCTTTTACTATCTCAAGCGGAGCATTGTCACCGCCCATGGCATCCACTGCCACGCTGACCATTTTACCCATACGACATCTCCCTTATTTCAAACTCTCGCGTTTGCACACACGACGTATATTTTACTAAATCTCACTCTAAAAATCAAGCAAAACAACACACAAAAAAGCTCCGAGCATCAGTCTCGGAGCTTGAAATCAAAAGATAAGCCGTTCTTCTTATGCAGTCTCGATAACTGTCTTCATATTGTATGCGCCGCAAGCCTTGCATACACGATGCGGCATCATCAGCTCACCGCACTTGCTGCACTTTACCAATGTCGGAGCGGTCATTTTCCAGTTCGCTCTTCTTTTATCTCTTCTTCCTCTGGAAGATTTATTCTTAGGACAAATGGACATTTCTAACACCTCCCATCCGTATTATTGTTTCATTCACACGCAAAAGCTATTATACTCACTCGCCCGCCTGTTTGTCAAGAACTTTTTTTAGTTTTATACTCCGTTATTTCCGCTGTTGTCACTTCCGGGCGGTGTATACCATGAAGGCATATCAGCCTGAGGCTGCTGCACCGGTTGCTGTACCGGTTGCTGTACCGGTTGCTGTACCGGTTGTTGCACCGGTTGCTGTACAGGCTGCTGTACAGGCTGCTGTACAGGCTGCTGTACCGGCTGCCCGTAGGCTTCTCCTCCTGCTGGCATCGCTGTCGGAGTTACCGGCTGCGCCGACTGATAAGGACTTTGTTCCCCCTGTACCGGTGCCTGGTACTGCGGCGTCTGGTACTGCGGAGCCTGATACTGTGGAGCCTGATATTGCGGTGCCTGATACTGCGGCATCTGCTGCATTCCGACATTCATCTGTGCCTGTGCCTGCTGTGCTGCGGCCTCTTTCTTTCTCTTATTGGACGACTTTACAAGCAGTACGATAGCAATGATCATTCCTATCAGTAATATACCTGCAATTACCGCAAAGATCTTAACGACAGTACTTACTCCGCTCTTTTCCGCCCCGGGTTTTGCTTCCCTTCCTCTGGCTTCCTTTTCGTCTTCATCCTTTTCTTTTTCTTCTTTTCCCTCTTCTTCATCCTCTTCGCTTACGCTTTCCTTTTTGGGTCTGGCCTCTCCCCAATAGGTCGTATTGGCATGCTCGGGATAATCCTTATAAACCGTTCTTTCATCGGTAAGTCCGACGAAATAGGAAAGATCATCGGCGTAAAGATCGAATCTGGGTTCCTTGATCGGATTGTTAAGCCCTATCTCCTCAATGGTATCCTGGAAACTATCCTGGAACTCCTTATCAACAAAAGCAAGATAGGTATCGATGCCCTCATCCCTGTCCTCAAGTATCACGTCAAACAGTTCAAATACTGCCGCTACGGAAGTCGAATAGCTGATATAATACATCGGCGACTGGAAAGTATGATGGACGCTGATCCAGTCATAATCAACGCCCTTATCGATATACCCGCTCATCGCGTAGTAGAGGCTGTTTGAATACATATAGGCATAATTTCCGCCATATTCGGAAGCCACGTCATAATAGTATTTATTTACATCATCCAGGGTAAGGCCATCGGCATTGGTATATACCTTATACTGGAATTCATCTTCCTTCACGCCTTCTATTGCAGCATAGGCCAGCTGGAAGATGGTGTTCAGCTTCATGATCTCGGCCTGGTCTCCGTAGATATCCTCGGCGAAATCCATAAAGAGCATTTCCAGTCCCTGGGAATGTATCTCAGCCAGGTCGATATCCGTATCCCCGTAATACCAGCTGTCCTCACTCATATAATACATCTGGTTATAATGACCGAATTCATGTATGAGTGTTTCCATATCCGAAATGCTTCCGCTTGCGCAGTTGTACATATAAGGCGCATTGTATCCTGCTATTGAAGTCGTATATCCGCCGGGCGCTTTCTTTGAATCAACACTCAGATCATATGCTTTACGGCTCTCCATGAAATCCAGGGAGACAAGCATATCAGATGATATCTTAGGAAGGTATTCCCTAAGAGTATCCAGGCATTCCTGTTCGCTGCGCTGCTCATTATAAAGATTGCTTACTTCTTCATAATGCTCACCATAGATCAGCATTGTCATATCATCTTTGAAAGGAACCAGGTATTTCTTTACGCCTTCCCTGTAATCCTCAAGTTCTTCCGGAGTATAATCCCTCTCATAGATCTCGGCATAGGCATAATCGGCATAATTGTCATAACCGTAGCTCTTTGCCAGCTTATTTCTTACATCCACCAGCTCCAGATACAGTTCACCGAATTCTTCATTCTTCTTCTTCAGTATCTCTGCATCGGCGCTCATGTAATCGTTCAGTTCAATATTCCCGTCGGCATATTCCTTCTGCAGTTCATCGGAGGTATACTGCTTTCCGCCGACAGTTGTCTTATACTCCTTTACGGCCAGTACGTCATATTTCAGTGAAAGTTCCGTTTCTTTGGAAGACAGATCCTTCTGCTCCTGGGTCATCTCTTCATATTCGAGTATATCTTCCCACTCTTCATCAGTAACCCTGTCCTTTAAGACCTGGAAATTCGGGGATTCGGCGATCTTCCTGTAATTGATCTGTATTGCATCGCCAACATCCGTCAACAGATCACTGTAATACTGCACTTCATCATCCCAATACTTGTCATCGGCAACAAGATCCGAATGGATATGCGCCACACCATAGTTCCTGCGCATTTCATTCAGGCAATCCTCCATGCCCACGATGATATCAAGTACCTGGTCGGCGTTAGCCGTATCCGCGATCACCTCATCAATGTTCTCGACTATCTTGTCGAATTCTGCCTTGTCCACGCGGGAATATTCCCACTCATCAAATTCCTTGTCGGTATGCTCGGTCCTGTCTGTGAGCCTGCCGTCATGCTCGCCCTCGGCATATACTTTCATGCCCGGTAACAGCAATAAAGCGGTCATCATACCGAAAACCGCTCTTTTTACCTTGCAAAAACTTTTTCTCTTCATTACTCCCCTCATTCCTGTGCCTGTACTGCGGTCAGTGCGACCACGCCAACTATATCTTCCCACGAGCAGCCTCTCGACAGATCGTTTACGGGTCTTGCTATGCCCTGGAGCATGGGGCCGTAAGCGCAGGCCTTGCCCAGTCTCTCCACGAGCTTATATGATATATTCCCGCAATCGAGATTGGGGAATATCAAAACATTAGCCTTGCCTGCAACCGGAGATCCCGGCGCCTTGCTCTTTGCCACCTTGGGCACTATTGCTGCATCGGTCTGCAGCTCGCCGTCCAGTATCAGCTCAGGATATCTCTCCATCGCTATACGTTCAGCCTCAATGACTTTATCCACCAGGGGGTGATGCGCGCTTCCCTTTGTAGAATGTGAAAGCATTGCTATCACGGGATTTGCGCCTATAAGTTTCTTAAAGCTTTCGGCTGAAGAAGCTGCTATCTCTGCCAGTTCCTCTGCAGTCGGGTCCTGATTGAGCCCGCAGTCCGAGAAGACAAACAGGCCGTTCTCGCCGTATTCGCAATCCGGTACTTCCATGATAAAGAAACCGCTTACCAGCTTGGTTCCCGGAGCCGTCTTTAATATCTGCAAGGACGGTCTGAGCACATCTGCAGTCGCGTGACAGCAACCTGCCACCATGCCATCTGCATCTCCTGCCTTAACCATTACCACACCGAAAGTAAGATAATCGGAAAGAAGTATCTCTCTCGCTTTTTCCTCGGTCATACCCTTATGCTTTCTGCATTCATAAAGGATATTTGTGTAATAGTCCAGCTTATCGGTATTTTCGGGATCGATGATCGTCACCTTATCAAGATCCAGCTCCAGCCAGCCTGCGCCGTCCCTGATCTTTTCCTCCTTGCCAACCATGATTATATTGGCAAGTCTTTCTTCGATAACATGCGCAGCTGCGATCAGCGTTCTTTTATCCGTGGTCTCCGGAAGAACTATGGTCTTTTTGTCCGCTCTTGCCTTATCTTTGATTATATCGATATAAGCCATCTTTAAACCCCCTTTTTATCCCGGCTCACTTATTTTCCTACGATGTTGACTATCCTTCCGGGTACATATATTTCTTTGATGATGTTTGCCGGAAGTCTGTTTCCGAGCGCTTCCTTAGCCATTGCAAGCACACTGTCCTTATCCGCATCCTTGGCTATCTTGATCGTGCACTTTACTTTTCCGCTAAGCTGTACTGCGATCTCAACCTCATTTTCTTTCATCTTGGACTTATCAGCAACGGGCCAGGTCTGACTGAATACGCTGTCACTGTGTCCGTACTGTTCCCAGAGTTCTTCTGCCATATGAGGCGCGAAGGGAGCCAGGAGTATTATAGCTGTCTCTATGGTTGCTTTGTCCACTCCGCCGGTCTTTGTAAGATCCACAAACTTATTGTTGTATTCCATGAATGCGGAGATAACAGTATTGAGGCTGAAATTCTCAAGTCTCGTGGTCACGTCATGAGTAAGCTTATTCCTGAGACGTACGAGTTCCTCTGTCTCAGCTGCATTCCTGTCCTTATTCTCCATAGCCATCGTGTAGAATCTCATGAGGAAACGGTAAACTCCGTCGATACCTCTGGAATCCCACTCACTGTCCAGCTCGGGAGGACCTACAAACAGCTCATACATACGGAGTGAATCGCAGCCGTAATCCATCACCAGTTCGTCAGGAGATACCACATTGCCCTGGGATTTACTCATCTTTACGGGCTTGTCTCCCCACTTCTCTGTGTCGGCAGCCTTTTTCAGTATCATACCCTGATTGAAGAGTCTCTTAAAAGGCTCGTCAAAATCAAGCACTCCTATATCCTTCAGGAACTTGGTATAGAAGCGTGAATACAGCAGATGCAGCACTGCATGCTCTACACCGCCCACATACATATCTACAGGCAGATACTTGTCTGCTTTTTCCCTGTCTACCAGCATCTTATCATTCTTGCTGTCCACATAACGAAGGAAGTACCAGGATGAACCTGCCCATTGAGGCATGGTATTTGCCTCTCTTCTTGCAGGCTTGCCGCACTTGGGACAGGTTGTGTTCATCCAGCTGTCGATAGCAGCCAGAGGAGACTCACCTGTTCCGGTAGGCTCATACTTCTCCACTTCGGGAAGCAGGAGCGGGAGCTGATCTTCCGGCACAGGCACACAGCCGCAATCCGGACAATGCACGATAGGTATGGGCTCACCCCAGTATCTCTGGCGTGAGAATACCCAGTCTCTTAATTTATAATTGGTGGTCTTGCGTCCGTAACCCATCTTCTCTATCATTGCAGGAGCTTCCTTCTTGAGCACGGAGCTTTCCATGCCGTTCCACTCGCCGCTGTTGATCATCGTACCCTGGGCTAAAGTATATGCTTCCTGCATATCCTTTATTTCTTCACCGTCTTTGGCGATAACCTGTATGATGGGCAGGTCGAATTTCTTTGCGAAAGCAAAGTCTCTGTCATCATGGGCAGGAACGCACATGATGGCGCCGGTACCGTAATCCGCAAGTACATAATCCGAAAGCCAGATAGGTACCTTTTCTTTATTTAAAGGATTGATTGCATAGCTTCCTGTGAAGACGCCGGTCTTCTCCTTATCCTGCAGTCTGTCCACGTTTGATCTGGTTGACGCTTTATAGATATACTCTTCAACAGCCGCCCTGGTCTCATCCGTTGCCAGGCTCTTCGCCAACGCATGCTCGGGAGCAAGCACCATAAAGGTTGCTCCGTAAAGGGTATCCGGTCTGGTAGTATATACGGTGAGTTTCTCGTCCCTTCCTTCGATGGCAAAATCAACTTCTGCGCCGTAGGAACGTCCTATCCACTCGGTCTGCATCTTCTTGACCTTTTCCGGCCAATCAAGCTGGTCAAGATCATCAAGCAGTCTGTCCGCATATGCCGTTATCTTCAGCATCCACTGCTTTAAGTTCTTCTTAGTGACTTCGGTGTGGCATCTCTCACACTTTCCGTCCACCACTTCCTCATTTGCAAGACCTGTCTTACAGGAAGGACACCAGTTAATAGGCATCTCCTTTTCATATGCAAGGCCTTTCTTGAACATCTGCACGAAGATCCACTGTGTCCATTTGTAAAAAGCCGGATCCGTGGTATTTACTTCCCTGTCCCAGTCATATACAGCAGCGATCTGGTTGATCTGCTTCTTGATGTTTGCCACGTTCTGCGCTGTAGAAACCGCAGGATGTACTCCGTTCTTTATCGCATAGTTTTCTGCAGGCAGACCGAAAGCATCCCAGCCCATGGGATGTATCAGATAATAGCCGTTCAGCATTTTATATCTGCTCCAGACATCCGAGATCACATATCCTCTCCAGTGTCCCACATGCAGGCCCGATCCCGAAGGATAGGGAAACATATCAAGGCAGTAATACTTGGGCTTTTTGCCGTCATCTACATTGACCGGCTTCTCTTCCCAGCGTTTTCTCCACTTTTCTTCCACCTCGCGGTGATTGTACTGAATAGCCATTTTTATATCCTTCTTTCTATAAGTTTGTCCTTAAAAATACCTGTTTATTATAAATATACGCGGCAGTATCGTCAAGTTACCGGCAGTATACGACCGGCCTCACTTTTACGCGCCAAACACTTCCTCCGCATATCTTACGGTTTCCAGCGCATCTTTGCAGTATTTATCCGCATTAATCATCTTCGCGTATTCGGGAGTCATCACGGCTCCTCCCACCACAGTCTTGCAATCGGGGATCTCCTTATTCAGCAGTTTTATGGTTTCTTCCATCGCGGGAACCGTTGTCGTCATCAGCGCGCTTAAGCCCACCAGCTTTATATTTTCCTTTTTAGCAGTCTCAAGTATCAGTTCGGGATCCACATCCTTTCCGAGATCTATCACGTCAAAACCATAGTTTTCAAGTAAAACCTTAACTATATTCTTACCTATGTCGTGAATGTCACCCTTCACGGTTGCCAGTATCATCCGGCCTTTTATCTCCTGCTTCTTACCGCTCTTACGCATGTTCTCCCTTATCACGTCAAAAGCGCCGCCCGCAGCTTCCGCGCTCATCAGCAGCTGCGGTAAAAAGACCGTCTTCTTTTCAAAACCTTTCCCCACTATATCAAGCGCAGTGATAAGGCCGTTATTGATTATCTCCATAGCCGGAATATCCGCGGACAACAGTTCTGCGGTAATGTTTCCGGCCCTGTCTTTCATACCCTTTACTATAGCAGTCACCAGTTCCCTGTATTTCTCGTCACCGTCATACTCTATGGCGGTTGCGGGTGCCTTCTTCTCTGCGCCGCCTTCCTTTTTGTCCGGTACAAGTGCCTGATATCTTCCGGCAAATTCAATATAATCCGTACAGTTTTCGTCCAGATTCTTAAGCGCACAGAAAGCATAATATGCTTTCATCATCTCTACAGACGCAGGATTCATGATCGCTGCGCTGAGGCCGTTGTTCATCGCCATCGTAAAGAAGGTGGAGTTAACCAGCTCCCTCTCCGGCAGACCGAAGGAAATATTGGATACACCGAGAGAGCTTAATCCGTGAAGCTCGTCCCTGATCCTTTCTATAGCTTTCAGTGTCACCTTTGCCGAATCCGCCTCGGCGCTGATACTCATTGCCAGAGGGTCTATTATAATATCCTTCTTCTTTATTCCGTATTCGGCGGCTTTCCTGTATATATTCTCTGCTATTCTTATCCTGCCTTCCGCAGTATTCGGTATGCCGTCTTCATCTATGGTAAGTGCAACAACAAGTCCTCCGTATTTCTTTGCCAGAGGAAACACCTGCTTCATCACTTCCTCTTTGCCGTTAACGGAATTGATCATAGCCTTTCCGTTATATAGCCTGAGGGCACGTTCCATTGCCACGGGATCCGTGGTATCTATCTGCAGCGGAAGGTCACAGATCGCCTGCAGTCCGCGCACCACATCTTCCATCATCTGAGGTTCATCGATCTCGGGCAGGCCCACGTTAACATCAAGTACATCAGCCCCCTGGTCCTGCTGATTCAGCCCCTGCTGCAGTATGTAATCCATATCTGCAGCCCTCAGCGCTTCTTTGAACTTTTTCTTACCTGTAGGGTTGATGCGTTCGCCTATCAGTACAGGCTTCTTTCCGAATTCCACCGAATGCGTGTAAGAACTGATAAGTGTTTGTTCCTTTTCACATAAAGGAAGCGGTGTGAGCTTACGGACCGCTGCCGTCATCTCTTTGATATGGGCAGGCGTGGTTCCGCAACAGCCTCCGAGCACTCTTGCTCCCTTACCGGCTATCCTGATCATGGATCCCTTAAAATCTTCAGGCGTAACATCAAATACCGTTTTGCCGTTCTCGCTTCTCGGCAGGCCTGCATTGGGATTCACAATGACCGGAACACTGGCATATATGCATAGTTCATCAACTATACCCATCATTTCTTCGGGACCCAAGCTGCAGTTAACGCCCACCGCATCAACGCCGAGGCCTTCGGCTATCGCTACTACGGTCCTGGGATCTGCGCCCGTTAAGAGCTTGCCGCTTTCATCGTATGCAGTAGTAAGGAATACAGGCAGTCCCGAAGTCTTGGCCGCCAGTATTGCCGCCTTCGCCTCATAGATATCATTCATGGTCTCTATGAGTATCAGATCCGCATCTTTTCCGGCATCCACTATCTGTTTGAATATTTCATAGGCGCTTTCGAATTCAAGATCTCCGAGGGGCTTTAACAATTTGCCGAGGGAGCCTATATCAAGCGCAACATAATGATCTTCAGAAGCAGAAGAAAAGTCATCTCCGGTATTCTCCTTATGCTCAAGCATCTCTACTGCTCTCCTCGCACAGGCTATACCGGCGGTGACTATATTCTTCAATCCGTATTCAGTATCGTCATCGGGATATTTAAAGCTGTTGGCTCCGAAGGTATTGGTCTTCAGTATGTTTGCTCCCGCAAGGAGATAATCATAATGAAGCTTTGAAATCACTTCGGCCTTATCGATATTCCATCTCTCGGGCAGTTCCCCGGGCTTAAGCCCCGCTGCCTGCAACAGAGTTCCGAACCCTCCGTCAAAAAACACGAAGCCTTCTTCCAGCTTTTTTCTTATATCCATATTCTCTGAAACGTAAACTCCTTATTTTTTTCTCCGTCCCATGCTGTCCGTAAGCGCTGAGACTTTCCCTGTATTAAAAGCTTCAACATATGCGTAATAGTTATCGTCTCCGTATTTGGCATACAGATCGGGACGCTGTTTTTTAAACTCTTCGAAGGAAAACTCCGCGGATGCCTGCCTTCCCTCTTTAATACCGTTTGTAAACCAGTGATGACGCAGGCTGTCCTCGGTCCAGTAATAGCCCATTTCCTTAAGGTCAGGATTGTTCTCAAGATAAAACTCAGCATCAAAAGCAGCTCCGGCGTATACGTTCCACGGGCTGTCCTCTGCCGGATCCGTGGGATCCCAATTACATAAAGGCTTAGGGAAAGAACCTATCTTTGAGAAGAAGGGCTGTCCGAGAGGTCCCGGATCTTCAGCATCCTTATAGAAAGTAACCTGTGTTCCCACAGGGCAGTTTTCATATATCCATTTGGCATCCGAAACATTAAGCCTGATACAGCCTGCAGAAGCTTTGGTCCCGAGTTTATCATAATAACTGGGTTTCAGTGATCCGGGATTCTGCCAGCCGTACAGCGGTACGGAATGGAAAAGGATATGTGAAGAAATACGGCTGCAATACTGTCCGCAGACCCCACCATTTAACATATGCCATCTGTACTTATTGGGTATCTTAAAAGTTCCGCTCTCATGAGTAGCTGCACCGGAAGAACATATCATGGCTCTGACCGGCACTCCGTCTTTATATGCAGTCACCACATTCTTAGTGATATTTACATATATGGTATACTCGCTCTCTCCGGCCTTTATCGTTGCCGGATTCATCCATAAACCTGTGATCATTGTTATCAGAGCCAGCACCAGAGATAACGGCCTTCTGCCCTTGTACAGCTTTTTCATTTCTTCCTCCGAAAACCCATTTAGTCTTAATCTTATGTCAAATATTTATACAACACAAAGCACAGGGTCACCCCTGCGCTTATGTATTTTATCAGATATACAGCCCACTGTCTAATACCACATATAGTGGTTATGTAAACCTATGGTACTTCATTATGTGTTTCACCACACAATTCTCTCAATTTTTCTAACAGGTACCCTGCTTCCTCTTCTTTCAGTCTGTCTCTTCCGTCAAATATAAGGAAACTGCCCTTAGTCACTCCCGGTATTTCCCTTGGTCCTATCAGCCCTCTTAAGAATACCTGCGCCACATGGTTTACGCATACTCTGCAGTCATAAAGATCCCGGAGTATCCGGGCTTTGCTGATGTCAGGAATATCCTTCTTAAGCTTTTCTTTAAGAAGGAACAGATGTGTGATCCTTGCTGCCTCATATCTGCTGATATCAGCATCCGCATCCCTTATATCCTGTGCTTCTATCCATCCGCAGTTAAGCGCGGCTTCCGGCGCGTTATCCATATCGGATAACCCCGCCACTTTGCCGATTTTTCTGATAAACTCTGCTTTGCTTATATATGACATCTTACTATGCCGGCGTTACCTTTATCGTAATGTTTCCGTGAGCCGGTATATTTTCAAATGTCAGCACCTCCGAAGCCAGTCCGTGCACCTTTCCTGTCCACAGATCTTTTATCCATATCTCCGGTGCTCTGTGAAACTTTGCCGGATCCAGCCTGCCCATAAAAAATGCGGCTATGGTTTCCATTGATATCTCAGCCTTCTCCCATACTTCTTCACTCAGGTTGATGCAGGAGACTGCGACGCTGCCGTCCGCAAGCGGCTTGGCGAGTATATCGATCCTGTTATTATCTCTTACATATTCTTTATCCGGCTTATCCGAAAGAGAACAGTATACTCTCTTGGCCTGAACGCCCAGCCTGTCCTGATTCAGAGCGATCAGCTCCTTATTGGCGATGATGCTATGTAGTTCATCTCCCTTCTTTACACGTCTCAGATCCAGTCCAAGCATAAGCGGTGCGTTCATCATACACCACATCGCAAAATGGGTTCTGTTCATATCAGGGTCCAGTCCGTCCATCCCCACCATCAGCATATCCGGATCGTTCCAGCCCTTATCCGGTCCGGCATACTCATCCATGATCACGGCCTTATTGTACTGTGATGTGACAGAACAGGTATAATCACCGCTCCATGCGCCCTGACCCGGATTTCCGTCTGCTCCCACCTGGAAGGTTATATCATTCAGTATTCTCCAGCAGTCACCCACTTTATATCCCCAGTTCTGCGGCTGGGTCTTTCCCCATTCGCAGATGGACAGCACTATCTCATTATCCGGATCAGCTTCATAAAAGGCCTCTTTCAGAGCCGCATAGGAACAGAGCGTATTCTCCTGCCTTCGGTGGTTCATGATACGGATTAGGTTTTCGCCTTTTTTAAGCTTTATCTTTATCGGCTGTGACCATTCAAAGCCCTCTGTCTCAGGAAGCAGATCATCATAGAAATTCTCCTCCTCAACATTCAGCTGCAGCCACTCACCTTTTCCTTCTTCTTTTCCGCTTTCATATGAGAGCTTTATCTCTGCTTCTCCGTCAGCATCGGCATTTATGCTGAATCTGAGTTCTCCGCTCATCTCACCCACAGGGCTGTGCTCGGGTCCCGTTCCGTCAAAGGTCCCTATGTTTATTGCAGCGCCGTTTTCCAGCCTGATATTCCCGCCGAAGAGTTCACCCTCCTCAGCTTTCATTATGCTGTTTACAATACCGCTTATCTGTACTTCCTTTATATATGGGGCATAAGTATACCTTGCATTCTCTTTATCCGAAAAAGTTGCATTATCCCAAAGATAATAGCAGTTATCCACCTTTATGAAATCTATCCCCCATTCCAGATAGGTTTTCGCATCCTCCTTCTCATGACCGCAGGTACCCACCGCAGCTCCGGCGCAGAGATTTGTACCTATATCATTGTACATACCGAACTTAAGCCCTTTGGAATGGATATATTCGGAAAGCGCACGAAAGCCCGAAGGAAACTTCACCTCCTCGTTACATAGTTTTCCGTCTTCCCTTTCGCTTCTGTAACAGCCATCATCAAGCACTACATATTCATACCCCAGTTCCTTAAGCCCAAGTTCACATAGCTGATCAGCCATCTCTTTTGTCAGTGCCTCTGTATTACCGCTGCCGAATGCATTCCAGCTGTTCCAGCCCATGGCCGGAAGCCTTCCTCTTATTTTTCCGCCAAGCACTTTACCGTCTTTGAAGCTGTCAAAGCGATACTTTGGATCTTTGATCACTACAGGTCTTTCCATCTTATCTCCCCTCCCTTATACAGTCCATCTTACTTCCAGGCTCCGTCTCTGTACGCGCCCTTAACATCACCTTTCTTTCCCTTGACTTTAAAACTTATCTGCTTTACTCCGCCGTACTTTCCTATACCTTTTACTACCAGCTTTGCGGTTCCCGGCTTAGTGTTGTTTATGTATCCGCCAACGATAAAGTCATTTCCGTATACAAGCTTTCCCGCAAAAAGTTCTTCAAGCGTATTTTTATCTATGGTCGCTCCGTTCTGAGAATATGGCATGGCAGAAAGCTTGATATTTGCTATCTTGGCAATATCCCTTGACTCCTCAATTTCTCTGTACCATATCCTTACCTCACCGGTATAATTACCGATACCCTCTGCCATAACACTCATATATTTACCGCCCACGGGACTAAAACGATCCGGAACTATTCTGTAATCTGTGCCGGCTTTCAGCTGTTTCTTATTTGTGTCAATGATCACCGCTCCGGGTTCGGAGTTCTTTGCTCTGATTATTGCATCTGCCGACACTATTCCGAGCTTGGATATATCACTGTTTTCCACGGTAAAGTTCAGAGTTACGCTTCCTTTGTATTTTCCTTTTCCCTTTACCGTTACGCTTCCGCTCTTTCCTGCTTTTTTATTCCCTTTTATCGTAAGCTTGTAATCCACGCCCTCCTTAAGAAGTATATCATTGTCCTTCACTTTCAGCGCAGGTTTTACTCCGCCCTTTTCATATATCTGCTTATCGCTCATTTCGAAGCTGAAACCATCGCCCTTAGTAAGTATACGTCCTTTTACTATCTTATATGTAACTGTTTTGCTTCCTACATAACCTCCGGGATTACCTTTGATGGCTTCCAGTATCATTGTCGCCGTACCGGGTTCCACATTGTTAGCGATATGCGCTACAGTATAATGTACACCTGCTTTAAGCTCCTTACCCTCCAGTTCCAGCATAACATTTGCCGAAACCGGCTTACCCGTATAGGTATATTTCTTCTGATCCGTAACAGCCTTTGCATTTTCAAGCATCAGTGTTTTCTCTTCCGTAACAGTGATAACAGCAGTGGCTGTACCGCTGTAGTCTGTGCTGTTTGGCCTTATGGTGACTTTGATCGTTCCTGCGCTGCCCGTGTCACCCTCATAATCGATCAGCAGATCTTTGAGCGGCACCTTCTTTCCGCTTGCTGAAAATGTCACGTTAAGTGAGGGCTTTCCTCCCACATTAACGGCTCCGTCCTGAACAAGCACATCCGTCCCGAGTACAGCGGGCGTTATCTCAAAACCGATCTCTTTCTTTTCGGTAGATTTATAATTTCCCTTGAAACTCAATATAAGCTTTGCATTTTTACCGCTCTGCTTATTGTTCTTATAGCTTACGCTGTAGTCACTTCCTTCGTTCAGTCTCTGCAGTCCGTCATAAACATGTATCTCGGGCTTTATTGCTTCTCCTCTGTAGCTGTAACTGCTCTTTATGCCTGTGATCCATATCTTTGTTTCTTCAACAATGTCGCCATGTATGTCCTTTTCGGTCCGTACTACTTCCTCATCTCCGACGGTAACGACGGTCTCACTGCTTCCGTCCTCATTCTCTTTCTTCTTAACCTCTATATTATCCGTTTCAGGATCCATATCTTCCATCACTGCGGATATATCTTCAGCCATTTCCTCATTCACTTCGATCCGTTCTATTGCCTCGCTTCTTTCATGACCGCAGCGCCGGCAGCGATAAGTCCTCACTCCTTCTTCAAAAACACTTGCCTCTTTGGTAACCCTTCCCTCGTCATAATCATGCTTATCGGGATCAATGGGAAGCACACTGCCTTTTTCCAGGAGCTTGCCGCATTCACTGCAGTATTTATCGCCCGTATAACCTTCTTCGGTACAGTTAGCTTCAGCCGCATTTCTTATCTCTGTCTTTTCATGTGCACAGGAAAGTACCGTAAGTGTAACGATAATATGATAGTCCTGATAGTTTGCCGCATTACGTACCGCCACATTTGCCGATGCGCTTTTTCCTGCAATATTCTCATCATTTATGAAAGAGTATTCCAGTTTCTTATCCTTTATCACCGGCCGGTCTTTCAGAACGGAGTCTTCATCATAAATGCCGTCTATCTCAGCCACTCCGCCTTCTTCTATCAGTGCATGCAGATCCACGTTTCCGTTAAGGCCGAACCTTGCGCTGCCTGAAGCCTTCTTATCTTCCATTACTGCTTTTCCGATGGTAAAGTTCCCCTGTATCTGATCAAAGCTGTAATTGCCGTCAGCCGCAGCTTTTACGATTATCACCGCCATGCCCGCCGCTATATTGTAACGGTAAATGATCGTAACATCCTTCTTATCAAGCACACTTCCGTCGGCGCGCAGCGTTACTTCAGGTTTTATCTCCCGGCCCGTATAAACAAAATCCTTTTCATATTCCAGCTCCGGTACTACATTCTTTTTACTTATCGTATATGCTGCCGTGGCGCTTCCTTTGTAATTCGAATCATTTTTCGCAGATACCGTAAGCGTGTAGCTTCCGGCATCAGTCTGTTTATTGCCGCTGATATCGCAGAAAGCCGTAATATCCCTGCCGTCAAGTACCACCGAACTCACATTGATAGTCTGTTCTTCGCCGTTATAAGTATACGTTCCGCCTATACTTATCAGAGCCGAAGAAATATCGGCTTTAGCTATCGTATATGAACAAGTCTCTTTATCCGCAGCTAAATAATAATTATCTTTTTTTGTTCCTGTAAGCGTCACTGTAGCTTCATAGTTTCCCGGCACTGTTGCTGCCCCGCTTACCGCAAGCGAAACATCATCGTCACCTGACTTACCTGAGCTTATAACGGCTGTCGGTCCCTGTTCTGCCCCGTTATATACAAGAGAAGTGTTACTCCAACTGATATCCAGCTGTTTCTTTTCGACTTTTAACTCTACTGCGCCCATACCCTTATGCGTATCAGATTCATAAGTGATATCGATGGTAGTCGTTCCGCATCCGATTATACTGACTGTTCCGCCGGCATCTATCGTTGCCACAGCCGTATTGCTGCTCTCATAAGTAAAGTTTCCGTTAGAGGCATCATCCCCCTGCTGTGATGCGTTGATGTTAAATGCGCTGTCGCCGTAGGTTTTGCTCTGAACATTTCCTCCTGCTGCAGTTACTGTCACAATATCCTTATCCACCAGATGCACAATTATATTTATCTCGGCATCCGCATAATTTGTCGAAGATACAGTGATCGGAAAGCTTATGCTATCCCCATCAGCTCCATTGCTGAAAACAGCATTCAACTGTCCGTCCCCGTTAATGCTCCAATCTGACAATAGGACACTTCCCGTTGCTGCAGCCAACCCTTTGGTATAAGTTATATTCCCGGCATTTGCAGGCATACCGCTTATCGTCGTCCTCGTTGAATCGTCTGAGAATAATGCATATACTTCCGTATCTGCCAGGACCGGAGCATCTGCTTTGGCTATCTCAAATGTCTGTTCCGTAGCAACAAAGGAATAGTTTCCTCCGTTTATCTTCTTCACCGTGATCTTTGCAGTTCCCGCATTGATATTCGAAGTAAGAGCAGCGGTATAATCCTTATCTTTGGTCAATACCGTTCCGTTATCCTTAACCGTAAATGTCGGAGTCACCGCGCTTCCGGTGAATTTATAACTTCCGCTTACCTCTATAGTCGGAGTTATCGCTTTAGCTGCAATAACAAAATCCTTTCCTGCCGATCCCGAATAAGCACCTTTACCATTTACCGTGACGGTATAACTTCCGGCATCAATGATATTACCTGTCACCTCATTACCGGATGCATCATAATACTTAAGCGTATAATCAGTCCCTGAAGTAAGTATCTCTTCGTTATATTCTACTGTGACAGCCGGGTTTAGAACCGTACCGTCATAAGTCAGATTTCCTACGGTTATCGTTGTATTTGCCGCGGTAAGAACGTTGGTTAATTCATAAGGAGTCGAACTCATATTAAAGAAGGGAAGCGTATATATCGAAGTCGTCCCCGCATCAAAAATGACAGTTTCTCTTTCTTCTCCAAATGGAATATATGAATGTTCACTTATATATATATCGAGAGCTTCTATTTCCGCATAATAAGAATTGACCGCTTCATCCGGTATGGTGACCGGCTTCATGAAATACCTTGTCAGGAGTTTTTCCAGTTCGCTTTCGGAAATGTCCTGCAGAGCTTCATCATCCTGATATTCATAATCGCTCCAGGTCGTATCTATATGATATCCTTTTCCGTCTTCCATTACAGCTATATTCCAGGCGTGCGCGCCGCCTTCTCCCGTAAGGCCTCTGGCATCACCGGTCACTCTGTATACGGCTACATCCTCCGAATAAAACTCGGTCATATCACAAAGCATCTGATATGTACGGGCATAACCGTCACATACGACCTTCGTAGCCGGATCATTGTCCAGTGCATATACCACCCCATGAGCTCCGTCATGATTAGCTCCTCCTGCTTCAGAAAGAGAGACATAATTATATGCAGTCATTTTGCAGAGTTCCACGCAATAATACCTGAGTATCTCTTCATCGCTGTTGCAATTCGCTTTTGCTGCCGTCACAATACCCTGAGCATTATCGGCAGCTGCGGCTGCAGCAGCTGTTTTAGCGGTATCCACCGTATAGTAATATCCTTCATCACCAACCGCTCCGTCAGGTCTGTAGGCTTCTCCGACTGAAGCAGTCCATTTAAAATTTATCAGCGAAAGGATTTCACTTCCCACAGACCCGCTGCAGCTGAAGTTAAAGCTCCATCCCATTCCGACTGATGAATCCTGCCAATAGGTTATGTAAGGATAGTCATAATATAAAGCATTGAATATCGAAGAATGATCCAAGGCTATATGTTCCATGACAGCATCAACTGCCTCTTGGGTAACGTAGTATTGTCTCTCTTCCTCATTATATGCAGATATAGGAATTCCCAGCTCTTCAGAGTTATAAGCGGTTTTAACAGATTCAGATAAATCCACATCCACAATAACGTTTGCCCGGTTGCCTGCAGCGATCTGGGTATATGCATCCACTACAGCGTCATACACGCATTTGTTAGCCGGATTAAGACCGGCTCCCGCTTTTACAGCCGCATATGCCGCTTCTTCCCCCGCATATTCCTCATCTTCTTCATTATCAGAATAAGGCATTATCCTCTCCGGCTCGGACTCCTCATTCATAAGATACCCCATAAGGAGATCATCTTCAGACAGCTTTGAAGCTTCTGCCGGCCATTTTTCCTCTATATGTTCCGTGATCTCTACACGTTCTTCCTCTTTCGCCGTTACCGGGACATAGAGCTGTCCCACTGTCATAACAACGGTCATAAATCCTGCCAAGGCTCTTCGTAGCTTCATGTCATTTTTCCTCTCGATTGTTGTTGGAAACACAGTCTGATTTTAACATAAAAAACGGTCAGCCCGCAAGCTGACCGCCATCTTAGATTTCCTGTTCTTCACCTTTTCCTGCATCATCATTTCTTGCAGGACGCTATGATCTCGGAGAGATTGTCCTGTATCTTTGCAGCCACATCCGGCTTGTTCATCGTGTAGATGTGTATATGCTCTACTCCGTTGGCCAGCAGATCCATGACCTGATCGGTAGCGTAAGCGATGGCCGCCTGTTTAAGCGCAACCGGCTTATCGCCGAAACGGTCAAGCAGCGATACATACCTGCGGGGTATGAAAGCCTGGGAGAGTTTGATGATCCTGGCCATCTGTTTTGCATTTGTAACAGGCATGATGCCGGCGACTACGGGTATGGTCACCCCTGCATCCCTTAACCTGTACAGATAGTTATATAAGATGTCATTATCAAAAAACATCTGAGTAGTCAGAAACTCACAGCCCGCATCCTGTTTACGTTTCATGTTGGCTATATCTTCTGCCAGGTTTGCAGCCTCCGGATGCTTTTCCGGATAGCAGGCGCCGCCGATGCAGAAATCACCGTATTTCTTAATGACCGGCATCAGCTCGCTTGCATGCTTATATATCCAGTCCTCTGTACTTTCCACTCCCTCGGGAAGATCACCGCGGAGCGCAAGTATATTCTCTACACCTGCAGCTTTCAGTTTCTCAAGCTGGTCTTTTATGGTCTCTTCCGAAGCATTTACACAGGTAAGATGAGCCAGTGCCGTTACACCTGCTTTCTCTACATTGGAAGCTATGGCAGTAGTATAGGTCCTCGTAGAACCGCCGGCGCCATATGTCACACTCATAAAATCAGGGTGAAGCGCCGCTATCTCATTGGTAGCCTTTTCCACGCTTTCATAAACCTCACTGGTCTTGGGCGGAAACACCTCAAGCGATAAGGTCGGTCCCTGATTTAATATTTCGGATATCTTCACAGTTTCATATCTCCTTCTTTAACCCAGCCTATCTTCTTGAGCCCTGCATTAATGATAAGCGAAAGCACTGCCGGCAGGATGATAGATATAAGCACCAGCCCTATCCAATCGGATGCCGTGATAGCAGCTTTGCTGCCTTCCGCAACATCCTTGACCCAGCCGGAGTATACACCGATCTGTCCGACGAGTCCGCAGGTACCCATACCGGAAGAAACGGGAGCGCCGTTCATCTCCAGCTTGAATAAACAGGTAGCTATTGGACCTGTAATGGCCGCTGCCACGGTAGGCGCGATCCATATCCTCGGATTCTTAACTATATTTCCCATCTGAAGCATCGATGTTCCTATACCCTGAGATACCAGGCCGCCCCATTTGTTTTCTTTGAAAGAGATCACCGCAAAGCCTATCATCTGCGCACTGCAGCCGGCAACAGCCGCGCCGCCTGCCAGTCCTGTCAGTCCCAGAGCTGCGCAGATTGCCGCAGAAGAAATAGGCAAGGTCAGAGCCACGCCTACAAGTACCGAAACAAGTATGCCCATGATAAAGGGCTGCTGATTTGTTGCCCACATGATCAGGTCACCGGTCTTCATGGCTATCTTGCCGAGTCCCGGAGCTATCAGTGCGGAAAGCAATACACCTATGCCTATGGTCACCAGAGGAGTTACCAGTATATCAACCTTGGTCTCCTTTGATACGGCCTTTCCGAATTCGGATGCGATGATCGCAACGATAAGAACTGCCAGAGGGCCGCCTGCTCCGCCAAGCGCGTTAGAAGCAAAACCCACGGAGATCATGGAGAATAATACAAGAGGCGGACACTTAAGAGCATAAGCTATGGCTGCCGCCATTGCCGGACCGCTCATCGCGCTTGCCAGACCGCCTACGGTATACTCGATCCCCGAAACCGTTGCTACCGGCTCCATAAGAAAGCCGATCTTAAACTGTGTTCCTATGGTGTTGATTATGGTTCCGATAAGAAGCGAGCAGAATAAACCCTGGGCCATAGCGCCGAGGGCATCCACTCCGTACCTTTTGAGTGAGATCTCAATATCTTTTTTCTTGAGAAATGCTTTGACTTTGTTCATACTTCTACCTCCAATTCAAATACCGGAAGAAAAGATCTCTTCCATTATTCTGTCTATCTGAGCGTAGGTAGATTCAGTATCTTCGCTGTTATCTATTACACGTCTGCAATATCGTCTGAATTCTTCTTCGCTTTTTTGCTTTTTCATAATGCCGTCGATCTTTTCGTCACTATACCCCCTGCTCTCTTTTAACCTCTTACGACGGATACTGCTTTTTGTGTGGATATACCATAGCTCCGAGAGGATCTTATCATAGCCCTCTTCAATGAGCAGCGCGGCTTCCACTACGAACAGTTCCGTTCCGGCTTTTTCCTCAAGGTCCATCCTTTTCAGGATCTCTTCCTTGACGGCAGGATGTATTATCGCATTGGTCTTTTCAAGCGCTTTGGCATCCGAAAAGATCATGGCAGCAAACTTTATTTTATCAATATAAGCGTTTTCGTCAAGTATATTCTCACCGAAAGTGTCAACAAGTGCCATATAACAGGCTTCCCCCGGCTGTTCCAGCTCGTGGGCCAGTTTATCTGCGACTATGATATACGCATTATATTTCTCTTTGAGGTAATCCAGTACCAGGCTTTTCCCGGCGCCTACTCCTCCCGTTATCCCTATGCTCTTCATCACTTAGCCTCGTACCAGTCACTTCCGGTATGTACATCCGTTTCCAATTCCACCGGCAAGTCTGCGGCCTTCTTCATCTCTTCGGAAAGTATGCGTATCACCGCATCCTTTTCCTCAGTATAGGTCTCTATCAGCAGTTCATCATGTATCTGTAAAAGCAGTCTCGACTTAAGCCCTTCCTTAACTATACGGTCAAAGACATGGATCATGGCGATCTTCATTATATCTGCAGCCGTCCCCTGCACCGGAGCATTCATAGCCACTCTCTCCCCGAACTGTCTCTGCATGAAATTGGAGGAAGTAAGCTCCGGGATGGGTCTTCGCCGTCCGAAATAAGTTACCGAATAGCCTTTTTCTTTTGCCTCTTCTTTTACGCGGTCCAGATAAGCCTTTATACCCGGATAGGTCATAAAATACTGCTCTATGTACTCCTTGGCTTCCCCTCTGCTGATGGACAGGTCCTGAGAAAGCCCGAAAGAAGATATACCGTAAACAATTCCGAAATTGACCGCTTTCGCATTGCGACGCTGCAGATCGGTCACTTCCTCAAAAGGAACACCGAAAACCTTTGATGCCGTTATCCTGTGTATGTCCCTGCCTTCCTTATATGCTTCGATAAGGCCTTCATCACCGGCAAGTGAAGCCAGTATGCGCAGCTCTATCTGTGAATAATCCGCGTCTGCAAAAATACAGCCTTCTTTGGGTGTAAAGACCTTTCTGATACGACGTCCCAGCTCTGTCCTCATGGGTATATTCTGAAGATTCGGATCCGTGGAGCTTAAACGCCCCGTCGCTGTCACAGTCTGGTTAAACTTGGTATGTATCCTGCCGTCAGCCGCGATAAAGCCGTCCAGACCGTCCGCATAAGTGGACTTCAGTTTTGCATAGGTCCTGTATTCCAATATATTCCTGACAAAAGGCACATCGGCTGCCAGCTTTTCCAAGACATCAGCAGAAGTGGAATATCCTGTCTTTGTCTTCTTTCCGCCCTGCAGTCCCATTTTTTCAAAAAGTATCACAGCCAGCTGCTTGGGAGAATTGATGTTGAATTCCTCACCGGCAGCCTCATAAATCTTCTTTTCCAGCTCGTCCAGTCTGGTCTTCAGCTCCTCCCCATATTCCTTCAGAGCCTTGGAAGAAGCCTGTATGCCTTCTCTTTCCATACAGTAGAGCACATAGGACAAAGGCATTTCCATCTCGGTAAAAAGCTTCTCCATACCTTTATCCTTAAGTTCTCCGCTCATCACCCTGTCCAGTTCATTAAGCGAGGCAGCTTCCATAGTTATATACTTAAGGAACTTTTCTTTATCGGAAGCATAAGCCTGCTCATAATTCTTCTTTCCGAAAAGAGTCTCATAAGCATCGGGATTGCCTCCCAGATACTTCTTTATCATATCCGTTATCTGTGTATCACTCTTAAGCGGATCCAAAAGATAGGCTTCTATCAGTACATCCCTTAGGTTCTTTGCTGCTTCCGTCGAAGTTACAGGCGTAAACTCACTGTCATTATTATCCTCGGGAGCAAACAGCTGTTCAAAGCTCATCTGCTCACCGCTTACCATGCTGAGAGGTTCTGCAGTCTTTCCTCCTGATAATGCGTAGAGCCTCTTCACTTCACTGCAGATCAGAGTCTTACCTTCAAGCTGCGCCCGTCTGACTGCTTCACAGACAGATGAACCGTATGTGAATTCCGTTATGGCTGCTGTATCCTCTCCCGTTCCGAGCGCTGCAATAAACCTGTCTCCTTCAAGCGGATATAGCATAAGCGCAACAGTCTCCGCATCAGCAATACTTTGACCGAAGCTGCCTTCATCGACGATACTGTATCGGTATTCCTTTGTTGATGTCACGGCTGCCGCTTTCCTGTCAAAACGTCCGAGCAGCGATCTGAAATCCAGTCTCTTGCACAGTTCGTATGCTTCCGGGGTATAGGGATCGGGATATACGGTATCACTTTCCAGATCAATACCAAGATCGCAGTTTGTGTTTATCGTGGCAAGCTTAAGGCTCAGATCCGCAAGTTCCCTGTTTTCACGCAGACTCTCCCTTATGGCATTCTTTGATATTTCTTCTAAATGTATATAGATATTATCTATGGATCCGTATTCCTGCATCAATGCCAGGGCAGTCTTCTCACCGATCTTCGGTACACCCGGGATATTATCCGCAGTATCTCCCATAAGCGCCTTCAGTTCAATGAACTGGGACGGTGTCAGACCGTAGGCAGCTTTCACGTCATCCTCAAGATAATCCTCCACCTCGGTCCCGCCGCGCTTTGTCTTTGGTATCCTTATCTTTATATGCTTGCCGGCTATCTGCAGCAGATCCCTGTCGCCCGAAATGAGCGCCACTTCGCTGCCTGCTTCCTCTGCCCGCTTAGCCGCGGTCCCGAGGATATCATCAGCCTCAAGCCCCGGGATAGACAGGATTTTTATCTTCATGGCAGTAAGCATCTCCCGCATCAGCGGTACCTGCTCCCTGAGTTCTTCAGGCATAGGCTTCCTGGTTCCCTTATACTCCTTATACATCTCATGTCTGAAAGTCGGAGCATGTTCGTCAAAAGCAACCATCATATGATCCGGCTTTTCCTCTTCTATTATCCGGAACATTATGTTCAGAAAACCCAGTACGGCTCCCGTATGTTTACCTTCGCTGTTGGTCAGATCCGGCAGGCCGTAAAAAGCCCTGTTCAATATACTGTGTCCATCGATCAATACCAGTTTTCCGGCCATAAAACACACCTCCGTTAATATTCCCGCTCATTATACCACAGCCCCACGGATAAAACTATTCCCCGGCGTCACTGCTCTATATATAAAGCGGGACGCAGGCCACAATATTTGTAATCCACGAGTATGCCGTTGTAGAAAAATGTTGCGCCCGTGAAGCCATATTCGGCGACATAGCACGCAGTAATGGAACTGTCGCCGGGCGAACGAAGCCACCACCACGCACCCTCGCGCCCGATACAGTCACGGCTATAATTCTGAGATGCCAAACCAACCATATCTCTAAATCCATATTTTGTACCATTGTAATAGCCTTCGTCTATTACAGTGCTGTGTACTTCCTGCTGGTTTGCGTACACTGTTGGCGGAATGATCAGCTCCTCACAGAAACCCTCGGTTTCATACCAGCTGTTATAGCTGTATTTGGATAGGACTTCCGCCATACTGAGCAGGAAGATCCGGTCTCTTGTACTGTTTCCATCGGGTGCCACAGATTCAGGATTATCCGGATTCGCCACTTCCGTGATCCTGATCTGTTCCTGTTCCCTTTTCGTAAACGCTTTGTTCAGGAATTCATCATTCAGCCAGCTGCGGAGTGTGCATCTCTCCCAGGTCACGTCTGTCCGCTCCGTATTGTAGGGCTGTCCATCCAGAACATAACGACTCACCAGGAATATTCCGTTTCCGTTTTCTTCCAGGATCTCCCACTCGATGGGTTCCGGACCGTTGCTCTCATCTCCGTCCTGTTCATAGGCACCGAAGACCATATAGCCTTCGTCATTCATATGAGGCATCACATCATCGCGGTCCGTCCAGTCTCCGCCGCTCCAGTTCACCTCTCCTATCCCCGCCGGTTCCGGCGTCGGGGTCGGCGTTGTGAGCTTCGCCTGCTCCTCCGCGAGCTTCAGTTCCAGTTCCGCAAGGCGTTCTTCCATCGCCTCACTCCCGGTCTTCTTAAGACCTTCCTTCAAAATATCAACGGCTGCCTGCAGCTCGCCTTTTTCAACATAGGCTTCCGCCATGCCCAGGTATGCGTCCTCTGATTTCGGGTCGATATCGATGGCAGCCTTATAGGCTGCGATGGCCTTATCATAATCCAGTTCGTCCAGATAGCGCGCCGCCAGTTTTAACTGCTTTTCATATTTCTTTGCCGACGAACTCGGCATTACAAAGATCAGAACACCCACCGCGATCAGAAGTACTGCCACCGCGGCTACGACGATCACCGGGGATGTATTGCTCTTCTTTTTTAACATGCTCTTTATCTCCTTGTATGGATTTTTCAGATACGGCAACGGAATTATAACAAGGAGCATTCAGGATGTAAAGGCTTCACCGTCACTACGATAAAGTTCTTGTCAAAGCACTGTTATCCATGCTATAATTGTCGAGTTGAATAGCCGGCGTGTCGGAATGGCAGACGAGGCAGACTCAAAATCTGTTGTGGGCAACCACGTGTGGGTTCAAGTCCCACCGCCGGCATTATGAATGAAAGTAATACCAAAAAAACAACTCTGATAAAGATCATCATTGCCGCGCTTGCCGTGGCCTTTGTTTTATTTGTACTGATATACGCTTCCATCAGGGATAAAAAAAATAATCCCCCCGCCGAAACCGAGGAAGCCAATACCCCCGAGAGCATTGAGAGCGAAAACGAACAGATCCGGATGCTGATTCCTTCGCTGCCGGATACCGTTTCCTTCAACGGCCTCTACAGATCTGACTGCGAAGCCGCTCTGGCTGACGGTTCCATGATATACTTTAAAACCTCAGCCGGCTCATCGGTATATATCAATAATTATCGCGATGATAAGCTGGTCAGGGAAGCCATCACCGTTAATGACGAAGAACTGGCACAGTATATTAATGAAAACTGCTCCGACTTAAGCGACGAAACCGTGGCAGACATATCCCTGGGCGAATATGACAGCGCAGATGCTTACAAAGAATATCTTAAGGAAGAATATCTCCCTATAGAGAAATTCAAAAGCTGGATATACAACGGTTTTGCCGTATTTGATGTTGACGAATCCAGAGTCCGTAAATATTATAGCGAACAGTTGGAGCGTGATATTGAATATGCCGATATGTGCTCTCAGTCACTTAAAGCTTATCTGGCTGACAACGGATATACAACAGATGAATTTACCAAAGAACTTATCCGGTCTTCCTACCGTGTCATCTGTGATCTTGAAATGACTGAAGCCGTATTGTGTGATACAGTCGGCGATGTCAGCGAAGATGATATCAAAGAAATGGCTGAATCTAACGGCTATGATTCAACCGAAGAATTCATAAATAAAAACGGACGCGACAGTATCCTCTACTATCTGCGTCCGCAAAAGCTTCTTGATTATCTGAATAAGCGTTTCAAAGAACTGCCTTAAACTATTTCACGTATTCGGTCTTTACGTATCCGACTTTGCCCTTGTACTTGACCTTTGTCCAGCCGTCCTTGTCATTCTCGAGCACTTCCAGCTTGTCACCCTCGTTTACGACTCCCAGCTTTTCTCCGTCAGCCTCAGCAGAAACACGGACATTTACATTCTCCTTGGCCTTGACGCTGCCGATCACCTTAAGGTTGCTTGCGTCCTCTGCATTAGCTCCTATTACCTTCAGGAATTCCGTCTTGATATATGCGGTCTTACCCTCATATTGCACCCTGCTCCAGCCGTTCTGCAGCTGTTCTTCACAGGTGAGCTGTGTTCCTTCGGTCACTCTTCCCAGTTTATCTGCATTCTCGCTGTCGGAAGAACGCACATTCACATTTGTGGTAGCCTCTACTATGATCTCCTTGGGTTTCTCCGGTTCTGTCGGAGTTTCCTCGGCATTCTGGCCGTCTTCGGGAGTCTCTTCAGCAGCAGTCTCACTGCTTCCCTCTCCCTCATCCTGATTTTCCTCGTCAGGCTCCTCGGCAGCTGCCTGCTCTCTGGCTGCAGCCACTCTCTCGCCCACACCGTCTTTGATCAGCTGGTTAAGCGCTGACATATATTCTCTGAATGCCGGATCGGCTTCCACCACTTCCTTATATTCCTGTTCAACGCTGTTGTACAGTTCCACAACATCTTCCTGGCTGGTAATACCCTTGATGTATTCAGCAACGTTCTCTTCAAAACTGCCGCTGTATACATACAGTTCACCGGATTCCTTGGTACACACGACCAGCGTGACCAGCGCCGGTGCAGTCTTGTCCCAATCCTTAAGTTTCAGATCATATGTGACATATACCATATACGAATCGGTATAGGGCCCTGCCTTGGTATAGCAGCAGATATTGTCATAAGATTCTATATATTCACTCTTGGCTCCGAGTTTGGCCTCCTCCAATGCATCGGTCTGGCTTCTCAACTGTGTATAGGTATACAGATCGTTATCCTGCATGGCTGTAAAATAATTCTTAACCAGCTCATTAAGCTCGGGATATGCATCCTTCTTCATGGCATCAACCGGAATCGGGATCACATCTTTCGAAAGAGCATCCAGATCCACAGCTCCATCCTCTGTCTGTTGTCTCTGTCTTGCTTTATTCATTCCTCTTATGGCAAAAAAGGCTATAAAGCATAAGATCAGGACCACAAGAAAACGGCAGATCTTGACTCTGTTCTCTGATATCCACTCACCTATCGCATAGAATATATCCTTAACGTACACCCCAAGATCCGAGCTTGCGCTTCTTTTATTTACGATCTTTTTGGCTTTCGTATTTCTTTTATCTCTGTTTTCCCTGGCCGCTTTTTCTCTCTTGAGCTCCTCATCGACCGTCATGAACATGGAAGACTCTTCGTCTTCCTCATCCGTAAGCATCTCTATATCTTCATCAGAAAACTCTTCCGTGCTGTCGTTTATCTCTTCATCAACTGCCTTTAGATCACCGCTGTTTTCTTCGGTAATATCTTCGGAAATATCCATTTCGGCTGTTTCGACAATTTCAATGCTCTTTTCAGCATCTGACGTATTTTCTTCGGCTTTATCTTCTTCATTATCTGCAGAAGCTTCCAAAGCGCTGTCATCAAAAGCTGAATTGATGATGCTCTTTACATCCTTAACGGCAGTATTCGTTTTTTTCCTTCTTCTTTTAGCCATGAAAACAGAACCTTTTTTCTTAATATCGGTAATACACCCGACAGGAATCGAACCTGCATTAAAGGCGTCGGAGGCCTTCGTCCTATCCATTAGACTACGGGTGCACACACCGATATATATTAGCACAAGTGATACTATTTGTCCAGTATCAGCAGCATGCTGCAGAAAGGGTGTTTTCCCTGTTAAATACTGCTATTTGAGCGCTTTTCCGCTCATATCTGTAAACACTGTAACTGAGTATCTCTTCAGCTGCCACCTGACTGTCATTCACCTCACATACCATACTGATAAGTGCAGCTATATCATCTTCACCGGTATCCCTTATGATGATCACCTCATGTACCGACGAAGGCAGGATATAAATGTCTGCATCAAGCCTGTCGGCTATATCCTGTAGCATGTTCTCATACATCATGCAGGCAGCTCCGAAGTATTTTCTCTCATTTGTCAACACATACATAAGCTCATTTTCTTCTCTTAAAACTGCCGGGCCTATTGCTTCCTCCGGCAGCAGGTTCATGATCAGCTCCTTCATGTCTGATATCTTTCCCGGAAGGAGTACGGGAGTATTCTTTCTTGCATAAGCCGCCAGTGTGGGTTCATCCACCCCCCAGCCTTCCATATGTCCGTTGTATATCAGTATGGATGCCTGCTTCTCCCCACAGTCACTCAGCACATAATAAAACACCATCGCCATATCCAGGTACATCTCATGCGGCACTTCCTTCAGAAGTTCCCTGTTCATCCCGGCATTTATCAGCTTATACACTATCCTCTCCTTCGCCGTTCCGAAAGCAATAAAGGCCTTCAGATCAAAGCTTATGCTCTCATCCCTGTATTCCGTCATCCGCTTTATCTGCCTGAAAACATCGGCAAAAGGAGTTCCTTCTTCATATTCGTATAAAAAATCATCAAGATATACCGTGGGAGTCATATCATGTTCATCATCCGGTATGCTTATACCGGTCAGACATATTCCGTTATTCTTCAAAACCTTACTTATCCTGATCTCCCTTTCCTCTCCCTCATCCTTAAGGGCATTCTTTACTTTTGTTGCAAATTCATCTATTGTCATTCATTCTCTCCTTTTTTGAACATAAAAAGACAACCGCTAAACGGCTATGCCGTATCGGTTGTCTTACAGTCAGCTGCTTAAAAGATCTTAATTATACGCGGCTTAAATACTCGCCTGTACGCGTATCGATCTTGATCTTGTCTCCTGTATTTACAAAGAGAGGAACCTGAACGGTAGCTCCGGTCTCAACCGTAGCGGGCTTGGAAGCGCCTGTAGCGGTATCACCCTTGAAGCCGGGCTCGGTATCGGTTATCTCCAGCTCAACAAAGAGAGGAGGCTCGATTGCAAATACATTGCCGTTATGTGAGCAGATCTTAACCATATCGTTCTCTTTAACGAACTTAAGCGCATCGCCCACAGCATCACTGTTCAGCGCTATCTGCTCATAGTTTTCCGTATCCATAAAATTGAAGAGGTCTCCGTCGGAATACAGATACTGCATATCCTTACGGTCTATCCTTGCAGGAGGGCACTTCTCGGTAGGTCTGAATGTACGTTCTACCACGCCTCCGTTTTTTACATCCTTAAGCTTTGTTCTTACGAAAGCGGCACCTTTACCGGGCTTAACGTGCTGGAATTCAACTATCTGGTATACGCTGTTATCCAGCTCAATGGTCATACCGTTCCTGAAATCACCTGCTGATATCATGCTTTATTTCCTCCTGAATTGATCATCACAAAATAATACCGTATCACTATAACCTATAACTTAATAAAAATCAAGATTTTTTTTACGTTCCGTCCAGGTGCTCAAGAAGCCTGTCGTAGAAGTCCAGCCGCTCTTTATTGTCTACCCTTCGCCCTGATTCATAGTAGTACACGGAACGCTTACCTTCGCTCACTGCCTTACGTTCACTAAGCACATCCTTAAGCCGTCTCACCGTGCCTTCTTTTCCGTCAGTGATACAGATATCCCCGTCAAAGTAGTCCTTAAGCACATTCTTAAAATGGTTAAAATGAGTGCAGCCCAGTACCAGTACCGAATACTCCCCGGTATCCAGCGTTTTCAGTTCCTCATCCAGATATTCCTTTACTTCCGGAGAATCAAACTCGCCCCGCTCGGCGAAATTTACCAATCCCGGTAAAGCCAGCATATCCACTCTGTGATGCACATCTTCTCTCTCTATCAGATCGTGCAGTTTCTTCTCCCTGACCGTTACCGGCGTAGCCACCACCAGTATACGCTTATCTTCCCTCAGTTTAAGGGCAGGTTTGACTGCCGGTTCTATACCTATCACCGGCACCGGATACTTTTCCCTAAGCAGACTGACAGCCGCAGACGTAGCAGTATTGCATGCTACAACTATGGCTTCGCAGCCTTTTTCCAAAAGGAACGCAGCCGCATCCATCGAATACTTTCTTATATCATCTACCGTATGTGAACCATAGGGAACATGATCCGTATCGGCATAATAATGGTACTCCTCCAGCGGAAGCTGTCTGAATGCCTCTTTTAATAATGTCAGTCCGCCTATGCCGGAATCAAACATCCCTATCTTCATCTTTTAAGTCCTGCCTGTCTGTAAAGGCTGTCCATCTCTTTTTCGCTCAGTTCGCTGTATTCGCCCGGCAGCAGATTCCCTAGGCTGACACTCATTATCCTGACCCTCTTCAACGCTCTGACATGAAAACCTTCCTGTGACCACATACGTCTGATCTGCCTGTTAATTCCCTCGGTAAGCACCATTCTCACCACATTTCTCTTCAGTTTCTCTATGCGGCAGGGTCTGGTCTTCAGTTGAAGTTCTTTCAGATATACTCCGCCCCGAAGCTTTTCGATCACCGCATTATCGGGTTCTTTGTTCAGATGTACGATATACTCTTTTTCATGTCCGTGGGAACCGTGCATCATCGCCTGTATCAGATCACCGTCATTTGTGAGCAGCAGCAGCCCCTCAGAGTCCTTATCAAGCCTGCCCGCATAAGTCACCCTTACCGGATAGTCAATCATATCCTTAAAAGTTTCTTTTGCATGAGGATCTTCCTCGCTCACAAGCACTCCTGCCGGCTTATAATATGCAAGTACTACTTTAGCCTGGGTTTTTACACCCTTGCCGTCCACCATGACCTCCATGCCCTCACGGAAGATATCTCCCGGATGCGCAATACGGCCGTCAATGCTCACTCTTCCTTCTTCGATAAGCTTATCGGCGCCACGTCTGGAAGCCACTCCGCAGGAAGCCAGATATTTATTTAATCTGATACCGTCTTCCATTTTCAGGATTCTTTCTTTGCAAGAAATGCGTATTTATCAAAACAGTCAAAGGTCGCAAAATAATCCGAAGGTCTTTCTGCGCGTCTTATCAGCTCGATGCTCCCGTCTTCTTTTAAAAGAAGTTCGGAGGACTTCAGCTTTCCGTTATAATTGTATCCCATCGCAAAGCCGTGCGCTCCGGTATCATGTATTGCAAGATAGTCGCCCATTTCTATCTCCGGGAGCATCCTGTCTATCGCAAACTTATCGTTGTTCTCACAAAGAGATCCGGTCACATCATACATATGATCCGCTTTTTCGTTCTCCTTGCCCAGTACCGTTATATGATGATAAGCCCCGTACATAGCAGGTCTCATAAGGTTTACGGCACAGGCATCCACTCCGATATACTCCTTATGTGTATGTTTTTCATGTATGGCTTTGGTGACCAGCATGCCAAAGGGCGCTAACATGAACCTTCCGAGTTCGGTAAATATGGATACATCTGAAAGCCCTGCCGGTACCAGCACCTCATCATACACTTCCTTCACTCTGCTTCCTATCACAGCTATATCATTAGGCTCCTGGTCCGGTGTATAGGGTATTCCTATACCGCCTGACAGATTGATAAAGGATATCTCTACTCCGAGCTTCTCCTTAACATCTACAGCAGTAGTGAAGAGCTCTCTCGCTAAAGTGGGATAATATTCATTGGTCACGGTATTGCTGGCAAGGAATGCATGCATTCCGAAACGCTTTACACCTTTTTCCTTAAGTATCCCGTATGCTTCAAACAACTGCTCTCTCGTGAGCCCGTATTTTGCATCTCCGGGCTTGTCCATAATATCAGTGCTTATCTTGAACACACCGCCGGGATTATATCTGAGGCTCAGGGTCTCCGGCAGTTTTCCTATGGTTTTTTCAAGGAAATCGATATGCGTGATATCATCAAGGTTAATGGTTGCTCCAAGCTTTGCCGCATAAGCAAATTCTTCAGCCGGCGTATCATTGGAAGAAAACATGATCTCACTGCCTTTAAAACCTACAGCATCTGAAAGCATCAGTTCGGTATAGCTTGAACAATCTGTGCCGCAGCCCAGGTCTTTCAATACTTCCAGTATGAAGGGATTCGGAGTAGCTTTTACGGCAAAATACTCTTTATATCCTTTATTCCAGGAAAAAGCTTCCTTAAGTTTTCTCGCATTTTCCTTTATCCCTGCCTCATCATAGATGTGAAAAGGCGTAGGATATTTCTTAACTGCCTCCTCGACCATCTCCTTTGTAACAAATGCTTTTTTCATAACTCTCCTCCTTTAATCTATCTGCCAGTCTATCGGCCCCACTCCGTTTTTTTCTAAAAACTCGTTGGCTTTTGAAAAATGCCTGCAGCCGAAAAACCCTCTGTATGCTGACAAAGGGCTGGGATGCGGTGCCTTTAAAACCAGATGTTTGGGATTATGTATGAGCTCGGCTTTTCTCTGTGCCGGTGCTCCCCACAAAAGAAATACTATAGGTCTGTCCTCTTCCGCCACTTTTCTTATGACGGCATCCGTAAATGTAAGCCAGCCTATATGCTGATGGGAATTGGCCTGATGAGCGCGCACGGTGAGTACCGTGTTTAAAAGCAGCACACCTTCCTTTGCCCATTTGCTAAGATCTCCGTGATCCGGGATCTTTACTCCGAGATCATCATGGAGTTCCTTATATATGTTCACCAGGGACGGAGGTATCTCCACGCCTTTCCTCACCGAAAAACACAGGCCATGCGCCTGACCGTCATTGTGATAAGGATCCTGTCCGAGTATTACAGCCTTAACCTCATGAAGCGGAGTCAGATGCATTGCGTTAAACAGCTCCGAAGATGGCGGAAAGACCTTAGTCGTCTTATATTCCTGCCTTACCGTCTCATACAGTTTTTTATAATAGGGCTTCGCGAACTCACCCTTAAGAGCTTCGGCCCAGTCCCCGGTCAATGCGCTCACAGCTTTACTTCCTCCTGAAAGCGCACTGCCACTCCTCTGCTCTTTAAATAATCTTTTACTTCATTTATCTCCAGTTCCTTGAAATGGAAAAGAGATGCAGCAAGCGCGGCATCAGCCTTGCCCTCCGTAAGAGCATCGTAGAAATGTTCTTTCGTTCCTGCGCCTCCCGAAGCAATAACGGGTACTGACACATTTTCCGCTATCTTACGCGTCAGTTCAAGGTCATAGCCTTCCTTGGTTCCGTCACAATCCATACTGGTAAGGAGTATCTCTCCTGCTCCGAGCTCCACGCCTTTCATGGCCCACTCAACGGCATCGATCCCCATATCCACTCTTCCGCCGTTTTTAAAGATATTCCAGCCGCCGTCATCCCTGCGTTTTGCATCTATGGCAAGCACAACGCACTGTGAGCCGAATTTATCCGCCGCATCCGCGATCAGCCCGGGATTCATTATCGCTGCGCTGTTAACTGCCACCTTATCGGCGCCTTCTCTTAAGAGTTTTCTGAAATCATCAACACTGCGGATACCGCCGCCGACAGTGAATGGAATAAAAACCTGTTCAGCCACACGGCGAACCATATCCACGACCGTATCCCTTCCGTCCGAAGAAGCCGTGATATCCAGGAAGACCAGCTCATCGGCTCCTGCTGTATCGTATGCTTTGGCCGTTTCCACCGGGTCTCCGGCATCAACAAGATTCACAAAATTTATTCCTTTTACAACTCTGCCCCTGTTTACGTCAAGACAGGGGATTATCCTTTTAGTGTGCATATTATCACCACCTGATATTACAATTCACAAAAATTTTTAAGTATCTTTAAGCCCGTCTTTGAACTCTTTTCCGGATGGAACTGCGTTGCAAAGATATTGTTCCTTTCAACTGCAGCATGGATATCCACTCCGTAATCCGTAGTTGCGATCACCACATCCTCCTCGGCCTTCAGATAAAATGAATGGACAAAATATACAAAAGCCCCTTCATCTATTCCGTGCAGCAATCTCGATTCTTTTGTTTTATGCAATGAATTCCAGCCGATCTGCGGTACCGTAAGTCCTCTGTCTTCAGGTATTTTTATGATCTTTCCTTTCATGATTTCCAGGCCCTTAGCCCCCGGAGACTCCTCACTTTCCTCAAAAAGCAGCTGCAGGCCCACACAAATAGCAAGAAACGGCTTATCCGAACCCGCCGTTTCCTTTATCACCTCTTCCAAGCCATAGTCTCTTATCTTTGCGACGGCATCACCGAATACTCCGACTCCCGGAAGTACCACTTTGTCGGCTTCACGTATCAGTTTCTCATCCCTCGTGAGAACCGTCTCCTCACCTATGGCTGCAAATGCCTTTTCGACACTTTTAATATTACCTGCATCATAATCAATAATCGCTATCAAACTTCTTCTCCTTAAAACTGATCGCTGTTGATCTCCACCGGCACATCCCTGCCGTCCGTTTCCGCTTCAATAGGCAATTCTTCGGCTGCCGGTTCTTCAGCGGTCCCCTCTGAGTTTCCTTCCTTCAGCCCATCAAGATACTGCTGTTCTTCAGGCAGCATATCAGGAAGTTCTCCCTCTTCTTTTTCAGGTACTGCCTCCGGTGCAGGTTCCGGAGATGCCAGTCCGTATTTCTGACGCATCTCATCCTCAACCTTTGTATAGGGCTGCCTGTTAACCGTAGCTCGTATTTTCCCGGTATAATCAAGACTGGAATATCCGAGTATCTCATAAGCCGTATTTTCATCTATCCCGTAATCGTTGTAAAGCGCGGCGAGTATATTGCCCCTTACTCCCATTATTTCACCGCCCATTCCGAGTTCTATAGCTTCTTCATTTAGATCATCATAGCGTTTCAAGCCCTGAAGCAGCGCATCCAGCGCTTCTTCCTGCATATTCATGCGCTTATAGTTTTCGTAGGACTCATACTTTCTGTCAAGCAGTACCACCATCCTGGACTGCCTGTAGATCTTCATGTCGCTCTCGCTTAGTTCCTTTCCGTAGAAAGTAAGAAAAGCTGTCTTGTAATCCTTCTTCTCATAAAAAGCCTTTCTTGCATCTTCCATCGTCATCATCCCCGGAAGATACAGGGTGACGATCAGCAGGGCTACAAGTATGGAAGCCGCCAGCATAAAGGTCCTTCTCACATACTTCTTCGGGATCTTCTTTGTATTCTCTTCCGGCTTCGGTTTGACTTTTTTCTCTTTTTTAGGCTTCGGTTTCTTCTCTTTTTTAGGTTTTTCTTTCTTGGGCTTTTTCTCTTTTTTCTTCTTTCCCTTGCCCTCATCGGCTTCCTTGTCAAGTTCGTCAAGTATAGCCTTGTTCTCATCACTGAGCTTTATGGATTCGGACTCAGGCACGGTGTCCTCGTCTTCTTCCTTTATGAGCATATCAAGAAGCTTCGTAAAGAACCCGGGCTTTTTCTCCTTCTTTCCGCCTTCTGCTTCTTCACCTTCTTCGTCTGCTTCACCCTTCTTCTTTTTCTTTCCGAAGAGTTTCTTTTTCTTCTTTTTTCCTTCCTCTTCTTGCGCTGCTTCAGCTTCCGTTTCATCGGCAAGAGGATCCTCAGGCATCTCTGCATCTGCCTGCTCGGTGATGCTCTGGTCAACTATTTCATTATTGTCTGATTTCTTCAGTATATCTCCTATGTCCGACAGATCCATATCGTCACTGCCAAGACTCTCAAGTAATGCCGTAACATCAGCATCCTCTTCTTCCGAAGACAGCTCTGTTTCCGCTCCGGCGGCTTCGGCAGCCTGCATCCTGCTCTCAATATCATCCAGTGACAGATCATCCAGCCCGATATCCATTGACATGGCTTCGGCTGTATCTTCTTCAGGCGATGCTGAGGTCCCGGCTTCGCTGTCATTAAGCAATGCCATGAGTTCATCAGCCATATCGTTATCACTCTTATCCTGAGAAGTGTCCGCCTGCAGCTCTTCCTCAGGCATCCCTGCATCAAACATAGCTGCTATTTCTTCCGGTGAAAGCTGACGGCCCGGATCGTCATTTACCTCTTCGGATACTGTTTCTTCCGGAAGCGAGATATCTTCTTCTGCCGGAACTTCTTCTTGAAGCGGCAGTTCTTCTTCGACCGGAAGCTCCTCTTCAGGAGGCAGTTCATCCTCTGCCGGAAGCTCCTGTGCAAACATTGCTGCTATTTCTTCCGGTGAAAGCTGACGGTTTGGATCGTCATTCACCTCTTCGGATACTGTTTCTTCCGGAAGCGAAATATCTTCTTCTGCCGGAACTTCTTCTTCAAGCGGCAGTTCATCCTCTGTCGGAAGCTCCTGTGCAAACATGGCTGCTATCTCATCCGGGGACAACTGACGGCCCGGATCATCCGCTGTCTCTTCTGCTTCCGTATTCTCCGGAATACTCTCTTCGGCAGTTTCTTCACCATACATGGCAGGCTCTGCGGCATACATTGCCGCTATATCATCTGCCGTAAGTTCCCTTTCGGGATCATCATAAACAGCTTCTTCCTGCGCCGGCTGTTCTTCATATGCAGGTTCTTCTTCCGCATATTCGGGCTCCTCATACGCCGGTTCTTCTTCCTGCCCTTCCTCTGAGGAAATACTGTTTGAAGAAGCATTTTCCGCTTCTTCCAATGCAAAATTAAGCGGTATCTCTATATCTTCGGGTATTTCTTCAGCCTCAGCAGCTTCGTCCCCGAAAAGATTCATAACATCGGATACATCAGCCAGTTCGGGTATCTCGGCTGCCGCCGGTACCTCCTCATTCATCCTGATGCTTTCAGCCAGATCCTCTCCCGAATCGATGGCATCCACCACCTGTCTGAAGCTCGGCAGTGCGGAACTTCCTATATCTTTTTTAGGTGTATCGGAAGCAAGGGATTTCAGTGTTTTGGAAGCATCGGAAAAAGCCTCAGTCTCCCCATCAGACTCAGGCTCATTCGATCCTGTCGGCTTTCCCTTATTCAGCGCTGCCTGCAGCAGCCGGTCCAGATATTCCTCTTCTTCCTTCATTCCCTGCTTCTCTTTTCTCAAAAAGAGTGCCGTTAAGCTGCGGCACTCTTTAAAAGTTCATCCAAATACTCGATCAGCTTTCCGCTCCCCCGTCTATACCAAGTATCTGATCGATGGTTCTGACCAGATTACCTATCTCAGGTTTGGTAAGCTGTGCATCTGCGCCCAATTGCTCACCTTTTCTCCTCATCTCCGTATTGATAAGGGATGAAAATATTATAACGGGTATCTTTCTGAGTACCTCATCTTCTTTAACCAGCTTGGTAAGCCTGTGACCATCCATCTGCGGCATCTCGATATCGGTTATGATACATCTGACATTATTATCGATACTGCCTTCGGCCTTCCAGCGTAAAAGCGTATCCCAGGCTACCTGTCCGTTCTCGGTATGGGTAAGGTTAACATAGCCGGCTTTCTGCAATGATTCTACGATAAGCTTGTTGAGCAGCGCGGAATCCTCAGCGATAAGTATCGGAGTATCATTTCTGCTCCTGGGGCCCATTTCGTCTATATCCTGAACCTTAAGTCCCGTTTCCGGATTGATATCGGCGATTATCTTCTCAAAATCAAGTATGATTATGAGCTTATCGTTCTTCTTGATAATACCGGTGGATATACCGTCTTCGGCATTGGAAACCGTCGAATCAGGTTTGATTATCTCTCTCCAGGACACGCGATGGATGCCTACCACCGTATCCACATGAAATGCAATGTCAAGAGTGTTGAAATTAGTGATTATAAATAAGCCCTTAGCTTCAGACTGTCCTCTCTGCAGACAGTTCTTTAAGTCAATAGCCGTGATCATGGTTTCACGCGGCATGAAAATGCCTTCCACACTGGGATGTGCATTGGGAACCGGAGTAACAGGCTGATACTGTATTATCTCGCGGATCTTTGCAACATTGATACCGTAAGAATTACCTGCAAGCGTAAACTCCAAAACTTCAAGCTCATTTGTTCCGTTCTCAAGTAAAATTTTTGAATCCATAACCCACCTCGCTCTTATTTTCTTTGCTATAGCTGCAATAAACCCATGAAATAATTATACACTTTCCACCCGAAAAGTCCAGTATATTGTTATTCCTGAAACAGCATTGCTTCGGCACTTTCACCGTCATGTTTGATGATCATGGTCGCGCCCTTAGGCGGTTCCGTATTTGCATTGACCTCTATAAATAGCTGAACATCTTTTGTCTCGCCGGAGGAAAGAGTTTCGTGAAAGCCCAGAAGATTGTCTCCCTGCATGGAAGGCTGGGCGCTCTTCTTTACTCCTGCTCCGAGGACTATCGTAAACGAAGGATTGACGGCATTCATGTCTATCTCCTTTTCTCCTCCGCTGTTATTGCTCATCCTAAATGCCAGCACCATGAACTTCTTCCCCGTAGGTGCATGAGCCAGTCCCTGTGTGATCTCGCTGTCCATGGGATAAACTTCGCTGAAAGTGAAGCCGGCATATTCTATCGCTATGCCATCAAGTCCCAAAGCTGTCGCTATATCTGCGTAAACTTTTTCCGGCGCCTGATCTTTCCCGCCGTCTTCTTCCTTCTTCTCATCCTCTTTGGCTTTTTCTGCTTTTTTCTGCTCCCTGAGTTTTCGGTCCTCCTCGGCTTTAGCCTGAACTTCGGCTCTGCGCTCCGCCTCGTTCCTCATTTCCGAGACTTCTTCATCGGAAAGCGTGGTGCCATGATAATTGGCATCATACTTAAGCAGCAGTTTTGCCGCATATTCCTCGACCATATACAGTTCTTCATCGCTGAGTTCCGGGATCTCGTTTCCGCATCCGATCAGGGAGACTGCCATCACCATTGCCAGCACTGTGATCCATATCTTTTTCATAGCTTCGATTCTATCATTTTTCAGCGTTTATTTCAATAGTTTCGGGGAAGTGAACACATAGCTTGCACCGTTATTCTTCGGTCCATACGCTGCAGGCATGGGGAGCCAGTTTATCCTCAAGCAACCCCTTTACCGTAACGCTTCTTCCTTCCCAGATATCCGTATACTTGCCCTCCGCCTGAACAGACACCGTTCTCTCTTCATCCGAAAGGTTAAAAAGCGCCACGCTGCGTTTGCCGCTCTTATGATCTATACTCTCCCAGGCCGCTTCATTTTCATCACGTTTGAGCTGTGTCCGTATCCTTATGGGATCCAGCAGCTTTAAGAGTTCTCTGTTGGTCAAAAGACCAAGAGTCTTTTCATCAAGCATGGTCAGCTCCGCGCCTATCATCATCGGCGAGCCGAATATGCACCACAGACTCATCATCGTCTTCTGTTCATCGTAAGTGAACCTGCAGTCTCTCTCATGTCCGAAACCTGCTCCGAGTTTGCCCAGGGTCAGCATATCACAATCCGGGAAATTACCGGCCGACACATGTCTCTGCCATACCTCACAGCGCCAGAACATCTCTTTTAACAGCCTCCAGTCATCCCAGAAGTCATCCGTTATACGCCACATATTGGCATATTTCTCATAATGCCAGGCTTCGTTGATTATAGCCGGTCCGGGAGACAGCGAAAGTACTATGGGCCTGCCGCATTTCTCAATGGCTTTTGCTATCATTTCCACTTCATGACGCCCGGAATAAAAATCGTCGGCAAAGGCATTTGTAACACATATATCGTCACATTTTATGAAATCCACACCCCATGAGGCATAGAGTTCGAATAAACTGTCATAATAAGCCTGTCCGGCTTCACAATTCCTTACACCGTACATATCCGGATTCCATCGTGATATGGATGAGGGATTAGCGATAACATGAGCTCCCACGTCGCTCCCCTTGATCTTCATGTGTTTATGAGCAGCCTCTCTCGGAATTCCACGCATAATATGTATTCCGAGCTTAAGTCCCATAGCATGTATCTTATCGGCAATAGGCTTAAAACCTGCGCCGTTCTTTGATGATGGGAAACGCTCCGGATCCGGAAGCAGCCTTGAATACTCATCCATCTCCAGTTCGTTAAAAGGGATATACTGATACTTATCCCGCATGGTCCCGGCATTGTGCGCAAACCATTCTATATCGATCACCACATACTCCCAGCCGTACTCTTTAAGATTCTTTGCCATATATTCGGCATTGGCCAGAACCCTCTCTTCGTTTACCGTGGTATCATAATAATCATAGCTGTTCCACCCCATAGGCGGTGTTTTTGCATTGTCGTTCTTATTGTACATTTCCCCCTCCTTTACTTGGTCTCCATCTCAAACCAGAAACCCACGCCGTCATCATAGTTTATTACTCCGTATGCCCCGTTCATGTTGTCCATTATTGCTTTTACTATAGATAAGCCGAGTCCGCTGCCTCCGTATTCCCTGGTCCTCGCCTTATCCACCTTATAAAACTTATCCCACAACCTGTCAATGCTTTCCTCAGGGATGGGGGCCCCTGTGTTGAATACCTCCACGCGAACCTGCGCATCCCGTCTGCCTATCTTTACATGTATCTCTTTATCGCCTGCACAGTAGTTTATCGCATTGGTAAAATAATTCCTGAATACCTCTTCTATGCCGCTCTCATCCGCCCAAACATAGATCTCCTCTTCGGGCTTCTCAAAAAACAGCTTTATCCCGCTGGTCTTCAGCTTCAGTGCATATGCCTGCAGACAGCCGCCTATCATGCTCCCCAGTTCAAAGCGCTCCATCTTTGTCATCTCAGCGCCGCTTTCCACCTGATTCAGCGATATGAGCCGGAGCACCAGGTTATTCATCTTTCCGGTCTCATCTATGATGACATCGCAATAATAATCGCGGCTCTCCTTATCATCCGATATTCCCTCTTTGAGTCCCTCGGCATAGCCCTGTATCAGCGCAATGGGAGTCTTAAGTTCATGGGACACGGCCCCGAGGAATTCCTGTCTTCTCTGGTCCGCTTCCTCTCTTGCCTTCACATCCTTCTGCAGTTCTATATTAGCCCCCTTCAGATCACCTATGGTCTTCTCGAGGGATTCGGACATCCTGTTGATATTTGCTCCGAGCACGCCTATCTCGGAACCTGAGCGTCCTTTGTACTTTTCCTCAAAGTTAAGTTCGCTCATTCTCTGGGATATACGCGCCAGTTCCAGTATAGGCTTTGTTATCCTTCCGGTAAGTATCCATATCACCAGTGATGCTATGACTATGGAAGCCAGGCCCACTTTAAGGAGGAAACGGTTTGCCAGTTCCACGCTGTCGCGTATGCTTTCTATGTTCGAACGCAGCAGGAAGAATGTATCAGAATCCAGGCTTCCCCACATTACCAGATATTCCATTCCCTCCACTTCATCTTCTATTGACTCGGTCAGGTAATCCTCTTCTTCCTCAAGTATCTTTCCGCGTCCCGTTTCTCTTGCAAAGATGAAATCCCTCAGCTGCTTATTTATCCGGCCCGAATCCTTTAATGAGGAATACAGGGTATTAGCGCTTGAATCAACAATGATGAACTCCAGATTATGCACATAGCAAAGTTTCATGAGTTCACCTTTTACATCGTCATCCGTCAGGTTTCCATCCTCGTACTTATCCAGCATCGAGGCATAAAACTCATGAAGATTATTTATCTTAAACTGAGTATAATAAGGTTCAAGAAAAAAGACATTAATAAAATACAGAGACGTGATCGTAACGCTCAATATCACGATAATGGCGGCTGCCAGCTGATTTTTGAGCGAGAACTTAGTCTTATTCATCAAATTTATATCCGAGCCCCCATACTGTCTGTATGAGATTTCCTTTTTCTCCGAGTTTTGCTCTGAGCTTCTTTACATGGGTATCGATAGTTCTGGCATCTCCGAAATAATCATAATTCCAGACACTGTTCAGTATCTTTTCTCTGGAGAGAGCAACTCCCTTGTTCTCCATAAAATAGACGAGCAGCTCAAATTCCTTGAAGGAAAGATCGATGCTGTTTCCGTCGACCTTGACGGTATGAGCCACCTTGTCAATAACTATCCCGCCGCTTTCCATCTGCTCCGAAACCGCGTTTCCCGAACGTCTGAGTATGGCTTCCACTCTGGCCACCAGTATCTTGGGGCTGAAAGGTTTGGTGATATACTCATCCACCCCGAGTTCAAAGCCGGTAAGCTCATCTCTTTCATCCGATCTCGCAGTCAGCATTATGATGGGCACCTGAGAATGTTTCCTTATCTCACGGCACACCTCCCAGCCATCCATTCCGGGCATCATCACATCAAGTATGACCAGATCTATGCCTTTTTCTGAAAAGAACATATCCACAGCCGCATTTCCGTCCTCTGCCTCCAGCACTTCATAATCACTCTTGGACAGGAAATCCCTGACCAGTTTCCTCATCCTGCTTTCATCATCAACAACTAGTATTCTCGGTCTGGTATTCATCTGATTTCTCCGCTCTTCTTCAGTTCAAGTTCCTTAGCCCTTACAGCATCTTCTCTCTCTGTCAGTTCCATCTCCCAGGATGCATATCTGTCCTGCAGCTTTTTTTCATAGTTCAGTATGGTAGGCGAGTCCGAAAGCGCCGTTATCACCAGCATTGCGACAACAAGTAACGCCAGGGCCACTATCACTATCTTATAGGACAGTGTGTCTGCCTTATTAACCTTTGAGCCTTTCTTTTTACCCTTTTCGACTTCCGGCATCTCCTGAACTACCTCATGCACAAACATCTCCAGGGGTATACCGGGTATCGCTTCACCTATCTCATACGCATTTTCTTCAAGATACTGCCGCAAATGCAACAGATAAGCAAAGCCTTCAGGCGTTGAAAACACTTCTCCCAAAAGCATCTTATTGTACAGCGCATAGACCACCTTGGGCTTATTGTAATCTATCTGCGCTTCCAACCGTCTTATCTTCTCAAGTTCGCTCGCCGCTTCACCTGCCGTATCTTCGTCGGGATATGAATAATACCCCTGCTCGATACGCTGTGGCAGCGCGGGATCCGCTTCCGTCATCTTATTCGAGTACCTTCTTCAATTCTTCCATGAAAGTATTGATATCTTTAAATTCCCTGTATACCGAAGCAAAACGCACATAGGCAACGGCTTCCAGATCCTTAAGTTTAGCCATTACGATCTCGCCTATCACTTCGCTGGGAACTTCCTTCTCTTCTCTCTTGAATACTTCTGTCTCGACCTCATCTACCAGATTGGATATCTGTTCGGCGCTGATAGGTCTTTTATGGCAGGCACGCAGCACGCCTGCTTCTATCTTCTTCCTGTCATATGCCTCGCGTGCATTGTCTTTCTTGATCACGATAAGGGGTATGGTCTCCACCTTTTCGTATGTGGTGAATCTCTTTGAACATTCATCACAGACCCTGCGCCTGCGGATCGACGAATTATCATCCGCCGGTCTGGAATCGACCACTCTCGTGTTTTCATGACCGCAAAAAGGACATTTCATAATATATCTTCCTCCTATATATCTATCAAGAACACAAAATATGGTAGTATTATATCGTCTTTTAGTATTTATGTCAACCAGTCGTAAACCAAAAAAGAGACGCCAAAGCGTCTCTTTTCATGAGCTTATCTTATGTTCTCAATCCTGAGGGCAGTCCTTCATGGAGAAGGTATATCTTCCCGGATTCTTGGGATCCTTGCCAAGACATACGACCTTCACCTTATCTCCTATGTTCACTACCTCTTCCACCTTGTCTATACGGCGGTTAGCGATACGTGAGATATGTACCATGCCTTCCTTGCCGGGTGCGAATTCAACAAATGCGCCGAATTCCTTGATGCTCACCACGGTACCTTCGAATATCTGACCTTCCTCATACTCGGTAACGATGGTCTCGATCATCTTCATCGCATCCTGCATCGCGCTCATATCGGTACCGCATACGCTTACTGCGCCGTCATCGGTGATATCAATCTTTACGCCGGTACGCGCGATGATCTCATTGATGGTCTTGCCTCTCTGACCCACAACATCACCGATCTTCTCGGGATCAATGCTGGTCTGTATGATCTTGGGAGCATACTCGTTAACCTCAGGTCTGGGCTCTGCGATAGCCTTCTTCATGCAATTCTCCATGATAAAGAGTCTTGCGTCACGGCATCTTGCGATAGCACCCTCAACGATAGGTCTGGTCAGGCCGTGGATCTTGATATCCATCTGTATAGCAGTGATACCGTCCTTCGTACCTGTTACCTTGAAGTCCATATCTCCGAAGAAATCTTCAAGTCCCTGGATATCGGTAAGCAGTACGAAATCTTCATCAGTCTCACCTGTTACCAGTCCGCAGGAAATACCTGCAACCATCTTCTTGATGGGAACGCCTGCAGCCATCAGTGACATACATGATGCACAGGTAGAAGCCATTGAAGTGGATCCGTTGGACTCAAAGGTCTCGGATACAGTACGTATTGAATAAGGGAACTCCTCTTCCGAAGGAAGTACAGGCAGGAGTGCTCTCTCTGCAAGTGCTCCGTGACCTATCTCTCTTCTTCCGGGTCCGCGGCTCACTTTGGTCTCACCTACGGAATATGAAGGGAAATTGTAATGGTGTATGTATCTCTTGGTCTTAACGTTATCATCAAGGCCGTCGATCTTCTGTGCTTCGGAAAGCGGAGCCAGTGTGGTGATATTGCAGATCTGTGTCTGGCCTCTTGTAAACATGGCTGAACCGTGCACTCTGGGGATGATATCCACTTCTGCAGCCAGCTTTCTGATCTGGGTTATCTCTCTTCCGTCAGGACGCTTGTGATCCTTGAGGATCATCTTCCTTACGGTCTTCTTCTGATACTGATAGAGAGCTTCGCCGAGTATCGCAAGCCACTCCTCGTTATCGGCAAAAGCTTCTTCCAGCTTCTTGCTGATATTGCTGATGTTCTCTTCCCTCTTCTGCTTCTCGTCGGTAAATACCGCAGTCTCCATCTCCTCGGGAGGAACGATCTCTTTCATCTTTGCAAAGAGTTCTTCGGGTATTGCACAGCTTACATACTCGTGCTTGGTCTTGCCGACTTCCGCTACTATCTCATTGATCCATGCGATCAGCTTCTGGTTCACATCGTGAGCCATGTAGATAGCCTCAAGCATCTTGGACTCGGGGATCTCCTTTGCGCCTGCCTCGATCATGATTACCTTCTGAGCCGTAGATGCAACAGTAAGCTTAAGGTCGCCCTCTGCCCACTGCTCCTGGCTGGGGTTAACGATCAGTTCGCCATCGATCATACCCATCTGTGTCATTGCACAAGGGCCGTCGAAAGGTATATCGGAAATGCAGGTTGCGATAGCGGAACCTATCATAGCCACCAGCTCGGGACGGCAATCAGGATCCACTGAAAGCACCAGGTTGTTAAGGGTTACATCATTTCTGTAATCCTTGGGGAAAAGCGGTCTCATGGGTCGGTCGATAACACGGCTTGTAAGTACCGCATTCTCGCTGGCCTTACCCTCACGTTTATTGAATCCTCCGGGCATCTTGCCTACGGCGTACATCTTCTCTTCGTATTCAACTGACAGCGGGAAGAAATCGATCCCGTCTCTGGGCTTCTCACTTGCAGTAGCTGTGGAAAGCACCGTGGTGTCGCCGTAATGCATAAAAGCAGCACCATTAGCCTGGGCTGAAACTCTTCCTATATCAACCGAAAGGGTACGTCCGGCGATCTCAATACTAAAAGTCTTAAACATTTGTTATTCTCCTTATTTTCTGAGTCCCAGTCTCTCGATCAGTGAACGGTATCTGTTAATGTCTTTCTTCATAAGATAATTGAGCAGACCACGTCTCTTACCGATAAGTTTGTACATACCTCTTCTTGAATGATGATCAAGAGGATGATCCTTAAGATGAGCTGTAAGCTCCTCGATCCTGGCTGTAAGTACAGCTACCTGTACCTCGGGTGATCCTGTATCCCCTTCGGTGCGGGCATACTCTTTCATGATTGACTGTTTCTTTTCTGCTGCGATCATTGTTTTTCCTCCTTATTCAAATATATTAACGCCGTATCTGAGCGGATGGTATATCCCGATCCCCCGGATGCGGTCACGCAACGTGAGCTATTATACCACGCTCCCCTGAACTTGTAAAGCATCAATCAAGTGGGGCAGTTTATTCACCGAATATCATATCCCTGAGCATCGGATGTATGGTATCGTACGACATGCCGCAGTTCCTGACATGCTGTACATATACGAAACTCGTCTGACTCGCCGTATCCATCTGTATACAGCTTCCTGCTGCGCCGTCCCAGCCGAAAATCCCTGCAGGCGCATTTGAGCCTATCTTTTCGGGATGCATCAGCACCTGCATGCCGCAACCGTAACCGTAACCCTTGCGTCCCATGGTATTGGCAATATCTTCCAACGAAGCGGGACACAGAAGGTTCTTTTTGATGAGTTCCACTGTCTCGGGCTTAAGTATCCTTATTCCCTCAGCAGACTCACCGCCGCAGGCAAGGGTATCTCCCAGTACCGCATAATCTGCAGTGGCACTTACCAGACCTGCCCCACCACTTTCATAATTCTCGGAAAGCTGGTAATTGCAGCTCTGTTCCATCGGCACTATCCCCTTCTCATTCACGATGAACTGCTGAGCCAGACGCTCAAGTCCGTTATTGAACGGCTTCGCAAAAAAAGTATCCTTCATGCCAAGGGGTTCCCAGATGTTTTTCTTTAAATATTCGCCGAAACTCATGCCGCTTACCGCCTCTATAACGGCTCCGGCCACGTCATGACTTAAGCTGTACTGGAAATGCGTCCCCGGTTCAAACAGAAGAGGTGATTCGGTAAAGGAATCCACTATTTCTCTTGTAGATGCCTGCTGTCCCTTCTCATTTAATACACGGACAATTCCCGGGCGGTTCAGATCATAATCCAGTCCGGACTGCATAGAGAGCAGCTGCCATATCCTCATAGGCTCTTTAAGCTCCTCGATCCCATTATCTTTCCGGACCGTAAGTTTCTTATATACTGGCAGATATTTACCAACCTCGTCTTCAAGTGATAGTTTCCCCTGTTCCACCAACTGCATCACCGCAGTCATGGTCTGCACTTTTGTCATGGAGAACATCAGATATCTTTGATCCGCAGCAATTCTTTTTGTTTTTGCCGCATCAGAGGTTCCGTTCATATGCCTGTATATCTGCTTATGCGCCTTATACACTATGCAGTCAACCGACGGTATACCTTTATCGATCAGTGAATCCAGATAAGCCGTAATTTTTTCAGCATCAAATCCGCTCATATTAAGCTCCTCTCTCTATTTCCGTTACGGCAACACACTGCCAAAAGAATTATAACACAGCCGCTCTCAAAAAAACCATATGGAAAAATCCGCGACAAACTGATATAATCATTTGCGGAGCATATCCATCATATGTTTAGCAAAGGAGAAAGTTCCATGAAAAAAAAGATTGCAGTTTTCACTTCCGGCTGGTGCTGCGAGATACTGTCCCAGTTCCTTACCGGAGTGCAGGATTCTCTCAGATCCGAAAAAGCCGATCTTTTTCTCTTTCTCTGCTACCCGACATATGTAGACACGATGGCTAATAAACGCGGGGAGATGAACATCTATAATCTTCCCGATCTGCATGAATTTGACGGTGTTATTATTTTCGGGAGCGGTATTGATTTCAAAGATCGCATCGACAATATAATAGAACGGAGCAAAGCGGCCGGCATACCTGTTATCATGCAGGGCAATAAACGGGAAGGCATCAGCCACGTCGGCTCCGACAACTACATCGCGACCAAAAATATGTGTGAGCATCTCATAAATGTTCATAAGGTGAAACGCATCACCTTCTTCGCGGGCACCAAAGATTCCTACGATTCTGAATTAAGGCTTAATGCGGTACGTGATTACCTTAAGGAACACGATCTTTCCGAAGCCCTTATCGAAGTGTTCTATACCAACTGGGAAAATGCTGCTGCTACCAAACGAGTAACGGAGATCTGCACCGATAAGAGTAAGCTCCCGGATGTTTTTATATGCGCAAATGACGGTCTGGCAATGGAGACCTGCGTAACACTGAACAATTATGGCGTGGACGTCCCGGGTGACTGTCTGGTCACGGGTTATGACTTCATAGATGACAGCCAGATATTCGATCCTTCCATCGCCTCGGTTGACCAGTGCTTTTATGAAATGGGTGAAGCTGCCGTAAAACTCTGGCTTAAGCTTTTAAATAAAGAAGCAGAGCCCGGTTGCAGTGATGTCATCGACTGTCGCTTTATGCCCGGTGAAAGCTGCAATTGCTATGAATTCCGCAACAGCGATAAAATGAGAAGGCGTGTCGGACGTGAGGCTTTTTCAAAACGAGCAATGACCACCTATTTCAACAGGAAGCTTGATCTTATCGATTCTACGATACTCTCCTGTCTTACCTATGTGGATTTCAAGAAGAACCTTTATCGTCTGCTTGTGGAAAACCATGATTACGAAGGCGATTCCTTCCATATTTTGCTCGATCCCAATTTCGGTCTTTCGATCTATGATCCGAATATCAAACTCAATACAAAAGGCTACAGCAAACATATGGAGGTGCTCTATTCCACCGAGGACGGCGTGCGCTATACCTCTGAACAGTTCACGACCAGAGAGCTTGTTCCCGGATATGACAGTGAAGGCAAGAATCATCTCTATGTTTTCCTTCCCCTTCATGAAGCCGACATAGCCTATGGCTATATCATCTTCAGGGACTGTATGGAGAAGGTTGCCAACCGTTTCCTTCATACTTATCAAAACCGCATGTGTCTGGTATTCGATAAGTTCAAGCATGCGTTGAGCCTCGATCTTATCAACAAGCGCCTGCTGGACCTGATGAGACGTGATCCCCTGACCAATGTAAATAACCGCATGGCCTACGAAGATAAGGAAAAATATCTTCAGTCCCAGATCAATTCCGATTCGGAACTGGAATTTGCGATCGCCATGTTTGATGTGAACAATCTGAAAATGGTAAATGACTCGGGCGGCCATGATGCCGGCGACGAATATCTTATAAGAGCCTGCCGTCTCATCTGCCATGTATTCAAACACAGCCCGGTATACAGGATCGGCGGAGATGAGTTCATCGCAGTCTTATCCGGTGGCGACTATGAGGACCGTGAACTGCTCAGAGCAGAAATGAACGAACGAATGAGCAGCTATTCAAACAAACTGCCGCTGCCCGATGATTACGTATCCATCGCCTGCGGGATCGCAGTATTTGATCATGATAACGACATGTCCGTACAGGATGTGGTCAAGCGGGCAGACGAAGAAATGTACAGTATCAAAGTAAAAATGAAAAAAGGCCCGGCATCATCATGATGCCAGGTCTTTTTGGGTATAGATCATAAATGCCGACACAAGCGCCGCTAAGCTGATCACTGCTGCGGTTATCAGAGCCTTGGCCGGTTCATCCTTTCCCGATAATATCTCGGAAGCGTTGGCTGCTGCAAAGGGGCCGAGGAATAAGTAATCCTTCATATCAGGTATCACTCTCCCTATCAGATCATAGGCATAGAACATAAGCGAAAGTCCCAAACCCAGACCTATGCGGTTCTTGGCCGAGCAGGCCGAGATCAGAATAGCTATTGCCGATATCTCCAGATTCATGAACAGCATGCGTCCCATAAGTGTAAGAAAGCCGTCCCAGGGAACATCTTCTTTAAGCGCTGCAAATCCCAGAACATACAGTGCTCCGCATATTAAGGTAAAGGCGATCAGATGCAGCAATAATGCTAGACCTTTCGCTATAACTATCCTGCTTCTGCTGACAGGCAATGAGTAGAGAAACTCTCCGGTATGCGCATCTTCCTCCTTGCTGAGAAGCACTGTTGCCATGATAGCCGCAAACATCGCGCTTCCCAGTCCGTGAACGGTTCCCACTTCTGTTGCAAAGAAACCGCTCAGTGTCGCTATGCTTAAAGTACTCATGCCGAACGCATCGGAAAAGGCTCCCATATTCGAGAACATATCAGCCATATCAGCTACCTCACCTTCCATGCTCGTATACATCAGTATGCATAAAAAACCCATTCCTCCTACACTTAAGGCCCAGATAAGAAGACTTTTTAAATTTAACCTGAACTCATGTCTTAAGATCGCAGTCATTATTCCATCCCTCCTTTATTTCCTTCCTCATAGAAGTGCATGAACATATCTTCCAATGAGGGTTCTTCGATATAGAGATTTTCCAGCTTCTTTACGGATAATTCCCTTATCAGCTCATTGATATCCCCATTATATATATACTCCTTATGCTCTCCGTCCACGGTCACTTTTATATTTTTAGCGCTGCTCTCCGTCAGGTTTTCAACGCTGTCTTCCTTTATCAGTTTTCCCTCCCGCATTACTGCCGCTCTGTCACAGTATCTGCTCACCTCTGACAGTACATGGGTTGAAAGAAAACAGGTGGTCCCTTCTTTTACATACTCTTTGATCAGTTCGAAAAAAGTATTCTGCATCAGCGGATCCAATCCGCTGGAAGGCTCATCAAACACAAACAGCTTCGGCTTATGCTGCATGGCACAGACGATGCTTACCTTCTTTCTGTTACCAAGAGACAGTTCCTTAATTTTTTTTCCTGTATCAAGTTTAAGTTTCTCGCAGAGCATCTCTGCTTCTTTTCTGCAGTCCAATCCTCTCACGTCCGCAGCAAACCTGATCACCTCAGATACTTTCATTGAGGGATAAAACATGGCTTCGGAAGGCATATAGCCTATGTCCTTAAGTATTGCCGTATGTTCCTTTCTGCTGTCCTTACCGAATACGCTGATGCATCCTTTTTCATAATTCAGGAAGCCCAGCATGGAACGGATCGTAGTTGATTTACCCGCGCCGTTTGGTCCAATAAAACCGTATATCTCTCCTTCTTTTACCGAAAGGCCGACGTTTGTCACTCCCCTTTTCTTCCCGTAACTCTTTGTTAATCCCTCTATCCTTATCACATCAGTCATAGTGTTTTCACCTCCTTGATACCTTTTTAACACACAAAAAAGACGGGAGCAATATCTGCTCCCGTAAGCTGCACTTATTCGTCGGTATCCTGCACTTTTTTCCGGTGTTCAGTCTGAAAAAGCTGTAGCTCCTCGTTCAGTATCTTATCATCTATAAGCCTCTTGGAACGGTATATCAGAAATACACAGATATATACCAGCAAAAGGTATGCCGCAAAGACAGCAGAAAGCCATATCGTCTTATCAAACCAGTTCAGGAAGTATGACAACAGCGTATATATGGCCGTACAGCATATTATCCCTCTCCACTCTTTGCCTCCGAGCCGTCCGCTCTCATCAAAGTTATTAAAAACATACACCTGAAGATAACCGATAATATAGCAGGCGAATATCATCTCCGCCATATGCAGTATGCTTGCATCATATATACCGCAGACTATCCTGTATACACAGTAAAAGAACAGTACTGCAAAAAAATACAGACAGGCCTTAAACTCTATCCCTATCTCTTTGGTAAGATATCTCTCCCACAGGCTCGGTCCTTTTTTCTTATCCACGATCATCCCCTCCCTTCAGCAATCTTCTGAAATCCGATGCATATGCTCTGGAGATCAGGACATGCTCCCCATTTTCAAGTGTGGCATCTATCCTGTTCGACGACATGCTCCTAAGCAGCTTAACTTTGTCAACATTGATTATCATGGATTTGCTGCAGCGAAAAAAACGCTCATCCTGAAGAGTCGCGATTATTCCCTGAAGCGTATAGTCAACACGAAGCACATCATTTTCTGTATAGACAAAAGTCTTGTCATCCACAGATTCGAAATACATTATGTCATCAGCATCGATCACGACTCTGTTTTCTTCTTTCCTTCCCACGATCCTTGTTGATGTATAGCTTAATGCATCCAGTATTCTTTTTATCCCCGGGGTAAGTTCCTTATATCTTATGATGATCTCATCTTCCCCCGATTCTATCTGTCTGATATCAGTCTTCAAGTATCAGCCCTCATACTCCCTGATATAGTTTATCTGATCGTTAAGCATTTTAAAGTCCACGTTTCCCTTATGATCAAAAGCTGTTGATTCAAGAGTAAAACTTCCTTCATAGGCAGTTTCTTTCACAAAGTTAAAGAAACGAACAAAATCAATATGTCCTTTGCCTATGGGAAGTACCTTCATATTGGTCCAGTCCTTGATGCCTCCGCCGTAATCGTTCACATGATAATGCTTTATATGTCCTTCCTTCCACAGCCATTCATATTCTTTTTCGTATATCAGTTCCAGCTGTCCGTGAAAGGCCGCCATCTTGGTATCAAAGACAAATTCGATATCCGGATATACTTCTTTCAGTTCACACCAGTGTTCCATCGGTGTTTTCTGATTGCAGACAACGTTCTCTATAAGCAGCTTAACACCATTTGCATCTGCGATCTCCCTGAGCTTTTTATAAGCCTCGATATTTCTCTCGATATATGCATCCGATGTGAGTCCGTCCCAGAGATGCATCACCATCTTTTCCGCTCCGATATCCCTTGCCATTTCGGCATTTATCTCAAAACGTCTGAATGCATCCCGTGACTCTTCTCCGCCTTTGCTTATTCCCTCGCCTATGCTTTTCTGACAATGGTAGGAGGGAGTTTTTATCCCGTTATCCGAAAGATACGCTGCGATTTCCTTTTCTTTTCCGTACCAGTCACTGTACATCATCAGTTCATATCCGTCACAGTCAAGCTTTTCGGAAAAAGCTTTCAGTAGCCTGTAATCTCGTCCGTTAGGCCTTCCTATCAGCGCTCCGGTAGAGCATAGTATCTGATTCTTCATTGTTTTCATTCCTTACACAAGTTTATACTGCATGAAATTGCCGTTATGTTCAAAGCCGTAAGCAGTATAAAGCTTTACTCCCATATTTGATGCGGTGATCCATACGGCGCCGCAGCCGTAATCCCTGGCTTCTTCAGTCACTCTTTCAAGAAGTTCCTTAGCAATTCCCATGCGTCTGTAGCCCGGATCAGTGAACATGCTGGATAAGAGCCCGAGCCGTCCTGTAGGACAGGTAAAATAAGGTGGCTTCACCACAAAGGACATGCCGCTGGTTCCTATTATCTTATCACCGTCAAGAGCAAGCCAGGAAACAAAGGTATTATCCGCCATGTGTGTGTGATAATACGCTTTAAGCGCTGTTTCAAGGTCTACACCCTCGGGCGGATTCTTTCCTTCCGCCTCATACTCCTCCGTTAGCTGCCCTATGCGCATATTGATAAAAGTATCAAGATCAGCTTCCCCAAGTTTTCTGAAGGTGATGGTTTTTCCCTTTATCTCATGCTGCTGTATCTTTCTGGTATAAGTCGTACGGGTAAAGCTTATCTCGTCTCCGCCGCTTGCGCCTGTGCTTTTTTCAAACTCGCTTTCATCAAACTCGGGAAAGAACACGTCTCCGTCTTCTACCACTGTGTCGACTTCCGTGATATACATCTTATCGACATAGGGTATGGCCTCTTTATACAGGCCATAGCCTCCGGCGATATAAACCGTCTTATCCCCCGCAAGTTTTATCGCTTCCTGCACTGAGGCAGTGGTCAGCAGGTTTTCTCCCTCAAACTTTTTTGTCCCCGACACGATAATGTTCAGTCTGTTCGGCAGCGGCCGGCCTATTTCTTCATAGGATTTTCTGCCCATGATCACCGCGTTCCCCGTAGTGAGCTGCTTGAACTGCTTCTGTTCTCCCTTTATCCTCCATGGGATCATGCCGTTCTTTCCTATCACGTTGTTTTTTGATCTTGCAACTATTAAGCCTACCATCTTTCTAACTCCTTTCAATCACGGGGACGGTTCTGCGGTTGATTGTTGACAATCACCGTACCACTTCTTATCATTCGAAAAAACTGCGGACAGCATCTGCAAGTTCATTAAGCTTTCCCCCGAAGCAGTGATCCGCATCTTCTATCAACACAAGTTTTGCATCCTTATACAGTTTTACGGCCTTGTCCACGTATGCAAAAGGAACTACCGGATCAGCTGCTCCGTGTACTATCAGCACCGGGCCCTCGTATCTTGCAATCTCATCTTCAACATGTATGGTCTGGGCAGTGCGCACATAATCACCGTCAAGCACTAAGCCCCAGCTGTCCAGAACCTCCGGTATATGCTTCGGATCAAAATCCATATCCAGTATATGTCCCTGTCTTGCACCGTCGGGTATCATCCAGGCGGGTGACATGGGAATGATGCCTTTAAGTTCATCGGGACACATGCCTCCGACGAGCATGGTCAGCAGCCCTCCCTGGGAATGCCCGCACAGATAGAGTTCCGTCACAAAATCCAGCTTCTTCGCATATTCCACGACCGCAAGCGCATTGGTCACCCATTTGTAAAGCGTATGTTTTCTGAATTCGCCTTCACTGCCGCCGTGACCGTACATCTCTACCCTGAGTACAGCTACTCCGGTATCGATCATTGCATCTTTTACCGAGATTATATGCTCCTCTTCCATATGTCCAGTAAATCCGTGGATAAGGATACACAGAGGACATTTTTCCGAATTTTCAGGTCTTTCTATTTTGGCATGTAATTTTATCCCGTCGCAGTCGATATAAAACTCTTCCATTTTTTCTCCTCTCATGTTTGCAGATCAAAAATGCTCATCTGCTTATTCTTATCCGGCAAAGTATTCATATACTCAAAACACTCTTCCGGCTTATACATCATCCCTTTTTCTTCACAAATACTTCTGAGCAGGGCTGTCAGCTTTCTGCTGTCAGGGCTCGGTAACTCATAGGCATTTCCGTAATGGCGTATGTAGCGTTGCTTCATTCCCGGAAAATACTTATCAAGAGCGGAATAATAATACTCCCTGTCACCTTCTCTAAGGGTCAGTCCCATTCCGAAATCAATGATCCCCTTTACTCCTGCATCCGCACAAGCGCGCAGTATAGCCTCCACATTTTCTTCCGTATCATTGATAAAAGGCAGGATGGGTGTCAGCCAGACTATCGTCGGGATGCCGCGATCCCGCAATTGCTTAAGCACCTCTATCCGCCTTTTTGTATTGCACACATTGGGCTCAAGTATGGCACAGAGATCATCATCCCAGGTCGTAAGCGTCATCTGTACCACACATTTTGTATTCCTGTTTATCTCATCCAGCAGATCGATATCCTGAAGTATCCTGTCAGCTTTGGTCTGTATTGCCGCTCCGAAACCGTATTTCAGTATGAGCTCCAGACATTTTCTTGTAAGATGCAGACTTTCTTCACAGTGCATATACGGATCCGACATCGCGCCGGTTCCTATCATCGCCGGTTTTGCATTTCTTAAAGCCTTTTCCAGAAGCTCCGGCGCATTCTGCTTTACCTCTATGTCCTCAAAGGAATGCGTGAACTGATAACATTTACTTCTGCTGTCACAGTAAATGCAGCCATGGGTACAGCCGCGATAGATGTTCATCCCGAAATGTCCGCCCGTACCGTTAAGTATCCCTTTCGCCTCGACGAAATGCATTCCTACCGCCGCCTTCCGGGCTTACTCATCTTCTGCTCATACATTCTCTCATCACTGATCTTCAGAAAATCTTCCAGTCTCCCGAAACCGTCCGTTTCCGTTATATATGCTCCGAAACTGAAATCCAGCTTATAGCCTTTTTTGTTCGTCTTATTATATTCCGCCGTATATTCTTCCATATGCTCCCTGAATCTTTTAAGACGTGTTTCCGAATAGTCGGAAGCAAAGATATAAAACTCGTCACCGCCGGCTCTTCCCGCTATCTCCCCTGAATCGCAGCTTCTCCTTATGATTTCCGCCAAGGCTTTTATCGCACGGTCTCCTTCATGATGACCGTATTCATCGTTTATCGCTTTCAGCCCATCTATATCAATGACCATGGTACAGACATTTTTCTTTTCACTGAAATCTGCGATCGCATTGCGCGACCTGTCATCAAAGCCGCGGCGGTTTAGCATGCCGGTAAGGTCATCGGTTATACTCAGTCCCTCCAGCTTATTTATCAGTTTATTTATATGATCGTTTTTCTCAAGTGCGCTTAAGGTAAGTCCCAGATTGTGTATCCACACATTATGAAATTCGTTGAAGATGTCTTTTCCCGTCATCTCCACCACCGAATAACCGAAGAGTTTGTCGGCACAGTGAACACTCATAATATAGTATACATGACATCTGTCAGAGTTGGATCTTGGTATGAACAGGGAGCTGTTAAAAGAATGCGGACTCCCGCTGTATTCTTTATTCTTGTCTATCCAGATAACAGGCACGAATCTGCCTGAAGGAGAAGTGAAACTGCTGTCATATGCAGGTACGCCGTTCTGATCCGTATGTACCATCATAAAGAATGAAGAATATTCCCCGAAGTTTACTGAGTCCTCCGCAAACACCGCTTCCATCCTTCTTATACTGTCAACTTTATTGAGCTTGACCATTGCCGATTCGGACTCGTAGACAGCTGTTGAAATCATTCTTGCCTCTTCATGCACACGGGCAACCGTTTCCAGTACATGCTCATACTCTAAAGGCTCACAGCCGCAGGACTGCGAGAATACCGGAGCCGGATATACATGTAAGTCAATTTCTTCCTCTTTACCCTCCGAAAGATTGACCAGCAGCTGCATGGCCTTGCGTGCCAGTTCCGTACGTTCTCTTGTTACCGATGAAAGATGCGGCAGAAACTCTTTTCCTTCTATAGTCCCGTCATATCCGGATACCGCGATATCTTCAGGAACTTTAAGTCCGTATTTTCTGAGCGCATTGATCAGGGATATCGCCATATAATCATTTGCACAGACTATCGCCTCGGGACGTTCCGGAAGCGCAAGAAAATATCTGGCCGCCTCCATGCCTTTATCGTACCAGAAGTTTCCTTCAAACATCCCTACCCCGTTTTCGGGAAGTCCGTGTTCTCTCATTACACTGCGGAACTCACTAAGCCTTGACCTTGCATCAGGGTGATCGCTGGGTCCCGCAAAATAAGCTATCCTGGTAAACTTATGATGCTCGACAAAGTGCTCTACCATGCTGCGGAGCCCGCCGGCATCATCAAATTCTATGTTATAGAAGCCGTCTATATGACCGCTTACGGAGATCACAGGACACTTTACTTTCCGAAGCCTGCGCTCAATGCTTTCAGACATTTCTTCCACACTGTAGCCGTCCCCGTCAAAGACTATGCCATCAAACAGGTCAAGATCCATATAATCAAGTATCCCGGTCTCGTAGTCCTCCCTGAAACCGTTTCTGGTGCCTATCTGACCGTAAGTATTGAAAACAACCAGATCAACGCCGAATTCTTCTGCAGCTATGGTAAAAGCCCTGCATAAACTGCGCTTATATCTGCCGGTAAAATTGCTGCCGAATAATGCTATCTTTTTACGTTTCTCATTCATAAGGCACCTCTGTCCGATTCATCATCGCCATACGAATAATCTAGCAAAAAAGCCCGCTGATGTCAAAAGATCAGGGGGACGGTTCTCCGGTTGATTGTTAACAATCACGGGGACGGTTCTCCGGTTGATTTATAAATACAGGTCACCGTCAAAAAACTTTTCTTGAAATTCAATCTTACTAAGTATCTCTTCCCGTGAAAGCTTTGCTCCCTCATGTGCCACGATCCATTTATCTTCGTTATCGTTTAATCTGTGGTATACGGCTATTACCTTTCCGGAAAACTCTTTAAGCGGCTCTGTTACTCCCAGAATATACACATCCTGCTCTTCTCCGTCTCCGCCGATCACCCCTTCCACATATCCGTAATTAACCTCATATTTTAGATCCGGATGCCTTGGATGTACAGTGCCTAAAGGTCTGTCTATCTTACAGTCAACGCGTTTTCCTATTATATCCGAATAATCATGGCTGACAGCCTGCTTTTCGACCTTCGCCTCAATAAAATAATGCTTCTGGATCTTCCATTTGCCCTCTTCATAACAGTCATCGATATGCCTTACTTTGACCAGTTCAAAATCCGCAAAAAGCTTTGCGATGTCATCCTGATCCACAAAGAAATGCGGAACTCCCTGCTCCGGTCCCTTCGTTTTGATCACGGTATTCTCATCTACCTTCGGCATACCGGACTCAGCATAGGTCCATGTTTCTTTGGAACAAAGTGTCATAAACACTGCTCCGTCAGGTTTCAGGACTCGCCTGATCTCTTTCATGACGCTCTTCATTCCTTCGGTATCCGCGTGTCCGGCGGAATGCATCGCAAAGATCGCATCAAAAGCATCATCTGCAAACGGTAGATTTTCCATATCGGCCAGCCGGCATGAAATATCCACCCCCTGTTCCCTCCGGTATTGTTTCAGGAAATCCAGCGCATCTTTTGAAATATCCGTTGCGGTCACCTTAAAGCCGCACTTTGCAAAGAGCACCGCATGACGTCCGAGTCCGCAGCCCAGATCCAGCACGCTCCTTCTGCCTTCCCTTTTCCACTTCTGCGCGTAATAATAACTCTCCTCACAAGGATCCAGCCAGTGTTCCCTGTTCTCAACATTATTCCAATCGAATGGAATATACCCCTTATCCAAAACTTCCTTCATTGTCAGCTCTCCTTTCAATCACGGGGACGGTTCTCCGGTTGATTCACAAGATTTCCCCGATCGTTCCTGCCTTCATTACGCTTGAATATATATCATTGATAAGAGGTCTCAGCTCATCACTGAGTTCATTATAGTCTCTTGTAAGCTTATCCTTAATAAACTCTAGCGATTCTTCATCATTTAATCCCATTACTATATGAGCCAGAGAATACAAACTTTTATAAGCGTCAAAATGCGACAATCCATCCGCATCAACAAGAATACGTTCTTCCTCTGTCGTCCTGTATTCCGCCCTTCTGCTGCTGTGATTTAATATACATTTCTTAACATGCTGTATCTTTTCTTCAGGATAAGCATTCTCCCGTAACAACTGCTCGGCTATTCCGGCACCATATTCGTTATGCCTGCTCCTGTCCAGAGCCATATCCGTCATGGCAATATCATGGAGCAGCGCACTTATTTCAAGAACTTCCCTGTCAACAGCCTTGCCTTCAGATAGCTTAAGAACGTATTTATACACATATCGGATATGCTCTCTGTATAAATTGTACTCATCCTTGCTGCCCTTTGTCTGTTCTTCAAATCGGTTACTTCTTTCCTCAATCTCCTGACACATCTTGAGAACTATCTCACTTGTCATAGGTATTTCTCCCCTTTATGAATTCCGGTTTCCGATTATCGAAAAGACGCTAAAAACACTTCTTCCTTTCTATGAAGCCTGCTCCCGAGATTTATGGCATTTTCAGCGATCTCTTTTGACGAAATGATCTCTTCCGCCAGCATCCTGATACGTTTTGCCTCAAATTTCGTATGTTCCAGGATCCGCCCTGCTCCTGCTTTTTCAAGTGCCTCTGCATTATACCTTCTTTCAAAAACCTTGCCCGGAACCACCAGCTGCGGAACAACGTGAAGCAATCCGTCCATCATGCTGTTCTGTCCCCCGTGATTTATAAACAGGACCGCTTCATTTAAGAGGCTGTTAAAATCCCATCTTTTTGCCACATGGATATTGCCCTGCTCCCCTTTCTTCAGATAACTCGATGCAATATAAACCTCATACGGAGCATCCGCAAACGCCCTGCTTACTTCCCTGTACATTTTTGCCGCCGGAACTGTTCCGTTTCCCATATACACAAGGATCTTATTCTTATCTTTCACCGGATGTTTTTCATATACATCGGTATAGAATGCACCGATATACTTTACCTTCTTTTCCTGAAAGGGCTCAAGTTCGGGGATACTCGGACAAAAGCATTCATCTGCCCAGTCAAACAATTCCAATGCCGAAGTAACCCGTGGCAATCCCAGATCCGAAAGAAGCTGATTTAATTCTTTCGCCAGCCTGGGAACGCAGGCATATTCTTTTTGCGTTGGGTAACTTACAGTAATGAATAGCTTCTTTTTTTCCAACCTCGCAGCAAGGATCGCCGATATATTAAACTCACTGTATACTATATCAGTTTTATGATCCCTGATGGCTTTTCGTATATCTTCCACACTCTTCTTCAGATACCGTTTATTCAGATTTCCCGTAAAATACAATACCTGATCAAAGCTTACGACAGTCTTCTTTGCTGCTATCCCCAGCTTCTGGACCAACAGGGAAAATATACCGGCTGCCATATCCGGCAGTCCGAGCGGAGTCGGGATCTGAAGTTCATAGTTTTTAACACCGTCGATCCTGACAAAGTTCACATCTCTTGCCATGCAGGTAGCTGTTTCAATCCCGGCTTTCTGCAATAATTCAGCTATGATCCTGCATCTTTTTCCCGGCCCTGCTGTCTCTGCCATAGCGGTCATCGGAACGATCAAAACCCTCATATTTCTCTCCAATCATTGGCAATCATGGGGACGGTTCCACGATTGATTTTGGCTCAAAGCCCCCTCAATTGCGCCAAAAACTATTTGGGGGACCAATCAGAGAACCTTCCCCCCGGTTGATTTTATACTGAATGTCAACTTATGAATATTTAATTCCGCCTCCGCACCGTAAGGCAATATACATATAGGTGATGTATGTCCGAAGTTAAGATCACTCATTACCGGCAGATCCGGGCAATTGTATTTATCCGTCACAACAGAACGGATGCGTTCCGCATAAGTATCAAAACTCTCCGGTCTTTTCATCTTTCCTATGATAACTCCGTTTAAGATCTGAAGATAACCGTTCTTTCCCAGCCGGTCAAAGAAATCTGCCATATATTCTTCATCGCAGAACTCAGGAATATCCTCAAAGAAAAGGATACTATTTTCAAAATCTTCTTTATGTACAGCAGGATTTCCGTCAGGCATCTTCAAAGTGAGGAGATCACCATGACCGCCAAACAGCTTTCCCCTTACTGTCCCTTTTCCCTGCACATAGCGGTAACCGGGATTGGTCAGATAGTATTTTCTGTATTTTTTATCTGTATGCGATTCTTTATCATATGACCATTCTTCCGCAGGTTTGATGTTACCGATATGCTTATCATCAAAAAATACTTTTTCAAACCAGTAGCGGCTGTAAGGATGCCATCCACCGGCTTCTGCCACGGTCGTTAACAGATTATCTCCGTAATAGGTCATCAGATCGGCTCTGTAGCAAAAAAGATGAAGCGCCAATACATCCGAGTACCCACAAAGGATTTTCGGATTATCGGATATGATTTTTGAAGACAGATATGGCAATAACCTAACGGAATCATTCCCGCCTATATTTGCTATGATTCCTCTGATCTCTTTATTTTCAAAGGCCCACATAACATCCTCAGCCCTGGCCTTCGGATTATCCCTGAGATATGCAGTCCCTCTTAATGAATTGGGTGCCGCCACAACATTTAACCCCATTTCCTTAAGACGCTCGCAGCCCAAACGGTATTTCCACAATACACGCGTTGCCCCGGCACATCCCCATGATGGACTTATCGTAGCTATCGTATCACCCTTTTTGAGTTTTTCAGCTTTAATCATTAGCCATCTCCCTGATCTCTTTCCATGCGCCTGTCAGTTTCTCCAAGGTCCATGCAGCATTTGCTGGGCTGGTAGACGGAAGGCATATAGCGGTACGATTGATCACATCTTTCGTATATCTGTTGTAATACTTCTCTGCTGTCTTACCGTTAACAAATATCGCTCTGATATCTGCCTTCTCCAAAATAATACCAAGGTCATTGGGTTTCACATTTTTGATCGTAGAATCCGCTGAACCTTCGATATCACATGCTCCTATAACATCCCACATTGCTATATTATTACGTTTCAGAAAGTCTTTCTTCCCGGCTATGTTTTCAGGCACATCCTGATTAAATACCGCCGCAGCTACTTTCCAGAAGCGGTTCTGCGGATGCCCATAGAAAAACATTTGCTCCCTTGACTTAACTGACGGAAAGCTCCCAAGTATCAGTATCTTCGAATTCTTATCAAAAAACGGAGGTATCGGATGTTGTATCATATTCTTATACTCTCTTTCAATCACGGGGACGGTTCTGCGGTTGATTTCTTATCTGCCTGCCCATTCAAGTATTATATCTCTATCATATCCGTTCAGGTTTTCAGGCAATTCCCTTTTGCTAAAAAAACGGTGTTCCAATACTTCTTCCGGATCATTTACTATTTCACCTTCATATTCCCTTGTGATAAAAACAATTCCCGGGCCAAAACAGATATCTCCGTTAGGATATTCTATGATACGATCCCTCCCGGAATAAAGCTGAAACAATTCCAGCTCACCTATAGTCAGACCGGATTCCTCCCTGGTCTCTCTCCTTACGGTTTCCTCAAAAGTCTCTCCCATTTCCATGGAACCGCCGATGATAGCCCAGCAGCTGTTATCCTTTCTTTTCTGCAGCAGAATTTCTCCCTTGTCGTTTTCTATAATCACACCGCAGGCACATGTCATCACAGGAGCATGCCCCACATGCTTACGCATTTCCCTAATATATCCGCCGCTTTTATACAATTCTATATAATCATCTATATCCATTTCACGATACCTCTCCGACTTTGCTCCCTTTTTGTCCCCAGCTTATCCAACGATTGCCTTTCTGACTGTATAATAAGATATTCCAGTTAATCGACTGATCTGACGCATGGTTAATCCATGTACATTTAATGATTTTATAATTCTCTGTCTTTTACACTTTTCTATCTCTTTAAGCTCCGTAGTATCATCCAGCCCTGCAATATCTATGATCATCTCCTTAGCTTTTAAATCCGTTACACCGCAGACAGTTTTTTCACCCATTTCCAAACATTGCTTATTTATCATTGCTTTGCTGTATGATACGATAGTCTCCCGCGAAATGATGCTTTCTACAAAATCCATATCCACCAACGAATGATACTTTTGGTATTCTCTGTAACTGCTGTATCGATACTCCTCCGGATTCATACATATACCTGCTTTCACAGGATTCTGATGGATATAAGCGATCACGGTGATCAGGTATCTTTCATCATCCACAATTTCACTTTTGAACCGGTCCTGAAACAAATGCCCGCTTCTCTGATATTTCTGATTATACCACCTGACAAATCTGACTCCTATTCGCTTAAGTATCAGCTCAAGTTTTTCCTCATTTTCCTTGATAAGCAGATGTATATGATTCCCCATCAGGCAATAGGCCAGGAGCTTAAATCCGCTTACTCTTTTGCATTTACGCAATATTCGCAGAAATACCTGATAATCATCTTCTTCCTCAAAAATCTGCTGATGATTTATCCCCCTAAGCATCACATGATATATCCCGCTTTTTGCTTTTTCTCGGGCTTTTCTTGGCATGATCATTCCTCCCTTCAATCACGGGGACTGTTCTCCGGTTGAATTTGGGGCCAACAACCACTTCATCCGTTGAAAAAGCCCCATTTTCCCGTGGCGATCACAGAACCGTCCCTCTGATTGATGATAAATCATGCCTTACTTAATGTCATTGGACGGATAGTCCAAAATCCAAACATCCGGATACTTCGGTATAATACGATAATAAGCGTTTTAATATGCTCGGCCGATGATTTGTAGGCATTAATTCGAAGATATGAACATTTTCTTTACTCTTAACCAATAAATCTTCCATATGAATATTAAATAATTCACTTAATCTCAATAGATTATCTATCGATGGCAGTATCTTTCCTTTAAACCATCTGTAAATCGGCTGCGGACAGGAAAGCCCTAAGTATTCCTGTATAAACTTAACGCTGTAGCCGGCATCAGAAACATATTTTTTAATCCTAAGCCCTGTTTTATTCATATCAATTGATACCATTATCACACCTCCCAACACAGTTCTCGATACTTTTCATACCGTACTCCCACAGAATAAGCAAATTCACCGGATGCTATCATAGCCTTGATGTCTTCATCCGATGACCATTTGGCATCAGTTGTTTCTTCCGGTTGAAGAATCACATCTTTTATGTCTACGTCTTTTTTCACAAGATAAATATCAAGAAAATAGTTTTTCTTTGCATTGGTAGTCAAAAGCCTTAATTCACTCTTATCAATAACTATACCGGTCTCCTCGAAAAGCTCTCTCACAGCCGAATCAAGAGTAGTCTCTCCGGCAAGTGTTCCCCCGCCTACAAACTCCCACTTATTGCCTGCAGTTTTATCCGGATGACGTTTTGTAGTAAGAAAGCGCCCCTCTTTATTGCGCACCCATATTTCACAACATACATAGTATTCACCTTCTCCGAATTTCTCTCCGCGTGCATGTGTGCGCCCAAGAGGCTTCCGTTCCGCATCATAAAGATCCCAGTATTCCATAATTCTTCTCCTTTTCAATCAGTGGGAGGGTTCCCCGGTTGATTTCGGTTTAAAATCCCCCTCAACTACTCTGAAACCCTTATTTTTCCAGACCGATCAGAGAACCGTCCCCCCGGTTGCTCCCGGTTGGTTTCCACTGAAACAAATTTAGGTCTACTCTTCCGCCTTCCACCACTACGCCTTCCGCTTCCAGAAGTTTTTTCTGCGCTCCGGCTCCGCCGAAAGCGAAATTCTCCGCCAGCTCTCCTTTTGCATTGACCACCCGATAGCAGGGGATATTATCCGGATCCGGATTTCTGTGAAGCAGGTTTCCGACTACACGGGCAAGTTTCCGGTTTCCGGCAAGTTCCGCAATCTGACCGTATGTTGCAACTCTTCCGGATGGTATCTTCTTAACAAGATCATAGAACCGTCCCCCTGATCGGTTGTCATCATATACCATGATATACTCTTCATCATTCTGATCCGTGATACGAAAGCCTACTTTTTCATACATGCGTACGGCATAGTTTGCTTTCTGTACTGCCAGGGAGGCCCTTTTATATCCTTTTGACCTGAGCAGTTCAAGCATGGCATACATGAGTTTTGTTCCGACGCCTCTGCCCCTGTATTCCTTATATAAAGAGATTGCAAAAGATGGCGTATCGTCATCTACATGCCCGTAATCATTCATGATCCTGGTCCAGACTGCACCGACTACCCTTCCGCCCTCTTCGCAAACAAGGCAAAGATCAGCTTTTCCTTTTCCGAAATCCTCATAATACAATCTTAGTTCCGGCAGTTCAATGATCTTACGATCCGGCGCTTCCACACCTTCCGGAATAAATATCGCTTCATACAGGAAATCTTTCAGAAGTCCTGTTTCTGACGTTTTCAGTTCACGTATCTTCATTATCAAGCCTTCCTGATGACCGTGTTACAATGTATCTCCTTAAAACCCACTCCCAGCGATGTTTTCATGGAAGCCGTATTACCGGCCGCATGCGCCCATACCGGAGTCTTTCCGATATTCAGTATTTCACGTATCATATGTATTGCCAGTATCTTCGCCAGGCCGCGATTCCTGTATGCTTCGTTTGTTTCCACGCCTATATCCACTTCTTCAGAACTCACTGCCGCAGAAAATGCCACAGCCGCATACTTATCCCCGTCCATTGCGATGTATCCGAAGCCCTTCTTAAGAAATGTATCAGATGAATCCCAGGAAAAAGCCGGGACGATCCTTCCCTGTATAAACTCTATGTTAGAATCATCTATTCTTTCAACCCTTAGGTCTATATTAAAATCCTCTGCAGAAAAAGTCACATCATTATTGAAGCGGTATTCCTTCCGCTGATCCATAGCCAGTCCATCTTTTCCCTCAAAGAACTGTATTACCTTCTCATCATCAGTTATGAGTACAAATCGTCGCTTTATCTCCTTACAGAAATAATCCTCATAGATCCTGTTTAGAAATGGTTCTGTCACTTTACCGGAAAGATATGCAAATCCACAATAGTGCCAGAACATAACACATTGAACATCATTTATACTATCTGCGATAATATCACCGCTCTGATATCCTTCAGCTATGGATAAAGGATATACCCGGTTGCTTCCCGTCATCTTCGCATATTCAACATAATCCGTCATTGATTCTTTCCTCAACCAGTCTCCTTATACTTGCACACCATTCGTCTGTTTTACGGATATCACTGCAATACTTACGGAGGATCATTTCACTTTCCGCAAGTGCCGCATCATATTGCTCTTTCGATAATTCTCCGGATGAAAATGCAGCCTCAAGTTCATCCCTGTCATCAATCTTGATATCACCTTCCGGAGTGAAGATCACATCAAGATATTTATCAATAAATACGGCTATGCCATGATCATCATATTCGATTCCTTCTATAACATCCACATACCAGATCGATGGCTGATATTTTTCATCAGCAGGAACAGGATAAGCCTTTCTTTCCGGATCATGAGAACCTTCGGGGAAATACTTGATCGTTATCACATGATATGCATTGTCCGGGATCAGTTCCAGCCAGGACATGCCGCTTCCCGTCACCTGTATCCTGCCTGCTTTCGGCGTGTTCCAATAATTTGCTTCCCCATCCGTCAGCTTTATCAGGCACGCTGTTCCCTTAAAGACCGGGTCATCTATCCTCAGCTGATAATAGGGATAATACTGGAAGCCCCAGCCATCTCTGTTAAGCCGTTTGCGTTTCATAAGACTCCTTTCGCTCAGTGGCCCTGGCCAATCAGAGAACCGTCCCCCCGGTTGATCTGATCGCTTTAATGGTATGAGTTACTCCCCAGCTCTTAATTACCCGAACAGCAGTAAAGCCCGCCTCATGTAAAGCCTCTGTCTCATGTTCCACAGTAAGCGGAGTATCATAGTGATAAAACACTCCATCCGGCAATCCCTGCTCTTTTCTTAAAGCCAGTAATTCACTGCGTTTTTGTTTCTCCTCTTCGTCCGTAAGCGCAAAGTAATCGGTCAGTATAAAATACCCTCCGTTTTTCAAAGCCTTATTCAGCTTAGTATATAAAGGGATTTTCTCTTCTTTCGTGAAATGGTGGAGTGATTCAACTGAAACTGCCGCATCATACAATTCCTCCCCGAACGGTGCTTCAAAATAAGAAGCATTTATCAATCTTATATCCTTATCAGCATGTTTTTTTTCAAGCTCACCCAGCATATCTTCTGCAAGGTCGACACCTGTAATTCTCGCATCGGGAACGATCCTGAAATAATGATCCAGTTCCAGTCCGGTCCCGCAGCCCAGATCTAAAATGCATGACTTCGAAATTCTCGGCAGGCACTCAGCCGTATACGGATAAAACTCCTCCGCAAATTCTATTGTAGTCATCTGATGTTCTTCATAACCATCCAGTCTGGCATTAAAGAACTCTCCCATCTTTTCCAGTTTATTCATTCTTTTCCTCAACTATGCCCCTGCAGTTCCATTTAAGAAACGTCTTATATCCGAGCTTTGAATACCAGTCCGTTTCATAAGTATAATGTATATAACTGTAGTCATAGAATTCGTCCAGCAGTATCTTTGTGACGTTTCGTACCATCGTAAGACCTATCCCTCTGCCACGATACTCCGGAAGCGTACCTACACAGCCCGGTCCGCCTATCTTCCATGACATATCATTTACCGTATGCTCGCCGAAATCCTCGATCATACAGAAACTGACTATCTTTTCATTCTCGAAACTGCAATACACCCGCGAATTCCCGTCAAAAAACGGAACCCAGTGCGGAAGCACGGCATTGACCGCTTCCTTCAGCATTTTCAACTCACCGTCATAATAGCCGAAGCGGATATTATCCGGCAATTTCTTATCATAGATCTTCTCATCAAAACTCTGCAGTCTGAGCAGCATCTCTGAAGCAGGCTCATCCTCTGAAACTCTTTGAATATAATCCCTTTCGAAAAATCCCGGATGCATTTCGCCAAAGAGCTTTGCATATTGCTCATGCGTAACCAGATCACTGCGGAGTATGGAATAATATGCTGTATCATGGAAACCGTGATTATTCTTCTTCGAAGCACGCAGGCTTCCGTCATAATGCATCCCGGCTTTTTCCATTACACGTCCTGATTTTTTATTGCGCAGATCATGGCTTGCATAAACGCGGTTCAGATCTTTCTCCTCTGCAAAAAGATACTGTATCACAGCCCGCAGTGCTTCCGGCATGATCCCACGCCCCCAGTATCCCCTGCCAAGGCAATAGCCCAGTTCATAGGAACAGGTCCTTTCACTTCGCTCAACAACAGCAATATTTCCGATCACATGATCATTGCCCTTAAGTGTTATACCCCAGTTATAGGTTCTTCCCTCATCATAATGTGACACCCAATTTTCCAGTATCCCTTTTGTCACCGATACATCTGCATGTGTGGGCCAGGACAGAAATGCAGTTACCTCCGGATCTGACGCCCAGTTCTTGTACATATCCTCTGCATCCTCAACCACGTATCTGCGCAGTATCAAACGTTCTGTTTCAATTCTTTTGGTTCCTGCCGTATTCATCATCCTTCTCCTATCATTCTGATACCGGGCGCGCCGCTCTGATCCCTGCTGTATTCTGAGCTACATCTCATCTCTTCCATTCCGCACTCAATAAGTCCGGTATCTTTAAACCCTGCGGATTCATATAAATGCTTTGCCGCTTTGTTTCCGGGTGCTACCCCTGTATATATATCAACAGCTCCGAATCTTTCCCACACATACTGCATTCCAAGCTTAAGCGCCTGCCTGCCATAACCCTTGTTCTGATACCTTTGATCGATAAGAAATTCCCAAAGTGTATAATACTTCTTCAGCTCATAATATCCCATCATGATAAAACCTACCAACACAGCTTCATCATACACCGCAAAAGGATACGCCGTATCCGGATATACATAGGCTTTTGCGAGCGAGTCTGCCGTTGAGATCACAAAGCCCTTCTGATCACCGCGTACGCGCAACGCAAGCACTTCATCAATATTTTCTCTTGTGATCGCTTTTAAGCTTATCATGTTACAGCAGTCTCCTTCCGACTATAATAACATCCCCGCAGGGCATTTCCTTTAAAACAACTCATCAAGAAGTATATAGTACCGCAGCTTCTCCTGATCAGGATCTATCCCAAGTAATTTAAAAAGTTCATCTTCATTTATCCCCGGATATACCTTACCGTAACTCCCGTTAGCATTGTGTTTAAGGCTTCGGTAGCAGAGTGCCAGATCCTGCCATTTATCGCATACTCCGGCATTTCCAAGATCTATGAGACAGCTGAGCTTTCCATCCTTGAAAAATATATTCGGCAGACAGAGATCTCCATGCGAGAATACAAGCTCCTCTTCCGGCCTGTTTGCTTCCAGCCAGGATAACAGCTCATAAGGATCCCTGAAGCCTCCGTCTCCGTAGGTCTCAGGCTCCGCATCATCAACATCCACCATATCATTTTCCACGCGGTATCTTGCTTCTTTCAGCACATTATCAAGCGTACGTTTTCTCGAACATGCAGATATGTCCACCTGCCAAAGCATACGGATAGTTTCTGCAAGAAGCGGTAACAGTTCATCGGGGCGTTCCATATAATAGGGATCACAGGCCATGAGCCCTTCAGCTTTACTCATGAGCAGATAGCGGTATCCTCCGCTCACTTCCGTATATATCACTTTCGGTACGGGCAGTTTTCCCTCCAGCCATTTCATAAGTGATACCATATCAGCAAGTTCCGTTCTTTCTTCCTCGATCTTCAGAACGAGATCATCGTATATCCGAACCTGTGAATCCGAACAGCCTACATTATCCATATGATAAGTTTTATAAGCGATATGCTGTCGGATGGATTCCGGTATGCGATATATGGTATTTCTTCCACTAAGATCTTCCTTAAGCATATCTGTTTTAACGATACCAAGATCATCCAGTACCTGTTCCCATCTGTCCTGCATATCCGCATCGTTATCTACCGGCAGGAAACCTGCAGAAAGATAACCCTTGATCGCTCCCCTGCGGAATTCATCTGTAGTAAGATAAATGCATTTTGCTCCGGCATACTGAAGTTTCAGCTTGCCGGTTTCATTAAGATACTTGCTAAGCCCCTTACCTCTGTATTCCGGACGTATGCTGACCATATGAAGTTCGCCGTTACCGTCTTCTCTCACAAAAGCTGTAACGGTTCCGATCACTTCACCCTTATACTTCAGGAAGAAAACATCATTATAAAGATCGACCACTATCCCATCCGACATCGAATCATCAAAAGCCTGTGTTCCCGCTTTCTCATCCATCAGCATACCTTCGCGGCAGCATTCACACCATGCCTGCTTATCCTGTTCGCCTGCATAGTTTTCCATAGTATACCCGGCAGGGAACTCAATTTCTATCGGATCATCCGTTACGATCCAGCACATCTCCAATTGCTTTTTTTCTTCGTTCATATTTAATTACCTTCAGGCAAGCTCTCCCTTAGCAAACAGATTATCCTTGCCTATGCCGCATACATAGGGATTGCTGTCATACAAGTGGCAGAATTCAAGGAAGTCCTCTCTTTGCTCCGGATCCTTCATTATCTTTACAAGGATCTCATTTGGGATGGTTCTTGCAAAAGCTCCCGGACCCGCAAGGCTGATATTCCTTACTCCGCAATCCTCCAGTATGCTTTTAAGTTCATCCGGCATAAAGTGATAGGTGATACACCAGGGCGCCTCACCGTTATCATAAGCCTTTGTGGTCTCTTCAATATCACACATCAATCCGTTCTCATAAGTATCCGTCAGCTTCTGTTTGTCAAAGCTGAAACTTTCAATCATCCGATCCCTGCTTTCCAGGCACCACTTTACCCAGTCATTGTCGCACTCGGGATCCAGGATAAACTGATTTTTCTGAAGAGGATTTGCAAGATAAGGCAATGACCCCAGCCTGCTTGATACGCTTATGATGATACGTTTCTTTGCTATCCTCACCAGTTCCTTTATGGTTTTTTCCTGCTTCGGATATGTATAGGATATCGGCGCATCAAAAGACATCACCAGATCAAACGTCCCGTCCTCATATGCGGAAAGATCCTCCAACGCTCCTTTTACAAAAGTCATCCTGTCAAGAACACCTGCTTTCTCAGCCAGCTCTTTTGCCTTATCTATCATCGGCCTGGATATATCAAAGTGAGTGACTTTACATCCCTGTTTAGCCAGCAGGATTGAAAACCTGCCGCAGCCGCCTCCGCCGTCAAAGACAGTTTCAATGCCATCCAGACTGCTCAGGAGTTCCTTCTCTATATGCGACTTCTGCACGATATCATCGATGAAAGTCTGCTCTCTTTCTGCTTCCAATTCTCCTTTGTCAGGCAGATTCCACATCCTTTCAGATATTTTAGTACTGTATTCCATCGTTATTCCTTTCACTCATTTATCCTTTTTATAAAATGCCCCGTCATATACCCATATGGTATAGATGTAATCTTTATCATCATAGCCTTTAATGCTGTATACCTTCATCGGATCCGTATCAGCATTCTCAAACTCGACGATACCTAAGAGTTCATCTTTATCCCATGCAATACTGACTCCCGGATTATCGCACAACGTATATGTATCTTCTCCGATCGATGTATACTCATGTTCGGATCCGTATACGCTGCCGATAACCTCCTGAGAGCCGCAGGCCGAAAGCATAAAACACAGTATCAGGATAAATGGTATAATTCTTTTCATTTGTGTATATATAATCTTGTGGGTTCAGGTTCATCGTCCCCTTGAGCCATGCAGAAGAATTCCCAGCCATAGCGCTCATAAAAGCCGGTGTGGTCAGTTACCAGATATAAAGGTGAAATACCATGTGCACGCTGATCTTCCACTGCCAGATCCAGCAGCTTTCCCGCGATTCCCTGTTTTCTGTATTCTTCATCAACGAATACGGCGCAGACATTCGGTGCCAGATCCTTTCGGTCATGAAAATCGTTATCGATCACTCCCAATCCGCCGATTATCTTATCGCCGTCAAAACAGACGTACCAGCCGTATTCCGTTTCTTTGCCAAGATAGGCTTCCATACATTCGAGATAGGCTTCTTGGGGCACACCCCACTTTTCATGAAACCACTGTGCCGCCATATCCTTCTTTTCCGGTATCTCCCGGAGAGTTTTAAATTGATACTCCATAAAATTATCCTCCTTAATCATCCTTCAGTTTTTTATACAGATACATTATCAGATCATCATCAACCGTGCAGACCGTCTCATATTGCACGCATTGTTTATCCTGATACCATACTCCCGATCCATCGGGGATGTATTCGCGTTTTACGTACATCCTCTGTGCACTGCCATAGCTGTCACATACTCCGACTCCCAGACAGACCGTATCCGCATACACGACCGCCAGCCTCTCTGCCGCATCCATAAGCCTGTTGCCTATACCCTTCCTCTGAAACTTTTTCAGGACATTGAAATCAACGATCATCGGCCAGCCTTTTCCCCTAAACGGCCCTTCATTGACCGTCTTATAGAGATACACATAGCCTGCCGCCTGTTCCTGATACACGGCTGGCAGTGTAATGCACTTGCCTTCAGCCTCGTCCTTCATTCTTTTCATCCAGGCACCTGGCTGCGGGTGCCATCCCTGCGCAGTAAGCGCGTCATAAAATTCCTTATCATCCGCCTCTTCCATAGAGCGTATGATCAGTTCATCGTCTTTGTAATATACCATTTTCTTTCATTCTCCTTCAATCAGGTCCGCGACCTCTTCCACGGATAGCCCGCTCGTATTGATACAGTTATCCGCCTGCGAGAAATGATCCAGCGACTTAAGCGCCGCCTCCAGCCATTCCCCGGTTCGCCACGGACAGTTCTTATCTGCCATCCACTGTTTTCTCAATTGTTCTTCACCGCAGACAAGGGTAACACTCCTTATCTCAAGCCCTGACTCCCTGATCCCTGCAGTCAGCTTTTCATATACCCATGCATCATCCATCAGCCAGGCGAGCACGATCATCCCGCATTCCGAACATTCCCGGTAATTACGTATCATATGCAGAATGTTATCAACAGCCATTTCCTTTGTTTCCCTGTTTCCCACAAAAGGATGGATATCCATGCACCAGTCCCCGTCTATAAATGCGGTTCCGGGATGCCTGTCTGCGATAAAGTTACCTGCTGTTGTTTTTCCGATCCCCATCGGGCCGTTAATTATTATTATTTTCATGATCATCCACCATATAGGCCTGCAGCTGCATCATCATTTCACATAAACAACTTCCGTATGATCTCTTCCGCACATTCTTCCGCAGTTAACTTACTGGTATCCACGCGCAGACTGTAATCGATATCCTTACTCATCAGTTCCGCCTGTTCATCAGACTGGCTTTCATATCTGTCTCCGCGCTCGATGTTTCTCTGCCTGCAGATCTCTAACGGACAATACGCTTCTACAATATCAAGCGGGCTGTCTTTTAATATCTCTTTAAGCTTCTGATAATGCGGTTTGATCTCATCACGCTCTACAAGTATTCCGTCGATCAGAACATTCTTACCCATATCGGAATAAAGCTTTGCAGTGTGATACATCATGATGATCACTTCCGAAAGATACTTCCAGTAATTCTCCTCCAGATACTGTTCACCAACCATTTCCTGAAACAGGTCATTGGCAACCACATAGAAGAACACATCCCTGCGCGCCTGCAGTGCCTCAACTATCGATGTTTTACCAGAACTGGTAACACCGTTTAAAAATATTATCTTTCCTTTTTCCATTTTCTTAACTCTCCTTCTAACAGATCAACGATCCCTTCTTTATCAATGCTGCTATTTCTTCGGTTTCAATTTCTATGCTCTTTCCGGTATTATCATAGATGTGTCCCTGATTTTCTGCAGCATTCTCCAGCTTTTCCTTCAGGAATAATGCCCGTTCAACCATTTCCGTATCACCGCGCATTTCGATACGTTTTCTTATCTCATCTTCAGCTGCAGTAAGTACCAGATAGTGAAGTCCGGCATGATACTCTTCAGACAATGTTTTCAGAAGCGGCATCTCATCTTCAACTATGTAATCGATCAAAACGTCCATTTCCCGTTTTAATACCTTAGCCGCTATGTCAATGATGCATTCCCAGTTAAACTTAAGTATCTCCTGCCATTCTATCCTGTCTGCCGCCTGTCCGTCTTCCCAGAAAGGCCCTTCTTCATACAAACGCAGCACAAAGCCCTGATGGAAATCATCGCCATGGATCACATAGACCTGCCTTTTTTTCTCAACCTTTACCATATACTTTGCCAGTTCGTCCGTGAGTGTTGTTTTACCGCAGCCACAGGGCCCTGAAATAAAATATATATCTGCCATTTCTCCTCCGTGTTATTTTCCGATCAGAGAACCGTCCCCCTGATTGTTATTTTCCGATCAGAGAACCGTCCCCCTGATCGGTTTCAGTTAAGATCAAGATACCAGATAAACTGTACTTCGTTCCTGCAATCCGGCTCATCATAATAAGCATACATATCGAGTTTCGACAACAGTGCCCCCTGCTTATGATAAAACTTACATGCCGGAACATTATTGTTCTGACATTCGATGATCATCTGTTTATAGCCGGCTGCCTTGGCATCCTTAATTGCAAGATCAAGCATTTTCTGCCCTATGCCCTGATGCTTATATGCATCCGCCACACGGATATCCCATAGAACGCAGGCATCCTCACGTCCTGCAAGCATATACAGTTTATCCGTACGTGCAGCTACCGTTAACGCTCCTACCGGCTTTTCATCATCAAAGGCCATATAAAAACTCCAGTATGTGATATCAAATTCTTTCTCATATTCCGTAGCGCGCTCATATACGCTCAGATCTTTAACATAGGGGGTAACCGGAACTTCTTCGAATATCATTCCGCCAAGCCCGTTATCAAGCCTTTTTATCCTGTATTCGCTTCGTACATCCACATTCATGCTTACGGAATCATACATTT